>OGYH01000010.1_pt1 | contig 143563 bp, 132 predicted proteins | sample 1576511 | NCBI WGS metagenome assembly OGYH01 (sample SAMEA3541522, study PRJEB24748) | human gut metagenome | biome: human gut; feature: human-associated habitat; material: faeces | place: China | collected 2012
TCTCCCTCCCCCTCCGCGCCTCTCCCACCCACTCCAAAGACTTTCGCGCTTATCGAATCCCTGTCCGCAGTTTTCCCGGGAATCGAAGAAGGAAAGATCCCCTTTACCATTATTGTTGCATTGTATGAGGAATCATTATGGAACTGCTGCTCGTCACGCCTCGCCCCGAAGTCTGGAATGAATGCCTGCCGGTGTTTCAGCGCGGGGGCAACACGCTCCAACAGGCCGCATCGCTGGAAGACGCCGCGCCGATCATCCGCGACACGCCGCCCGTTCTCGCCATCCTCGATCTGGAGCTTGAAGGAAAGGCTCTCCGTCAGGCCGTCATCGACATCATGATGATCAACGCCAGCGTCCACACCGCCGTCGTCAGCGACATGGACCCCGACGAATTCCACGAAGCCACGGAAGGGCTCGGCATCCTCATGCCCCTGCCCACTTCCCCCAAGGCCGACGATGCCGAACGCCTCCTCAAGGCTCTTGCCGGGGTCATGTAGGGTCGCCGTACCGCGCCCCCTATGGCGAAACGCCTTGTGAGGGACATGCGCCTTCGGCTCCGCTGGAGCGGAGGGCGCTTCTCCGTTGGGAAGAGTACGAACATCAGCTTATTGCCGTTTCCGCTCCGACCAGACGGGACCTCTTTGAACCCGATTCATATCCGCCTTGAATACCAAAGGGATGGACAGCACGCCCACGTGCTGGTAACCAAAAGGGAAACTCCGTATCCGGGCGGGAGGGCACATGCGTTCCATCGTATTCAGCACGGTTTCCCATCTAGATATGTACACCGGCGAAGATCGGAAAGACCGCTGGCGCCCTCTGCTGGAGCTGCTGCGCATTCACGACTTCAAGGTGGACAGGCTGTATTTCTTCATCAGCCACCTGTACCGGCACATCGTCCCCACGCTGGTCAAGGACATGAACAACGTCTGCCCGGAAACCGAGATTGTCCCCGTGATCACCAACCTCAACGGCGTGCTCACCTACGAGGACATCGCCCCGGCCTACAAGGTGTTCAGCGCCTACTTTGAACAATACCGCTTCGATCTGAGCAACGAGCGGTATTTTTTTCATCTGGGGCCGGGCAATCTGTTCCAACATGCGCTCATGCTGATCATGCTGTTCCACTTCAAGCGCCTGCCCTTCCAGATGCTCCGTCTGGCCCCCAACCCGGAAAAGCCGGGCGACATCATCATGGAGATCTACGAGGGGGATATCCGCAAGTGGATCGCCAGCATCGCGGATTCGGAAAAACGCAATGTCGCGGCCCAGACATTCCTCAAGTCGTGCATCGAAACCCGAAACCCCGTATTCAACAAGCTGATCGAAGAAATGGAGCATGTGGCCACCCACTCCACCGCGCCCGTCCTGCTTTCCGGCCCCACCGGTTCCGGCAAATCCCATCTTGCCAGAAAAATTTACGAACTCCGCTACAATAAAGGACTAGTCCCGGGTTCCTTCGTCGAAGTGAACTGCGCGACACTGCAGGGCGAAAGCGTGCTTTCCAACCTGTTCGGCCATGTGCGCGGCTCCTTTACCGGCGCGACGACGGTGCGTCAGGGGCTGCTCAAGACGGCGCATGAAGGCATCCTCTTCCTTGACGAAATCGCGGAGATCCCGCTCCAGATACAGGTGATCCTCCTCAAGGCCATCGAAGAGAAAAAATTCTACCCCTTCGGATCGGATACGCCGGTACACAGCGACTTTCAGCTTATCTGTGGCACGAACCGGGATCTTGCCGAAGAAGTCCGGCAGGGGCGCTTCCGCCTCGACTTGTTGTCACGCATCAACATGTGGCATTTCCGGCTTCCCGCACTCAGGGAACGGTTGGAGGACATCGAGCCGAACATCAACTACGAACTTGACCGCCACACGCGGCTGAAAGGCTTCAAGGCGGACTTCCTGCCCGAAGCGCGGGAACGCTATCTGAACTTCGCCATGTCGCCCGAAGCCATCTGGCCGGGGAACTTCCGCGACTTGTCCTCGTCCATCGAACGGATGCAGAGCTACGCCCTCGGCGGCATCATCAACGAGGAGCTTGTGGAGGAGGAGATCATCCGGCTGCGTGCGATATGGCATACCCCGGCCCTCGCCGAGCTTCCCGCCCCGAAACAGGGGGCCCCGCTGCTGTCAAGGCTGTTCACCCCCTCCCAGCTTGATCAGATGGATCTGTTCGACAAGATACAACTGGAAAACGTCATCAGGGTATGCTGCGACTGCTCCACGCGCACGGAGGTCGGGCGTAAACTGTTCGGCGTTTCGCGTGGCCGAAAAAAACATGCCGACGATACGACCCGGCTCAACAAGTATCTCAAATCGCAAGGCGTCACATGGGAGCAGATCCAGTCGTTGCGGTACCGCTGACCCGGACGGCTTGCGCGGGCATTGTTCCCGAGGCCTAAAAAAGTTGCGGCAAGGCACGGGAACCGCTTCCGTGATGCGGGGATACCTCCCATGACACGAGCGGCAAGGCAATCAGGGCGGGAGGCAATCTTCGCAGCAGGAGGATGCTTCCCGCCTTTTGGCTGGAACGGGGAAGTTGCCCGGCGGCCCTCCATGAAAGGGGTCTTTGTAGCGGAAGGGGTATCTTCCTTTACGGAAGGCCGCCGGGGTATAGGGGGGAAGTATCGGGGGAGCGATCAACGGGAAGAGACAAGCAGCATGACCGCCAGCCCGGTAAAAACGCAACCTGCGGCGCGGTTCAGGAACAACTGCCCCTTGACGGAACTGTTGAAACGCCCGGCGACCCGTCCCGCAAGCAGTGACACGCAACCAAAGACCAGCAGCGTGGCAAGCTGGAACAGCGCGCCAAGGACAATGATCTGCGCCGTAAGGCCGCCCCGCGCGGGATCGTCGAACTGAGGCAGGAAAGCAAGGAAGAACAGCGTCACCTTGGGGTTGGTGATGTTCATGATCACCCCTCTCCGGTACAGCGTGCCGTATCCGGGGAATTGCGCCTTCTGGAGCGAAGCCTTTGAGGTTCCGCTGCGGAAAGAGAGCCACGCCAGATACAGCAGATAGGCGGCCCCCGCGAATTTCAGCACATTGAACGCCGTTTCCGAACTCTGGAACAGCGCCGCGACCCCGAGCGATACGGCGGTGATATGTACGAACAGACCGGTGATCAGCCCGCAGGTCGTGGCGAACCCCGCACGCGCGCCGTACAGCGCCGATTGCGTCAGCACAAAAAGGATGTCCGGTCCGGGGGCGAGCCCCATGACCACCGATGCAACAAAAAAAGCCCCTAGCGTTTCAACTGGCGGCATAGCGTTTCCTTTACTTGCTCAGGCGGGAAAAATTCCGCCCTCTTCTCTTCAGGCGAGGTGTTGCGGGATTCTAGGGTTCCAGTGTTTTCCGGCCCGTGCCGACCGCCCAATAGCCACATCAAGGATACCGACCCGTAAAGCCGGGAGGTTCCCGGCTTGTGCCGATCGCCCCGTGTAATGCCGGACAGCGAACCTTCAGGCGGAAAACGCAGCCGGACAATCAAAGACCACCCGCAACACATCTCGTGAAAGCCGGGAGGAGAGCCTCCCCCCGGCGGATTTTACAGAGCGGATCAGTCCTTCGCCGTTTCCTCGGAAGCGGCCTTGAAACCGCGCTCGAAGCAGTTCAGGTTGCTTTCCACAAAGGCGGGCTTGCCGTTCTTGCGGATCGTCCCGGATGCGCTGTGCGCCATAGGCCATGCGCGCGGAAAATTCCGGCACGATCTGCGCAGCAAGCTCTTTGCGGCGGCGCAGCGCGTGCAGCGCGGCGCGCTGGGAGGGCGCGGGCGCGGAATATACCACGCTGTCGTTGATGCTTTTCACCGCCCGCGCAATGGGCTCCGGCGCTACAATGTTGCCCACGCGGAAGCCCGTCATCACAAAATTCTTGCTGAAGCTGTTGATGGCCACCGTGCGCTCTTTCATGCCCGGCAGCGTCAAAACAGGCAAAAATGGCTCGCTGTAACAAAAGCTGGTGTAAATATCATCCGCCACCACCAGCAGGTCGTTCTTCCGGGCAAAGCGCGCCACCGCCTCCAGCGTCGGTCGGGAATAACACACACCCGTGGGATTGTTGGGTGTATTGATGACCAGCGCCTTGGTGCGCGGCGTCAGATACTGCGCAGCGCGCTCCATATCCGGCTGCCAGCCGTCCGCTTCGCGGCAGGGCACGAACACCGGCACGCCGCCGCCCAGCCGTACCTGTGTGGCATAGGCTGAAAAGTACGGGTCAAAAATGAGCACCTCGTCGCCGGGGTCCAGGATGGCCTCCATAACAAGGTACATGGCAACGCACCCGGCCGTGGAGACAAAAATTTCCCGTTCACCCAGCGCCACGCCGTATTCTTCGGCGTAAAACCGGGCAATCTCCTCCCGAAGCTCCGGGTCCCCCCAGGGGTCGGTGTATTTCGTATGGCCCGCGCCCGCGTCTGCAAACGCCAGGTCGATGATTTTCTGCGGCGTTTTCAGGTCCGGATCGCCGATGGACAGGTCGATGATATCAGGATATCTGCCCGCCTTCTCAAATACTGTCATCATGGGGTTGCGGTCTTCCTGCTGCCAACGCCGCGCTCTGAAATCTTTCATGCTCTCTCCACTCCTATTCCCCGGGGGGCCGGCCGTCCGCCGGGCCAATGTAGGCGAACCGCCGAGACGCTTTGCCGTCCCGTTCCACCGTTTCATTCCACATAGCGGCCGGACGCACCCAAAGCCCGCGCTCACCATACAGCGCACGGTATACCACCATTTCCTCTTGCGTCTCGCTGTGGCGGGCACAGAACAGCACCTCATACTCGTTTCCCTTGAAGTGCCGGTAACGGCCCGGTTTTACGGATGGCTCCATATCCGTCCCTCCCTTTTTTGCGCTGAAGATATGCCAAAAGTATAGCACAAAGCCGCCGCCCGTGCCATTCTTTTTGCGTTCACAGCAGGAATATGGTATAATATGTCCGCTTGGCGAATGCGAGCCACAGGCGAAGCATGAGCCTAGCGGCATAGATACCATGTTTCTTAGTGAACACGAGCGGTACGCGAAGTGCGAGCTTAGAAATATGGTATAATATATCCGTTTGGCAGATGCAGACCGAAAGCGGAGCGGAAGCCTGGAAACAGGGTACGGATCAATGGCTTGTTTGGGTTTCTCCGCAGCGTGCAGATGGCGGGCCGCGCAGCCGCGCGCGGCAGAGGAGCGCGGCGAATTTTTAATTTCCCCGGCATGCCGGGGCGGCGGAACGGAGGCCGGAAGGTGACGGAGCAGTTACAGTCCATCTGGTATAATTTCATATTGAACGTCAAGGGGAATTTTAACCCCATCGTGGATCTTTTGGACATCCTCGTGGTGACGTTTTTAATTTACGAGGCCATCTCGCTGGTGCGCCAGACGCGCACCGCGCAGCTTGCAAAGGGCATCATTGCCGTGCTGCTGGCGTATGCCGTGGCAAATCTGCTGGGCATGCGCACGCTGGCGTGGCTCATCAACAGTATCATGAGCTTCGGCATCATTGCGTTGGTGGTGGTGTTCCAGCCGGAGCTGCGCCGCGCGCTGGAACAGGTGGGACGCACAAGCCTGTTCGGCATGCAGCTGTTCAAAGGCAAGGCGGACCCGGGGGATCTGCGCGCCAAATGGCAGAGCGCCATCGTGGCGGTGTGCGATTCCGCCGAGCAGCTGGCCGATTCCCGCACGGGCGCGCTGGTGGTGCTGGAGCGCCGCACCAATCTTTCCGAGATCATCAAAACAGGCACCGTGCTCAACGCCGATATTACGCCGGAGATGCTGGGCACGATATTCTATGAAGGCACGCCGCTGCACGACGGCGCCGTTGTTGTGCGCGACGGCCGTATCGAGGCCGCGGGCTGCTTTTTGCCGCTTTCAAACAACCTGGAGATCGGCAAGGACATGGGTACGCGCCACCGCGCGGCCCTTGGCATGAGCGAGAATTCCGACGCGGTTGTCGTGGTTGTGAGCGAGGAGACCGGCATCATCTCGCTGGCCAAAAACGGCGTGCTCATCCGCCGGCTGGACAGGCAGAATCTGTTCAACCTGCTGGAGGGTGACATGGTCCCGCCGGCCGTCGAAGAGAAAAAACGCCCGTTCTGGAGGAGAAAGCATGAAAAACAACACGAATAACGCTCCCTCGAACGCGTCCTCCCAGGCAAAACCCATGGGCCGGTTTGAAAAACTGTTTTCCAACCGGTGGTTTGCAATGGCGGTTTCCGCAATGCTGGCCGTGCTGCTTTGGCTTGTTGTCATAGCGCAGGAGCCGACGCAGACACGCACCATTACTGTGTCCGGTGTTTCCTATGATTACAATTCAGCTTTGTATACCGGTGCGTCTTTGGACATTGTGAAACGCGAGGATACTAAGGTCAGCGTGGTGATTTCGGGTGACAGCAGCGCGATCAATGAGGTAGACCCCGCCGACATCGTCGTGTATCCCGATTATACCGAGGTTTCCCGTTCAGGCATGCCCGGCGAATACACGCTGCGGCTGCAGGCGCGCCGCGCGGATACGTCTTTGACAAAATTTGATATCGACTCCATCTCGCCCGCATATGTGGACGTGACGTTTGCGCAGATCGGCACGCAGAAATTCACCGTGGAAGTGGAAGCCAGCGTGGACCCGGCCGAGGGGTATTATCTGGGCGAAAAGCAGGCCTCCCCCGCCGAGGTGACGCTGCGCGGGCCTGTGGACGAACTGGCGCGCGTGGCGCGGGTGGTGGCCCGCGTGGAGAGCGATGAAAAGCGCGACCGCACGATGCTGGACAGTGCGGCGCTGGAATTTCTGGACGCGGACGGCCATGCCATCACAGACAGCAGCATCACGGTGCTGGAGGGTGAACAGGTGGAGGTGACGATCCCTGTACTGAAGCTGAAGGAGGTGCCGCTGAAGTTTGAGTTCAGCAATGTGCCGGCAGGATACGACCCCGCCGAGCTGAACGCCAGCATCTCCCCGGCGACCATCCGCATCGCCGGTGCGGCGGATACGGTGGACGGTATCGAAAGCGTGAACGCGGGCTTCATCAACCTGGCGCGGGTCCAGTTGGGCAAGGCCGAGACACTGAAGATCCAGCTGAGCGAAGGACTTGTGAATGTGGATGACGTGCAGGAGGCCACAGTTACTTTTGATACCAGCGGCTACGGCGAGCCGCGCGCCATCACGGTGAGCGATATCCGCGTGGTGAACGCGCCCTCCGGTGTGGATGTGAAGGTCATCACCGAAAGCATCAACAATGTAACGCTGGTGGGCGAGGCCGAGGAGCTGGCGGCCATCTCGCCATCGGACGTCATCGCACAGGTGGACGCCTCGGCGCAGAATATTACGGTAAAGGGAAGCGGACAGCAGCAATTCAGCGCGCAGATCATCGTTACGGGCACAAAGACGGTGTTCGCCACGGGGGCGTACTCCGTGCTGTGCGACATCACGGTGAAGTGACGATGCTGCTGGTGAGAGATATCCGCCTGCCGCTTGCGGCGGGCGAACAGGAGGCTGTGGCGGCGGCCCTGAAAAAAACAGGGCTGCCGCGTCACGGCATAAAAAATACGGGCATTGCGAAGCTTTCGGTGGACGCACGGCATGGAAGGCCCAGCCTTGTGTACACCGTTGCCCTGGAACTTGCCGACGAGGGTGCGGAGCGTTCGTTCGAACGCTTTGCGCCCTATGTTTCAATAGCGGCGCCCGCCGCATTTACTGTGCATAACGGCACACGGCCGCTGGCGCATTCGCCGGTGGTGTGCGGCTTTGGCCCGGCGGGACTGTTTGCGGCGCTTCTGTTGGCGCGGCAGGGGTTCCGGCCCATCGTGCTGGAGCGGGGGCCGGCCATGGAGCAGCGCGCACAGGCGGTGGAGCGCTTCAACGCGGCGGGCCTGCTGGACGAAAACGCCAATATCCAGTTCGGAGAAGGCGGCGCGGGTACGTTTTCAGACGGCAAGCTCACCACACGCATCAACGACCCGCTGTGTGCTTTTGTCACCCGGACGCTGCTGGCGCATGGCGCGCCCCGGGATATTGCCTACAAGCAGAAGCCGCACATCGGCACCGATGCGCTGCGGGATGTTATTGTGTCTATCCGGCGGGAGGTCGAGGCGCTGGGCGGGAAGGTGCTTTTCAACACGCCGCTCACCGGCCTGCGCGTGCGGGACGGGCGGCTTGCGGCGGTGTGCACGCCGCAGGGCGAGCTGCCCTGCGGTGCGCTGCTGCTCGCGCCGGGGCACTCGGCCCGGGATACATTTGAAATGCTGGACGGCGCGGGTTTTACTCTGCAGGCAAAGCCTTTTTCGGTGGGCTTTCGGGCCGAGCACCTGCAGCGCCGCATTGAAGAAAGCCTTTACCACGATGCGGCGGGCCATCCGGCTTTGCCGAGGGGTGAGTACCAGCTTTCCCAGCATGTGGGCGGACGGTGCGTTTACACCTTCTGTATGTGTCCGGGCGGCAGCGTGGTGGCGGCCGCCAGCGAAACGGGCCGCGCAGTGACCAACGGCATGAGCCTGCACGCGCGGGATGGAGAAAACGCCAACGCCGCCGTGGTGGTGAGTGTGAACGAAGCGGATTTCGGCGGCGATGCCCGGCGTGCCATTGCGTTTCAGCGGGAGCTGGAGACAAAGGCATACGCAGCGGGCGGCGGCGGCTACGCGGCGCCCGCCGAAAATGTGCGCAGCTTTTTGGAAGGCGCAGGCACGCTGCACGCCGGCGTGGTGAAGCCCACCTACCCGCGCGGCGTGACAGCCTGTGATCTGGGCAGCCTGCTTCCCGGCGAGCTTACGGGCGCTCTGCGCGCAGGGCTTTCGGCCTTTGAGCGGAAGCTGCGCGGCTATACCACGCCGGAGGCGGTGCTCACCGGGCTGGAGACGCGCACGTCCAGCCCCGTGCGCCTGCCGCGGGATGAAAACGGCGAGAGCACCGATGTGCGGGGCGTTTGGCCCTGCGGCGAGGGGCCAGGCTACGCGGGCGGTATCATGTCCGCGGCAGTGGATGGCCTGCGGGCCGCCGCACGCGTGGCGCAGAATTTTTCTCCCGCACCTTGAGCGGGAGGCTGGAACCCGACGGAAAAATCGAATATCCACCATATCGGAGGAACCTATGAACGACCCGTACAACGGAAATGGACGCAAAAGCCCGGAGGACGACCTGGGCAGAAGCATTGAAAAAGAAGTGAAGGAAACCATCGGAACCGTGGCGGCCGCGCTGCAGGACGCCGCGCGAGAAGTGAGTACCTCGCTGCGGGACAACGAAAGCGTGCAGCGTACCGTGAAAGACCTGGGCGCTGCGGCCAGGGACGGCGTGCAGGGCATCCAGAGCGCCATCGCCCAGGCACAGAAAAATGCTGAGAAGGAAAAGCGGCGCCGCAAACGGCGGGATTATGCAAAAAAGGCAAACGGCGCGCTCAGCGAGGCGGGCGGCCTGATGCTGCCTGCGGGCATTTTGGCGGCGTGCGCGTTTTCTGCTTTTGAACCGGGGGACCCGGCCGGGGCGTTGATCCTGGGGTTCATTTCGCTGTGGTTTTTCGCAGGCGCATTTGGCGCATTTCTCAAATCACGCACGCTGCGGCGTATCGCCACATACCAAAGCGTGCTGGGCGAGCGTTCCTACTGCACACTGCAGGAGCTTTCGGAGCTTACAGGCAAAAGCCAGGGAGCCGTCCGCAAAGATCTGTTCCGACTGATCAGCTCGGGAAAATATGAGGATGTTTACCTTGCGCCGGACGGCACGCGCCTGTTTTCGGGTGAGACGGCGTACCGGCTGTATCTGGCCCAGCGGCAGGCGCAGCAGGAAGCCGGGGCCCGGCGGCAGGCGCAGCCCGCACGGCCGGAGCCGGCGGGCGTTCTGGCTGAGTGCCGCGCATTTTTGAGCGATCTGCGTGAACAGCAGCGCCTTATCAGCGACGCGCCCGTACTGGAGCAGGTGCAGCGCATCGAGGAGCAGACAGTACAGATCATCGCCTGGCTGGAAAAGCACCCCGGCGGCGAGAGCCAGATCCGCAGGTTTGTCAGCTACTACATGCCCACCACGCTCAAACTGCTGCGCACTTACAACGAGGTGGACCCGCAGGCCGACAGCAGTGCTGTTGCCGCGGAAATACAGACGGATATCTGCGGTATCCTGTACACCATCAACACCGCGTTCCAGAGCCTGCAGGACAACCTGCTGAAGGATACTGCGATGGACGTTTCCGCCGAGATCTCGGCGCTGGAAACAGTGCTGGCCCAGGAGGGCCTGACCAAAGACGAGCTGCTCGGCCGGTAGGGCGGGCGGGGAAGAAGGGAGCGCTGGAGTTTGGGCGCGTTCGTTTTTATCATCATTCTGTTGTTGGTCATCGTGCCGCGCATGCGCCAGGAAAGTGTGCGCCGCACGCCGTATGGAAAAGAGCATCGCGGCACACAGTATGGATACAGGGCCGCCGGAAAGGGCGGCGCACAGGTGCAGCCCGCGCAGTACAGCTATCCCGCCGGGGCACAGGCGCAGGGCGCCGCAGGCACGGGCGGTGCGCCGAATCCGGACGCTCCGGGCCGCCAAAGCAACGATACGCTGCGGGGCAAGCAGCTGTTGGGCATGTGCGCGGGCATTGCGGGCGGCGCTTGGGCCGCACTGATGGGCGTGGCGGCGCTGGGCGGTGTCAGCGAGGTGATCTGGTGCATCAGCAACGGTTTTTCCTTTGGAGATGAGCTGATGCTGGTTGTGATACCCGCGCTTTTGGCCGCGGGAGGCTGGAAGGCCGCACAGGCCGGCTTTGCCCTGATGAACCGGATCAAGCGGTTCCGGCTGTATGATGCGATCATCGGCGAGCGCCGCGTGTGCCCGGTATCCGATATTGCGCGTGCCAGCGGCCGCAAGCCCGAGGAAGTGGAACGCGACCTGCTCGACATGGTGCGGCGCGGCTATTTTCCGCTGGGCTTTGTGGACGCCGAGACCGCCTGCTTTTATGCCGACAATGCCGCCTGGCGCGCACAGAACCCCGAGCGTGCCCGCCAGCAGGACGCTCCGCTGGGCAAAGAGCAGCCCCGGCCCGCGCCCGCCGCGCAGGAGCCTGTCCCGGAGGATGAGCCCGGCGGCGGATATTTGCGGGAGCTGGAGCGCCAGCTTGCACGCATTGAAAACGCCGACATCCGCGCCAAGGCGGCGCGGCTGCGCGAGCACACCGAGGATATCTTTGCCTGGGTGAAGCTGCACCCAGAGTGCGCCGACGACGCGCGGCGCTTTTGCAGCTATTATCTGCCCACAGCCGTCAAGCTGCTGAATACCTACAATGAGGTGGCGCCGCATGCCGATGAAAGCAGCGTGGCGGCGGGCATCCAGAGCGAGGTGTCCCAGGTGCTGGACACTATGTCCACCGCCTTCCGGGGCCTGATGGACAATCTTTTGCAGAACACCGCCGTGGATATGCAGGCCGAGATCTCGGCGCTGGAGACGGTGCTGGCCCAGGAGGGGCTGGCGCAAAACGGCTTTACGATGCAGAAATGAGACGCGCCGTTTGTCCGGCGGCCGCGGCTGTGTAATTTTCAGAACCGCCTGTCCGGGGAAGGCCCCGGAAAAAAACCGTGATTTTTTGTGAGAAGGAGACCCATTCCATGTTTTACCGTCCCTGGCAGACCGTCCGCCCCGACCCAGCCCGCTCCGCCGCGCTCAGCGCGGCGCTGGGCATGCCGCGCCTTGTGTGCGACGTGATGTGCGCCCGTGGGCTGGACACACCCGAAGCGGCGCGCGCCGTGTGCGGCGGCGGGGACGCTTTGTCTGACCCGATGCTCCTTTCCGGCATGGAGGCGGCCGTGGCACGCATCCACCGCGCCATCGACGACGGCGAGCGCATCGCCGTATTCGGGGATTACGATGTGGACGGCGTGACAGCCACCGCGCTGCTGTATACCTATCTGGATTCCGCCGGTGCGGACGTTTATTACAAGCTGCCCAGCCGGGATGACGACGGCTACGGCCTTTCCGAGACGGCGGTGGACCTGATGGCCGCCAAGGGCGTGAGCCTGATTGTCACCGTAGACAATGGCGTTTCGGCAAATGCGGCCATTGCCCACGCCAAAGAGCAGGGCGTGGACGTGGTGGTGACGGACCATCATCTGCCGCCGCAGACGCTGCCGGAGGCTGCGGCCATCGTGAATCCCCAGCTCCCCGGCGACGAAAGCCCGTGCAAGACGCTCTCGGGCGCGGGCGTGGCCTTCAAGCTGGCTGCGGCCCTGGACGGCTGCACGCCGGACGAGATGCTGCCTTTTTACGGGGACCTCGCTGCCATTGGGACGATTGCGGACATTATGCTGCTTGAGGGTGAGAACCGGCGCATCGTCAAGGCGGGGCTGGCACTTTTGCAGCAGACGGAGCGTCCGGGCATCGCGGCGCTCATCGAGGCCTGCGGCCTTGGGGGCAAGGAGCTGACGGCGGAAAATGTCTCTTTTGGGCTGGCGCCGCGCCTGAACGCGGCGGGCCGTATGGACAGCGCCGCCGCCGCGCTGGAACTGCTGCTGTGTGAGGACCCGGAGGAGGCCGAAGCGATTGTGGCCGGGCTGGAAGCACAGAATGCGGCCCGGCAGAAGGCCGAGCAGGATATTTTGCAGGGCGTGCTGGACAGCGTTGCCGCGGATGAGACCTATGGCGCGGACCGTATCCTTGTCGTGTGGGGCCGAGGCTATCACCAGGGCGTTATCGGCATCGTGGCCTCCCGCGTGGTGGAGCGCTTCGGCAAGCCGGCCATCATCGTATCCGTTGACGAGAACGGCGAGGGCAAGGGGTCCGGCCGCAGCATCGCGGGCGTTTCGCTGTACAATGCCATCGCCGCCTGCGGAGACCTGCTCATCCGGTTCGGCGGACACGCGCTGGCCGCCGGGCTGTCTGTGCGGGAGGAAAACCTGCCCGCGTTCCGCAAGGCGGTCAACGCGTGGGCCGCGCAGGAGCACCCGGTGCTCAAGCGCCCGGCGCTGCGGCTGGACGCGCCGCTGGCGCTGTCCGGCCTGAAAGAAGAGGACGTGGCCGCGCTGTCGGTGCTCGCGCCGTTTGGCCACGGCAACCCCACGCCGGTATTTTTTGTGGAAAACGCTGTGATCGACGCAGTATATCCCCTCAGCGAGGGCAAGCACACGCGCCTGCGCCTGAAGCAGGGCGGCGGAGTGCTGTATGCGGCGGTGTTCGGCCAGGGGCCGGGCGCGCTGGGTTACAATGTGGGTGACGCGGTGGACGCGGCGGTGTGCCTTTCGGTGTTCGAGGGCAAGAACGGGCCGATGATCTCCGCGCGCATCAAGGAGCTGCGCCCGGCCGGGCTGGACGAGGCATACCTGGAGGGCACGGAGCTGTATGAGGCGCTGATGTGCGGCGCGCCGCTGACAGAGAGCCAGCGGCGGGCGCTGCTGCCCGCCCGTGCGGACACCGTGGCGCTGTACCGCGCCGTGGGCGCTGCCCGCGACGGCGTGCCGGCGGGCGACCTGCGCCCGCTGTTTGCCAAGCTGGGCGCGCGGGGCGCAGGTAAGGCGCTTGTCTCGCTGGAGGCGCTGCGCGAGCTGAGTCTGTTGGAGCAGCGCGAAACGCCTCAGGGCGCACGGTGGTGCCTGGTGCCCGCGGCGGGCAAAAAGGACCTGGCATCCGCGCCGATTTTACGCAGACTGGAGGCAGCGCAGTGATGGAAGAAAAAGCGAAAAATGCCGTAAAGACTTTTGAAGACCTGGCGCAGGCCGTGGCGGATTCCGGCCGCCCATACGACGCCGGGCGCATCGAAAAGGCTTACGAGATGGCTGCGGCGGCCCATGCGGGGCAGACGCGCCTTTCCGGCGAAAGCTATGTCAGCCACCCCGTTGCCGTGGCGTGCCTTGTGGTGGACCTGGGCTTGGATACGGACTCCGTGGTGGCCGCGCTGCTGCATGACTCCGTGGAGGACACCGAGACCACGGCGGAGGACGTGAAGGCTGCTTTTGGGCCGGACGTAGCGCTGCTCGTGGACGGCGTCACCAAGCTGGGACGCATCAAGTTTTCCTCAGTGGAGGAGCAGCAGGCTGAAAACCTGCGCAAAATGCTGCTTGCCATGAGCAAGGATGTGCGCGTGATGCTCATCAAGCTGTGCGACCGGCTGCACAACATGCGCACCGGCGACGGCTGGCCCGAACAGAAACGCCGTGACAAGGCGCTGGAAACCATGGAGGTGTATGCTCCCATTGCCCACCGTCTGGGTATGAGCAATGTAAAGGAGGAGCTGGAGGACCGCAGCCTGCAGTATCTGGACCCTGTGGGCTATGAGGAGATCACCTCTTTCCTGGCCCAAAACGGCGGCGCGGATTCGTTCATCAGCGGCATTGCGGACCGCATCAAGGAGCGCCTGGCCGAGAACGGAATGGACAAATGCACCATCAAAAAGCGCATCAAGAGCGTATACGGCATCTACCGCAAGATGTATATGCAGAACCGCACGTTTGAGGAAATTTACGATGTGTACGCGGTGCGCATCATTCTGGACACAGTGGGCGAATGCTACAATGCGCTGGGCGTCATCCACGACATGTACCATCCCATCCCCAGCCGCTTCAAGGACTATATCTCCACACCCAAGCCCAATATGTACCAGTCGCTGCACACGACGGTCATCGGACATGAGGGAATTCCCTTTGAGGTGCAGATCCGTACCTGGGAGATGGACCAGACCGCCGAATACGGCGTGGCGGCCCACTGGAAATACAAGGCGGGCGTGAGCACGAAAGATAAGCTGGACGACCGTATCGCCTGGGTGCGCCAGCTTCTGGAAAGCCAGCGGGAGAGCGAGGATGCCGGCGACCTGCTGCGGGACATCAAAAGCGAGCTGCTGCCCGAGGAGGTGTTCGCTTTTACGCCGAAAGGCGACGTCATCAATCTGCCCGCGGGAGCGACCGTCATCGACTTCGCCTACGCCATCCACTCAGCCGTGGGCAACCGCATGGTGGGCGCGAAGGTGAACAGCCGAATTGTGCCCATAGACCACAAGGTGGTGACGGGCGAGATCATCGAGATCATAACCGGCCCCAAGGATAAGGGGCCCAGCCGCGACTGGCTGAACCTGGTTGCCACCAGCGAGGCCAAGAACAAGATCCGCAACTGGTTCAAAAAGGAACGCAAGGAAGAAAACATCACCGAGGGCAAGGCAGCTCTGGACAAGGAGATGCGCCGCAACCTCATCACCATCCCTGAGGAAAAGTACGACGAATTTATGGCTGACCTTGCGCGCCGCCAGCGCCTGAACACGCCGGAAGAGCTGTACGCGGCCATCGGCTACGGCGGCATCCAGCTCTCCCGCCTGATGATAAAGATCAAGGACGAATACACGAAGCTGCTCAAGGAACAAAGCCCTGCCGAGGTGCTTCAGGTCCCCATCAAAAAGCAGAAATCCAGCGAGGGCGTTATTGTGGAAGGGCTGGACAACTGCCTGGTCAAATTTGCAAAGTGCTGCAACCCGCTGCCGGGGGACGATATCATCGGCTTCATCACGCGCGGCTTTGGCGTTTCCATCCACAAGCGCTCGTGTTCCAACGCGCGGGCCGGCCTTCTGGGCGACGACGCGCCCCGCTGGGTGAACGCCCATTGGGCGGAAAGCGTGAAGGAGAGCTTCAAATCCTCGCTTGAGATCTCGGCCATGGACCGCGACGGCCTGATGGCCGACGTGGCGGGCCTCATCGCGGAGATGCATCTGCCCTGCTACGCCATCTCGGCACGGCAGCTGGCCGACGGCCGTGCCACAATGGCGCTGACCATCGGCGTGAACAACACCGAGCATCTGAACACCGTCATCGCGCGGCTGAGGAAAATCAAGAGCATCACCACCATTACCCGCGTGTGAGCGGAAAAAAGGCACGGAGGAATGAACGATGAGAGCTGTCATCCAGCGCGTGAGCGCGGCGGACGTTGTTGTGAACGGCGGCGCGCCGCGCGCCATTGGCCGCGGGCTGATGATCCTTCTGGGCGTGCGGGACACCGACACGCTGGACGTCTGCGAAAAGCTGGCGCAGAAATGCGCGGGCCTGCGTATCTTTGAAGACGCCGGCGGCAAGCTGAACGTTTCGGCCGAGGAGCTGGGCTGCGAGGCGCTGGTAGTGTCCAATTTCACGCTGTACGGCGATACGAAAAAGGGCAAGAGACCCAGTTTCATCGCCGCGGCAAAGCCGCCGCTTTCGGTGGAGGCGTATGAAGCATTCGTGGCCGAGCTGCGAAAAACAGGCCTGGCCCGTGTGGAGACGGGTGAATTCGGTGCCGGTATGAAGGTGACACTGACCAACGACGGCCCTGTGACCATCGTGATCGACACCGACGAATGGAAGCGCTGAGTGCGGCGTGCCGCCTGAAAAACGAAGGAGAAGGATATGAAAATATACCATATTCCCGCGGCGCCGCCGCTGTACACCAACACGTTTCTGCTGGTGGGGGAAAACGGCCTGGCCGCTGCCGTCGATCCGGCTGCCGGGGCGCAGGAATATCTGCGGCTGCTGGAGCAGGAGGGCGCGCGGCTGACGCATATCCTGCTGACGCACGGCCATTACGACCATGTGGGCGCAGTGGAGGAACTGCAGCGGAAAACGGGTGCGAAGGTCTGGCTGGCCCCGCAGGACGCGTGCGGCGGTGAGCTTTTTCCGTTCACCACGCCGGACAACGCCTATGCGGACGGAGAGGAGATCCGCGTGGACACGGATCTCGCGTTCCGCGTCATCGCCACGCCCGGCCACAGCGCCGGGTCCGTCTGCCTGCTGTGCGGCGGTCTGCTGTTCAGCGGCGACACGCTGTTCGCGGGGGACGTGGGCCGTACGGACCTGCCCGGCGGCAGTTGGGACACACTGCGGGAAAGCCTGAAAAAGCTGTGCGTCGCAGTGACGGAAAACGTGCAGGTCCTGCCCGGCCACGAGGAGTTTTCCACCATGGACCGGGAACGGGCGAACAATCGGTATCTGCAATTTTAACAAAAAGATAGGAATTAATCATATGGAGATCTATATCCGGGGCCTTGCCTCCGGCTACGAGCCCGAGCATGTGACGCGGCTGTTTTTTCGGCCCGCGCTGCTGGCGAAACGGTGGCCCGCCCGCGGGGCGGACGCCGTTGCGGTGCTGCGGGGCAAAAAACGTTTTGTATGCGGCGTGCGCATGAACGGCCTGTGCGCCGTGCGCACTGCGCCGCTGGCGCAGGACACGCCGCCGGAGCAGGCGGAATATGAGATATGCCGCCTGCTGTTTCTGCTGCTGTGCGAGGCCACGGGCCGCCGCCCGGCCTGGGGCATGCTGACGGGTGTGCGGCCGGTGCGGCTGGTTCACGACATGCGCCGCGCCGGTAAGGCGCAGGAAGAGATAGAGTCGTTCTTTCGGGATAAATACTTTGCAGACGGCGAAAAATATAAGCTGGCGGTGCGGACGGCGGACAATCAGGCGCCCGTACTGGCGCTGAACACGCCGCGCAGCTACAGCCTGTACATCTCCATTCCGTTCTGTCCGTCCCGATGCAGCTATTGCAGCTTTGTTTCCCGCACCACTGCGGAATCGGGCAGCCTCATTGAGCCTTATGTCCAGGCGCTGTGCCGCGAACTTGCGGAGATCAGCGCGCTGGCGCGGCGCAACCGGCTGCGGCTGGAGACCATCTACATCGGCGGCGGTACGCCGACGGCGGTTTCGGCCGCGCAGCTGCGCACGCTGATGCAGGCCGTGCGCGACAATTTCGACGTGCCCGCTGTACGTGAGTATACCGTGGAAGCCGGCCGGCCGGACTGCACCACGCCGGAGAAGCTGGCCGTCATCAAAGAATACGGCGCCACGCGCATCTCCATCAATCCGCAGACATTATCGGACGAGGTGCTGGCGGCCATTGGCCGCAGGCATACTGCGCAGGATGTTCTGGACTGCTTTGCACAGGCGCGGCGGCTGGGCCACGGGAACATCAATATGGACCTCATCGCGGGGCTGCCGCTGGATACGCCTGCACGGTTTGCGCAGACGCTGCAGGGGGTGCTGGCGCTTGCGCCGGAGAACATCACGGTGCATACGCTCACGCTCAAGCGTGCCTCAAACCTCGTTATCGAGCACGCGCCGAATGCCTATGGGGATGTGGCACGCATGCTGGATTCCTGCGCGCTGCTGGGGGAAAACGGTTATGAGCCGTATTACCTGTACCGCCAGAAGGGCACGCTGCAGAATCTGGAGAACACGGGCTACACCAGGCCCGGCTATGCGGGGCTGTACAACGTGTTTATTATGGAGGAGGTGCACACCATCCTTTCGGCGGGAGCGGGCGGTTCCACCAAGCTGGTGGGGCCGGACGGGCACATCCGGCGCATCTTCAACCATAAATATCCGTTGGAATACATCGAGCGCTTTGATGTGGTGCAAGCGCGCAAGCAGGGAGTTGACGACTTTTATGCCAAATACGCTGATCTGGATCCCGAAACGGCTCGTTGAACTGGGCCTTGTGAACGTGGCGGCCCGCTCGCCCGAGGCGTTCATTGACTACTGCGAGCAGGACTATGCCGCACGCGTCGAGCACGCGGCTGCGTGCGTGCGGGAGAGCGGCGCGCATGTGGTGATGCTCACCGGGCCGTCTGCCTCCGGAAAAACGACCACCGCTCACAAGCTGGCGGACTGCATTGCCGCCCATGGGCGGCGCAGCGCGGTGGTGTCGCTGGACAATTTTTACAAGGACCTAAAGGATTATCCCCGTCTGCCCGACGGCAGTGTGGATTATGAGAGCGTGGACGCACTGGATATCTCGGCCATCAACCGTTGTCTGCTGGAGCTCATCCGCACGGGCCGAACACAGATTCCGGATTTCGATTTCTGCGGAGAGCGCCGCCGCCACGGCGTTATCCCCGTGGAGGTGGGGGACGGTGTGGTGGTCATCGAGGGCATCCATGCGCTGAACCCCCGCCTGACGGCGCTGCTGCCCGAGGGCAGCGCGTTCAAGATCTATGCGGGCATGCGGGAGGAATACTCCCGGGACGGCCAGCGCATTCTGCCCACGCGGGACGTGCGCCTGGCACGCCGCATGGTGCGGGACCACAAGTTCCGCGGCCACAGCTTGGAAAAGACTTTTTCCATGTGGCCCGCCGTCTGCGAGGGAGAGGATAAGAACATCAAGGTTTTCAAACCCGAAGCAGACCTGCTGCTGGATACCAGCTTTTCCTACGAGGTGTGCTGTCTTGCGCCTTTTGTCACCGCGCTGCGGGGTGAGCTTGCGCCGGGAACGCCTTATGCGGCGCAGCTGGAAAGCTTGTGCAGCCGTTTTGCACTGTGCATGCCGCTGCCCGAACAGAGCATCCCCAGGACGTCCATGCTGCGGGAATTCATCGGATGAATGCATTGCAAAGCGCGCGGCTTCATACTATACTATAATCAAAGCTCAAGTAAAACAGGTAAAATAAGAGAGGTGCTGGAAATGACCACGTTCGATAAACTTAAGGGCGCGGCCGCCACGCTGGCGGACGCGGCCGTAAAGACAACAGGAGACCTGGCCCAGAAGGGCAAAAAGCAGATGGACCTGCTGGCGCTGGAAAACAAGCTGAGCCGCGCCCAGCGCCAGCTTGGCGCTCTGGTGTATGCGCTGCACAAAAACGGCGAGGAAAACACGGCGCTGGTGGAGCGCTACATAGAGACCATCGCGGCTGTCGAAAAGGATATCGCGGCGCTGGAGCCTGCGCCAGCAGCCGCCATGGCAGACGATGCACAGACGGCTGTCTACTGCCCCCAGTGCGGCGCGGAGGTAGACCCACATGCCATATTTTGTCCTGGGTGCGGGGGCAAACTGTAACGGGCCACCAACCTTATAGAACCGTTTTTTATCGGTGAGGCTACAAGGGCAACCCTCAATATGAACCAACTCATGTTTGGATTGTCCAATCCAAGTGCCTCTCCCGACCATGCCTATTATGGTGTCACGGACATAGTTATTGACAAATCAAATGTCAACTACATAACAAAAAATGAAATGCGCCATATACTTGCAGAATTGACCATCTTCATTAAAGGAGTTCCTGACAATTTTGCAATGATAGGCAAGGTTCTGAATGTGGCAACCGGACTCCTGCCCCTGCAAAAGAATGAGGATGGAACATTCGGGACGGCAAGCTATACCAAGGAAGAGTGTGATATACCTTTGAAAATCGCAGTGCCTGGTGAAACTTTAAAAACGGAAACATTACGCTTGATGCCGACAGCCAACGGTTTACATACCACCAAGTTGTTTATCCAACTGATTTCTCCTGGGGGAGTAGTTAGCAACTACGACATCGAAGCACCCGTCATGAAATCTGGCGGCAAGTACAAGATAAACTTGGAATTTGAGGAGATGAAACCTTACATGTATCTTACGAGCACGAAGATAGATGATTGGACTGAGGAATGGATATACCGTGGTGAAATCCTGAATCCTGAAGATTAAGCGCCCCTCTCATTTACGCAAGAATCAAAACAAGAATATAAACATATAATAGTAAAAGACAATGAAAAAGAAAACTTATCTCTTTGCCCTGATGGCAATGGCTTTGACATTGGGCAGTTGTTCTGACAACGAGAACGGTATCGGAGGCGAGACCTCCAAGTATATCACCGTTTCAACCAGTATCGGCAATATGACACGTGTTGCCACAGATGCGAAAGGCGGTCAAACCTTTGAAGAGGGTGATGAAATCAGTGTATATGCCTGGACTGGCGATGCAACTGTTGCTCCAGAGACACGCGAGCGTGTGGTGAATAACGCCATCAATAAGCTGACAAACGGCTCATGGATATCCAATCCACAGATGCTTTGGAAGAACAACCGCGACAAGCATTATTTCATCGGTGTATACCCTATTTCAGCAATATCCGACCTTTCTGCCGGAGAATATACATTCGATGAGACAAAGCAAGTGGAAAGCGACCTCTTGGTGGCAGTCAACAAAGATGGCTTATCCTATAATGTCGATGAACAGCAACCTGTTCCTCTTACCTTTACCCATGTAATGGCAAAACTTGTGGTGAACCTTACCTATAAGAACCAGTGGGGAACAGAGGGACCTACCGTAGATAAGGTAGCTGTAGGCAATGCCGCAAAAAAAGCAACCGTTAATTATCTGACCAAGGTTGTCACCCCATCTGCTGTAGCAGAAAACAAAGCCGACTTCGACATGCCTGCTTTAACCGCTAACAAGCAATATGCTTCCATCATCATCCCGCAGGATGGTGTTCAGAAGATTACCATCACCATTGGCGGAAAGGACTTCATCTACGACAACGGCACACCTTTCAAGTTTGAGAGTGGCAAGATTACCACCATCAACCTGGAGGTAGGACGTGACGTCATAAAACTTGGCGATGTAAACATCTCTGACTGGGGTTCTACAGGCGAACCTATCAAGGGTGAGGCTTACGATTAACTTTCTTAAAATTAAAACATAAAATTCAACAATATGAAAGCAATTAAAATATTAACAATGGCAGCTTTGGCAACGGCAGTTTTTGCCAGCTGCTCCAACGATGAGGATTTGGCACAGAGCAATTATCCAATGGACAATGTGGTTAGAATCATGACAAGTGTAGATGGCATGAATACCCGTGCCTCTTACGGAAACAGCACCGATAAACTTAATTCGTTTGGCTTCTGCATTAACAATGCTAATAGTACAACCTATACCTATGATAATGTCAAGGTAACAAAGGAAGGCAGCAATTGGAATCCTGCTACCCAGATGTTGTGGCAGAATTCAACTACCGCTGTTGATATTCTGGCTTATGCGCCATATCAGGAGACTACCGAAGATGCAAATGGCAAAGTTAAAGTCTTCGGAAATAATGATTACGCTTTTGCTGTACAGGCAGACCAAAGCAATGCTAATGACTATACTTCAGACTTCATTGTTTATAGACAAAAGAACTTCACTCCTGGTACGGAATTGAATGCCAACCAAGCTGTTGACATTACATTCTCCCATATCCTTAGTCAGTTGAATCTGACTATCGAGCTAAGAGATGAGTTTAACCAAAACAAGGAAAAGCCTATTACGGCAGAATCAGTAACAGATGTAAAGATAAATGGAACTATCCTAAGTAGTAAGGTGGATTTTACAGCAGAATCAATAGTTGCAAAAGTTGATAACACCCAAGGTGCAACTGCTATTACTCCTGAGGTTGTTAAATTCAATGGAGCCGATGAAAAAACAGCCCATCCAACTTTCAACTATTCAGCTATTGTAATCCCACAGTCTGTCACATCTGGGAATTTTAGCATCGGTTTTAAAGTGAATGGCAATTCTTATGTTTGGACTGCTACAGAAAATGATGTTGTATTTTTGTCAGGGAAAAGCCATCAGTTGCATTTATTGGTAGGCAAGGATGTTGTACAGATAAGTTACATAGTGGTAAGTCCTTGGGGGGAAGAGCATACCGACAATTTAGAGACAGAATAAAAGTTTGTTTGACATTAATAGATACAAAATATGAAGATAACAAAATATATTGGCGCATTAGCATTTGTTGCAATGCTCGCTGCTTGCTCTAATGAGGAAGAGCAAGGTATAAATACTTTGAGCAATGTAGTTGAGGTTACAGCCAACGTTGGTAAAAATAGTATTTTTACACGTAGTAATCCAGTGGGCAAAACAGAAGAAGCTCTGTCTGTGTTTAATGATGGCGATTTAATCCGCATATTGACTAATGGTAAAACCGTAAATTACACTAAAAGTGGTGACAATTGGATACCAGAAAATGGTGACTATTTGTGTTGGACGGGTGGCGTACAGGAGTTCAAAGCAATATACCCTTATAGCGCAAGTGAAAACACTGTAAATACGATATATAGTGGATATGTGTCTGCTGACCAATCTACCCTTGACAAAATAGCCAAGTCTGATTATATGTGGACTAGTCGAATTGATGCTAAAGCTCCTCAAGATAGAATGTTGGAGTTATATTTTCAGCGTCAAACAGCTCGTGTTGTTGTCAGAGTAAGTTCTTTTGGCAATGAATTCGATGGACTGAAGCCTGTGCTTACCGATGTAAAAGTTTATTCAAAACTTCATGTTTCGGCAGAAGAGCAAGTAGGAGAAAATGAGAACATAGAAGAAATCACAGCTTATAAAGATCCAACTCCTGATGAGAATGGCAATAATGTCTTCTATGCATTGGTTGCACCTGGTGAAAAAAAAGATGGAGAGAATTTCCTCAAACTCACAGTGACATACAATGATGAAGATGGCAATCCAACATTGTCAAAAGACTTGTTTGTAAAGGGTATTCCTGCTCACGAAAAATCCCAAAGCTATACCTATAATGTAAAAATAGGTAAGGATAAGGCTGCGGTAGGAAATGTAAATGTTACTGATTGGAGTACAGGCAGCGTTATCGAAGGGGGCGATGCTGTAACAACTACAGAAAATGCTTTACTGGTCATAGAAAAGGCTTTGGCTGCGAACAAAAAGAACATTGAAATCACTTTAGATGCAAATGCAGATAATAGTGTGTTCTATGCTATAAGAGAAGCTCTAAGCAGTGCAAGTGAAGGCAGTATAGATTTAACTGTTTATGGAGTTGAGACTTTGCCGTCTAGTGCATTTACGGATTGTAAACCGCTGAAATCAATTAGCTTGCCAGAGGTAAAGAGTATAGACAGGTATGCTTTTCAGCATTGTATTGGTCTTGAAACAATCTATGCTCCGATAGTTTCATCTATAAGTGACTTTGCCTTTGCCGATTGTCCAAAACTAAAATCGGTGACATTAGGTAATATTTCCGCTGCAGGTATCAGTATCTTTGATGGTGTACCTACTGATTATGTTGTAGATTTAACTTTGTCAAAAGATCAAAAGGTTATGACAGGAAGTGATGATGAAGGGTGGCAATCTGTTGAATCTCCGAATTATGCAAGGTCTGACGATCATTTACAAGTACGATTTCTTGGAAAAATATTCCACTCCATAACATGTGGAAATATCAAATTTGAAAAGTACTAACATTAGATAAACTCCTAAGCTGGGCAGGAGTATAAGGTGCTCAGCAAACATATATTCACCCGCACTTCACGGGAAACGACAAGGGTCTATATGCCACGATGAGAGGTGGGCGTATAGACCCTTCATCGTGTCTTGATACCTGTTGGGTGGATGATATGGCTGTGTGGTGGTTTCGTGCTACCTGTTTTCATGGTTTGAAGTACCTTTGCGTCAATCGTGAGGTGCTCAAAACAAAATCGTTATGAAAACAGAAATGAAAGCATCAAACGAGTGTTTGTACCCTACCGATGTATTCTTGGTTAGTTGTGGTATGGGATGCAAGCGAATCACCGTCAGTGACATTGCCTATATTGAGGCTATGAAAGACAACTGTATTATCCACATGGTTGATGGAAAGCGTTACACTCAATCTTGTCCTATGGGTGACATTGAGCCAGAGTTGAACCCGAACATGTTCAAGCGTATTCACCGTTCTTTCATCGTCAACATTCGCTACATCGATATGTACTATTATGGACATGTCGTTTTGGAGAATGGTATGGAAGTACACATCGGCGATAAGTATCGTGATGCCTTGAAGTCCTCGTTTCACTTTTGGGGATCGAGAAACCGAAACAAGTAAGATTTTGATGATATAACAGGTTGGTATAGCCTGTTCGATGGACACAAAGCCCGTCTGGTGGAAATTGTTGCACCAGTCGGGCTTTCGCTATATCTTTGCACCATCAACGTTGAGAGGCGGGTCCTGAAAAGCCTAATAGTAAACGAGTAAGGAAAAACAAGAATTATGATATTAAACTTTTTAAATCAAATCCGCAAAGCTAACAATTCTATTAGAAAGTTAAGATTATGTGATAATTTTGAACGTATTGGAAATCCTTCATTGAAATCTATTGGAATCACCGATTATAAGGAGGATTTTCTTAAGATAGTTCCTCGTGATAATGGTGAAATAGCTTACTTTCTTCCGTGGAAAAAAGATACTGGTTTTTATATAGATCTTCCTAAGAATGCTCCACAAGCTTCTATCTTTTTGACTTCAGAATTGTCAGGATGCTTTGTTGGTGTGCAGGATATGGGAGATTTCTATAGAATTAGACATTACAACTTCATGACTGTAAATGTTGATGCGAATGATCTACAGCGCTTTAATGGCGAAAATCATTTGATCAATTGGTTAGCTCCTAATCGTGACAACATAGGACAAATGCTTACTGAGGCTCATGTACCTCATGAATTGTATACTGGTTATTCAGCAGGAAATCCAGTCGTCTTTTGGGGAGAGTATATTAGTAATGATTGGGTGTTCTATTATCAAGCTACAGATAATACCATTCATCGTTTTTTTATCTTCTAAAATTTAAATGTTATGGCAATTGACACAACTCCTTCGCAGGTAGCAACCAATGCGTTGCAGGCGATTCCCTTCGGTAGTATTATCGGAGGTCCGTTGAAAGCATGTATCGAAGCGCAAGCTATGGCTGCGCAGACATCATGGCAGTTTATTCAAGAAGTAGGATTGAACACAGACCCAAATACTGGTCAGAAAGAAGCAGTAAATGTTTCTTTTCAGTTCATGCAGAACGGTCACATGGTTCAGTTGAATGTTCCACTGTTGACGATTGTACCTATCCCGTACATCGCCATCCACGACATTGACATCAATTTCAAGGCGAACATTTCCGCATCCTCTTCAAGTGTTAGTGAGCAGTCAAGTAGCTCGGCTCTTGATGTTGGCGCTGAGGCAAGTATTGGTGCAAAGTGGGGACCTTTCCACATGGATGCCAAGATGAAGGCTAACTATTCATCAAAGAAAGACTCAAAGGCTACACAAGAATCTAAGTATAGCGTAGAGTACACGATGGATGTGGCTGTCAAGGCTGGTCAAGATAGTATGCCAGCAGGTCTTGCCAAGGTTCTTGAACTTCTTGGTAATACACTTGATGTTTCTGACCCAGATGGAACTTTGGAGGTTAGTGCTCGTGAGCTTACCCTCACTGATGGTAAGGCAACCCTTATTGCTACCTACAAGAACAGCAAGGGCATCTTCGAGCCTGAATCAATCAAGATTGACGGTGTAACAGGTAAGGTAAGCGATGATAGCGTGGTCTTTGAACTCAAAGAGGCTAAGACCTATACTGTTATTGCAGGTAAGAAGAAGGTTTCGGTTGATGTGCAGAACGTAAAGCCTGACACAAAAACAGACACAACCAAACCATAATCTAACGTAAATTAAAGGAATCTTATGGCTCAATTAAGTACTATAATCAGTTCAATACTCCGAGACATGATAGTGGCTCAACATGAAGCAAATATGTATGCCATGTCATTGGAGGATGTTTACAAGCAAAATGGACGCTTGGAACAGTTCGCCCTTCCGACAGTTGCTGTTGGTGAGGTGGAGCTTGACTTGCGCTATGGTGTGAAAAGTGACTCTGCCCAAACAGAGCAATACGAAATCAACTATCCTCTGTTGCGCAAGGTTGCCAAACAAATAAGTGTTGATTTTGCCAAGGCAATCATCAAGAGCACCCTACCTGTGTTGCAATCTCTCTTTCCTGAAGATGGAACGGATAGTGGTACTAAGGTGTTGGCAAATTTTGCCATAGATGATAATTTGAAAAGAAAATATAGTGCTTTTTTGAGCCGTAAGATTCTGAAAGCTATGCAGCTGAGTTTCACTTCTCTCATCAAGGATGATGGAAGTGTCAACGACAGTGTTCTACTTGACTGTATTCTTTCTGTATGTGATGAAAATTTGCTTGGACACGAAGACCTGCAAGTACTTTTCAACAGACCTGATGGAGAAAATACCCGTAAAGATATACGAGACAACTTGGAGAACTTCTTGAAAAATATGATGCCATCATTATTGAAAGACATCAACTTGAAGCGCAAGCGAATCATACCATCTGTAGATGTGACATTGAACTCTGAGGAATTGGCAAACTTGCCAGAGGAATGCATCCATACCTTGCATTTCCACGTTTCGCCAAATAACATCAAACTATATTCTGAGGAATAAAATATTGTAGAACCATAAAAAAGGAAGAATATGCCTACAGGAAAAGATATAAAACGAACAAGTAGCCAAGTGATGGAGTTGAAAGACCTTATCTCCGGTCCATTGGCTGCTACCATTGATGCAGACTCCATAGCAGCACGACGCTATTTGAGCTATCTGATGGAATTGGCTTTCGAGTCATACGACAAGGAAACAGGCAAGGTCGGTGAACTGCGTATGCTTGAGTTCAACTATCAAAGCCACGATGTGGATGGTACTCATCAGCAGCAGGTAAAGATACCATTGCTGACATTGGTTCCTCTGCCATTGCTTCAAGTAAAAGAAGCTGATTTCGATTTTGACATTCAGATAGTTGATGCCCTAAGTGCAGATACAGATGCCACATTCTCTTTGAAGAATGGAGCTACACCTCAGGAGAAAACAGCAGAGGGTGTCAAGCTACGAGTCTCAATGGCTTCCGCAAAAGTCGAAGGCTCACGCAAGAGCAGTTCACAACAATCGCTTACTGCCAACATGAAAGTGAAGGTAAGAATGGAACAGGCTGATATGCCAGGAGGTTTAGCCAACCTCCTGCATCTTACTACCAACAACTTACAGATGGAAGCTGTAGAAGAAGGAAAGGAGGCAAACCATGATGAATAATAAGCAAGCACAACAAGTGCCAGGTATGGCTTGCCCTCAATGTGGCAAGTTTATTCCGACCACCATCACCGAATTGCTGACTTCTGGATATCTACGTTGTCCTTACTGCCTATTGAAGCTAAACATAGACAGGCACAAGTCGGCTACGGCTCTGAAAGCTCTCGCCAAGGTAGAAGCTGCACAGAAACGAGTGGAAAGTACAAGTAAGTTTAACCGATAAACTCTATATAACAATGTGGTTGAGAAGAATATGGACAAGAATAAGAGACACAGTCAGCAAAAAGTTTGGCGTATGGGTGGATAAGGAATGTCCTCTCATTGAGGATGAGGACGATTCTGTTGGCGAAAAGGCTATCAAGGAAGTCGTGGACAAATCCTTGTTGGAAGGATCCATTATATCGTCTTTGGAAAAAGCTAAGAAGGAAAAGGTTGTCAAGGTGAAGAAAAGGCAAGGGCGCAATATTTGGGAAGTCAGACCTGCCACCTTTGTGGATGCCTACCTATTCCTCATAAACCTGTCGTGCATGAAACGTGAATGGTTGCAGAGACATATCAAGGCAGACAAGACAACGTTCAGCATGGAACTTGCCGATGGCTATGTCCTTGAACTGACTGAAGGTTGGAAGCGCATGAACGCAGAAGCCCTGCTACGCATCAGCAAAGACAGAAAATATACGATGAAAGTATATTTCTATAAGGGGGAAACGCCATAAAGAAGAAAGCCGTGTTCTACAATAAGTCAAAATAACAATAACATGTAAAAATTAGAAATTATGCAAACATTAAAAAGAGGTGCATCTGGTACAGATGTTGAGTTGCTTCAGCGATTGCTCTGCAAGAAGGGCTATCACGTAGGAGCTGATGGGATATTCGGTAATGATACCGAAGTGGCTGTTCGTAAATTTCAAAAAGACTACGGATTGGTATCCGACGGAATAGTCGGTCAACGCACATGGGATATGTTGCAAAGTGACAGTGCCCAGTCTTTGGCTTCCTTGCGTCTCACTGAATCAGATTTCAAACACGCAGCAGAGCTGCTTGGGGTGGAAGTTGCGGCAATTAAGGCTGTGCTTGAAGTAGAAACAGGCAACAAGGGCGGTTTCCTTGCTGTTGGCAAACCTACAATTCTATTTGAGGGACACATTTTCTGGAATCAGTTGAAGAATAGAGGCATTGATCCTGCCAAACATCAGAAAGGCAATGAAGATATCCTCTATCCCAAATGGACGAAGACCCATTATCAAGGTGGCTTGAAGGAATATGACCGTTTGGAGCGTGCAAGAGCAATCCATCGTGAAGCTGCCGATTCGTCTGCAAGTTGGGGATTGGCTCAGATTATGGGATTCAACTATCAAGTGAGCGGTTGTAAATCCGTCAGCGAGTTTGTGGAAATGATGACGGAAAGTGAGGGCAAGCAGCTGGAACTGTTTGTTCGGTTTATCAAAGGCAACCGATGGGATGGCTATCTTCGTAATCTTGACTGGAAAGAGTTTGCCCGACATTATAATGGCTCTGGGTATGCCCAGAATCAATACGACAAACGATTGGAAAAAGCCTATGCAAAATACGTATAGGAATACATCTTTATGAGCTAATCAATTCTTCCGACTCGATGAAAATATATACGACCATGTAAAGGGTTCAACCAAGGGTAAAATGTACTTCTATTACGCACTATGGAGGCAGTGGCACATATAGTGGCACTGCCTTTTTGCACATTCTGTATCGGCAGATTGGAATAAGGAAAACAGACTTTGGAGGAACATCACCCCGATTAGGGCAAGGTCTTTGAGGGTTCGAACATCGGCTGCGGTCGGAAGAATGAAAAGGAACTTTTCTTCTTCACTCGCTTGCACGATGTTTCGGGAATTACGATTAAGTTCCATAATCTACACTTTGTTAGCTTTTGGCTTTATTGTCCATTATTATTATTCAATAATAGCTATTTCTCTAACAATAAGCTACTTTTACCAAGAATTTACATAAAAGTTGTTATAATATATATAAATATTCGTCTTTGATACTTCCTGCCATTATCTTTGCCGATTAAAAATATTAATGCAAAGCAATAATGAAGTAATAGAAACGTAAAAAGTAAACAACATGGAACGCAAAGAACAGACCGGGCATATCTGTAGATGGATGGCTTTAGGCATTATGACTGCCATCGTCATCGTAGGATGTACCATTGTAATCGGCCTATTTGAATGGCGCGACAGAAAAGAGATTGAGTGTAGAAATGCAGAATTGCATCAGTGGCGAAAGAATGTGCATGACTTAAACTTGCACATAACGGAATTGTCACTGCTTGGTGAAATGGTTGCGGATTGGGACTCAACAGATGTAAATGAGTATCATTCGCTTCGATTGGAAGTGGACAGTATGCTTCAAGGTATCGCAGGTATTTGTCCGAAAGAAGATTCTGATACGATCTGCCGTCTTCTTGCAGAAAAGGAACAGCTCCTTCTGGATATAAAGGATGCTATGCAGGAACTGAATGACACTCAAGAAAAGCTGACCGCAGAAGTTCCAAGAATTGTAGAGCTGAATAAGAATGAAAGCAAAAGACTTTCAGCTATGCCACAGCAGGCAAAGCCAAAGAAGCGAGGTTTCTTCAGCAGATTGTTCGGCAAGAAAGAAAATGCAGTAACAACAGGCAACCGTTTAAACCAAACTGAAAAGATGCTCACCAACCTAAACCAAACGGTTGTTGCTAAACATCACCAGCAAAGCCGTAAGGTAGTGGAGATATTGGATAGTCTTGGAAACAGAAATGAAGGTATCAATAAGCAGTTGCAAAGAGTAATCAGCATAGCTGATGAGAATGTGGATAAAGGCATCAAAGTTCGTGAGCGACAAATCGCAGACTTGGAAGGCAATTATACCTATTATTATATAGGGATGATAGGATTGTTGATATTGGTATTTTTCGTATTATTCCTATTGGTGTGGCGATTCGCATTCAAGACACGTAAGAGCAAGGAAGAAACAAGAAAGGTGATGCTGACTGTAACGCATGAGATGCGCAGTCCCTTGTCTGCCATCAAGGATTATGCTCGCAAGATTAGTGGACTTGATGATGCTACGGATGAAAGCAAACGGTATGCCGACTTGATTGTTGACACATCGAAAGGCTTGACTTCTATGATTGACAGTTTCCTGGTTTACTCCAAATTAGCGAATGGAAAGGCGACCGTCAAGGAACGCCCTTTCCGTATGATGGACATTGCCGAGCAATTAAAGATGGAGTATGAGCCCTTTGCAGCGAAGAAGCAACTGGAATTGAGCGTCAGCAATAAGGCAGATGGTGTTGTCAATGGAGACAAGGAAAAGGTGCTTACAATAGGACGCAATCTGCTTTCCAATGCCATCAAATATACGGGAAAGGGTGAGATAGTATTGTCCACAACCTATAAGAATGGTGTATTCATGCTAATGGTTAAGGATACAGGAACAGGATTGGACGACAAGCAACAAAAACAAATCTTCAAGGAATTTGCAAGATTGGGAAATGCGGTTACCCAACCGGGATTTGGCTTGGGGCTTTCCATTGTCAAGAACCTCGTTTCACTGATGAAAGGAAAAATCGATGTGTCCAGTCACCAAGGACTGGGAAGTTTTTTTACCATTAGTCTTCCTATGGCTGCAGCCGAAAAGCAGAATGTGGAACCAACTCAGTATAGAACGAAACGACAAGATTCGTTTACTGTCATTGCCATTGATGATAGCCATGTGCAACTGAGTACCATCCGTGAGGCGTTTGCATCAAACGGCATCGCATGTGACACTTGTAATAATGCCACGGATTTATTGGATATGATGCGCAAAAAATCATATGATCTGCTGATAACGGACTTGAAGATGGCTGAAGTGAATGGTATCGAGATTCTGGAAATGATGCGTATGGTGAACGTGCGTAACTCCAAGACCATTCCTGTTGTCGTTATGACAGCAGCACCAAATGTGAGTGAGCAAGAACTGCTTGACGCAGGATTTGTCGCTTGTCTGTTCAAGCCGATGTCTGACAAGGATTTGATAAACACTGCAAGAAAGTGTGTGAATGGTAAAATAGCAGAAAAACAAATAGACTTTTCTATGTTGCTGACCTACGGCAATGAAAAAGAGACTTTGGAGAATTTCGTAAAGGAAATGACTGATACATTGGGCAGTATCCGCAATGCAGCCCAAGAAGAGAACCGCAAGAAAATGTCCGATGCCATTCACCACGCAAGAAGCTCGTGGATGATGGTACAATCTGACGAGTCTTTGAACCATCTCTTTGACCTGATTGAAGATTCTACATCATCAGACGACGTTATCAACCAAGCGGTTGAGGATGTTTTCGCACATGGTGAGGCAATTATCAAAGCCGCACAAAAGAAAATTGAGGAGGTAACAGCATGAAGAAAGTAATAATCATTGAAGACAGCCCGACATTTTGCAATATGTTGGGCAAGAAGTTGGAGGCAAAGGGCTGGAAAACAATCTTATGCTACAATTACAGAGATGGTCTGAAAGCTGTGAAGGAATCCTCTGAATGGGATGTTGTCATTTCGGATATGCGCTTGGGGAATGATAACGGTATCGACCTGTTGGAATGGATGCGTGGCAATGGTTATCAGAATCCATTTATCATCATGACATCTTACGATGAAAGCATGAGTGCCGTGAGGACTATGAAATTGGGAGCGGAAGACTATATACCGAAGAAATTATTGCTTGATGTAGTTTATGAACGTTTGGAAGAAATCATAGACAAGCAGAAACGACTCGTCGAGTTGAATAACAAGATTGTTTACCGCAAAAGTGAGAAGTTTCGCCGTATATACAAAATGGCAGAATTGTTTGCTAAAAGCGACATGGCTGTTATGATATTGGGAGACAACGGAACAGGCAAAGAACATATAGCGGAAAAGATACATCTGCAAAGCAAAAGAGCCGACAAGCCTTTTGAGGTAGTAGATTGCGGTACGCTTTCTGCAGAACTTGCCGTTTCCGCTCTCTTCGGACATGAGAAAGGGGCATTCACAAGTGCAGACGCAGCAAGAAAAGGTTACTTTGAATTGGCTGCTGGAGGTACGCTGTTCTTGGACGAGATAGGCAACCTGCCGAAAGACGTACAGGCGATGCTGCTGCGTGTGTTGCAATCCAAGAGCTACCGACCATTGGGAGCTACAAAAGATAAAGTGGCTGATGTGCGCATTATTGCAGCCACCAACGAAAACCTGCAAGAGGCAGTTCGGGAAGGACGATTCAGAAGCGACCTGTATTATCGACTTCACGAAGCGGTTATTGAGATTCCACGGTTGCGGGATTGCAAGGAAGATATTATGCCATTAGCTAACTTCTTCCTGAAACTATATGATAGGCATACGGACAAAGAAATAAAATGTATCAGTAAGGAAGCGCAAAGGGCACTTGTAAGCCATACATGGCCTGGTAATGTGCGTGAGTTGAAATCATGTATAATGCGAGCTATGCTGTTATGCGAGAATGAGATAATAGATGTCGAGGACTTGCAGTTGTCACAATCGGCATTGACAGAAGAGGCTTTGGACTTTGATGAACAAGAACGCAAGATCAATCGAGAGCGTATCTTGTGGGCTTTGAAGCAATGTAATGGCATCAAGCGTGATGCGGCAAAAATGTTGGAAATGAGCCATACTACATTCTATGCCCGTATGAAAGAGTATGGTATTCCTACTAATAAGTTGTAACGGTATAATAACCGTGTAAGGAAGATTGGACGAGTGTCCGGTTTTCCTTACACTATTTCTGCTTGCAATTTCCTCGTGAAAATCTTATTATCTTGATAAAGTTGCTGATTATCAGGAAATATCATCATCCTATTGTTTAGTCTGTCTTGGAATGGCATAGGTATTGGACTAATAAATGATGTGCGCACAGAAACATCAAATTAGTACAAACCCATAAAAGAGACAGAAACATGGAATACAACATATTGATAGAGACTGATTTTTTCAACTTGCTGAATGCAGGTCATAAGAACAAAGGTGGTAACGCTTTGGAGAACTCATATCGTGAGTTTATCAAGGTTGTGGTTGATTTATGCAGCACCAACGTGAAGCAAGCGGTCTTTGCACTGTCATATGCAGAAACCGAGCTTGACTTTCATCTGTCAATGCCTCATATAAAGGATTGTTTGGGAACCGTAGGCTTGTATGTGCGCAAGGCTATTGCATTTGTCCGCAGAATGCAAGAGCATGTGGCAGCAACATATCATCTTCATGTGACCACATCCACTTCAGAAGCCTCCCCGCCAGTATCATCAGAATCAAAGCCATTAGTGAAATGGACTGGCAATGCCGTTGACCTTGTAGAAATGGTATATGGCATCTGCGTCATGGGAAGCGTGAATGATGGCGATGTGAAGTTCAAGGACTTGGCGCAAGCCATGTACCAGTTCTTCGGCATCAAAGCCAAGGACTGCTATCGTTTCTACACCGACATCAGAAGACGCAAGAACCATAGCCGTACTTACTTCCTTGACAGAATGCAGGAGAAGTTGAACGACAAAATGCGAAAGGATGATGAATTGGAAAGAATGAGACGATAATCGAGGTGTTTCTTATTTAATTCTGAAAAAGATTAAAAACTTTTGGTGTTGCCACAAAAATATTGTAGTTTTGTGGCAAAATAAAGAGGAATGGCAACGAATAGCGCTTATAACGAGATAAAAAGGAAAATAACGTCTTCCAAACGGGGAACATTGTTCTTTCCCGATTCATTCGCTCAAATGGCATCATCCGATGCAATAAGGTCAGCCTTGGTGCGTTTGTGCAAAGATGGAGACATAATAAGAGTGGCACAAGGCATCTATTGCTATCCAAAGATTGACACAAAATGGGGAAGCGGAGTTGTACCGCCATCCATTGAAGACATTGCCAATGGCATTGCTAAACGTGATAAAGTTAGAATTGTTCCGACGGGTGCGTATGTGTTGAATGTATTAGGACTGTCAAAACAAGTACCGGCAAATGTGGTGTTCTTTACAGATGGGTCTTCTCGCAAGGTTTCTGTAGGCAAAGGTAACGGAATCCTTTTCAAGCATACATCTGAGATGAGAACATTTGCTTATCGGTCAAAGCTTATGCTGTTGATAGTAATGGCTCTCCGTGAAATCGGTGATGAAAATATAACAGAACTACAGATGAACATCATCAAAGGTCATTTGAAAAATGTCCCAACGGGAGATTTTCAAAAAGACATTTTGCTGGCTCCAGCATGGGTTCGTAAAAAATTGCAACAAGTATGAATTATCAAGATATAGAAAAACTTGCTTCCTTAAAGGAAAGCAACAATTTGGAGTTTAAGGAATCGACAGGTCAATTAGACCGTTCGATGGAGACTCTATGTGCGTTTCTCAACTGTGAAGGTGGTACTATTCTTTATGGTGTAAAGGATAATGGTAAGATTATAGGTCAAGAGGTATCAGACAATACTAAACGCTCTATTGCTGAGGCGGTCAATAGAATTGAACCTTTTGTAGAGTTGGAAATCTCGTATGTTCCTATTCTTGAGACTGACAAATATGTGATAGCCATTCATGCGGAATGTCAACGATTCATGCGTCCTTTCACTTATAAGGGAAGGGCTTATATGCGCATTGAAAGTACTACAACCTTTATGCCACAGGAACGGTATAACCATCTCTTAATGGAAAGAGGCGGAAAATATGGATGGGAAGCAATGATTAACTCTGATTTGGAGATAAGTGACTTGGATGAGAATGCCATTCTCGGTGCTGTCCGTGAGGGAATACGAAACGGAAGACTTCCAGAAACAACTATTCGCGAGGAGATACCTGTAATCTTGAAAAAGTTCGGCTTGTTCCATGATGGTAAACTGAACAATGCAGCCGCCGTGTTGTTTGGCAAGGATTTGTATGGATACCCACAATGTCTTGTGCGTATGGCTCGTTTCAAAGGAACAACAAAAGAAGAGTTTATAGACAACCAACGTGCGGAAGGTAATATTTACGAATTGCTTGATGCCTCAATGGCATTTTTCTTTAAGCATCTCTCACTGTCTGGTAAGATAAACGGTCTTTATCGTGAGGAAGAGTTGAGCATTCCGTACAAGGCTTTAAGAGAGAGTTGCATCAACTCACTTTGCCATCGCTCGTATCATCAACCAGGTAGTTCTGTAAGCATCGCTATCTACGATGACCGTGTTGAAATACGAAATACGGGAACTTTTCCTGCCGACTTGCCTATAGAACGTCTTATGCAGGAACATGACTCCAAGCCACAGAATCCAATTATCGCCAACGTACTCTATAAGAGCAAGATATTGGAGAGTTGGGGACGTGGAATAGGTACAATGGTCGATGAATGCAAACGTGTAGGCTTGCCTGCTCCAGAATTCAATACTGATGGCAATTTTGTGTGGGTCGTATTTAAGTATAATAGGAGCAGTGTGGTAAACACCCAACAAGCTACCCAACAAGCTACCCAACAAGCTACCCAACAAGCTACAAAATTTGTTCAGGAGCTGATTTCTGTTGTAAATACCAATGAATATTCAGTAAAAGAAATCATGTCTCTCTTAAAATTGAAGGATAGGGTTAATTTCTTGAAAACTTACCTTACCCCTGCTTTGGAAGAAGGTCTAATTTCAATGAAATACCCTAAAAATCCGAAGCATCCGGGACAAAAATATATGCTTACAGAAAAAGGCAAGGCATTATTAAAATAGAAAGACGACAAAGGCAGTGGTGATTTGTTCCACTGCCTTTGTCGTTTCTATTTCTGTATCAAGTGCTTCAATTTCTCGTCAGCAGCGATGCGATCCAGTTCATCCTTAACAATCTGTTTGACGTCCTCCTTTATCTGATTGTAGTTGTCCTGAATAGCTTGCTTCATGCAGTCGTTGCCATTGGTATCCTTGAAATCGTTAATGATAGGGATAGGCTGATAATGGCTTTCCTCTCGCTTTACTTTGTCGGTGTCAACGACAATCTCGGCATGGAAGATCTTCTGCTCTATGCGCTCGGTGAAGTTGTCGGAAACAGATCCAACAAACATACCTTGGGTGAGTCCGCTAATCTTGCTTGGCGGAATGAGACTGTCCATCTGGGTATTGATGGATGTAGAGACATCCTGACGGTTGATGGAAATAGACTGGCGCTTTTGGAGCACCTTGCCGAAACGCTCGGATAAAGTCTTGGCGGTCTCGCCAACAACCTGTCCGCTGAAGATATTACCAACGGTATTGATAACCACCTTTGCCTCCTTATCCCCATAATCACGGACCAACTGTGAGAAGTCCTGAAAGCCCAAGCAGACGGCAACCTTGTTGCTTCGTGCCGTAGCAATCAGATTATCCAAGCCTTTGAAATAGATGGTCGGCAACTCGTCAATGATAACGGATGATTTGAGTTGTCCCTTCTTGTTGATGAGTTTCACTATGCGGCTGTTGTACAAGCCGAGTGCAGCACCATAAATGTTCTGACGGTCGGGATTGTTGCCGACACATAGAATTTTCGGTTCTTCGGGATTGTTGATGTCGAGTGTAAACTCGCTTGCGGACATCACCCAGTAGAGTTGTGGTGAGATCATTCTTGAAAGTGGAATCTTTGCGCTTGCAATCTGACCCGCCAACTGCTCCATCGCCCCACCTTGCCAGGCATCCATGAACGGAGATAGGTAGTTCTCCAGTTCGGGATAACTCGTCAGTATCGGAAAAACATCCTCGTATCTGCGGTTAAGCAATTCGATGGCATGGGGAAAGGTACAATACTTCCCGTTCTTGTAGATTCTTAGGTACCAAATGATGGCTGCAAAGAGGATAATCGGACTCTCCACGAAGAAGTCGCCCTGCTTCTGAACCCACGTCTTGTTGAGGTTGAGCATGATGGTGTAGGCACTCTCATAGGCATCGGAAATATCACTCATGAAATCCGGGTGAATCGGATTGCAGCGATGACTTCTGCGAGGATCATCAAAGTTGATGACATAGAACTGGGGCTTGACCTTATATCCATTCTGATGGTTCATCATGTGGTTGTAGGCAATCGTCGAAAGGTCGGAAAACTTGAAATCATAGATATACATTGAATACCCCTTCTCTATCTGCTGTTTGATGTAGTTGTTCACTACAGCAAAGGACTTACCACTACCCGGTGTACCTAACACGATGGTCGCTCGGAACGGATTGACCACGTTGATCCATCCTCTCTGCCATTTCTTCTTGTAATAGAATCGTGTTGGCAGATTGACGGAATACTCGTTCTCCATGAGTTTGGTCTCCTGCATGAAACTCTCGTTCTCATTATTGAATACATCCTCCATGAGGTTGTGTTTCAAGAGTCTGCTCATCCAAAGTCCTCCCATCAACAGGCAGATATAACCCGCTGTCATTGTAAATATGTACAGCGTGGCATTGCCCAAATTAGATATAGGCAACAATAATATCCACCAGTTGAGGAAGAACAAGAAGAAGCCAACAACAAGAACCGTCCAAATCTTGCTCCAACTCATCTTTTCCGCTTTCACGCCCTTGGTTCCCAGACATGAGAGTGCCAGGAGCAGAAGCGAAAACAGCTTGGTATAGAGAATGGAATGAAACAAACCACCTGTACGGTTGAAGTTGATAAGGATCCTGTCAACAACTCCGATTGTCACTCCCCATATGTGCATTGCCTCGTAGCAATACCAATATACATTCATAATTGCGAGTATTATACTCACGGCACGGAGAAAATCCATAATTTTCCCCAGTGCTCTCAAATCGTCTTCTTGTGCCATTGTTTTTCAGTTTTGAAGTTATACAAATTGTTTTTGATTGAAGGCAGGCTTTCTCCATTGTATAAGAAAGCCAACCTTGATGAAACGATTAAAGGTTTCGTCCTTTACGCTTCTTTTTCTTTCTGCGTAACTCTCTATCGAATGCTGCTTCCTGTGCCTCGTTGGAAGAACCATTCCCTGCCATAAGTCCAAGACCGCTGCCGTACTCATCGAACAAGCCAGAACCTTGAAGTTCCTGCTCCAAGCCAGAGTCTTCTTCTTTTGGAATGACAAGTGGTATCGGCTGTTCGTTCTCGTAAGGCAAGGTGAAGTGCTCCTGTAGGGCATTGGCAGAAAGATTCGTTCCAAGTCTTGAACCATTGAAAACGCTTTGAGTGCGGTGGTCAATGAATGTTGCTCCGTAGATACGGCCGTCAGCTGTATGGCGGAAAACAACATCAATGCCCTTTGCTTTCAGCAACTCAACGAACTTATCCTTATTGTACGTCTGCTTCAAGACTGCTTCCACGCTATGTTTGGTCATCTCGGAGAGTTTCTTGTCCTCCTTAAACTTCTTGGCCGAATAAGCGAACCGCTTTTCTATCGCCTCCACGCCAACAGACCTGTCAATCTTGGAAGCCTTAAAAGGATTTCCCACCTTGTTGCCCTGTCCGTCCGTGGCAGAATAGACAAAACCATGATACTCACGACCGCCAACTTCGCCTCTGACTTCCTCCAAGGATATATTATATAAGGAAAGAAGTGTACGGTATTCGCCTAAGGACTGGAACCTGTAGGTGGCGCAGAGTGATTTCACGGTGTTGGCAACCTGCTTTTTCACATTGCCTTGGCTTACATCCACCTTACGGAGCGGATTGTCTGCTTGGCGTTGCTTGCGGTCTGCCTTGTGGAGATTGTACTTCTCCTCCAAGTCACGGGTGATAGCCTTGCTCCTATGGTAGTTGTATCGGCTATCCAAACACTTGCCGTTTTCATCCACTCGGATGGTCACGATGTGCATGTGATGACGGTCGATATCCTCATGCTTGTAAACCATGTATGGCTGGTTGCCATATCCCATGCGCTCCAAGTATTCCCGTGCGATGTTCTCCATCTCCATATCCGTCAGCACATCATCAGGATGCGGATTCAGGGAGATATGCACGACAGGCTTCTCTGTTCTGATGTGCGGAGAAAGGTATCGCTGGAAATCACGCAAGGCATTGGCGATGCTCGTCTTTCCCGAACAATCATCGAAGATTTTGTTCGTTGCCAAGAGCTTTCCCTCTTCCTTGTTAATCTTCTCACCATTGTATGCCAGTGCGCCATACAATGAACTTCCGAAACTTATCTTTGCGACCATCTTTCCTCAAACTTATGGGTTAGTTCAACAATCTCACGGGTAAGAGAGACCAGTTCCCTGGTGCAGTTCTCCAGCTTATAGAGCAAAGCCATCGCCTTTTTCTCTGAGAAATGACAACGGAGTTCCTTGACAACCTGGTTGTAGTTGTTGCCAATCATTCGGTATTGCGAGTGAAAAGAAGAAAGCTTGGTGTAGTATTCCACCAGCGTCTTGTCCTCTCGCAACACCCTGAACGGCTCGCCGAAAATACGTGCCTTGGCAAAGACGGCCTTTGCCTTCACATCAGTCTGCTCATACATGACGAGGAATTTCATCCACTCGTCATCGTCGAACCGAAGCATCACATGGTGCGACTTCGGGTTCAGCTTGGGGATTCGTCCCCCTCGTTTTCTTTCTGTGTTCATATTAAAATGGATTAAGTGGTACATGCGGCAATAATGGAATTGCACAAACTATCGTCAGATTGGAACATGGGGAGCCCGACTTCGGAGAGGCTACCAACCCGGCAGGGCAAGGTCTTTGGAGAGTAACTCCAAAGGTTTTGAGTAACTCAAAACATACCTTGCCATGTCTTTGAGGACATAAAAATCCGCTTAGGGTGGATTGGAGTTAGCCTTGGTAAGAAGCCGTCCCCATCCCGAATGGAAGCTGTTCGGGAAATCCAGTCCTTTGCGGAGCATCAAGCCTTAGTTCTTCTCGGAACGATATGGATGCGCTATCCATCGCTTTGCCTTTCGGGTGCAAAATTACGGCTAAAAAAGCGCCCTTGGAACAGATGCACCCCAGACAACCACTGCAACTATCGGCAACATGCTGCCACAGGATTTGAAAACCATTGTTTTTCGGATTTTTCGTTGTTACTTTGCAGCCGTAAACATCGAACTAATGATTTGAAAATATGGTGAAACAAGCATTTGTAGAAGTGAATAAATCTGTCATTATTGCAGTATCGCCTTGCATCAATAATGCGCTACTGACGTACAGACTTACTGATTCACTGTCGTACTGTCGTATGGAAATGATAAAGCATTGCAATGGTTCAAGGTCTCCATAATGAAGCAATGAATTATAGACATGGACTCTTATGTGTCCACATCGTTAAATTGGCAGAATATTATAGAAGTGAGTTATCAACAATTTAAAAAGTTAAAGATATGAGTAAAACAAGATTTGTTGCATTCGCGACACAGAAAGGTGGAATAGGAAAGTCCACCATCACGGCTCTTGTAGCCAACTACTTTCACAATGTCAAGGGCTACAATGTGGCGGTCATAGATTGTGACGAGCCACAATACAACCTTGCAGACCTGCGAGACGAGGAACTGGAACTCATCAAAAGCAGCGACTATTTCAAGGCGCAAGCCTGTGAGCATTTCAAAAAGCTGGGCAAGAAGTCCTTCAGCGTAACGAGAAGCAATGCAGTCAATGCGCTTGACGACGCAGAGACAGTGTTGAATGAAACAGAGGTTAAACTTGACTTCATCTTCTTTGACATGCCTGGGACTATCAAAAGTGAGGGCGTCATGAAGACCTTGTCTCAGATGGATTACATCTTTGTACCCGTCAGCGCAGACCGCTTTGTTGTAGAAAGCGCAATGAGCTTCATGCAGTTGTTCCACGACAACTTTTTGACACAGGGTTGGTCGGTCACCAAGAAACTTGCTTTCTTTTGGACAATGGTTGACAAACGAGAACGAACGAGTTTGTATGATGTATATGAAGGTATGTTCAAGTCTCTCGACTATTCGGTTCTCAACACACGACTGCCAGACAGCAAACGTTTCAGAAGAGAGCTGTCGGAGAACAGAAAGGCAGTGTTCCGTTCCACCATCTTTCCATCAGACCCAAACCTGTTGCGAGGGAGTGGCATCAAGGAGTTGTCCGACGAGATTTGTGAAATCATAAAGACATGAGCCTATGGTAAGCAGAAAAATCAACACTGACGCAATAGATGAAAATCTGCTCATTGCCTCTATTGGCAAGAGCAAGATTGGCACGACAACGGCATCCATTCTTGACGGAGCTTCCCAAAACCCAGTGAAGGATACCGAAGAGAAAGAAGAGGGTGAAAAGAAAAATCCACGTTCACAGATGGATAAGCCTGCAGCCCCACGCAAGCCATCCAAGGTTTCTTCTGAAAGTTATGATGCTGCATTTCTCAAACGAAACGAGATAAAGACTCGTCAATGCGTTTATATCAGTCGTGAGATACACAAGAGAATTTCGAGGATTGTCAGTGTGCTCGCAAAACATGAGTTGACAGTTGGTGGTTATATCGACCTTATTCTTGAGAGACATCTTGAAGAGAACCAGGAAGAAATCAACGGCTTGCTGAGAAAAGAGATAGATGACTGGAATGTATGACAAATAAAAAGGAATAAGCATGACAATGGAAAGTATATTCATGATAGTTTTGGTTGCATTCAATGTCTGGACTATCTATTTTTACAACAAGTTGCTCCTTGAAGTTGCGAACAATAAGGAAGAAGAGGAAAAGCCACCCATCGACCCGATGGCACTTGTAGGCAAAAGCCTTTTCAAAGTGTCCCAACTGCGAAAGAAAGAAGAAACGGTACAGAAGCAAACTGAGTCAGAGCCTGTGTCTGAGAATGACGTGACATTCGAGGATCCACCAAAGAACACGGCAAGGATTCCTGATGAACTACTGGATGATGTGTTTACAAATGTCCGCATAGAAGATGTCGGTGTGAAGTATTCAGACGATGAGGACGATGCCGATGTACCGCAAGCAAAAGGAACAAGTTTTGAGGACATAGATACAGCCGTGAAGACGGTCAAGGCTTCAAAAGCTACGGACAAGGAGAAACGACATGCAGGAAAGGTCTTCCACGAGATGGATGGTAACCAATTCTATGAGAAATTCATGGAGAACAGCAAGGAGTGCAAGAAAAACATTCATGATTTTGTCACCTTCTACCTGCAAACTCACAAGATAGAAGAAACGTCCAAGCCAAAGAAGGAGTTTAAAGTGCCAGATAGCATAGAGGACTTCAATATCCTCGATTTTGTATAACAATAAAATTTAGAGAACAATGGAAAGAAACAGAAAAAGAAAGAATGGTGTGACAAAGGAATACATCAGTATTCAGTCCACTGTAAATGTAACAGTGTCATCCCAAGCTGAAAAGAAAGTTGGGTATATAGACAAGTTTATGTCCAAAGCTGATTTTACCGCAAGAAATGGTAAACAGGTATGCATCAAAGAAGAGACACATGAGCGCATTATGAAGTTTGTGAATGTGGTTGGTAAAGGACAGGCTACTGTAGCAAGTTTCATAGACAACATCATCAACGAGCATTTTGCTATCCATGCTGCCGAAATCAAGGCTGCATTTGATGAGGGACTCAAGGCATATCGCCTCTAACAATAAATTTAAAGTACACCAATGAAAAAGAAAGACTACGGCTAAAATCTCAGCTCGCCACTGAATCCACAAGTCGGCATCATGCCGCATGAGTAAACAAAAGTATCAACCGCCAGTCGGGACCATCCAATCCCCAAGGCACAGAAAAAAAACGATTTATGAACAAGAAAAACAGAATCATTCTTCTCGCTGCGATGATTGTCGCAGCCGTATCACAGACATTCGCGCAAGGCAACGGACTTGCAGGTATCAACGAAGCAACAAGCATGGTGACCTCCTACTTCGATCCAGGAACGAAGCTCATCTACGCCATCGGTGCCGTGGTAGGTCTCATCGGAGGCATCAAGGTGTATGGCAAGTTCTCGTCGGGCGACCCGGACACGAGCAAGACTGCCGCAAGCTGGTTCGGAGCCTGCATCTTCCTCATCGTGAGTGCAACCATCCTCCGCTCGTTCTTCTTATAATATAATAAGGTATAAGACTTATGGCTGACTACCCAATCAACAAGGGCATCGGTCATTCGGTTGAGTTCAAGGGACTGAAGGCACAGTACCTCTTCATCTTCCCAGGTGGACTGCTTGCCGTCTTCTTCCTTGTGGTCGTCCTCTATATGGCAGGTGCGGACCAACTGGTCTGCATCGGCTTGGGTCTCACGCTCGGATCATTGCTTGTATGGGGAACATTCCATCTGAACAACAAGTACGGCGAGCATGGACTGATGAAGCTCCTTGCCGCCAAGAGCCATCCACGCTATATCCTCAACCGAAAGAAAACAAACCGAATGTTCAAACATAAAAAGAAAGAAGAATGAGAAATATCAGAAAATCAAGCACCCTTGAAAGCAAGTTCCCGCTGCTTGCCGTGGAGCAAGGCTGCATTATCTCCAAGGATGGCGACATCACGGTCGCCTACGAGGTGACGCTCCCCGAAATCTTCACGGTAACATCGCAGGAGTATGAGTCGGTACATGCCGCATGGTGCAAGGCTATCAAGGTGCTGCCCGACTACAGCATCGTCCACAAGCAGGACTGGTTCGTGAAAGAGAACTATGCGCCGGACTTGCAGAATAGCGATATGAGCTTTCTGTCAAGAAGCTACGAGCGACACTTCAATGAGCGTCCTTACCTGCATCACCAGTGTTACCTGTTCCTTACCAAGACCTCCAAGGAGCGCATGGCACACCAGAGCAATTTTTCCACCTTGTGCCGTGGGCATATCATCCCCAAGGAAATAAAGGACAAGGAAACGGTCGCAAGATTCCTCGATGCCGTGGAGCAGTTCGCAAGAATCATCAACGACTCCGGCTATATCTCCTTACGCAGACTGACGGATGATGAAATCACAGGTACGGAACGGACAACCGGGCTTGTAGGTAAGTACCTCTTGCTTTCCACGGAGAACGTGCAATGTTTGGAGGACATGGAATTGTCTGCAAGTGGTATGCGTATCGGAAACAAACACCTATGCCTTCATACCTTGTCGCAAACGGAAGACCTGCCAACGGAAGTATCTACGGACAACCGATTTGAGCGATTGTCCACTGACCGAAGTGACTGCCGACTTTCCTTTGCCGCTCCAGTTGGCTTGCTATTGTCCTGCAACCATATCTATAACCAGTATGTCTTCATCGACAACAGTGACGAGACCTTGCTGAAGTTCGAGAAGACCGCCCGTAACATGCACTCGCTGTCAAGGTACAGCCGACAGAACGCCATCAACAAGGAATGGATTGACGAGTATCTGAACGAGGCTCACTCACAAGGCTTGCAGTCTGTCCGTGCCCATTTCAATGTCATGGCATGGGGCGAGGATATGGAGGAGTTGAAGCATCTTCGCAATGATGTGGGCAGTCAGTTGGCAAGCATGGAATGTGTGCCACGCCACAATACGGTGGATTGTCCGACACTTTTCTGGGCAGCGATACCCGGCAACGAGGGGGATTTCCCATCAGAGGAGAGTTTCCATACCTTCATCGAACAGGCAACCTGCCTCTTCACGGAGGAAACCAACTATATGGATTCTCCCTCACCGTTCGGCATCAAGATGGCAGACCGCATCAGTGGCAAGCCGCTGCACATTGACATCTCCGACCTGCCGATGAGAAAAGGCGTAACAACCAACCGCAACAAGTTCGTGCTCGGACCCTCGGGAAGCGGGAAGTCCTTCTTCATGAACCACCTCGTCAGACAGTATTACGAGCAAGGCACGCATGTGGTCTTGGTCGATACGGGAAACTCCTACCAGGGACTCTGCGAGATGATTAACAGAAAGACAGGCGGAAAGGACGGTATCTACTATACCTATACGGATGAGAGTCCCATCTCGTTTAATCCCTTTTTCACCGAGGATAAGGTCTTTGACATCGAGAAGCGAGAGAGCATCAAGACATTGCTCCTGACGCTTTGGAAGAAGGACAACGAGCCTGCCACACGAGCGGAAGAGGTTGCCTTGTCAAATGCCGTGTCGCTCTACATCGGTAAACTGAAAGAGGAAAGCGACATCGTTCCATGCTTCAATACCTTCTATGAGTTTGTGGGAACGGAATACCGCAAGGTGCTGGAAGAAAAGAAAGTCCGTGAGAAAGATTTTGATATAGACGGATTCCTCAACGTGCTTGAACCTTACTACAAAGGTGGCGAATATGACTATCTGCTTAACTCAGACAAGGAGCTTGACCTGCTGCATAAGAGGTTCATCGTTTTCGAGATTGATTCCATCAAGGACCATCCAATCCTGTTCCCGGTCACGACCATCATCATCATGGAGCTGTTCATCAACAAGATGCGCCGCCTGAAAGGCATCCGTAAGATGATAGTGATAGAAGAAGCATGGAAAGCGATAGCTTCGGCAAACATGGCTTCCTATATCAAGTATCTCTATAAGACGGTCAGAAAGTTCTTCGGTGAGGCGGTTGTGGTGACGCAGGAAGTCGAGGACATCATATCCTCCGCTATCGTGAAGGACAGTATCATCAACAACTCAGACTGCAAGATACTCCTTGACCAGAGGAAGTTCATGAACAAGTTCGAGCAGATACAGTCATTGCTCGGATTGACGGAAAAGGAGAAGTCGCAGATTCTCTCCATCAACCAGTCCAACGACCCGTCACGTCTCTACAAGGAAGTATGGATAGGACTTGGCGGAACGCAGTCGGCAGTATATGCCACAGAGGTGTCCACGCAGGAATATCTCGCCTATACGACTGAGGAAAGTGAAAAACTGGAGGTAAGGGCATTGGCGGAGAAACTCGGTGACGACATGGAAGTTGCCATCCGACAGCTTGCAGAGGACAAACAAGAGAACAAGTAAATTCATTATCCACTTAATCCAAAAGTAAAAATGAGAACAAAAGTAATCATGACAATCTGCCTGTTCCTGCTGATGGTAGGAAAGGCAAGCGCACAGTGGTCTGTCATAGATCCTACCAACATTGCGCAGAGTATCATCAACTCGTCCAACAACATCGTCCACACGTCTTCGACGGCTCAGAACATGATCAACAACTTCAAGGAGACCGTGAAAATTTACGAGCAGGGCAAGAAGTACTACGATGCGCTGAAGTCGGTGAACAACCTCGTCAAGGACGCACGCAAGGTGCAGCAGACCATCCTCATGGTGGGTGACATCACGGACATCTACATCAACAACTACCAGAAGATGATGCACGATGACAATTTTTCCGTGGAGGAACTCTCCGCCATCGGCTTCGGCTACACCAAACTGCTGGAGGAAAGCAACGATGTGCTGACAGAACTGAAGAACGTGGTGAACATCACGACCCTTTCCATGACGGACAAGGAGCGAATGGACGTGGTGGAACGCTGCTACTCGAAGATGAAGCGTTACCGCAATCTCGTGAGCTATTATACCAACAAGAACATTTCCGTGAGTTATCTGCGTGCCAAGAAGAAAAACGACCTTGACCGCATCATGGGACTCTACGGCAAGTCAAACGAGAAATACTGGTAGCCTATGGATTTCGAGAATCTTCACCAGATACTGCGCTCCCTGTATGACGAGATGATGCCGCTGTGTTCCGACATGACGGACATCGCCAAGGGACTTGCAGGACTTGGGGCGCTGTTCTATGTCGCCCTGAGGGTTTGGCAGTCACTGTCAAGGGCAGAGCCGATAGACGTATTTCCGCTGCTCCGTCCGTTTGCCATCGGACTTGCCATCATGTTCTTCCCGACCATCGTGCTCGGTACGCTCAACAGCGTGATGAGTCCCATTGTGCAAGGTACACATTCCATGTTGGAGACACAGACCTTCGACATGAATGAATACCGGGCGCAGAAAGACAAACTGGAGTATGAGGCGATGAAACGCAATCCGGAAACCGCATACCTTGTAAGCAACGAGGAGTTTGACAAGCAGCTTGACGAACTCGGCTGGTCACCCGGCGACGTGGTGACAATGGCAGGAATGTATGTGGAGCGTGGCATGTACAGCATGAAGAAGAGCATCCGTGATTTCTTCCGTGAACTGCTGGAACTGCTGTTCCAAGCCGCCGCATTGGTCATAGACGTGCTGAGGACATTCTTCCTCATCGTCCTGTCCATCCTCGGACCGCTTTGTTTCGCCATATCGGTATGGGACGGATTCCAGTCCACGCTGACGCAATGGTTCTGCAGGTACATACAGATTTATCTCTGGCTACCCGTTTCGGACTTGTTCAGTACCATCCTTGCCAAGATACAGGTGCTGATGCTGCAAAACGACATCGAGGCATTGCAGAACGACCCGAATTTTTCCATTGAGGCAAGCAACGGTGTTTACATCGTTTTCCTCATCATCGGAATCATCGGTTACTTCACCATACCGACCGTGGCGGGATGGATCATACAGGCAGGTGGCGGCATCGGCAACTACAACCGGAACGTGAACACGGCAGGCTCACTGGGCGGAAGCATTGCAGGAGCAACGGCTGGAAATGTGGCAGGACGTGCCGGAAGGCTCATCAAGAGCGGATTCAAGAAAATATAGTCATTCATGAACAATACAACGAAAAGAAAAATGGAATTCAAGTCATTGAAGAATATCGAGACCTCGTTCAGACAGATACGCCTGTTCTGCATCGTCCTCGTCATCGGTTGCGCTGTTGTCGCAATATGCTCGGTGGTGTTTGCATTCAGATTTGCGGAGAAGCAACGCGAGAAGATATACGTCCTTGATGGAGGCAAGTCGCTGATGCTCGCCCTCTCGCAAGACCTCTCACAGAACAGACCCGCCGAGGCAAGGGAACACGTGAGACGCTTTCATGAGCTGTTCTTCACGCTATCACCGGAGAAGAGTGCCATCGAGCACAACGTGAAACGAGCCTTGCTGCTGGCAGACAAGAGCGCATACAACTATTACCAGGACTTTGCGGAGAAAGGTTTTTATAACCGACTTATTGCGGGAAACATCAACCAGTCGCTGCAAGTGGACAGCGTGGTCTGTAACTTTGATAACTACCCTTATCAAGCCAAGACCTACGCACGGCAGGTGATACTCCGAGAGAGCAATGTGACGGAGAGAAGTCTTGTCACCGTATGCAGGTTGGTGAACGCCACACGCTCCGACGACAACCCGAATGGTTTTACCATTGAAGGTTTCACCATTGTGGAGAACAGGGACATCAGTACAGTAGAACGATAAAAATAGCAAGAATGGAAAATCCGATTAAGACAATCCAAGAAAAGGTGAATGGTATGAAGGGAAGACTGCGTGACAGGCTGGATTCCCTTCCGCCAAGGGTGAGACTGAAAGTCGTGCTTGTCATGTTCGGCTTGTTTGCCCTCTGTAGTCTTTACATGATAGGTTCAGCCATCATCAACTTTGGAAACGGCAAGACCTCAAATATAGAGGTTGAGCATATTGAGAGTGTAAAGTTGCCTACCGACAAGGGGCAGCAAGTGACCAACCAAAATGAATTGATACATGGAGAAGGAGAAGAATGACAAGGTGGAGCCGGATAAGGCTCCAAAGGAAAAGAAGCCTTTGACAGAGGAACAGCGTATCAAGCGCAACAAGATGATTGCCATACCGTGCATGTGTCTCGTCTGCGTATTGGTGTTATGGCTCATCTTCAAGCCGTCGGCATCAGAGGGTGAGAAAGGCAGCAAGGGATTCAACATGGAAATGCCCGATGCGGAGAAGACAGATGTGGAGGCGGACAAGCGCAAGGCATACTCCAAGGAGGATCTTGCCAACAAGCAAAAGGAAAAAAGCAGAGCAATGAACTCTCTTGGTGAGTACATGCCAGGCATTGATTCGACTGCTACACGGCAAGAAAAGGACTTTGACCTGATGCAGTCTGGGCAGCAGCCAACAAAAGCGGAAAGACAGGAGGCGGATGCCATCCGCTCGTCTGCCGAGGCATACCAAACCTTGAACACGACCTTGGGCGGTTTCTATGAACAGCCACAGCAAGGGGGAAGCAGCGAAGATGCTGAGTTGAGAAAACGTCTTGACGAGCTGGAGGCAAGCATGATGCAACAGGAAAACAAGCGTTCCAATATGGACGAGCAAGTTGCCCTTATGGAGAAGTCCTATCAACTTGCGGCAAAGTACATGCCTGGTGGAAATGCCAATGCGGCAAGTCCTTCATCGGCTGAAACAGCAACAGAGGAAAACAAGGAAGCTGTCACCAAGGGCAAGAAAGCCAAGGTTTCCCCTGTAAGGCAAGTGCAAAGGCGTGTAGTCTCGTCCTTGAACCGTCCCATGAGTAACGGGGAGTTTGTAGCCTCTTACTCGGAAAAGGCTTCGGCAAGGTTCAATACCGCCATCGGGAGAGGTGGTGTTTCCGACAAAAACACGATTTCTGCCTGCATCCACGGCAACCAGACCATAACGGACGGACAGGCAGTAAGGTTGAGATTGTTGGAATCTATGCGTGTCGGCAATAGGGAGATACCACGAAATTCTGTCATTGTCGGAGTGGCACGATTGCAAGGCGAAAGGCTTTCCATAGCCTTGAAGTCCATTGAGCACAACGGCATGATTATCCCGATTGAGCTTGCCGTCTATGACAATGACGGTCAGGAGGGCATCTTCATCCCGAAGTCGATGGAGGTTGACGCAGCCAAGGAAGTCGGTGCCAACATGGGAAGCTCGCTGAACAGCAGCATCAACATTTCCTCCAATACCGGGGCACAGCTTGCCTCCGACTTGGGAAAAGGTGTCATACAAGGCGTGTCGCAGTATATCTCCAAGAAGATGCGTACCGTCAAGATACACCTGAAGGCTGGCTACAGGGTCATGCTCTACCAAGAGGAAGATTAGCCGAAAGGCAACAATATTTATACCACTTAATCCAAAAGTTTAATTAAAAGCAAACTAAAATGAAGAAGACAACAATCATGTTCGCCCTTATGCTGGGTGTAGCCTGCACTGCATCAGCGCAGAAGACAGGCAAGAAAAAAACGCAGAAGTCTGTAAAGACTGAGCAAGTAAGCAATGTTTCTTCCGACCAGGAAGAGAAACTTACCTTGACCAAGGAGGTGTATCCGCAGAAGGAAGAGAACAGCAACCTCTATCATGGCTTGACCAAGAAGCTGACCTTCGACCGCATGATTCCACCTCATGGTTTGGAAGTGACTTATGACAAGACGGTTCATATTCTCTTTCCTGCCTCTGTCAAGTACGTTGACTTGGGATCAGAGGATTTGATAGCTGGCAAGGCGGACGGTGCGGAGAATGTTATCCGTGTAAAAGCAGCCGTGAAGAATTTCAAGAAAGAGACCAATATGAGCGTCATCACGGAGGATGGCTCATTCTACACATTCAATGTGAAGTATGCCAAGGAACCGCTTATGCTCAATATCGAGATGGCGGACTTCATCCATGACGGTGAGGCGGTGAACCGCCCGAACAATGCGCAGGAGATTTATCTCAAGGAGTTGGGCAAGGAAAGTCCCATGCTGGTACACCTCATCATGAAGTCCATCCACAAGGAGAACAAACGCAAGGTGAAGCACATCGGCAGCAAGCGTTTCGGGATCCAGTATCTTTTGAAGGGCATCTATGTACACAGCGACTTGCTGTATTTCCACACAGAAATCAAGAACCAGAGTAACGTGCCGTTTGACGTGGACTATATCACGTTCAAGGTGGTGGACAAGAAGGTGGCGAAGCGAACCGCCATTCAGGAGCAGGTGCTTCTTCCTGTCCGTGCCTACAACTATGTGGTGCGTGTGGCTGGCAAGAAAACGGAGCAGACGGTGTTCTGTTTGCCGAAATTTACCATTCCAGACGACAAGGAACTTGTCGTGGAGATGAACGAGAAGGAAGGCGGTCGCCATCAGTCGTTTGTCGTGGAGAACAGCGACTTGGTGCGAGCTTTGACAATCAACGAACTTAGCGTGAAGTAACGGATGAAAAGAAGAAACATTGCAATCATGGCGATGCTTGCCCTCACCGCAGGGCAGGCATTCGCCCAAAGATGTCTTCCTCAGATGAAAGGCATTGAGGTGAAGGTCGGCATGGCTGACGGAGTGTATAACGTCAAGAAGTCCTGCAAGGCTGGCTATTACGCAGGTTTCGGACTTTCAAGCTATACCAAGGGTGGTGACAAGTGGACGTATGGGGCGGAATATCTGCAAGTAAATCTGCCTTACCGTGAAACTTCCGTTCCAATAGCACAAATGACGGGCGAGTTCGGTTATTCCTACAACTTCCTTTCCGACAACAGTAAGACGGTGCTGTTCTATATCGGAGGTACGGCACAGGCTGGCTATGAGTCCGTAAACTGGGGCAAGAGAACCATGTCGGACGGAGCGACCTTGCAGAACAAGGGAGCGTTTATCTATGGCGGTGCCGTGGCATTGGAAACGGAAATATACCTGTCGGATGCAATAGCTTTGACCGCTTCCGTTAAGGAAAGGCTTGTTTTGGGCAACAGCACGGGACATTTCCACACGCAGTTTGGCATCGGCATGAAGTTCATCATCAACTAAAACTGTGAGCCTATGGACATCAATGAAATCAAACAAGTGCCTATCGTGGACTTTCTCTATATTCTCGGCATTGAGCCTGTCAAGCACAAGGCTTCGGGACTTTGGTATCATGCGCCATACCGCAATGACCGTAATCCTTCGCTTCGGGTATCAACGGACAAGAATGTCTGGTATGATTATGGCATCACCAGAGGTGGTGACATCTTCAACCTCGCAGGGGAGTTCATCAACAGCAATGAGTTTGTGGCACAAGCCAAGTTCATATCTGAAACGCTTGGTGGCAGTTTCCCGACATCGTTTCCGCATTATCAAAGGATAGCGGAAAAGGCTGTGAAGGTGAAAGGCAATCCTTTTAGTGATATTGTGGAAAAGCCTTTGAGCCATCCTGCACTTCGGCAGTACTTGCGTGAGCGTGGCATATCGGCTGACGTGGCGAGCCGTTTCTGCTGTCAGATGGAATACCGATACAATGGCAAACAGTTCTTTGCTGTCGGTTTCAAGAACAACTGCGATGGCTACGAGATACGCAACCGCTTCTTCAAAGGTTGCGTGTCGCCAAAGGACATCACTCTCATTGGCAGGAACAGCAACGTCTGCCATCTGTACGAGGGTTTTATGGATTTCCTCTCTGCCGTAATTCTCGGCATAGGTCGTGGTGAGGATCATATTGTCCTCAACTCGGTGGCTAATATGCAAAAGGTGCATCATCTTTTAGATGGCTATGCACAAGTGTATTGTCACTTGGACAATGACGAGGCAGGCGAGAATGCCTGTGCCGAACTGCAAAAGCGATATGGAGATAAGGTCATAGACCATTCGCATCTATACACAGGTTACAAGGACTTGAACGAGTACCTGATGAGCCATAAGACAAGAAAGTAACAATCATTCAAAAACATCAAGACAATGAAGAAGAACAATAAAATCAAGAAATCAGTGAGCATGTTGGCATTCCTTTTCGTGTGTGCCGTGTCGGTAATCCTTTCATCGTGCAGCGATGAGCTGGACATTCTGCAGTCGTATCCGTTCAAGGTGGAGACGATGCCTGTGCCAAAGGACATTGTGCGTGGACAGACCGTTGAAATCCGCTGCGAGTTGAAGGCGGAGGGCAAGTTTGACGGCACCATCTATACCATTCGCTATTTTCAGCATGACGGAAAAGGCTCGCTGAGAATGGAGAACGGAACGATGTTCCAGCCAAACGACCGCTATCTGTTGGAGAACGAGAAGTTCCGTCTTTACTATACCTCGGCAAGCACGGAGACACAGACGCTGACAGTGGTGGTAGAGGACAACTTCGGCAAGTCATACGAAATGGAGTTCAGTTTCAACGATACTGATGAGGAGGAAGAGTTTGCGAGAAGTGCCAACAAACTCGGTAGCGTATGAGGTTGATGATATTGTTAGCCTTGCTTCTTGTATCGGGCAGCTTGTCTGCCCAGACGCAAGGGGCGATAAAGCGAGTTCGTCATGTGTCACGTTTTGAGTTGGCTGTCGCCTGCATCAAGAAGTACGAGGGTCTGCATGGACCGAAGCACCATCCTTATGTCGGATATGGACACAAGCTGTTGCCTGGCGAGAAGTTTTCTCCAAGAATGACGGAGCGGCAAGCCGATGCCTTGCTGCGCTCTGACCTCAGAAAGCTCTGCGCCATGTTCCGTGGTTTCGGTCGTGACTCCATGCTATTGGCTGCACTTGCCTACAATGTGGGATGTGGAAAGGTGATGAAAAGCCGGATGTATGCCAAGATGCGAAGTGGCAACAGAAACATCTATCGTGACTATGTGGACTTCAAAAGGTGGAACGGAAAGATAGTGCCTTCCATCGAGCGAAGAAGAAAAATGGAGTATCTGCTCTTGTTTACTCCATAGAATAAGGTTTTATAAAATAGGACAGTCCTTTTGATTGGGGGCTGTCCTTTGTTCTTTGCAAGCATCGCAGATAAGGAAAAGACGGTTTCTTTGCCACTTTCTTTTCCGCTCCTCGGCTCATGAAAGAAAGTGGCGGAACGAATTTTCATCGCTCCGCCGATATGGATTTCATGTCGTTGCAACCATTCGTTGCTCTATAAGTCTTGCATTGCTGTTCACCAAGTTGATGATGTCGGCATGGTGCTCGGTGTCCTTGTTCTGTAGTCCGTGGCATTGTACGACTTTCATCTGTTCGAGTGAAAACTCCACGGTCTCAACCCTTTGTTCGGCTATTCTTGCTGAGAAGATGATGCAGTCGGGATTGAGAGAGTAGTTTGTACCGCTGCCTACGCAATGATGCATCGCCTTACCCTCAAGAACGTGCTCCCTGACGCTTTCAAGCATTCTCACCACGATATTGCCGTCCGTGAACATCAAACCGAAGAAACGGCTCTTCATTTCCTTGAACTTGTCTTCGTTCTTCAATGCCTTGCGTATCTCCTCCTCGGTGCGCTCCTTTTCTTTCTTTGCTCTGATTTTCTCGGATATTCTGTCGTGCTCGGCTTCAAGGTTGTCGGGGCAAATGTAATATGGACTTCTGATGTCCTTGCCCATTTCTACCAACATACAGATGTAGTCCGCCCATTTGCCGATGTCTGTAATAAGATAATGGTTGCGGTTGGCTATCTTGTAGGCATTCCAACAAGTTTCCAAGTGCCGTGGGTGGTCTATGAAGTGGCGGACGTGTCCGTAACGACATTGCTTCATCATTGTTTCGATGCGGTGGTCTGTCAGCATCGCCTTGAACAATGTAAGCGGTTCGATGCCGTGAAACGCTCCGTCAAAGCCGTTGCGCCATATCTGAGGAATGACTTTCATATCGGGGCAGACCGGAAATGAAGCAATATGCTGATAGGTGGTGTTGTCCCTGCGCAGTTCAATGTCGGAGTCGTAGCAGAACGTGTCCATATAGATACCCATTGTGCGCTTGCGTGCCATAACCTCCACCTTGCCTTTCTCGTTCATCCAATAGCGTGCCACCTCCCAACAATAAATATCTGCCTTTTGTCCCTTGCGGTAATAGGCTTTCATCTGATATGCTCGCATAAGTTGCAGTCCCTTACGCTCAGTGAGTACGCTGAAATAGGTAGAAGACATTGCCTTCTGTCGCTTGGTGCGCTGCACTTCCAACTTTGCCTTACACTTCGGGCAGACACATTTGTCCGCATCCTCGTCCGTAGTCCAAGTGTGTCCGCAGTCCATGCAGGTGGTCTGTCCGTGCTTCAACTGAAAGGCATAGTGGTCAAGACACTCACGGAATGCCCATTGCATTTGCGCTCCCTTGATAGGTCGTAACCCCTTGTTTGAGGTTACGACTTGCTTCTGATATTTCGTTCTTGGTTTCATAACGTATCGAATAATGATGGTTGGTGTACTTCTGTTTCCGTTCTCTGTGAGGTGCGCTTGGCGGTATCTCTGTTACGCATCTTGTTCATCTGCTCTTGCTGATATTGGCGGATGGCTTCCTGTCTTGCCTGTGCCTTCTCCTCCTCTGTGAGTTCGATGTAGTGGTTGACTGACACTTGGCAGTTCAATGGTTTTCCTACCTCGATGTCCTTCTCCTCGTAGTAGTGGATGGCTTGCCCATATATCTCGTCATCGCAAAAGCCGTTGCAACCGCTCTTCTGTACCCAATTAAGGATATAGGTGACGCAATCGTCTATGTTCTTGTCGGGGTTGTCATACTTGGCTGCAAAGAGTTCGTCCTCCATTGCACGCTCCTCCAAATAGGCTTGTATGGTTCTCTTGAAATATTCTGTAGTGTTCATATCTGATGTTATTAAAGGGGTTGTTACTCGTGATAGATGATGTCGCAGTCCTCAACTTCTGTAGGCAGTCCGAAGAACGGATAATGGCTGAAGTAAGGTTCTGTGCACATGTCCTCGTTGTATCTTGGACTTACTATCTCAATATTGTTCTTGCGCATGGCTTCGTCCACCATACGGATTTCCTCGTCAGTCAGTCCGCTTGCATCGCCATTGATGATGTAGCAGAGTGACCATGTAGGTATCGCTTCAATGCTTCTGTTCATATCGCTTGTACTTTAAAGTGTTAATAACCAAATGAATGTTCCAATCAGTACCACCATAGAAAGAATGGAAATGATGATGCCGAAGATGAACTTCACAATTCCCAATATGACTTCACCGACCATGCAGAGAGCCATATATCCCAACCAAGCCACCAAAGTGATGAGGGTTGAGCCGACTGCGGAGAGTAATCTCCACCAAGTCTGTGTTATATTGATGTTTGTTGTCATATAGCCTTGAATTAAATTTATTTGCGGTTCCAGGAGCTGAAGGGAAGTTCTCGTTTCTTCACCTTTTTGTCGCTCTCTTTTCCGACATTTTTTTTTGCGTCTTCCTGTCGCATCGGTCGTTTCGTTTCAGGTGCCTTTCAAGGGCGGCGAGGCTGGAAATACAAGGTTTTTCGGAAAAATACTACCCAACGGTGTGGAGATTTTTTCGAAAACCGAAGGCTTGACCTTTTATTTCCAAAGCCCGCTGCCATACCTTTGCACCTGCACGATAACGGTTGATGCCAAAAGGAAAGACCCTGTGGAGGAAAGAAAATCAGAGCGGCAAATGAAAATAGAAACTTCACGGAAGTTTTTGGACTGTACGATTATCGCATACTCATTTCTGAGAAATGGATACAACGTCGTCTTACAAACGTCTTGAAAAATGGAAATCGCATGCAAAAATGGCACAGCCATCAGAGAAATTCCGATGAAAGAAGAGTATGGCTTGTCCATGCTTCTTGCATCGGGTTTTCTCCAAGGCTGTGCAGCCAAGCATGAAAGTGGTCATTGAGGTTTACATCAATGACTTCTTTCTTGTGGTGGAGTATGCAAACAAAATGGTACGGCAAATCAAGGAATGGTGTTTCTTTTGATCGGTTAGCCTGCAACCGACAAAAAGAAGCACTTTTCCTCATGCCGTACTACTGAGACATGAAAGGGTGGCGTGCCACTGTTTCATGTCGTTTGGATTGTGCAATAAAAATGGAACTGCGAGTTGTGGCTATAAAAGTCAGCCGTTGTCAGCACGGCAAACAAAGAAAAGTCCTTGGCTGTATAGTCTTGAAGTATTTCAAGGCATACCGCCAAGGATTTTTCTTGCCGTGCCATAGTCGGAGGAAGTTAGTCTGAGGTACGAGGACAGTCTTTCTGCGACGACGGCTGACTTTTATACAAAACACACGAAAGAATGAGAATATACAAACGAAATAGACCATTCAAAAAACAGAAACCATTGCCACATAAGTTTGAAAGGATTGAAATGGAAATAGCAAAGAATAGAGAAGAATATGGTTTAATGAAAACAGATTTATCCAAGCAAAAAATCGAGGATAAAAAATCTTAAAACATTCTTTATCCCCGATTAAATATCGTACCTTTGCAACCGAAAGAGTTCTTTGGATGGTTATGCAAATCACAGCAGGATGCTACATTCTGTTTATTTCTAATTCGTAACCTCTTCTTTTTATGAGATAAAAACTTATCTCATTCTCAATCACTTATAAAAAATACGTACTTTCGACTAAAAAGACTATATGCAAGAACTCTAAAGGCTATATGCTTTTACTTATAAAAATATTTCTTAGTTTGAAAACACCATATCTTTCCTTTGAATGATACTATATACCTTTGAATGATACTATATAAATAGACCAACTGTTATAGACGCTTAATTTTTTTACATTACTCTTTAAATGAACTTAAACTTCTTGGGGAATTTAATGAAGTATCAGATTTAATCATTACTTTTGTATCAGATTCATATTAAGAAGAAGTAATTTGTCTGGTACAAAGAAAAGATATAAATCAGAGAAAAAGCATGAAGCGTATCATATTGATTTTGACAGTATTGCTTGCCATGTTAGGGCAGGTAGCCTATGCGCAGAAAACGTGTGTCATCGCATCGGCAGAAAATCATGTGCCTATTCGTGAAGCACTTATTCATACCAATAACAATCATTGGGCAAGAACAGATTATCGGGGCTATTGGACGATGCGCTATCAGTTTGATTCAGCAACCGTATCGAAACCTGGTTTTATGAAGGCTACTATCCGGTACAAGGAACTGCCGGATACTCTGTTTCTCTTGCCGGATGCCAAACAATTAGGCGAAGTGACAGTTTGGGGCAAGAATCAGGAAGGCATCAAAAACATGGAAGAGGATATTCAGGAGAAGATAAACTCTTTGCCAACTTCATCTGCTGGCATCGGGTTTGATGCTTTCGGATGGATGGATAAACAGGGAAAACGTGATAAGAAGCATCTGCAACAGGCTAAAAAGGTATTTGAAAAAATGGAACATAAGGATCCTGTGGTAGCTGCTTATGAAAAAGCAACGGGGAAAAAGTATGAATTGACTAATCCGTATGATGTCTCGGCTTTTAAGAAAGATCCTCCTTCTGAAATGGCTACAGAAGAGAAAAAAGCAACTTCTGATGCTGAATCAAAATCGAAAAAGAAGGAGAATCCTGAAAAATAAGCACAAGAGAAAACTGAAGAAATGAACTCGGGAAAGGCAGAGCGACAGCTATTTTAGCCGACGGGATAAAAAAAAGCATAAACAAGTTGGCTTTCTCGAAAAAAAGTCGTATCTTTGTAGCCAAAAATATAAAGAAAGAAAAATGTTTGAAAATTTAAGTGATAGACTGGAACGCTCGTTCAAAATCTTGAAGGGCGAGGGAAAAATTACAGAAATCAACGTGGCGGAAACCATGAAGGATGTGCGCCGTGCACTCCTCGACGCCGACGTAAACTATAAAGTGGCTAAGGAATTCACCAACAAGGTGAAGGAGAAAGCACTCGGCATGAATGTACTTACTGCCGTAAAGCCGGGACAGTTGATGATCAAGTTGGTGCACGATGAACTGGAAGAACTCATGGGCGGCGAAGAAGCCCCATTGAAGCTCGAAAGTCATCCGGCCGTCATCCTCATGAGCGGTCTGCAGGGTTCGGGTAAGACTACCTTCAGCGGCAAGCTTGCCAACATGCTCAAGACCAAGAAAGGCAAGAAGCCATTGCTCGTGGCCTGCGACGTTTACCGTCCGGCAGCTATCCAGCAGCTCCATGTAGTGGGTGAGCAGGTGGGTGTTCCGGTATACAGCGAGCCAGAGAACAAAGATGTGCTCAGTATCGCCGACCATGCTATCCAGCAGGCTAAGACCAACGGCAATGATGTGGTAATCGTCGATACAGCCGGACGTCTCGCCATTGATGAGCAGATGATGAACGAGATCAGCAATCTCAAGAATCATCTCCGTCCAGACGAAACCCTTTTCGTGGTTGACTCCATGACCGGTCAGGATGCCGTAAACACAGCCAAGGAATTCAACGACCGCCTCGACTTTAACGGCGTTGTTCTCACCAAGCTCGATGGTGATACCCGCGGTGGTGCTGCCCTCAGTATCCGTACCGTGGTAACCAAGCCAATCAAGTTTATAGGTACCGGCGAGAAGATGGACGCCATTGACGTGTTCCACCCAGCTCGTATGGCAGACCGAATCCTCGGCATGGGTGACGTGGTATCCCTCGTAGAGCGCGCACAGGAGCAGTTCGATCTGGAAGAGGCCAAAAAACTGGAGAAGAAAATCAGAAAGAACCAGTTTGACTTCAACGATTTCTACAACCAGATCCAGCAGATTAAGAAGATGGGTAACATCAAGGATCTGGCAGCGATGATTCCGGGCGTGGGCAAGGCCATCCGCGACGTAGATATCCCAGAGGATGCATTCAAGGGCGTAGAGGCCATCATCCAGAGTATGACTCCTAAGGAGCGCACCAATCCAGCCATCCTCAACACATCACGCCGCCAGCGCATCGCTAAGGGTTCGGGCACCAACATCCAGGAGGTGAACAAACTCATCAAGCAGTTTGACCAGACTCGCAAGATGATGCAGATGATGACCGGCAACAAAATGGCGCAGATGATGAGCCGCATGAAGGGTATGCCAGGCATGCCTAAGATGCCGGGAATGTAAGAAAAGTATAAACGTTAAACTAAAGAAAAATGCAGCTTATAGACGGAAAGGCGACGGCAGCCGCCATCAAGGAACAGATAGCCCGGGAGGTGGCACAGATTGTAGCCGCCGGTGGCAAGCAGCCACACCTGGCAGCCGTGCTCGTAGGGCACGACGGAGGCAGTGAAACCTATGTGAAGAACAAGGTGCTGGCCTGCGAGAAGTGTGGATTCAAGTCGACCCTCATCCGTTATGAGGAGGATGTTACCGAAGAAGAGCTCCTGCAGTGTGTAGACAAGCTGAACCAGGATGATGATGTTGACGGATTCATCGTTCAGCTTCCTCTTCCTAAGCACATCGATGAGCAGAAGGTGACCATGGCAATAGATTACCGCAAGGATGTAGACGGATTCCACCCGGTAAACGTGGGCAGAATGTCGCTCGGCATGCCTTGTTTCATCTCTGCCACTCCGCTCGGTATCCTCACCCTGCTGCAGCATTACAATATTGAGACCAGTGGCAAGAAATGTGTCATTCTGGGCAGAAGCAACATCGTAGGCAAGCCAATGGCTCAGCTGATGATGCAGAAGCTGTATGGCGATGCTACCGTCACCGTATGCCACTCCCATTCCAAGAATTTGAAGAAAGAGTGTCAGGAGGCAGATATCATCATCGCAGCCATAGGCCGTCCTGATTTCGTGACAGCCGATATGGTGAAGCCGGGAGCCGTAGTCATTGATGTGGGTACCACCCGCGTGCCTGATGCTACGAAGAAAAGTGGTTTCCGCCTGAACGGTGATGTGAAATTCGACGAGGTGGCAGAGAAGTGCTCTTTCATCACTCCTGTTCCGGGAGGCGTTGGTCCGATGACCATCTGTTCGCTGATGAAGAATACGCTGGCTGCCGGCAAGAAGGAATATTACAGCTAGAAAGAAGATAATTATTTCAGAAAGAAGCAGTGCTTAAGTCACTGCATACTTGATTTTTTATAACTCTCTAATTTGTGGGGCAGGGTGCAGTGATGCACTCTGCCTTTTTATCAAGCCGAGAGAAATAGTGTAAAATGAACAAACAATATTAATCTAAAAATATAGAAACATGATAAAACTAAAGTACATATTTACATCAGCGCTGCTCGTGGCAGCTGCCAGTGCCAGTCAGGCAGTCAGCAGTCAGCAGATGCAGAAGCAAATAGACAAGGATGCCCCTGCATACACCATACAGGGCAAGGACTCCATCTGCCAGATATTCATCTATTCGCCAGCACCCAACCAGGGCTTGCATCTGGCTTATTTCACCGACGATGAGCGTTGGGTGGATGTAGGACAGCTCTGCGCCAGCGACTACGGTCCGTGGGGAGCTGAAAAGAAGATGTATAACCCCTTCGTGGTAAAAGCTAACGACGGCACATGGCGCGCACTTTGGAGCGTGAACCAGCATGCACCGCAGTTTGCCGTAGCCTATTCAGAAGACCTCATCACCTGGCGCCCGCAGGATTATCCCATCATCCGCGAAAAGGGCGTGAAGGATGTGGCTGCCTATCAGATGGATGACGGCAACTTCGACATCTATCTCAAGACATCCAAAGGCAAGCGATACGTACAGGCAAGCAACGATTTCCGTACCTTTAAGGAAGATACGCTGGAGGCTTCAGCTGATGAGATACTCTGGCAGCGCGACACCGCAACCATAGGCGGAAAACTCTTCCAGGGCTGCGATTTCGAGGTGCCGGCCGTGCATCTCAACTACATCCGTTCCTGGTTCCACGCCCTCTCTGAAGAGGCAAAACTCAACGCCCAGCCGATACCGAAGACCGATGCCGACCTCGCAGCTTATGCCAAGGACAACCACATCGACCTGCCGAAAGATTCGGAAATCCCTGCCAACCTCAGCATCAATCCACAGAAATCCCACCGCATCTCCAACAAGCTGATGGGTATCTTCTTCGAAGACATCAGCCGCGCTGCCGACGGAGGACTCTCTGCAGAAATGTTGCAGAACGGCGACTTTGAGTATAACAAGGAAGACCACCGCCACCAGTGGAATGCCACCACGGCATGGGTGGGGGTAGAGAAAGAGGGCATCGCCACCGAAAACGGGGTGAGCCAGAACAATCCCCATTACGCCGTTCTGGGCGCTACACCTATTTATAATATAGGTTGGGACGGCATCGCCATACGTCGCGGAGCTGCCGTTGAGGGCAAGGAGGGTAAGCATCAGCCAGCCATTTACGAGGTGAGCCTGCACGCCCGCTGCATTGATGCCAAGAAGAAAGACCTCACCCTGGCGCTCGTAAACCAGGAGGGATTGCCTGTATGCCAGACCAAGATCAAGGTGCAGGGCGCAGACTGGAAGGAATATAAGGCGCAGCTCATCGTGACCGATAAATATGAGGGCGAACTCGCCAGTGAAGCCACCACCAAGGAGGGCAAACTGGGCAAGAACATCCGGTTCGCCATCTTGCCTAAGGGCGAGCAGAAAGTGGCGGTAGATTTGGTAAGTCTCAAGCCACAAGATACTTACAAGGGTCATGGACTGCGTAAAGACCTTGCCGAAGCCATTGCCGACCTGAAGCCTCGCTTCGTGCGCTTCCCGGGCGGCTGCATGCTCCACGGTCAGGGGCTCAAGAACATTTACCACTGGAAGGAGAGCGTGGGTCCGCAGAAAGATCGCAAGCCAGCCTACAACATCTGGGGATACCATCAGACCCGCCAGCTGGGTTTCTATGAGTATTTCCAGTGGTGCGAGGATATGGGAGCCGAGCCGCTGCCTGTATTGGCGGCAGGTGTTCCTTGTCAGAACTCTGTGGCAGATGAGCGCGGAGTGGCTGGTCAGCAGGGCGGAATCCCGATGAGCGAGATGCCGCAGTATATTCAGGACGTGCTAGACATGGTTGAATGGGCGAATGGCGACCCTGCCACCTCTAAGTGGGCTAAGATGAGAGCCGATGCGGGTCATCCGGCTCCGTTCAACCTCAAGATGATAGGCATCGGCAACGAAGACCTCATCTCTACCGATTTCGAGCAGCGCTACCTGATGATCTGCAAGGCAGTGAAGCAGAAGTATCCTCAGCTCGAGGTGGTAGGTACCGTAGGTCCGTTCCACTTCCCGTCTTCCGATTATATTGAGGGTTGGAAGATTGCCCGCGAAAACAAGCGCTGGATTGATGCCGTAGACGAGCATTATTATGAGCAGCCGGGCTGGTTCCTGAACCATCAGGATTATTACGACCATTACGACCGCAAGGCTCCTAAGGTTTATCTGGGCGAATATGCATCTCGCGGTGCCAATGCGGCAGATAATGCGCTGGCTGAGGGCATCCACCTCTGCAATGTGGAGCGCAACGGCGATGTGGTAGAAATGACATCCTATGCTCCTCTCTTGTGTAAGGACGGATACAGCAACTGGCAGCCGGACATGATTTACTTTGATAATAATAATGTACGCGCGAGCGAGAGCTACAAGATGCAGAAGATGTTCGGTCAGCATGCCGGTGACCTCTACATCTCATCCGTGCTCAGTCTGCCGGATGCGCTGAAGAAATATGTGGGCACCAGTGTGGTGAAGGATTCTAAATCGGGCAAAACCTGGCTTAAAGTGGTTAATGCCTTGCCTCGCACGCTGAAACTCTCGGTTTCTGGCTTGGGCAACAAGCAGGTAACCATCGCAGGCAGAAGCGCTCAGGTTTTCGAACTTTAGCTTTCTTCAGAAGATGTTTTCTGATAGAATCGGATAGAACCAATAATGGCTCAGATTATTCATTTTGAGTAAAATAGAATGGAGAAATAGGATATTAAAATGTTCTTTTTCTCCATTTTTTATGTTTTACAGCATAAAATATGACCAAAAATTTGGTAGTTAATAATTTTTTTTATTATTTTGCACCCTGAAAATGAAGTTTTAAGTAATTTATATAAAATCAAATTTTAGAGAGAAAATGAAAAAGTTAGTATTAATGTTTGCTGCTGCCGTAATGGCAGTATCTGCATCTGCTCAGACTACACAGGAGAGCAAGTTCTTAGACAATTGGTATCTTGGTGTAAACGTTGGAGCTGCTACAAAGACTACTCACAATGCATGGTTCAAGAACGTAAATCCTTCAGTAGGTGTACGCCTCGGAAAGTGGTTTACTCCAGTTTGGGGTGCTGCTGTAGAGGCTGACCTCTATGCTCGTAACCGCAACCTGCCTTATACACATAAGACTTTGGTTCGTGGTGCAAGCGGTAAGTTCATCGGTACTATCAATGCAACAAACCTCTTCTTGGGTTACAAGGGTGAGCCACGTAAATTCGAAATCATCCCATTGGCAGGCATCGGTGGTTACCACTCTTTCAACCTTCATAATGGCAACCTCAATGCCCTCACAGCTAACGCAGGTGTTGACTTCGCATTCAACCTTGGCGCAAACAAGGCTTGGCAGGTATATGTAGAGCCATCTATGAATTGGTTCCTTCACGACAACAAGAGTGCTTGCAATGGTTGCCAGTTTGATGTTAACAAGTCTGCTTTCCAGGTTAAGGTGGGTGTTAACTACAAGTTCAAGGGTTCTAACAACTCTCACAACTTCACTATCGTAACTCCACGCGACCAGAACGAGATTGATGGTTTGAATGGTCAGATCAACAACCTCCGCAACGACTTGAATAGCAAGGATTCTGAACTCGCAGCTAAGGACAAGCAGATCAAGGATCTCCAGAATGCGCTCAATGAGTGCCAGAAGGCTCCTAAGTATGTAAAGCCAGCTACTGCTACCAATTTGCAGCCAACAGTATTGTTTACTGTAGGTAAGTCAAAAGTAGAGCGTAGCCAGATGCCAAACATCGAGATGATTGCTCAGTATATGAAGAATCATCCAGATGCTAAGGTTGAAATTAAGGGTTATGCATCTCCAGAGGGTTCTAAGGAACTTAACCAGAAACTTTCTGAGGCTCGTGCCAATGCTGTAAAGAACATTCTCGTTAAGACTTACAAGATTAGCGCAAATCGTCTTCAGGCTAAGGGTATGGGTGCTACTGACAAGCTCTTCAAGCAGGTTGAGTTCAACCGTGTTGCTACATTCAATGATAACAATGCAGCTGAATAATGAAATAAGTAGTTTCAGATATTTGGTCTTGTGACCAGGTCCTCCTAAACTTCGGTTTAGGAGGATTTTTTTTCTTCTTACCTTTCTTACATGTCTGGCCGCCTCGCTTTATACTTTTTCGTCAGGTTATCTTAATAAGATAAGAGTTCAGTGTGGTTAATAAGCTCTTTCTTGTTTTTTTGCACAAAATCAGCAGAAATGAGTATCTGTCGTGATAAATTGTAAGCATTTTATTTGTTTTTCTAACAAAAAAACGAAGTTTTGTGAAATTTTATGCGAAATTAGTTGGCTATTACATAAATTCTCTGTATCTTTGCAAGCAAATTATAACAAATGGGCTCGAAAGAGCCCTTTTAAGCAAGGAAATAAAAGAAAAAAAAGATATGAAACATCCATTAAGAAGTAGCGTCTGCACTGAAGGCAGAAGAATGGCAGGTGCCCGAGCACTCTGGGTAGCTGCAGGTATGAAGCACGAGCAGTTTGGTAAACCAATCATTGCTATCGTGAACAGCTTTACTCAGTTTGTGCCAGGTCATACCCATCTTCATGAAATCGGTCAGATCGTCAAGAAGGAAATCGAAGCTATGGGGTGCTACGCAGCCGAATTCAATACCATCGCCGTTGACGACGGTATCGCAATGGGACACGACGGAATGCTCTATTCCCTCCCAAGCCGTGACATCATTGCCGACTCTGTAGAATACATGGTCAATGCTCACAAAGCCGACGCCATGATCTGCATCTCAAACTGCGACAAGGTAACCCCAGGTATGCTCATGGCATCTATGCGACTGAACATTCCTACCGTGTTCTGCTCAGGTGGACCTATGGAAGCCGGACGCTGGAAGGGTGAGAACGCCGACTTGATTACAGCTATGATTAAGGGTGCTGATACAAGCGTTTCTGACGAGGAGATGACGCAGATTGAGCAGTGCGCCTGCCCAGGTTGCGGTAGCTGCTCAGGTATGTTTACCGCCAACTCAATGAACTCACTCACCGAGGCCATCGGTCTGAGCTTGCCAGGCAACGGAACCATTCTTGCTACCCACAAAAACCGCATCCAACTTTTTAAAGATGCAGCACGCCAGATAGTTAAGAACGCTTATGCATATTATGAGGACGGCGACGAGAGCGTATTGCCACGCAATATAGCTACCCGCGACGCATTCCTCAATGCCATGACCCTGGACATCGCCATGGGCGGAAGCACCAACACCGTGCTCCACTTGCTGGCAGTAGCTCAGGAAGCTGGCGCAGACTTCAAGATGGAAGACATCGACCAATTGAGCCGCAAGGTGCCTTGCCTCTGCAAGTTGAGCCCTAACACCCAGAAATACAGTGTACAGGAGTGCAACCGCGCAGGTGGTATCCTCGGTATCCTGAACGAGCTGAACAAGGGCGGTCTGATCAACGGCGCCGTAAAGCGTGTTGACGGCAAGACACTCGATGAGCAGATGAAGAAATACGACATTACCGGCACAGAGATTGATGCCGAGGCTGACAGAATCTACCATTCAGCACCGGGCAGAAAGTTCTCTACCCAGATGGGTAGCCAGGATGCTCAGTGGGAGAGTCTCGACACCGACCGCGCCGAGGGTTGTATCCGCGACCTCGAGCATGCCTACACCAAGGATGGCGGACTGGCAGTGCTCTTCGGTAACATCGCCCAGAATGGTTGCGTAGTGAAGACAGCCGGAGTAGACCCAGTGCTCTGGCATTTTGAGGGTCCAGCCGTATGCTTTGATTCTCAGGAAGATGCATGCGAAGGCATCCTCGGCGGAAAGGTTAACTCAGGCGACTGCGTAGTCATCACCCACGAGGGTCCGAAGGGTGGCCCTGGCATGCAGGAGATGCTCTACCCAACCTCTTACATCAAGAGCCGTCACCTGGGCAAGGAATGTGCCCTCATCACCGACGGCCGCTTCTCAGGCGGTACATCAGGCTTGAGTATCGGTCACATCAGTCCTGAGGCTGCAGCAGGTGGTAACATCGGCAAGATTAAGGATGGCGACATCATCGTCATTGATATCCCTAGCCGCTCCATCAATGTGAAGCTCTCTGATGAGGAACTCGCAGCACGCCCACAGCAGCCGCTGAAGCGCAACCGCGTGGTTAGCAAGGCACTGCGCGCTTATGCCCAGAGCGTAAGTTCGGCAGATAAGGGCGGTGTGAGAATCATCGACTAATCTTCGAGAGTCTTTGAAAAGACAGTTTTTAGAGTCTTTGAGAAAAGAAAAGTTTTTGAATTATTCAGAATAATAACATATAAATGGCAAAAGAAGTAATAACAGGAGCCGAAGCTCTGATGCGCTCCCTGAAAAACGAGGATGTTAAAACCATCTTCGGATATCCGGGCGGCAGCATCATGCCAGTGTTTGATGCACTGTACGGTTACACGAGAGGTGAAAAGAAGATGTTTGACCACATCTTGGTACGTCACGAGCAGGCTGCTGCTCACGCTGCACAGGGTTATGCCCGAGTCAGCGGCGAAGTGGGCGTCACTCTTGTCACTAGTGGTCCTGGAGCTACAAATACATTGACCGGCATCGCTGATGCCATGATGGATTCTACACCAATCGTAGTCATCGCCGGACAGGTAGGCGTAGGTGCCCTGGGTACCGATGCCTTCCAGGAGGTAGACCTCGTGGGTGTTACCCAGCCAATCTCCAAGTGGTCTTACCAGATACGCCGTGCCGAGGATGTGGCATGGGCTGTGAGCCGTGCTTTCTACATCGCCCGCAGCGGACGTCCGGGACCTGTGGTGCTCGACTTTACAAAGAATGCGCAGGTGGCTACATGCGAGTGGGAACCAGTGAAATGTGAGAAGGTTACATCTTACAACCCTTATCCTACGATAGATGAAAAGGCGGTGGCTGAAGCTGCCGAACTCATCAACAATGCCAAGAAACCATTCGCCCTCGTGGGTCATGGAGTAGAGCTTGGCGGTGCACATAATGAACTCATCGAATTCCTCGAGAAGGCAGATATCCCTGCCGGCAGAACTCTGCTCGGCCTTTCTGCCCTGCCTAGCAACCACCCGCTCAACATGGGTATGCTCGGCATGCACGGTTCTTATGCTACCAACATGAAGACCCAGGAGTGTGATGTGCTCATCGCCATCGGTATGCGTTTCAGCGACCGTATCACAGGCGTGCCTTCTAAGTATGCTCCTCAGGCAAAGATTATCCACCTGGACATTGACAAGGCTGAGATTGATAAGGTTATCAAGACAGATGTGGCTGTGGTGGGCGACTGCAAGCAGAGTCTGCCAGCCATTACCCGTCTGCTGAACAAGAATGTTCACCGCGAGTGGAGAGATTCCTTCGAGGAATACCGCCAGCAGGAACAGGAAAAGGTAATAGAGAAGGATATCCACCCTACAGAGGGACCGCTGCTTATGGGCGAGGTGACCAACGTGGTAACGGAAGCTACTCATAATGAAGCAGTTCTCGTAAACGACGTAGGTCAGAACCAGATGATCAGTAGCCGCTACTTCAAGTTTACCAAGAAGTTGAGCATCGTAACCAGTGGTGGTTTCGGAACCATGGGCTTCGGCCTTCCGGCAGCCATCGGTGCCACCTTCGGAGCTCCCGACCGCACCATCTGCTGTTTCTTCGGCGACGGCGGTTTCCAGATGAACATCCAGGAACTAGGCACCATCATGGAGCAGCAGGCACCGGTAAAGATGATTCTGCTGAACAACAACTATCTGGGCAATGTGCGCCAGTGGCAAGACCTGATGTTCGGCGGCCGTCACTCCTTCACCCACATGATGAATCCTCATTATGCAGAGATTGCCATGGCCTACGGCATACCATACGATGTGGTAATAGACCGCAAGGACCTTCAGGCTAAGGTGGAGAAGATGATCAGCACCAAGGGTCCTTACCTGCTGGAGTGCGCCATCAAGGAGAATGAAGACATCGTTCCGATGACGCTGCCGGGCAAGAGTGTAGATGAGATGCAACTCGAGTTGAATTATTAAAAGTTCTCGGCTATATATAATAAGGTGTAAATTCCTTCAAGAGGGAGCATCCTCCGAAAAGGAAAGACTCCGAAAAGTAACCGATTATTTTAAAATTTGGAAAAATGGAGAATAACAACGAAAAGAAATTATATACATTGCTTGTTTACTCAGAAAACATTGCCGGTATCCTGAATCAGATTACCGCCGTGTTTACTCGCAGACAGGTAAACATCGAGAGCTTGAATGTTTCGGCCAGCAGTATCAAGAATATACACAAGTATACCATCACGGTTTGGAGTGATGAAGAGCAGATTGAGAAAATCAACAAGGCAATAGAGAAGAAGATTGACGTGGTGAAGAGCGATTACTACTCCGACGACCAGATCTTCATCCATGAAGTGGCTCTCTTCAAGATTTCCACTCCGGTATTGCTCGAAAATCCAGAGGTTTCGCGCACCATCCGCAAGCATGATGCCCGCATGATGGAGGTGAATCCTACTTACAGCACCGTGCTCCTGGCAGGACTTACCGAAGACATCGCCGACCTCTTCCAGCAGCTCAACAGCTACAACTGCCTCCTTCAGTATACCCGAAGCGGCAGAATCGCTGTTACGAGAAGTTTTGACGAACCCATCTCTGATTATCTCAAGCAGAATTCAGAAGATTAGATTTCTTTCATATTTTGATGCCCTTTGTTCCCCTGGCTTCAAACTAGCGGAGCAGGGGGCTTTTTCGGTTTAAAACAACAAGACAAACAACAAGATAAAAGGACGAGACAGATATTATGGAACAGAAAATATTAGATAAGGTAGGGCGTTACGAATTTCTTTCGGAGCCTTTCCACTGCGATTTCAGCAGCCACCTCTTTATGGGGCATCTCGGAAATCATCTGCTCAATGCTGCCGATTTTCACAGCAACGACCGCGGGTTCGGTATGAACTACCTCATGCCCCGACACAAGACATGGGTTCTCAGCCGACTGGCCATTGAGATGACAGAGATGCCGAAGTCTTACGACCGCTTTGTGGTAGAAACCTGGTGCGAGAGTGCCATGAAATATTTCACATCCCGAGATTTCAAAATCTGCGGCAAGACATCATCATCCGAAGAAGCCAAGGTTTACGGCTACGGCAAGAGCGTGTGGGCAATGATTGATACGGAAACCCGACAGCCTGTTGATATTTTTGAAATTCACGACGGACTCATCAAAGAATATATTGATTCGGAAAAACCTTGTCCTATCCAGGCAAGTTCGAGAGTGAAAATGGGCAAGGATGCCAAGTTGGTGAGAACCATTGACACCTATTATCATGATGTAGATGTTAACGGGCACATCAACTCGGTGAAATACATCGAACATATCCTCGACCTCTTTGATCTGGATTATTACAAAAATCACTTTTTGCAAAGATTTGAGATAGCTTACGTAGCAGAAAGTCACCAGGGAGACCAACTTCATTTCTATTTGGAAGAAACGAGTGAGGCGGAAAAAGTGCAAGAATACTGCATAAAGATAACAAAAACCGGCAAAAACGACGCAAATGAGGTGGAAGTTGTAAGAAGTAAGGCTAAATTTATTAAAAATTGAAAGAAAAATTTGGTGGTTTCATTTTATTTGCTTACCTTTGCACTCAGAAAATAAGAATAAACCCAGAGCCGCCTTCTTGGATAGGGGGTGGACGGATCAAACAGGCTCTCTTTGGATAAGAATACAGCTCGCATCCGTATGGACAAGTATAACCCGCGGCTCCACAAACGGCAAGCCGCACAAAAAAAATAAAAATTATGGCAGAAATGAATTTCGGTGGCGTAATGGAAACTGTTGTCACCAGTCATGAATTTTCATTGGAGAAAGCACGTGAAGTATTGAAGAACGAAACAATCGCAGTTATCGGTTATGGTATTCAGGGTCCTGGTCAGGCTTGTAACCTTCGCGATAATGGTTTCAACGTCATCGTCGGACAGCGTCAGGGTAAGACCTACGAGAAGTGTCTGAAGGATGGTTGGGTTCCTGGTAAGACTCTGTTCTCTATCGAGGAAGCTGCTGAAAAAGGTACTATCATCTGTATGTTGCTTTCTGATGCCGGTCAGATTGCATGCTGGCCAAAGATTAAGCCACACCTCACAGCAGGTAAGACTTTGTATTATTCACATGGTTTCGCTATCAACTGGAGCGACCGCACAGGCGTTGTTCCACCAAAGGATATTGATGTAATCATGGTTGCTCCTAAGGGTTCTGGTACTTCTCTCCGCACTATGTTCTGCGAGGGTCGTGGTTTGAACTGCTCTTACGCTGTATACCAGGATGCATCTGGCAAGGCAGAGGAGAAGACTATTGCCTTCGGTATCGGTATCGGTGCCGGTTATTTGTTCAAGACAACATTCCAGCGTGAGGCTACTTCTGACCTCACAGGTGAGCGTGGCTCATTGATGGGTGCAATTGAGGGATTGTTGGAGGCACAGTATGACGTGCTCCGCGAGAATGGTCACTCTCCATCTGAGGCTTTCAACGAGACTGTTGAGGAGCTCACACAGAGCCTTGGCCCTCTCTTCGGTGCTAAGGGTATGGATTGGATGTATGCTAACTGTTCAACAACAGCTCAGCGTGGTGCTCTTGACTGGGCTCCTCGTTTCCGTGAGGCTATCAAGCCTGTAATGGAGTGGTTGTACTACTCTGTAAAGACTGGTAACGAGGCTCAGATTTCTATCGACAAGAACTCTCAGGCTGATTACCGCGAGAAGTTGAACGCTGAACTCGAGGCTATGCGCAACAAGGAAATGTGGCAGGCTGGTGTTACAGTTCGTAAACTTCGCCCTGAGAATAACTAATTTTTTTCTCGTACATAATGTTGAAAAGGGAATGGCCCGAGAGGTGTCGTTCCCTTTTTTCTGTTTATATGGGGGTATAAGTTGCTGGCATATACAAATCTCGCTGCTGGCGTATGCGAAATCCCAATGCTGGCATATACAAAAAGCCCTGAAAAGGCAAAAGCATCTCTCTTCTGAAAAGCTTTTACTCCTTCAGGACTTATAAGATATTAGGGCTTCATTTCCGGTTTCGGTTCAAGCCGGATTTCATCTTCCTCAACATTCATCATATTCTCCACAACCATTTCTTCAAGAACTGCAGCCATATCTTCTGAATCATATTTCAGTTGGTTTAGTTCTGTAATGTCATGTGGCTTTCCGTCTTTCAGCAAGTCTAGAATTTCTGATATAATAGTTTGCTTCTGGGGTATTTTGTGGTCTATGCAGACATCACATATCCCGCAGTCGTCCTTCATTTTCGTTTTTTCGCCAAAATAACTCAGAAGCTGGCGCGAACGGCAGATGCTGTCGTTCTTTGCATAACTGATAATGCTCTTGATGTGGGCAGTAAACTGTTTCTTGCGTACTTCCCATACCTCCTCAGGGATGATAACTCTGAAACCATCTTCCCTAGGACGCGTGTAGCTGATATAAGGTGTCTTGCGGCGGGGAATGAAGTCGATGATGTGGCGGGCACTCAGATTTTTCAGAATCATGTATACCTGCTGACGGTTTAGTTCGCTTACACGCTCTATCAGCGACTCATCAATGTAAACATAGTCGGTAAACAGACCGCCGTAATTACGCAGAAGCCCCGTAATAACAGACTCTTCCTTCTCCGAAACATTCTCTAGCAGATAGAGATCATTTCGGCTGATGTTAAATCTGATTCTTGCTTTTCCGTCAGGATTGTCCTCGTAGTGGATATAGCCTGAGCGCTCCAGAATGCGCAGAGCCGAGTCTACGCGAGTAGGGAAGTACTTGTAGGTGAAGCAGAACTTCTCTATCTCGAACATGAAAGTCTGTCCCATTCCGCTTCCAACTGCCACCTGGAAAAAGTAAGCAAGATGCTCGTATACGTCTTTGATGAATTCTTTATCTGGGAAGGTTTCGTCTATGCGTTTCATGAGTTTGTTTTCATCGCTCTGGTTGTAGAGCAGCACAGCATAAGCCTTTTCGCCGTCTCTTCCGCCTCGACCCGCCTCTTGAAAATAGGCTTCCAGTGAGTCTGGACAATCTATATGAATTACCATTCTCACATCTGACTTGTCTATTCCCATGCCGAAAGCATTGGTTGCTACCATTACCCTTATCTCGTCATTTTGCCAGTTTTTCTGTCGGATATCCTTCACGTCGGAATCCAGTCCGGCATGGTAAAATGTAGCAGAAATACCTTGTTTGTTCAGAAGTTCTGCCATCTCCTTAGTTCGTTTTCGGCTTCTCGCATAAATGATTGCCGAGCCTTGGGTACACTGCAGGATATGAACCATTTCGGTCAACTTGTCGTTGGTGGTGCGCACCACATAGGCAAGATTCTTGCGGGCAAAACTCATTTTAAATACGTTTTGCTTCTTGAAGTGAAGCTGGTTTTGGATATCTTCTACTACATCGGGAGTGGCCGTAGCCGTAAGAGCAAGGACTGGTACACCGGGCTTCATATCTCTTATTTTTGCAATTTCGAGGTAAGACGGGCGGAAATCGTAACCCCACTGGCTGATGCAGTGAGCTTCATCTACCGTGATGAAACTCACTGGAATGTGGCGCAGTTTAGTTTGGAACAATTCTGAAGAAAGACGTTCTGGTGAAACATACAGAAACTTGATTTCACCGAAAATACAATTTTCCAATATTCGGAGAATCTCTTGGCGCGACAATCCTGTGTAGATGGCTTCAGCCAGGATGTTGCGGGCCTTGAGATGCTGTACCTGATCCTTCATCAGTGCAATGAGTGGAGTTACCACAATGCAGACGCCCTTTTGGGCAAGGGCTGGAACCTGGAAGGTGATGGATTTACCGCCACCTGTAGGCATAAGACCGAGGGTATCCTCACCTCGGGCTATACTCTCGATGATGTCTCGTTGTATGCCGCGAAAGTCAGGATACCCCCAATATGTTCGTAGTATTTCTTGATATTTATCTGCCATTTTTTGAAACTTTTGCCCTTGCAGATTTCGATGCTTTTGCGTCCTGACGGATTTGCTCTACAAATCCGTGTAATCCGAGTAATCAGTGCCTAATCCATGCATAGGGCTAAGTACCTCATCCTTCGTTTGGACGGATGTCTTCTATCTGAAGTTGAACTTGGTTTTTCTTAAAAATATTCTCTTCTATGGTGAAGGCTATGTCGAAACTTCGCTTACTCTTGATGTAGCGGGCAGCTGCACTCTGACCGAAAGCGATGCCGTTTAAGACCGTGCTCGATTTTGAGTCTACCAGTTCCAACTTGATGTGTTCCTGTTCTCTGCCCACCACCTTGCTGGTACCATAATCATATACCCGGTTGGTGCAGAAAATAGGTTTCTGGTTACATGGACCGAAAGGAGAGAAGCGCTTCAAGTCGGCCTGCAGATGCTTGGTAATGTCTTTAAAGTCAATTTCAGCATCTATGTTGAGCATCGGTTCTGTCTGTTGAGGCGAAATATGCTCTTCTACATAATGCTGGAACCTGTCTCTGAACTCTCTAACCTTATCCCACTTCAAGGTAAGTCCGGCAGCATAGGTATGACCACCGAAATTGAGCAGGAGGTCGCGGCAACTCTTGATGGCTGAGTAGATGTCAAATCCCGTTACGCTACGTGCTGAACCTGTAGCCATATCACCATCCCGGGTCAGAACAATGGTAGGGCGGAAGTAGATTTCGGTGAGTCGGGAAGCAACAATGCCAATGACTCCCTTTTTCCAGCCTTCATCATAGAGCACGATGCTGGAATTGTGTTTCATGCTTTCCAGACGCGATACGATGCCGTTGGCTTCTTCTGTCATCTGCTTGTCTATGTCTTTGCGCTGCTCATTGTACTCATTGATATGTCTGGCCATGCGCAGGGCTGAGGAATAGTCTCTTTCTACCAGCAGATCTACGCTCAGCTTGCCGTTCTCCATTCTGCCTGAAGCATTGATGCGGGGACCAATCTTGAACACAATATCGCTCATAGAGAGCTCGCGTCCGTTCAGTCCGCAGATGTCGATGATGGATTTCAGACCGATACTTGGATTGGTATTCAGCAACTTAAGACCATGGAAGGCGAGTATTCTGTTCTCATCTACCACCGGCACAATGTCGGCAGCAATACTCACGGCGCAGAAGTCGAGCAGAGGAATGAGCCTGGAGAACGGAATGTTGTTGTTCTTGGCAAAAGCCTGCATAAACTTGAATCCTACACCGCATCCGCAGAGATGCTTGAATGGGAATGGATCGTCAGGACGCTTCGGATTGAGTATGGCCACAGCAGGTGGCATCACATCGTCAGGAACGTGATGGTCGCAGATGATGAAGTCTATTCCCAGACTCTTGGCATATTCTATCTCCTGAATAGCCTTGATTCCGCAGTCTAGAATAATAATAAGTTTTACACCAGTCTGATGAGCAAAATCTATTCCTTTCTTACTCACTCCGTAACCTTCGTCGTAGCGGTCGGGAATGTAGTAGTCGATGTTTGAATAGAATTGCTGCAAGAATTTGTACACCAGGGCAACGGCGGTGCATCCGTCTACGTCATAGTCTCCGTAAACAAGGATACGTTCCTTTCTACCCATAGCATCGTTCAGGCGGTCTACGGCAATATCCATGTCTTTCATCAGGAATGGATTGATGAGATCTGAGAGTTGTGGACGGAAGAACCGTTTGGCTGCAGACTCTGTCGTAATCTCGCGCTTGATGAGCAAATGGGCAAGAACTGGGCTCATATTTAGCTTGGCGCCTAATTCTTCAGCTGCTTTTTGCTGTTCAGGTGTTGGTGATTCGTAATTCCATTTAAAATGCATTTTAATTATTTTTTATTTCTGCCCCCAAAGTTACGAAAATAAAATGACAAAAGGAAATGTTTAGGGAGGAATTTTATTAAATTACCTAGAAATAAGTAAAAATAAGACTTGTTGGCAACCCAAAATAAGTGAATAAGAGATTTTCTTGGCAACAAAAAAGGCAGCAAACTCATCGGTTTGCTGCCCCTTGAATATTTTTGTTTAGGAGAATGTCCATAGAAAACCTATAGACTGTTAACTATAACTTTTAACTATTAAAACTCTCCTAGATTCCGAGCTTCTTGCGGATGTCCTTAGGAAGGGCGTTCTTGTTAACCATGAAGTCCATAGTCTTGTAAGCTACGAAAGCCTTGGTCATGTACCAGGTTCCCTTGTAGTCACCATACTCGCCCCAAGAGTTCTTAACCATGTAGTACTCCTTGCCGTTCTGATCCTTAGCGATACCGTAGATGTGCATACCGTGGTCGTCAGTTGTCTCCCAATTGTCGAATGCTTCCTGACGCATAGCCTGTGTAGGAACAATCTCAGGAGCATTTACGCCGAGAGAATCAAACTTCTCCTTCTTCTCGTCCTTAGAGAGCTTGAACCAATGGTCAGCATCTGTACCGGCCATAGAGCGAACCTTCTTTACGTCGTAAGCGATACCGAGACCCTTGCGAGTGAAACCATCTTCTGTTACGTCACCGCCCCAAGCTACTGTGTAACCGTTGTTTACAGCGTTGTCAATGATCTTGCAGATGTCTTCCATAGGAACGTTGTAACTCAAAGGCCAGCGCCAGTTATCCTGTACCTCAACAGCAAACTTGCTCCACATTGGGTGGTGGGTGTAGCTGGTAATGGTTACATAATCATCAAGATTCAAACCGAGGCTCTGGCAGAAGCTCTGTGGAGTATACTGCTTGCCCTCGTATGTAAACTTCTCAGGAGCCTTACCGATGTAAGAGTCGATGATGCCCTGAAGACCGCTCTTCCAGGCTGGAGAAAGCTTCTTAGCTGTGCTCTTTGCTACTGCCTCTACGTATGGAGTCATTACATTGAAGAACTCACCGAAGTTAGCCAAAGAGTCACCTGTCAATGAACCTGGTGCAGGCATGGCAGACTCAGGTACAATACCATAGTGCTGCAAAGCATAGAGTACATCGTAGGCGCTACCACCCTCAGAGAAGCTCACGTCGCCGTGCATTCTTACAGCCACTGTGGCGCGGTCCATATAAGTCTTGTTGGCTACGAACATTTCGCTGAGGTCGTAGGTCTTGCCTGTCTTCTTCAAGATTTCGCTCTCGAAGTAGCTGAGGGTAGAGTAAGCCCAGCACGTACCACTGCGGTTCTGGTCCTTGATGCTAGTGATAGGATTCTGCTTTACTACAGTAAATACAGGTTTGTTCTTTGCTACTTCTGCAGAGTCTGCAGCTTTCTTCGCATTTGCTCCTGTGGCTACCAAAGCCATCAAGGCTGCAACAATCATAGTTTTCTTCATGAATTCTTTTCTCTTTATATTAATGTTCTTGTTATATCTTCTCTCTGATTCCTTTTTCTGAAATGATTTCTCTTTCAGGAATTTTATTCCTTGTTGGCTGCCATGAACTCCTCAACATCTTTTGGATGATAAGGTATGCGGTCTTTGCCAAGGAATCTGCAACTATCTTTGGTGATGAGTACATCGTCCTCAATTCGGATACCACCGAAATCTTTATAGGTCTCAATCTTGTCGAAGTTGAGGAATTCTGCACAGTGACCGGATGCCTTCCAGTCGTCGATGAGGGCAGGGATGAAGTAAACTCCCGGCTCGTCGGTTACCACGAAACCTTCCTGCAGACGGCGACCCATACGCAGGCAGTTGGTACCGAATTGCTCCAGATTAGGGCGTACCTCTTCGTCGAAACCAACGTTAATCTGGTCGAGGTTCTCCATGTCGTGAACATCCATTCCCATCATGTGGCCCAAACCATGAGGCAGGAACATGGCGTGTGCTCCAGCCTTTACAGCCTCTTCTGTATCACCCTTTGCAAGTCCGAGTTCCTTCATGCGGTCGAAGAGCAGGCGGCAAACAGAGAAGTGTACGTCTGCCCATTTTACGCCTGGCTTGGCTACATCCAGTGCATGGTCGTGGCATTCTTCTACAATAGAGTAGATTTCCAACTGGCGCAGGCTGAACTTTCCGCTCACCGGCATGGTGCGGGTGTTGTCTGAACAGTAGTTGTTCATAGTTTCTGCACCTGCATCACAGAGTGCCAGTCTGCCTTCTTCCAGTACATTCATAGATGGATAACCATGCTGAATTTCACCGTGCTGACTGAAGATGGTTGGGAAACTGACCATGGCTCCGTAAGAGTGGGCAATGCCGCTTACCTGACCTGCAACATATTTTTCTGTCACACCCGGACGTACGAGCTTCATCGCTGTGGTATGCATCTTGTATCCGATGACAGCAGCACGCTCCAATTCCTCGATTTCTTCCTGGGTCTTAGTTGAACGCATCTTCACAACAGCCTTGATGAGGTCCATGCTGGCCTCTTCTTTCTGCTGGTTAGGATGGATGCCCAGAAGGTCGAATACCTGCAGCTTGATGTCGTAGCGGTAAGGTGGCAGGAAATGAATCTTGCGCTTCTTCGACATGGCGTCGTTGCAGATAGTCTTGAGCGTTTTCATAGGTGCTGAGTTGTGAACGCCTACCTGCGCTGCAAGATCGTGAACACTGTCAACGCTTCCGTACCATACGATGTCTACGAGGTCGATGTCGTCGCCAATCAGGGTTTCAATATCGTTGTCTATATCTATCACACCTACCAGACCGTCGCGCTGCAATCCGAAATAATAGAGGAATGTCGAGTCCTGACGGAAAGGGTAATATCCGTTATTAGGGAAATTACATGGTGAATTGTTGTTTCCGAAAAGTATAATTACGCCGCTTTTCACAAGTTTCTTCAGCTCCTGTCTGCGGCTGATGTAAGTCTCTTTGCTGAACATATTTTTAGTATTTTACATTATTTTGCTTGCAAAGTTAGCAATTATTTCCCAAAAAATACGTATCTTTGCAAGCAAAATTGAATAAAACGCGTAAATTTATAAATAATTAATATAAAAACGGCTTTTTGCTAGACAAAATGTAAGAAAATTGTCTATGCTGCGAGCAAAATATAATTATTTTCAGAATTTTAAAAGCAGAGAGTGTGTTATGAAATTGAATTTGAAAACAACAGGTTTGGTTCTTGAGGGAGGAGGCATGCGAGGGGTCTTCACTAGTGGGGTACTGGATGCCTTCATGAAGCATGATGTTCATTTCCCTTATACGGTGGCTGTATCGGCTGGGGCATGTAATGGCATGTCGTATATGAGCCGCCAACCTCGGCGTGCCCGTATCTCTAACATCGATTATCTGGCCCGATACCAGTATATCGGTATTCGCCATCTGGTGACTCAGGGGTGTATCTTCGACCGCAAATTGCTCTACGATAAGTTTCCGAACCAGCTCTTGCCTTTCGATTTTGATACCTATTTTAAGTATGCCGATGGTTTCGAGATGGTTACTACCAATTGTCTTACGGGCAAGGCTATGTATCTTTCCGAGAATCATGACAGGCAGCGTGCGCTGGATGTTGTGCGTGCTTCCAGCAGTTTGCCATATGTGAGCAAGATTGTGGAAGTGGATGGCATTCCGATGTTGGATGGTGGTATTGCGGACAGTATTCCGGTACAGCACGCCATTGACATGGGGTGGCAACACAATGTGGTTGTCCTGACTCGCAACAAAGGATGGCGTGATATGGGCAAAGACCATAAGATACCTTATTTATATAAGAACTATCCTCGCCTGCGTGTGGCTCTGAGTCACCGTCATCGGGCTTATAACGAACAGATCCAGCTTGTAGATGATCTGGAGGCTGCGGGTAAGATTACCTGTATCCGTCCAATCCGTCCGTTGGAAGTTGGCAGAATAGAGAAGGATACCGATAAACTGGAACGCCTCTACGAAGAAGGTTTCATGCTGGGTGAGGCTTTCTGCGAAAAATGCGTAGAAAAAGAATAATATTAATAAGGTGTAGAGTTTTAGTATATGGCTTGAGAATGAGTAGAACGGTGATTTTTAGGAACGGATTACACCGTGCCTAAAAATCACCGTTCTGGTATGATAGTAATCAGCAATGATTTCTTCTTATTTCAGCAGGTCAGGGCGCAGGCGCTTGGTTCTTTCCATGGCCTGGTCGAATTCCCACTGGCGAATCTTGGCTTCGTTGCCACTGAGCAGAATCTCCGGAACCTTCCATCCCTTGTAGTTGGCAGGACGGGTGTAGATAGGGGCGGCAAGAATGTCGTCCTGGAAACAGTCGGAAAGTGCGCTCTGTTCGTCGCTGATAACACCCGGAACCAGTCGGATGACGGCATCTGAGATGATGGCTGCAGCAAGTTCGCCACCCGTCAGCACATAATCACCTACACTGATTTCTCGGGTAATGAGATGGTCGCGCACACGCTGGTCAATACCCTTGTAGTGACCGCAGAGGATGATGAGGTTACCCTGCATCGACATTTCGTTGGCTATCTTCTGGTTGAAAGTTTCACCATCTGGCGAAACATAAATCACGTCATCATACTCGTGCTCTGCCTTCAGCGCAGCTATGCAGCGGTCTATTGGTTCACATTGCATCACCATGCCGGCACTTCCGCCGTATGGATAGTCGTCCACACGTTTCCATTTATCTAATGTGTAGTCACGCAGGTTGTGCAGATGAATCTCCGCTAGCCCCTTCTTCTGCGCACGTGCCAGAATGGACTCATTGAAGAATCCCTCCAGCATCTCTGGTAATACTGTAATAATGTCTATTCTCATAACATCTGCAAAAATAATAAATAATGCGGAGAGCACCAAAAATTTTTGCTTTTTCTTTCATTTTTACTTCTCTTTTCTTCACTTTCCTTTCTTTTTTCTCTGTTTTCCTGCCCTTCCGTAGCCATTCTTGTCTTTTCATATCATAATCCTGCTTTTCTGGAGAAAGAGAGTGATTAACGTATAAATATGCAACAAAATTATCAAAAAAACAGAAAAATCATATCAAAATGATAAATTTTCGATAAAACATGCTACTATTTGTAGAAAAAGTTGTATTTTTGCAAACAGAATTGCTCGAAAGAGTGTATAATTAATTAAAATTGTGAACAAGATGATATTGGACATTGAAATGCTGAGAAGCTTTTACGCTTCGTATTCGGAAAGTGTAGCCCAGGCTAAGGCTACGGTGAAACGACCTCTTACTTATGCCGAGAAGGTGCTCTTTGCACATCTTTTCGACCCTACACAGTTGCGACCATATAAAAGAGGTATAGAATATGTTGACTTCCGTCCTAATCGCGTGGCGATGCAGGATGCGACTGCGCAAATGGCACTCTTGCAGTTCATGAATGCGGGTAAGGACAAGGTGGCCGTACCTGCTTCCGTACATTGTGATCACTTGATTCGTGCCGATGTGGGCGCAACACAAGATCTTCCTGAGGCTTGCAAGACCAATAAGGAGGTATATGACTTCCTGAAATCTGTTTCTCAGAAATATCATATCGGATTCTGGGGACCTGGTGCCGGAATCATCCATCAGGTAGTGCTCGAAAACTATGCATTCCCTGGAGGTATGATGGTGGGTACTGATTCTCATACTCCTAATGCCGGCGGTCTCGGCATGGTGGCAGTAGGTGTAGGTGGTGCTGATGCCGTAGATGTGTTGACCAGTCAGCCTTGGGAACTCAAGATGCCACGTCTCATTGGTGTGCATCTCACAGGTAAACTCTCTGGCTGGGCCACTCCTAAGGATGTGATTCTCGAAATCCTCGGCATCCTTACCGTAAAGGGCGGAACCAATGCCATCCTCGAATACTTCGGCGAGGGATTGGACAGCATCTCGACTACCGGCAAGGCTACCATCTGTAACATGGGAGCCGAATTGGGTGCCACATGCTCTATCTTCCCATTCGACCAGAATGCCAGCGAGTATCTCCGCAAGACAGGCCGTGAAGAAATTGCATCTCTCGCACAGATGAATGCAGCCGAACTCCGTGCTGATGATGAGGTGTTGGCAGATCCGTCTGCTTTCTACGACCAGATTGTTGAAATCGACCTTTCTAAGGTTGAACCTCATCTTAACGGTCCGTTTACTCCAGATGCAGCCACACCAATCTCTCATATGAAGGCAAAAGGTCCTGCCAACGATTATCCGATGGTAGTAGAAGTCGGATTGGTAGGTAGCTGTACCAACTCTTCTTATCAGGACTTGGCCCGTGCTGCCAGCATTGCCCGTCAGGCTTATGAGAAAGGTATTGAGGTGAAGGGACAGCTTATCATCAACCCGGGTTCAGAGCAGATTCGCTATACAGCCGAGCGTGATGGTATCCTCGATGATTTCAAGAAGATTGGAGCCCTCATCATGACCAATGCCTGCGGTCCTTGCATCGGACAGTGGAAGCGTCATACCGATGATAATTCGCGCAAGAATGCCATCGTCACTTCTTTCAACCGAAACTTCCGCCGCCGTGCTGATGGTAACCCTAATACGTTTGCCTTCATCGGCAGTCCAGAGCTCACCGTGGCTCTCACCATTGCGGGCCGTCTCGACTTCAATCCGGCTACCGATACCTTGTTGGATAAGGAAGGCAACAGCGTGATGCTCGATGCGCCTACAGGTTTCACCTTCCCACCTAAGGGTTTTGCCGTAGAGGATAAGGGATTCATTGCTCCAAGCGAAGAAAATGCCAATGTAGAGGTTGTTATTGCGCCTGACAGCAACCGACTCCAGAAACTTGCTCCGTTTGCTCCATGGGATGGAAAAGACCTGACAGATATGCCGCTTCTTATCAAAACCGAGGGCAAATGTACCACCGACCACATCTCTATGGCGGGTCCTTGGCTGAAGTTCCGTGGACATTTGCAGAACATCTCCGACAACCTTTTAATGGGTGCCGTTAATGCCTTTAACGGTGAGAGTAATAAGGTGAAGAACCAGTTGGATGGTGCTTATGTCGAGGTTTCTACCGCTGCCAAGGCTTACAAGGCAAAAGGCATCAGCAGCATCGTGGTGGCAGAGGATAACTATGGTGAAGGTTCTTCCCGTGAGCATGCAGCTATGGAGCCTCGTTTCCTCAACGTGAAGGTGATTCTCGCCAAGAGTTTCGCCCGCATCCACGAAACCAACCTGAAGAAGCAGGGTATGCTTGCCCTCACATTCTGCAACAAGGATGATTATAATAAGGTGCAGGAGGACGACCGCATCTCTTTGACAGGTTTGAAGGAGTTTGCGCCAGGTTCTAAACTCACCGTCACCCTGAAGCACAAGGATGGTTCTGAGGATAGTTTCGAGGTTGAGCATACTTATAATGATACACAGATTGCATGGTTTAAGGCTGGTTCTGCATTGAACTTTGCTGCAAAGAAATAATAGTTGTAGCCATGCAGCTAAAATAGTAACAGTTATGAATAAAGAATATTTAATATATAAATTAAGCGATGAGGTAAAAAACTCATGCAAGATTGATAAGGATGCATTCAAGAAGTTCAATGTGAAGCGTGGACTTCGTAATGAGGATGGCTCTGGTGTGTTGGTCGGACTGACCAATATCGGTAATGTAGTGGGTTATGAGCGCGATGCAGAAGGTAAGTTGACTCCTACAGAAGGTAAACTTTATTATCGTGGTTATGAACTTGATGATCTGGTAACTCCTCTCTTGAAGGAGAAGCGTTTCGGATTCGAGGAAGTAGCCTTCCTGCTGCTCTCGGGCCAGTTGCCTGATAAGGAGGAATTGGATGCTTTCAAGGAACTTCTGAACGATAATATGCCGCTTGATCATCGTACGATTACCCATATCATCGAGCTGGAAGGCAGCAACATCATGAACATCCTGGCCCGTTGTGTGCTCGAAATGTACACCTTCGATCCGAATCCGGATGACATCAGCCGTGACAATCTGATGCGCCAGAGTATTGAATTGATTGCCAAGTTCCCAACCATCATTGCTTATGCATACAATATCTACCGTCACTCTGTTCAGGGTAGAAGTCTACATATTCGTCATCCTCGTGAGAATCTCTCTATTGCAGAGAACTTTCTTTATATGATGAAGCATGAAAACTATTCCGAACTGGATGCCCGTATGCTCGACCTTCTCCTGATTATCCAGGCAGAACATGGTGGTGGTAACAACTCAACCTTTACAGTACGTGTAACATCTTCTACCCGTACAGATACTTACAGTTCTATTGCTGCTGGTATCGGTAGTTTAAAGGGTCCTTTGCATGGTGGTGCCAATATCAAGGTTATCAATATGTTCCACCACTTGAAAGAAGCTATCAAGGATTGGGGTAATGTAACTGAACTTGATACTTACCTTAAGCGAATGCTCAACAAGGAGGCTTATGACAAGACAGGTCTCATTTATGGTATCGGTCATGCGGTCTATACTTTGAGTGACCCACGTGCCGTTGAACTGAAGCGACTGGCAGGTGAACTTGCCAAGGAAAAGGGTAGAGAAGACGAGTATAATTTCCTGAAGTTGATAGAGCAGGAAGGTATCAAATGTCTGCAGGAACACCGTGGAGGCAGCAAGCCAGCGTGTGCAAATCTTGATTTCTACAGTGGCTTTATCTATGAAATGATTGGTTTGCCACAGGAAATCTATACACCTATTTTCGCCATGGCACGTATCGTGGGTTGGACAGCCCATCGTATTGAAGAACTCAATTTCGAAGGCCGTCGTATTATCCGTCCTGCATATAAGAATATTCTTGGCGAACTGGAGTATAAGCCACTGAATGAGAGATAAAATTCCTCTTTGTTATTATACAAGAAAGGCAATGCCCGTCGTTGGGTGTTGCCTTTTCCAGTCTATATACAAGCAGGCTATTGTCAAGTGATGCAGTGAAGTTTTTGTTTTGACCATTAGAACTAATATACGTTAAATATTCAAAGTAGTATGTTGTAATTTTGGAGAAATGAATAATTATTCTTATCTTTGTAGCCGAAAAGTATAAAGAAAAGTATAAGTATTGAAGTTTTAACCGTCTAGTTTTAATACAAAACAGTAAATGGATTGCATGGAAAAAGAATTTGAAGATTACTGGAATAAGCACCAGAAAAGATTAATCTTGAATGCTCCAAAAGCATTACGCGATGAATATTTCGAATCAACCAAGCTTGACAGCCCGATAGATTGGGTCTGTTTTATCCTGCCTGTGGCTTTGGGCATTGGCCTCCAGCCAATTTTGGATATTCAGAGTGAGATTCTCTCTTGGGCAGTAGTATTGCTTATTGTGGTAGTTTGTTTTGCTGTGATGCAGCTGGTTAAGCCTATGTTGCAGAAAAAGAAATCTACCATACAAGTGGTCAAGAGCATTAAAGCTTTTTATTATGAAGTATACAAGAAAAATGGTTTAAAGAAATTAGAGCCTTGGAATTAGATTCCAAGGCTTTTTTGTTTGTTGAAACCATTATATAATCATGAAATCACTCATCACATCATCCGATATGTAAAGACCTTCCCGAGTGAGGGAGAGCCTGCCGTTCTTTATTTTCATCAGCCCCCGGCTGATATGCGACTGGGCTTCCTGGAGCAGTCTGTCTGCCAGTTCTTTTCCGAATTCCTGCTCCATCTTCATGAGGTTTATTCCGTCGCTTGTTCGCAAGGCGGTTGTTATCAGATCGTTGTATCGGGTGAAAATATCTAGCTGTTCACTCTCAGAAGGCAGAATGCCATCGCCGATGCTTCGAATATAAGTCTGGATATTTTCGATATTCCAGCTGCGCTGCTTCCTATTGTAGGAGTGGGCGGCTGCTCCTATTCCGATATATGGTACCTCGTGCCAGTAACTGCTGTTGTGACGTGAACGGAAGCCCGGACGGGCAAAATTGCTGATTTCATAATGTTCGTAGCCTGCTCCAGTAAGCTGGTCTATCAGGGCTTCATACATCTTGCGACTGGTTTCTTCATCTATTTCGCTAATCTTTCCCTGTTTCAGCATATGGTAGAGGGGAGTTCCCTCTTCGTACATCAGACTGTAGGCAGATATGTGTTCCACATCCAGCTGTATGGCGTGCCTGATATCGCTCATCCATTGGGAAAGAGATTCTTCGGGGAATCCGAACATCAGGTCGATACTGATATTGCGGATGCCGATGTTACGGAGTCGGGTGACGGCTTCTTCTACCTCTCCGGCATTATGACGGCGATGCAGAAAGCGTAAACGCTCGTTACAGAAGGTCTGTGCCCCCATGCTGATGCGGTTGATGGGGAGTTGCTTCAGCGTTTCACAGAAATCACCGGTTACATCGTCCGGATTGCATTCCATCGTGATCTCCATATTCTCTGCCAGCGTATAGTTTTTTCTGATAGCAGAGAAAATCTGGTTGAGTTGGGAGCCGTTGAGCTGACTCGGGGTTCCACCGCCCAGATAGATGGTTTCGATAGTTTCATTGCTTCCGAGAGCGGCTTTTGCCGGGCGCATCTGCATCTCCCGGCAGAGAGCATCAGTGTAATCATCCCTTAACTTGAGGGAGGTGGTACTGTAAAAACCGCAGTAGATGCACCGGCTTTCACAAAAGGGGATATGTATGTATAGTCCTGCCATATTTCTGAACTTCTTTTTCTATATATAATAAGGTGTAAAGACAAAAACATGTCTAAACAAAGTGCAAAAGTACTAATATGTTTTAAAAAACAGAAGTTTTTTGCCCAAAACTTTTGGCAATGTGCGATTTTTTTTGTACTTTAGTAGCATGAAACAGAAAAACCGGTGGTTTGACTGTGGATTTCAACTAGCAAATTTAAGTATAACCCTTAAAAATCTATAAGCGTCATGAGAGTTTATCAGACAAATGAGATTAAAAACATTGCGCTGTTGGGCAGTGCGGGTAGCGGCAAGACTACACTTGCCGAGAGTATGTTATTTGAAGCAGGCGTTATCAAGCGTAAAGGCTCTGTAGAAGCGAAAAATACGGTGAGCGACTACTTCCCAGTTGAGTTGGAATACGGCTACTCTGTGTTCCCTACAGTTTTTCATGTAGAGTGGAACAACAAGAAGCTTAACATTATAGATTGCCCAGGTAGCGATGATTTCGTGGGAGGTGCCATTACATCTCTCAATGTTACCGATCAGGCAGTTATCCTTATTAATGGTCAGTATGGTCCAGAAGTAGGTACACAGAACAACTTCCGTTATACAGAGAAGTTGGGCAAACCTGTCATCTTCCTGGTAAACCAGCTCGACTCAGACAAGTGCGACTTTGATAATATCATAGCCACCATGAAGGACATTTACGGTTCTAAGTGTGTGCAGATACAATATCCTATCGAGACCGGTTCAGGCTTCAATGCTCTCATTGACGTCTTATTGATGAAAAAATATTCCTGGAAGCCTGAGGGCGGTGCTCCTATTATTGAAGATATTCCAGAAGAGGAAATGGAGAAAGCCATGGAACTTCATACGGCTCTTGTTGAGGCTGCAGCTGAGAACGATGAGGGACTGATGGAGAAGTTCTTCGAGAGCGAGAGTCTGACAGAAGATGAACTTCGCGAGGGCATCCGCAAGGGATTGGTTAGCCGTAGCATCTTCCCTGTGTTCTGCGTTTGTGCAGGTAAGTCGATGGGCGTTCACCGCCTGATGGAGTTCCTGGGCAATGTGGTTCCTTTCGTAAGCGAGATGCCGAAACTGCATAATACACGTGGTGAGGAAATTACGCCAGACAGCAATGGTCCTGAGAGTGTTTACTTCTTCAAGACTGGTATGGAACCTCATATCGGTGAGGTAAGCTACTTCAAGGTGATGAGCGGCTCTATCAAGAATGGTGACGACCTAACTAATGCAGATCGTGGCTCCAAGGAGCGTATCGGACAGATTTATGCCTGTGCGGGTGCCAACCGTGTGCCTGTAGAGCAGTTGAATGCCGGTGATATTGGCTGTACCGTGAAGATGAAGGACGTGAAGACTGGCAATACCCTTAATGGTAAGGGGGCTGAGTGGCGTTTCGACTTCATTAAATATCCTAACCCTAAGTATTCACGTGCTATCAAGGCTGCCAATGTTCAGGATACAGAGAAACTGATGGCTGCACTTCTGAAGATGCGCCAGGAAGACCCTACTTGGATTGTTGATCAGAGCAAGGAATTGCGCCAGGTAATCGTAAGAGGACAGGGTGAGTTCCATCTCCGCACGCTGAAGTGGCGTCTGGAAAACAACGAAAAACTCAATGTGACTTTCGAAGAGCCACGTATTCCTTATCGTGAGACTATTACCAAGAAGGCTCGTGCTGACTACCGCCATAAGAAACAGAGTGGTGGCTCTGGTCAGTTTGGTGAGGTGCATCTCATTGTTGAACCATACGCAGAAGGTATGCCTGATCCTACGTCATTTACCTTCAACGGTCAGGAGTTCAAGATGAATATCAAGAGCCGTGAAGAGGTTAGTTTGCCATGGGGTGGTAAGCTGGTATTTCTCAACTCTGTGGTTGGTGGTGCCATTGATGCCCGCTTCATGCCAGCTATTCTGAAGGGTGTTATGGACTGTATGGAACATGGTCCGTTGACGGGCAGTTATGCACGTGATGTACGTGTCATCGTTTATGATGGTAAGATGCACCCAGTAGATAGTAATGAACTTTCGTTCATGCTTGCTGCCCGCCATGCGTTCAGCGATGCCTTCAAACAGGCTGGTCCGAAGATTCTGGAGCCTATCTATGATCTTGAGGTTTATGTGCCTGCTGATTTCATGGGTGATGTAATGAGTGATCTCCAGGGACGTCGTGCTCTCATTATGGGTATGGACAGCGAGGCCGGTTACCAGAAGTTGAGTGCCAAGATTCCTTTGAAGGAACTTGCCAGCTATTCCATCTCTCTGAGTTCATTGACAGGTGGACGTGCTTCGTTCACTACCAAGTTTGCCAGCTACGAGTTGGTTCCTTCCGACATTCAGAGTAAGCTGATTGCGGATCATGAGGCAGAATTGGAGAAGGATGCTGAATAGCAATTGTTAGGTTAGAGAAAAATCTCTCTTATATAAATTAAAATTTTATGTTGATATGACCAATATGGGGAAGTGTGCATGTGATATGTATACTTCCTCTCTTTTTTTTTATGGAAAACGAAAATATAGTTTTATATACGAAACTAAAAATACCGAAAAATGTTAAAAACTAGAAAGAGTAAATAATTAATTAACGATTTTAAGTTAACTGATTAAGAAATTTCTTATCTTTGCCCCCATGAAGAAGAAAACGATTTGGACCATAGCCATTATCATGGGCTTTTCGTTCCTTGCGCTGCTTTACTTGCAGCTCAGTTACATCCAGGAGATGGTAAACATGAAGAAGGAACAGTTTGACGAGTCGGTCAACAGAGCCCTGTATCAAGCTTCAAGAAATTTGGAGCTTAATGAAACTCTGCGCTATCTCGAAAAGAATGTCAACGAGACAGAACGTAAGGCCAATAAAGATAAGAACAAGGGAGCGGCAGTTTATTCAACTTTCGAGCTGAAGACAAATGCCACACATCCTGGCAATATGCCGAAGGCGATGATACTGCGTAGCGATAAGAATTCGCTGACAGAAACACAGAAGTCGCTTCAGGAAATCGTGAAGAACCGCTATGTCTATCAGAAAGCGTTGCTGGATGAGGTGGTATATTCTATCCTTTATTCGGCATCAGACAAGCCGCTGAAGGAGAGAATCAACTTCAAGCAGCTCGATCAGGACCTCAAGGCTGAGATGATGAATAATGGTATCAACATACCTTATCATTTCACCGTGACTACCCAGGATGGACGAGAGGTTTACCGCTGTCCTGACTATACGGACGAGGGTGAGGAATACAGCTACTCACAGGTACTCTTCCGCAACGACCCACAGTCGAAGATGGGTGTAGTAAGGGTGCATTTCCCGGATATGAACAGCTATATCTTCTCCAGTGTGCGCTTCATGATTCCTAGTGTCATCTTCACGCTGGTACTGCTGATTACCTTCATCTTTACCATTGTGGTTATCTTCAGACAAAAGAGATATACTGAGATAAAGAACGACTTCATCAATAATATGACCCACGAACTGAAGACGCCGATTGCCAGTATCAGTCTGGCAGCGCAGATGCTCAATGATACTTCGGTGGCAAAGAGCGAACAGATGCAGAAACATCTGGGTAACGTGATCAACGATGAGTCGAAGCGTCTTCGTTTCCTGGTAGAAAAGGTATTGCAGATGAGTATGTTCGACCGCAAGAAGGCGGTGTTCAAGAAGAAAGAGCTCGATCTGAACGAGATGGTTGAGAATATTGCCAATTCCTTCTCGCTCCGCGTTGAGCATACAGGTGGTAAGGTCTATACCGATATCGAAGCCATCGATTCGGGACTCTATGTTGACGAGGTGCATTTCCAGAATGTCATCTTCAATCTGATGGACAATGCTGTGAAATACCGCAAGCCAGACGAGCCGCTTAACATTACGATGAAGACCTGGAATGATGAAGAACATCTGTATCTCTCGATTACGGATACCGGTCTGGGTATGAAGAAGGAGAATCTGAAGAAGATATTCGACAAGTTCTACCGCGTACATACGGGCAATGTCCATGATGTGAAGGGATTCGGACTGGGACTGGCTTATGTCAAGAAGATAGTAGATCTTCATGATGGTGAAATTAAGGTAGATAGCGAATTGGGAAAGGGCACAACCTTTACCATCAAGTTGCCGGTGATTCACAGTTAAGACTTGAAGAAACAGAATAAAGAATTAAAAGAATATTAATAATTTTAAAGAATAAAGATATGGAAGAGAAAATTAAAATCTTGCTTTGCGAGGACGATGAAAATTTAGGTATGTTGCTTCGCGAATATTTGCAGGCAAAGGGATTTACCACAGTTCTGTGCCCTGATGGCGAGGTAGGTTATAAGGAATTCAATAAGAATAAGTTTGATATTGCAGTACTCGACGTGATGATGCCAAAGAAGGACGGCTTTACCCTGGCACAGGAAATTCGTCAGACCAATGCCGACCTCCCTATCATCTTCCTTACAGCCAAGACATTGAAGGAAGATATCCTTGAAGGTTTCAAGATTGGTGCTGATGATTATATCACCAAGCCATTCTCTATGGAAGAGCTGGTGTTCCGTGTAGAGGCTATTCTCCGCCGCGTACGTGGCAAAAAGAGCAAGGAGTCTACTATGTATCACATCGGTGACTTTACCTTTGATACCCAGAAGCAGCTTCTTACCATTGGTGACAAGCAGACTAAACTTACCACCAAGGAGAATGAACTTCTTGCTTTGCTCTGTGCTCACTCTAATGAAATTCTGCAGCGCGATTTTGCTCTGAAGACCATCTGGATTGATGACAATTACTTCAATGCACGCTCAATGGATGTTTATATCACCAAACTCCGTAAGCATTTGAAGGACGACCCTCAGATTGAAATCATCAATATCCATGGTAAGGGATACAAACTGATAGTTCCTAACGAAGATTAAATGATTCTGTAATTGGGAAAAGATTCCCAAAGATATAAAAAGGATAAGTCGGTGACCGGCTTATCCTTTTTTTAATGAATATACAAATCCGGCTATTCCCGCCAGAATGAAAAAGAGGCCAGCGAAGAGTACGCTGTTTCCCTGAATGGAAAACGCAAAGCTGGCCACCATCAGCAGGACGCCTAAAACGATGAAAGCCATGCCCATAGATGGTAGGGTATGGAGCAGAGTAATCAGTTTCTTGTTCATTTTTGCCATATTCTTTACAATTTAGAGGTTGTTTTTATACTATTAACAATTATTTTGTGCAAAAGTACGAAAAATATTTGGTTAATTCAAGAAAAAGTCGTAATTTTGCACCGCAATTCGTGAAAAGGCTGTGTTTTCGCACCCATTTTCCGGTTTGCATGAGAATTTTTATATTAATATTTAATCATTTAAAGTAGTATGAATCAATACGAAACCGTTTTCATTTTGACTCCCGTTTTGTCTGATGAACAGATGAAGGAAACGGTCGCTAAGTTCGAGAAGGTACTCACCGATAATGGTGCTGAGATTCTGAACAAAGAGGCTTGGGGTTTGAAGAAGTTGGCTTACAACATCGAGAAGAAGACATCAGGCTTCTACAGCTTGGTTGAGTTCAAGGCTGAGCCAACTGTTATCGCTAAGCTCGAAACAGCTTATCGCCGCGACGAGAAAGTAATTCGTTACATGACTGTTAAACTTGACAAGTATGCTGCCGCTTACGCAGAGAAGCGTCGTGCAAAGCTTGGTAAAAAAGAGGAGGCTTAATCATGGCAGATCAGAAATCAGAAATCCGTTATTTGACTGCTCCTTCTATCGACACAAAGAAGAAGAAGTATTGCCGTTTCAAGAAGAGCGGTATTAAGTACATCGACTACAAGGATCCAGAGTTCTTGAAGAAGTTCTTGAACGAGCAGGGTAAAATCCTTCCACGTCGTATCACAGGTACATCTTTGAAGTATCAGCGCCGTGTAGCACAGGCTGTAAAGCGTGCTCGCCAGATCGCTTTGCTTCCTTACGTAACCGATTTGATGAAGTAATTTAAGGAGGATAAAGAAGAATGGAAATTATTTTGAAGCAAGATATTATCGGTCTTGGATATAAGAACGATATCGTAAATGTAAAGAGTGGTTATGGTCGTAACTTCCTTATCCCTACAGGTAAGGCTGTTATCGCATCTCCATCTGCTAAGAAGCAGTTGGCTGAGGATTTGAAGCAGCAGGCTCACAAGCTTGAGGCTATCAAGGCTGAGGCTGTTAAGAAGGGCGAGGCTCTCGAGGGCATTGTTCTTACTATTGCTGCTAAGGTGAGCGCTACTGGTCAGCTCTATGGCTCAGTTAACGCTGCAACTGTTGCTGAGGAACTCGCTAAGAAGGGCATCGAGGTTGATCGCAAGATCATCACTATGAAGGATGCTAAGAAGGTTGGTGAGTACGAGGCTACTGTACACTACCACAAGGAGGTTGAGGTTAAGGTTCCAGTTAACGTTGTTGCTGAGAATGCTCCTGTTGCAGCTCCTGCTGCTGAGGAGGCTCCAGTTGAGGCACCTGCTGAGGCTGCAGCTGAGGAAGAGGCTCCAGCAGCTGAATAATCCTAGCTCAATCAATTTGTATGAAGTACGATATTTTTCGCACTGTAAAGCAAATTAATATAAAGATCCCTTTTGCCGAAAGGCATTAGGGATTTTTTTATGCCTGTTCCGCATTCAGAATGGAAAGTTTTTACCATTCTTGTAGTAATTTAGAATATATAACTTTATTTTTTAATATTCTCTGCTGATTCTCAGAATTTTATTGTACCTTTGCAGTCGAATTCAGAGAATTCATATTTATTACAGAATATTATTTATAAACTAAAAAATATAAGGATAAAATGAAAGCATTTGTTTTCCCTGGACAGGGTTCTCAGTTCGTAGGTATGGGTAAGGATCTCTACGATAACAACGCATTGGCAAAAGAACTTTTTGATAAGGCCGACGAGATTCTCGGCTTCAAGATTACTGATATCATGTTCGCCGGAACCGACGATCAGTTGAAGGAAACCAAGGTTACCCAGCCTGCTGTATTCCTTCATTCTGTTATCTCTGCTCTTTGCCTGGGTGAGGAGTTCAAGCCAGCTATGGTTGCAGGTCACTCTCTCGGTGAGTTCTCTGCATTGGTTGCTGCCGGTGCTATGGCTTTCGAGGATGGTTTGAAACTTGTTGCTGCCCGTGCCAACGCCATGCAGAAGGCTTGCGAGGCTAACCCTGGTACTATGGCTGCCATCATCGGTTTGCCAGATGAGAAGGTTGAGGAAATCTGCGCTGAGGTAAGCACAGAAGGCAACGTGGTAGTTGCTGCTAACTACAACTGCCCTGGTCAGCTCGTTATCTCTGGTAACGTAGATGCTATCAATGCTGCTTGCGAGAAGCTGAAGGCTGTTGGTGCTAAGCGTGCATTGCCTTTGAAGGTTGGTGGTGCTTTCCACTCTCCATTGATGCAGCCAGCTAAGGATGAACTTCAGGCTGCCATCGAGAAGACTACATTCTCTGCTCCTAAGTGCCCGGTTTACCAGAATGTAGATGGTAAGCCTCATACTGATCCAGCTGAAATTCAGCAGAACCTCATCGCACAGCTTACAAGCTCTGTACGTTGGACTTCATCTGTACAGGCTATGATTGCTGATGGTGCTGATGACTTCACAGAGTGTGGTCCTGGCAAGGCATTGCAGGGTATGATTGGCCGCATCGACAAGAATGTTGCCGCTCATGGTATTGCTTAATCAACAATGACACTATTCAACGTTTTATCTTTTCAGCAAAGGCGTTGTTGGAAAGGTAAAACGTTTCATTTTTTTAGTAAAGCCGCTAAATGAAGGAAAAAGTTATTATATACCAGGTTCTCCCACGACTCTTCGGAAATCAGAATACAACCTGTAAGGAAAATGGTACCATCGAAGAGAATGGTTGTGGAAAGCTGAATAATTTCTCTGATGAAGTTCTGGCTAGCCTCCACGATATGGGATTTACACATATTTGGTATACGGGTGTGATTCGTCATGCCACTCAGACAAACTACTCTTCTTATGGAATTCCTACTCAGCATGCAGAGGTAGTGAAGGGAAAAGCAGGTTCGCCATATGCTATTACCGACTACTATGATATCGATCCAGATTTGGCAGTGAATGTCAGTATGAGAATGAAAGAGTGGGAGCAGCTGATAGAGCGTACTCACAAGGCAGGTATGAAAGTAATCATGGATTTCGTTCCGAACCATGTAGCTCGAGAGTATCATTCCATTTGCAAACCAACAGGTGTACGGGATTTGGGAGAAGATGATGATCCGAACATGCACTTCTCTACTAGGAATAATTTCTATTATGCATGGGGCGATTTGGATTTGAATGAAATCCGTCGTTCCAAACCAGAGTTCAAGGCTTTTTCTGCGAAAGATGCCAAGATTTATGAACCTTATACCGAGAGCCCAGCCAGAGCTACAGGAAACGACCGGTTTGATAACCATCCTGGCTGTAACGACTGGTACGAGACCGTGAAACTCAATTACGGTGTAGATTACTGTGATGCAGGAGGCAGAAGCTATCATTATGAACCAGTGCCAAACACATGGGGCAAGATGACAGATATCCTCCTCTTCTGGGCAAGCAAGGGTGTAGATGGCTTCCGCTGTGATATGGCAGAAATGGTGCCAACGGCCTTCTGGGCATACGCTACAGGAATATTGAAGGCGAAGTATCCTCATATCGTCGTTATCGGTGAGGTTTACGATCCTAACCAGTACCGCAACTTTGTAAAGGCTGGTTTCGATTATCTTTATGACAAAGTAGGAATGTATGATTGCCTGCGTGGTGTGGTTCGTGGTGAGCGTCCGGCAGCCAGTATCACTCACGAGTGGCAGGTTGTGGATGATATCCGCGATCACATGCTCTATTTCCTTGAGAATCATGATGAGCAGCGCATCGCCAGCGATTTCTTCTGTGGCTCAGCCATGAAGGCGATTCCTGCTGCAGCCATGAGTCTCTTCTTCCAAAAGAATCCTTTCATGCTTTACAGCGGTCAGGAATTCGGCGAGAAGGGAATGGATAAAGAAGGATTCAGCGGCACGGATGGCCGTACCACGATATTCGACTATTGGAGTCTGGAAACTCTGGCGCATGCCTATCAGGATTCATCTGACTCGGCATTGAGTCAGGAGCAGAAATATCTGGCAGCCACTTATCGTCAGCTTCTTCGCTTCGCCAATGAAGAGAAAGCCATCCGCGAGGGTGAGACCTTCGATTTGATGTATGTGAATCCGGGTTCTGAGAATTTCGATCCCCGTACCAATTTCGCCTTCCTTCGCAAGAAGGATGATGAAGCCATGCTCATCGTACTTAACTTTGCTCAGGAGGCGCGCCAGTTGCAGGTTTGCATCCCTGGTCATGCTTTCGATTTCTTCCATATTGCTGAAGAGGAGGTGCTGGTAACAGAACTGTTCTCGGGTGGTAAGAAGAAGGTTGAATTGAAGAAGGATGGCGTATTCCCGATATCAATGGATGCTAACGGAGTAAGAATCTATAAATTCAATGTCAAGGTGGAGGAAAGTGATATCATATTGAATGAGCATCATAAGGAGGAGTTCCCTCCAGCTCATACGGCTGAGCATCTGCTCAATCAGTTGATGGTTCGCCTGTTTGGCTGCGATCGCAGCAGGAATGCTCATATTGAGCGAAAGAAGAGTAAGATGACCTTCGTAGTCGATCACAAGCCTACCCGCCAGGAGGAGAAGGAGATTGAGACGGAGATGAATCGCCTGATAGAGCTTGATATGCCTGTTACTTACGAGTTTGTGGATCGTGACCACATTCCGGCTAACGTCAAGTTAGACCGTTTGCCGGATGATGCGAGCGAGACCTTGCGTCTGGTTCGTATTGGTGATTATGATGTTTGTCCATGTATCGGCAAGCATGTCCGTTCTACAGCCCAGATTGGCAAGTTCGTATTGCTTGGTACCAATTGGGATGAGCAAGCTCATTCTTTGCGTATCCGCTTCAAGATTGTTCAGTAAAATATAAAAAAAGCAGCAATGGAGTAGTAGCCATTGCTGCTTTTTTCTTTTATAATTACTGCTTTCTTCTTTCCTTTTCTTTCGCGCACATAAAAAGTTTTTTTCTCGAAAAAAGTCTCAAAGTCTCATTATTTGTGGCTAAAACCGATGTATATGATTGATATGTAATGGTTTATAAAAATGAGACTTTTCTGTTTATTTTACAAAGAAGTATCATAGAAGTATCATAAATTTAATAGAAGTATCATAAAATTCAGGTAAGTTGCTTGCAAAAAAGCCTTTTTTGAGGATTTATGTCTAGAAATACAGGCACAAAAACTAAGGTCTAGTATTTCATTTTATAGAATTGATAATGTCTACTATTTCCGTTTTATAAAATTGATAGTGTCTACCTTTCTAGTTTATAAAGTATGCCAATATTTACTAGGAATAAGATGGAAAACACAGACAACTGTAGTTAGGAATAAGCACATAGGTTGGTCTCTTAGTGCCCGTCACACGGGCACTAAGGGATCAAGTGACGGGTATCGGTAGACCAAGTGTTGGGTACTCATTGCCCGTACTGCGGGCATTGAACGCCCATTTTATGGGGTGATTTTTGGGCACTATTTTGAGCAAGCAAATTGTAGTTTTTCTATATTTAGTTGACTATAATTGCGTGTTTTTTTATGATGCATCATGGTGATTTAATGATACTTCTATGGAATTCATGATACTTCTATGATACTTCTTTGTAAATATATTTGGAAGTATCATTTTGTAATTCATTATGTATCAGTGATATATTTGCAAATAATGAGACTTTGAGACTTTTTTCAATAAAAAACATTTATGTGCGAGAATAAAGGAATGGGTGAATCTGTGTCATTTGTAAGCGACTCCTCGCATCATTTTCCAGAAAAATACAGAAAGTTAGAAAATAATCTCTTGAAAGCTTATTAGTCTCATTCCTTTTTATTATATTTGCAACCGTAAATATCAGTATATTGAAGATAAAGGCTGATATGATAGGTAAATATCATTATAGTGATAGATAAATTTATAGAAGATTATGGCAGATTTATATGAATATTCTACTCCAGAGTTGGTACGCTTGCTGTGAGTAAGATTCAAGGAATATAGAATGAGATGCAATCTCACCCAGAAAGAGGTTGCTGAGTTTACTGGGCTTGGCTTGACCACCATCCACAAGTTTGAGAATGGTACAGCGGGCAATCTTTCGCTTTCCACTTTTCTCCTCTTGCTGAAGGTGGTGGGGCAGATTGATGCCATCAATGATGTGCTTCCAGAACTACCCCCTTCACCTTATCTGATGAGAAAGGATGAGAAGAAAGCGCAGAGAATACGTCATACAAAACGATGACAGGTGGATCAGTTCCATAGAGTCAGCGATAAATGTTCATCTCGTTTCATGGGGGGTGGAGGATAAAGACAACAGTTCTTCTTCTTCTTCTTTTGGGAAGATGGCAAAAGTTGTACAGTTGTTCGTATAGAGCAGGCTTACAAAGCCAACTTCCATTTGTATGCAAGCATAGATGGGCGAGACTGTAAGTTTATTATCGGAAAGAATAAGCCAGAATATGCTTTGATTCAAGAGTCGGGAGTATCTAATCTTCCGGAGTCGATGCTTAGAGATTTGGTCGCGAAATATCTGGTGAGATAGATGAAAAGTGATTAAAAATAGAAAAAAGGAAAGAAAAGTGAGGCTTATATGCAAATTTTCCCCCAAAACTTGTGGCTATGTCGGGAAAGTTTTGTAATTTTGAAGCGGATTTGGTGTATGCCATCTCCAAGACATATTAGAATATAAAGAGGCGTTATGCTTATCTTGTAACTTTGGAAACCTGAGAAATTTTCAAAAAGAGATACAATGGTAGCATAGTGGTTCTCACGCATAGCGTGGGCTACTATTACTATATCTGTATCTCAGGGTTTTCTCAGGACCTCCAAAGTTAGGTGTGGTATATGTAGACCACGCTTCTTGTATATGAAAGTTTAACTAATAAATAATGAGATTATGAAAGTATTTTTAAAGAAAGCCGTTGTGGTTGTTACCATAGGAATGATGGCAATGCTACAGTCTTGTTCTAGTAATGACGACCTGGATGGTTACACTCCTACTAATTTTAATGTAGGTGGTAAAGTAGAAAAAGGTCCTTTTGTTAGAGGTACAGCCATTCAAATGCAGCCTTTAGATGCTGACCTAGATGAAACAGGTGAATCTTTTACTTCTACGATTACAGATAATGAGGGTACTTTTACTTTTGGATCTAAATTGTTAAAGTCTCCCTATGTAAAACTGTCTGCTTCTGGATATTATTTTAATGAAGTAACTGGCGAACTTTCTAAAGGAACCTTGGCTTTAAATGCTGTTGCTAATCTTCAAAATGCAGCTGATGTGAATTTGAATATTCTTTCACATCTTAAGTATCAGAGAGTTATGGATTTGGTAGCTAAGGATGGTAAGTCATTTAAGGAAGCAAACAATCAGGCACAAGAAGAAGTTCTCAAGACTTTTGGTCTCGAAAAGTATGCCAAGACTGATGTTAATCATTTCTCGATTACTTCTGGTACTGATGAAGCAGCAGCTCTTATTGCCGTGTCATCTTTAATTCTGTACAATCGTTCTGAAGCACAAATTACTGAATATTTATCTCAACTTTCAGAAGAGTTTGCTGAGGATGGTAATTTCTCAGAAACTACCAAACTACAAATTCGTAAAGATATATTCTCTTTGGAAAGCAAATTGCCTCAAATAGCAGAGAATATCAAGAAACGCTATCAAGAGATGGGTAAAGAGGTTGCCGTTAAGAATCTTATCTATTTTTTCGATTGGGATGGAGATGGAACTGCAGGAAATGAAATTGCGCCTGAAAATCATCCTGTCAGTTTGGAAACAAATAATATCAATGTACCTATGGAAGGTGGAAGCTATGAGGTAAAGGTAAATACAACTGTACCTGTTTACTTAGAGCGACCAAGTATTCCTGGTGATGATATATACGATAATTCGACTTCTGTTTTGGGAATGAAAATTTATGAGACTGGAAGTGGAAGTGAACCTTGTATCAACTATTCTAAAGAATTGAATAATAATATCTTAAAGGTGGTTGTAAAGGCTGCCTCTTTTAGAAAGGAACAAGCAGTTTCAATTCCTTTATATGATGGTATGGGTAATGTAGTGGCTCGCTTGAACTTAACTCAGCAAGCTAATCCTAATGCAGAAATCATAGTACCTCGACTCGGAAGTGATGGCATCAGTTTAGTTTCTGATTTTATGAGGAGTTTGTCTGAAACTGTAACCCTTGAGGCGGGGATAAATTATTGTTATACAAAGATAATTAATAATCCTCGTTTAGTTGCTCCTATCAGTAGTTTTAATGAGAATTTAATTAATTATTGGTCTAATGAATACTCTTCGTTGAACTTAATTGCATATTTGTATAGAGCAGATTCTATGTATAGGGCAGTATATTCTCCTTATCTGAATGTTTATCGAGATATGTGCTATTATCAAATGTTGATTTGGTGGGGTGGTGTAGTTGTGGTGCCTAATGCAGGTTTTGAAAGTTATGCAGATCCTTCAAGAACATCCGAATCTAGTATTCTACAAATGCTGGAAGAAGAACTGGTAGAAGCAATAAGAAATTTGGATGAAAAGAAATGTGTAGCTTTTGCAACCAACGCCAATGATGCTCTGTTCGTATCGAAGGATGTAGCTCGTATTCTTTTGGCGAAAGTATATATGTACCAGCAAAAATGGGCTGCAGCTAGTAATTTACTCCAAAAAGTTGTTGATAAAAGCATATATCCTATAGAAAAAGTTCCAACAAAATATACATCTGAAAACAAAGATTTGATATTGGCTTTGATGGTTGGCAATGAGTCAAGAGCCTCTAGAGTATATGTAGATGGAAGTCCTGAAGATGTAGTGCCTATTATGACTACTACGGACGTCAAGCTTTTATATGCTGAATGCGAAATTCACTTGGGTAATAATGCAAAGGCTTCAAAATATATTTCAGAAGTAGATAATGTGAATGGTATTTCCGGAACAAGTGTTTCTGTTGAAGGAATTAACCAACTGAGGAAGTCTCTTAAATTGCAAGACTATTTTGCTTTCTTGAAAAGGAATGGTTTGGCGATAAAAGAACTCGGATTAGAAAAATATCAGTTGCTTTTACCTATTCCTCAAAATGAAATAAATATGAACCCAAATATGACTCAAAACCCAGGGTATTGATATACAAAAATAGGGAGCGTTGATATTTCATAACGTTCCCTATTTTCTTGAAATAGACTCTGGTAGTCTAGTCTGTAAAGTCTTATTTTATGATAACAATTAGCCCTAAGGCTCTGATAATTGGCTACAAAGATATTGAATACCGCAAAGGATTTTAGATAAGAATATGCCTGAACAGGGGCGGTAACTCGATTTTTAAGGCCGTTACCGCCCCGTTTCAAGCATGTTTTGTTGAATTGCGGTTCTATTTTTGCAGTGATATATTGTTAATAATCAGAAAAATGCTTGTTTTCTGAAATATTATCTGTATCTTTGTACATTAATTATTAAGAGTAAGATTATGGCTTCAAAGAGATATCCTTTGGGAATACAAACGTTCTCCGAAATCGTGAAGGGGAATTACTTCTATGCTGACAAGACGGCTATCGTCTATCAGTTGGCTCATTATGCCAAGTTTCATTTTCTGAGTCGCCCACGTCGATTCGGAAAATCCTTGTTTGTATCTACCCTCCAGGCTTACTTCGAGGGCAAGAAAGAGCTATTCAAGGGACTTGCCATCGAACAGATGGAGAAGGAATGGACGGCATATCCTGTCATCCACCTGGATCTGAGCTGTGGTAAATATTATAGTTTGGAGAATACATATTCAATTCTAAACGGAATACTAGAAGTAGAAGAGAAAAAATATGGTTTAAAAGTTAATCCAATAGATGAGAAGTCTTTTGGAGGTCGTCTTAAGAACATCTTGCTTGCAGCAGCTGCTCAAACAGGTAAACAAGTTGTTGTTCTCATAGACGAATATGATGCTCCTATGCATGATTCTGTCAGTGACGAAGACTTGCAGAAAACCATCCGCAATATCATGCGAGATTTCTTCAGCCCCTTGAAGCAGCAAGAGGGAAACATCCGCTTTGTATTCATCACAGGTATTTCCAAGTTTAGTCAGCTCAGCATCTTTAGCGAGTTGAACAATCTTAAGATTCTCACGTTGAAGGATGAATACAGTAGCTGTTGTGGTATTACCAAGAGTGAATTGACTCAGTATTTCCGTGAGGGTATCGAGGAGATGGCTGAGCATAATGGACTCACTTATGAGGAGACTTTGCAGCAACTCAAGCAGCATTATGATGGCTACCACTTCAGTATCAATAGCGAGGATATCTTCAATCCTTACAGCATTATCAATGCTTTGGATGATAAGGAGTTTAATAGCTATTGGTTTACATCTGGTACGCCTACTTTCCTGATAGAACTGATGCAGCAGAAGAATTTGGATATGATGGACTTAAATGATATCTGGGCTAGAGCAAAACGCTTTGATGTTCCTACTGAGACGATTACTGACCCTGTGCCAGTCCTTTTCCAAAGTGGGTATCTTACGATTAAGGGATATGACAAGCAGTTAGGTATGTATTACCTCAGTTTTCCTAATCAAGAAGTTAGACAAGGTTTTTCGGAAAGCCTTTGCCAATATTATACCCCTTCAGAGGTAGGCGAACTTGATGCTATCGTATATGCTTATAAAAAGAATGTGCTCATCAATGACGACATGGGAGCTTTTATGCCTCATTTGAAGGCATTCTATGATAAGTTCCCATATACGATTATCAACAATAATGAGCGTCACTATCAAGCCGTGATATTCACCATCTTCACCATGCTTGGCGAAGATGTGAAGGTGGAGCATACTACTTCGGATGGAAGAATAGACCTTGTGCTCAAGACGGATAAGAGTATCTTTATCTTTGAGTTGAAATATAAAAAGTCTGCCGACATCGCCATGGCGCAAATCAGCGATAAGAACTATGCCAAGGCTTTTGCCGATGATGGGCGAAAGGTTGTGAAAGTGGGTATTAACTTCTCGGAAAACCAGCGAAGTATAGAGGATTGGGTGATAGAATAAATGAAATAGAAGAAAGTTGGTGACCTTCATCAGGTGTATGTCACCACACTATATAGATAAAAATATATCTGAACAGGGGCGGTAACTCGATTTTTTAGGTAGTTACCGCCCCATTTCAAGCATGTTTTGTTCTTTTGTACAGTTGCAGAACTTAGATAATCACCGCCGTTCCGCTGCATGTTACCATCAGCATGGAGCCGCTCTTTCCTACGGTTTCGTAATCCAGGTCGATGCCCACGATAGCGTTGCAGCCCAGGGATGCGGCACGGTCGGCCATCTCTCTGAGGGCTGTATCCTTAGCCTCGCGGAGGGTGCTTTCGTAAGAACCGCTTCTGCCGCCGATTACATCACGGACACTGGCAAAGAAATCCTTTACAAAGTTGGTACCGATGATGGTTTCGCCGGTCACTACGCCACGGTATTCACGGATAGGGTGGCCTTCTATGGTTGGAGTTGTACTTAAAATCATAATCTTTTCCTTTCTTTTTTATGTTATTATCAATGTTATTTATAGCTTAGACGATAAAAGTAGTGAAAAGGTTGCAGAAAATCCAAAATAATTGTTACTTTTGCATCTGAAATATAATTATTTATAGGTTATATGAACAAGAGATTGATGTTTTCGGCAGCACTCGTGATGGCGCTGCTTTCGGCAAACGCTCAGAAAAGGGCGTTTACCATCGAGGATTTGTACAGGGTGAAGGGTGTATCTTCGGTGAGCCTTTCGCCTGATGGTAAGACGGTTTGCTATACCGCCAGTTCTTCTGACCTGAAGAACCAGAAGTCTGGCTCCGACATCTACATCATGAATGCGGATGGCTCTCACGCCAAGGCTCTTACCGAGGATGGAAAGAGCAGTTCTGCCGTATGGAGCAAGGATGGAAAGAGTATCTTTTTTACTAATTATGAGAAAGGGACGGCTCAAATCTTTCGCATGGATCTGACTACCTGCGAGACGGAACAGGTAACTGATTATGAGTTGGGTATCGGTAGTCCTGTCATCTCTCCGGATGAGCGATACATTGCCTTTACCGCAGAAGTATATCCCGACCTGGGAGCTGATGCCAAGGCTAACAAGGCCCGGATGGAGAAAAAGGAGCAGGGACCTGTACAGGCGCATATCGCCGACAAGTTGCTCTACCGTCATTGGACGAGCTATAATGATGGCAGATGCAATCACCTTATCCTTTTCGATACACAGACGAAGACTTACAAGGATCTGACTCCGGGTAATTATTCGCTGATATTCGTGGTTGGGGGTGGAATCACCTATCAATTCTCTCCTGACAGCAAGGAGATCTGTTTCGTATCCAATCATGATGAGCATCAGGAGGATAGCACCAATGCCGACCTGTGGACGGTATCTGTGAATGGGGGAGAACCGGTCTGCATCACGAAGGAGAACAAGGCTTGGGATGGTACTCCAGCCTATTCGCCTGACGGCAAGTATATCGCTTACCGCTTGCAGCAAGTGCCTGGTTATGAGTCTGATCGCTTCCGTCTTGCTATCTACGACCGGGCTGCAAAGAAGTCTACCATCCTGACAGAGAAGTTTGACAACTGGGTAGATGATTACAAATGGGCTCCCGACAGCAAGAGTATCTTCTTCCTCGGTCAGGTACAGGGCGCTGAGCCGCTCTACAAGCTCGATATAGCCAGAAAAACCATCTCGCCGGTATTGACGGGCAAGGCCATCTCGGAGTTTGATTTCGACAATAAAGGTATGGTATATTATACCTATAGCACGACAGGCAAGCCATCGGCTCTCTATCGCCAGCAGATGAAGAAGTGGAATGGAACTTCTGTAGCCAGCGGCAAGGAACAGCAGATTACCTTCCTCAACCAGCAGTTGGAGGATGAAGTGGATATCCGTCCATCTGAGAGTATCTGGGTAGAGGGTGCTGGTGGCGACAAGGTACAGGTATTCATCGTGAAGCCACACAACTTTGATGCCAGCAAGAAATATCCGCTTATCATCAATGTGCATGGCGGACCACAGATGCAATGGATGAATTCTTTCCGTGGCGACTGGCAGGTTTATCCTGCTGCCGGTTATGTGGTGGCTTATCCTAATCCTCATGGTTCTACGGGATATGGTCAGGCTTTCACCCGTGCCATTTCCGGTGACTGGGGCGGAAAGGTATTCGAGGATGTAATGAAGGTTACCGATAAATTGGCAACCCTGGAATATGTTGACTCCACGAGGATGGGAGCGATGGGATGGTCGTATGGCGGTTACATGATGAACTGGCTGCAGGGACATACCAAGCGATTCAAGTGTCTGGCTTCCATGATGGGCGTATATGACTTGCGCTCTATGTGGGGCAGTACTGAGGAAGTATGGTTTCCTAACTTTGAGTTAGAGGGACAGCCTTATAATTCCGATCTCTATGAGAAGTGGTCGCCATCCTCATACATCAAGAACTTCTCAACACCAACTCTCGTGATGACGGGCGAACTGGACTATCGTGTACCGTATACCCAGAGCTTGCAGTATTTCACAGCTTTGCAGACCCTGAACATTCCTTCGCGACTGATAGTCTTGAAGTATGATGGTCACTGGCCAAGCAACCTGAAGTCGATGCCGCTCTATTACAATGCGCACCTCGACTGGTTCCATCGTTATCTCGGCGGTGCTCCTGCACCTTGGGATACAGAGAAGATGGTGAATAATGAGATAGAGTACTAAAATGCCCTATATATATAATAAGGTGTAGAATAACAAAATAAAAAAGCTCCATTCGCAATCAGATGCGAATGGAGCTTTTTTCTGATAATTAAAAACTTACTTTGTTTCCTGTTCTTCCTGCATGTCCAGATACTGGTTGTCCTTGTCGTAGAATTCGTACTGGAGGAATGCCAGTTTCTGTGAAGGAATCACATTGAAGCCGAAACCATACTTAAACTGCCATCTGCGCTTCAGGGAAATGAAGCCCTTGTTGATGAAGGCAGCCACGTAAGGATTCACATACAAAGTGAATTTCTTGACGCCGATCTTGTTGACTAGGCGGTCGATTTTTCTTTCCAACTGGTCGGTAAAGAGGATGCTAGACTTAATCTTGCCCGTACCGAAACAGGTAGGGCAGGTTTCATCTACATTCACATCCATAGCCGGACGTACACGCTGGCGTGTAATCTGCATCAGTCCGAACTTGCTCAATGGCAGGATGTTGTGCTTGGCACGGTCCTTCTGCATGTTCTTGCACATGCGTTCATAGAGCAACTGTCGGTCTTCGGCAAGATTCATGTCGATGAAGTCGACAACAATGATACCTCCCATATCTCGGAGGCGCAATTGTCTTGCCAACTCATCAGCAGCGCCGAGGTTAACATCCAGTGCATTTGCTTCCTGACCTTTCTCACGAGTTCTGTTACCACTGTTTACATCGACAACGTGCAAGGCCTCGGTGTGCTCGATGATGAGATAAGCACCGTGCTTGTAGTTAACAACACGACCAAAGCCAGCTTTAATCTGCTTGGTAATGCTGAAATTGTCGAAGATAGGCACCTTACCGGTGTAGAGCTTAACTATGCCCGCCTTTTCAGGGGCTATTAGAGAAACATAGTTCTTCACCTCGTTCATCACATCTTCGTTGTTCACGTAGATGTTCTCGTAAGATGGGTTAAACAAGTCACGCAAGAGAGCAACGGCTCTTCCGGTCTCCTCGAATGCAAGTTGCGGGCGCTGCTGGGTCTTCTGTACCTTGGCGATAGCATCCTCCCATCGCTTCACCAGGACTTTCAGCTCAGCATCGAGCTCAGCGACCTTCTTACCCTCAGCCACAGTGCGGACGATAACGCCGCAATTCTTTGGTTTGATGCTGTGAATGAGTTGTTTGAGTCGGGAGCGTTCTTCACCGCTTTTAATTTTCGACGAGACAGAAACTTTATCACCGAATGGCATGAGTACCAGGTATCGGCCCGCGAATGAGATTTCGCCTGTGAGTCGAGGTCCCTTGGTAGAGATTGGTTCCTTTACGATTTGTACCAGCACTTCCTGTCCTGCTTTGAGTACATTCTGTATGCTGCCGTCCTTTTCCAATTCAGGCATTTTGCTGGCTTTAGAGAATGGGAAAAGTTTCTTTCTGTCGCTCTGTACTTGTTTAAGGTACTTCTGGTAGGAATTAAAATGACTTCCTAGGTCAAGATAATGAAGAAAGGCGTCGCGTTCATAACCTACATCCACGAAGCAGGCGTTAAGACCCGGCATCAGTTTTTTTACCTTTGCGATGTAGATGTTGCCCACAGAGAACGATGCCTCACGAGGTTCGTTCTGGTATTCCACCAGCTGCTTGTCCTCCATGAGTGCGATAGAGATGTCTTTCTGTTGGACATCAATTACAACTTCGCTTGTCATATCTTCAATAATCTTTTAACTTTAAATTAATACAAAAAAAGGGTATGCCATTCTATATCAGAACTGACACACCCCCTCAGTCACGAACTGACCGAGAGCTATAGTAGACTAGCTACAATGCTAGCTTACTTGCTCTTATGTCTGTTCTTACGTAATCTTTTTTTACGCTTGTGAGTAGCCATCTTGTGGCCCTTCTTTTTCTTTCCGTTTGGCATGATTTTAAAATTTTAAAATATTGTTATTATAAAAAATGATATTTCTCTCTTCCTGTCCAGCAGTATTACTGAGCGTTCTGCATCTCCTCGATGAAGCTCTTTGATGGCTTGAAGCTTGGTAAGTCGTGAGCTGGAATGGTGATGGTTGTATTCTTAGAGATGTTACGGGCAGTCTTAGCAGCACGATGCTTGATGTTGAAGCTGCCGAAGCCACGCAAGTATACATTGTCCTTCTTTTCGATGAGGCACTTCTTAACCTCTTCCATAAAAGCCTCTACTACAGTACCTACTTCTTTCTTAGGCATACCAGTAGCGATAGCTACCTCATTAATGATATCTGCTTTGGTCATTTCTTTATTTTTTACTAATTTTACTTGTTAATCTTTATTTCGGTGTGCAAAGATACAAGTTTTTTATGATATAACAAAATACTTAAGGCTTTTTTTGCAAAAATAATGCTCTAAGTATTTGCATATAAGGTTTTTATTGCGTATTTTTGCACCAAAATAGAGAAATTATGAGATTTAAGAGATATTTTTTGGCTTTGATGATGGTTGCCTTTCATGCATTGGCGTTGACGGCTGGGGAGGTCTGGACGGCGAAAAATGTACCGATTCCTTTCCTCAGGGATTCTACGCAATATGTTTCCGACCCGGATGGATATGTTGATAAGGCTCAGAAGGATTCTGCCAATTTCTATCTTCAGAAACTGAAGTTGGAGTGTGGCGTACAGAATGTGCTCATCATTGTGGGAAAGGTTGACAACCAGGATGCCTTCCGGATGGCGCAGGATGTGGGCAACCAATATGGTATCGGTTACAAGAAGAGCCGGAGAGGACTGGTTATCGTCATCGCGGTGGAGGACCATAAGTACTTTATTGCTCCAGGAAGTGGACTGGAGGGTGAGTTGACCGATGTGGACTGCGATGATATAGCCCGGGCTTGCATCGTGAAGTATATGCGTGAAGGCAATCCGGGCGAGGCAGTAGCATCTGTGAGCCGTGCTATATATAATAAGGTGAAAAGTGGACGGACGGGAATTGCGGATGTTGATGAAGGTTCGGTTAATGACGAAGAGGACTGGTTCCTGGTCATTATCCTGTTCCTTATCTTCTTCGGTATTCCTATCTATCTGTTTATCAGGTATATTCTGGAGATGCTCGGTATTGTGAAGCCAAGACCGAAGAGCAATCAGAGAAACCAGTCTCGTAGGAGAAACAACGATGATGACTGGATACCTCCTTTCTTTATGGGAGGTGGCGGTTCTTCCGGCGGCGGTTTCTCGGGCGGTTCTTTTGGCGGAGGTACCTTTAGCGGAGGTGGCTCTGGCGGAGGATGGTGATGCCTTTGATAGTTAATAGTTTATAGTTTAGAATTAATAATTAATAATAATGACAATGGAACAGACAATGAATTCAAACATGCAACCGGCAAAGAGAGGTATAAAGAAAAGTTGGATTATTCTGGGCATCGTAGTTGTGCTGGTACTATGGATGTTCAGTGGTTATAACGGATTGGTAGAGAAACAGGAGTTGGCTACCACAGAGTTGGCTAATGTTCAGACTCAGTATCAGCGTCGTGCAGACATGATGCCACAGTTGGCAAAGATCGTAAAGGCTTATGCCAAGCATGAGAAAGAAACCTTTGCCGAGGTAACCAAGGCTCGTGCTGCTGTTGGTCAGGTAAAGCTGGATGCCAACAATCTTACTGAGGCTAGCCTGAAGAAGTATGCTGCTGCACAGGGTGAGTTGGCGAATGCATTCTCCAAACTGATGGTAGTAGCCGAGAAATATCCTGAGTTGAAAGCCAGCGAGAACTTCAAGGCTCTTCAGGTTCAGGAAGAGGGTACGGAAAACCGTATCAGCGAGGCACGCCGCAAGTATAATGAAGCCGTTCAGAACTATAACCAGACGGTTAGAAAAATGCCAAGTGCCCTTATCGCCGGCCTCTTCAATTTCAATGTGATGCCTAAGTTTGAGGCAGCAGCAGGAGCTGAGAAGGCGCCAGACTTGGATATCTAATTTAGAATTGATCATTAAAAATCCTGTTTTTCAACGGGATTAATAGATTTGTTATCTAGTCAATGGGAACGAGAAGTGTCCCATTGGCTAGATTTTCTGTTTTATGCGCTTTCAATTTGAAAGTAACTTAATATTTTATATATATTTTGTATTTCAGATGTTTTTTATTTCAGAAATTCTTTGTATCTTTGCACGCAATTTAAGAAACGTGGTAGAAATACTGCAAACATTGAAATTTCAATAAGGTAAATTACAAATATGAAACAAACAAAGATTGTCGCTTCCATCAGTGATCGTAGATGTGATCAGAATTTTATCCGAAAACTGTTTTTCGCCGGTATGAACGTTGTTCGTATGAATACTGCTCATGCCACAGAAGAGGGTATACGCACTATCGTAAAGAATGTAAGAGCCGTGTCTCCACATATTGGTATTATGATTGATACCAAAGGTCCTGAGGTGCGAACTACAGGTGTGAAGGAACCTATCCACTACAATGTTGGTGATGTAGTGAAAATCTTTGGACGTCCGGAAATGGAGTCTTCTCATGATATTGTGAATGTGAGCTATCCAGACATCGCAGCCGATGTTAAGGTAGGTGATGATTTGCTCTTCGATGATGGTGAACTCGATATGAAGATTATCGACAACCAGGGGCCTATGCTGGTTGCCGAGGTTCAGAACGAGGGAGTGCTCGGGGCTCACAAGAGCGTGAATGTGCCGGGAGAGCATATCGACCTGCCTGCACTGACAGAGAAAGACCGCCGGAATATTGAACTCGCTATCGAGTTGGATATTGATTTCATCGCTCACTCTTTTGTGCGCAATGCAGCCGATGTGAAGGCAGTTCAGGATATCTTGGACGCTCACAACAGTGATATCAAGATTATCTCAAAGATAGAAAATCAGGAAGGTGTTGATAATATTGACGAGATTATTGATGCCTGCTATGGTATCATGGTTGCCCGTGGTGACCTGGGTATCGAGGTGCCAATCGAGAGAATTCCAGGCATCCAGCGCCGCATCATCTCTAAGTGTGTGAAGGCGCAGAAACCGGTAATCGTTGCTACACAGATGTTGCATACCATGATTAAGAATCCACGTCCTACCCGTGCAGAGGTAACCGATATTGCCAATGCTATCTTCTATCGCACCGATGCGCTGATGCTTTCTGGTGAAACAGCAAGTGGAAAGTATCCTGTAGAGGCTGTGCAGACCATGGCCCGTATTGCTGAGCAGGCAGAGAAGGATAAGTCTCCACTGAATGATATTGATCCAATGGAAGATGGTAAGATTGACCAGAAACTCTTCCTGGCTCATGCTGCCATTGAGGCTACTAAGAAGTTGGGTGTTGCTGGTATTATTACCGATGGTGAAACCGGTCAGACTGCACGCGACCTGGCAGCCTTCCGTGGTCCAAATCCGGTATTGGCAATCTGCTATAAGGAAAAACTCCAGCGCTGGTTGAATCTGAGCTATGGTATTATTCCAATTCATCAGAAGGATCAGGTTTCTACCAAGGCTATGTTTACCGCAGCGGTACGTATGCTTCGCCAGAAAGGCTATTTAGGTGAGGAGGATAAGATTGCTTATCTGAGCGGTAGCTTTGGAGAGGGGGGAGGCACAACCTTCGTTGAGATTAATAAAGTGAAGAAGATTTTCGATAACAGTTATAGCTTTAATTTGCCATCAAATGGCATCGAAGATAAGTAAAAAAGGCTATTATTTCAAAAAAAAATAGACGTAAATAGAATTATTGGTGCAAAAATTTGCAGTATTCAAAAAAATACCGTAATTTTGCACCAATATTTTAAAACGAAAATTTTAGAAAATGAAAAAACTCGTTAGTTCAGTTTTAGTCGCTTTGACTATACTCTTAGTACTTGGCAGTTGTGGAAGTACTAAGAATGTAGCTTATTTCCAAAATGCAGATTCTATCAGCTTGGCTGCTTCAAGAATGCTTTATGAAGCCAAGATTATGCCTAAGGACGAACTTACAATTACAGTAATTACAACAGATCCAAAGGCTGCCATGCCTTTCAACCTCTCTGTCTCTCAAACATTGGGTACAGGCGGACAGCTGAGTTATGGTAGTGGTTCCCTGCAAGGATATCTGGTTGATAATGATGGTAATATTGAGTTTCCTGTTGTTGGAACCTTGCATGTCGGTGGCTTGACCAAGAAGCAGGCTGAAGATCTCATCAAGAATAAGGTAAAGCCTTATCTGGCAGAAAAAGAAAATCCTATTGTTACGGTTCGCATGGGCAGTTACCATGTATCTGTATTAGGTGAAGTAGAAAAGCCAGGAATTATTTATGCTCCACAGGAGAAGATGAGTATTCTTGAAGCTTTGGCACAGTGTGGCGACTTAACCATCTATGGTAAGCGTGACAATGTATTATTGATTCGTCAGGATGCAGCAGGAGAGAAGCATACTTATCGTATGAACTTGAATGATGCAAATATTATTAATTCACCATTCTATTATCTGCAGCAGAATGATATTATCTATGTAGAACCAAATAAGGTGAAAGCTCAAAACTCATCTATCGGTTCATCTACTACATTGTGGTTCTCTGCCGTTGGAACATTGATTTCTATTGCATCATTGATTGTCAATATCTTGCGATAGCAGGTAATAGGTGGGAGTAAAATCAGGATACTACAAAAATAATAATATATATATGTGTGGCATTGTAGGATATTTAGGTAAGGGTGAGGCTTATCCTGCTCTTATCAAAGGTTTAAAGCGTTTGGAATATCGTGGATACGATAGTGCAGGCGTGGCTCTTATCAGTAATGATGGTGCTTTGAACGTTTACAAGGCAAAGGGTAAGGTGGCAGATCTTGAAGCGTTCTGCTCTGATAAGGATATTTCGGGACATGTGGGTATTGCTCATACTCGTTGGGCTACCCATGGAGAGCCTTCAGCTGTAAATGCTCACCCGCATTATTCCTCTAGCAAGAACCTTGCCATGATTCATAATGGAATCATAGAAAACTATGCCGATATCAAGAAGAATCTCATTGCTAAGGGAGTAGAGTTTAAGAGCGAGACGGATACTGAAGTTCTCGTTCAGCTGATTGAATATATTCAGATAAAGAAAAATCTCGACTTGCTGACTGCCGTTCAGGTGGCTCTCCGTCAGGTAATCGGAGCCTACGCTATCGCTATTCTTGATAAGCGTAACCCTAATCAGATCATTGCTGCCCGTAAGCAGAGTCCGTTGGTTGTAGGTATCGGAAAGGATGGTGAGTTTTATCTCGGTTCTGATGCCAGTCCTATCATTGAATATACAGATAAGGTGGTTTATCTGGAGGATGGTAACATCGCTGTGATGCGCCTCGGTGAGGAATTGCAGGTGGTGAACATCCAGAACGTTAAACTCAACCCTGAAGTACAGACCGTAGACATTGATCTCGGTCAGATAGAGAAGGGCGGTTTCCCTCACTTTATGTTGAAGGAAATTTTTGAGCAGCCAGAGTGCCTTCGTAACTGTATGCGTGGCCGTGTAGTTAGCCGCACAGTGGAAACTCGCGTAATGACTGATGGCGACGATACAACCAGCAAGAAGGAGACTGAGATGGGGGTCGTGCTCAGCTCCATTACCGACCATCGCCAGCAGCTTCTCAATGCCAAGCGAATCATCATCGTGGCTTGTGGTACATCATGGCATGCCGGACTTATCGGCAAGCAGATGATAGAGAACTATTGCCGCATCCCTGTGGAAGTGGAATATGCATCTGAATTCCGTTACCGTAATCCTGTGGTAACGAAGGATGATGTGGTCATCGCCATTTCCCAGAGTGGTGAAACCGCTGATACCCTGGCTGCCATCAAGCTTGCCAAGGAGAGCGGTGCGTTTATCTATGGTATCTGTAACTCCATCGGTTCTTCCATCGCACGAGAGACAGATACAGGTACCTATATTCACGTAGGTCCGGAGATTGGTGTTGCCTCTACCAAGGCGTTCACTGGTCAGGTTACCGTCCTTATCCTCCTGGCACTTGCCATCGGTAAGGAGAGGGGAACCATCAGCGAAAATGAATATCAGAAGATTACAGAACAGCTTTGGAACATTCCTGCCAAGATGAAGGAAGTGTTGAAGCTCAACAATAAGATAGCTGACTTGAGCCGTACGTTTACATACGCTCGCAATTTCATCTATCTGGGCCGTGGATTCCAGTATCCTGTGGCCCTTGAGGGTGCATTGAAGTTGAAGGAGATTAGCTACATCCACGCTGAGGGTTATCCTGCAGCGGAGATGAAGCATGGTCCTATCGCATTGATTGACAGCGATATGCCAGTGGTAGTTATTGCTACCCACAACTTCATGTACGAGAAGGTCTTGTCTAATATTCAGGAGATCAAAGCCCGTCAGGGTCGTGTTATTGCTATTGTCAGCAATGGCGATGAAACCATTTCCAAGATTGCCGACGAAGTGATTGAACTCCCTGAGACCTTGGAGTGCCTGGAGCCATTATTGGCTACCATTCCTTTGCAGCTCTTGGCTTACCATGTAGCTGTATGTAAGGGCAAGGACGTTGACCAACCTAGAAACTTGGCCAAGTCAGTTACTGTAGAATAATATATAAAGGGATTCGTCATTTCTTGACGTTTCCCTTTTTTTGGAGGGGGATCCCTCGGATAAGTATATTCAAATTTAACTAAATAAGATAAGGATAATAGAGAGATGGAACCATTGAAACATGAGTGTGGTGTAGCAATGATCAGATTGCTCAAGCCACTGGAGTATTACCAGCAGAAGTATGGTACTTGGATGTACGCACTCAACAAACTCTATCTGATGATGGAGAAGCAGCACAACCGTGGCCAGGAGGGTGCTGGTATGGCTTGTGTCAAACTGGGCGGTAAGCCTGGTCATGAGTATATGTTCCGTGAGCGTGCAGAGGGCAAGAATGCCGTGACCGAAATCTTCGGCAAGGCGAATGCCAACTTCAAGAACCTGACTCCCGAGCAGCTTGCTGATGCAAAGTTCGCTAAAGAGGAACTGCCTTTTGCAGGCGAACTTTATATGGGACACCTGCGCTACAGTACCACCGGAAAGAGTGGCATTCAGTATGTGCACCCATTCCTGCGACGTAACAACTGGAAGGCGAAGAACCTCTGCCTTTGTGGTAACTTCAACATGACCAACGTAGATGAAATCTTCGAGGAACTTACCAAGCAGGGCCAGAGTCCTCGCATCTACAGCGACACCTACATCATGCTTGAACTGATGGGCCACCGTCTGGACAGAGAGGTGGAGCGCAACTTCGTAGCTGCAAAGGCGATGGAGATGCAGAATACCGATATCACCAACTATATAGAAGACCACGTGAAGATGAGCAATGTACTCAAGACCACGATGAAGAACTTTGATGGCGGTTATGTGGTTTGCGGTATCACCGGTTCGGGTGAAATGTTCTCTATGCGCGACCCTTGGGGCATCCGTCCTGCGTTCTATTACAAGAACGATGAAATCGTGGTAGTAGCCAGCGAGCGCCCTGTACTCCAGACCACCTTCGACCTGGAGGCTGAGGAAGTGCAGGAACTGATGCCGGGCACGGCGCTTCTCGTGAAGAAGAACGGAGAGTGCAGCATCGAGCGCATCATGGAGCAGAAGGGCGATTCAGCCTGCTCATTCGAGCGCATCTACTTCAGTCGTGGTTCCGACAAGGATATCTATAAGGAGCGTAAGCAGTTGGGCGAGCAGTTGACCCAGCCTATCCTGAAGGCTGTGGATTATGATGTAGACCACACTGTGTTCAGCTATATCCCGAACACTGCCGAGGTGGCTTACTATGGCATGTTGAGCGGTTTCAAGAAGTATCTTAATGAGACCAAGATAGAGCAGATTGCCAACCTCGACCATGTTCCATCAAAAGAAGAATTATACGAAATCCTCGGCGACTTTGTCCGCTCAGAGAAGATAGCATGGAAGGATATCAAACTCCGTACCTTCATCACCGAGGGCAACAGTCGTAACGACCTGGCGAGCCATGTGTATGATGTAACCTACGGAAGCATCGAGCCGAATGTGGATAATCTTGTCATTATCGATGATAGTATCGTGCGTGGTACTACCCTGAAGGAGAGTATTCTCCGCATCCTCGACCGTCTGCATCCTAAGAAGATCGTAGTGGTTTCCAGTGCCCCTCAGATCCGATATCCGGATTACTACGGCATCGATATGGCAAGACTGGAAGAGTTCTGCGTGTTCCGTGCTGCCATCCAGCTCTTGAAAGAGCGCAAGATGGAAGACCTTATCGAGCAGACCTATGAGGCTTGTAAGGCAGAATTGGCAAAGCCAAAGGAGGAGCAGATCAATCCGGTACGCTCCATCTACAAGCCATTCAGCACCGAGGAAATCAACGAGAAGATTGTTGAGATGCTTCGCCCAGAGGGCATGACCACTCCTATCCAGCTTGTATTCCAGAGCATCGAGGGCTTGCGCGAGGCGATTCCAAACCACAAGGGCGACTGGTATTTCACCGGTCATTATCCAACCCCAGGCGGCACGAAGCTCTGCAACCAGTCGTTTGTAAACTACATCGAAAACGTTTATCATAAATAAGTGAATAGAGAAGAACGAAGAGTGAAGAATTCATTTGCTCTTATAAGTATGAAATAAAAGAATCAAATGTCAGATATGAAAAAAGTAACCTTAGTTTTGAGCGATGGAACCAAGTTCCATGGCAAATCTTTTGGATATGACGCTCCTGTAGCGGGCGAGGTTGTGTTCAACACAGCCATGATGGGATATCCAGAGAGTTTGACCGACCCTTCTTACGCCGGTCAGTTGATGACACTTACATTCCCTCTCGTGGGCAACTATGGTGTGCCACCATTTACTTTCGAGGAGAATGGTTTGCCAACCTTCATGGAGAGTGACAAGATTTATGCTTCTGCCATCATCGTGAATGATTACAGCGAGCAGTACAGCCACTGGAATGCGGTGGAGAGTCTTGCCGACTGGTTGAAGCGCGAAAAGGTGCCAGGAATCACAGGCATCGACACCCGTGAGTTGACTAAGGTGCTTCGTGAGCATGGTGTGATGATGGGTAAGATTCTCTTTGATGATGAGCCTGACAACATACCTGAAGCTAACTACGAGGGTGTAAACTTTGTTGACCAGGTAAGCTGCAAGGAGATTATCCGTTATAACGAGGGTGCCGGCAAGAAGGTGGTACTCGTTGACTGCGGTGTGAAGGCAAATATCATCCGTTGCCTCATCAACAGAGGCGTAGAGGTGATCCGTGTGCCATGGAATTACGATTACACCGATATGGACTTCGACGGATTGTTCCTTGCCAATGGTCCTGGTGACCCAGATATGTGCGAGGATGCAGTAAACATTATTCGCAAGCAGATTAGCCAGAGCCGCAAGCCTATCTGCGGTATCTGTATGGGTAACCAGTTGCTTTCCAAGGCAGCCGGTGCTACTATCTACAAGTTGAAGTATGGTCACCGTTCACACAACCAGCCAGTGCGCATGGTAGGAACCAACAATTGCTACATCACCTCTCAGAACCACGGTTATGCCGTTGATGCCAAGACATTGGGCAACGATTGGGAGGAACTCTTTGTAAATATGAATGATGGCTCTAACGAGGGTATTCGCCACAAGGTGAACCCTTGGTTCTCAAGCCAGTTCCACCCAGAGGCTTGCTCAGGCCCTGTGGATACAGAGTTCATGTTTGATAAGTTTGTAGAAACACTTAAATAATTAGGAAAATAATGAAAGACGAAAATATAAAGAAGGTGCTCCTCTTAGGTTCTGGAGCCTTGAAGATCGGTGAAGCAGGTGAGTTCGACTACTCAGGTTCGCAGGCCCTGAAGGCATTGCGCGAGGAAGGTATCGAGACTGTGCTCATCAACCCGAATATCGCAACCGTACAGACATCAGAAGGTGTTGCCGACCAGATTTACTTCCTGCCAGTGCAGCCATACTTCGTAGAGCGTGTTATCCAGAAGGAGAATCCAGACGGTATCCTCCTCAGCTTCGGTGGTCAGACTGCCCTCAACTGTGGTGTAGAACTCTATCGCCAGGGCATCCTGGAGAAATATAATGTCAAGGTATTGGGTACTCCTGTTCAGGCTATCATGGATACTGAGGACCGTGAGCTCTTCGTAGAGAAGCTGGATGAAATCAACGTGAAGACCATCAAGAGCGAGGCTTGCGAGAACATCGAGCAGGCCCGCAAGGCTGCTGCCGAACTCGGTTATCCTGTCATCATCCGTGCTGCTTACGCCTTGGGTGGTCTCGGTTCCGGTTTCGCAGACAACGAGGAGGAGCTGAACAAACTCGCTGAGAAGGCTTTCTCTTTCTCTCCACAGGTATTGGTAGAGAAGAGTTTGAAGGGCTGGAAAGAGATTGAGTATGAGGTAGTTCGCGACCGTTACGACAACTGTATCACAGTTTGTAACATGGAGAACTTCGACCCACTGGGAATCCATACCGGTGAGAGTATCGTCATCGCTCCATCTCAGACCCTGAGCAATTCTGAGTATCATAAGCTCCGTGCCCTTGCCATCAAGATTATCCGTCACATCGGAATCGTGGGTGAGTGTAACGTGCAGTATGCCTTCGACCCTAAGAGCGAGGACTATCGCGTAATCGAGGTGAATGCCCGTTTGAGCCGTTCTTCTGCCTTGGCATCTAAGGCTACTGGTTATCCTCTTGCCTTCGTTGCTGCCAAACTCGGTATGGGTTACGGTCTGTTCGAGTTGAAGAACTCTGTAACCAAGACCACATCAGCCTTCTTTGAGCCAGCATTGGACTACGTGGTATGTAAGATTCCACGTTGGGACTTGTCTAAGTTCCGTGGCGTAGATAAGGAGTTGGGTTCATCTATGAAGTCAGTAGGTGAGGTAATGGCCATCGGCCGCAACTTCGAGGAGGCTATCCAGAAGGGTCTTCGTATGATTGGTCAGGGCATGCACGGTTTCGTAGAGAACAAGGAGCTTGAAATCGACGATATTGATGCAGCTTTGCGCGAGCCAACAGATAAGCGTGTGTTCGTGATTTCAAAGGCAATGCACAAGGGTTATACCGTAGATCAGATTCACGACTTGACCAAGATTGACAAGTGGTTCCTTGAGAAGTTGAAGCACATCATCGACATCGACGAGGCGATGAAGAAGTGCAACATCAATACTCTTGACCAGGATTTGCTCCGCACCGCTAAGGTTTACGGTTTTACCGACTTCCAGGTAGCCCGTGCCGTGGGTTTGGAGCAGGAGTTGGGCAACATGCACAAGGCTGCCCTGCTGGTTCGCAACAAGCGCAAGAGCTATGGCATCCTGCCTGTAGTAAAGCAGATTGATACCCTGGCTGCAGAGTATCCTGCTCAGACCAACTACCTCTATGTAACTTACGCTGGTGTGAAGAGCGACATCACTTTCGAGAACGATCACCGTTCTATCATCGTACTCGGTTCAGGTGCTTACCGCATCGGTTCTTCTGTAGAGTTCGACTGGTGTGGCGTTCAGGCATTGAACACCATCCGCAAGGAAGGCTGGCGTTCTGTGATGATCAACTACAACCCAGAGACCGTATCTACCGACTACGATATGTGCGACCGTCTCTACTTCGACGAGTTGACCTTTGAGCGTGTGATGGATATCATCGAGATGGAGCAGCCTCATGGCGTCATCGTATCTACCGGTGGTCAGATTCCAAACAACCTGGCTATGCACCTGGATGCACAGAACGTGCCAATCCTGGGTACTGCTGCCAAGGACATCGATAACGCTGAGGACCGTGCCAAGTTCTCTCAGATGTTGACCAACAACGGCATCAACCAGCCAGAGTGGAGCGCCCTGACCTCTATGGAGGATATCGACAACTTCATCGAGCGTGTAGGTTTCCCTGTATTGGTTCGTCCTAGCTATGTGCTTTCGGGTGCTGCGATGAACGTATGCTCTAACGAGGATGAGTTGAAGCGATTCCTGCAGTTGGCTGCCAATGTAAGTGAGGATCACCCAGTGGTAGTAAGTAAGTTTATCGAACATGCCAAGGAGATTGAGATGGATGCAGTGGCAAAGAATGGCGAGGTGATTGCCTATGCGATTTCCGAGCACATCGAGTTTGCCGGTGTTCACTCAGGCGATGCTACCATCCAGTTCCCTCCTCAGAAGTTGTATGTTGAGACAGTTCGTCGTGTAAAGCGAGTTGGTCGTCAGATTGCCAAGGAGTTGCACATCAACGGTCCGTTCAACATCCAGTTCATGGCTCGTGACAATGATATTCTCGTTATCGAGTGTAACCTTCGTGCCAGCCGTTCGTTCCCATTCGTGAGCAAGGTATTGAAGATCAACCTCATCGAGTTGGCTACCCGCGTAATGCTCGGTTTGCCTGTAGAGAAGCCACACAAGAACCTCTTCGATCTCGACTATGTAGGTATCAAGGCATCTCAGTTCAGCTTCAACCGTCTGCAGAAGGCGGACCCTGTATTGGGTGTGGACATGAGCAGTACCGGTGAGGTAGGTTGCTTGGGCGACGATACATCTACCGCACTTCTGAAGAGTATGCTTTCTGTGGGTCATCGCATTCCAGCCAAGAACATCCTGCTTTCTACAGGTTCTGCCAAGCAGAAGGTAGATTTGCTCGATGCTGCCCAGATGCTGGTTAAGCATGGTTACAAGCTGTATGCAACCGGTGGTAGTAGCAAGTTCCTCACCGAGAATGGCATTGAGAACACCCGTGTGCTCTGGCCATCAGAGGAGGCAGAAGGCGGTGCGCCTAAGGCTTTGGAGATGCTCCACAACCATGAGATTGATATGGTAGTGAATATTCCAAAGAACTTGACCAGCAGCGAGTTGAGCAATGGTTACAAGATTCGTCGTGCAGCCATCGACCTGAACGTGCCATTGATTACCAACAGCCGTTTGGCGAGTGCATTCATCTATGCATTCTGCACCACCAAGCTGGAGGATATCGACATCAAGGCTTGGGGCGAGTATAAATAATGTTTAGTGATTATTTATTAGTGATTAAGAATTGACAGTTAAGTCATTCTTGACGATTCCCAATAGAAAAATCCCTGCTGTAGGAAAGGCTTCCTATGGCAGGGATTTTTTATTTTTTTGTATGACTATTTTTGCACATATCCTCAGCTACCATCATGGCTACATTTTGCGTATTCGTAAATTTGCAGCAAAAACTATAATAATGAAGAGTTATGGAAGAAAAATTATCGACTATATATTTAAGAGATGGACGGAACGCCCTGCAATATGTTATGAGCCTGAGCGAAAAGTACAGGCAGATAGCGACCGAAGCGATATTCGAGTGTTTGAGACTGGGCTATCCACTCAACAATATGGAGATAACAGGCAAGGCAAGACAAATGCAGAGGAAGAGAAATGCCCCTCTATCAATTCAGTTGGGTGGTGTTGAAATCATCCAAAAAAAGATAAAGCGCACTTCCTCCTCTTTCTCCAGTTCCGCCTTCAAGGCTTCGAAGGCGTAGATGGTGAAAGAGGAGGCGATAACATTTAACATTACGAATTACTTCACCCATTCCATCAAGTCGTCGTAGTTGGTTACCTTATGATAGTAGATGCCCGAACCTGAGAGTTGCTCGAAGAGCCTGTCGGCACAGGCTATCTTGCCATCTTCTATGCCTCGCAAGTCGAGGGTTGACATGCTGCCCTTGGTTTCGGCTACGAAATAGACATGCTTCACGGCACCATCCTTGAATGCTATCGCCCAGTCGGGAGAATAATTGCCCACAGGGGTAGGAATGTGGAAGCCTTTTGGCAACTTGGCATATACGGCAACGTCGGTACTCGTATCGAGGTCTTCTACAAACTTGCGCTCCACACTCTGCTTTGCCGTTCCATCGGTAAACACATAATCCACGATGCTCTTCCTGCCTTGGTAAGCCTTGTCGAGCGAGGTATGTTTCTCCTCCGTAAAGATGGCCGAATCGTAGCTTCCCTCTATCTCGTTGTAACTGATGTGATCTACGATGATGGTGGCTTTCTGCTCCAGTATCAGGCGGCTTACCCTGCGGATAAACTCTTCCGGATTCATCTTGTACATATTAAACTTTTCTGGCTTAATCTGACTCAGAATCCCGGCGATGGTCTTGCGGGTCAATCGGGTGTTGGCGGCTATCTTGCCCAGCAGGTCATACTTCACGGTGCTTACTACATCCGTTCTCAGGTCATCATGCTGCTTTTCTTCCTGCACCATCATGCTGCCCGCCTTCATGTCGTCATGCTTCAGTTCCGTCTTCTGCACTCCTCGGGTTACCACGTAGCTCAGTCTCGAAACTACCAGTTCCTTGTTGATGGCAGCAATGGCTTTCTCTATCAGTTCCTTGCTTTCGAAGTTCACCGTATAGGCATATTTGTGGTTGATGCGATTCCAGAGTTCCTGGAACTCCTTCTTCGTGAAGTTCTCATTCAGTCTGTTCTCCGGAGTCTGCGGCGTACTTCCGTTTTCTATCATACCGTCAAGGACAGAAGGATTCCATACGCCTTCTATCAGTTTGTGAATCCATTTGCCGTATGGCTTTACTTCATTTGGCAATGTTGCGAGTGTTCCCGATGTTGCGGCAGAGCGGTAAGCTTCGGTTACATGACTTTCGTCATCCACATAACCGTTCTTCACCAGATAGAAATATATCTTCTTGGCTTCTGCCGTTGTGATACTGTGCTTGCTGCCATTCTCAATCGTGAAGGTTTTTCCATCGAAGTAATCGATGTCGGCAACCTTCGGACGGTCGTAGAGATCTTCCGAAATATTCTTCTGCAGGTCGTTTACGAAATCAGCATAGCCCTCAGAGGCAATCACGGTAAGACGGTTAATCTGTTGCACCTGTCCCTGCAGGGTATCGGCATCCTGTCGCACTCCCTTGTTGTCAACGCAGAGTCGCAATCCTCGTCCCACTTCCTGGCGCTTCTGCGAGATGCTGTTAGCCTGTCTGAGCGAACAGATCTGGAAGATGTTCGGATTATCCCAACCTTCTCTCAAGGCAGAGTGGGAGAAGATGAAGCGAACTGGCGAGTAAGTTGGGTCGAGACTCAGTAGTCGTTCTTTATCTTTCATAATCAGGTCGTAAGCCGATACGTCGTCGCTTCCCACTCCCTTCTTCTCATCGCTGTCCTTGATGCGCTTGGTCTTGGGGTCGATGGAGAAATAACCCTCATGGGTCTTGTTGACAGGGATGCAGCTGAGATACTGCATATACTCCGGGTCATACATATTCTGATTCTCCCGTAGTTCTGCCTGGTATTCCTGTTCGAAGATTTCTCCATAACGTCCCAGCAGCGCATTGCCGTCTTCATCATACTGGCGATACTTGGCAACCTCGTCGATGAAGAAAAGGGAGAGGCACTTGATGCCACGATGGAAGAGCGCACTCTCTTTGCGGAAGTGCGCCTTGATGGTTTCCCTTATCTGGATGCGAGCCTTGTGGTCGGCAGTTACGTTGCCGATTACCTCCTTCAGCATCAGACTCTCGCCGTTGCTGAACTTCACCTGGCTTCGGCTTGGCTGACGGGCATCCACCACGATGTCGGTAATCATGAACCCCTTGTATTGCAGCATGTTTCCAGAGGCACTATAGAGGTCGTCGCCTTCGCCCAACTTCTTGTAAATTCGTTTGATGGCTCCCGTAGTGCTCTGCTGTTCTATCTCCAGCCTTACCTGTGGTGCCTTGTCTTTCGAAAGCAGCAACTCTGCAAAATAGATATAGCTATCGGTACCTTTCAGGTTCTTCAGTTCGAAACCTACTACCTCTATCTTCTTCACCAACTTGTGGTTGTAGGCATCAAGTGCATCGAGCACATACACCGTGTTGTGGTGCTCCTTGTGGGTAGCAGAGTAGTTCAATGTGAAAAGCGGATTGAAGGCTTTGAGTGCCGTCTGTGTAGCGGCACCTCCCATCTTCTGTGGTTCATCCAGAATGATGATAGGGTTGTTGGCAGCAAGAACGGCAATCGGCTTTCGGGAACCGAACTCATCACGTTCGGAGTTGATGATGCGTGCCGCCTTGTTCTTGGCTCCTTCCTTCATGGTGTTGAAGGCCTGGGTGTTGATGATCATCACGCTGATGTCGTTGCTCTGCGAGAAGGTGTCGATGTCGTTGAGGCTGCTGCTGTCGTATATGAAGTAGCGAGCCTTCTTGCCGTATTGCTCCATGAAGTGATCTACCGTAATGTCGAAGCTTTTCTTCACTCCCTCTCGGATAGCAATGCTTGGAACCACCACGATAAACTTGGTCCAGCCATACTGTTTGTTCAGTTCGAACATCGTCTTGATATAGACGTAAGTCTTTCCCGTACCGGTTTCCATCTCCACGTCGAGCTGGCAGGCTCCGAGTTTCTGACAGAGTCCTTCATCCTGATGGATGTTGTTCTCGGTCTGAATCTGTCGGATGTTGTCAAAGAGAGCCACCTTATCCATGGCAAGGCGGTTGTTCTTATAGCCCAGGCTATTGCCCGCATCATCGCTATCAGCAAAAACATTGGCTTGAACGAATTTGATGTCATGCTTCTTGCTGTCAACCACATACAGTTTTCCCTTATCCATCCTGTATTCCAGGTTGGCTTGGTTGGGCTGCCCCCTGAAGACGTTGATGACGCTCTCCACGGCATCGGTCTGATATTGTTGTATCTTAAACTTCAGTTTCATAATCGTAATCAGTAAAGCTCTTTTTACTTTTTTACCCTTTTACCTTTCAAAATCCCTTTCTAAAGGATTTTGGTGACCGTGTCAGGAGAATATGTTTTAAAGATCTGCTCGAAGTTGGTGGCGGTTGAATCGTCCTTCATGCTGGTGTCACGGAGCACGGCATAGGCTGGTTGCATCTGAGCGATGGATTTTACCACATCGTCGGTTACATCCGGGTCGAAGCAAGCCACGAGGTATCCTTCGGCAACGTTATAGATGGTCTTGCCAGCTACCGTTGTCGTTTCTATCTTCGAATCCAGGGTTGCACCTAGTTCAAGCATCACCTGGAAGAGCAGGTCTTCGCCCGTTCTATCCGGCTTCACGTTATCAACCTGCGAGAAGAGGTCGGCTTGAGAAATATCCTTTGGAGAATAGTAAATGTCCTGCATATTGGTGGAATCGAGTTTCAGCACACGGAAGCCAGTATCGAGGTCCTGGGTGGTTAAAGGAGACTCCTCCTTGATCTTCTTGCCGGCTCTTCTTATTCTTTCCTTTCCTATTTCACAGATGTTCTTATAGCCTGCCTTGAAAGCTTCGTTCTTCTCATCGGTCTTTTCTGGGAGCTGCACCATGATGAACTTGCGGTTGCCGCCATCTTCGGAGTTGAGCTGCATGACGGCATGGGCTGTGGTGGCGGAGCCACTGAAAAAGTCGAGGATGATTCCTTCTTCTGTAAAGTTCGATTTAACTAGATTGTAAATGAGCTTTATGGGTTTGGTGTAATCAAAATATTTTTTGTCGAATAATTCGAGAAACTCTTTATCGCTTTCCTGATTATCTCCAAAATCATTTAGAAGTAAATCAGTAATAGACTTTCTCTTTTCTGCAGCTTCTTCTCCAACATCTCTTCGCAAAAGAAAATTCTTTGTTATGTATAGTAAATCCTTTTGTATGAATGTATCTATATTTGATTGTGAATCAGAAAATTTACTAACGACTTCAACTTCGTTAGTAGTTCTACCATTTTCATAGTAGATGTCATTTTTGTATTCGACATCCATACTGCGACCTGTATAAACTCCTGCTTTAATAATACCAGTTTGTTCTTCGCTTTTTACTCTTACTCCCGGCTTGAATATTCTAGAAGAGACTTTGTTGTTTATGTTTATTACTTTCTTATTAGAATCACTTACTTTTTCAACAGATAATTTTTCTAGTTTGAAAGTGTTTTTTGCATAAACAATTACGTATTCCATCACTTTTGCCGTATGTTTTGCAAGAAACGAAGGTTGCTTCTTTTTCTTCCAATGCAAACAATCAACAAAGTTTTGTTCTCCAAACACTTCATCGCAAACTTTTCGAAGATTCTCAACCTCATTATCATCAATAGAAATAAATATCACACCATCATCGGTCAGCAAGTCTCTAGCAACTTTCAATCTCGGATAAATCATGTTGAGCCAATCGGTATGGAATCTACCATTGCTTTCGGCATTGGTAAACATACGGTTGCCCTGCTCGTCAAACTGTCCTGAGTTGGTGAGATATTCTTCTGAAGACTGAGCGAAATCATCTTCATACACAAAATCGTTTCCGGTGTTGTAAGGTGGATCTATATAGATCATTTTTACCTTATGGAGGTAAGTCTCCTTCAGACATTTGAGAACATCGAGGTTGTCGCCCTCAATATAAAGGTTCTGGGTATTGTCGAAATCAACGCTGTCTTCACGGCAAGGGCGAAGTGTGGCATTGATAGGAGAGTTGGCAAGGAGAATCGCCTTGCTCTTGTCGGGCCAGGTAAACTGGTAGCGTTCCGCTCTTTCTGACATCACACTATCAGAAAGATTCTGCTTGAGTTTCTCGAAATCTATGAGGTGCTTTGGCAGACCGCTTCTTTCATCTACAGTCTCCGTAACGCAGTCGGGAAACAGCTGCGCAATTTTCGTAATATTGTCCTCGACACCATTACTACTCTGCATTCTTAATTTGTCCATTCGTAGCTCTTTTCATTGTTGGTTACTATATATAATAAGGTATAGCAACAAACATTGAAGCGAACTCCAACGTCTTTTGCTATAGCTGATGGGTGCGTTTGGAACTAAATCATTATCGGAGTAAAACGGGCAGCGGACAGAAGGATTAGCAGAAAGCCATCCAATGAAAGCCTTGATGAAGTGAAGACAAAGAAGAAGCGTGAGCTTCCCTTATCAACACTTAGGCTTTTGCCGGGCCCATCCACACGATAAGTTCCGCCCACGCTATAGCGTAGGCGTTTACAGAACTTACTCTTTGTGTGGAATATAACTTTAATTCTGGCAAAATTTAAGTGTTTCCGAACAAATTAGTAAACGCAAGTTTATAATCTTACTATGTTATATCTTTCTTTTCTGTTTCTTATATTTCTTACTTTTTAAATTGTTATACATTCATTGCAATGCCTTTTGGCATCCCAATACAAGGATGGTTATAGCGCCATCATGATTTTTATTATATTCCTGTTTCCTGATAACATTTTCTGCATCTTTGGAAGTGATGATTATGCAAATCATAAACTTGCAAAGTAGCAGTCGATATCATCATGCGTCTTCAATGTGATACATAGTCCACTATGAATTTCTTCTCTCGCCTTGTCAAGCTTCGCTTGCAAATCGGGAGTAATCACATGAGTTGATGTGCTCATATCCTTTGTTTTAAATTGTTATTTGGGGCAAAGGTAATAAAAAATAATGAGAAATGAGGTGTTCTTGTGAATTTTAACACAGATAATCACAATTATAGTTGTTAAGCAAAAGTTTCCTTCACAAAATTTGTGAATATCGAATTAAAATATTATCTTTGCAGCATCAAAACATTAAGGTTATGATAGTAAATTTCAACGAGGATTATCTGCGTGATCTATATAGATCTGGCAAATCTGATAAAAAGCATCGCTTTCAACCGCAAATAGTTAGAAAGTATATTCGAGTGATAGACCTTATGATATCGGAAGATAACGTTCAAGGTCTATGGAAATATAATTCTCTCAATTATGAACGGTTAGAAGGAAATAAAGAAGGTTTGTCCTCGGTAAGAGTGAATGACCAATATCGAATAGAATTTGAAGAAGAATTTGAGGATGGTCAAACTATTGCAACCATATGTAATATAACTGAATTGTCAAACCATTATAAATAATATAGTTATGAGCAACGATAATAAAACAACAAAGGAAATGCGAGCAAACGAGATGACTCCAGCTTTTCCTACGCATCCAGGGGATGTTCTGAAGGATGAGATAGAATACCGTGGAATCTCTCAGCGCCAGTTGGCGGAGGAAATGGGGATTGCTTATTCTGCCCTGAACGAAATTCTGAATGCTCGTCGCCCAGTAACGGAAAAAACGGCCCTGCTCTTTGAGGCTGCACTTGGAGTGAATGCTGAGCCTTTGTTGAAAATGCAGATGAGATATAATCTGCAATCTACTAAAAGTGATTCTACTTTTATGACGAGATTGGCAAAAGTAAGAAGGGTGGCTGCAGCCTTGTAAAAACAGAAGATATGAATAGTGATAATATAGATTTTGTAACTTGTTGCATTGGCTACTTGTCTCGTTGCTTGGGATAATATAATCAGCAAGTATATCAACGTCTTAAGACTTCTGGTATACTTGCTGATTTGATTTTTTACACAGATAATCATAATGTAAAGAGTCTGATAACTCTATCTTTTATCACAAAACACCCATTTATAACTCTATCTTTTATCACAAAACATGTCTTTATAACTCTATCTTTTAACAAAGTTAACATAAAATAATTGCTTATCTCGCTAATAATCAGTATTTTTGCGCATAATCTTTTAAAGAATCAAAACAACTAAGAATATGGCTAGAGCAACAGGTTCAATCAATTATTTGGAGCATCGCACGCCCTTGAAGGACGAAAGCGGTAAGTATCAGATACATCCGATGTTCGTGAAACAGGATGTCGTTGACAGGGAGAAGATGGAAAAGCGTGTTCGCGATCATTGTGCGATGAACGTTTCGTCCTTTATCTCTGCATTGGAAACGCTGGAGGATGAGACGCTTTATGCCCTGGCGGATGGCAACGAGGTGAGGGTAGGCGATATGTTTATCGTCAAGCCTAAGCTGGGGATGGTGAAGCATAAGGACAAGAATGGAATCGAATGGAAAAGGACCTATCATGAGGGGGATCTGATTCCAGCCAATGAGGTGGATATCTGCGGCTTGGAAATTCAGCCCACGAAGGAGTTTCTGGAGAGGCTGAAGCGCCACTCTAATGGTTGCAGCCGACAGTATTGGAGTGTGAAATCTACTCCAAAAGAGGCGGATAAGGAGTTTGCTGATATTGTAGAGATTTGTCAGCAGCAGGGTTATATCACGGTGAAGGATATGATTCGTGAATTCGGTGTCACCCGCTATCACGCCAATAAGGTGTTGAATGACCTCTGTGAGGAACCGGCTGCCAGAATGTATGCTACCAAGGAAGGTCCTATAACGCTCTATCGTTTGTGGAAGAAGGAGTAACTAAGACGTAGTTGTTGAAACGGCTCTTTAGGTTGACGGAATCGGTTCCTTAACTTGAATGAAGCGTCTCTTCTCGTTGAATGAAGCGTATCCTTAACTTGAATGAAGCGTCTCTTCTCGTTGAAGGATGCGTCTCCGAGAGTAAAAAGAAGCGTTTCCAGGAGTCAGAACAAGCGTCTTTTAGAGTATAAGCATATACCTTCTCAGACATTGCCACTAGGCTCAGCAGCTCTGCCGAGCCTAGTCAGCAGGTCTGCTGACTGCAGTCAGCACCTCTGCTGAGCCTAGTGACAACACCTTTTAGTCGTACAGCTATGACCTCTTTAGTTGTACAACTATACACTTTTTAGTTGTACAATCGTAAAATGATGATACTTCTATGAGATATATTGGGTGCTCTCATTCAATCCAAACATACAGCATCTTCCTTTTATAACGTTCGTTTGCTTTTGTTCTATTTCAACAAACGAAATGAGGAAAAGCAGCTTCTCCTAATTCTGGCTCATATTCAAAACCTTCGTAACTGAAGCCTGCCAGTTCCTCTGGAGTAAGAAGCTGATTATTCAAGATATATCTCACCATGGCTCCACGGCAAGATTTAGCCCATACAGCCTGCATCTTCAATCTGCCGTCTTTCTGGCGGACATAAAAGAGTGGCTGAATGACCTTTATCTCTTTACATACTCTCTTCCAATCAAACAGATGTTCATATTCCTCTGTAGAAAGATGGATGAGTATACCATCGTCAGCTTTCACACTATCGATGAGAACATCTGTCAGTTTGTCTTTCCAGAACTGATTGATAGGCTTGTCGTTTGTTGCTTCGAGCGATACGCAATGCTCCATACGATAAGGTACAATGCCATCCAACGGTCGAAGCAATCCATAAAGGAAGCAAGTAATCCAGAGATGTTTCTGGGCATACTCTAACGACTCCTCGCTCAAAGAACTGGCACGCAAATGTTTGTATGCCTGACCATTGTAAGCCAGGATAGCAGGCATCTTCTCTGCAGCCATAAAATCATGATATCGCTTCCAGTTCGTCATTGCAATCTTGCTGCTGCAATCAAGTTGCTTAGCTAATTCCTCTACATTCATCATTGCCATTTCTTTGGCCAAGTCATTGGCAACTGATTGGAATAGTGGCACGGAGATAGGCTTCCTGTCTGCCTTCTCAAACATGATTTTGGCATTTGCCAATAATATCTGCATAATAATCAATCTTTTGAATTGTACTTGCAAAGATAAGAAAAAATCAATATACAATGCTAAATAGCCAAGAAAAATCCCATAAAATTAAAATTTTTTATAAAGCGAGCATTATATAATAGTACTTTTTCTTGTGTAATCTATAAATATTTGTTACCTTTGCGTGAAAAGAACAATATAATACACTACTTAGTATGGCGGTTAAATATGAGATTCGTCAAACAGTTTTCTCATACCTCTTTTACCTGTATGATTTATGAACAAAAAATATCAGTTTAAGACAATGAAGCAAGTAAACATTCAATATTACAATTCGCCTTGCGGAGAAATCATCTTGGCATCGATGGGTGACGAACTGTGCCTTTGTGATTGGAATGAAATGCCATGTGCAGAGCGCAATAAGCATCGGCTTTTGCGGTATATGAAGGCTGATGTCAAGATAGAAACATCCCCAATCCTGGATCAGACCAAAAAGCAATTGGATGAATATTTTGCCGGTAACCGCAAGATATTTGATATTCCGTTGCATCCTGTAGGAACTGATTTTCAGAAACAAGTATGGCATGCATTGCTCGAAATACCCTATGGAGAGACAAGAAGCTATAAGGAAATAGCTATAAGTATAGGCAAACCTAACGGCATCAGAGCCGTGGCAAGTGCCATTGGAGCTAATGGCATCAGCATTTTCGTTCCCTGCCATCGAGTTATCGGAAGCAATCATTCCCTTACTGGTTTTGCCGGAGGATTGGACGCAAAGAGAAAGCTATTGGAGCTTGAAGCTGAATAAAACCAACATAAAATGGTGATTTATTATTAATTTAAATATCCGTAAAAACAAATTTTGATTAATTAATAGTTGTTTCTCTTACATTCTTAGTAAATATCATTACCTTTGCAGCATGAAAACATTATTAGACGTTCATACACATACAATAGCATCAGGTCATGCCTTCAGCAGTTTGCAGGAAATGACCTTGACAGCAAAGGAGAAAGGGTTGGATATCTTGGGAATCACAGAGCACGGTCCCAATATCCCGGGTACCTGTGATCCTATCTATTTCAGAAACCTTCATTGTGTTCCACGCCAGCTCTATGGAATCAAACTGATGCTTGGAGCAGAACTCAACATCCTCAATACGAAGGGAGATATCGATCTCGACGAGGATTACTGGCGTATGCTGGATATCCGAATAGCAGGCATCCATAGCCTTTGCTGGCAGGGAGGAAGTAAGGAGGAGAATACGCAGGGTGTCATCAATGCCATGCGCAATCCCTTCGTGCAGATTATCTCTCATCCCGGCGATGGTACGGCAAAACTGGATTTCGAGGAACTCATGAAAGTTTCCAGAGAGACGCATACCTTGCTTGAAATCAACAACCATTCCATGGCTCCCATCCGCCACAAGACTGTGGCTGCTCCCAATAATCTGGAACTGCTGGAACTTGCCAAGAAGTATGAAACTCCAGTCATCTTCGGAAGTGATGCCCACTTCTCTGCGATGATTGCCGACTACAGCAACATTATGCCACTGGTAGAAAAAGCAGAGTTCCCGGATGAGCTGGTTCTCAACTATCAGCCAGAGAAATTCATGGCTTACCTCAAGCCAACCCCTGAGAAATAGGAAAATTTAGTTTCACATTTCAATTTACACGACTATGATTATAGAAGAAATCATCAAGTATAATGAAAACTTCGTAGCCAGTAAGGCTTACGAAAAGTATCTTACGAGTAAATATCCAGACAAGAAACTTGCCATTCTTTCCTGTATGGACACCCGCCTCACTGAGCTTCTGCCAGCAGCTTTGGGCCTGAAGAACGGAGATGCCAAACTCATCAAGAACGCCGGTGGACTGGTTATCAGTCCTTTCGACTCAGCCATGCGTAGTCTCCTTGTAGCCATCTACGAATTGGGTGTAGAGGAAATCATGGTCATTGCCCACTCCAACTGCGGTGCATGCCACATGAACGGACAGCAGATGAAGAAATTGATGCTCAAACGTGGCATCCAGCAGAATGTTATCGATACCATCGGACTTTGCGGCATCGACCTCGACCATTGGCTGGAGGGATTCCACGACACAGAGGATTCTGTAAGGAATACCATCAATACGATCCGTACACACCCTCTCGTACCAAAAAACGTCAATCTTCATGGTTATATCATTGACTCACAGACGGGCAAACTGACAGAAGTGAAATAGAATAAAGGTATTAGTTTTAATTAAAACACATAACAGCAGTTTGTTGTACTTTCACCTTCCCTCTATGATGCTCTTTCCAAGAAAGTAACTTTCGTTACAGCCCCCACATATCATTCAGCATACTGATTGCTGACTCTGAGCGGAAGACATGATTGCGGAAGGTGATGATGCCTTCGGGAGCAAGGTGGGCTTCGAAGGAATTCACCAGGAAATCTGCTTCGAGCAGAATGCGGTGGTCGAGGCTGGTAACATCTTGATAAGTATGATGATGGGCAATGAGCCAGCAGATTCTTTCTATCTGTGTGGCTGTGAATCCATCTACTTCTGACAGTACTTTTCTTGCCTCGTCAGGACCCAGTTCTTCCTGGTGCTTGCCATCGCAGTTGCCGTATCTGGCTTCTGAAACGTGAATGCCTACATCGTGAAGAATGGCTGCTGCTTCGAGCACGAAGAGTTCTTCCTGGTTCATTCCCTCTGCTATCGCTATCATACGGGCAAAGTCGTGCACCTTTACGAAATGCTGGATGCGAGGCGCATCGCCACCATCATATTTTATCATCGCCCTCATCAGTTGGGCGAGTGTCAATTCCTTGTTTGTCATAATCTTATGTTTTTTTTAATCAATATTTATATCTACTTAAGATGTTAATCGAAGAGTTTCTTCCAAATCCACAATACCGCAATGGCGCCAATGACGCAGAAGACGAAGTTGGTAAGATAACCCTTGCCAAACAGTTCTATGTTCAGCAGATTGCTGATGATGGCGCCGGCATAACTGCCCACAATACCTATGAATAGGTTCATACAACATCCTTTGCCTTCGCCGCTCATGATGCGGTTGGCAATATAGCCAATGAAAATTCCTGTAAGGATTGGCCACGCAGTGAAATTTGCAATGTGTTCTAACATACTCTTTTTCCCACTTCGTTCGTTTTGTTCTTTATTGATGGATGTAATCCAGAATCTGCTCTGCATGAATCTTGGTCTTGATCTCCTTTGGAGTGAAGATCTTCTCAATGACGCCTTCTTCGTTGACAAGATAGGTAGTGCGGAGGATGCCGATGGTCTTTCTGCCGCAGGTTACCTTCTCGCCCCAGCAGCCGAGTTCCTGCAGTAGGGTGGTTTCGGTATCTGCGATAAGAGGGAACTGCAAACCCTTGGTTTCGGCAAACTTCTTCTGCAGAGCCTGTTTGTCCTTGCTCACGCCGATAATCTCATAACCGGCTGCTGCCAGCTCCTCCTTATGTGCCTGCAGGGAGCAAGCCTCGGCAGTGCATCCGCTGGTGTTAGCCTTCGGATAACTGTAGAGCACAATCTTGCGACCACGGTAGTCGCTTGCCTTTATCTCACGTCCGTCCTGGTCAATGCCAAGAATCTCTGGTATTTTATCTCCTACATTCATAATTCTATATTTATTTATTATATGTCTTGTTATGATGCAAAGATAATAAAAATAATGCGAACCGATGTGATTCTTATGATTTTTAACACAAATAATCGTTGTTTATCTTTCTACCTGGAAGTTTAAACGAATCTTTCTTTTGGATAAAAAAAAGAAAAATATAGGGAGGATATTTGGTAATATGCTGATATTTACTTACTTTTGTGTGATGAACGTTCATGGTATGAAACAGGGAGCGTGATACTAAACAGGTAAAAAAAAAGAAAATGAAGAAGATATTTTTGTTTATATTATTCTGTCTTTCCATATGCAGAATGTCGGCTTACGACTTTCTGCGAGCTGTGAAAGATGAGATTCCGGGAGGTTACAACTTCTGGGTTTATACGCCGGTAGATTATTTCTATTCGCAAGAACAGACTCCTGTCATCATCTTTCTGCATGGAGCCAGTCTTTGTGGAAGAAATCTGAATAAGGTGAGAAGATACGGACCGCTTGATGCCATCGTCAAGGGGCGCGATATCGATGCGCTGACCATCGTTCCGCAGAATCCGGGAGGAGCCTGGAATCCGAAGAAAATCATGGATATGCTAGACTGGGTGAAGAAGAATTACCCATGTGATTCTAATAGGGTTTATGTCTTGGGTATGAGTTTGGGCGGTTATGGCACCATGGATGTCTGTGCTACTTATCCCGACAGGATAGCTGCCGGCATGGCGCTGTGTGGCGGCTGTTCGTATAAGGATGTGAGTGGATTGGGCGATTTGCCTTTCTGGATTATCCATGGCACAGCAGATAGGGCAGTACCGGTCAAGCAATCGAAGGTGGTGGTAGATAAACTTGAAAAGGATGGCAAGGATACCCGATTGATATACGACTGGTGGAAGGGTGCCAATCACGGTACTCCTGCCCGCGTGTTTTATCTGAAGAAAACCTATCAGTGGCTCTTCTCACACAGCCTTTCAGATAAGGACAGACCCGTGAACCGCAACATCAGTATTACGATGAGTGATCTGGGCAGAGCATATGGTGATGTGAACAGAAATGCCCCTCAGCCTGAACTCATCGATGGTCCGAGTGTGATCAAGCAAGAGGGAAATGAATATTAAGGAATCAGGTGAACAGTTCTGCTACCTTCTCCAGCCAATTCTTATCAATATCATCGAAGGTGCTGAGGTGTTCACTGTCAATATCCAGTACGGCGATTACCTCACCATTCCTGATAACAGGCACTACTATCTCCGAACGGGAGGCGCTGCTGCAGGCAATATGCCCCGGAAATTTCTCTACATCTTCTACCACGATGGTCTCCGCTTTATCCCAAGCCGTTCCGCAAACACCCTTGCCCCTTTTGATGCGGGTGCAGGCCAGCGGTCCCTGGAAAGGACCCAGCACAAGAGTTCCGTCGATGACCCTGTAGAAGCCTACCCACCAGAAGTGGAAGGTGTCCATGATGCATGCTGAAATATTCGCCATATTGGCGATGATGTCGTTTTCGCCCTCTATGAGCGACTTAAGCTGAGGGAGGAGGGTAGCGTAAAGTTCCTCCTTCGTTTCTCCTTTTATAATAAGATGTTCTGCCATGATGTCTTTTTATTTGCTTAAATTCCTTTATGCGAATGATTTTTATGCCTTGCAAAGATACTGTTTTTTCTAAAATTGGGGGCTAAGAATGGGTTAAATCTTCTAAAATTAGGGGCTAAGAATAAATCAAACCTTCTAAAATTAGGGGCTAAAAATAGATTAGCCTGACTAAAACAAGATATTTTTCAGGTCTTTTTCTATGTTATCTGGCGTTTTTTTATTAATTTTGCAATCGAAATCATAAAAACAAACTATAATGAATACAAAAACTATTTTAATGGCTATGACTTGCCTTTGTGCATTCAACAGCCTTCAGGGAAATGCTCAGGTAGCAGGAGGAAATACTTTGGTTGCTACTGCGATTGAGCAGCGAAGAGTCACTCTTCGTGACAGTATATTGAACCATATTTCCGGTGCAAAGATTGCTGAGAAATCATTGCAGATCAAGAATTTCGGAGCCAGGAACGATGGAAAGACCGATTGCCGTGCTGCCTTTGCCAAAGCCATCAAGAAGGCTTCGGTGATGAAGGGTGCCAAGATTGTGGTGCCTGCGGGTACCTATTATATTAAGGGACCTATCGTACTGGCAAGCAATATCTGTCTGGAACTGCAGAAGGGAGCTACCCTGAAGTTTGCGCCAGAAGAGAAGTACTATCCTATCGTTAATACCAGTTGGGAGGGAACTTTCCTCTACAACTATTCTCCTCTCATCTATGCCTATGGCTGTAAGAATGTTTCTATCATTGGCGAGGGAACCATCGACGGCAACGCTATGACTACCTTTGCCAAGTGGAAGCCTAATCAGAAGAAAGCGCAGCAGTTGAGCCGCAAGATGAATCACGAGGAAGTGCCTGTAAGTGAGCGCAAGTTTGGAGAAGGCTACTGGCTTCGTCCTTAGCTCGTTCAGCTCTACAACTGCCAGGGCATTACCCTGGAAGGCGTAAAGATTATCAATTCTCCTTTCTGGTGCATTCATCTCCTAAAGAGTGAGAATATCATCTGTCGTAATTTGCGATATGATGCCAAGCTTATCAATAACGACGGTCTTGATCCAGAGTGTTCCCGAAACATCCTGATAGAGGGCATTGCTTTTAATAATGGTGACGACAACGTGGCCATCAAGAGCGGTCGTGACAACGATGGCTGGAACGCCAAGATGCCATCAGAGAACATCATCATCCGAAACTGCCATTTCAAGGGCTTGCATGCGGTGGTTATCGGTAGCGAAATGTCTTCGGGAGTAAGAAACGTCATCGTAGAGAACTGCGATTATGCTGGTTATTGCAAGCGTGGCATCTTTATCAAGACCAATCCCGACCGTGGCGGTTTTGTGGAGAATGTTTTCGTAAAGAACTGCAGTTTTGGCGATGTGGAAGACCTCTTCTATGTAACCAGCCGTTATGCTGGCGAGGGGTTGACCAATCAGCATTTCTCTACCGTGAAGAATATCTTTGTGGATGGTTTGAAGTGTAACAACGTGAGTGCTGCAGCCTTGGTTTTGCAGGGTACAGAGGCAAAGCCTGTTACTAATGTTTCTTTCGATAATATTGAGGTGAAGAATGCCAAGACAGGCATCAGCTTCGAGAATGTAATGGGGGTAAACATGGGTGAATGCAGCATTGGCGGCAAGGTGGGAACTCCTACCCAGGTTACTTCAAAGGATAAAGTTTTCGAAAGAAATAACAAGTAAGTTATTTGTTTTTCAATCTTTTTTCGTACTTTTGCACCATCAATTAAAATAAAGAAAATCCAGTTTTTTAAATGAAGTAAGAAAATGGCTGATAAAGATATGAAATGGAAGACGCTCTCGCAGAAGTATCTGATAGAGAAGTCTTGGCTCACGGCACGAGTGGATAAGGTGGAATTGCCTACGGGAGCCATTATCGATGAATATTACGTGCTGGAATATCCTGATTGGGTGAACACCATCGCCATTACGAAGGAGGGAGAGTTCGTCTTCGTTCGCCAGTATCGCTATGCGATAGGTAAGACGGTGAATGAACTTTGCGCAGGAGTGATAGAGAAGGGCGAGGACCCGATGGCGGCTGCCAAGCGAGAGCTGATGGAAGAGACTGGATTCGGTGGCGGAAACTGGCAGAAGTGGATGACGATTTCGGCTAATCCGAGCACTCATACCAATCTTACCCATTGCTATCTGGCTACGGATGTGGAGCGCATGGATGTTCAGCATCTAGACCAGGCTGAGGATATCGAAGTTCGCCTCTTCTCAAGAGAAGAAGTAATGGATATGCTGGAGAAGGGAGAAATCTGGCAAAGCCTGATGGCGGCTCCGCTATGGAAGTATTTTGCGAAAGCAAAGTAAGCTGCAGGGCTTCATTCATAAAAGCCAAGTAAACAGCAGACAATAGACTGTAAGCAATAGATATTAAACAATAAACATTATAAAGATGGTAATAGATTTCGAAAAGATTGCTGAGGCTCATTTGGAGGGCTTCAAGGGTGGACAGGGTAAACTCGACACCCGTAACTATGTGGATGACAAGGTGAAGATTATGTATTCTACCTTGCGTCCGGGTGCATCAACTGGTCTTCATACTCACGAGGGCAACTGCGAGATTATCTATGTGGTAAGCGGCACTGCTACTTTCCATTATGATGATACCGTGGAGGAGGTTCGCCAGGGACAGGTGCATTACTGCCCGATGAACCACGCTCATTATATGGAGAACCTCACCGACCATGATCTGGTTTATCTCGCCATTGTGCCTGAGCATCATTAATATCCTTGAAACATCAATTAGGGAAAACGCATCATATTCCTCAAGGAAAACGAAAAAAGAAAGTCCAACTCGGATGCCTCTCTCTCAGAAAGGCTCCAAGTTGGACTTTCATCATTCTTCTCTCTCTCTTATGTTGCTATAGTCATCTGTTTTTATCTAAAATTCTGCTAAAATATGCCGAATAGCTAAAAATGAGCGATTTACAAGTGTTTCACCTCAATAGAGGTAATGACTTGGTAATAGTTTTAACTTCTGTATTATACATAAGTTTGCATTACTTGTCAAACAACTCTTTTCGGTGACAAAGGTACAACATTTATGTGGATTGATGAAAATCATATCCATTTTTTAGATTTTATTTTCAGTTGCTGCCATATACGTAACTACTCAACACCCCTTGGATGTGTCAAATCCGCAAAATATTGATGATTTTGGCTATATTTATGCTACAAAATAGGCTATTATGTCAAATGAGTACTTGAAATTCATTTTTAGGGGCTGATTAGTAACAAGAACATCTGAGACCTACAGAGAATGAACCGCCAACCTGTGGGGAGGGATAAATTGAAAAATGCTTCCATACTGCGAATGTACGGAAGCATTTGTATGGGGGAAAAGACAAAAGATTATTGCAGACTCTTGTCAAGGATTTCAAGAAGAATGGTAGGGTCCTCGTGGATTTGCTCAGCAGTGAGTCCTCTCTTTTCCACTTCTTCAGCGACGGCAGGATAGTCCTTGAATTTATCCTTTATCTTTTTCAACAGTTTCTTTTGAGAATATTTTTCTCTTTTGGAATTAATTTTTTTATCCTCAAATAACATCCAATAGTAAACATGCTTGCCGCTATCAACCATATAGTGATATCCCCTACAGCCCAAGTAAACGGTATTATTTGTCCATATACCAGTAAACGACCTGCTGTGGGTGGAACTTTCAAAAGCAAACGGCTGCATATAGCCCGTAACATGTTTACCCTTGTAAATTTCAGTTGCCATAAAAGGGAATGTAGGGTCATCTTCATTAAGAACGAAAGTTCGCTTCTTGCCGTCTTGCATAGCATTGTCCACCACAAGGGATTTAATGTCTACGATTTTGTATTTTACATCCTTACCATTTTGTGTTTCACTGAAATAGATGTTTTTTTTCATGAAGTGGATGTCGTTCTGCAAATAGCCGTTGAGCACAGTACCGTCTTTAAGAGTCAGCACTGCCTTAGGCCATGAAACTTTCTCTTTAGGTTTCTTTGCGTTTGCTATTGTCGCAAACGAGAACACCATTAAAAAGATGATAAAAAGTAACTTTTTCATATGTACGTTTATTTAATGTTTCGATAGATATTTTTAACACTACAAAAATTTGATTACAAAAACTTTGTCATAAATCATAATCAAGGAAGTTATTCCAAAACTTCATCAAGTTTTCTGACTAATATAGTAGGGTCTTTACGAATCTCTTTCATACTTAGACCTTTGAGTATTTCCTTTATCTGAGGATAACCTTTAAAATACATTTTTAGCACAGTCTTTTGACCAATTCCTCCAATGCTATTATCCTTCAAATAATAGGTTCTTGCAAAGTCCTCATTCTTGGCTTTGTAATAAAACATGATAGCCAATCTGTAAATACTTCCCGATTTCACATGGGTAGCTGTGTTTATATAGTGAATATAGGCAGAAATGTTTTTCCCCTCATAAACTGGCTGAAGGAATACCGGATTTTTGTAGAGTTTCGGATTCTCTTTATAAGACATGCTCATTCCCATCTGGGCAACCATCGGAATCCAGTTTTCCCATTCTCCAGCCTTCTTGTTATAGTATTTTATCTCTTTTACATCAGTAGATGCGAAGTCTGCCTTCTCACCATCAGTTTTTTTGATTCTGAACTCATGGTAATTGTCTACATTAAAGGAAAACTTCTTAATGTCACCTTTCACAAAGGTGCCGTTGTTCAAGGTTACTTCTGCATTCTGAGCTTGAACTATTCCACAAAGAAGAATAGCAAGAAACATAAAAATCAACTTTTTCATACGCATGACTATTTAATTTTGTTTCAATTTAAATTAATTGTTTTGCTTATAAAGATAGGATGCTTTTCTTTAACTGCCAAAGAAAAAGAATATTATTAACACAATTATATAGATATATAACAAAATTTAGCATATAATGGCAGTAATTGCAGTTGGTATACTCATTTTCTGCGACCATCGGGAGCAAAAATTCTCCACCCTCATGGTGGAGCGAGGAGTTTTGGGGTTCCCGAAACATAACCTCGCTCCCTCCTCTAAGAACAAAAGACGAGATATTTGCCTTTCGGCTTTCCATGCCCAAGGTTGCAGACCTTAATTCTCTCAATTTACGCCAAACATCAAAGCTGCCACATTGAAAGAACAAGGTCACAGACACAAGCTACTTTGTACATGGAGTTTGCAAAGGAAAAGGTGATATTTTCAGTGTGAAACTTGCCAAGTGTTTCAGTTGTGTGTTGTTGATTTCCTTTGTGAACTATGCCGAGTGTGCTGTGTGTCCTCGGTATAGTCTGCATAAATCTAATGCCATGCTAAAACACTGCGGAGGTTCGCCCAAGTGGCTGGAGGCGCAAAGCCTCCAAGGAACGTTGCTGCAACCATTTCGGAGAATAGAGCGGTTGCCAATTAATCCACAAGCACATTTTACAGCGTACCAAGTGAGGGCATGTAAAACGTTGAATTGTTGAAGATAGGTGTTATCTTTATGAGAACCAACCACTTATACCCTCAACAAACTCTCAACAAATAGCTCTACACAACAAATTACTGGGCAAAAAAGAAAGAAAGGAATGGTGTTCATGGTTTTCTCTTTTCAACATTATCTTTCTTTTGTTGAGAGATTTGTTGAGAATATGTTGAGCCGTAAATGCCTGATGTTCAATACTTCTTTCATCATATTCAACAATTCAACAAAAATAAGGGGTGTTTTGTCCGTCATTTTTAGGAACAGAACTCATCCCCCTACAAGTAAGAATGTCATGCTTATGCTTCAGTACTTATTCACGACAGTACGACAGCGCCAAGCCAACAAACAAGCAAGAGGACATTCAACTAAAGGCGGTTGTTCTTCTATTGAGTTATAGGATAATGACACTACTTTTCTCTTTTGCCCCGTACAATCTCTTGAAGATGGTGGCACGAAACCGAGCGGCCCCGTATGAGTTTATACGGAAGCAAAGGGCAACAATCATCGGAAAGCCATACAACGTTTGCCAAATGCCATTGGAAGTTTCCTGTTTCTGTTGGACTTCCGACACCGTCAATAAACCATCCTTGTATATTGACCTTATCACAGCATGGAGTTTCATGGCGGTGACATGAAGCATATCAACCAATTCACCCTCACTCATCCACAAGTCTTGCAAGTTGGACGGAATGGATAACATTCCATTTCCGTCCACGGTGATTACAGTCCTTTTCATGCCATTCCCCCCATTGTCGGCATATGCCCCTTGATTCGACTTTCAAAAGCTGATATGTCATGCTCCAATTTAGTACTTGTCACCTTTGCGTAAATTTGTGTTGTGGCGATGTCCGTATGTCCCAGTATCTTGCTTACACTCTCTATCGGCATACCGTAGTTTAAAGCCAAAACTGCGAACGAATGCCGGCTTACATGAAATGAAATTCGCTTCTTGATGCCACACATTTTTGCCACTTTCTTTATACGCTTGTTTACCATGTCAAGTGAGCCAATATTAAACAAGTGCATATCTTTTCTCAATGGCTTGTAACGTTCAATTATCTGTATGGCTGCATCTATCAGTTTAATTTTGAATGGTACGCCTGTCTTTTGACGCTGAGAAACTATCCATGGAGACCCACTTATAATGGCAACATTGTCCTCTGTAAGATTCTTGATGTCAACGAAAGAGATACCTGTCCAACAACCAAACATAAACAAGTCTCTCGCAAAAGCAAAGTTGGGATTTTCCAACTCTATTCCTGCAAATATGTCCAATTCTTCCTCTGTCAAGAACTCACGCTCCTTGTGGTCTGGGTCAACGTGGTACATGGCAAACGGATTTCTCTGTATCTTGCCGTTGTAGTGTGCTGCCGTGACGATATGCTTCAATGGTATGGAGTATATCCAAATGGTAGATTGCGTGAGTCCAATGACATTCTTCAAATACAGACAAAAATCACGGATGAACTCCTCGGTAAGCTCATTCATGGACATATCGCTGCGCTTGTACTGAAATTTGATGAACTCGGCAACGTACTTTCTTACCGTCAGATACTTGCGGTAGGTTCGGACAGCTCGGTCTTTTCCCACGCGTTGGGCAAAGGCTGCGTTCTCCTTGTCAAAAGCTCTGAGTAATGTCTCATACTCCGTACCTATGCCTTGATATGCGTTTCTCACCATTTCAGCGGTAACGAACGCCTCACGGTCGGAAAGCCGTTGGTAATGCTTAGCGATTTGAGCCTTGATGTTATCAAGCGCAAAGTTCACCTCATTGGCTTCCTTGCTTCTGCCTTTGGCTCTGTTGCCCTTGGCATCCCATATCGCCTTGGTCACGCTCAGCTTGCAACTGAACTGTGCGATAGTTCCGTTGATTGTCACACGTCCCATGATAGGGACAATTCCGTTTCTCTCCTTGCTTCCGTTTACATAGAAGACTGTCTTGAATGTACTTCTCATAATTCCTTGCTTTTTGTTCTGTGCAAAATTAAATCATGAGAGTTGCATGGCAAATTCACAACCTGTGCAGAATTGAGAAGTAAAAACCGAAGCCGTTAAAAATGCTTATTAGAGAGTTTCTTTGAGGTAATGACTTGAAAGCGTTTCTACTTCTCAAATCCGCCATTTTCGCATTTCCTCACGAACGTCACTTAAAGCCAACAACTGCCACAACCACTTGAAACTCAAAATAAAAGCCCAAATCTGCTATTTTTTGCTTTTTTAGTCATTCTTTTTCTCTAAAAGAATATGCTGCTGATTATAGTTTTTCGCAGAACTCGATTTTCTCCTTGTTTGGACCTTCGATGGTGAAGAACTTTACGCCGTTCTCCCAGAAAGGAAGACCATTTACCTGCTGATCCAGCATCTTGAAGGTGCCGGCTTCCTTCACTACCAGGAAGAGATTCTCTATGTTCTTTACATCGATGGCGATGTGGTCGATGGCTCCATATTCCATCTTTGCCTGATGGTTCTGATAGGTCTCAATGATGAGATTGTGGAGCTGGAGGAAGGCTACTTCCTCGGTGCCGTTTACTGTGCGGAGGGCAGTCTCGAAGCCCAGGGCATGATAAAACTCAATGGTCTTGTTGATGTCGTTGGTAGGAATGCCGATGTGCTGCACGCCTGTTGTAAAATCTTTAATCTTCATAATGAATTTGTGTTTAGATGATTGTTATGATAAAACTTTCTGTATTTTTTTAAGATTTAGAAGCGGATGATTTCTGCTCCAATCTGGAAATAACTCTGGTTGCTCTGCGGATTCCACATGCCCTTGGCGTAAACCGGAATGGTGTAGTTGCCGAGCTTGAGGTCGTGGGTGGCTTGCAGCGATACGTGAACGATGCCTGCCGTGGTTCCGAAGAAGTGGGCATCCTCGCCAGCTCTGTTAAGGGCGAAGGCTCCACCTACTCCTGCATCAACCTTCCAGCCATCCTTCTGGTAGATAGGGTATTCCGCATAGGCGATGCTGGAATGGTCCATGGCAAAGCGGAAAGACGGCTGGCAAGCCTTGCTCCAGCAGATTTCCGACAAATACCGGGAGTACGGCTTCGACTCCCGTTTCTACCGCAGCCACTTCGGCACAGAAGGAGGATATGCGGACGATGAAGTCTGGGAGAAAATGGTGGACGACTGGGAAGACGCCTTCCAACTGAAGATGCACGAAGAAAAGGAGAAAGAGATTGCTTTCCGCAAAGATGCCCTCGAGCGCAGGCTCCGTTCCAATCTGAAAGACATCCCCGAGTACATCCGCCAGAACCGGGTGGATAAGGACGAATTCTTCCAGACCTGGGGCATGATGAGCGGCTTGTGGAATACTGTCGACTTTGAGCGTATACGGAAAATCGTGCACATCCAGCGCTCTTGCCCCGAGATAGTGAAAGTGGCCCGCAAGATGGGGCGTATGGCAGACGACGAAGGACGTGAGCAAATCCGCGTTGCCGAGGGAAACGTCTACAAAATGGATGCAGACCAAAGCGGATTTTACCGCACTGATGCACAAATTTCT
>OGYH01000019.1_pt1 | contig 131777 bp, 65 predicted proteins | sample 1576511 | NCBI WGS metagenome assembly OGYH01 (sample SAMEA3541522, study PRJEB24748) | human gut metagenome | biome: human gut; feature: human-associated habitat; material: faeces | place: China | collected 2012
TTCCAATAAGTGCGCCACTGATTTTACTCCCCATTTTTTGTGCCAATATTTTTCGAGTAATACAGCCCGCACTAATGATTGTAGCCAGTTCGGATACATATTTAAGAGCTGTCTTCTGTTGCTCATTCAAGTATGCCCCTATTCTTCTGTTGTGAATAATCTTATAAATGTAGCGACTTTTCTTACCCAAATGTGTGGCTGTCTGCTCAATGGTCATCCCCTGCATTTTTAAGTTCAAGCTTTCCCTGTATATCTTCAATTTTTCTCTGTGTCGGACATCTCCCATGTTAAATATGTCCTGAAGAATTAACGAAGAAGCCGTGTCTCTGTCAGGATATTCGTATTTGAGCTTTTTCTTGGTCTGACGGATTATTTTCTCTATTTCCGGTATCATCGTGTCCGTCATATTCTTGATTAGATGGAATCGGTCGCAGATTTGTGTAACACCAGGAATTATTCTGTTTATAGCCTCTGTGAAACATCTTCCACGGTCTCTCGTTATATATTGTATTTGAGGATTCCGGATGAGCCAGTTATCAAGTGCTTCTCCGTTTCTATCCTCTAACAAAGCAATAGGTATGTGTGTCATCTGGTCTACGACCACACTCATATAATCCTTACCTTTTTTATAGGCAAAATCATCAATACCTACATAAATACTTTTATTATGCATAGGATTGTGTTGTCCGCACTGTTGTAGGATGCGTAAGCAGGAAGAACTACTGGCTGTTATATGGAACAGTTGCAAAAGAGAAGAGGCCTTTCGGGAAGTAAGTTCCAAACTTATCGATCTGATGCGTTCCTCAACAAGATAGCTCCGTCTACCATACCGACGAGCCAGAAAAGACAACGGTTCGCAGAATATTTTTTGTGGACAAGAAACATTGTCACAATAATATTTGCCAACCTTGATGACTAACTCCAAAGTATGACCGTAAACTTCAAGATCCTCAATATGACGGGAGTAGTAACTGTGCAATCGGTGACTGAAATGTCCGCAATAAGGACAGGAAGCCCCTTTGCCAGCCGTATGTAGAAAGACCGTCAATGAGCCAACAGCTTCAGAGATACCATCTTGTTGCAGATTATCGTAGCCAAGACTGAATCTGAAATCATGGAATAATCCCCTATTTGTAGGAGCATTTTCTTTTTTTGATGTATATTTGTACGTTGTAGATATGACTTGTTGCATTGTAACTCTTAATGATGTGGTGTCTTTAAAGTTACTAAAAAGCAAACATATCTACAACTTTTTATAGGATTAAGAAAGAAGAAGAGGGAAACCGTCGAAATAAAAAAGAGATTACCACCAAATTTGACGAAGAACCTGAAAACACCAATACACCCGCTGTAGGAATCTCTGTAGTCCCGATCAATGCTTTGGCTCCCTTCGATAAGTTGAAGGTATAAGGCTGATCTGAATAGTTTAATACAATTCCTAACCCATTCCGGTATTCCATTGTCACGCCATAAGGCAAATCCATTACCGGGATATTCAGCTGTGCATATAGCTTTTTCAATATATCTTTTTCCAATGCTCCATTGTGGCTGTCCACTCCTACATAGGTAATCGTACCTTTCCCCAGTTTGCGGAAAGTCACAGCCGGACTTCCTTCATAGAATTCGTTTTTATAAGTAGCCCATACTTGAGCATCTGCCGGAGGATTCAGAATCTCTCCCCATGTATTCCAAATATACTCTTTTCCGTCCATAACAACAGTACCGGGATTTTCGGGAAGCAGCAAATCATAAAAGTTCATTTCATTTCCGGTCAGCGGAGTAATCATAGAACCAAAGGGAGCTTCCGGAAGACGACCATAACGGTCTTTCTGTGCCGTACGACAAGTCAGAATGAGGTTTCCGCCGTTCTTTACATAAGTGATCCATTTGTCTACCAGTTCTTTATCAGCTAATTGATAAGTCGGTGCAATAACGACCGGATAATCGGACAAGTTCTTTGCTTCGGAAATAAAATCGACAGGTGCTCCGAATGATTTTAAGGTACGGTAATACTTTTCAATATGTGCAAAAGTATCCCATGTCCGGTTCTGTTTCTGTCGCTCAATGCTCCAGGAGTTTTCATGGTTAAAAAGAATAGCTGTACGACGGGCAAGGTAATCGGCAGGTTTGGTTTCACGGGAAGAGCTATGTTTACGAAGTTCACGAATCTCCTTTATAAATGTCTCATATTCTCTTCCACCGGGAGTTATAGTCACTCCGTCCGTGCCGACAATTCCGTAATGATATTGTTCCGTGCCGTAAAGAGGCTGGCGATAACGATAGGTGCAGATAAAATCACTTCCACCGGCAAACACACTCCACATCCACAGACGAACTGCGCCCGGAAGAGGTTGGGGATTGATACTGCCCCAGTTCACCTGTCCCGGCTGTAATTCCATCACACCATAAGTTCCCTGTATCGGACGGAAAAAGTCATTTGCCCAAGCTATCCGCAACGGATTACCTACCCGGTAGCCTCGACGACCAATCCCCTCATTATCACCATATACCATATAACGGGTATAACTTTGAAAATCAAGCGAGGGGCTACCACCGATGTGACCTTCATCATAATTCGGTATATAATTCGTAGTCACCCATTGGTTCTTTGCATATTTCTTTATCAACAGACATTGTTCGTTCAGGAAATCATTGGTTTGTGATGCAGCAAAACGGCGGTAATCCAAAATTTGATGATGATTCATAAACATCTGTACGCGCTTGGGAAGCGTTATTTCATCAAAAGACGAATAAGCCTCACTCCAGAAAGCAGTGCCCCATGCATTATTTAAAAGTTGAATGTCATTATTGTATTTGGCACGGAGAAAATCACGGAAAGCAAGCTCCGCTTTCAGATTATAATCAAACTGTACAGCAGGTTCGTTGTCGAGTTGCCATCCGATAATACGGGAGTCATTGCCATAATGTTGCGCCAGTTTTTCAATCATCTTGTATGATAATTCCCTGTAAAGAGGCGAAGCAAATGAAGCATGCTGGCGAGCACCGTGGTCAAGTATCGTTCCATCCTCATTCTTCAATAGAATTTCGGGGTATTTCCGGCTCATCCATACAGGAGGAGTGGCAGTAGAAGTACACATGATAACTTTCAAATCATACTTGGCTGCCAAAGCTACAGCCCTGTCCAGCCATGCAAAATCATAGCGTCCCTCTTCCGGTTCCAGTTGCGCCCAGGCAAACTCGGCAAAATGGGTAAATTCAAATCCCAATTCATGCATTTTCTTGAAGTCACGTTCCCACTGGCTCTCATCCCAGTGTTCGGGATAATAATAGACACCCGTCAAAGTCAGGTCTTTATCATCAAACCAGGGAGAAGTTTCAATTACAGTCTTTTGAGCTTGCTTCTGTTGAGTTCCGGTTGCCAGTCTCTCTGCTGCCTGTATTCCGGTAGAAACGGTTAATAGACCGGCACAGAAAGTAGCCAGAATTTTACTTTTTACCATATACTTCATAAATTCGATTGATTATTAGCGTTATAAAACGTTATTCATATATTTTCCATTCCCACAAACCGGCATCTCCCCTACGAATATGAAGACGGAGATAACGTGTCTCTCCTATCTCCTTAGCAATATGTGGAGAGCATACTTGTACTTTCCCTTGTTCGGCACACATCTGCCAATGTTTTCCGTCGATAGACTTCTCCAGTCGCCAGGTATGTCCTTCAGTGGGACGGGTAAAATAGAGCTGGCACTCCCCGACCTTACGGATTTCCTTTAAATCGACTGTAATAAACGGACTGCTATCCGTATCAGCCGCCATCCAACGGGTTCCATTCGATTCGTCAGCTACATGGGTAGCCTGATAAGTATGCGTGCGGGTATAGCTCTTCACCGAACCTTTTTCCGGCAACGGTTGATTGGGTTGCGTTTCGATATTGACCACGGAAGTACGGGGAGATTTCTCACTGGAAGCATAAAAATGCGACTGTAATGCCAGATTCGGCCGGGTCTCTTGGGAAGCAGCCAGATAACCTACACCACGCATATCGGGGATTAATGTCTTTATCGTTCCATCGTCATTAAATTCCATCCGGTTAGCATACACTTGACGGGTAGTTCCGCCATCTCCGTATTCCAGATAGAGAAAAATATATTCATCCGTCCCATCGTCATAAAACACGTTGCCATGTCCCGGTCCCCACACTTGATTTTCAGGAGAAGAGAATAAAAAAATGTCGTTCCCCTCCGGCTTTACAAAACCCGTCAAAGGAGACCCGCGACTCATCATATAAGCATTGACATAATTCTGATGACCACTCAAAGTATAAATATAGTAATAGATACCTTTACGCTTAAACATCACCGGACCTTCGGAATATCCCTGGCGGGCTGTTGCCAGAGTTACCGGCTCACCATCCAGATGAAGCCTGTCCGCAGAAAGCCGTCCCGCATTCCGGCGACGCCAGAAGATATATCCTGAACCATCGTCATTAATAAAAGGTTCTCCGTCAATATCATCAACGACAGCCGGGCTATCTGTTCCTTCTTCTCCGGGAGGCAAAAGCCCCTGTCCCGCAGTAAAATGGAAAGGACCATCCGGGCGATCAGCTACAAGTACATAAGTTCCCATCTTGTCATCCGGTTTCACAAACGTAACGTATAAATAAAACTTGCCGTCCTGCTCAATCACTTTTCCAGGCGCCCAATACCGGAAATAGCCCTTTTTCTTTTCACCTTTATCATTCGTGTAGTCATATCCTTTCGACCAGTCGAATCCACTGATATGGGAACCTTCGAAACTCCAGTTCACAAAATCTTTCGATTTCCATACGACAGGAGTTCCGGCACGTCCAAGTCCGTAATCCAGATCGGTAGTGCCATAAAGATAATAGATATCACCAAATTTGGAGACAGACGGATCCGCCAGATTATCGGGAATAAGCGGATTATAGTTCCGGTCGGCAATCAGTGACTCCACAATGGAGGCATCCACCGCAAACGCCGTTCCATGACGAATCCCCCTCGGAAAAAAGACCTGATCGGACACATCTTCCCATGTTTCACCATAGTCCAAAGAACGAACAGCTCCATAACGATGGTCACGGTATTTATCAAAATAGACATAAAGCGTATCACCTACAAAAAGAGGAGCCGGACCTTCCGCCCAATATTTTCCTGTAATAGGTGCCGATACTTTGGTCGGGAATCCTTTTTCTATCTTCTTTGTACGCGTCACACGCAAATTCTTTTCCGGCGGATTGGAATTTTCATTCTTGACTACCATTATCAAGTCTTCCCGCTTCGGGTCTTTCACAATAGCGGCATCAATCACACTGAAATCTGGATTGAAGAACATCTTCGTCTTTGAGAAAGTACGAAAATCCTTCGTTGTTACATAATAAATACGATGATTCAGTCCCTTCTCACTTTCACTGGTAGCCACATCTTTGTGACGGCCGGGAATCGTAGTTGCCCAAAAGATATAATAAGTTTGTGAAGGTTCATCATAAAACAGTTCGGGAGCCCAACAGTTATGTGCATCCGGCTCGTGCATCATCACAGGGATTGCTTGTTGCTCACTCCAATGAACCAAATCGCGTGAAGAGGCATATCCGATAATCCGGTCCGTCCAACTGGAAGTCCAGACCATGTGAAAAGTGCCGTCCGGCGACTGGCAAATGCTGGGGTCACGCATTAATTTATCTTTACCAACCGCAGGGGTAAGATAAGAACGTCCGCCATGTAAAGGCAGCCAGTTCAATCCATCATAACTATATGCTAAATGCAGTCCGTCTTTACTGTCATTGATAAAATAAGAAAAGAGGTAAGCTGTCTCACCGGCAAAGACTGTCATCACCGACCAAAGACTTAGAGCTATCCAGATTACTACTTTTTTCATGGTTCCTTATTAAGATTAAAAAGTTTACCTTGCAAAGATAAGGCATCTCCGCCCCTCCTCAAAGATAAAGAGCATGGACAATATTTCAAATCCATGTAGTTTTGTACACGAACGCTTTTAGATGTCCATTTTGATACAATATTCTATGTATCTGTACATCTTTCTATTTACTAAACCCTTAAAAAGCTCTACTTTAGCGGCAGATTTTAAAAAGAATGAAAAACATATCAACTCTATATATCATGAAACGACTTTTAGTAAGTATTGCTATCGTATTTATCTCCATACTGACCGTAGCGGGACAAAATCACTCTTTCAGTTTATCCGGCAAATGGAATTTCCGGATAGACCGGGAAGATACCGGCGTCAAGGAACAATGGTTCAAAAAATCCCTCGACGATTCTATCAACCTACCCGGCTCCATGCCCGAAAAATTGAAAGGAGATGAAGTGACCGTCCGTACCCAATGGACCGGAAGCCTCTACGACAGTTCTTACTACTTCAACCCATATATGGAAAAATACAGGATAGAGGGACAAGTAAAGCTACCCTTCTTTCTGACTCCCGACAAACATTATGTAGGTGTGGCCTGGTATCAAAAGAAAGTGACAATTCCGGCTGACTGGAAAGGAGAAAGAATCACTCTTTTTCTGGAACGTCCGCACATCGAAACTACTGTATGGGTAAATCAGCAGGAGCTTGGTATGCAAAACAGTCTTTGTGTTCCCCATGTCTATGACCTGACTGCTGCAACCACCCCCGGAAAAACGTACCTGATTACCATCCGTATCGATAATAGAATCAAAGAAATCAACGTAGGTCCAGATTCTCACAGCATCACCGACCAGACACAAGGTAACTGGAACGGTATCGTCGGACGAATCGAATTACAAGCTACTCCTAAAGTCCATTTAGAAGATATTCAGGTATATCCCGATTTGAGCAATCAGAAAGCGCTGGTTCGCATGAATATACGGTCTGCTTCTTCCACCAAGGGAGAGATCACCCTTTCCGCTGCGAGCTTTAACACGGACATTCAGCACAAAGTGGCTCCCGTACATCAAAGTTTCAACATCCGTCCGGGAGATAATCCGGTGGAAATGGAACTTCCGATGGGAAAAGAGTTTCTGACGTGGGATGAATTCAGTCCGGCACTTTATAAACTGACGGCAAAATTGACCAACGGCAAGCAAACTGACACACAACAAGTACAGTTCGGTATGCGTGATTTCAAGATAGAAGGGAAATGGTTCTATGTAAATGGTCGCAAAACGATGCTTCGCGGTACGGTGGAAAACTGTGACTTCCCATTGACAGGCTATGCGCCGATGGATGTAGCTTCTTGGGAACGGGTGTTCCGCATTTGTCGTAACTATGGCCTGAATCACATGCGCTTCCACTCTTTCTGTCCGCCGGAAGCAGCTTTCATCGCTGCCGATCTGGTCGGTTTCTATCTGCAACCGGAAGGACCGAGCTGGCCGAACCACGGTCCGAGACTGGGTAACGGACAACCGATTGACAAATACCTGATGGACGAAACCATTGCACTGACCAAAGAATATGGGAATTACGCTTCTTACTGCATGCTGGCTTGCGGCAATGAGCCTTCCGGTCGTTGGGTGGCATGGGTCAGCAAGTTCGTGGATTATTGGAAAGCAACCGATCCGCGTCGTGTATACACAGGAGCCTCCGTTGGAAACAGCTGGCAATGGCAACCTCACAATGAGTATCATGTGAAAGCCGGCGCACGCGGACTTAGTTGGGCAGGTGCGCAACCGGAAAGTGAATCGGATTATCGTGCAAGAATCGACACGGTGAAACAACCGTATGTATCACACGAAACAGGTCAATGGTGCGTATTCCCGAATTTCAATGAGATCCGTAAATATACCGGAGTCAACAAAGCGAAGAACTTTGAAATCTTCCGGGATATTCTGAACGATAACCACATGGGAAGCCAGAGTCACGACTTTATGATGGCTTCGGGCAAATTGCAGGCACTCTGCTACAAACATGAGATTGAAAAGACCTTGCGTACTCCGGACTATGCGGGATTCCAGTTGCTGGCTCTCAATGATTATTCCGGCCAGGGAACTGCATTAGTCGGTGTACTGGACGTGTTCTTTGAAGAAAAAGGATATATCAACGCAGAACAGTTCAGACGCTTTTGCAGTCCGACCGTACCTTTGGCGCGTATTCCTAAATTTGTATATGCCAACAATGAAACATTCCATGCCGACATTGAAGTATCTCATTTCGGAGCTGCTCCCTTAGAAAGTGCAAAAACAGTATATACCATTAAGGATAAATTCGGAAAAGTATATGCTCATGGAACTGTCGGCACCCATCACATTCCCATCGGAAATCTTTATTCTCTGGGTAGTGTAGATATGACTCTGGAAGGAATCGATACACCGCAGAAACTAAATCTGGAAGTACGTATCGAAGGCTGTGATGCCGTAAACGACTGGGATTTCTGGGTATATCCGGCACAAGTGGAACTGGTACAAGGAACAGTATATACCACCGACACCTTGGACGCCAAGGCATTGGCTGTGTTACAAGACGGAGGAAATGTGCTGATTACGGCTGCCGGAAAGATACAATACGGCAAAGAAGTCAAACAATACTTCACTCCCGTATTCTGGAATACTTCCTGGTTCAAGATGCGTCCGCCGCACACAACCGGTATTTTCCTGAATGAATATCACCCTCTTTTCCGCGAATTCCCTACCGAGTATCATAGCAACCTGCAATGGTGGGAACTGCTGAACAAAGCGCAGGTGATGCAATTCACCGACTTCCCGGCAACATTCCAACCAACGGTTCAAAGTATTGATACCTGGTTTATCAGCCGGAAAATCGGCATGTTGTTCGAAGCAAAGGTATTGAACGGTAAATTGATGATGACCAGTATGGACATTACTTCCCAACCGGAAAAACGAATCGTTGCCCGCCAGATGCACAAAGCAATCCTGAATTATATGAATTCGGATGCTTTCCGTCCGGCAGACAAGATAGCTCCGGAGCTGATACAAGCATTATTCACCAAAGTGGCGGGAGATGTGAAATCTTATACCAAAGATTCTCCTGACGAGCTCAAACCGAAAATTAACTAAATGAGAATTATCAGGCACGAATTACACGGATTACGCTGTTGCTTTATAAAAGCGTAATTCTAAAAACCGTGAAATCCGTGTAATCCGTGCCTAAATTCCATAAACAATATACATTAAATATCATTTTACATGAAAACTACGATCATAGGCTTGCTACTCTTGGCAACGGCAAGTGTCAATGCACAGGAGAAAGCCCAAACATACCAGTTGGCAGATGCTCCCCGCTACAGTGAGGAGACGGGATATGGATATGATCTCGTCGCTACTCCCGAAAAAGGCAGCAAGGCACCCTTCTTCTTTTCTGTCCGCGTGCCGGACGGTAACTATCAAGTAACCGTTCGCCTGGGAAGCAAGAGACAGGCAGGGGTGACAACAGTAAGAGGCGAATCACGCCGACTGTTCATTGATAACCTCGCTACTAAAAAGGGACAATTCGTAGATGAAACATTTATCATCAACAAACGCAATCCCCGCATTTCCGAAAAAGAATCCGTACGTATCAAACCCCGCGAAAAAGCCAAACTGAACTGGGACGACAAACTGACGCTGGAATTTAACGGCGATGCACCCGTATGCCAGAGTATCAGCATCGAGCCTGCCGATCCGTCGGTGATTACCGTTTTTCTATGCGGTAACAGTACCGTAGTCGACCAGGACAACGAGCCATGGGCAAGCTGGGGACAAATGATACCTCATTTTTTCGGTACGGACGTTTGTATCGCCAATTATGCGGAATCGGGCGAATCAGCCAATACGTTTATTGCCGCAGGACGTTTGAAAAAAGCATTGAGCCAAATAAAGAAAGGAGATTATCTTTTCATGGAATTCGGGCATAACGACCAAAAGCAAAAAGGGCCGGGCAAAGGAGCTTATTACTCTTTTATGACCAGCCTGAAAACATTTATTGATGAAGCTCGTGCACGGGGAGCATACCCCGTACTGGTGACTCCCACCCAACGCCGGAGTTTCGACGCAACCGGACATATCCGTGACACACACGAAGATTATCCGGAAGCCATGCGCTGGCTGGCAGCTAAAGAAAATGTTCCGTTGATCGACCTCAACGAGATGACCCGTACGCTTTATGAAGCTTTGGGAACAGAAACGTCGAAACGTGCTTTCGTACACTATCCGGCAGGCACTTATCCGGGACAGACCAAAGCTTTTGAGGATAACACCCACTTCAATCCATACGGAGCCTATCAAATAGCCCAATGTGTGATTGAAGGAATGAAGAAAGCCGTACCGGAACTGGCTAAACACCTGAAAATAGACCCGTCCTATAACCCGGCACAGCCGGACGATGTGAATAGTTTCCACTGGAACGAATCACCATTCACGGAAATTGAAAAACCGGACGGAAATTAAGAGATAAGTAGTAGGTATTAAGTATTAAGAATCAGGCATTAGATAAATATGAAAACCAAAAGCATCTTTCCCCTGTTCCTATTGGCAGGCACACTTTTGACAGCAGCTTGCGCCACCCCAACGGCTAAACAGGCAGGAAACAACAGCTTCGAATGGGGGCAAGTACCGCAACAACCGGATTTGTCATGGGCCGATAGTGTAGGCAGCCGGCAAATGCCCGGAAACCATGTAATTTTATCCGCTAATTCTTTTGGCGCAGTAGCAGACAGCACGGTGCTTAGCACGGAAGCTATCCAGAAAGCAATTGACAGTTGTGCCGTCATCGGTGGAGGAACGGTAGTTTTTCAGCCGGGATATTATCAGACTGGCGCACTGTTCATAAAAAGCGGTGTCAACCTGCAACTGGACAAAGGGGTGACTTTACTGGCCAGCCCTTACATTCATCATTATCCCGAATTCCGCTCACGGATTGCAGGAATCGAGATGACATGGCCCGCGGCAGTTATCAACATTGTCAATGAAAAGAACGCTTCCGTCAGCGGAGAAGGAACGCTGGACTGCCGGGGAAAAGTATTTTGGGATAAATATTGGGAAATGCGGAAAGAATACGAAGCAAAAGGATTGCGCTGGATTGTGGATTATGACTGCAAACGGGTACGGGGCATCCTCATAGAACGTAGCTCGGACATTACATTGAAAGGATTTACCCTGATGCGTACCGGTTTTTGGGGATGTCAGATTCTTTACTCCGATTATTGCACGATAGACGGATTGACCATCAACAACAATATAGGTGGACACGGTCCGAGCACGGACGGTATCGACATTGATTCTTCCTGCAATATCTTGGTCGAAAACTGCGATGTAGACTGTAACGATGATAATATCTGTATCAAATCGGGACGGGATGCAGACGGACTGCGGGTGAACCTTCCTACGGAAAATGTGGTCATACGCAATTGCATCGCCCGCAAAGGTGCCGGACTTATCACCTGCGGAAGCGAAACTTCCGGTAGCATACGGAATGTATTGGGATATAATCTGGAAGCAATCGGCACCTCCGCCGTGCTGCGGTTGAAAAGCGCCATGAACCGTGGAGGGACAATCGAAAACATTTATATGACCGAAGTAAAAGCGGAAAACGTCCGTCACGTGCTGGCGGCAGACTTGAACTGGAACCCCAGTTACAGTTACAGCACTTTACCCAAAGAGTATGAAGGGAAAGAAATCCCGGAACACTGGAGAATCATGCTGACTCCGGTAACGCCTCCCGAAAAAGGTTATCCGCGTTTCCGCAATGTCTACGTATCAAAGGTAAAAGCGGAAAATGTGGACGAATTTATCTCCGCTTCGGGATGGAATGACTCGTTACGTCTGGAAAATTTCTATCTTTATGCCATCGAAGCGCAGACCGACAAACCGGGCAAAATCTGCTATACGAAGAATTTCAACTTGTCTGAAATTACATTAAAGACAGAAGAAAAGAATGTCATTGAACTAAAAGAGAACGAACAAAGTAATATCAACTTCAACTATGTTAAGACATCTCCTGACCATCGTACTGCTGGGAATCTTGCTCATTGATGCGCAAGCACAAGCACTGACGCCACCTGCCGGCACTTTCCGGTTGGGCATATCAAAAGGAAATGAAAGCCACTGGCTAAAACCTAAAGAAAAGATACAGGGAGTATCCTTCCAATGGAAAGCACTGCCCGATAGTCGTGGATTTATTCTGGAAGTAGAAGTCGCCTCTGCTCCGGAAGCCGATGCCCTATTTTGGAGTTTCGGCGATTGCCAACCGGATTCGGACATCAATGTATTCAGCGTGGAGGGACAAGCCTTCACTTGCTACTACGGAGAAAGTATGCAATTACGGACGCTGCAGGCTGTCACTCCTACCGATGATATTCGCTTGAGTGACGGACATAAGGATGCAACTCCCCTGATGCTTTACGAATCAGGCAAACGAACCGACCGCCCTGTACTGGCCGGACGTTGCAGTCTCTCCCCGGCTTCTTCGCGAAACGAAGGAAGCAAGCCTTTCCGGCTTTACTTCTGTTTCTACGAACAGAATGAAAAAGCGGATTACAACTACTATATGTTACCGGATATTTTTGCCAAAATCGACAAAAAATGAAAAGGATCTATTTATTATTCAGTCTGTTAATAGGTTGCATCTATCTACATGCAGCCATTTATAATGTAATGGACTTCGGAGCCAAAGCGGATGGGAAAACGATTGATTCGCCTGCCATCAATCGTGCAATTGAAGCGGCCGCACAGGCCGGAGGAGGCACAGTATATCTACCTGCGGGAGAATATGCGTGTTATTCCATCCGGTTAAAAAGCAACATTCATATCTATTTGGAACAGGGCACCCGTATCATTGCCGCCTTTCCCGGAAAAGAGGAAGGATATGATACCGCCGAACCGAATGAACATAATAAGTATCAGGATTTCGGTCACAGCCATTGGAAAAACTCTTTAATTTGGGGAATCGGACTGGAGAATATTACGATCAGTGGTCCCGGCTTAATCTATGGCAAAGGCTTGACCCGTGAAGAGAGTCGCCTACCGGGGGTAGGCAATAAGGCTATCAGCCTGAAAGATTGCAGAAATGTGACCCTGAAAGATTTATCCATGCTGCATTGCGGGCATTTCGCCCTGTTGGCTACCGGAGTGGATCATCTGACGATTATGAATCTGAAAGTAGACACCAACCGGGATGGCTTTGATATTGATTGCTGCCGGAACGTACGTATCAGCCAATGCACGGTGAACTCCCCCTGGGATGATGCCATTGTATTGAAAGCCTCTTATGGATTAGGACGCTTCCAAGATACGGAAAATGTGACGATCAGTGATTGTTATGTCAGCGGCTTTGACAAAGGCAGTGTAATGGACGGCACTTGGCAGTTGGACGAACCGCAGGCTCCCGATCATGGTTTCCGTACGGGACGCATCAAACTCGGCACAGAAAGTAGTGGAGGTTTCCGCAATATTGCGATTACGAACTGTATCTTTGAACATTGCCGTGGATTGGCATTGGAAACGGTAGACGGAGGACATCTGGAAGATATTGTAATCAGTAATATTACAATGAGAAATATAGTCAACGCGCCTATTTTCCTTCGGTTGGGCGCACGTATGCGCAGTCCTGAAGGTACTCCTGTAGGCACCATGAAACGTATTCTTATCAGCGATATCAATGTATGGAATGCCGACAGCCGGTATGCTTCTATCATCAACGGAGTGCCGGGTGCATGTATTGAGGACGTAACTTTTCGGAATATTCACCTCTATTATAAAGGAGGATATAGCGAAGAGGATGGCAAACGTATTCCGCCCGAACAGGAGAAAGTATACCCCGAACCCTGGATGTTCGGCACTATTCCCGCCAAAGGGTTTTATATCCGCCACGCACGGAACATTACCTTCGACGGCATCCGCTTCCACTTTGAACAGCCGGACGGACGACCGCTTTTTGTAACTGATGACGCAGAAAATATAGAATACTATAACACACCGAAAGAATGATGAATAAAAGAGAATTGATAGTTCTTTGCCTGCTCGCCGCAGGTGGAGTAATGCAAGCACAACAATGGCCGGACACTCCGGTGGAAGCACGTCCCGGCGCCAGATGGTGGTGGCTGGGAAGTGCCGTAGACGAAAAGAATCTGACGTATAATCTGGAAGAATACGCACGTACCGGAATGGGAGCAGTAGAAATTACTCCTATCTATGGGGTGCAAGGCAATGACGCGAATGAAATTCAGTTCCTTTCTCCCCGCTGGATGGAAATGCTTAAGCATACACAAACGGAAGGAAAACGTACGGGTATTGAGATTGATATGAATACCGGAACCGGATGGCCTTTTGGCGGACCTGAAGTTAGTATAGAAGATGCGGCTACCAAGGCTATCTTCCAGACATACGAAATAGAGGGCGGCAAAGAGATTGAACAGGATATTAATGTGACCGATCCCAAGCAACAACCATTTTCTGTACTAAGCCGGGTGATGGCATATGATGAGAAAGGCAAATGTATCAACCTGACTGCTCACGTCAAAAAAGACAAACTGCAATGGAAAGCGCCTGCCGGCAAATGGAAAGTGATCGCTCTTTACATCGGAAAAACAAGGCAGAAAGTGAAACGGGCAGCTCCGGGAGGAGAAGGCTATGTGATGAATCATCTCTCAAAAAAGGCGGTAAAAAATTATCTTTCCCGCTTTGACCGTGCTTTCAAAAGTAGCAAGACAAGTTATCCACATACTTTCTTCAACGATTCATACGAAGTTTATCAAGCTGACTGGACGGATGATTTCCTGGAACAGTTCGCTCGTAGACGGGGGTATAAACTGGAAGAACATTTCCCCGAATTCCTGGATAAAAACCGTCCGGAAGTTAGCAGACGTATCGTGTCGGATTACCGGGAAACCATTTCCGACCTCTTATTGGAGAACTTCAGTCATCAATGGACAGACTGGGCACACAAAAACGGTAGTATCACCCGTAATCAGGCACATGGTTCGCCCGGTAATCTGATTGATATCTATGCTTCCGTGGATATTCCGGAATGTGAAGGTTTCGGACTGTCGCAGTTCCACATCGAAGGATTGCGTCAGGACTCATTGACCAAAAAGAATGATTCGGACCTGTCTATGCTGAAATATGCCTCCTCGGCAGCTCATATTGCAGGAAAAACGTATACTTCTTCCGAGACATTTACATGGCTGACGGAGCATTTCCGTACTTCCCTGTCGCAATGTAAACCGGATATGGATTTGATGTTTGTTTCCGGAGTCAATCACATGTTTTTCCACGGCACTCCGTATTCTCCGAAAGAAGCCGAATGGCCCGGATGGTTGTTCTACGCTTCTATCAATATGAGTCCGACAAACAGTATTTGGCGTGATGCCCCTTCGTTCTTCAACTATATCACCCGTTGCCAGAGCTTTCTGCAAATGGGACGGCCGGATAATGATTTCCTGATTTATCTTCCGGTATATGATATGTGGAATGAGCAACCGGGACGATTGTTATTATTCACGATACACCACATGGATAAACTGGCTCCTAAGTTTATCGACGCTATCCATCGCATCAACAACAGCGGGTATGACGGGGATTATATTTCCGATAACTTTATTCGCAGTACACGTTTCAAAGACGGACAGTTGGTTACTTCAGGCGGAACGGGCTACAAAGCATTGGTAGTGCCTGCTGCACACCTAATGCCGAGTGATGTATTGGCACATCTTTATGAACTGGCCAAACAGGGAGCTACTATCGTATTCCTCGAAAATTATCCGACAGATGTACCGGGATACGGTCAGTTGGAACAAAAACGCCAAAGTTACCAGCGTACGCTCCGGCAACTTCCGGCTGTTTCTTTCTCGGAAACAACCGTTACTCCAATCGGAAAGGGGAAGATTATCACAGGAACGGATTATGCACGCACATTGGCCAGCTGCAATATTTCTCCCGAAGAAATGAAAACCAAATTCGGACTACAAGCGATCCGAAGAGTGAATGATACGGGACACCACTATTTCATCTCTTCCTTGCAAAATAAAGGAGTGGACGGTTGGATCACATTGGGAACGAATGCAGCCGCAGCCGCTCTCTTCAATCCCATGACCGGAGAATGTGGTGAAGCTAAGGTAAGACAGGCAAACGGAAAAACACAAGTCTATCTGCAATTAAAATCCGGTGAATCGTTCATTCTGCAAACATATCAACAACCTTTGCAGGCATCCAAACCGTGGAAGTATGTCAAAGAGCAACCTTTCAGTCTTCGTCTGGATCATGGTTGGAAGTTACACTTCGCCGAAAGCAAACCGGAAATTCAAGGAACATTTGATATAGATCGCCCCTGTTCATGGACCCATATCGATCATTCGGCAGCCCAAACGAACATGGGAACCGGTGTTTATTCCTTAGACATCGAATTGCCGACTTTGCAGGCCGACGACTGGATTCTTGATTTGGGAGATGTACGCGAAAGTGCCCGTGTCCGCATCAACGGACAGGAAGCGGGATGCGCATGGGCAGTGCCTTATCAACTAAAGGTGGGCCAGTTCTTAAAACCCGGAAAAAACCACATCGAGATAGAAGTCACGAATCTCCCTGCGAATCGAATTACAGAATTAGACAGGCAGGGAGTGCAGTGGCGCAAATTCAAAGAAATCAATATTGTTGATTTGAACTATCGTCCGGCCAATTATGGACATTGGAGTCCATTACCCTCCGGCTTGAATAGTGAGGTACGGCTGATTCCGGTAAATGTGATGCCATAGTTGAGGCATTGTCATATCATCATACTGCAACAAACTAGTTTTTCAATCTTGTACTTAAGACTTTTCAGTGCAAAGATTAAGGGTTTTCAGTGCAGAGATTAGTTTTTTTATGCAGCCGGTAAGTCGTCCCGTTACAATGGGACAATAGGCACATTGCAAAGTGACCAATATCACCTTATAAGATGATATTGGTCACTTTGTAATATGATTACCTGTCTTTGGGAAGATGAGAAGCACTAAAGATACAAAATTAAATAGTAAAAAGCAAGAGTGAGACAGGAAATATAGCTTCATCCCCTGAACGGATTGATTTTATTTCCGAACCGGGTAATGGACTTAAAAGACTATTTTAAATCCATTACAGCCTGCTCCAACTGTTTCAATGCTTTTTCCAGCGTAGCACGTGGACAAGCAACGTTCAACCGCATAAATCCCTCGCCTTCCTTACCGAATGTTGTTCCATCATTCAGCGCCAGATGAGCATCTTCTACAAAAAGACGGTTCAGTTCTTCCTGATTGAGTCCCAATGCGCGGCAATCCAGAAAGATCAAGTAAGAGGCTTGCGGACGGATCATCTTGATAGCAGGAATATGTTCTTTCAAATACGTTTCAGTGAAATCCACATTTCCTTTAATATATGCTACCACTTGGTCCAGCCATTCTGTACCATGACTGTAAGCAGCTGCTACACTTAAATAAGCAAAGAGATGTCCTTCGCTAAACTCGCTTGCTTCCATATATGTCTGGAAACGGTGACGAAGTTCGTCATTCTCAATAATTGCATAAGAACTAGCCAATCCCGGCATGTTGAATGCCTTGCTGGGAGACATAAAGACAAGAGAGTTCATCCGTGCCTTCTCTGAAATCAAAGCAAAGGTAGGATGTTTGTATGGAGGCAGGGTTAAGTCAGCATGAATCTCGTCAGAGATAACCAATGTGCCGCTTTCATAGCAGATGTCGGCTATCTGAGACAGTTCCTCTTTGGTCCATACACGTCCACCCGGGTTATGAGGGTTGCTTAGAATAAGCAATTTGCATCCTTGAATATCTTGACGGAAGCGGTTGAAATCAATATAATATTGTTCATCTTTCAGGACTAACGGGCTGAATACCACTTCACGTTCATTCTTTTGAGTGACTAAAAAGAAAGGATGATAAACAGGGGGCATTACCATTATCTTATCTCCTTTTTGCGTAAAGCAGTGGATCACAAAAGCCAAGCCGCGAACAATACCGGGAGTGAAAGTCAACATCTCTTCACGAATCACCCAACCATGGCGCTCCTTCACCCAGTTAATAATAGACTCCGACCATTCTTTGCAAGCAAATGTATATCCGAGTACTTCATGCTCCAGGCGTTTTTTCAAAGCCTCTATGACAAAAGGAGCTGTGCGGAAATCCATATCAGCTACCCACATTGGAATCAGGTCATTGCGTCCCCAACGATTCTCTACTGCATCCCATTTTACGGAATCTGTACCATGACGGTTTATTATTTCATCAAAATTATAGTTCATACTGCATAATATTGTTAGGTTATGTGTATAATAAACAGTTAGCAAAGATAGTTGTTTTCGTGGTATTACCGAAAGGCAGCCTCTAATTTTGTATGCTCTATCAAAACATAGAGGGCCGGAGCAATACAGCATCCGACCCTCATATTCATACCCTGAAAAAAAAACTAAGAACCTATTTGTCTTTATTATTCATTCCAACGATGCACTATAAATCCACGCTTACCATCTTCTGTTTTTAAAGAGATGAAATAGATATGCGGATGGCTCGTCGGACCTGTACCGATACGTTTTTCCAAAATAAACTCGGTCAGTTTAACGGCAGAGGCTGCTTTGTCTGTATACGAAGTCTTAGTGTCATTGATAGTCGTTTCAAACTTCGGATTACGGTTGGCAGCATTCACACTATTTAAATTGTTTGCCCAACCACCGTTAAAGTAGACATAATATATATCTTTCACTTCACCGTTTTGTTGATACCAGTACATATCTTTTGGCGTTGCATAAGATCCGGTACTGGAAACTCCGACCGTGTTAATATCGGCACGATAACCATCCCAATAAATACGTGGCGTCGGGTCGTCAAGATTGAGCGGTACCCATAAATCTATGGAACGGCTTTCCTTTTCCTGGTCGGTCACAGTAATAGTTGTACCACCGTCACCTACCACAGTAACAGTTACTGTAGTGCCGGAGATTGCCACAGTAGCTACCCCTTCATTCAGAGATTTAACGGTATAGCCGCCATTACCGGAAGTAATATTGAAAGAAATCTGTTGAGGCGTACCCTCGTACACATATTCTCCCTCAAGAGTCCCCTCTTTATCAAACAGAACAGGACGAATCGGATTCGTCACCCGCACTTTAAGAGTAGCTGACTTGTTTCGGGAATCTGTCACAGTAATCGTTGCCTGATCGACATTTGCTTTACCGCCAAGTATCAGTTTATATCCTCCTGTTACGTCGGGGTCTTCCACAATTTCAGCACTGATGGCTTCAGGAGCAGAATTGGTTACTGTATAACCGCCATTACCGGTCAGGATTTTCATTTCACGAAGAATAACGCCGTCATTATCCAGACGCAATACTTCCACTCCCTCCGGGAACGATTCGAGTGTCAGTTCCTGAAGTTTACGTACTTCAACCGTCATGAGAACACGATTGTAGCTATCATCCGAAAGGCGAACGATGGTGCTACCTATGTCACCGCCTGTCAACAGTATCTCGTTGCCGACCACCTCGGCAGTCACCACATCCTCATTATCACTCTCTACACGATAATTCACACCGTCCAAACCAATACCGATATGCAGGACTTCTCCCTCAACGAGCACCGGATTGTGCGTAGTAAGCGGAACATTGACATAAGGGTAATACACATCTTTGTCATTTTCACATCCCGTCATCAAGCAGAGAAGAGCTAGAAAAGGGATAAAGGATAAATATTTTATTTGTTTCATTGATTCAAGATTTTTAAAGCCCGATTAAATCTCCCCAAGGGAATATCCGGACAGACTGTTAGTTTTATCAAGTTCTGCAATATCCCGTCTTATTAAAACAGAAAGAAGCATAATTGCCATCCCATTAATAATTAGGATTCTGATTTATCGGCCTGCTGCAACGAGGCACCTTACTGCCTACTTTTGTAGATTACGAATGGTTTGGCAATATCAAAATTAACCATGACGAACTTTTCATCCGGATCATCGAGAAACTGCTTCCTATCGTAGAAGCGAATAATGAACCCAGAAAGGTTATCGTATTGTCCGACGTGCTTTTCTCGTTTGACGGAATGAGCGAAACGGCATTGACTTTCAAAATAAAAGCACTCAAGAAACTTGGACAAAAAGCGTATGCACAAAGTGTTTATGACCGTTTCCAAAAGGAGTACCAGCAACTCTATGGAGAGAAGTATAAGGAGAATTCGTTAGAAGAATAAAGACTTGATGCCATGCTTGGGAAACTTTTTTAGTCAAAAGAATAAAGGAACCTATTATAATTAATCATTTTATTAGGCACTTTTAAATAATTGTGTTCCTATCGATAAGAGTAGAGATTTAAAAAAAGCATAAGAGAAATCTCCTAATTGCTATTTACATAGAAAAATAGTACTTTTGTACTCCATTCAAAAAAGAATTTATGACGAAAGCATTATTTTTTGATATAGACGGAACATTGGTCAGTTTTGAAACTCACCGCATCCCGTCGTCTACCATTGAGGCACTGGAAGCCGCCCGTGCAAAAGGACTGAAGATATTTATCGCTACGGGACGTCCGAAAGCCATTATCAACAACCTCTCCGAATTGCAAGACCGGAATCTGATTGATGGATATATCACCATGAACGGGGCTTACTGCTTTGTCGGGGAACAGGTAATCTATAAAAGTGCCATCCCCCAGGACGAAGTAAAAGCGATGGGAGATTTCTGCGAGAAAAAAGGCGTTCCCTGTATCTTTGTAGAGGAACACAACATTTCCGTTTGCCAGCCCAATGACATGGTGAAAAAGATATTCTATGATTTCCTGCACGTGAATGTGATTCCGACTGTATCTTTCGAGGAGGCAACCAGTAAGGAAGTCATCCAAATGACACCCTTTATCACGGAAGAGGAAGAAAAAGAAATCCGTCCGTCTATTCCTACCTGCGAGATAGGCCGATGGTATCCTGCATTTGCCGATGTGACCGCCAAAGGAGACACCAAGCAAAAGGGCATTGATGAAATAATCCGCTATTTTGATATTAAACTCGAAGATACCATAGCTTTCGGAGACGGAGGAAATGACATCAGCATGCTCCGCCATGCAGCCATCGGAGTAGCCATGGGACAAGCCAAAGAGGATGTGAAAGCCGCTGCCGATTATGTGACAGCTCCCATCGACGAGGATGGCATCAGCAAGGCAATGAAGCATTTTGGTATTATCTGATTATGAGCGTAGACACCAATAACGCAGCGTTTCAGGACGCCCTGAACCTGATTCAATATACGCGTCAATCGGTTTTCCTGACCGGGAAAGCGGGTACAGGGAAATCTACATTCCTGCGTTACGTCTGCGAAAATACCAAAAAGAAACACGTTGTACTCGCCCCGACAGGCATCGCTGCTATCAATGCCGGAGGAAGTACGATGCATAGTTTCTTCAAACTCCCTTTCTATCCGCTGCTGCCGGATGACCCGAACTTGAGTCTCCAGCGTGGTCGTATCCATGAATTTTTCAAATACACCAAGCCTCACCGGAAGCTGTTGGAACAAATAGAACTGGTCATCATCGACGAGATTTCAATGGTAAGGGCGGATATCATTGATGCCATCGACCGAATCCTACGTGTATACTCTCACAATCTGCGTGAACCTTTCGGAGGAAAACAACTGTTATTGGTAGGCGACGTATTCCAACTGGAGCCCGTCGTAAAAAACGACGAACGGGAAATATTGAACCGCTTCTATCCTACACCCTATTTTTTCTCTGCCAGAGTATTCGGCCAGATAGACCTGGTATCCATCGAACTTCAAAAGGTATACCGCCAAACAGACCCCGTTTTTGTCGGCGTCCTCGACCATATCCGGAACAATACAGCCGGAGCGGCTGATCTGCAACTACTGAACACCCGTTATGGAAGCCAGATAGAAGAATCGGAAGCTGATATGTATATCACTCTGGCCACCCGTAGAGACACGGTAGACTCTATCAACGAAAAGAAACTGGCGGAACTTCCCGGAGACCCAATTACTTTTGAAGGAGTCATCGAAGGAGATTTCCCCGAAAGCAGTCTACCCACCTCACAAGAGCTCGTACTGAAACCCGGTGCACAAATCATCTTTATTAAAAATGATTTCGACCGCAGGTGGGTAAACGGTACCATTGGTGTCATTGCCGGAATTGATGAGGAAGAAGAAACCATCTACGTTATCACCGACAATGGAAAAGAATGTGACGTAAAGCGTGAATCATGGCGCAATATCCGTTATCGCTACAACGAAAAGACAAAAGAAATAGAAGAAGAAGTCTTAGGTAGCTTCACACAATATCCCATTCGGTTAGCTTGGGCCATCACTGTCCATAAGAGTCAGGGACTGACTTTCAGCCGTGTAGTCATCGACTTCACAGGTGGTGTATTTGCAGGTGGACAAGCATACGTGGCACTAAGCCGCTGTACCTCACTGGACGGTATTCAGCTCAAAAAGCCTATTAACCGTGCTGACGTCTTCGTCCGCCCCGAAATCGTAAACTTTGCCGGACGTTTCAACGACCGGCAGGCTATCGACAAAGCTCTGAAACAAGCGCAGGCCGACGTGCAATACGCTGCTGCTTCACGCGCTTTCGACAAAGGAGACATGGAGGAATGTCTGGAACAGTTTTTCCGCGCCATTCATTCCCGCTATGATATTGAGAAATCTGTTCCCCGCCGTTTTATCCGACGTAAACTTGGTGTCATAAACACCTTGAAAGAGCAGAATAAGAAACTCAAAGAGCAAATGCGCGAACAGCAGGAACGCCTCCGCCAATATGCTCACGAATATCTATTAATGGGTAACGAATGTATCACCCAGGCACACGACTCACGTGCCGCCCTCGCCAACTACGACAAGGCACTTAGTCTCGACCCTAATTATGTGGATGCCTGGATACGCAAAGGAATCACTCTCTTCAACAACAAAGAGTATTTCGATGCTGAAAACTGCTTCAACACTGCAGTCACCCTCTATCCGGCAAACTTTAAAGCTGTCTATAACCGCGGAAAGCTCCGGCTAAAAACAGAAAACACAGAAGGTGCCATTGCCGACCTGGACAAGGCCACTAGCCTGAAACCGGAACATGCCGGTGCACACGAACTCTTCGGAGACGCTCTGTTGAAAGTCGGGAAAGAAGGAGAAGCCGCCTTACAATGGAGAATTGCAGAAGAACTTAGAAAGAAAAAATAGCCTATTCTTCCCGACCTCCGCACCTATCCATCTTTGTCATCTACACACTTACATAAAAATCATCCTACACACAATATCTCCATCAAACAGTGCCCCCCGCATGGCCTCCCGGCCTCGTTTTTCCGACGTCAAGTGCAGGTGTTTCCTCCGGCGTTAAAAAGGGCAGACACTCGCTACGCTCAAACAGTCTGCCCTTTTTAACGCCGGAGAAAACACCGGAGTAGTCGGAAAAACGCAGCCTTGATTCTTTCTTTTTGGTTCCTTTTCTTTCGTATCAAGACGAAAGAAAAAGAACTGATTCTCCCTCTATATCAAAAACTTTTATTAGTTTTGCTCTTTGTAATATCTCAAACTCTTAAAATAGAAGCAAATGAAAAAAGGTTTGAAAATCGCAGCTATCACAGTAGGAGTCATCATCATTCTGATGTTCCTTCTTCCTTTCGCCTTCCAGGGAAAGATAGCCGACATTGTAAAAACAGAAGGCAACAAGATGCTTAATGCACAATTTGACTTTAAGAACCTTAACATTAGCCTGTTCCGTAACTTTCCACAGGCTTCTGTCACTCTCGAGGATTTCTGGTTAAAAGGTACTGGTGAATTTGCCAACGACACCCTTGTACAGGCCGGAGAAGTTACTGCCGCAGTCAACTTATTCTCTCTTTTCGGAGATAGCGGTTACGATATTTCTAAAATATTTATTGAAGATACACGTTTACATGCCATTGTATTGCCGGACGGACGTGCCAACTGGGATATTATGAAACCGGATACAACAGCAACAGCCGAAGCTCCTGTTTCAGAAGAAGAAGCATCTTCTCCTTTCAAAGTGAAGCTACAACGCTTTGTTATCAAAAACATGAACCTGATTTATGACGATCAACAAGGAAAGATGTATGCTGATATCCGCGACTTTAACGCAGTCTGCGCCGGAGACTTAGGAAGTGACCGCACTACTCTGAAGTTGGAAGCGGAAACCAAATCACTTACTTACAAGATGAATGGAATCCCTTTCCTGGCCAATGCCAATATCTCCGCAACAATGGATGTGGATGCCGACCTTGCCAATAACAAATACACATTAAAAGACAACACCATCCGCCTCAACGCCATTCAGGCAGGTATCGACGGTTGGGTAGCCTTGAAAGATCCGGCTATCGACATAGACTTGAAACTTAACACGAACGATATCGGGTTTAAGGAAATCTTGTCACTGATTCCAGCCATTTATGCAACGGAATTCTCCAGTCTGAAAACAGACGGAACCGCTACGCTTACTGCAACGGCCAAAGGTATCTTGCAAGGCGACACCGTTCCTGCATTCAACATTGATATGCAAGTCAAGAATGCCATGTTCCGCTATCCGGCTTTACCGGCAGGAGTGGATCAAATCAATATCAGTGCCAACGTCCAGAACCCGGGAGGAAATATCGACCTGACGACGGTCAATATCAATCCTTTCAGTTTCCGTCTTGCCGGAAATCCGTTTAGCCTGACGGCTAATGTAAAAACACCGATCAGCGATCCGGACTTTAAAGCTGAAGCTAAAGGGATTCTCAATTTAGGTATGATAAAACAAGTCTATCCACTTGGAGATATGGAGTTGAACGGTACCATTGACGCCGATATGCAAATGTCAGGACGCCTTTCCTATATCGAAAAAGAGGAATACGAACGTATGCAAGCTTCAGGTACTATCGGACTGACGGGTATGAAACTCAAAATGAAAGATATGCCGGACGTAGAAATCAAGAAGTCTCTCTTCACTTTCACCCCGAAATACCTCCAGTTGAGCGAGACAACCGTCAACATCGGAAAGAATGATATCACAGCCGACAGTCGGTTTGAAAACTATATCGGTTACGCATTGAAAGGTACTACATTGAAAGGAAACCTGAATATTCGTTCCAACTATTTCAATCTGAACGACTTCATGGCTGCTTCTGCGGATGAAGCGACTGCATCAGAAACTGCGTCTACCGACTCCGTAGCTACAGCTGCCACGGGTATTATGGAAGTTCCCCGCAACATCGACTTCCAAATGGACGCTAACCTGAAACAGGTGTTATTCGATAAGATGTCTTTCAATAATATGAACGGCAAGCTTGTGGTAAAAGATGGCAAAGTGGATATGAAAAACCTCTCCATGAATACCATGGGTGGCAACGTGGTCATGAACGGCTACTACTCCACTGCCAACGTAAAGAAGCCGGAAATGAAAGCCGGATTCAAACTCTCCAATATCGGTTTCGCACAAGCTTACAAAGAATTGGACATGGTGCAGAAGATGGCTCCTATCTTCGAAAACCTGAAAGGTAATTTCTCCGGAAGTATTAATGTACTGACAGATTTGGATGCAACCATGAGCCCTGTACTGAATACAATGCAAGGTGATGGTAGCCTTTCCACCCGTGATCTTAGTTTAAGCGGAGTGAAAGCAATCGACGAAATAGCCGATGCCGTTAAACAGCCAAGTCTGAAAGACATGAAGGTGAAAGATATGACACTGGATTTCACCATCAAAGACGGACGCGTAGAAACCAAACCGTTCGATATCAAGATGGGAGACTACACATTGAATCTTTCCGGTAGCACAGGCCTCGATCAAACCATCGACTACTCCGGAAAAGTGAAGTTGCCGGCATCTGTAGGCAATATCTCTAAACTAATGACTCTTGACTTGAAGATCGGAGGTTCATTTACCTCTCCGAAAGTCAGCGTCGATACTAAAAGCATGGCCAATCAAGCTGTCGAGGCTGTAGCCGATGAAGCTATCAGCAAACTCGGACAGAAACTGGGACTGGACTCTGCCGCTACCGCCAATAAGGATTCAATCAAACAAAAGGTGACAGAGAAAGCAGCAGAAAAGGCACTGGATTTCTTAAAAAAGAAACTCAAATAAGAGAGAAGGAGAATGAATTATGCTTCTGAAGCTATATGACAAAAATAATAACCCGCAGGATTTACAACGAATCATCGACATCCTGAATGACGGCGGACTGATTATCTATCCCACTGATACGATGTACGCCATCGGCTGTCATGGTTTGAAGGAACGTGCTATAGAACGGATATGCCGGATCAAAGAGATAGACCCTAGAAAGAACAATCTGTCTATCATCTGTTATGACTTGAGTAGCATCAGCGAATATGCGAAAGTAGACAATAATATATTCAAGCTGATGAAGCATAATCTTCCGGGGCCATTCACCTTTATTTTGAACGGAACCAACCGGTTACCCAAAATCTTCCGCAACCGGAAAGAAGTGGGTATCCGTATGCCGGATAATAATATAATCCGCGAAATCGCACGCCTGCTGGATGCTCCCATTATGACGACCACTCTGCCTTACGAAGAGCATGAGGACTTGGAATATATGACAGATCCCGAACTGATAGATGAGAAGTTCGGTGACATTGTCGATCTGGTCATTGACGGAGGTATCGGAGGTATAGAACCTTCCACTGTAGTGAAATGTACCGACGACGAACTGGAAATCATCCGGCAAGGGAAAGGCTGGCTGGAAGAGGTATAAAAGCCGAAAAATGAATCGAACTGGTATGCTATATGATAGGAACGTGAATAAATAAGTTTTATTATTAGTAGCATGCCAGTTCGTTTATACACAGCAAAACAACGATTGGTTATCCCCCCCCAACAAACCAAAATCATCATATTCATCATGAAAAAATTAAATCACATCGGCATCTTTCTTGTATGTCTATTCATTACTATCCAATCATTTGCAAGTGAACCCATACGGGTAGCGTGCATAGGAAACAGTATTACTTATGGAGCATTCATCCCCAACCGGGAAATGAACTGCTATCCGGCACAACTTCAAGCTTATCTGGGAGATGGGTATGAGGTCAAAAACTTCGGAGCCTCTGGTCGAACTATATTGTCTAAAGGAGATTACCCATATTCCGAAACAGATACCTACAAAGCATCTCTGGAATATCAGCCCGATATTGTATTAATCAAATTAGGTACTAACGATACCAAACCGCAAAACTGGAAATACAAAAACGAATTCAAAGACAATTACCAGACATTAATTGACACATACCGGAATCTGAAATCACATCCACGTATTATTCTCCTGACTCCTATCCGTTGTTTCCTGCCGGAGGGTTCGGAAATCAATGCACAACTGATAGAAAACGAGGTACGCCCCACGGTGGAAGAATTGGCTTGGAAAAATCAACTGGAAATTATCAATCTGTTTAATCTCTTCGGCGACCAGTGGGATTCGGTTATGCTACCGGACAAACTACACCCCTCTTCTATCGGAGCAGGAGTCATGGCCCAAAAGATATATGAATATCTCGCTGTAAAAACAACAGCTTCTCCAACAAAGCTGCAGACATCACTGGGAATACAAGATGCCAAACGATTCAACTTCCATGGACACCAAGGGTATGAATTTGAGAATGAGGGAGTAAAATGCCTTGTAGTAGAGCCCGCAAAAGAAGCCATAGGAAAACCTTGGATGATTCGTGCACGCTTTTGGGGGCATGAGCCACAGACTGCCATAGCATTATTGGAACATGGCTTTCATATTGTTTACTGTGATGTAGCCGACTTATATGGCTCGGATAAAGCTGTTCAACGCTGGAATAGTTTTTACAAGCGAATGGTGAAAGCCGGATTCAACAAGAAAGTGGCACTTGAAGGGATGAGTCGTGGCGGGCTGATTGTCTATAACTGGGCGGCACAAAACCCGGAAAAAGTGGCATGTATTTATGCAGATGCCCCCGTAATGGACTTCAAAAGTTGGCCTATGGGACAAGGTAAATCTGCCGGTTCCGCCATGGATACGAAACAATTTCTCAATGCTTACGGTTTTAAAAACGAAGCTGAAGCGTTGAACTGGAAAAAGAATCCGATAGACTGTGCACCGACAATGGCAAAAGCCGGAATCCCCATCCTGCACGTGGTAGGTGATGCTGACCAAGTGGTGTCGGTTGCTGAAAACACAGCCATTTTCGAACAACGTATGGAGGAATTGCATGCACCAATTACTATTATTCATAAGCCTGGAGTGGATCATCACCCGCACTCCCTCAACAATCCCGAGCCTATTGTGCAGTTCATCCTCAAAGCTACGAACAGGGCGGAAAATATGTGTGTGCATCCTGTACCGGGAAATGAATTCCGTTCGGCAGCCGGATGGACCCAAAACTCGGACTGGAACAGCGTAGCAAAAGACATAACCGCCACTCTCAATGGGAAACATTTAAAACTGTTGTTATTGGGAAATTCCATCACACAAGGTTGGGGAGGTAACAGAAAAGAAGTGACTTACAAGCCCGGCAAAGAGGCTATGGACAATGCCATAGGAAAGGATAATTGGGAAAGTGCCGGCATATCCGGCGACCGCACGCAAAACCTGCTTTGGCGTGTCCGTTATGATAACTACAATAGTTGCCACCCTGAAAACATAGTGATTGCCATTGGAATTAATAATCTGATAAGTGGAAAAGACAGTCCTGAAAACACGGCTGAAGGAATTATCGCAGTAGCCAATGAAGTACGGAAGCAATTCCCCGAATCACGTATCATTCTTTTAGGTCTGTTTCCATCCGGTAAGGAACAACAGAGTAAAGTGCGCACACAATGTGATAAGATTCATGACATATTACAACATCACCGATTCGAGAAAGTTGAATATATCAATCCCACCAAATGGTTCACCGAAGCGGACGGAACTATGAAAGACGGACTTTATGGAAATGATTACATTCATTTCACTGGTGAAGGATATAAAGTAGCAGCAACAGAAATAGCCAAAATACTTGCTCGTTAGACAATCATCCAAAATCTAATCTTCACATAATAGTATCAGAAATTAAAAGGGCTGCGTCACATTTTCAGTGCGCAGCCCTTATTTCTATTATTTCATCACAAATTACTTAATCAATGATTCTGGATCCAAATGAGCAGATTCGATATCTTTGAAGTAACGGTAAGTACCCACTTTCAATTCAGCTGTAGCAGCATCATCACAAACGATAATACCCTTTTCATGCATTTGCAATGCACTGATTGTCCACATCTGTGTGATAGCACCTTCTACCGCATGATACAAAGCACGAGCTTTGTTATGACCATTTACAATAATCATCACTTCTTTTGCAGAAAGCACAGTACCTACTCCCACTGTCAAAGAAGTCTTAGGAACTTTGTTGATGTCATTATCAAAGAAACGGGAGTTAGCAATGATGGTATCCATTGTTAACGTTTTCTGACGAGTGCGTGAAGTCAATGAAGATCCCGGTTCGTTGAATGCAATATGTCCGTCAGGACCAATACCACCCATGAACAGGTCGATGCCACCGTATGACTTGATCTTTTCTTCGTAACGTGCACATTCTGCATCCAGATCCGGAGCGTTACCATTCAGAATATTAGTATTCTCGGGTTTAATGTCGATATGACCGAAAAAGTTATTCCACATGAAAGAATAATAGCTTTCCGGATGTTCTTTCGGCAATCCTACATATTCGTCCATGTTGAATGTTACCACATTCTGGAAGGAAACGATTCCTTTCTTATTCAGGTCGATCAAAGCTTTATACATGCCCAGAGGAGATGATCCGGTGGGACAGCCCAATACAAATGGTTTCTCGGGGGTTGGATTGGCAGCTTTTATTTTAGCGGCAACGTAATGTGCAGCCCACAGAGATACGGACTGGTAGTCCGGCTGAATAATAAGTCTCATAAGTCGATTATTTTATAGGTTAGTTAATAAATTATCTCATTCACTGTTTTAACGATCTTTCTTCAAACGGTCCGCCATGGCACGTGCCAGATTTTCGCACTGGGTATAAGTCAGGTCTTTCATAGCCTGCTTCATCTCCACCGGATCACCGATCAATTCGAATTTACTCTTTTCAGCAAACTCCGCCAGACGTTTCACCGCAGCACCTGCCCATGCAAAAGAACCGAAGTAACCCAAATAGCGTCCCTTCACCTCACGCAGCAGAATCTTTGAAAGCAGCGCTTCCACCTCCGGAAATATCTGATTACTATACGTAGGAGAACCGATAATCAATCCCTTATAACGGAAAATATCCGCTATGATATAAGAAGGATGACTCTTTGTTACGTTATGCATAACGATATTCTTAACCCCCTGTGCAGAAAGCTCTTCAGCAATAGCTTCCGCCATCTGCTCTGTATTTCCATACATGCTTCCGTAGGCAATAACAACACCTTCATCCGCATCATAACGACTCAAACGATCATATATGCCGATCACCTTTGCAATATTCTCTGTCCATACAGGTCCGTGAGTAGAACAAATGGCAGAAATGGGAAGTCCACCTAATTTCTGCAAAGCCCTTTGCACGGGGCTTCCGTATTTACCAACGATATTAGAGTAGTAACGAACCATTTCTCCCCAGTACTTATCGACATTGATCCGGGTATCCAGGAATCCGCCATCTACAGTACCAAAACATCCGAATCCGTCACCGGAGAAAAGAACTCCATCCGTTTCATCAAAAGTCATCATCGTTTCCGGCCAATGCACCATTGGAGTCATATAAAAACGCAGTTTGTGACGTCCTAAAGCGAGGAAATCACCGTCCTTTACCAGATATTGTTCACCGGTTACCCCATAGAAACCTTCAATCATACCGAATGTTTGCTTATTACCCACGATAATAATTTCCGGATAATGTTGTTTAATCAATCGGATAGATCCCGAATGATCCGGTTCCATGTGATTTATAATCAAATAATTAATGGGACGTTCTCCAATCACTTGCTTGATTTTACGCAAGTAGACTTCAAAATAACAGATATCTACCGTATCTACCAATGCCACCATTTCATCATCAATCAGATAAGAGTTATATGAAACTCCATAGGGCAATGGCCACATCGCTTCAAATCTGTGCTTGTTACGGTCATTTACTCCCACATAGTGGACATTTCCTTTAATTCTTGTTTTACTTTCCATCTTTCAAATCCATTAAATATTTCTTCCACTATTCTATACTCCGCAAAACAGCTATTTATTAAGTGGTAAGTTTATCGTTTGCAAAAATAATCCTTTTTTCCGAATCCCTATACTTCTTACCTTGATAAGCACCTCTTTCTTTCATTCTTTTTTGTAAACGAGCTACAAATTCATAATTTTTCAATCCCCAGTCCGGAGCTATTAATAAATCTTTAGGAGATTGGGAAACAAAACGTTCCACAACCATATCGGGACGGAGATGTTCTACATAATCAATCACCAGATCAATATATTCCTCAACCTCGTTAAACAAATGAAAGCCAGCAGGAGTTACGTCATACTCATGCGCCATTCGCGTACCACGGATCAACTGTAACTGATGGATTTTAAGTGTAGCTAAAGGCAGATCGGAAAGAATTTCGGCATGTGCCACCATTGTATCATGTGTTTCTCCCGGAAGTCCGAGGATGATATGTCCACCTGTCAGGATACCACAGGCCGCTGTCTGACACACAGCTTCTACTGTATCTGCATAAGTATGCCCCCGATTGATGCGTTTTAAGGTTTCATCACAAGTGCTTTCGATCCCATATTCTACCATGAGAAACGTATGTTTGTTCAAATCTTCCAGATAACGCAACAAACTTTCCGGCATACAATCGGGACGCGTACCAATCACCAGCCCGACTACCCCATCCACCGCCAATGCTTCCTCATACTTACGCTTCAAGCCTTCCAACTCCGCATATGTATTGGTGTAGGCCTGAAAATAGGCCAAATATTTCATTTCCGGATATTTATGGGCAAAAAAGCATTTACCTTCTTCCAATTGAATTGCAATAGATTTCTCTGTCCGACAATAATCCGGATTAAAAGTCTGGTTATTGCAGTAAGTACATCCACCCCACCCTTTTGTACCATCACGATTGGGGCAAGTGAAACCTGCATTCAATGAAATCTTTTGTACTTTGTAAGGAAAATATTTCCGTAAAAAAGTAGGGAAATCATTATATAATAGCTGTGTAGACATATTCATTCACTTCATTCTTTATTTTACCTACAAACATAAGCAAAATCAACGAGTTACGGAAAGTTGGCACAAAATATCTTCAATATATTAAAAATTTCATAAATACCATAAGATAAATTAATAAATATTGCAATTCGAAAAACTATTTAATTAGCTTTGCTATGATTTTAGGCATTGGCAGGAGGATACTTGTGAAAGTCTTGTGCAATTTATTCCCCAATTATGATTTCATCTCACCATACCCCATGCAACTCTTGTCAATAAAATTATCCTCTTTATAATCTTATTCAGATTATAAAGAGGATTTTTTTAACTAATATTACTCTCTTATTTTTGTTCAAAACACAACATAGAGATCAATGCTGTATAGGATGAAGAGGAAAAAATAGGAAAAAACGAGTATTATTCGTTCAAACCGCTTATCGGACTTTCCATTCTGCATTGTTTTGTTTATTTTTGCTATAAACATTAAAGTAACTACTATGAAACGGCTCCATACTTTATTTCTTCTTCTAACAATAGCGATCGATATAGCTGCTCAACCTATCTGCCAAGTTAAACATTTCTCCGTGAGTGACGGTCTCGCTCAAGGTAATGTAATGAGCATTTTACAGGATCAGAAAGGGCTTGTTTGGTTTAGTACCTGGAACGGGCTTAACAAGTTTGACGGATACACTTTTAAGACATATAAAACTTCGCAAGAGAGTAAATATGCATTCGGCAGTAATCGCATGGGAACTATTTCAGAAAGCAAATACGGAGATATATGGTGCCCCACTTACGATGGACAAGCCTGTCTTTTTGATGTGGAAACCGAGAAGTTTATTGATGTTCTCCAACCTATTGAACTTTCCACGAAACAAACTAACAATGTTACACGCATTTATTCGCTGGAGAAAGGGATTGCCTGGATTCTCTGTGAAAGCGGATATGCATTCAGAGTGGACGAACAATTATGCAAAAAAGGAGAAGGTATCACACTTTATTCAGCTTCCAACCACAACCTGAAAGGATATCAAATATTTAACATTTATCAAGACTCTGAAGAAGATGAATGGATATTGACAGACAAAGGTGTTTCCATCATAGGAAAGAAAACACTGGATACTGACTTTCCTTTCCAGTTCATCACCCAAATAAAGGAAACGATCTATCTGATTGCAGAAAATGACAAGTTAGCCAGATATGACTTCCACACTAAAAAACTGAAATTCGTAGATATTCCTTATCCGCATCATAAAATAAACAATGTCACCACCATAGGAAAAGATATGCTGGCCTTGGGAACGGATAATGGAGTGATTTTGTATTCTATCCCGAAGAACAGTTTCCAGCAAATAGACATCCGTACAGCTACCCAAACTTCCAACGATGTAGAATCTGTCTATCAAGACCACTTGGGAGATATCTGGATTTTTTCAAAAGATCCGGGCATTGTCCATCTTAACCTCGTGACCAATGAAAAAGAGCATCTGTTCACCCCAAAAGATGAGATTATCAAGCATGGGCGTAAAAGTCGCAAACTTATTTTTGAAGATAATGCGAAAAACCTATGGTTACTCCCCACGGAAGGAAACTTTTGCTACTATGACCGGAAAGAAAGAACTCTCAAACCGCTTCTTACGGATATCAATAATCCTAAGTCTATTTTCAGTCCGTTAGTCAGGTCTTATACATTGGATAATCAGGGAAACTGTTGGTTTGCAACAGCACGTGGTGTAGAGAAACTATGCTTCTTTCCACAGAGCTATCAATTTAACCTGACTGATTACGAGGCAGAAACACGTGCATTCCTGCAAGACAGCAATAAACGTCTATGGACAGCATCGAAATCTAATTATATCCAAATATTCGCACCGGATGGTAACCTGGTGGGGTACTTATCCAAACAAGGAAATATCATTAAGGAAAAACAATCGTTCTATAATGGGGTATATTCAATTCTGGAAGACAAAGATGGAAATATATGGTTGGGGACTAAAGAAATCGGACTTTTCCAACTTAAAAAGACAGGAGCAAATCATTACTCTATTCACCATTTTGAACACCAGACAAATGATCCTTATAGTTTAAGCAGTAATAGCATTTATGCTATCTTTCAGGACAGTCGTAATAATATTTGGATAGGATGTTATGGGGGTGGATTAAATCTGCTGGCACAAGCTAAAGATGGAAAAGTTTCATTTATTCATAGTAATAATGAGTTAAGAAACTATCCCATAGCTTACGGTATGAAAGTACGCAATATTGCAGAAGCTCCGGGAGGAGTGATTTTAGTGGGAACGACTAACGGACTGCTGACATTCTCGAACAACTTCGAACGCCTGGAAGAGATTAAATTCTACCGGAATATCCGTAGACCGGGAGATAAAAACAGTCTTAGTGCCAACGATATCATGCATATCTATACAGACAAGAATAAAACCACTTATATCATCAGTTTCACCGGAGGCGTAAATAAAGTGATATCTCCCAATCTGCTGAACGAGAATATCCAATTCAGAAACTACGACAAGAACAACGGGCTGGCGTCCGATTTGGCACTATCAATGATTGAAGATACACAGAATCAGCTATGGGTTGTTTCGGAGATTGCGCTCTCCAAATTCGATCCAGCCAAAGAAACTTTTGAGAACTATGAATTAAGTTCCATCTATCAGGAATTCAATTTCTCCGAAGCTCTTCCTATTATCAATGCCCGCAACCAAATTATCTTAGGAACTGATAAAGGCTTTCTGGAAGTTTCTCCGGAGAAGATGCGGAAAAGTAGCTATGTCCCTCCTATTGTGTTTACGGGACTCAAGATTCAAGGACACCTTACCGATCACTCTATTGACAATCTGGAAGAATTGGAACTGGAGCCCTCTCAAAGGAATGTAACTTTCCAGTTTGCTGCACTTGATTATGTCAATCCAAAAGAGATTTTATATGCCTATCGCCTGCAAGGACTAGAAGAAGAATGGAATGAAGCAGATAATAACCGTTCCGCTAGCTACATCAACTTACCTGCAGGCAAATATCAGTTGCAGATAAAGTCAACAAACAGTGACGGGGTCTGGGTGGACAATGTACGGACTCTATCTATACATGTACTCCCCACCTTTTGGGAAACCTACTGGGCATGGCTGCTCTATTTCATTCTATTCATACTCTTTACGGCAAGCATCGTATATGTATTATTTTACATCTACCGGTTACGTCACAGAGTGGATATGGAACAACAATTAGCAAATATCAAACTGCGATTCTTTACTGACATATCTCATGAATTACGTACTCCGCTAACTTTAATCAGTAGCCCTGTGACAGAGGTATTAGAGAATGAGCCGCTTTCTCCTTCCGCCCGTGAGCATTTGACTTTGGTACATCAGAACACAGAGCGCATGCTCCGACTGATGAATCAGATTCTGGATTTCCGCAAGATTCAGAATCAGAAAATGAAACTACTGATTGAAGAGACCGATTTGATTCCACTTTTGCAAAAGGTGATGAGTAGCTTCAAACTGATAGCTGAAGAAAAGAACATAAACTATCAGCTGACTTCTACCATCCAGTCGGTATATAGCTGGGTGGATAGAGATAAGTTTGAAAAGATATTCTTCAATCTGCTTTCCAATGCATTCAAATATACACCTGCCGACAAGTCGATTACAGTCAATATCACAACGAAAGAGAAGACGGTAGAGATAGAGGTTGCAGACGAAGGAATCGGAATTGCAGTAGAAAAGCAACATTCCTTGTTCCAACGCTTCGAGTCATTGGTAAAACAGAATATTCTGCAACCATCTTCCGGCATCGGGCTGTCTCTCGTGAAAGAGATGGTGGAAATGCATCATGGCACTATTACAGTAAATAGTCAACCCGGAATAGGCAGCCGTTTTACAGTAAGCTTGCCTTTACAACGGGAAATTTTCGAAGAGGATGTACAAGTCGAATTTATCCTGAATGATAGTCAGAGTTCAGCACCTCATCCCGTCGATAGCATGAAAGCGCCAGAAGAGGTGGAAGAAAAAGAAGACCTTGAGACTAATTCGGATGGTTTCTCCATATTGGTGGTAGAAGATAATGAAGAGTTAAAGGCTTTTCTGAAAAGTATTTTGTCGGAGAATTATACGGTAATCACAGCTTCCAATGGTGAAGAGGGATTGCAACATGCTGTTGACGACCTGCCCGATCTTATTATCAGCGATGTTATGATGCCGGTGATGGACGGTTTAGAAATGATTAGGCAAATCAAAGAGAACAACAATATTTGCCATATCCCCATCATTGTATTATCAGCCAAAGCCTCTCTGGACGACCGTATCGCCGGATTGGAACAAGGCATTGACGATTATATCACCAAACCTTTCAGTGCTACTTATCTAAAGACCCGTGTAGCCTCCTTGTTACGACAACGCAAAGCATTGCAGGAGCTCTATATGAATAGGCTGATGGAAGGAAAGAATACCTCTTCTCCCGATCCTCTGACTCCTTCACAACCACAGATTACTCCATACGACGAGCAATTTATGAAAAAAGTAATGGCATACATGGAAGAACAGATGGACAATGCCGAACTAACGATTGACGAATTTGCAGAACAGTTGATGCTTAGCCGTACAATCTTCTACCGGAAATTAAAATCAATCGTCGGACTGACACCTGTTGACTTTATACGGGAAATACGTATCAAACGTGCCGTACAACTGATTGACAGCGACGAATATAACTTCTCCCAGGTAGCATATATGACGGGGTTCAACGATCCGAAATATTTCAGCAAGTGCTTCAAGAAAGTGATAGGAATTACCCCGTCAGAATACAAAGAGAGAAAAAAATAACTCTTTGATAAGCATATAAAAAGTCCCTTTATACCCGGTTGTCTCATTATTCGATCAATCAAAATTTGATAGAGTAAACTGATATAAAGGGACTTTTCATACAAGATAAAGAGATTTGCCTGTCAACAACACATCAATATCCAAACTTACATTGACAAACAAACACCTGTTTTTCCGAATCATCATTAAATACTTCTTCTTCAAATCCTCCATATTTATGAATAATACTAAAACCATTCCATTCCAAATATGAATCCAACTCTTGAGGGAAAAACATTCTCATATCCAGATTTTGAATAGAATTGAATTCACCATTGATAAAATAATGCCATTCGATCCGATTAATCTGGGTTTTATTTTCATATCGCATTGTCTGCTTTATCGAAACTTCTCTTCCATCATCAGTTGTATACGTGGCTATTTCCTGCTGCTCTTTCTCATCTTCAACTATATACCGAATATTCGGATTAAAACAATCCAACAGAAATAAGCCTCCGTCTTTGAGGTGATTTTTAACGACATGAAGTACCTTAAATAAATCTTCATTCTCATATAAATGATGGATCGAATTAAATGGAATAAAAATAAGGTCGTACTTCTCCTGTAAATCCAGAGTCCTGATATCCGCCTGAATGAAATTGATTCTTAGTCCAGCCTCGGCAGCTTTCATCTTAGCCTGATGGAGCATTGAAGCAGTGTAATCAACCCCACTTATATCATATCCATCCTTTGCAATAGGAAGAGTAAGTCTGCCAGTTCCACAGCAAAGCTCAAGTATTCGGGCATCCTTGTTTTTAGGTAACCACCGCTTATAAAATTGCAAATCATCCATGCTGGTATTCATTCCATCATAAATATTTGCATCATAAATTAAATCGCCAACTTTATAATCACTATTCATTTGCCTCCTCCAATATCCATTATTTACTATTATTTCTTATACAAACAAGAATATCCCCAACGTACAATGTACCAAAAGGATATTCTATAAATAACCAGAAGTATTACCGGTCGTTCGCAAATGTAGTAAATATCTATAAGCCAGCTATAATTATCTCTTAAATACTCAAATTTCAACAAGACATATCTCTGATATAAGTATCAAAACAACATTTCGGTATCATCTATTTACATTGCAAAGCTTATGCTATATTCAACAAAATGTTTTATCTTTGAACAGGTCTATGGATTTATCGGCTCCAAATAAGCCTTGCATAGGAAATCCTCCTTTTCTACCGGATATTCCCCACAAAAATAATGAAAAGCACGTACTATTGCAGTCTCAAATCTAAAAACCAAAAGAACTAGAAAATGAAAAAGCAATGGATCATTGCCTGTCTTATCGGAATTCAAGGGGTAAATGTACAGGCACAACAACCCAGCAAGTATCCCTATCAGGACACGAAATTAACTGCGGAACAACGGGCGGACGATTTACTTCAACGCCTCACATTAGAAGAAAAAGTGGCGTTGATGCAAAACAACTCACCGGCTATTCCCCGGCTTGGCATTAAGCCGTATGAATGGTGGAACGAAGCTCTTCATGGCGTTGCCCGCGCCGGACTGGCTACTGTCTTTCCACAAGCCATAGGTATGGCCGCTTCTTTCAACGACGAACTATTATACGAAGTCTTTGATGCCGTATCTGACGAAGCACGCGCCAAGAACCGCCAATTCAATGAAAAAGGACAATATAAACGTTATCAGGGACTGACCATGTGGACTCCCAACGTCAATATCTTCCGCGACCCCCGCTGGGGACGGGGACAGGAAACATACGGCGAAGACCCTTATTTAAGCGGACGTATGGGAATGGCGGCAGTCAGAGGTCTGCAAGGACCGGAAGATGCCGAATATGACAAACTTCATGCCTGCGCCAAACACTTTGCCGTACACTCGGGTCCCGAATGGAACCGTCACAGCTTCAACGCAGAAAACATTGCACCCAGAGACTTATGGGAAACCTACCTTCCTGCTTTCAAGGAACTGGTACAAAAAGCAGGAGTTAAAGAAGTGATGTGCGCTTACAACCGTTTCGAAGGCGATCCCTGCTGCGGCAGCAACCGTCTGTTAACCCAAATTCTCCGCAACGACTGGGGATTCAAAGGAATCGTAGTCACCGACTGCGGAGCAATCGGAGACTTTTTCCAACGCAAGAAACATGAAACGCATCCCGATGCCGCCCATGCCTCTGCCGACGCTGTTTTAAGCGGAACAGATCTCGAATGTGGCGGTAACTTCAAAAGCATCACCGATGCTGTGAAAAAAGGCCTGATTTCGGAAGAGAAAATCAATACATCAGTCAAAAGACTACTGAAAGCCCGCTTTGAACTGGGAGAAATGAATTCGACTCATCCCTGGAGTAACATTCCATTTTCTGTTATCGACTGTCCCAAACACAAAGAACTGGCACTGAAAATGGCACATGAAAGTCTGGTATTACTCCAAAACAATAACAACCTCCTTCCATTAAACCGTCAGATGAAAGTCGCAGTCATCGGCCCCAACGCCAACGACTCGGTAATGCAATGGGGGAACTACAACGGCTTCCCTTCACATACCGTTACTCTACTGGAAGGAATACGCGCCAAACTACCTGACGCACAAATCATCTACGAACCTGTATGCGGATATACAAACGACACCACCCTGCACAGCCTATTCAATCAGTGCAGCATCGACGGAGAAGCCGGATTCAACGCCACCTACTGGAATAACCGCGAATATAAAGGCAAAATTGCCGCAACCGACCGTCTGACCACTCCTTTCCATTTCAGTGCAGAAGGTTCTACCGTATTTGCTCCCGGTGTAGGATTGAAAAACTTCACCGCCATCTATCGTTCCACTTTCCGCCCAACAGATTCCGGTGCCGCCACTTTCCGCGTGATGACTAACGGAGGAGTTACTTTATTCCTCAACGGCAAGCAAATAGCAGAAGCCACCAACATCAAGAATCATACCAATCTGTATTCTTTCAACTACGAAGCAGGAAAGAGTTACGACATCGAGTTGCGTTTTATTCAGGTTAAAGATAACCCTGCACTGAACTTCGACTTGGCAAAACAAACTCCAATGGATGCCCGTGAAATCCTGAACAAGTTGCAAAGCGCAGATGTAGTTATTTTTGCCGGAGGTATCTCCCCCCTATTGGAAGGAGAATCCATGCGGGTATCCGACCCCGGATTCAAAGGCGGCGACCGTACAGAAATCGAATTGCCCGCCATCCAGCGCGAAGTTCTTGCTCTTCTAAAGAAGAATGGAAAGAAAACAGTATTCGTCAACTTCTCCGGTTCGGCAATGGCCATCGTGCCTGAAACGCAGAATTGCGATGCTATCCTGCAAGCATGGTATCCCGGACAGGCAGGTGGAACAGCCGTTGCCGATGTTCTTTTCGGAGATTACAATCCTGCCGGACGTCTGCCTATCACTTTCTATAAAAGCATGCAACAATTACCGGATTATGAAGATTATTCGATGAAAGGACGTACCTACCGTTTCATGACGAAAACACCTCTTTATCCATTCGGCTACGGTTTAAGTTATACCCGTTTCTCTTATGGGAAAGCTACCCTGAACCAATCGAAGCTGACCAAAGGCGAAAAAGCAATCCTTACTATCCCGGTAAGTAACGTCGGGCAGAGAGACGGTGAAGAAGTGGTTCAAGTGTACATCTGCCGTCCTGACGACAAAGAAGGTCCGCAAAAAACTCTTCGTGGTTTCCAACGGGTTAGCATTGCTAAAGGTAAGACACAGAACGTCCAGATAGAGCTTCCGTACGATTCTTTCGAATGGTTTGATGCAGCGACCAATACCATACGTCCTTTAAACGGAACATATAAGATACTTTACGGAAACAGTTCAAATGAAAAAGACTTGCAAACGTGCAGTATTCAGATTCAATAGGCAATGCTATTACATACAATTTGAGGCCGGGTTAATGAACTTAGGCTACATTGAGAATTTATAAAAAAATGGTTTTTATTGTCAGGCCAAGAGTTATGGCTTCATAAAGTGATTGTTTTCAAGCTATTACCCACTGACAATAGAAGCTGACAATAGGCTGACAATAAAAGACGAAAATCTTTATTGTCAGCCTATTATTGTTTAAAACTGCACTATGCAGCTATTATCCCTTACTTACCAAGCCTGCATTATTCCGCAAAGACACCGTTATTGTTCAACTAAGGTGCCGTTATCGTTCTGCTAAAGTATCGATCTTGTTAGTTCTTCACGGCCGTGACGAGATCTTTCCACGGCTGTGGCAGTATCTCACCACGGCCGTGAGAAGAAGCTACCACAGCCGTGGGAAGGTAAAGATAGCGGCACCTTTCAGGGAAAACGCATTATACTCTTTCCTTAATCTTTTATACATTTATCTTACACCAATATTGTCTTTTCATCTTATTAATAAGATATTTATCTTTCATTTACAATATTATTTGAGTACATTTACGTGATTATAAATCACAATTAAAATGAAGCAAGAAACTAAAAGAAAGATTGAGATCAGCAACCTACATGAATTTGCTGATTCATTAATATTGATAGATAACCGGATAGACCGTTGTAAAAAACATCAGGCCAGTACCATTGTTCTTATTGCAATTTCTGCTGTTATATGTGGCGCTGATACTTGGAATTCAATAGAAGACTTTGGTAAAAGTAAAGAATCTTTTTTTGCAGCCAAGCTTTCCAATTTTAATGGTATCCCTTCCCATGATACATTTAATCGCTTTTTCTCGGCATTAGATCCTTTAAAATTTGAAGAATCTTATAGGCAATGGGTCCAAAGCATTCTCAAATGTTATTCGGGGCATATAGCCATTGATGGTAAAACCATACGAGGAGCCTATGAATCCGAACAGGACAAGCGTCATCGTAAACAAGGAGTGCTTCCTGATTCGAATACGGGAAAGTACAAATTGCATGTCATCAGTGCATTTGCAACAGAACTGGGAGTCTCCCTTGGACAGTTATGTACACAAGAAAAGGAAAATGAGATAGTTGTCATTCCTGAATTATTAGATATGTTGTGTATAAAAGATTGTATTATTACAATTGACGCTTTAGGATGCCAGCGTACAATTGCAGAGAAAGTCATAAAGGGAGAAGGTGACTACATTTTTATAGTGAAAGATAATCAACCGAAATTAAAGGAAATAGTACTGTCAGTAACAGAAAGTATTGTATCAAAAGGTACAACAGTACGATTTGACAAATATGAGACGCATGAAGAAGGACATGGCAGGAATGAGTCGAGAATCTGCTATTGCTGCAACGATCCTGGTTTTCTGGGAGCAGATATTAGAAAGAAGTGGAAAAATATACAGTCTTTCGGATATATAGAGAATACCAGAAATACAAACAAAGGCACTACAGTGGAAAAAAGATGTTTTATATCTTCCTTGGAACCTGATGCGCAGAAGATACTTAAAAATAGTAGAGAACACTGGGAAATTGAGAATAATCTACATTGGCAGCTAGATGTCAATTTCCATGAAGATAATACCAGAAGAAGAAATATATCAGCATTAAACTTCTCCGTACTGGCGAAAATTGCATTGGCTACATTAAGAAACAACAAAAGAGAGATACCAATCAATAGAAAAAGATTAATAGCAGGGTGGGATAATGAATTCTTATGGGAACTTATTTTACATGATTTATAATGCGTTTTCCCTGAGGCACCTTTGCCCAACTATACCGGCACACTAATCAAACTATACAGGTATACTTACTCAACTATACAGACATACTTACTCAACTGTACAGGCATACGAATGCAACTATATCAGAACCTTAAAACAACAATTCCAAGATGTCAGCATAACTATACAATAAAAAAACAGGCTGACAATAGAACTCTTAATTCTTATTGTCAGCCTATTGTCAGCTTCTATTGTCAACATGTATTATACTGTAATTCACTTCTTTAACTTCCGTTCTGACAGATTGACAATAAAAACAGTATAAAAACGAGTAGTACAGTTAGTTCTTGGTCAGCAACCGTTTCTCTGAAATCGTTCCCAGATCTTTTCCGTTAATGGTGATATCCGTTGTATTTTCGATCTGTATCATAGATTGGTCAGGAGTGTCAATTTCAACATTCTCGATGTTGAGCTTTGCCACTTGATTCACTACAATACCCTCTTTAGCACCAGTAACCACCATATTCTTGATGGAAATATTCTCAATCGGCATTTCGGGAAGTCCGTTCAGATACGCCGCCCGTCCTGCTCCCCTGCAAAACACATCCGAGATATAGATGTTCCTAAAAGCAGGAGTCTCTTCACTCACACTCGGAATCGGTTCACCGGGAGCACTTTTGGCCGCATAATATAAATCGGCAATCAAAGCATCATTAGGAATATCAATCATATTTATATTGTTGATGTAAATATTCTCCACGACGCCACCACGTCCACGGGCACTTTTAAACCGCAACCCGACATCCGTGCCGATAAAAGAACATTCGGACACATATACATTCTTCACTCCTCCGGACATCTCACTACCAATTACGAATCCGCCATGACCATGCAAAACGGTATTGTTTCTCACAATCACATTCTCACAAGGTTCACCTCTGCGACGGCCATCTTCGTCTTTACCAGACTTCAGGCAGATTGCATCATCTCCCGCATCAAAGAAACAGTTGGCAATCAGCACATTCTTGCATGATTCCACATCGAGCGCGTCTCCGTTCTGCGAATACCAGGGATTGAACACCTTTACATCATTCAATATCAAAGATTCGCACGAAAGCGGATGAAGACACCAGCTCGGAGAGTTTTTGAAAGTCACGCCTTCCAGAAGCACCTTTTTACTCTTCACAATACTTAGCAGTACAGGACGCAGCCAACTTTTCATCTCCTCCCATTCTTCACTCGTGATTTCAGCCTGTTGATTCCCCTGGCCAGACATGAGAACGGATGCTTTCAATGCCCCTTCATTAGGATACCACACCTTGCCGTTCTCATCCACATTACCACCGGAGTTCACCAGATTCTTCCACTGTCTGTCCGTCATTTTATCCTTCTTCACAGGACGCCATCTGTCTCCCGCTCCATCAAAAACGCCATAACCGGTAATAGCTATGTTTTCTGCATTCATTGCCGAGATAGGCGACTGGCAGCGCCGTGTATCCAGTCCTTCAAATGAAGTCGTAATAATCGGATACAACGAGGTGTTACCGCTAAACACAATCAAAGCATTCTTTTCTGCATGCAAATTGACGTTACTTTGCAAAACAATGGGGCCTGTGAGCCACAAACCTTCCGGAATGATTACTTTCCCCCCTCCTTTGTCGTGCACTACTTTGATAGCCTTATTAATAGCCTCCGTGTTCAGCGTCACCCCATCGCTTTTTGCTCCGAAATCACAGATATTTACCTGATAATCGGGAAAAACGGGACGCTCTATGGCGGGCATGGAGAAAGGAAGGTCTGCATACATTGCCTTCAAATCTGTCTCCACATCCACCTGCTTGGCAGTACCCTGACAAGCACAAAATAGTCCTATGATGACCGGTACCAAGCCAGTCATTCGATTCAATCTATTCATCGTATCTTTTTACCTAAACATTTTATTATTTGAACCAAGCCGCATCGGTATAGCCATCCCAACTCATGATGGTTTCACGTGTACCGAAGTATTGATCGTATTGTTCCTTACTAAGTTGCAGCACTGTATTGCGCACCGTTGCCGGAATAGATTGATAAATATCCGAACCCGATTCAGTCTTGCAGTTGTAAAGTTTGCAGCCGGTGGCAACAGTAGGTACAGCCGGTGTCAGCGGTTTATTCTCTCCTACAAAGTTAGGACCGTACACATCGGCAAACGTACAGTTTAAGAAGGTCAGATTGTCCGGCTCGAACTGATAAATCAAAGTAGAGTTAGTGACGCCTTCGCCTACCGTGAAACGGCTGTTCAAGAATACATATCCCAAGTAACCCGCACTGACACGCGCTTGCATTACAGCACGTGTACCGGTAGGCGCATGAAGTTCGCAGTCTTCAAACAGTACCACCTTACCCGCCCCCCAGATGAAATCGGTAGCTCCGGCTATGAAACAATCTTTGAACCAGTTGTAACCTCCACCGGGAAGCAAAGTATCCTGGAAACTCAAGACACGGCAATTGATAAAAGCAGCCGATTTGTTGTTAATATAAAGTGCCTCGGCCTGACCATTCTTGCCTAGTGTCCAGCCATACGCATTCTCTATCGTCACATTTTCAAAGCGGATTTTATCACTGTTACCATCGAGTATCACCACCGAACGACCTCCGGAAGAGGGCACAATAGTGCCGGTAGGGGCAAACTGATCGATATTGGTTCCGCCGCCTATACCACCGTTAATATCATTGCTGTTATCATATTGAATATTGACAGCCGTATTATCACTAGCATTTCCTTTTACTGTGATGTTGCTTTGATCGCGCAAGTAGATAATCTCCTGATAGATACCGTCATCCATCCGGAATGTCTTAGCAGCATTCAAATCGACATGTGTGGCACAGAAGTCAATAGCACCTTGCAAAGTATAGAAGTCAGCATTGGGGTCGGTGTGACTAATTTTCACCTCATAGTTCTGTCCGGTCAATGCTGGTGCCGGCTTCGTCTTGAACGTCCATGCACGGCCATATACTCCCTTGAAGTCTGTTTGTTTCACTGCTGCCTGTTCGATGGTTACATAATATTCGGTGTCGGGTTGTAAGCGCTGTTGATGAGGCTTGATAATGAAACTCTTACCTTCCACCCGTGCCGGATAATAATTGACGATACGACGACTGACGGAAGAACCGGTAGGCGTAACGCCGATAATATCCATCCACGTATTCAGTTGGGTCTGACCGTTTACGATAGACTGTCTGCGTTCTGCCATATTGATTTCATCTACCTGTTTATGGTCGCTCATACGATAGATGCGGATACAACCACTCGTACCAAGTTCGGGTGCAGTGCCTTCAAAGGCGATTTTCAGTTCGGTATCTGCTAGTGCTTGCTGCGTGCCGTCGGCAGGTGTGAAGGCATATCCTGATACAGGAGTCTTGTCACCTTCGGCCGTTCCGTCCTCACTGCTTCCGTCTTCCCAGGGAGCTGATGAGTTTCCACCTTCCACATTTTCAAGACGTCCTATCTCTACAAAGCCGCTGTCGTCTATGTAGAGTGCGAATGTGTAGCTATAACCTTTGTGGAATTGCGGCAAAGCAATGTCCAAATTAGTAAATATCCACTCTTTCTCTCTATCGTCCAATACGAAAGACACTTTATAGCTGTCTGTCAATGCCGATGGAAGAATGATAGCTTCGTAGAATCCTGTTGTAGCATTGTGATAAGGGTTGATTGTAGCAACAGAGCTTTCGTCAACCGTCAGTACATCTGTTTGTATATTGAATGAAGCGGCAGTTTGCATCCCCTCAATCCGTACATCACTTACTTCCAACGGTTCTTTTTCCATATTCACAAACTTCAGAATCACTTTTGCCAGACGATGGGTAAAGTTTAATGAGATATGGGGTTCGTTCTCCGGAGAGTAGGTGTATTCTTCTTTCGTGGCAGCATATAGTAAGTCGCACGCCGTACTTCCTCTTTCTTGAGCGGCCAGTTGCACGGGATAATTAAAATTACGTACATCGGCATTATACGGATAGTATGCCACAAACTTCACCGGTGTTCCATCATTTTGCACTTTCAGCGGTGTAGTGGAAGTGAAAGAAACCGACGCACCCTCTTCCGAGCAGACATAAGGTACATTCGCTGCTTCTGTGACAGGTTCAAGAGTCTTCATATCCAATACGTATGTTCCGATCTTATCTCCGTCATTCCATGACGATCCGTCTTGGGTGACACGGGTTGAGAAACCTGTGAGGTCTACACCGAAGGTAACCTCTCCCGCAGTAGTAGGTTGTTTTGTACCTGAATCTTGCTCATCATCCGAACAAGAGAGGCAAAACAAACCACCTAACAAGGGATATAATAATGAATGAAATAATTTCATAACTGTAATGTTTAATCAGTATTACAAGAGTAATTCAATGGTTATTTTACATTCTTATACCAACGCGGGTCACCTACTTGAGCATCAATTCTCAGTTTGAAGTTGCCGTTTCCTGCATCTTCAAACAGTTCGGTAACTGTTTTGGACGTATCTATCCAGGCATTAGGAAAAGTATTGGTATCAATTGCTTTTCCATGTACATTCAATACAGGCATCTGTCCGGCTTCGGTAGCTGCCGCTGCATAGTTACCGGAGAATTCCCGTACATCCATTTTATAGCCTATGTTAGGGTTACTTGTAACGAAGCAGGCCGAAATATTATTCTTATAATAGAGATTACCATTCGCATATCGGCTTTCAAATGGAGTCTTTGCCATATCTGCCAATGTGCAATTTTCGACAGTGATAACTACACTATTGGCATCTTTCACGTAAATGACGCGTTCTGTCATTTTATAAAGTGTAGAGTTAGTGATAGTGATTGCTTTAGAACCATAATAGTTGAAGACATTTTGCATATTGGCAAACAGACAATCATCGATCACTACAGCAGAAAGTAAGTTTTGTGCCCCGTTATCTCCGGTTGACCAGTCACAAACAGTCTTCATGTTACTAAAGTTACACTTCTTGAAATCTACCACAGCATCAGTAGCGAGTTGGGCAGTTTCATTGTTAGTCAGCAGAGCGGTTGAGTTATCACCTGTAATATCTAAGTTATTCAATGCTATCTTTTGAAGACTGGTATATTGTATCTGTTTCAGATTCATCTTCACTTGTTTTTCTGTATCACCAATCAGTAACAACTCTGTTACAGCTTCGGGCACTACCATTGCATCGCTAAAGGTATAACCTTCTGCATTGGCAGCAAATACTAACGCAACTTTACCGGAAGCACCGGACAATATTGTCGACAGGTTTGTTTCTGCATTAATCGCTTTTTGAGCATAATCAGCAGGAATTGCTTCATTCTCTGAAACTTTATCACCGTCGCCATCCTCGCTGCCACCATCACCCCAAGGTGTGTTGCTGCCGGAACCACCGCCTATTTCTCCGCTAGTCTCTTTTCCTACATTGATATTGAAGGTATACTCATAGCCTGCAACAAACTTATCTATCTTGCTGCCTTCAGGCACTGTGTACTGATACTTACCACCGTCTGCCATGATAGTGAGCGACATTTTATTTATCAACTCTTCAGCAGGCAACATGATACCAATAAAAGATTTATCTCCTGTTTTCTGCAGGGAAATAGACTTCTGCGTATCCATGTTAGTCAATTTCCCGTCTATCAGGCTGAAAGTAGCTGTGGTATTCATCCCCCCTACCGTTATACTTGTCACATTCGACACGTTTTCATTCGTAATCTTAACACGTAGAAGCACTAACTTATGATGGAAAGTGAATGCCAATCCACCTGCCAACAATGATTCCGTTGACTGGTTGGCAGCCTTTGCCCACATTAAATCGTGGGCAGAGATACCGTCAGACTGATCGCTTACATCTACTTTATAAAGTGCTGCTGTGGCATCAATAACATCTGCAGATGTAGTATGCGGATAATAGGCTACGAAATTCGTAGGCATATCATAGATTGCTATTCCGGGATCGGACGAGAAGTTCGCCGTAAGCCCCTCGCCAATCGTCGTATATTTCACGTTAAGGGCATCGTTCAACACATTCTTATCTTCCGTATCGAACATATATATACCAATAGCATCACCGTTCTCCCATTCACTGGTTTCGCTATTCAATCGTGTAGTGAAACGGTCGTTGCCCGAACTGATAGTGCGAAGCATTCTTTGACCATCGCCATCAGTAAGAGAATTTTCATTAACTTCACTACAAGCTACTGCCAACGTTCCGGCAACCGCTAAGAAAAATAAATGTTTCAGATTCATAATATTATATTTTAATTTATTCTTAATCATGTAAGTTCATATTCTCAATTTAAATTTAAGGCAACCAACGAGTATCACCGGCACGGTTGCTTACAATCGGAGAAGAGGTATCCTTAATCGTCAAGTCTCCATTAGCCGGATCGGCAAACAGTTCGACTGCCGTAATTTTCAAATCGGTCGCATTCATATTCTTACCTCCCAATGTATAGTCTGCGGTGGTATAGTTATTAGAGAATGTAGTAGTAGTGTTAGCACCGATAGCAAACAAGTCACCGCAAGGGGATGCCAACAAGATACCTTCCATTACCAATTTAGAACCTACGGCAGATTCAATGTTAATCAGACGTTGATTACGGCTGTAGTTGTAAATAGTTACATTCTTATATTCCAGGTCGATAGGTTTATCCATATAAGGAGCATAGAAAAGGTTACCCCAGCCATAACCATTGGTTCCATCATTGTCGTTGCTAAATGTACAGTTGCGGAAGATTGCACGGTCTACCTGGTCATAAGAAACTCCGTTATCTTTGTCGAAAGACTGAAGATTAAATGCACCATAAGCACTTGTTTGCCATCCACAACCTTCGAAACGGCATCCTTCCATTTCCAGATTCATAATGTACTTGGCATTAGCGGACTGATGGCGCCAGAAACCTCGGCGAAGACTTATGAAATCGCAATTTACAAAGCTGACATTCTCTATTGTGTATGCCTTGCTGGTATTCATAAAGTAGTTATTGTTTGCTTCATGACGGAATTCAATATTATCAAACTCCAGACTGGAGAGGTAAGAACCCTCTGCAATACTCCAACTACCTTCCAAAACAACAATAGGTTTAACTCCATCACGACTACCGGCCAAACGGAAGCCTTTCATCAAAGCGAACGGAGTGACGCGGTAAGAAGAACCTGCAGGCAAATAGTATTCTGTACCTTCGGGCACTTCAGGATCGACATCGTTGTTCAGCAACATCGCAGATAAATCGTCATCCAAGCCTACCGGTATGGACATAGCCGACGGGCCTGCCGTACGGAACGTTACCTGATTATAAGGTTTGTCATATTTACGCGGTTTACTGGTATCATACAGGTTGACAGCATACAGTGTATTCTTCGTTAAACCATCCACCTCGGCAAATCCCTGCATCATTTCTTCAATGGTCAGATAGCGGCTAATACCAGGCAGTGTCGTATTCATCATAGGGATAATGCTTATACTATCCACCGGATTCTGTTTATTGTCTTTCTTCCAGCGAATGATAGCCGATGATTCCGTAATTTCGGTTTTGGAAACATCTTCCACCAGTTGGGCATATTCCGGACGAGCTTCAGTAGAGGCACTGGTGTATTTCCATTGCGAGTTGTTGGTAGCGTTGGCAGCATTACTGCGTACACGAATATAGAAAGTAGTTCCGTAAGGAATATCATCGATAAACACATAAGGATCAGTGGTTTCTATCTCCATAAACAAGCTGGTATAATATTGATCCTGATGTAGTTGTACCGTATAAGAGATAGCATCGTTCACTTTATACCATACCAATGTCACAGAGTTTGCTTTCACCTCCGGTTTCTCCAATACAAACCGGGGCTGGAACAGGTCGTCCACTTTCGTATATTTATCATCTGCCTCGCAGCCTATGAACAGGGTGCCGCAAAGGAGTGCGGGCAGCATAGCCGTTGCAAGTTTTCGTAATAACTTTATCATAACGTTTGTCTTTTTACTGATTAGTATCCATAATAGTTCCGAATCAATCCGCGATGGTCTGTTATAACCTTTGCAGGATAAGGACACAGGTATCTCACAGGATCGGTAGGTTTCACTAATTGATCGTTGTTCTTGTTGATAAATCCACGGAAACTCCATGAAATAGCATCCAACGTTTCATAAAGCTGTGTTTCTTTGTTCAACACTCTCCATCCCAACGCATACTCCAATACTGTGTAACCGGCAGGGCGACCTACACCGGGACCATATTCGTCAATACCTACAATGTCTAATACCTTTCTATCAGAATGTTCAGGGTCCGTCACTTGCTTGTAATAGATATTAGACGGTACTTTCTCAATGCCTGGTACGTAAGCTCCGTTAGCTACCAATCCCCAATTAGTCATCTCGTTATAAAGATTGTAGATAACTTCACCATATTTATTCCAACGCGCAAGATCGTATTTACGAATACCTTCACCACCAAACTCCCATTTACGCTCATCCATGACTGCTTGGAAGAAATCTGCTTCATTAGTCAGGCTCTCTACATAACTTTCTACTTTATCCGTCCATTGAGCCGCATCGAAAGCACGGCGGCGAACACGCTTCAGTGCTTCTTTGGCATCGTCACGCGGTCCGTAAAGTTCATTGACTGCTTCAGCATACATCAGCAAAACATCTGCAAAACGCATACGTACACTGTTGATACCTGTATTAGAACCACTGGAAGCACCCAGCGGAGACTGCATATAGAGTTTGGACCATTTACCAACACCCATACCAGTCACTCCCATATCAATCTCCTGATTCAGGTCTTTATCATATTTATAAGGTACACAAGTCATATCACGACGCAAATCATCCTTATCAAACGAATAAACATACGTACCGCAGAAAGTTACATAGTTGCGGGCGCTGCCATAAGAGTGCTTACCTTCTGCAATAGTAACACCGATATTATAGCCATAACGACTGGTGACACTTTTCAGCATCGGAACAGCGAACATGACATCATCGTTGTTGGCAGTCTTCCAGTTACATTCATTTACCCACAAGTTTTCAAAACTTTGAGTCAAGTCGTGTTTGCTTTCTTTGATTACCTTCCCCAGATAAGTGATGGCAATCTCATAATAATGTTCAAAGTTATCACCTCGTTCCATGTAACCTACGTGAGTCACATCTTCTTTGTCGGCACGAAGAGTCCAACCACCCCGATAGAGAGCCAACTGTCCGATAAGCGACTGGCAATATTCGCGTGAAGCACGTTCTACGCCATAATCCAAATCGACTGCATATTTCATCATCGGTTCTACAGCTATCAAGTCATCAATCAGATATTCCAGAATGACATTGCGGTCGGTAGTACCCAGACTGAAGAAGTCATCGGTCGCTTCCGTTGGTTTGATAATAAACACTACATCTCCCCATGTACGGATCAAGTCCAGATAGAGCATGGCACGAAGAGTTTTCACTTCTCCATACATCTGTTGTGTTTCGGAAGGAGTATCACCTGTTACTTTATCGGAAAACAATGGTGACTCCTGCACAGCCTGCAAAAAGTCGTTGGCATAATTGATAGCATAATAGATATTGTTCCAAGTAGCGTTCAATACCGACCAGGTGGGACGGGAATCAAAGCAGCCTATATCCGAGCCATTGGTACTGACAGTGTTGTTCTTGAACGAACTCATTTCCACATCGGTATTCGTATTCAAACCGCTGGCAAGGTTACTTCCGTACAATCCGTCTTCCGTCATGGAAGAGTAGATACGGGTCATCAACGCTTTCATCTCCGATTCGCTGGAAAATATGTACTCGGGAGTAAAGCCGGAGGCGGGCTGCACATCAAGAAAATCATCGCAAGACGTCAAAGTGAACATAGTTCCGGCAATGAGTGAGTATATTAGTTTCTTATTCATTGTTCTTTCATTTTATAGATTTCAATTAAAAAGTCAACTGTGCACCAAATGTATAGGTACGGCTACGCGGATAACGGTTATAATCAATGTTCGGTGTCAAACCGGTAGCGATGTTCACCTCCGGATCATAACCACTATATCCGGTAAGGGTAAACAGATTATTGCCCGATACATAGAAACGCACTTTACTCAAACCGACTTTCTTCGTCCACACACTTGGTAAGGTGTAACCGAGGGTAGCTGAATTAAGACGCAGGAATGAACCGTCTTCCACGGCATACGACATACAGATGGGGCGTCCGATGGAAGTGGGATTCCACATGGTAGCATTCTTATTGAATTCTGCCAGTACTTCCGGACTGTAACGGATCTCATTACCCATGTCGTCGAAGTTACGCCAGCGTTTATCTGAAGCGATGTCCATCAGGAAGTTGTTCTCTTTATTGTCCGCCCAAGTGGTCAGCATAATTTTGTTGGCATTCAGTACATCAAAATCATACATAAAGTTGAAGAACATACTCATATCAAATCCTTTATAAGTAGCATTCAGACCAAAACCTCCCGAGAATTTCGGAGTAGTGTTGCCAATAACAGTACGGTCGGCTTCTGTCAGCTGATAAGGATTGGTGCTGTTGGGATCTACCGGAGTGAGTTTCTTGAACTTGGCATTACCGGGACGCGGAGTGTCGGACAATGGGCTTGAATCTACCACTCCTTCTTTCAGTTTCCATGTTCTGGATTTGGAGTCGAAAGATTCAAAATCGGCTACGGTATAGAATCCATCATTGACATAACCGTAAATCAAACCACTGGTACCACCCACATAGGCACGATAATCATCAGAGTTCACGACGTCATTTCTCCAGGCCGAAGTGAGAATCCATTCTTTTTCACCACTTGCCAGTTTATCAATCTTGTTTTTATTATGACCGATATTGAATGTGGCGTTCAGTGAGAAGTCTTTCGTTTCTATCAGCCAGGCATTCAGTTGAAGTTCTATACCCCGATTGGATGTCTGTCCCACATTGGTCATCAGTTTAGTGTAGCCTGTGTAACCTGGAATATCCGAAGGCACCAGCAAATCTTTGACTGTATTCCAGTACACATCAATCGTACCGCTAAGGCGTTCTTTAAAGAAACCGAAGTCAATACCAATGTTACGTGTGATGGTGGTTTCCCATTTCACATCAGGATTGTACACATATTTAGAGTTATAGAAGTTATAGTAATAGTGGCTGACTTCTCCCCATCCGGCAGGACGGGAACTGCTTACCCCATACAATTTCTGATAAAGGTCGGCATCGATACGGTCGTTACCGGAAGAACCGTAGCTTAATCTCAACTTTAAGTTGGATACGACCTGATTATCTTTCAAAAAGTCTTCGTTAGAGATACGCCATGCCAACGCTCCTGCCGGGAAGAATCCCCAACGGTTACCTTTGGCAAACTTGGAAGAACCATCGGCACGCAGCGTTACCGTAGCGAGGTATTTATCATTATAGCCATAGTTGATACGGCCAAAGAATGAAGAAATACGAGAGGGAGAGGCCGCTGACGAGGAGTTCTCGTAAGGAGTACCCAGCGACAAATTATCAAAGACCTTTTCTGCCGTGATATTTTCCGGAAAAAAACGAGTAGAGTAAGTTTTGGTAGTAGTCTGGTTATGCTTGATTTCCTGTCCCAACATCAGACGGATATCATGTGCTTCTTTTAGCATAAAGTTGTAGTTCCACACGTTGGTAAGCTGCCACTTGGTACCTTGTTTCATGCTCCATTCCGCCACCGGCTGGTTATTGTTGCTACGAGCTTTACTGGTCTCCATACCCCAGAAACGGCGTTGTTCTTCAGAGTTATTCTCGAAACCAAATTCACTACGGAAAGTCATACCCTTCATAATATCCCAGGTCACGGCTCCCATCGTATTGAGCGACTTGTTGATTCTCTTTTTATAATTTCTTTTCGATTCTTCTTTGGGATCAAAAAGAGTTTCCTCTTCCAGTTGATCGGGATCGAAATACGTATCGTCTTCGGGAAGTTTCATATATTCATCCAGACCCTTAGTCGGTTTTTCACGCAAAGCAGTCAACAAACTAACGCCTTCCGTACCGGATCCATCTACTTCCTTATGCAACAAACGCGTGCGGTATTCCAACGTCAGGAATTTAAAAGGTTTGAAGTTGAAAGAAGCGTTCATATTGTTTTGTTTCAGTCCGTTGCCTACCATCACACTCGGTTGGTCCTGATGGATAAAGGATAGTTTATATTTGGCTTTCTCCGTACCGCCATTCACACTAAGGTCTACATATTTGGCCACCGGATTGGAACCGAACACCTCGTCCTGCCAGTCAGTTCCGGCATTTCCCTGATAGATGTAGTGTTCGTAAGCATGTCCATACTTATTATTAAAAGCTGTAGGATTAGAGCTTTTCTGACGCGCATTTTCATATTGCATCAATACAAATTCGTAAGGGTCCATCACATCCAGTTTGTTGGAAAGTTCTTTGGTCTGCACATAAGTGTTCAGGCTAATGACAACCCGTCCTTCAACAGGACGTTTGGTTGTCACCAAGATTACACCGTTGGCACCACGCGCACCATAGATAGCTGTGGAAGCCGCATCTTTCAAGACCTCGATAGATTCAATATCGGTAGGTGGAACATCGTTCAGACTGCTTACTTCAAATCCGTCCAATATGATAAGCGGACTGTTATCTTGTGTAATAGAACCGCCACCACGTACCAAAATCTTAATTTCAGCATCCGGCGAACCGTCTACAGCTGTCACCTGCACACCCGGCAGTTTACCGACGATGGCTTCAGCAGCAGAAGTGGTCTGTACTTTCTCCAATATCTTGCCGGATACGCTGGCGATAGAACCGGTCAGGTTACCTCTTTTCTGCGTACCATAGCCGATTACGACTACGTCGTCCAACATTCCGACAGCTTCTTTCATGTGGATATTAATGTTCGAGGTACGTCCTTTCAACGGTTCTTTTGCTTCTTCCATACCTACATAGCGAACTATCAACACGGCCTTGGCTACATTGGGCACACTGGTCAATGTAAATTTACCATCCAAATCGGTCGTTGCACCTATTGAAGTGCCTTGCACCGTTACTGTGGCACCAATTACCGGCCCCATATCGTCGGTCACCGTACCGGTCACGGTAGCAGTCTGTGCCATAGCACCCACTGCTACCCACAGCAGGATAAATATGCTTATGATTATTTTATTCATCATTCTATGCTTTTATTGTAAATAGATTTATTTGCTCCACACCTTTATTTCTTTTCCATTACTATTCCGCCTTGGTTCTGATAATAGATAATGTGCTGAACCAGGTTGTGGAAATAAACTTCGATGTTCGGATAGCGTCCGTTAGGATCAACCGACGAACTGATTTTTTGTGCATCACTCGGATCGTTAGGATTCAACCCGTAAGCTTCTTCCCAAATATCAGGAATTCCATCACCATCCGTATCAGGCCAAGGATTCAACGACTTCACCTTAATGTAACCTTCAGTATCTGATACTGTATCAATGATACCGGGTTGCTTGGCTTTGCCGTCTTCTTCGGGTTTGGAACCGATATAGGTGTAAGTACCATTCTTTACTTCGCGAACGATACGCTGATCTATCACATCTCTACGCAAAGAAGCTCCGGCATATTCCAATACTTTATCGTAAGCTTGTTCAGCCGTGTGACTGGTCAGTTTGCTGAAAGGTTGGTAATCTGCCATCTTCATAGCTTGCTTTTCTGCTTCAGGAACCGTACCCAGTGAAGAATCGAATTGTCCCCAAACACCCTCTGTCCAGTTATCAGCCGTGACACCTGTGTTACCTAACACATAATTGCCATTGATATAAGCTCTGGCAGTAGGATCACTTGACAGGATACGGTAAGAACGGTTGTTTGTTCCGGTAGCTGGCCCCGGTTTATAATAGCAGTTGGTCAGGTTGAAAGCAGCATACTTTCCGCCATAACTGCCTTGTCCTCTTCCACTCCAGTTGTAGTAGACATTATTCCTCACATCGAAATATCCGGTAAAGTCATAAGATTCTTGTGTACCGGGAGCAGACAAATCGGAGATACGCGGGCAGCGGCTACCGTGGTGTGCTAACAGTATGTGGTGGAAAGAAGCATTATCTCCACTAAACATAGCACCATAACCATGAGCACCCTTGGCATGGTTAGACAGGTTCATACTTTCAGAAGCGATACACCATTGTGCCGTGAAGTTCTGTACGCCATAGAAAGTCAGTGTTTCATCCACACTCCATCCGGCTGTAATATGGTCGATAATGGCATCTTTGAAATAGCGTCCGCCAATCGCATCTTCTCCATAATCGGCAAACTGATCGCCCGGACGGCAACGCAAGAAACGAACAATAGCATTCAGACTGCCACCTGCACCAATAGCCGGATCTTTCGACAGGTTAAAGGTGAAGTTGTAATTCTTCAATGTGATACCGTCGCCCGGTGCGGTCTGACCAATGATACTCAAATTAGGATATTCATTCAGATACAGCCCTCTTTTCAGTTCGATGATACCGGATACATCAAAAATGATGGTGCGTGGTTGGTTGGATTTCTCAATTCCGTAGCGTAAACTGCCCTCAATAGGGGTTTCGTTTTTGTTATAATCTGCCAGCGTGGTCACACGATAGATTTCGCCGCCACGACCACCGGTAGTAAAACGACCGCCACCTTCGGCACCCGGGAAAGCGAGTATAGAAGTAGAATGATCGTCACCGATGCTTGTATCGGGTTTACCATATTGGAAGATGGTAATTACTTTATCCAACATCTCTACCGTTGCTGTACGTGGAAAGACTGTTTCATTATTTTCGATATTCAATACGACTTCATTGGCAGTAGAGTTTTTCTTATCCTGCGTAATCCAACTCTCGGATATTACAGCATCGTAATCTACCGGGTTTTCTCCTTGCGGAGCCGAGATAACCAGTTTAGGACATTTATAAGGAATGATATACTCATCCTGTTCTATCGTCACCTCACCGCTTACACCGTCTTGTGTCACTTTCAGGACACGCTGCAATGTATAATCTCCTACGGATTTGAATATCAGGACGGCTGTTCTGGTTTTGTTTGCATTTGCATCTACGGCAAATGTTACTTCATCCGTCACAAAACTGCGGGTTCTGGGAGTTGCTTCCTTCAACTTGATCCAGTCGTACTCTGCTGCTATCTCCAGTTCCCATTCCACATTTGCCACTACTTTGCAGGTGAATGTACCTCCCCGGAATGACAAAGGGGCTGATGAATAATCAAACAAAATATCGGGATCGGCCCCCAGTTGCTCTACGCTAATCTCTTGTTCCAATGTCGAGCCTGCACCCGACATTGATACTTTTACTGTTCCGGTGCGCTTGGGGCCGTCTGTATTCTCGGTAAAAAACAAACGGAGATCACCATTCCCCTCTCCGGAGCTTTTTGATATAGTCAACCAGTCGCCTGTCGAGGTCACTTCGGCAGTCCATGTAGAGGTAGCCGTTACGTTGATTGTAAACGAACCGTCTACGTTACTCAACTTCACCTCATTCTTCGACACTTCCAGTTTGGCAGCTGTTGCACCCGCATTAGATTCGTCGTCCGAACTACATGCGCTCAACAATCCTACCAATAATATGAATAGAAAATATCTCATGTTTTATATCTTTATATTGTTAATACTCTATTGATTATTTAATCCAATGCGGATCACCAATTCCATTTGTATATACTTCGGAGTTTTTATCGGTAATAGTGAAATCTCTACCAGCCACATCTTTGAAGAGTGTTTCCATAGGGAGAGCTGTTTCTACCGGTATTTCAGCAGTATCAACTCCCCAGTTAGCCACTACAAAGCCATTGGTGCGATAGTTATTCTCGAAAGTCTTGCTTGTGACGTTTCTTGTAGTGAACCAAGTTCCCTGTCCGACTTCACAAACACCACTAAAGAGATTATTACGGACAACTAAGTGGAATGAAGAGGTATTCTTCGGGTTTAAGTCGAAGAAGGTCATTGCAGCAGGAGCCATACTCACAAATGTACAATTCTCTATTGTCACATTCAATTCGCCTGTCATACTACCCAAACCGGTTATCAAAGCTCTTGTCAGATTGTTGGCATGGAACGTAGAGTTCTTGAACACAAAGTTGTGTACCGGCGCGTCCTGCTTGGTAGAAAGACCGAACAGGCCACTTCCACCGGAATTCAAACCTAAGAAACGACAATTCTCAATCACAATATGATCGGCAATCTGTTTCTGTGCAGCATCTACTTCCTGATACCACATTGTACGTACCAAATCGCTGATTTCACAGTTCTTCCAAGAGATAGTAGATACATGGAAAGCTTGGTTTTTAAACTTAAAGAAATCGGAAGTTGTCACCTTTATTTTCAGATTCTCGAAGTGGAAGGCTTCAATAATGGCATCAGGACAGTTGATACTCATGTTGCCCATTTCCATAAATGCCAATTCTTCACCATCACCCGGTGCCTGTCCCATGATGTAGAGAGCTTTCGGTATTTCGGTCTGTGTACCTAATTTATAGGTAGCACCCGCTTTCAGGAAAAGTTTCACCTCATTTACAGAAGCATCCGCCAGCATTGATTTACAGATTGATTCAAGGTTCTCTTCCGGACTTACATATCTGTATCCGTCAGGAATTCTCATCGGAGCTTCCGGATTGATATCTTCTTCGTTCCATCCTTCCGAAGCAATTGTTACAGTGTAATCTTGTATGATCGGTTCATCTACGTTGTTCAGTGCAAACGCCACTTGTACCGTATCATCAGGCAAGATGGGGAATGTGCCATCGATAGCTTTAGATTGGACTACCGTATTATTCTTATCCAGATAGTCGATACGCACAGATACTGTTCCGCCTTCGCTTTGCGTTTGAAACAATACAAAGTCATCGGTGTAGTTCACTCCACCGGTTGTTGTCTCTTTCTCGCGTTGCACATCTGTCGGAGCTTTTACAAAAGTAGCATCCGATAGTTTATATCCTGATATTGGTGAAGAAACGACTGCGCGTAATTTCGAGTAGCTTTTATCCGATTTACGATCGGTAGACTTCAGACGAAGCACACCTGTACGATTGTACATACGCACACTAAGCGGTTCGTCGAACGGGGATTTATACGTCACCGGTGCCGAAATGGCATATTTTGTTTTAGCCGTCGGATCCTGATGTATCACAATATCATTCAGATTCTTCGGACTGGGAATAGAATCGGATTGTGTGGTAGAAATAATGTTATAACTCCCATTGGGCAACTGAAAGCGATAAAGCGACGAATAGTTGGCTACATACTCACCATCGGCTGTATAGATAAACAGGGGTTTGTTAGAGGCACCTGTGTTCACCGCCCACGGTTCGTCATCCAGAAACAGTTGTATCTCTTTTACTACCGAAGTGGCATATCGTTCTTCTTCCGAACAAGCTGTTATTCCCAACAGGAGCATTATTCCCGTCAGTGAATAGAATATATTTCTCATATAACTCCTGTTTTAAAATTCTGAAACTTCTATTGTAAACGGTTGAGTGGATGTACTCTTATACATGACTGTGCGTACCGAAGGCCACGGCTCGTCCAAGTAATTCTCATCCGTAATTTTCATATGTACGGTAGAACGCTTGGAAGACTCAAAGCCTATACCGGTATCAAGAGGGCTGATGATGCGATTCACCTCCTCGCCTCCTTTCAGATATACCACATCTATAGATGTTCTGGAATCTCCATTCACTGTGGGAAATGAATAAACGGAAGCTCCAAAGCCGGTAGAAAGATTAGTGGAGATAGTCACATTTTCTGTAATACATTCTTTACTCTTTACTTTATAGCCTATTGCCACATTTGTAAAAGTGACATTCAACTGGTCAAAACGAGTGATAGCACTCAATTCCTCCTCCGTCTCTTTCGGCTGGAACACTGCTTGCCCGACTAAACGTTTCAATTCTACGTTGAGCGAACTGACCGAGTTATCTGAAGTAAAGCCTACGACATCCGAAATATAAACCGGCTTTTGAATATGAGCATCCTGATAAACTACCACTTTGGAAAGACTATCTGTATCCACCAGATGATCGGCATTTGCCACGATGAAGGTTTGCAGATTTTCTCCTAAAGGAAGGTCGACTTTTAAATCTCCATTATTTAAAGGGAGATTTTTTCCATATACCATGGAATCTTGCAGGTAGACATAAACACCGACCTCTGTAATTCCATGTTCAGCAAAAGTTTCAAGACTAGCCCTACTGAAAGAAACGCCAACCGGGTGGGTTTCGGGCACATTGGGAAGTTGTTCATTCGGTTTCCATTCATCATCCATTTGCTGTGAACAAGAAGAGCAAAGCAGAAATGACAGAAGAAATAAACTTGCTAGATGTTTCATAAATATTAGTTTATATATAATTTAAAGATATACAATTATTAAAAGAATAAAAATTCTATGCCCTTTTTCTTTAAAAGGCGGATTCAAGCCTAAGGAGGATTGGCTATTATAAGTGCTGGCTTCATGTTTCTCATTTGTTTAGATTTTCATTGTACATTAATGATGTTTTTCGCTAGAGTGATTTTTTTGTTCTTTCACCAGTGCAAAATTGAGGATTAAGCAAGAGAAGATAGAGTAAGATTTAGTAGAAAAGGAGTAAAAAACGGACTGGGGTAAAAAAGTGCCCCTCTGGTATAGCCATGCACAAAAAAGATATGCCCTTCAAATGTTATCATAAAACACCTGAAGGGCATATCATCTAAATTCTCCGCATTGAACGGGGAATTGCTGATTACCTATTTGTTCTGTGCATCGACTATATGTTGCACCAAACTATTCAAATATACCTCAAGATTCGTATATTGTCCATTCGGATCTTTCGTTTTTGTATTTCCATCTACGGGATTATTCGGATCAAGTCCGTTTTTTATTTCCCACTCATCAGGTATGCCATCACCGTCCGAATCTACCGGTGCCGAAAGACCTGCTATTGATAATTCCGGCCAGGGAGAATCGCCTGTGTCTTTGGGGCTATTGATAAATCCGGGTTTATTTCCTTCTCCGGTGAAAGTTGCCGTTCCTTTCCGGGTGTCGGAAATGATACGTTTGTCTACTTCATCACGATAATTACAGCAACCTGCATAATTCATCACCTGTTCATAAGCCTTGTCAGCCGAATAAGTAGTGATTACTCCAAAATCAAGAGGTTCTTTCAGACGGATAGATTCTTTGGCATCTTCTGTCCAGAGGAAATCTACTTTTTCATCATTCTTCAACTGGGCATAGACTCCGTCCGTCCAGTTATCGGCAGTAACTTTGTTGTTACCTTCTATCTTATTTCCATCAATATAGAAAGTTCCCCATTTCTGCAGGTAAGGTTGAAAAGCCAAGTTCTTTTTGGGTTCTCCATCAACGTAAACATAAGCTTGCGGATAAACTCCGACTTTGGCAATACGATATTGCACCTGTTTGGAAGCCTGTTTTGTTGCCGGTCCCGGTTTATAATAGTTATTGACGATATTGACATGCTGATCTTCCCCGCCATAGCAGCCGTTTCCAGCCCAGTTGTAGAAAACATTATTCCGGATATCAACACATTCGCCAAGAGCTAATGTAGAAGGACGAGGGCCCAGACGAGGCACGCGACTCTCACAGTGAGCGATCAGGTTATGGTGATAAGAAGCTTTATGTCCTCCCCAATTGCCTCCATATCCATGTGCCCCTTTTACATGAGTCGCTTTTCTTAATGCTTCAGAGCCAATACACCATTGTACCGTAGAGTTTTCCATACCATAAACGGAAAGACATTCATCTACACTCCAACTGACAGAGCAATGGTCTACCATAATATCTTTCTTATCACAGCCGCCCAACCCATCGGGTTCTTTCCCACTGGCTTCTCCGGGGCGGAAACGAAGAAAACGGATAATTACATTATTAGAATTAATAGAAAAGCCATAATCAGCCAGACAGATTCCTCCGGGAGAAGTCTGTCCTGCAATGGTGAGATGATCTTTCCCTGTTCGTAATTCCGATTTCAGATGAATCGTACCTGCCACATCAAAGACAATCGTTTTAGGTCCATTTTGTTTCAAAGCCCAACGTAAAGTCCCCTGCGAACCATCGTCTTCCAAAGAAGTCACATGATACACTTTACCACCACGGCCGCCTGTCGTGTATCTACCGTGTCCTTCAGCTCCGGGAAAAGAGATCACTCGATCTTCCCGGCCGCCTGTCTCCTGTTTTTCGGGTATGTCATAGGAAAAGGACATCATTCCTCCCGCAACCATTGCCAGCAGACAAACATAAACTAATTTTCTTTTCATTTCCTTATTCACATTATTAGATGATGGAAACAAAAGTAGTGGAAGCTTTTCATTCTGACATTCATTTTTTGACCGATATGGGGGAAAAATCAGTTTTTATGATAAGATTGAACAAATTTTAGATCCCCAGCCGCTCTTTTAATAACCGGTAACCGGAAAGACTTACTTTAAGTTTCACGCCAGTCTTCAATAACAACTGATAAGTTTCTTTTCCAAAAAGCTCGACCCGCGAAATTTGTGTTACGTTGACAATCGTAGAACGATGCACACGCACAAAAGTATCAGGAGACAGATGGGTCTCAAAATATTTCATAGTTTGTTCTTTCAGATATTCTCCGGTAGGGGTTATCAACATTACATAATCTCCACAGGCTTGTATGTAGATCAGTTCGTCTGTCTTTACCAGATGAATGCGGGAACCGTCTTTCACCGTAATGCGATCTATTAATTCTGTCTGTGGTTCTCCTTGTTGTTCGGTCACAGTTAGCTGATGTGCAGCCAATTCTTTATCCAGTTCCTGATTCTGTACTTCTTCTTTAGTTACAATCAGGCGATACCATAAAGTAATGGCAATCAAGGTTGGCAGTCCGAACAATAACCGGAAAGGTATGGTCTGCGCAAAAGGAATATAGGATATGCCTACAATCCTCACCATGATATCACAGATCATAAAACTACCCGCCAGCCATAACAGGCTTCCAACGATTATCATGATTATATCCGTCTGGAACAACGAAACAAGACCGACCACAAACCAGGCCAAATAGGCTATGGCTGCCAGCCAACCAATTGTTGCCACTCCATCTACCAGAGCAGGAAGATAGTCGTTTCCGGTATATCCACAGACTAAAACCACCTGTGTCGCAACCAGAATCAACGCCAGCACCAGCATCGGAATCCAGCGGAATGGATAATCTATTATCGGATGTGGTTTCATACGCTAGTCTTTAACTTCCAAGCCTCCGAAAGAAAGCGTTCCACGAATGACCAATATATTCTCCTTGTTTACATTCCCATTTTGCCAGCGTTTGTCATCACATCCTCCAAAGAAAGCATTGCATTTGAAGACGACTGTCCAATCCGACGGGACATAAATCTCGACTCCTCCCCAACTGCAATCCAAATCAATATAGGTTTCTCCCGGTGCAATATGGGTATGGCGAAGATCAATAGTCGTCCCCCCGAAAGAGGTACGAATCATAGCTCCTTTAAACAACTCATCAAGTACTACGTGACGTGCAGCTCCCCAGACATTCTCCGAACGCAAAAAGCCATCTACTGATTCCGATTGTTGTTGCTCACTCTCAAAGTTCATGCCGGGTCTACCCTGATGCATCTTCATCCATTGCCGACGATGTTCCATTGTATGCTGACGAGCCCATTGCGCCCTCTTATTTCTGCCGGGTTTGAAGATAAATAAAACACCTGCTATTATCAGAGCGAGGGGCCACACCATTGCCTGTGAATTTTCCGGTAACCAGGAAAGTCCTCCTATCAGAAAATAGACACCCGCCAGAAAAAGGATGATTCCACCGATGAAATGGCGGCGAATCATTGCATATATACCTAATAATATAAGGAGTGAATGCCAGGATACGATCAAATCAAATACTTCTGAAGTTATCCATCCCATATTACGGGCAAACAGTAGAATCCCGGAAAGGATAAAAAGCAAAGCTATCAGTATTTTACCGGAAAAGCCTGTAGCACGGGGAAAATTTTGTTTCTCTTCCATTGTTTCTATTATTAATTGATTAATGGTTCAAAGATACATCATTTCCCTATGCTTCCACAGGCTTTTCAGTTGATTTACGGTATAAATTCCGATGAATGCCGGATAAAAACCGGTGAAAAAATCAATTTATAAATCTCTGATTCGTATATTTGCCGGCCTTTAGAACACAAATAACACCCTTCAAAGCTAATAACTACACCTCGCAACAAACTAAAAAACAAAAAATACGAGGTGAAAAACAAATATTGCACATCACTATATCTTCATTCTCATACTTTTGTAGCGATGAATGAACTCTCATCGGGATTTTTTATGAAATATCAAACAACAACCATTAATTAATAAACATGCAAAGAATGTCTAACAAAGTGAAAAACATGCGCTCCTTATTGCTAATACTATTTTCAGCAATATCGCTTAGCGTATCTGCGCAAACGATTACCGTAAAAGGTAACGTGAAAGACACCAGCGGAGAGCCTGTTATTGGAGCCTCTGTTGTAGAAAAAGGTAATACTACCAATGGTACGATTACAGATTTAGATGGTAATTTTTCTATTAAAGTTGATGGCAAAAAAACATTGGTTATTTCATACATAGGTATGAAAACTCAAGAAGTAGCCGTTCAAGGTAGAAAAACAATTAATGTACAAATGGTCGACGACTCGAAAGCTTTGGACGAAGTCGTAGTAATTGGTTACGGTACGGTCAATAAAAGAGATTTAACCGGTTCTGTAGCCTCTGTTAGTGCCAAAGACTTAGCTGCTATACCAGTAGCAAGTGCATCTGAAGCCCTTACCGGTAAACTTGCCGGAGTTAGTGTTACTACTACTGAAGGTTCTCCCGATGCAGATATAAAGATCCGTGTTCGCGGTGGTGGTTCACTATCACAGGATAACTCTCCTTTATATATTGTAGACGGTTTCCCTGTTTCAAGCATTAGTGATATCGCTCCCTCGGAAATTCAAAGCATCGACGTATTGAAAGATGCTTCTTCCACAGCCATTTATGGTGCCCGTGGTGCAAATGGTGTAATCATCATTACTACCAAGAGCGGAAAAGAAGGTAAAACGCAAGTAGACTTCGGTGCTTCTTTCGGTTTTAAACAGGTAACCAAACTGACTGAAGTCTTGAGTCCTTACGATTTCGTTGCTTATCAGCGTGAAATCGGTTCTCTGGATTATGGAAACTTTGCCGATATGGATATTTGGCGTTCTATTGATGGTACCGATTACCAAGACGAGATGTTCGGACGTACTGGAAACCAGCAACAATATAACATTAATGTAAGTGGCGGAACCAAGCAAATGACTTATAGTGTCAGCTATGCCCATAATGAAGAAAAAAGTATCATGCTTAATTCCGGCTTCAAAAAAGACAATGTAAATGCAAAAATTAAATCAGAACTGAATAAATGGATGACACTGGACTTTAACGCCCGGTTAAGTTACTCTACCATTGACGGTTTAGGTGGTGGTGCTGATACCAATGAATCCAATGCTGCCAATTCAACTGTGGCTAATGCTACCGTATTCCGTCCGGTTGATTCACTTAAATACAGTGATGACGACGAAGAAAACAGTTCGGCACAACAGAAATCTCCATTGGAACGTCTGCTTGCAACGGATAAAACCCGCAATACTTTCAACCAGAACTACAATGTAGGTTTAAACTGGAAACCATTCAAGAACTGGACATTCCGTTCCGAATTCGGATATGGATGGAAGTTTGACGATACAGAACAGTATTGGGGAGTAGATGCAGTATCTAATTCTAAATATGGATATAACGGTCAGCCACAAGCCTACCTGTTGAGAGAAAAGACGATGAGCTGGCGTAATGCCAACACATTGACCTATGATAACAAAAAACTGTTCAAAGGTCGTGATAAACTCAATGTATTGATCGGACATGAAGTAAGCAGCAGCCAAAGGAAATCAATAGAAAATGTATCTGTAGCTTTCCCTGTTACTATGAATTTCGATGATATGAAAGCAAATATGGGTTCGGGCAAAGCTTTAGCCAACCAATCTACCATTGCTGCAAAAGAAAACATATTATCATTCTTTGGTCGTGTGAACTATACTATGATGGATAAATACTTGCTTGCTGTTACAGTACGTGCAGACGGTTCGAGCAAGTTCGGTTCCGGAAATCGTTGGGGTGTTTTCCCGTCAGCAGCTTTGGCATGGCGTATCTCTGACGAGGCTTTCATGAGTAACACTCAAGACTGGCTGTCAGCTTTGAAACTACGTTTAAGCTTCGGTACTGCCGGTAACAACCGTATCAATTCCGGTTTGCTTTCCACCACTTACTCTTTGGGAGGTAATGATGCACGCAATCCTTTCTTCAACGGAGAAAGCACTACCATGTTGGAACATGGAACGAACTTATACAACCCCGATTTGAAGTGGGAAACAACAGTCACCCGTAACATCGGTATTGACTATGGATTCTGGAACAATCGTATCTCCGGTGCTATCGACTTTTACTGGAATACAACCAGAGACTTATTGATGCGTACTGAAATTCCTTCTCTCTCCGGATATAACTATCAGTACAAGAACTTCGGACAGACATCCAATAAAGGTGTAGAATTGTCTGTTAGTGCTGTTTTATTTGATAAAAAGAATTTCTCTTTGAACTTCAATGCCAACATTGCTTACAACCGCAACCGCATTGATAAACTGAATACAGACTCTCCCTGGCAAAGTAGTAACTGGTCAGGTAGTACAATGGCCAAATACGAAGACTTCCGCGTAGAGAAAGGCGGACGTTTGGGTGAAGTTTGGGGATATAAGACAAACGGTTATTATACTGTATATGATCCTGTCACCAACCCTACCGGCGAACTGGTTTGGGCAGGTAGCGAATGGGGATTAAAAGACGGAATGCAAGATAACAGTCCTACTATCACCGGTGGTAAATACTATCCGGGTGGTTTGAAACTGGAATGTGATAAAGATGGTAACCCTCTCAAACAACGTTTGGGTAACACTATCGCTCCTACAACCGGAGGTTTTGGATTCGATGGTCGTGTAGGTAATTTCGATTTCAATGTATTCTTTAACTACTCTCTCGGAAATGTAATTGTCAATGGAACAAAACTGGCAGCTTCTTTCCGTTCAGGTTCAAGAACCGGTTATAACTTAAACAATGATTTCAGATTGTCTAACCGTTACACATGGATTGATCCGGAAACTGGTTTGAACCTGTCGTCCAGCTCTACAGATGTCCTCAATACCTATGGAGACATGACAACAGCAGGATTACGTCTGAATGAAATAAACGCTAACGCCAATATGTACAATCCGGCCAGCGCTACTACCATGCAGCTGACTGATTATGCAGTAGAAAAAGCCTCATTCCTGCGTTTGAATAACATTACTATCGGATACTCTCTTCCGAAAACAATTGTAAGGAGAGCGTTTATGCAGAATGTGAGAATCTATCTGACAGGATATAACCTGTTCTGTTGGACTAACTACAGCGGAGCAGACCCTGAAGTCGATACAAGCAGTAAGAAAAATGCGATGACTCCGGGTATAGATTACGCCGCTTATCCTAAGAGCCGCACATTTGTGGGTGGTATTAACGTTACATTCTAATTAAAACATTAAACAGATTGATCGTATGAAAATATATAAGACATTATTCCTGGGGCTGGGGTTAATTGCCCTGTCTTCCTGTTCGGACTTCCTGAATCAGACCTCACCGTCTGAATTGGATAATGAATCAACTTTTAATAATGCCTATTATACAGAATTGGCACTTAATAAAGTTTACGGCAGCCTGACGCAAGACCAGACTTATTCTAACTTCCTACCTATCATTGCCGGAACCAATACCGACTGTGAACTGATTGACGGTTTGGGTACGGATGCAAGCAACACGTCCAGCGAACGTGGTAATATGAACTACAACGCTAATCCGGGATGGTCACAACTTTCCAAAGTATGGGATGCCATGTACGGAGTAATCGAGAATGCGAATCTGGTAGTAGATGGTATAAACAATAGCCAACTGATACAACAAGCAGGAGCAACCCGTACCAGCATGATGAGATTCCGTGCAGAAGCGATGACATTGCGTGCGATGATTTATTTCGATCTGATCCGCTTGTTCGGTGATATTCCTTTCAAAACAGAATCTTCCAACAGCGACCTGTCTAATGTTTACATTGGAAAGGCAGATCGTGACGATATCATGGATGAATTGATAATTGAACTCGAGGAAGCTATCGGATATTTACCTTGGGCTGGTGAAGACGGTTATACAACCGAACATGTAAGCAAAGGCTATGCTCACGCTCTCTTGGCTAACATTGCAATGACACGTGCCGGATATGCTATCCGCGAACAAGCTAAAGACGGATATATCACCGGAGATAACAGTGACGCTACTTATCCTACTCAACGTTGCAGCGATACCAAACGTAGAGAACTATTCGAATTGGCCGAAAAACATCTGGCAGCTGTTGTCAGTTCAGGAAAACATAAACTGAATCCTTCTGTAGAAGAATACTGGCGTTTAATAAATATCGGACAACTAGATCAGACTTATCAAGAAAACCTGTTCGAGATTCCAATGGGACTAAACAAAAGTGGTGAGCTGGGATATACTATCGGATATCGTATAAACGGTGCCAGTTCCCTATTTGGTCCGAAAGGTAACTCATCCGGTAAGTTGAAACTGACTGCTCCTTATTATCTGTCATTTGGCGAAGGAGATATCCGCCGCGATCTGACTTGTGCTATTTCACAACTTTCTACAGACAAAAACACCAAAGTATTTAAAGAATATATGTTAGGAAATGCTCCTTTCGGTCTTTATTGTGGAAAATGGGATTATCGTAAGATGATGGAAAACTCTGAATGGTACGCAGCTGTATTGGCCAGCGATCAGAAAGTTTGTTCCGGTATCAACGTAGTGAAAATGCGTTATCCGCAAGTATTGCTGATGTATGCCGAAGTTGTGAACGAACTTTATGGTAAGGGTGCAACAGCCGAAGGTTGTACATTAACAGCCACAGCAGCCCTGAAAGAAGTACACGACCGTGCTTTCACCGATGCAACCAAACGTGATGCTGCATGGACTGCTCTAATGGGAAAAGACTTCTTCGATGCAATTGTTGACGAAAATGCATGGGAACTGGCAGGAGAAGGTGTTCGTAAGTTCGACCTAATCCGTTGGAACCTGTTGAGCGAAAAAATAGACGAATTCAAAAACGAATATACAAATGCAGTGTATAATGGTACATATCCACAGTATGTGAACTATAAATATCGCACGGACAATCCGATGTATATCGATATGACTTCTCTCGTATTTGGAGCTAAAGTAGGTGGAGAATATGAAAACAAGAGCTTTTTCGGAGCTGAAACCAGTGACAAGGAGCAAAAGAATCTGAAAGTAAACTTGCCTAGTATTTCTGGCGGATTGAACAAGGCTGTGAAGAATCGTTATTTATTGCCGATAGCTTCTACAACCATCTCTACCTCAAACGGTAAATTACATAACTCTTATGGTTATTCGGATTAATCTTAAAATCGTAAAATGATGAAGAATATAAAAAATATATTGGGAATGGGAGCTTTCATGCTCCTGACCTCTTTGGCTGTATCTTCGTGTACAGAGAAAAGTGATTGGGATATTGACTCTTCCTATAGCCGTCCTTTCGGAACTGATGAAAACGGAATCAGTGTAGAAACAGACAGTAAAGTAGCCAGAGCGGTAGTAACTTGGAGCTCAACATCCAATACCGACTATTACATTATCGAGATTAGTCCTAACGAGATGACTGACGAAACTCCAATGGGATCAGAAGAAAATGGAAATATCGTTTATGGAAATGATCCTGCCAACCGGATCAAGCAGTCACCTTACACAATGGATAATCTGGCGGTAAATACGACTTATTATATGCGTATCAAGTCTATTTCCGGAGAGAAGGAATCTCGTTGGGTAAATTATAAAAAGACTTTTGCTTCAGTTAAGGAAGAAGCTATCCTAAATATTCCAACTACTGAAGACTTACCTGAAGGTCAAGGAAAAGTACGTATGTCATGGGAAGCCGGATTAGCAGTCGATCATTTCGAAATCATGGAAACGGGTGCCACAGAAGCAACTTCACGTGTTATTTCGTCAACAGAAGCTGCCGCAGGTGAAGCATGGGTTGAAAATTTGAAGTCATTCACTGAATACACGATTACTATTTATAATGGAAATAATCCGCGTGGTTCACAGACTGTTACCATCCCTGGTTTGGAAATCGAATCTACCATCAGTGATATAACAGCAAATTCAGCTGTATTCTCATGGGAAGAAACGGTGGATGTAGATGAATATGCTTGTGTTCTTTCTACCGAAGGAGTACCTGAATCAGGAACCCAATTATCACCAGCAGATATTGCTGCACATAAGGTGGCAATCACAGGTTTGGCTTCCAGTACGGAATATACGGCTTATGCTTTCGCAAACGGCTCTATATGTTCTCGTATCACCTTTACAACTAAGAAAGGTAAACCGACGGGGTATACTGAAATGACATGGGAAGATGCCCTTGCCAACTGGGATAATCTTTCAGGAAAAGTATTAATCAATGTTTCCGGAACAGAAGGATTTGCACAAGAAAAAGAAAGCATTGCTGCTGGCGTGACTCACCTTATTTTCTGGGGTGACAGTCAAGACGGACAGGTTAATATGACTATTAAAAAAGGCATAGGTGCCAGCGGAATATGTGATAAAGTAGAATTCCATAATCTGAATATTACCGATGAAGGAAATACAACCCTTATTTATCAAAACGGTGCTTCAGGTTGCATCAAAGAAATAGAAGTTACCTCGTGTACAATTACCAATATCCGTGGTATCGTTCGTATGAATGCAAGTACAAGTAATGCTATGTCTGTTACTATTGACGACTGTATCATCAAAGGATTGGGAAGAGCAGCAACATCCAATCATTATGGATTACTTCTTTCTGACAAGGTAACATTAACAACTCTCAATTTAGTGGTTTCCAACACTTCTATTATTGTATCCAAGGGAGCTTCTGCGTCTCAATTCATAAGACACAAGTCAGGACAACCCGGTACAATAACAATCAAAGATTGTACATTCTATGATATGTCAGCAAGTGATGCTTTCTGCAGAGATACAAAAGACATGACAATAACTATATCAAACACCCTGTTTGCCAAAGGTGGAGTTAAACCTTTCTACAACACAAGTTCCGTAGCTACAACCCTGAACGTAAACGGCTTGTATAAGGCTTCTGACTTTTCATTTGTTACACCCGACTGGGGAAAAGACTATACTAGTCTTCCTCTGACTTCCGATCAGCTATTCCCTAATGGTTCAAGTGAAGATTTGACTTTTGGAGCAGATGTTCCTGAAGAATACAGAGTCGGTGACCAACGTTGGAACAAATAACTAAATAAAACTACAAGGTTTTCCGTCAAGTCTGGAATTTGCATTTACTTGACGGAGAATCTTCTCTAAAAAGCAACAGATATTATGAATACAAATTCAATCAATACAATAAGTAAATACTTACTTCTGTTCTTGTTGATTCTTACAGGTGCTTCCTGTAATGACAACGATGATGCAGAAGATACAAGCATCCCTGTTCTGATTTCACAGAATATCAATGATGGTGATGTAGTAGGTCCGAGCGGATATGTAGAACTGACTTTCAGCAAAGCTATGCGTCAGGCTCCGGATACAGAAATCTATTTCAACGGAGGAGTAGTGCGTGTATCCATCAACTACGAAAAAGTACGTTATACCTTCTCTGGTATGGAAAACAAAGAATGTACTTTCGAAGTTCCTGCCGGAGCATTAACGGATATGCAGGGAAGAGCTTACGACGAAGACTTCTTTTTAAGCTTTACTGCCAAATCTGAAATTTCGGGCGGTGGAAAAGTATTCGATGCAATTGTTGATTCAAAAGGGAATGGTGATTACACTACTCTCCAGGCTGCAATCAACGCCATCACTACCCCACCTACCAGTCCTTATAAAATCTTCATTGCCAACGGAACTTATAATGAATGTGTCCGGATCAATAAGAATAAACCATTTGTTCATTTAATCGGTGAGAGCCGTGATGGTGTTAAAATCCAGTTTGCAGTAAACCGTGTAGATGATTCAAGTAATGCTACCTCATGGCCTTATTCTATTTTCAACGAAAATTCACCAGCCCGCAAAGCCGGATATAGTGAAGACCAAAACACAGTAGTGTTGATTGAAGCCACAGACTTTTATGCTGAAAATATTTCAATCATCAATCTTTATGGTGCATTCTCAAATCGTCACACTGGTGGTTTAGGTAAAAACGGACAGGCAGAAGCCTTGATAAACCGTGAAGACCGCTTTGCTTTGAATAACTGTTTGCTTGTCTCCTACCAGGATACATGGTGGACCCGTTATTGGAACAATACAACCCCTCATCGTGCATACGTTTATAACTCATGGATTGAAGGTCATACAGATTATATCTGGGGAAGTGGCGATGTACTTATCGAAAACAGTACATTCTATAATACAGGCAATGACGGTGGTAGCGTTATAACTGCTTCGCGTACCAGTGAAAGCGATAAATACGGATATGTTATAAAAGATTGTACGGTAAACGGTGATGATACAAAATTCTCATTCGGACGTTCCCAAGCCACAACCACGAAAACTGTCTGGATCAACACCAAGTTGAAAATGGATATTATAGATTCACACTGGGGATATGGTGGACAAGTACCTACACTATATGCTGAATATAACACTATCGACAAGAATGGAAATATGATTGCGGAAAGTAAAACAATCACCTCCGGAAACGTTTCCTTCACTAGTTCAGTGCTAACAGCATCCGAAGCTGCTAAATATACATATGAGAATATAATAACTATTGACAGCTGGAACCCGAAAGAGTATATGGAAACTCCCCTTGCAGCACCTACCAATGTCAATCTGTCGGGAAACACTCTGACATGGGATGCAGTATCCGGTGCTGCCGGCTACCTCATCTTTATGAATGGTAACTATGCAGGGCAAACGACAGACACTACCGTTACACTAACCAACACTGACGAAAGCAATATTTATACAGTGAAAACTGTAAGCCAGTACGGTACAGTAAGCGAATAAAACCAATAAGATTTAATAAAGAGTTCTTTGTCACATCATCAGCAAATATAATGTATGAGACAAAGAACTCTATTTTTTTAAAAGATAATTTGTATGCTCAAATCTATTAAAATGGGATTATTGTGCTTCTGTGTAATCAACCTATCGGTTGCTTGCAGCAGCGAAGACCCAAGTATCACCGATGAAACACCGGGACAGAATACCGGTAACGGTGGTAATGAGAACGAAGGTGGTGAAGAAGAGACACCTGCCGAAACGCGTTATGCCTTTCCGGGTGCTTACGGTGCAGGTCGTTATACTACCGGCGGAGCAGGCGGAGATGTATATATAGTAACTTCGCTTGAAGACAACGATAAGACAACACAAGGAACATTACGCTACGCATTAAATCGCACGGGAAAGCGCACGATCGTATTTGCAGTAAGTGGATTGATAGAACTGAAAAGCCCCTTGAGGATAACCAACGGAGATGTAACGATTGCCGGCCAGAGTGCACCGGGTGACGGTATTTGCCTGAAAGGACATCCCGTATCCGTACAGGCGGACAACGTAATCATCCGTTTCATGCGTTTCCGCATGGGATCGGACAACTTTACAACAGAAGCAGAAGCCGACAGCGGTGATGCATTGTGGGGAAAGCAACATAAAAATATTATCATTGACCATTGTTCGATGAGTTGGAGCACTGATGAATGTGCTTCTTTCTACGATAACACTAACTTTACCATGCAATGGTGTATCATCAGCGAAAGTTTGAATCGTTCGGTACACACCAAAGGTAATCACGGTTACGGAGGAATATGGGGAGGATCACCCGCTACATTCCACCACAATTTATTAGCCCACCACAGCAGCCGTACACCACGTTTATGCGGTAGCCGCTATACAGGGAAACCGGAAAATGAAAAACTCGATTTACGAAATAATGTTTTCTATAACTGGGGACCGACCAATGGTGGCTATGCAGGAGAAGGAGGAAGCTATAATTTCGTGAACAACTACTACAAGCCCGGACCAGTTACCAATACCAAGAAAAATATTGTAAACCGTATCTTCCAACCTAACGGTGATGACGGTACAAATAAAAACACCAAAGGTATATGGGGTACTTTTTATCTGAAAGGAAACTATTTTGATGGCACATGTCCTGAATTGAAAGCCGAATATCAATCTCTGCTTACTTCTGTAAACAATGACAACTGGCAAGGGTTACACCCCAATGCAACAGAAGCCGTTCCTTTACCCGATGGAGGAGAAAAAGCACTTCAGTCAAGTAACGAATTTACTATTTCCGAAGATGCATCCGAATTCACTCAATCGGCAAAAGAAGCTTATGAATCAGTATTAAAGTATGCCGGTGCTTCCTTAAAATATGATGATGTCGATAAACGCATCATAGCCAACGTTCGCAACGGAGATTATACGGCAGACGGCAGCAATGGCAGTGAAAAGGGACTCATTGATAAAGCCAGCGATGTAGGTGGCTGGCCGGAATATAAAAAGGAAACCGGTCCAAAAGACACCGACGGCGACGGCATCCCTGATGAATGGGAGACTGCCAACGGTTTGAACCCCAAAAGTAAGGCCGACGGTGCCAAATATACTCTAAGTAAAACGTATACCAATCTGGAGGTTTACCTCAACAGTCTGATAGAAACGTTGTATCCCAACAAATAAATCGTCTATATCCCCAAACAGTTAAAAGATAATGAAGCAGAAAATATCTCTATTTTATGTAGCTATTGCATTCAGCATCGCAGGATTATGTACCTCATGCTCTTCCGACGATCCTGTAGATGATACAGGTGGAGGAACAAATAATCCAGGTGGGACATCTTCTGATGTCAAGCAACTGGATTATGGAGAACTTCTTGCTTTCCCATACGCCGAAGGCCACGGTCGCAATACCACCGGAGGACGCGGAGGAAAAGTTTATCATGTGACTAGCCTTGAAGACGACACCAGTGGAAGTATCAGCGGAAGTCTGCGCTGGGCTATGAAACAAGACGGTCCTAAAACGATTGTATTTGATGTGTCGGGTACCATCTATTTGAAATCGGAATTAAAAACCCAGAAAGATGATCTGACCATTGCCGGACAAACATCACCGGGCGGTATCTGTATCGCCAATTACCCATTTACGATTAATTCCAGCAATATCATCATTCGTTTCATCCGTTTTCGCCCCGGAAACTCTAACGTAGACTGCGACGGATTAGGAGGTTGTGACAAACAAAATGTAATCATCGATCATTGTTCAGTAAGCTGGGGAAGCGATGAATGTCTTTCTGTCTATGGTATGCAAAATTCTACCGTACAATGGTGTTTAGCTTATCAAGCCTTACGTGTGACTGATGTAAAGATCAATGCTGCCACAGGTAAATTCGCTTCTCACGGATATGGCGGTAACTGGGGAGGAAACTATGCCTCTTACCACCATAACCTGATAGCCCATTGCGAAAGCCGTGTTCCACGCCTTGGTCCCCGATATACTACATTAGCACTGAACAACAACGATGGAGAGCGAGTGGATATGCGCAACAATGTTTACTACAATTGGGGAGGCGAAGGCTGCTACGGTGGTGAAGCGCAACACGTGAATATCGTTAACAACTACTACAAGCCAGGCCCCGGAACCGATGAAAGCGGTAAAGCAGACCGTGCTTACCGTATCGCCAAGCCGGATGTATATCCGGAAAATTACTCCGGCGAAGCTTACAAAAAATGGCTTCAAACTTGGGGGAAGTTTTATATCGACGGAAATAAAGTGGTAGGCAATACGACTGTTAGCAATGATAACTGGACAAAAGGCGTATTTGAACAAATGGATAATAAAAACTGTGCAACTACGGAGCTTTGGAACCAACATACCCAGATAAAATCAAGTTCACCGGTAGTTAAGACAGGAAATGTAAGAACTCATACGCCGGATGAGGCTTATGAACGTGTGATGAGCTATGCAGGAGCCAGCAACTATCGTGATAAAGTCGACGAGTTGATAATTAGCGACGTTAAAAACAGAAAAGCAAGTTGCACGGGAGATGCCAGCAAATGGGAAGGTCTTTCCGGCTACTCACAAAACAAAAGTGGATATATCAACGACCCGAAAGATGTCTGCACAGCCTTAGGAGTAAGTGATCCCTACGATGTTCTGAAATCTGTAACCAATGCAAACGTGAAAGATACGGACGGTGACGGTATTCCCGACTACTGGGAAGAAGAATATGGTTTGAATCCCAAGAAATCTGCTGATGGAAAAGAAACGACTATTGACAAAAACGGGAAGTACACTAATCTGGAAATGTATCTCAATAGTCTGGTGCACGAAATCATGGTAAATGGTGCGACAGGTGGCAGTGTTATAGAATAATTTTAGTAAATTCAAACCCAAATGATAAATTAGTAATGAAAAAGAATATATTAGCAATCTGTAGTTTGATATTGGCTTTTCCTCTAGTGGGACAAGCCATGCAACCTGCCATTTCGGTTGAAAAAACATCAAAGGACTATCCTACCCCGGATCGTTCCAAAGTTCTCGCCTTCCCCGGTGCCGACGGAGCAGGAAAATATACCACCGGTGGTGCCGGAGGTACTGTATACACTGTTACGTCCCTGGCAGACGACGGTTCGGAAGGGACACTTCGCTGGGCTATCAGCAAGAAAGGTCCCCGCACCATTATCTTTGCGGTTAGCGGAATTATTGAATTACAAAAAGCATTAAAACTCAGCAATGGTGATGTGACCATTGCAGGACAGACAGCTCCGGGTGATGGCATTTGCCTGAAAAACTATACATTCTCTATTCAGGCAGACAATGTTATCGTCCGTTTCATCCGTTCCCGTATGGGAGTCGACATCAAACAAAAAGGTGACGACTCAATGAATGGTACTAAAGCGCACCAAAACATTATCATAGACCACTGCTCCATGAGTTGGTGTACGGACGAATGTGCCACATTCTATGATAACTGTAATTTCACACTTCAGTGGTGCATCATCAGTGAAAGTCTCGCCAATTCTATCCACGAAAAGGGAGCACATGGTTATGGGGGTATCTGGGGTGGACAACCTGCTACTTTTCACCATAACTTACTCGCCCATCACACTAACCGCACACCCCGTCTTTGCGGAAGCCGTTATACGGGTCGTCCGGAAGATGAAAAAGTGGAATTATTCAATAATGTGATTTATAATTATGGCAGTGACGGTGCTTATGCCGGTGAAGGAGGTTCCTACAACTTTATCAATAACTACTATAAACCGGGACCTTTCAGTGCGACAAAAGGTTCTTTCAAACGCTTGTTTACAGCGTATGCCGATGATGGCAAAAACAACAATAAAGCAGGTGTTCATGGTGTATTCTATTTCAAAGGTAACTATATGGATCCTACCTGTCCCAAACTGACCGATAAGCAGAAAGAGGCTCTTTATAAAGTGAATATGGATAACTCTTACGGACTGGTTATCAAAAAGGACTTTGCCACAGAAAAGGAAGTACTGTCTAAAAAAGCATTTGACATAGCCGAACATACTTCTTTGCAACCTGCCAAGAAAGCCTACAAAGATGTTCTCGAGTTTGCCGGTGCTTCATATCGCCGTGACGCCATAGACCAACGCATCGTAGATGAAACTCTCAAAGGCACTTATACTTACGAAGGTTCTCACGGAAGCACGAATGGAATGATTGACCAACCGTCTGATGTAGGAGGATGGCCGGAATATAAATCAGAAACAGCACTTGTTGATACAGATGGTGATGGTATTCCCGATGAATGGGAAAAGAAACACAACCTTAATCCCAATGATCCTTCAGACGGAGCCAAATATACATTAAGCCCGGAATATACAAACCTGGAAATGTATATGAACAGCCTTGTGAATCATCTATACCCTAAAAAATAATTTCGGATAACCAAGATGAGGGTAAATGTATCGGAACTCTCATAAACAAAAAATCACCCTCGCCACAGATAGTTGTAGTGAGGGTGATTTCGATAAAAGGGGAGCTTTGAACATCCCCCTTTCTATTTCTTTCCTTTCCTATTATTATCTCCCCACTCTATCCCGATACTCTGTAGGCGTCATTCCAACCTGTGCTTTAAAGCATTTACTGAAATAACGCGGATCATTAATGCCGACCATATACGAAATCTGGGTCATATTAAATTCTCCGGTTTCTATTAATTGTGTAGCCCGCTTGATACGCATTTCTTTGATAAATTCAATCGGAGCCAATCCGGTAAGTGTTTTCAGCTTCTTGAAGAAGACAGAACGGCTGACAGCCAGTTCCCGAACCAAATCATCTACCACCAGTTCTCCATTATCCATGTTCTGCTCCATCAATTCAATCAATTTATCCATAAACTTACGGTCGTTGGGAGACATTTCGAGAGTTGTAGGTGGAGTTTCGGACACATCTTCTTCAGCAGACGGCATATCCGTAGCCACAGGCACTTCCTCCTGACCGGTAGAAATATTGATATGCATCAGACTATCCCGGTAGAAACTTTGCAGTTTCTTACGCTGCATCAACAGATTTTCCACACGTGCTTGCAGATAGGTAGCACTGAAAGGCTTCGTTATATAATCATCCGCACCATATTCCAATCCCTCCAGTTTGCTTTCAATCGTAGTTTTGGCAGTAAGCAAAATGATAGGTATATGGCTGGTCGTCATATCCGCACGCAGTTCACGCGTCATTTCGATACCGTCTTTTTCAGGCATCATCACGTCACTGATGATAATATCCGGCAGGTACTTCAAAGCCTTGTTTGCCCCCTCCTTACCGTCAGCAGCTTCCACCACCCGGTACATCGGAGAAAATATACTGCGCAAGAATTCACGTAACTCCTGATTATCTTCGACTAACAGCATCAATTCTTTGGAGTTCTCTTCTTTCGCAAATTCTTCCCCATACACATCATCAATCTTCTCCGAATCATCGCTTACCAACGTTTCAGACTGAATGGAAGAATTGGCAATATCCACTACCTGTCCCATTCTTGCCGGAGCATCCGCATCTTCCAGAATAAACTCGGCTTCCTTATCGTAATGTTCTTTTCCCTTGAGGAAATCGACTTTGAAGCAACTCCCTTCTCCCAAATGACTATCAACGGAAATAGTCGCTTTATGCATTTCCACCAACTCTTTCACCAATGAAAGTCCGATACCCGTACTAGCCTGATTGAAAAGATTCTTATCTACCAGATTCTCAAAACGGACAAACAGTGACTTCTTTTTGTTTTCTGCGATACCGATCCCCTGATCTTGCACACCGATAGAAACTGTCTTTTCATCTTCCCGGATAAACATCGTAATCATCTTGCCATTCGGCGTATATTTAAATGCATTGGAAAGCAAATTGAATACAATCTTTTCCAGCTTATCGGCATCCACCCAAAGATAAAGATGTTCCTTTTCGGTCTGGAACAGGAAATCAATCCGATGTTCCTCGGCCACAGCTTCAAAATTATCCATCACCTTACGGACGAAAGGTACAATATCCACCCGCTGCACCTGCATCTTCATCTTCTTATTCTGAATCTTGCGGAAGTCCAGAATCTGATTGACAAGACGGAGCATCCGATTCGTGTTCCGTTCAACCACCACTAACTGTTCGCGAGCATCAGCCGGCAATTTATCATTCTTCAAGACCTGCTCCACCGGACCAGCTATCAACGTAAGCGGAGTACGCAACTCATGCGATATGTTAGTAAAGAAACGCAGTTTTATATCTGAAATCTGCTGTTCGACCGAAACTTCATGCTTCAACCGATAAATAGTAAACAGGATATAAACGGCTACGAGAATAATAATCAGAATAAAAAGAACATAAAGCACATAAGCTACCGGCGTCTCCCAGAAAGAAGGCAGAATAACAATGTTCAGTATACGTTCATTATCCACCCACACACCATCACTATTCGTTGAACGAACACGGAGCACATACTCTCCTTTCGGAAGATTCGTATAAGTCACACTACGCTGCTTGTTGGCAAAAGTCCATTGTTTCTCAAATCCGTCGAGAATATAAGCATACTGTATATTCTGCGGATTAGTATAATCGAGTGCAGCGAAGTGAACGGAGAAAATATTCTCTTTGTGTGAGAGCACCAATGGGTCGGTATCGTCAATATCCACCTTCAACAAGGAGTTATCTCCGGGCGTAATATCCTCATTAGTCACCATCAGTTTGGAGAATACGATAGGTGGGATATAGCTACTCTTACGAATAGAGTCGGGATTAAATATAAAGACTCCCCCACTGGCACCGAAAAGCATACTTCCTTTAGCCGTCAATGTGGAAGCCGCTTCACTAAAGCGCACTGGGAAAGTAATACTACGTTCGTCGTAACTTTCAAAACGTTCTTCAGACGGGATAAATTTACAAATTCCATTCTCCGTACTAATCCATAAATTCTCCTTACTATCTTCGCGGGCAGAAAGCAAGACGTCGGAAGGAAGACCGTCCAGTACGGAATATGATTTGAACTCTCCGTGGCCGTCCTTACTGATAGATATCAGTTTGTTGAGTCCCCCACCGAAAGTAGCCAGATACAGTTCCTTTTTCTTAGTGGAAATAATCCAATGGACATCATTATTACTCAGACTTTGCGTATCGTTCGGCATACGGGAGAAATGATAAAACTGCACATCCTCCGGTTTCTTAAAGTTCTCATCAAAAGCAACAGCTCCCGTAGTTGTACCTACCCACAGGCGTCCATTATTATCGGAAGTAATGAAACGCGCTTTGTAGCAAGGATCAATCGGATACCCTTTCAGATTATTCCGGTGATTGATAAACAATGTCTTTCCTGCTTCATTCTGCGTGATATAATTGATACCTCCGGCAAAAGTAGCTACCCAAATACGACCATAATGATCTTCATAGATACAATACACATTATTATCGCTCAAACTGTACATATCCTCTTCACGATGAAGATAACGGGTCAGTTTATAAGACATTCCGTTGGAAGAAGTCGGCTCGGCACGGACAAGTCCGTCTCCTTTTGTTGCAATCCAGATGATTCCTTTCGAATCCTGAATAACAAAATAAACAGTTCCCAACATGGGAGTACCGGTAGTAGAAACGATGCCGCTTTCGGTCAGGTATCCTTTATAAGCTTTATCGGCATCATACATACGAAGCATACCATCTTTCAAGCCAACCCACAGATTACCCAGTTTGTCTTCGCACAGGGCACGTACCTCATTATGCAATGATTCATGTTCATGCGGCATGGGAGTCATCATCGCAAAAGGTACATTCCGATAAGTCACCTTCTCCAATCCCTTGGAGTGGGTGCAAAGCCATAAATTACCTTGTTTGTCGGAGAAAGCCGAATGAATCTTATTGGAAAAACGCCAGTCACGACTACCCAGTCCATTATAGAAAGGAACCAATCGTTTTTTTTGAGGATCGAAGTAAGAGAAACCTCCTCCATAAGGGTGTACCCAAAGATACCCGTTTACATCTTCATGGATATGGAAGGCCGGACGGGAACGTTCAGGATTACTGTATTCAATAAGAATCTGTTCACGGGTCACCACTCTGGTCGAGGGATTAAAATGGGCTACAACACCCGGTTCTTCCTGCTCGAACCACACTTCCGAAGAACGGTCTACATAAGCAGAAAGGATTGGTTTTGCGGGTAAAGCCTTACAAGTCAGGAATGAGTAATGCACATTTGTTTTGGTCCGCAGGTTATAAGTAAAGAAACCATCCGAATCGGTAGTAATTACAGAAACGTCCGGTGCAACGGGGTGAATGGAAGTGATCTGCCCTTTTGTAGGAAGTTCGATCAACGTAAATTCTCCGCTATCTTTCTGATAAGACCAGATACGTCCCTGATCCGAAGCAAAGCAGATGTCCTTATCCCGCTCCTGTACTGCATAGAAAGCCTGATTCATTCCGCCAAACTTTCCTTTTGTCTCCGTGAAATAGGAATCCGGTTCTTTCTTTCCGGGATGGATCATGCCGAGGCCGTTGTCTGTTAACAGCCAGTCATTGCCTGCTTTATCCTGATAAACTTTGAATACATGTAAAGAGGGAAACAGTTCCGTCTTACTGGAATAAATATCCCATGTCAGGCGATGATTCTCATTTGGATGAGTCAGGATGCGGATAGCTCCGTCATTTTCTGTCAGCAGCCAGACGGTTCCGTTCGGCATCACCTCAATGGTATGCACATTGAAAGCACTCCCCTCCTCTCCGGCAGCAGGTACTTGTTCGAAAGTCTCTGTCTTCGGGTCGAAACGATGGACACGATTATCATAAGTCAGTAGCCACAAAAAACCATAACGGTCTTCATAGATACGGTCTACGCGATTATTGGTCAGACTGATGTAATTTCCCTGACGAGCCTTATATGTTTTGAAGGTATAACCGTTGAAACGGTTGATTCCATCCCAAGTGGCAAACCAAAGGTTGTCTTTGTGATCTTGCAAGATGTTCATCACCGTATTTTGGGACAATCCATCTTCAGTAGAATAGTGGGTGAAAAAACAGTGCTGCTGCGCATGTGTCGAGAACACAATAGCTAGCAAAAGAATTACTGAAATTAAGGTTTTCTTCATCATATAACTAGGTTCTGTGCCGTAAAGATAGAAAAATAGTTGTACTTTTATGCAATCTTTAGCGGCTATTTAACAGAATCGAACCATTCTATAGGACAAGTGATCTATTGTCTTTTATATATCCATTGTTTTTTGCTTAGTAATTCATTTCTTTACATATTCGTCAAGTCAACGTTTCACTGTTATCAGTTTGTTTCCGTCCGCTACCGGACCCCATCCATCTTCGCCTGCCAGTACAGTCGTAATCTCGTATCCTTGCAGGTTTTTCAGTTGTTGGGAGAAAGCGGCACGCGCTTTCGGATTGGCTCCTTCGCCCCGACTCTCATATTCGGCATAGAAGACTGTATTTTCGTTCTCTTTCTTGCCCCAGTTATTCCAACCGACAGGGAGAATGTGTTTACCTAGTTCGCAACGGATAAATACAGCTTGCGCATACGGACGCCAGGGACGAGACAGATATACTTTTGTAGCTTCCGGTTCCGCAGTCAGTTTGCAATCATAGAATACATAGCCATATTTTTTTCCTTTATCTGTAGAGGGAGCGGTGACATAACCATCCCGTTTGCTATGAATGTGACAACGGTTGAAAACAGCCGTAGACCAGCCGAAGATAAAATCAACCGTTCCTTCGATGTAGCAGTCTTCATAATATTGGCGGCTTTGCTTGCTGTATGTATAGAGGGTATCTTGGAAGCCGAGGAAACGACAGTTCTTAAAATAGACACGATCGGCAGACACAAAGCAGGCAACTGCCTGTCCTACGGGACCTGATGAGTTCTCGAATGTGATATTCTCCGCATAAAAATCGGGGGCATAGATGTAACAGCTGGACGAACCGGAAGTTCCCATGTTCTCGCCGAATACATTTTTCTTGTTTGCAAAACCGTCATAAGTCAGTATCGCACCGTCTTCTCCAATCAAAGATATATTAATCTTGGATTCAGGGATGATGAGTTTCTCTTTATAAGTTCCTTTACGAATCAGGATAGTGGTACGGACGTCTTTGCGAAAATCGGGAACAACATTGATAGCTTCCTGCACGGTAAAGAAATCACCGCTACCGTCTTGGGCCACTACATAATCGAATTGACGGATATATTTCGCCAGTTCCGGAATTTCCTTGCCGATGGCATCCACTGCCAGTCCGGCAATTGTTCGTGCTCCGTATACGTTTAAGTGAGTATTGTCTTCACGACCTTTCGGGAAAGCCGGCACCTGATTGGGTTCGACAAACATGAATAGTTTCTTTGATTCTACTGGTCCAAGTCCCTGCACCAGGTCGTGGGTGATTTTGTTCATGTCAATGAAAGTCACTCCCAGTTCTTTTGCCACATTACGGGGAGCATCCAGATAGGCACCATGTGTATCGAATAAAACGGTTCCCTCTTTCGGTTGTTCCTTTTCCCCCGGTGTGCGACGGACATCTTTTGCGATGGCATCATCCTTCGGCTGTACGAAGTTTCGACGGACGATAGAGTTGAACAACACCGGTATTCCACCTTTGGCGCGGGTTTCATTCACATACCGACGAAGAATTTTATCAAAAGTACTACCCGGATCGGTGTGACGGGTAGAGTCTGCTTTCTCATCATTATGGCCGAACTGGATAAAGACATAATCTCCTTTCTTCACCTTAGAAATTACTTTTTCCCAGCGTCCTTCGCTGATAAAGCTCTTGGAACTTCGACCGTTGGCTGCATGATTGTCTATCCGTATGTCTTCGGAGAAGAATCCGGGAAGTACCATTCCCCAACCACGTTCGGGATTTCCTCCGTCTATTTTCTTGTTAGCCATTGTCGAATCACCTATCATAAAGATAGTGACGACCGGTTTGTCTGCACGAAATGCAGAAAAAAGAATAAGAGCCGTTGCAAGTAGCCCTACCATTTTAACCCTAAGTGTTTTCATATTCTTCATCCCCTCCTATGAGTTTTATTTTTTGTTTTTATCTGCCACCTGCAACGTTTTGCTCATATCTTACTTGCAATCAACCGATTGCAGCGTTGCAGATACTGTTGCAGATACCGTTGCAGATGTTTATCTGCAACACCTTATATAATCCTGTTTTGCACGCAGACAAATTCAGTTTCCACGTATAGGAACTACAGTTTCCCCGGTAAGAAACGCTAGTTTCCACGTAGAGATACGACAGTTCCCACATAGGGAAACTGCAGTTTCCTGCCTTGGAACGGGAATTTCAAGCCAGGAAAGCAAATGCCCAAGCCCGGAAACAAAAATTTCAAGCTGCATAAACAGTCGGAAAACCTACGTATTTTTATTTATAGGGATACCAATTACTGCTTTCCTTAAAGATATTTTGCGGAGTATACTTCATTGCCTCCTTATTTGTCAACTGTTTAGCCCATGCCACACGCCCGGAAGTATCTGCACCCGCACCCGTATTTCCGAATTCGGCATAACGGGCTGTCTTTTCGTTCTCCGGATTCTTCCAATTGTGCCATCCTTCGGGACGGATATGATTACCAAACTCACAATTGATAAAGACCGTTGCCGCATAAGGACGCCACGGACGACCCAAATATACTTTTTTCACTCCCGGAGCGGCTGTCAGCTTACAGTTTTTAAATACATAACCGAATTCTTCACTTTGAGGAGTAGAAGCGGCAGTGATATACGAATCACGTTTACTATGCAGTTCGCAATATTCGAATAGAGCAGTGGAAGGACCAAAAATAAAATCGGTAGTTCCCTCGATATAGCAATTCGTGAATAGAAGGCGCGCTCCTTCGGTTCCTGTATAAATAGTATCCTGATTTCCCAAGAAACGACAGTTGACAAACATCAGTCTGTCACCTTCGGTGTGAAGAGCTACTGCTTGCCCCAGTGGAGCCGCATTATTTTCAATCGTCAGGTCTTTGAAAGTGATGTCATTCCCTTCCACTTTTACCGTATAGGTGCGGAAAGTACCCATCTTATTGATATTGGCATGGTCATCATAAGTGATAATCGTTTTTTCTGCGCTTTCGCCCACTAATTGCACATTCTTCACCCAAGAAGGAATGACCAGCTTTTCTTTGTATATACCATTCTTGATATAGATCGTCACCGTATAATCCATAAAAGCGCGGACAGCTTCCACGGCTTCCTGAATGTTACGATACTCCCCTGTCCCGTCGCGTGCCACGACTAATGTGTCTTTGCGTTGCTGTTGTTGTGCATAAACAGATGTTGCTCCCACACCCAGTAGAAGCAAACACATCATTCCTTTAAAAATACTCCTTTTCATTGTCGGAAATTACTTTTGTAAACGTTCGTATTCCAAGCTAGCCATAATAAAAGGTCCTACGGCTTTAGGATCGTTATTGCGGATAGTTTCATTAATATAATAGTCATAATCGCCGGAACGATAGACCTTTCCTCCCAATCCTGCCACTGCACAAGCCTTGGTGATAGTTACCAATCCGTTCTTGTCCACTTCGATAAAATTATCCAGGAATCCTTTGTAGCCTTTCAATGCCACATCCAGATAAGACTTATCAATATATCCCAAACGAACCGCCTTAAAGAGCGAATAAATGAACATAGCGGAACAGGAAGATTCTACGTAATTACCCTTATCACCACTCCGGTCCATCACCTGATACCATCCTCCGGTCTTCGGGTCCTGAAGTTTCTTCACCTGCACAGCTACATTATTCAATATATCAAGCAGGGAATCTCTTCCGGCTTCATGTTGCGGAATAAATTCGAGCACATCCACCAATGCCATCGCATACCATCCCATTGCACGTCCCCATGTATGTTTCGACTGTCCGGTCACCGGGTCCGCCCAACGTTGAGTGCGGCTTACATCGCACGCATGACGATAAAGACCATTTTTAGGATCGTACGTATGACGGGCACAAGTGACAAACTGGTTGATTACATCTGCATAGTCCTGCGGAAGATTATTACGGAATGCATATTCCGCGTAGAAAGGAGCTCCCATGTAAATTCCGTCCAGCCACATTTGGTGGGGATAAATCTTTTTATGCCAAAAACCACCGTCCTCATTACGCGGTTGTCCTTCAAACTGGCTATAAAGCAAGTCGAGCGCTTTCTTATATTTAGGATTCTTGGTCTGCTCATAGATACGGAAAAGGATTTTTCCGGAGTTGATGCGGTCGAGACTGTAATCGGTTAATTTATAAGCGGTAATGCTTCCGTCTTCGTGCACCATTGTATCCGTATACGCGATAGCGTAATCGCGAATTTTCTTGTCGCCATAAGCGTCGTACACATCGAGCATGGCTCCCAGTTCAAGTCCGTGGCAATAATCCCACTTCAGTTTCGGCTGAAAGTCGAGCTGCCAGGATTCGGGGTAACGGATCATTTCCGATTCAGTCAGTCGCACAGACCAGGGAAGCTTGCTATCTACCTGTTGTGCCGATACGGAAGCGGTCATTGTAACCAATAAAGCCACTATAAAAAAATTATAAAAAGGAGTTCGTCTCATGGTTTGTTATTTTAAGGATTCAACATAGTCTTTTTTCACGGTACGAAAGTAGTGTTTTTCCTCCAAACCCAGTGGGATTTTTTAGTCAAGTAGGTGCATTTTTTGTTTTTCGTGCACGGAAACGACTAATTTTGTGCACGCAAACGTCAAAAATGTCCATTTTTGATGCAATATCTCATAAATTAAGAGTTTCGTTTTGGAAGAAAGCAAAAAAGGTCTTACTTTTGGCACGGTTTACAACTAATACCCTCTGGGGAAACACAGGTAATTTATCATTAAAACAGAGAAAAAATAGAACAGAATGGAAGAAGTATTTAAGTACATTATCGGTCTTGGAGCGGCAGTAATGATGCCAATCATTTTCACGATTTTAGGAGTATGTATCGGTATTAAACTTCCCAAAGCGCTGAAGAGCGGTTTGTTGGTTGGTGTCGGTTTCGTTGGTTTATCAGTAGTGACGGCATTGCTCACCAGCAGTCTGGGTCCGGCATTAAGTAAAATGGTTGAAATCTACGGATTGGAATTGGGAATTTTCGACATGGGTTGGCCTTCTGCTGCGGCGGTAGCTTACAACACTTCTGTAGGTGCTTTCATCATCCCTGTTTGCTTGGGAGTCAATTTATTAATGTTGCTTACCAAAACAACCCGTACCGTCAATATCGACCTTTGGAACTATTGGCACTTCGCATTTATCGGTGCTATCGTGTACTTCGCTTCCGACAATATCTATTGGGGATTCTTCGCTGCCATCATCTGTTACATCATTACACTGGTAATGGCTGATATGACTGCTCCTGCTTTCCAGAAGTTCTATGATAAAATGGACGGTATCTCTATTCCTCAACCGTTCTGCCAAAGTTTCGTTCCGTTTGCTATTGTAATCAATAAACTATTGGATAAAATTCCGGGATTCGACAAGCTGAATATCGATTCTGAAGGTATGAAAAAGAAATTCGGATTGATGGGTGAACCGCTGTTCTTGGGTATCGTAATCGGTTGCGGTATCGGCGCATTGGGTTGTGCCAGCTGGAAAGAAGTATTGGATAATATTCCGGGCATTTTAGGACTGGGTATCAAGATGGGTGCGGTGATGGAATTGATTCCACGTATCACCAGCCTCTTTATCGAAGGTTTGAAACCGATCTCTGACGCTACCCGCGAACTGATTGCTAAGAAATATAAGAATAACACCGGTTTGAGCATCGGTATGAGCCCTGCACTGGTTATCGGTCACCCGACTACCCTGGTGGTATCTCTGCTGTTGATCCCTGTCACTATCTTCCTGGCTGTTATCCTTCCGGGCAACCGTTTCTTACCGCTGGCTTCTCTGGCAGGTATGTTCTACCTGTTCCCGATGATTCTGCCTATTACAAAAGGTAACGTAGTGAAATCATTTATTATCGGCCTGGTAGCATTGATTGTAGGTCTGTATTTCGTAACAGGACTGGCAGGCTTCTTCACACTGGCTGCTAAAGATGTATACGAAGCAACAGGTGACCCGACAGTAAACATCCCCGCCGGTTTTGAAGGCGGCGCACTTGACTTTGCTTCCAGTCTCTTCTGCTGGGGTATCTTCCACCTTACTTACAGTCTGAAGATTATCGGCCCTGCCATCCTCGTGGCACTGGCACTCGGAATGGCTATCTACAACCGTATCCGCATGACTAGAAACGACGCAAAGAACGCATTGAACAGTAATAAGGAATAAGTAGAAAAGCCTTTAACTGATAATAATAAGTGGTATATAATATATAACTCAATAAAAAACTCGAAAGATGAAAAAATTAGCAATTGCAATGATGTTGGGTATCGCAGCAATGTCTGCCTCCGCCCAGGTGAATTACAAGATGCAAGTGGCTTGCAGCCCGCAAGACGTGAAAACGTATGATACTAACCGCTTGCGCAGTAGCTTCCTGATGGAAAAAGTAATGGTTCCAAACGAAATCAACGTTACTTATTCTATGTACGACCGTCTGATCTTCGGTGGCGCAGTACCTGCAACAAAAGAATTGGTACTTGAAACAATCGACCCGTTGAAATCTAAATTCTTCCTCGAACGCCGCGAACTGGGTGTCATCAACATTGGTGGCGAAGGTATCGTAACCGTAGACGGTAAAGAATATACGCTGAAATTCAAAGATGCCCTGTACGTAGGTAGAGGCAAGCAGAAAGTGACTTTCAAGAGCAAAGATTCCAGCAATCCTGCCAAATTCTACATCAACTCGGCTACTGCCCACAAGGAATACAAGACTCAATTGATTACTATCGACGGACGTAAAGGTTCTCTGAAAGCAAACTCATTCGCTGCCGGAAAGCTGGAAGAAAGCAACGACCGCGTTATCAACCAGTTGATTGTTAACAACGTACTTGAAGAAGGCCCCTGCCAACTGCAAATGGGATTGACTGAACTGAAACCGGGTAGCGTATGGAACACCATGCCGGCACACACTCACTCTCGTCGTGTAGAAGCATACTTCTACTTCAATGTACCGGAAGGAAATGCTATCTGCCACTTCATGGGCGAACCTCAAGAAGAACGCGTCGTATGGATGCAGAACGAACAAGCTATCATGTCACCGGAATGGTCTATCCACGCTGCTGCCGGAACAAGCAACTACATGTTTATCTGGGGTATGGCAGGTGAAAATCTCGACTACGGAGACATGGACAAGATCAAATATACAGAAATGCGCTAACCGTTGCGTATTCCTGTATGACATATAATTTTTCAGACGCAGATAACGCGGATAGCACGGATCAAAAATAAGAATCCGCATTATCCGCGTCATCTGCGTCTAAAAGATTAGACTCATTTGCTCTTGATTCACAAACTCGTTTATCTTCTTTCTGTATTACCCCCAACGTTGCAAATGATAATGCTATGAGACATTTTTATATCCTTTGAAACAAATAGCATATATAATGCAACGAATAATACATGATTTTGACCAATTTTTACAAATAAAATTCAGTCGAAATACCGACCTTTGTCAACGAAACAAAATCTATTTAAATCCATTATCATGAATGCATTTCAAAAAACAGGCGAAAAGATGACAAACTACAGATGGACCATCTGTGCTATGCTATTTTTTGCTACTACAGTTAACTATCTCGACCGTCAGGTTCTCTCATTGACGTGGGATGAATTTATCAAACCGGAATTCCACTGGGACGAATCTCACTACGGTACTATTACTTCTGTTTTCTCCATTGTATACGCTATATGTATGCTGTTTGCCGGTCGTTTTGTCGACTGGATGGGAACTAAAAAAGGTTTTCTATGGGCTATCGGTGTATGGTCGGCAGGTGCTTGTCTTCATGCCGTTTGTGGTATTGTTACAGAAGCACAAGTTGGGCTTCATAGTGCAGCAGAACTGGCCGGTGCCACAGGAGATGTGGTAGTGACTATTGCTACTGTCAGTATGTACTGCTTCCTCGCCGCCCGCTGTATCCTTGCTTTAGGAGAAGCCGGTAACTTCCCTGCCGCTATTAAAGTAACCGCAGAGTACTTCCCTAAAAAAGACCGTGCTTATGCTACTTCTATCTTCAATGCCGGTGCATCTATCGGAGCATTGATCGCTCCTCTTACCATTCCTATTCTGGCAAAAATGTTCGGTTGGGAAATGGCATTTATCGTAATTGGTGGACTTGGCTTTATCTGGATGGGATTCTGGGTGTTTATGTATGATGCCCCGTCGAAAAGCAAACATGTCAATCAGGCAGAGCTTGACTACATCGAGCAAGATAATCGCGAAGCAGGCAGTGCTCCAATGACAGACGAAAAAGATGAAAAGAGAATGAAGTTCTGGCAATGTTTCAGCTACAAACAAACATGGGCCTTTGTCTTCGGTAAGTTCATGACTGACGGCGTATGGTGGTTCTTCCTTTTCTGGACTCCGTCTTATCTGAATACTCAATTCGGCATCAAAACCTCCGACCCGTTGGGTATGGCATTAATCTTTACGCTTTATGCGGTAACCATGTTATCCATCTATGGTGGTAAATTACCTACCATCTTCATCAACAGAACGGGTATGAATCCTTATGCAGCCCGTATGAAAGCGATGTTGATCTTCGCCTTCTTCCCATTGGTTGTATTGTTGGCACAGCCGTTAGGTACGGTTTCTCCATGGTTCCCGGTTATTTTAATCGGTATCGGTGGTGCTGCTCATCAATCCTGGTCAGCTAACATCTTCTCTACTGTAGGTGATATGTTCCCAAGAACGGCTATTGCAAGTATTACCGGTATCGGTGGTATGGCAGGAGGCGTAGGTTCTATGATTCTTCAGAAAGTGGCAGGTAACTTGTTCGTATATGCTTCCGGAACAACAATGGTTGACGGCAAAGAGGTGGAAATGACGAAAGAATTGCTCGAACAAGGAGCACAATTCGTACACCCTGCCATGACATTCATGGGCTTCGAAGGTAAACCTGCCGGATATTTCATAATTTTCTGCGTGTGTGCAGTAGCTTATCTGCTTGGTTGGGTCATCATGAAGGCATTAGTTCCGAAATACAAACCTATCGTATTGGATTAATTCCATTTCAATAGATACTATCAATAAAAACAAAAGAGTAATCCGTCGCCGGATTACTCTTTTGTTTTTAACCAATTATTCAAAAAATGAAAAATAAAAAAGCCTCTTCTCACGAAGAAGGCTTTTTAGGTTTACTTATCCTGCATCATCCTCCTGCAATTTTTTTAAACGTAACACTAAAAAACAGTGTTTTGCATTCCTATAATGAAGTATAGTAAACGTTAAGATGAAAAAAAGGGAAGTCTCACGACTTCCACAATTCTTCTAACCTTAAATCTAAATCTCTATGAAAAAAACGTGTTGCAAATATAGGCGTTTGTTCAATATAGAGGTGTTAATGAATTGCATAAAGAGAGAATAAAAACTAACATCTGCAAAAATGATGCAATTTTTCAGGAGCCTTCTATTAATTTTAATAAACTTTTATAGAGAGGATTGCGTTCCAAGAGTTCGGGAACTCCCGTGATGAACATCTGTTTCCTTGCACGGGTCAAGGCAACATTCAGTTTCCGGTCAATCAAAACACCCTCTTCTTCTGTCAGATTGGATAGAAATTTTAATTGATAAGGGTAGTTGACACAGAAGGAATAGATTATTACATCACGCTCGCTTCCCTGGAACCGCTCCACCGTGTCAACCAGAATGCGATTCAAAACCGGAATACCTACTGATTCTATTTCTTTTTTAATCAATGCTATCTGACTCCGGTAAGGAGTAATGATTCCTAAAGTACGGGATTCGTCAAAATCCGACTGATGGTGTTCATAAATGCGAACGGCTAAATCCGCAACGATACGTGCTTCCGAATAGTTGATTTTGGCAGATGCTCCTGCTTTCTCCGGCACAGACGGATAAAAGGCTAAACGGCAGATCGTGTCCGAGTCCTCTATTTGATGAGGTAGTCCGACAGGAATCAGCCGCCCCCCGTAAAAAGCACGATTGGCAAATAAGGCAACTTCCGGATGCATGCGTCCCTGACGACAAAGCATATCATAGGAACGATGAATAGCAGACGATGAACAGGCTGCCGTACAGTTCCGATAAAGACGTTCGAACAAAGAATCTTTCAGATTGCTCAATCCGATAGACAGTAATGATTCATCATAGATTGCCGCCTGTTCCGCGTTTTGCTGCACAACAGCAGGCAGTTGCTTATGATCTCCGATCAATACAAACTTATCTATTGCATCTTTTTCATCTTCTCCACGTGCACAGAGGATTCCTAACAACTGCGGTTCCAGGATTTGGGTAGCCTCATCAATAATAGCTACATCAAAATGTTTCAAGCGAAACAGTTCCGGCTTACCGGAAATAGCCGCTACCGTTCCCACAATAATCCGACAATTCCGAATACGCTCGTAAACTTCCGAACGACGGTTGCAAGAGGATAATTCATTTTCAATCAGATGCCCGCGGTAGGCTTCATCACATGACAATTCACTTCCTACCCGGATAAAGTCAACTGCCGGAGCAATGGAAGCCAACGACTTGCATATCTCATCAACCGCCCGGTTGGTATAGGAAAGCAAAAGAATCTGCGCATCCTTGTCTGCATGGAAAGTCTCTACCATTTTCTTCAAGGCACATGAAGTCTTGCCTGTTCCCGGAGGTCCGATAAGAAGGAAATAGTCCTGTGCGGCTTTTGCCTTCAGGGCGACTCGCGTAAAATCGTCTTCCGAACAGAAAATCATGGAATCCAATGATTTATCAAACCTCGGAGGACGTTGTGACAGCAACAAGTCACGACGTTCTTTTCTTGCAGAAAGATAAGCATATAATCCCTGATACATCGAGCGGAATGTCGTATCCATTGTATCATGCTCTATGGCATAAAGGCTTTCGGCCGGAAGTACGGATGGATTCTGCTGGGTAGCACGCAAGCGGATACCTATTTCGTTTTCTGTCAGATACTCGATATTGCCTTTGAAAACCATTTTATTGGTGACATTATCTGTATCACAGTTTCGTTCATAAAGGATAATGGCGTCGCCTTGACGGAAATTAGGAAGGAAAGTTTCAGCATGAAGCATCTCACTTCCAGCGGTAAGAGTAAGTCCGGCTTTATATTCATCGGCGGCATGGTTCTCCTTTATTTTCAGATCATAAATGATTTCTCCAGCCTCACATTTCTCCGCCAATGTAGAGAGCCACAAAGAAGCTGCCCCTGTACGTCCCTCATAATCCACGTCACCGGATTTTGAGGTATAAAGTTCCTTTGTTATAAAGTTGTACACCGCATAGAAGTAATTCTTTTCCAATGCGGAAAGAGCTTTCAGCTTCGATTGAAAGTTATCAATAGAAGGACGCAGGTATGTTTCCCAGAAACGCCCTTTCAATCCTCGTTCATTCAAGGTGGAAGCATTGATTTCTTCCAGTTTTTGTGACGTATACTCCAGGCTGTTTCGTAATTGGATGCCATATTCATCGGCTACAATCCGGTTACGCAAATCAATTACCCGGCGTACCATCGCCCACGAAGGACGGGAAGGGTAAAGAAGCGGATAGCGGGTATAAAGCAAATAAGCTTTCACTTTTCGGTGATCCATTCCCATCGAATATTGCAATACCGCCTGATAAAGCAACATCTGTACTTTATTATTCTCTTTCGGTTCTACCTTGCCCCGGATAGCATACTCGTCCGCTTTACCGGATTTCATTTCGATAAAAGAAGACATATCCCGCTGCATATAGTCAAGACGTCCCTGGAGTCCGAGTGCTTCGCAAATATAAGATGGTTCGAGCACGGCATCTGTCTTGTCAAGCTCATAGCCGGCTGCATGAAAGGTGTCATTTACTGTTTCACGAATATGATCGAAGTGCAATTTGCAGTCTTCAAAGAATTGGCGTTCTTTCTCCTTGTCTCGCAAATCAGAGCAGGCGGCCAGTTCAATAGGATAACGCCGGAAGGCTTTCTGCATACAGGTACGATAGTCTATCTCTTCACTCTTTGCATGAATCCATTCGTCCAGAAAAAGGTTGGCTATATTTCCCAGTAATAAAGGACGAGCATTTTCGATCGGTTGAAGACGGGAAAGAAAATAGTTGGCCGGATGGTGTCCGTAGTCACGGAAACACTCGGCAAGGGAACTGATGTCGAGCAAGTAATCCGGTTCGAGTACGATAAAAGAAGGGGTCAGGATTCCTGCTTCATCGATGGCTACATCCAATAAATTGACTTGCGCATGCCGCCAAAGCAGCTTGCACGTTTCTGCAAACTCTTCATTGATTTGAGGAACATTATAACGGACAAGGTATGGTTGCTCAGAAACTTCATCCAAGGGAGTCACATACAGATATTGTTCGTCGGCATACTGGAAACAGACACGCATCCGCTGTACCCGCTCGCGGGCAGGAGGCGCAACCAAATAGGTGGCATCCGCACGCGGAAATAGTCGATATAGTTCCAGAGGAATATCTTCATCCAAGAGTTTACGGATAAAGAAAGCCAGAGTTTTCGCATCCCGCAAGAGTTGTTCTCGGTTGGGCTCTTGTTGACGGTTCAGGATAGCATTTGAAGTTAACCGGAAAGTATGCAGCCGGTTCTGCTCTGTAACAGAAAGACCCACCTTAGCTGACACAAAACTAATTCGTGCGGAAAGATCGGTCATCTGTAAACTTTCGTTTTGCATTTGCCCGCGACAAATGCGTTCCAGCAAGTCGCGCATTTGCTTATATCCTACGGCAAGATAGGCATCTTCTGCCCGGCAAACTGCTAAAAGGATTTCATAAGATTCTATCGCTTCATTCTTCGGACAAGGCAACTTCATCTCCAGTTTCATCTTCTACTTCCTCTTCCTCTTCGGTTTTCTTCTTGTCTTTTATCATCAAAATACTCATCTCGTACAACAGATAAAGTGGAATAGCTACGACACTCAATGTGAAGGGATCGCCTGTCGGAGTAATAATAGCAGCTGCTATCACGATGACAACCACCGCATGACGGCGGTATCTCCGCAAGAAAGACTTGTTCACCACTCCCAGCAAAGAAAGCAGCCATGTAACCAACGGAAGTTCAAAAGCCAATCCCATGCAGAGAACCAGCATCATAAAATTATCTATATAGGAATTAAGCGACAAGATATTCTCCACTTCCGAACTCAACTGATAGGTAGACAGGAAACGGAGAGTCAGCGGATAAACCATAAAGTAACCCAGCAGTACGCCGATGAAAAACATCACCGTTCCGATAGTCAATGCTTTACGCACGCCCTTTCTCTCATTCGGATAAAGAGCGGGATTGATGAAACGCCATATTTCAAAAAAGATATAAGGCATAGCCGTCACCACCGACATCCAAAATGCTGTCGACATGTGAATAAAGAAAGGAGCAGCCAAGTTGATATTGACCAGCTTCACATAAAATTGTTGTGTGAAGAAGTCATCGGTCAAATCAAATGTTTTACCGATATGCCGTAATAAATCGTAGAATATGAAATCATTGTGGCAAGGTGCAAGTATTACATGGTCGAAGAGGTAGGGCATAGCAATAAAATAGCCTATCGCCAATACAAACCAAACTCCAACTACCCGAAAAAGCACCTTACGCAGTTCGTCCAAATGATCCCAAAAGGTCATTTCTGCCATCCGTATGTTGTGCTCTTTTAGTTCTTAGAAGGATCTACAGGTTTGTCCAACTCGTCTTTTGCCTTGTTTATTTCATCTTTCGCTTCGTTCACACCGTCTTTGAAACTTTTTACACCTTTGCCTAATCCGCGCATCAGTTCAGGTATTTTCTTTCCACCAAAAAGAAGAAGGATAACCAAAGCGATAATAATCCATTCGGAACCACTAGGCAAAAAGCCTAACAATAATAAGTTTGTCATAAGTTTATTTGATATAAGAGGTTTTTAATAGTTGCTGCAAATATAATCATTTTCACCACAGGTTACATAGATTAGCCCTGTTTTTTATGACAACACAGGGTTATTAGAAAATTCTAATCCTGATAATATACCCGCTTCACCCGTGTCGATATACTTGTCAACACTTCATAAGGGATCGTATCCAGCTTATCGGACAACACCGTAATCGGAAGATCATCACCAAAGATGATAGCCTGATCGCCTTCCCGACAATCAATATCCGTCACATCGATCATGCAGACGTCCATACAGATATTCCCTACATAAGGAGCTTTCTTTCCGTTCACCAGGCAATAGGCGTTGCCGCGTCCCAAATGGCGGTTCAATCCATCCGCATAGCCGATAGGAATGGCCGCAATGCGTGAAGGACGTGCCAAATGCCCCATCCGGCTATATCCTACCGTATCTTCTTGGGGAACATCCCGTATCTGAAGAATGGTAGTCTTCAACGTACTTACATTATGTATAATCGAATTGTCTATCGGGCTAACTCCATAAAGTCCGATTCCCAAGCGCACCATATCAAATTGTGCATCAGGGAAACGCTCGATTCCTGCCGTATTACAGATATGACGGAGAATCTTATGAGAGAAGGCAGCCTGCAATTCTTGCGAGCCTTTCTCGAACAATTCAATCTGCCTGCGAGTGAAAGCGTCGAACTGCGGCGAATCACTTCCTACAAAATGAGAGAATACCGAACGGGGGATCACCGCACTCTGATTCTTCAGACGACGAATGAGCAATGGTATATCTTCTACCGCAAAGCCCAGACGGTGCATACCTGTATCCAGTTTCACATGAATCGGGAAGTTGGTGATTCCTTCTTTTTCTGCTGCTTTGATGAGCGCATCAAGCAGATGGAAATTATAGACTTCCGGTTCCAGCTTATAATCGAACATGGTTTTGAATGCCGTAAGCTCCGGATCCATAATTATAATAGAGGCGGTAATACCTGCTTTGCGAAGTTCGGAACCTTCGTCAGCCACGGCCACAGCCAGATAATCGACATGGTGTTCCTGCAAGCTCTTGGCTATTTCGTACGAACCGGCTCCGTAAGCGGATGCTTTCACCATACAGATCACCTTTGTTTCCGGATGGCGAAGCATGGAACGGTAATGGTTCAGATTGGCGACCATCGCTCCCAGGTTTACTTCAAGGATGGTTTCATGCACCTTCAATTCAAGTTCTTCGGATACCAAATCAAAGTTGAACACGCGCGAACCTTTTACCAGAATTACTTCCGAATGAAGTGATTTGAGTATGCCGGATGTAAGAAGTGCTTCTGTGTTAGGAAAGAAGTAGCGTTCGAGATCGTCATCAAAACGAGCGGAACAGGAGGATATTTCCTGCCCTACACCAATCAGTTTATTTATTCCTTTACTCTGCACCAACTGTGCTACACGCCGGTAGAGCGTAGCGGTACTTTGGCCGGTTTCCAGTATATCCGACAGGATCAGTGTCCGCTTCAAGCCTTTCTTTTCCGAACGGCGTACCAGAAAGTCGAGTGCAATATCCAACGATGCCAGGTCTGAATTATAACTATCATTAATCAATACGCAGTTATTCTTTCCTTCTTTCACTTCCAGACGCATGGCAATCGGTTCGAGACGGGCCATCCGTTCGGTGATCTGGTCGGCAGGTGTCATCAGGTAAAGACAAGCTGCCAGGCAATTCAGCACATTTTCAATGGAGGCGTCATCGATGAAAGGAATACAGAATGTATTATCCATTTCCAGATAACGATAGGATATAACGGTATGATCTTCTTTCTTGATTACACGGCTGATATACAACGGACGTTCAATATCCCTACGGCTCCAGGCTATTTCACGTGCAGTCAGCATTGATTTTGCGACACAATTACTGATTAATTCGTTATCGCCGTTGTAAATCACTACATCGCAGTCTTTGAAAAGCGTCAGTTTCTCCATGCATTTCTCTTGCAATGAGAAGAAATTTTCCTGATGGGCACCGCCGATATTGGTCAGAATACCAATGGTAGGCTTTATCATTCGTTTCAAGGCTCCCATCTCTCCCATTTCGGAGATGCCGGCTTCGAAAATGCCCAGTTCTGCTTCTTCTGAAAGTTGCCATACAGAAAGAGGAACTCCGATCTGCGAATTATAGCTACGCGGAGAACGGACGATACAACGATCCGGACTAAGTAACTGGTGCAACCACTCTTTCACAATGGTTTTTCCATTGCTTCCGGTGATACCGATCACAGGGATTTTAAATTTATCACGATGCGCTTCGGCAAGCTTCTGCAAAGCCTTCAGAGGATTGGGAACGATAAGGAAATTGAGAGTTGAGAGTTGAGAATTGAGAATTGGCTGCGCATCATCATCCTGCCCAGATTTCTCCATTTTCAATTCTCCATTCTCAATTAATTTAAAGTCTTCTTCTGTTATTACAAAATTGCGTACGCCCCGGTCGTATAATTCGGGGATATAACGGACTCCGCTATTTCGTTTGGTAGTTAAAGCAAAAAAGAGAGTTTCTTCCGGAAAACTCAAAGAGCGGCTGTCTGTTAACAGCCAATCAATAGTCGCTTTATGTTTGCCCATACGGCGGGCACCGATACTTTTGGCTATGGATTCAATCGCATATGACATAGTTCTGTTTCTTTTTGAAAATCTAAGTACGGGTATTTTCCGATAAGTCGTTCTATTTTTAACACTATTTGTCCTAAAAAGCGTTGATACGCCTCTGACTCGGGGTGAAAGGGTTTATGTGCCAAGTCCCGGCGGATGTCCTGCACTGCCATGATAACCTGCTTTGTTTCAGCGGAAAAGAAGGTTTCGGAGAAGCGTTCCCACAGGTAACGAATCGCCAGAGGAGACGGATGCAGCATATCGTCAGCATAGAAGCGATAATCACGCAATTCGTCTAATATGATTTCATAAGAGGGGAAGTAGAACACTCGTTCCGGGAACAATTGCTGCAACCGGTCGATGGCCAGTAACAACGTAGATTTACTTAATTGATTGGCGTGCATTCCGTCGCGTATATGACGGATCGGGCTGACTGTAAACAGCCATTTTAATTCCGGATTGCAGGCTGCCATTCCGGTGATGAGCGCTGTATAATCTTCTACAATTTCTTCAACAGTAAGCCGGTAACGTAAGAAATGGTTTTCCGGCAGTTGATGGCAGTTGGCTACCACTTGCCCACTCTCTTTTTGTTTATAAACATAAGCGGTGCCCAAAGTTACCATTAGCCAGTTCAACTCCGGTAGTCTTTGATGGGCGTGATGAAGACGGGCATTTATGGTATGCAACGTTTCTTCGGGCGTAAAAGCTGAAAAAGAGCCGTGATGCATCGGACTATGCCATAAGTCTTTGTAGGTAAACAAATCCTGGCTGGTATATTCTTTATGTCCCATAATCTCTCTCAAAGCGGATGAGACGGACAAAGGATTATAAAGGATACCAAAAGGATTCAGATCCAGCTGAAACCCGGCGTCCATTAATTGTCTCCCGATATTTTCTGCAAAACAGGAGCCCATCAAAAGAATACGATCTGCATGACTGACAGGTGGCATCCCGGCAGGCAATTCTACAGATGTTTGAAAGTTCATACGATTTTCCATCATTTCATTACGTTTCATATGCAAAAGTAATCAAAAAACAATTTCCTACCTCTTTTTCCTCACGATTCAATAATCTTAGGGAGTATGGAAAAACAGATACGTCCCTATGCCGAATAAGATTTTATAAAAAAAAGGGGGGCGAATATACTTTCTTTTCGTATTTTTGCACTAAATTTCCTCGAATCATGAAGAATGAACCGATATATAACTTGCTAAACACTATCAATTATCCTGACGACCTGCGAAGACTAGACGTAGAGCAACTGCCGGAGGTATGTAGTGAATTAAGGCAAGACATTATTAAAGAACTTTGCTGCAACCCGGGGCATTTTGCTGCCAGTCTGGGAACAGTGGAGCTGACCGTAGCTTTACACTACGTCTACAATACACCTTATGACCGTATTGTATGGGACGTGGGACATCAGGCATACGGCCACAAAATACTGACAGGACGCCGTGAAGCCTTTTCTACGAACAGGAAACTCGGAGGAATCCGCCCTTTCCCGTCTCCGGAAGAAAGCGAATATGATACTTTCACGTGCGGACATGCTTCCAATTCTATTTCTGCAGCTCTCGGTATGGCTGTCGCAGCCGCCAGAAAAGGAGATGTCAAACGCCATGTAGTAGCCATCATCGGCGACGGTTCCATGAGTGGCGGACTGGCTTTTGAAGGGCTGAACAATGCATCTGCCACGTCGAACAACCTGCTCATTATCCTGAATGACAATGATATGGCCATTGACCGTAGTGTAGGAGGTATGAAGCAATATCTCTTCAACCTGACAACTTCCAACCGCTATAATCAGTTACGTTTCAAGCTCTCGCGCATGTTATTCAAGCTCGGCATCCTAAACGAAGAACGTCGCAAAGCGCTCATACGTTTCGGGAACAGCCTGAAATCAATGGCTGCACAGCAACAGAATATTTTCGAAGGGATGAATATCCGTTACTTCGGTCCGATAGACGGACACGACGTAAAGAACCTGGCAAGAGTATTACGTGATATCAAAGATATGCAAGGACCTAAAATCCTGCATCTACATACTATCAAAGGAAAAGGATTCGGTCCGGCGGAGAAACACGCTACCGAATGGCATGCTCCCGGCAAATTCGATCCGGTCACCGGCGAACGTTTCATTGCCAACACTGAAGGAATGCCTCCGCTTTTCCAGGATGTATTCGGAAATACATTGGTAGAGCTTGCCGAAGCCAATCCGAAGATTGTCGGTGTCACTCCCGCCATGCCTAGCGGTTGTTCGATGAATATACTGATGGAGAAAATGCCCAAACGTGCGTTTGATGTAGGCATCGCCGAAGGACATGCGGTTACTTTCTCCGGTGGGATGGCAAAAGACGGACTGCAACCATTCTGCAATATCTATTCTTCTTTTATGCAACGGGCGCATGATAATATCATCCACGACGTAGCGATTCAGAATCTCCCTGTTGTTTTGTGCCTCGACCGCGCCGGATTGGTTGGCGAAGACGGTCCTACTCATCACGGAGCTTTTGATATGGCATGTTTACGCCCGATCCCTAATTTGACTATCAGTTCCCCGATGGACGAACATGAATTACGTCGCCTGATGTATACGGCACAATTGCCGGACAAGGGACCGTTCGTGATCCGTTACCCCCGTGGACGCGGCGTACTGGTGGACTGGAAATGTCCGCTAGAAGAGATCCCGGTAGGAAAAGGACGGAAACTGAAAGAGGGTAGCGACCTTGCAGTGATTACTATCGGACCGATAGGAAACGTAGCCGCCCGTGCCATCACCCGGGCAGAAGCTGATTTCGGTCTGTCGATCGCCCATTACGATTTGCGTTTCCTGAAACCGCTGGACGAAGAGCTATTACATGAGGTAGGACGCAAATTCCAACGTGTCCTGACTATCGAAGACGGGATTATCAAAGGCGGTATGGGTAGTGCTATCCTTGAATTTATGGCAGACAACGAATACAAACCAACCGTGAAGCGTATCGGTATCCCCAACCTATTTGTAGAGCATGGATCAGTTGCCGAACTGTATCAACTGTGCGGCATGGATGAAGAAGGGATTCTGACTAAAATAAAAGAATTTATCAATTGACATGAAGATTATTATTGCCGGTGCCGGCAACGTAGGCACCCATTTGGCCAAGTTGTTATCGCGCGAAAAGCAAGATATCATCTTGATGGATGATGACGAAGAGAAACTAAGCGCTCTTAGTGCCAATTTTGACTTGCTGACTGTTGCCGCTTCTCCTTCTTCCATCTCCGGATTGAAAGAAGTGGGCGTCAAAGAAGCCGACCTGTTTATCGCAGTCACACCGGACGAAAGCCGTAACATGACTGCCTGTATGCTGGCTACCAATCTGGGAGCTAAAAAGACAGTGGCACGTATCGACAATTACGAATATCTTCTGCCCAAAAATAAAGAGTTTTTCCAGAAGTTGGGAGTAGATTCTCTGATTTACCCGGAAATGCTGGCTGCCAAAGAAATCGTATCTTCCATGCGTATGAGCTGGGTACGCCAATGGTGGGAGTTCTGTGGAGGTTCTCTAGTTCTGATTGGCACGAAGATGCGCGAAAAGGCTGAAATCCTGAATATACCGCTGCATCAGCTAGGCGGTCCTAACATACCTTATCACGTAGTAGCCATCAAACGTGGAACGGAAACGATTATTCCCCGTGGAGACGATGTCATTAAATTGCATGATATTGTTTATTTCACCACTACCCGCAAGTATATTCCTTATATTCGTAAGATAGCCGGCAAGGAAGATTATGCCGACGTACGCAATGTGATGATTATGGGGGGAAGCCGTATCGCAGTCCGTACCGCACAATATGTGCCGGACTATATGCAGGTGAAAATAGTAGATAATGATCTGAACCGTTGCAACCGCCTTACGGAGTTACTGGATGATAAGACAATGATTATCAACGGAGATGGTCGCGATATGGATTTGCTCATCGAAGAGGGACTAAAGAATACCGAAGCATTTGTTGCTCTGACCGGTAACTCGGAAACGAATATTCTAGCCTGTCTTGCCGCTAAACGTATGGGAGTGGAAAAGACAGTGGCAGAAGTGGAGAATATCGACTATATCGGTATGGCGGAAAGCCTTGACATCGGTACTGTTATCAATAAAAAAATGATTGCTGCCAGCCATATCTACCAAATGATGTTGGATGCCGATGTGTCTAATGTGAAATGTCTTACTTTTGCCAATGCGGACGTTGCTGAATTCACTGTACCGGAAGGTGCTAAAATCACCAAACACCTGATTAAGGACCTGGGACTCCCGAAGGGTACTACCATCGGAGGAATGATCCGCAACGGAGAAGGTATCTTGGTGACGGGTGATACACAAATCCGTCCCGGCGACCATGTAGTCGTATTCTGCCTGAGTATGATGATTAAAAAGATTGAGAAGTTCTTTAATTAAGCATAAGATAACTAAACCAATTTATGATTAATTCAAAGATGATATTCCGGATTCTGGGCTTTCTGCTTCTGATAGAAACAGCAATGCTGTTATGTTGTGGAGCGGTTTCTCTTTTTTATAAAGAGAATGACTTGCAGAGTTTCCTGATTTCATCTGCTGTCACAGCCTGTATTGGCTTTCTGCTGCTTGCCATCGGGAAAGACGCAGTGAAATCCCTGAATCGCCGCGATGGATATGTCATCGTCAGCGCAGCATGGGTTACCTTTTCCCTTTTCGGAATGTTACCTTATTATATAGGAGGATATATTCCCAATGTTGCGGATGCATTTTTTGAGACGATGTCCGGATTTAGCAGTACAGGTGCCACTATTCTGAATAATATAGAGTCGATGCCCCACGGAATACTTTTCTGGCGGGCTATGACGCAATGGATAGGTGGTTTGGGTATTGTATTCTTCACCATTGCCGTTCTGCCGATTTTCGGTGTGGGCGGAATTCAGGTGTTCGCAGCAGAAGCCAGTGGACCTACTCATGATAAAGTGCATCCTCGCATTGGCATCACTGCTAAATGGATTTGGGGTATTTATGCCGGAATGACGGGAACGCTGATTATTTTATTAATAGGTGGTGGCATGAGTATATTCGACAGTGTATGTCATGCTTTTGCTACGACCAGCACTGGTGGGTTCTCTACCAAACAGGCCAGCATTGAATATTACCATTCACCTTACATAGACTATGTAATTTCCATTTTCATGTTCCTTTCAGGTATTAACTTCACGTTGCTGCTGTTGATGTTTAATGGGAAGATTAAGAAGTTCCTACATGATGCGGAACTGAAGTTCTACTTTATTTGTGTTTCATTCTTCACTCTATTCATTGCTATCTGGCTCCATCAGACTTCTTCTATGGGAGTAGAGGAGGCATTCCGAAAATCGCTTTTCCAAGTGGTTTCATTGCAAACTTCTACGGGATTCGTCACAGCTGACTATATGCTCTGGCCTTCTATCCTCTGGGGCTGCCTCATTATTGTGATGATTATCGGAGCTTGTGCCGGCAGTACAACAGGAGGTATCAAGTGTATTCGTATGGTTATCCTGTTTCAAGTAGTGAAAAATGAATTCAAACATATTCTTCACCCTAACGCCATACTCCCGGTGCGGGTAAATAAGCAAGTTATTTCCCCTTCCATTCAGTCTACTGTATTGGCTTTCACCTTTTTGTATGTGGTCATTGTTATCATCAGTGTACTTGTCATGATGGGCTTAGGAGTCGGTTTTCTGGAATCAATAGGAACCGTAATCTCAAGCATAGGTAATATGGGACCAGGCCTCGGCAGATGTGGTCCGGCTTTCTCATGGAGTGCATTGCCTGATGCTGCCAAATGGCTGCTTTCTTTCTTAATGCTCTTGGGACGCTTGGAATTGTTTACAGTATTATTGCTTTTCACTTCCGATTTCTGGAAAAAGAATTAAGAATTCAATAAAGGTAGTCTGTTTAATGCAAAAGCTACAATAAGGAGTACATTATCAGGCTATTACAAAGAGTACTTATCTATTCATATATTCTCAACGATACTCACTGTAATGAGAAAAAATACTCATCGCAATGAGAAAAAGTTCTCATTATAGTGAGAATTCTTTCTCATTACGGTGAGTATTCTATCGTATTTCTACGCTGTTATCACATCAGACCTTTCTAAGTAAAATCTTTCTTACAACAGGCTTATTTATTTCATAAATTTTATTGATAAGAACATCCATTTCCTGTTGGCGAGCATCACGGACAGCTTCAAACATCATCTTTGAATACATATCACGACGTCCCTTCAACCAAACGTTTTTATCCAAATTTTCATCCATCACCTCGATCGCTTTTCTGTCGTCAGCATACAACAATCCCTTTTGCTGGAAAAAGCCGAATTCACACCACGCATATTCTCTGAATGTTCTTTCAATTTCCCAACGATATTCATTCAAGTGCATCACCGTCAATGCTTGTTGGTATTGGGGAGTTTTGGATTCAGCAGCAAGATTAATGCCCTTTGCCAGTTCATCTCCACTCCAGATTCCAATTTCTTCATCGTCTATCAACAACTTATAATTGCCTTTCAGTCCTGTTACTTTCAACGTTTCACGGTTCATCTCTTCCATAAAAGGAACAACTTTCAGCACTTCTGCCTGGCTCTTTTTCTGTCCCCAACCACGGGCAATAGTATCTAAAGGATAAGGAAGAGCTTCTGCCAAATAGTCAAAACTCAAATCTTTTCCGTTCTTCTTTATATTTGAAACGGTACAATTTTCCGACTTAACGACTTGTTTTTTATTAGCATTAATCTCCATATCCGCTACTTCTTTACCTACAAATCCCTGGGCTTTCAGGAAAAGATAGGCCATTACCATGTGTCCGTCGTTATCGGGATGAATACGGTCACTGCCACAAAGGGTAAAGGTAGGATCTTTCTGCTGATATTGCTGATTAATAGCTGTCATAGGAGCATTTAAATCGGTAAATTCCCAATTATTCTTAGCTGCCGATTCTTTCTGATATTCAACAAGCCGTTTGATGGTTTCATTTTTTGTCTTGAACGGTGTATTCTCTTTGAGTTGTACGGTTTCATCATACGGAGAAGTCCCGACCATCACGATACGGGTATCAGGAAGATCTTTAAAACGTTTCTCCATCTGCTGGTAATTCTTTATACTTTCCTGATATTTCTGCTCACCGAATTCTTTGGGCTTATCACCGTTGTATTCAAAATATCCGGAATCATTCATACCAAAAGTAACCATCAACACGGAAGGTTTCATCACAAAAATATCTCCATCCAGGCGTTTGTTCATATCATAGGCCGTATCTCCACCAATACCACCGTTGAAAACACGGATAGGCATATCCGGAAAACGAGTCATATAATATAACCAGATGTATGAATGGTAATGACCACCATCCGTTATACTATTTCCCAGGAACACTGCTCTCTCACCCTCCTTAAAAGGTTTCACAGTTTGTGCAAACGCAGCAGTACATGTCATACAAGCCGCTGCAATCAATACAAAAAGTTTTTTCATGTCTTAATTTCTATTTTATAAATACTATAAGTTTATATACATTAATTCTATCACTCTTCATGCGTTTCGTCTATTTCAGGTTTATCATTCTGAAATAGGCAAATTCCGCCGGAACCTCTTTCGCTCCACAGTGAAGCAACCCCGGACGTTGCACCCTGTCCCAACGAATCAGGGATTCTCCTTTTAAGGGAGTGTCCAGTATGGGGTTCCAGATCTTTCCATCTTTACTTTTATAGAAGTTGAAAATACAGCCTTGTTCGACTTCTATCTTCAAATAGATGTCTTTATCAACAGCACCGGATTCATAAAGGATGGATTCGGAATTTTCTTTTATAAATTTCAACTGCAACTGTTTTCCTTTGACTCCCCAGGTTATCAGATTCTTATCGTCACCGTATAAAGTTAATCCCTGCAAACTCTCATTAGCGTGAATCACTTTTGTCTCGCAACTGTAATGAGAAGACTGCGGACGCAAGCATAATGCCGTCCCTCGCTGATTGTCTTTTTTCGGAGTTCCGGATAGGGATAGCTTTCCTTTTTTCAGTACTATGTTGATATCCGAATAAGGATAGTTCCAAGTCCAGTCTACTTTCAGTTTGTTTTCTGTAAAGTGATCTTCAAAATCGGTAAGAGGCTGCTGGATGGTAGTTTTAAAAGGCATGGGTTGTTTGGCAATAGCCAGTTTCCCCGTTGTAAAGCGCACCCAATGGTCTGCTGTCATCTCCATTTCCTGCAGAACAGGTTGGCGTCCGGCATAAAATCCTTCTCCTTTCAAATAAGCATGACACATATAAAACATTTTTCCGTCGGGAGTCTTTACGACTGTGCCATGACCACATGAGAGATAATCACCCTCACCACCATGCAAAACGGGATTTCCTGTATATTTTTCATAAGGTCCGCAGAAATTTTTAGAGCGTGCTACATATACATCATAGTTACTGGAAGGTCCACAGCAACCATGGGCTGAATATATAATATAATAGTAGTCCCCTTGTTTGAAGTGGTACTGGCCTTCCATGCCTATCTCTTCGTCATCCACCAATAAAGAGAATGGTTCACCTTTCAGGTGCAATCCGTCAGCAGAAAGTTTACAGCCTAATAGTTCTATCGGGCGTTTGTCCAGTCCATACGCTTTCCAACTGATATATAGCTGTCCGTTGTCATCATAGATAAATGCGTCAATAGCTTCTGTGCCATAGGTGATGATCGGACCATGATCGGTAAATTCGTGTAAAGGAGAATCCGATGTAGCTACTCCGATATAGGAAATTCCGGTACTCTTTTGACGTGCGGTGTAGTAACAATAGACTTTGCTATTGTGATAAAACAGTTCTGGCGCCCAAAACGAATTTGAAGTCCAGGAAGGCTGTTTAGAGAAGATATGTCCTGCCTGTTTCCAATTGACCATATCTTTGGAGGTAAATACCGGATAGAAAGGAGCCCACTCGGAAGAGGTACCTGTGGCATAATACGTATCATCTATCCGGATGATGGAAGGATCGGGCATGTCGCCCCGAATGACCGGATTCATAAAATAATGTTGTTCTTGCGCCACAAGTTGCAGCGCAAGACAAACACTAAACAGAAAGATTGTTATCTTCTTCATGAACGTTTTCTTTATTTTTTGAGAGGATCATATACGGCAACTGCCACGCGTGAATCGGCACAGCCATAATATAAGAACCATTTCTGATTGTAGAATACAAGTCCTTCTATAAATACGGTTCCGGCTGGATATTGTCCGCTCTTTTCAAAGTCTGATTCGGGAATATAGAAAGGTTTATCCAAGCGATCGATTAGTTTAGTAGGATTTTTGGCATCAAATAAGGCTTGTCCGGCGCAATAAGAGTTGGCTGTATACAGTGTGTCTCCTTCTGCGCCCGATTTATTTTTGCCGTTATAAAATAAAAGGATTCCTTTGTCAGTCAGGATGGCAGGAGGACCACATTCGGTCAGGTCACTGTCGAACTTACCTGCGCGGGGAGTCATCACTTTCAGGAATTCTCCATTTTCATCCAACATCGGTTCCCAGTTGACAAGGTCCGTGGAAGTGGATACATTCACAAACTTTTCTCCCCAGTACATCCAGTATTTGCCGTCAATCTTGGCAATCACTTGTTTGCCGTCAATTAATTTGGTTACGATAGAGGCAGATTTGGAAAATTCATCTATGAATCTTCCGTTGTATGCTTTTGCGAAAGCCGGTCCATGTTTTTCCCACGTTTGAAGATCACGCGAGGTGGCCACTGCCAAACGTGCCTGTTTGCGGTTCCATTGTGTGTAATGCATTACGTAAAGCCCGTCTTCTGTTACAGCAACACGTGGGTCTTCGCAACCGCCGGGATTTTCCAGTTCTTTCTGACTATCGTCTGCCGGATAAAATACAGGTACGGACATTCGTTTGAAGTGTAGTCCGTCGTCAGAAGAGGCATATCCCAAACGGGAGGTACGTGATCCGATACCGGTTGCCGAGTTATCTTCAGCCCGGTAGAGGACTACTACTTTTCCATTATAAACAGTAGCAGCGGGATTAAACGTATCACTCGCTTCCCATGCTACTGAATCCTGTCTCATCGGACAATAGAAAAAGGTTGTAGTGTCAGGAGAAATAATCGGATTAATACCTTCCGGACGCTGGAAATCTGCCCATGCCCAATCCGGGAATTCAGATGTCTGCTTCTTCCCGCCACAGGAAGTGACTAATGCGGCAGCCATCAGTAGATAAGCTATGTTTTGTAGTTTTCTTTTCATTTTCACGTTTGATATTATAAATAAGTACTTTTACAAAATAATCTTAGATGGTTAGGAGGCACGGATTACACGGATTTCACGGTTTTTAGAGTGATGAATATATAGAACAACAGCGTTAATCCGTGTAATCCGTGCCTAAATTTATGATATAAACTTATATGCCTCGTTAATTTGCTTTAAGGAAAAGAGGGAGGTGTCACTTTAGTTCCCCACTTCACGTCAGGCTTGGACGAGGTAGTGTATTCTATCGTAGCCCCATTATTCAGTTGATCCCAATCGATCCATGTACTGTCATACGGTTTACCGTTTAGCTTCATGGACTTGATATAAATATTCTTTTCCGAACCGCCTTTTATCACCATATCCCCTTTCTTCAAATGAATTTTCACGGATGAGAATATCGGAGTGTTCACCGTAAAGCCTCCCACTCCCGGTATTTCGGGATAAAGACCGATACAAGCGAACACATACCAGGCGCCCATCGTCCCTAAATCATCATTGCCCGGCAGACCATCAATTTTGCTTGAATACTGTTCATTCAATACACGGTTAATAATCTCCTGTGCTTTATAGGGAGTTCCGACCCAGTTGTATATCCAAGGAATGTGAAAACTCGGTTCATTGCCGGAAGCGAACCAGGCATCATTATAGCCGGCATCCAGACGAGTAAAGAATTCATCCAGGCGTTTTTCTGCCGCTGCTTTGCCTCCGATAATTTCTATCAGTCCGGCAATGTCGTATGGCACCATCCAGAAATAATTCTTATAGGTCGATTCACGGAAATCTTCAGTCAGTGGTTTCCACGAACCATCCGGATTACGTGATTGCAACCATCCGGTTTCCGGGTTATACAGATTCTTCCATGAACGTGCGAAATGGAAATAACGCCAGCTTGCAAACTCATCTCCTACGGCATGTAAGGCAAATTGTGCGATTGCAAAATCAGCGGAAGTATATTCTAGTTGTATAGAAGCGTTGTAATATCCTTTATCCAAATACTGTTTCAGTCCCGGACGAGCCTCAACCTCCTGTGACATTGCTCCCGGTTCTTCCGCTCCTTTTCTCATGGTTTTGAAAATCGGTTTCGGGTCATAATTGCGGGCACCAAAAGCGTAAGCATTGGATATCAGGATAGGAGTCGGATCTCCTTGCATCACGCCGGTCTCTATATTAGCCATCACCCAACGCGGGAAAGCACCACCTGCTTCTTCGGCAAACAATTGGTGAGAAATAACAATATCAGAGACTACTTCAGGATCAAGGATTGACAATAGTTGAATCTGTGTACGATAGGTATCCCAGTTGCTAAAAGAAGTATAGTGCTTGGAACGTGATTTATGCACTTTGAAATCAGCTCCCATGTATTCCCCATTCACATCACTACATACGTTCGGGTGAATGAATGAACGATACAGATGGGTATAAAATTGAGTGGTACGATCCGGATTGGTTCCTTCTACTTCAATCTTACCCAAATAATGATTCCATTTGGATTCTGCCTGATTCTGAATCTGCAGGAAATCCCATCCGGTATTCTCCGCTTTCAGATTCTCGCGTGCATTTTCTACTGATACATAAGAAACCCCAATCTTATATTGGATATTTTTCTTCTTATTTACATCAAAAGTAAAATAGACTCCGGAGTATTCTCCTTCAGCAAAAGTCGTGTTCGGCTTCAGTTCATTTCTTTTCCATGTTCCCGATTCCAACGCATCCGTATCAAACTCTGCTACAAAATAGACTTTATACGGTGTACGGAGTCCACAGAAATTACCACCTTCTGCATATCCTTCACACTTATTCGGTGCAGTAATAACGATGGCGGCCTGCTCTATCGGAGTAGCGGAAATACCTCCACCGATAATTACCGTACCATATTGCTGATCGGCCGGATATTCATAACTCGCCATACCAGTTCTTTCGGTCACAGTCAGTTTAGCTTTGATGTCTTCCTGCACCATTGCCTCATAATAACCTGCATGTCCTTTTTCTTCAGAGATATTGATACGATAGTTGAGAATATTGTCCGGAGACATCTTCAGTTTGCCTTTTACCGGAAAAGTAGGGAAGTTGCCCATGTGTTCGCAACCGCCGCCACTCAATTGGTTGATGACGAATCCGGAACGTTTGGAAAAGTAAGAGGGGGTAAACTGCACCATTCCATAAGGGTAGGTGGCTCCGGGATAAAGATATCCCGAAGTCAGACCCACACCTTTCGTTCCTATCAGGGTATTTACCTGACGGGAATAATTACTCCCGGCGCTCTGCGCCGAGAGACTCCCCCACCCTCCAATCAAAACCAATAATAAACCTGTTAAAACTTTATTTTTCATACTGTATTCTCGTTACACTTTTTAGTTTCTTATTCTTTCGACAAAGAGAAAGGAGCGGCATACTTCGACGTACATCGTTCTTTATTCGGCTGACTCCCCATTTCGAAGCGGATGATTCCTCCGTCTGCTATATCGTCGTATCTGATAAAATTCTTATCCAACACACGTCCATTTAAGGTAGCAGACTGGATATAGAGATTCTCTTTACTATTGTTGTTCGCTTCAATCACGAATTTATTGCCGTTTTCCATCGTTATAGTAGCTTTCTTAAATAACGGACTGCCAATTACATACTCATCCGTACCCGGACAAACGGCATAAATGCCTAATGAGCTCAAGATATACCATGATGACATACCGCCTTGGTCTTCGTCTCCCGGATATCCTCTTTCTGTGGAATTATACAATCTTTCAACGATCTGGCGTACCCAATACTGGGTTTTCCACGGTTGACCGGCATAGCTATACAAATAAGGCATGTGCTGAATCGGCTGATTGCCGTGTGCATATTGTCCCATACCCGCCAATTCCATTTCTTTCATTTCATGGATCACTCCTCCGTAAGTTCCCGGTTTAATAGTGCTGGGAAGGGCGAATACCGAATCCATTTTGGTCGTAAATCTTTGGTCGCTTCCGAACAAGTTTATTAATCCTTCTACATCATGGAATACGGACCAGGTATAATGCCAGGCATTACCTTCGCAGAAAGGTCCACCCCACTCCAACGGATCAAACGGTTCCTGCCATTTACCATCGACGCCTTTTCCACGCATAAAACCGATAGACGGATCGAATACGTTTTTATAATTATACATCTGACGGGCAAAGACTTCCTGATAATGTTTGTTTCCGGTCATTTTAGCCAGTTGGTAGCCACAGAAATCATCGTATGCATATTCCATTGTCTGTGCACTCGATCCCATTGATTCCGGATAAGGAACATATCCCAGTTCAAAATATTCTTTCCAGAAACCACGTCCGTTGGCACCTCCCCAAGGACCTTTATTCATGGCTTCGTGCGCGTAGGCTTTCAGAGCTTTCTCCGGATCAAAAGTCCGAATCTCTTTTGCCCACGCATCTGCCAGCAACGAAATGGAATGATTGCCCAACATTCCTCCTGTTTCTCCGGGAGCTGACCAGGAAGGTAACCATCCGCATTGTTCTTGTGCGGCAAGCAAGGCATTCATGTAACGTCCCTGCATGGTAGGATGAAGAATATTAGTTAATGGAAATTGAGAACGGAAAGTGTCCCAGAAGCCATTATCTGTATACATATATCCGTCATATACTTTGCCATCATAAGGACTATAATAATAAGGTTCTCCGTTCGCTTTACGTTCATAGAATTTGCGTGAGAAGAGATTGGCACGGAACAGGCAGGAATAGAAAGTCTTCATTTGTTCGTCTGTTCCACCTTCTACCTGGATTCTGTTCAATAATTCATTCCACGTTTTATGTCCACGTATTTTGGTGGCTTCCAAATTCTTATCTTTACCCAGTTCGTCGTTCAGTGTAATCACAGCCTGCTCTGCGCTGATATAGGAAGAGGCAGCCTTTGCCTGTACTTTCGATCCTTTCTTAAATTTGATATAAGCACCATAGCCTTTGCCTTCTCCTTCCAACTTTTTAGGATAAATCTCATCTTTCTGATTTTCCCACATACCGTAATCCTCAAATGCTTTATCGAACTGCACTACAAAGTAACTACGGAATGTCTTGGAATTATTTACAAAACGTTGGTTATTCACCCAACCGGAAATTTGTCTCTTAACCGGATCAATCTTGATTTCACTCATATCTGTATATCCGTCAATTACCAGATAGGCGTCTTCGGTAGAGGGATAAGAAAAGCGTAAATGTACACCACGAGTAGTTGGAGCCATCTCGGTTGTAATTCCATTATCCAGCATCACTTTATAATAATGCGGCTTGGCAATTTCATTATCATGGCTGAACTTCGTTGCCCGCATCTCCTGATTAACGACTAACTTCCCTACCATCGGCATAAAGGAATACACCGCATAATCACTCATCCACGGGCTACATTGATGTGACTGGCAGAATCCTCTAATATTATCTACTGCATATTGATATTTCCAGCCTTCTCCATTTTTCCCTGTTTGGGCAGACCACGTATGCATGGCATAAGGCATACCGGTAGTAGGGTATGTATTTCCATAACTTAATCCGAAATGAGAGTCGGTACCTTGCAGTGTATTGACATATTGCACCAAGTCTTTCATTTGGGCATATATTCCTGTCGAAATAAAAAGAAAGATTACTAGATAAATTAGTTTTCTCATGGTTATTCTTTAATGTGTAACGTACTATTTTTACTGATAAATAGATTGAATGAATCATTTATTGTCGAAAGTGATTCCCGGCCAATCATCCGTACGGAATGGAGATGCCGGAAGATTGGCTCCATTATACAAATTACAGATCGGATTATCAGCCCATGCGTATCTAACAGTTATCGGGAAAGCAACTTCCGATGAAGATACAACGATGGTATTACCCTCAATCACAGCATCAGCCCAATGAAATTTATGATCAACACCGGCAATGGTAAATCCCTTTATTACTTCGTTATTTGCAGTCTTCAACCCACCATCTGTATGTTTGAAATAAATACGGATCTTATTACCTTCCATCTGATACGTATCATACATTGGACCGGAATATGGTATTTTCTCACCATAAGTCTGTGCCCGCGCAGCCAATGCCAAACGTCTGCCGACTTCCTGCTTATTTTTCGGATGAATATCAAAAGCATCACCTATATCAATTGTCACAGCCATTCCTGTATTTGCAAGATGCAATGTTCGTGTTTGAGCTTCTCGCAATTCAGCCCAAGTTGCATCCACTGGAGCTGTCTGTTGAGCTGTGAAACTTGCCAGTTGCACCATGTAAAATGGAAAGTCATATCCCCAACGATCCCGCCAGTCTTTTATCATTAATGGCATCAATTCACGATATTGATATGCCTGTCCTGTGTTAGCTTCTCCTTGATACCAAATCGCCCCTTTTATACTATAAGGAATCAACGGATTCAGCATCGCATTAAATAAGAAGCCAGGAATATTCGGTTCATTGGCTGTATTAACAGGCATCTGTGGAATATCCTTAATATTCAAAGAAATTTGATACTTCCAATCACCGGCCAATGGTATGGCATCCGATTGGGAACGATGAAGTGAAATACTTTCAGGACTTCCATTTATACCACCCGTACCTCCTGTATCCATAACACGCACAGCAATCACTGCTTTACCACTTTTCACCAACTCTTTGGGTATCTTATAGCTTCTAGGGGACATCCATCCCTCGGTGTGTCCTACTTGCACGCCATTGAAATAGGTAAAATCATTATCATCAATTACTCCGACATTCAACGTCAGTTCTTTGCCCTCCCATTTCGCCGGAATATCTATTGTTTTTCTGAACCAAACGATACCATTAAATCCTTTCAAACCTTGCTCTTGCATCAAACCAGGCACTCTCATTGTTTTCCATGCACTGTCTTCAAAGTCTGTAACTGTCCATACGGCTCTGCCATCCACAAATCCTTTATCAATCTTTTCAATCTCCTTTTTCCAATCTTCCACATCTGAATGAAATTTCTTTTCACGATCTTCGGATGAAATCGGAAGTTCTTTCAAAACATCAAGTTTCTTCTGCATATCCGGCATTGTTGCTAAAGCCTCTTTACTCGTCCATGTCTCAATATAGGTACCTCCCCAAGAAGTATCTATCAAGCCGATTGGCACATTCTGATACTTATGTAAATCACGTCCGAAAAAATAACCGGCTGCCGAAAAGTCTGCTACACTTTTTGATGAACAAACCTGCCAACCATTTCCTGCTGCTTTAATGTCATTTATTGGTAATGGACTTGTTGCTTTCTCTACCAATAAGAAACGAATATTCGGATAATTGTCCGCCTCCTCTTTTTCTTGCTGATAGTTCATCACTTTACCCCAACCTTCTACCTGCATTTCCATATTGGATTGGCCGGAACATACCCATACCTCTCCGATCATCACATTAGAAAGTTTCACTTTTTTCCCATCGGAAATTATAATATCATAAGGTCCTCCAGCTGCCGGAGTGGCTACTTTTGTATTCCACTTACCTCGCGCATCAGCCTGAACTGTATATTTCTTCTGATCCCATGAAGTAGTGATTACTATTTCCTTATCGGGTTTAGACTCACCCCATATAGGAGCTTGTGTTTGTTGCTGCAACACCATGTTATCCGAAAATATCGGAGATAGTTTTATCTGTGCAAAGGCATTACCTCCACACATCAAACACCATAATACACAGATCAAAGTCTTATTCATTACCGTTTTTCATTTTTATTAATTAGCATAAAATTATAATTTATGAACGAATAAAAGTTCATTTGCCACTAACTTGATGTCACATTTTACCCTTAAAATAATAAAAAAGAACCATTTCTTATTCTAATCTAAGAAATGGTTCTTTTTTATTATTTATAATGACTAAAGTCTATTCTTCATAAACTTTCTCCCAATTATATACACGGTAGAAGTAAGGACGATAATAGTCTGCACTACCTACAGCATTGAAGTTATCTCCCCAATCCTTAGCATCATTATTCGTGGAAAAGACCAATTCGCCATTACGCGATAGATGAGGATGCAAGTTTACCATATATAAGTTACCATACTCTTGTGGTCCTAACTTATCAAGGGTATTTGGAATGTTGAATAATGATTTCCGCTCGATAAAAGGTCCATACGGCTTATCACTTCGAAAAATATACATTTCATGCCCAAACCATTTAGACTGTGCCACCATATAATAACTATCACCTTTCTTAAATACCCAAGGCATACTACAATCCGTTTCTTGAATTCTTGAACGAGAAATCTCTTCTTGAGTAGGATAAGTATGTTGCCATATATACTGTCCCGATGCATCACACACATAATATTCCCATGGACTATCTAAATCATGTGTTGTAGAACGAGCCACTACAATATCATAATTATTATATGTACCATATAAATAAGTATGTCCATCTTCATCCTCCCATAAAGTAGAACCGAATCCATATATATCCACCGGATTAAAATTATGATTTGCACTCAACATTTTCATATAGTTTCCATCACCCGGTTTTCCCTCCAAACTATATATAGCCAAACAGATTCCCTCATGTCTCATTTGGTTATTTGGATCCGTATTATCCACCCCATTCCAAAGAACTTGTAGTTGATTATTATATACTGTAGCGTCACCAGCCCAATATAACCAATCCTGATCTATTTCCCCCTCCTGAATCTGCGCTTCCGTAAGTCTTGAAGCTTTGGGATTACGAATATGAGTACGTGCCTGATAATAACGCCGAGCCTTAGGATCATTTGTTTGAATAAAATCCGCTAACCAAATCAAATTTTCATCCTCATCGCCCGGAGTCTGTACCATAATAGTATTACGCGGAAAATTCACTTTATTTCCATCACGTAATCTCTGTTCTCCATCAATAACACCATACCAACTATCATTGAATGACCAAAATGCATTTCCGTCAGGTAACAGAGTAGTCAATACTCCATCACCGCCATTCCATCCCAAAGTACGGGTAAATAGTTTATCGTATTTTTTATCTTTATAAACAACAACACGATCATCCGGTTGTCCACCCAATAATTCTAGTTCCCATGCAGGATCAACATCAAAAGCTGGATCTTCCTTATATTCCAAAGGTACAGCATCAAAATCACTACAAGCCCCAAATGTTCCCAACAATAAAGGGAGTAATAGCAACTTTCCAATTCTATATTTATTCATAATCTTATCTATTTTATCATTTATTTAGAATGTCAATTGCACACCAAGATTCAGTACACGCTGATTCATATAAGCATCACCTGCCGTATTCGTACTAATTTCCGGATCTTGCTGATATTTATTATAGTTTGTAAATGTAAGCAAGTTATAAGCACTCATATAAAATCGAACATTATCAATAAATTTAGGTAACACTTTTTTATCAAGCTGATATCCCAAATCGATGGTCTTCAAACGAATATACCATGCATCAACCAGCCAAAAGTCAGACATATAGGCACCCGAACTATTAATCGTAGAAGGATTACTCGTCAAACGAGGAAAATCGATTTCCTCACCATTCTGATAACGGTCCAACGTCCATCGTCTTGTATGAATTGGTTGGAATTGGCTTTTAAATGGTTCAATACCTGTACCAACCACACTAAAGCTATAGTTGAAAGAGCCTTGAAATAAAATATTGAAACTAAATCCTTTCCAATATCCACCAAAAGACCAACCCAAAGTAGTATTAGGCAAATTAGGCTTTCCTATGGCTGATTTATCATAGTCATCAATAATTTTATCTCCATTCAAATCCTTATATTTCAAGTCACCAGCCTGAATGGGCACATCTAGATTAGGAACAGCTGGAGCATCTTCAGCCCCACTTTTTATTTTTTCAATATCTTCTGGTGTATAATACCCAAGACAAGTATATCCAAAGGTTTGTCCTATAGGTTTTCCAGTCTGAGCCAACCATGGATATTTTTGTTGTGCCTCCGCTTTATATTCAACCTTATTTTTTGCATAAGAGAATACGAAATTTGTATTAAAATCGACCTGTCCCAAACGTGTTTGAAAACCTAACTGTCCATCTATACCTTTATTCGAAGTTCTAGCCACATTGGTAGGCGCAAGCCCAACACCTAAGATCAAAGGAATATCATTTTTTGCAACCAACTGATCATAACGTTTATCATAAAAATAATCAATAGTAAATGATATTTTATCAAATAAGTTCATATCCAATCCAATATCAAACTTCTTTGCTTTCTCCCAAGTAACATGATTATTTCCCAGATCTCCTTCTTTATATGAATCATAAGCCTGAGGAACTTCCCCAAAATAAGACGCATCACCTTTATTATACACCTGGCGATATAAATAACGATCACCTGTAGTTACATCTGAACCTACTATACCATAAGAAGCACGAATCTTCAACAATTGTACATTTTTAAAACGTTCAGCAAAAAAAGGTTCTGCAGAAATTACATATCCTACCCCAACAGCAGGAAAGAATCCAAAACGATTATCCTTTCCAAAACGGTCAGTTCCATTATAAGCTGCATTAAAATCTATCAAATATTTATTTTTATATTTGTAACTGATGGTTCCTGTATATCCCTCAAAGTTGGCAGGAACTTTCGCTTCCTTTTCATCCGTATTACTTTGACGATTCCAAAGTAACATCACACTTAAATCATGATCTTCTTTAAAAATACGTGAATAATTTAAAGACGCTTGAATATTCAGATCTTTAACGGCTTTTTCTGTTTTAGAAGTTACCCCATAAGTACCAAAGGCATAATTGCGATTTGGATTGATTGTGTAAAGTTCCGTATCCGAATTATAATGATAAGTGGGATATTCACCCCGAGATGTCTGACGATAATTTTCATCTATACTAGAATAAGCCAAACGAAAATTAGCAGAAAGCCCTTTTGTCAGAAAATCCATTTTATAAGTAGCACCATACAAAATATTATTATCATTACGTCTTGTGCGTTTGTAGCCTTCATTTGCTAAACGAGCATTTAAAGTGGGTTTAGATCCTTCAACATCATATAGGTAAGCATATGAACCATCAGGATTCAACACGGGAGCTGAATAAGGATGCATTTTAGAAAAATCATAAATTTCACCCACAGCATTCATTCCACAAGGCTCATTAATATTCATAAAACGAGAAGATACATCTAATCTCATATTCAGATTATTAGTCACATCAAAATCAATGTTTGTGCGAAAATTAAAACGACGATAAAAATAATTAGAATTTACATCATCTTGCTCACTACTAAAATTTTTCACCAAACCATTTTGAGAAAAATAACCTCCAGAAACAAAATATCTTAGTCGTTTAGATCCACCTGAAATATCGATATTGGTATTTGCCTGAGTCGCTGTTTCTTTGAAAATTTCATCATACCAATTTACATTGGGATGTCCATATGGATCAGTTCCATCTCTAAAAGCCATAACATCCCTTTTTGTGAATTTTCTTGGTAATCCATCATTTTCATATGCCTCATTCACTAAAATAGCAGTATTATATGAATCTAAGAATTTAGGAGTACGAACAGGAATCTGCATACCACCCTCTAAACGCACATTAATTTGAGGTTTTCCTTCTTGCCCTCTTCTTGTTTTAACAACTAAAACGCCATTGGCTCCCTTTATACCATAGATTGCAGTAGTAGAAGCATCTTTCAAGATAGAAATACTCTCTATCTCATTTACATTAATTTGTTGCAATTGATCATACGTATATTGTATATCATCCACAATAATTAAAGGCTTATTACCATCATCATTCAGCGAACTGACACCACGAATAAAAAAATCGGAAGCATCTTTACCTGGCTGTCCTGAACGTTGCTGGCTAAAAAATCCAGGCAGCTTTCCTGATAATGCATTTTGGACACTACTGGTTGGTACCGTACGCAATTCACGAGCAGAAATTCCACTGACAGATCCTGTTAATGTCAAACGTTTCGCTTTGCCATATCCCACTACAACTACTTCTTCCAAATCTGTCTGGTCAGGAGAAAGTACAATATTCAAATCCTTTTTCCCTTTGATAGATACCTCCTGTTTCTTAAAACCAATATAAGAAAACTCCAATACATCTCCAATCTTCACATTGATCTGATACTGTCCATCTAAATTTGTGATAGTACCAATTGTCGCACCTTTTAATCGTACATTAACTCCAGGCAACAGTTCTCCATCTGTAGATGAAACTATTCCTTTTAATGCAAACGATTGACCAAAAGCGAAAGTATAAAGGCTTATACCTATTAATATTAAAAATAACTTTTTCATACGTATTACCATTTCGGATTTTGAACCATGTTTCTATTTTTAATAACCTCTGAATAAGGAATCGGATATAAATATCTCCTACTATCAAATTTTGCAGACAGTATATCGACTCTCTCAAAAGACAAAGAACCTGCTCCACTAACAATAGACATCCCTTGTAGAGGTTTTTCAAAGATTTTCTCTGCTAAACGCCATCTGCGAATATCCCAATAACGTTGCTCCTCAAAAGCCATTTCAATACGTCGCTCATTTTGAATAACCAAACGCATTTCATCCCGTGACATATTATCTTCTAATCCATACTTATTATCTTTGCCTGCTTCAATGCCTGCTCTTTTTCTTAGTGCTCTTAGTACCTTATATACTTCATCCGACGGTTTCTCCTCATATTCATTTAAAGCTTCCGCATAATTCAGCAGAATCTCAGCATATCGATACATCACCCATAAATGATAATTATTTCCATAAGTTTCACTCTCTTCAAAATCTCCCATAAACTTACGCATATAATAGCTAGTACGTGTATATTGAGCAGAACCTGTCGGGTTATTAACTCCCCCTTGATAAGTAGCTAACGTTTTTCCCAGCCATCTAGAACCATTATGCAATATAGTACAATAAAAACGTGGATCTCTATTTTCATAAGGCTGTGTAGAACTCTCAGCAGCTAATTTTCCATCTTTCATAGGAAAAGCATCCACTAGATTTTGCGTAGGATTAGTGCGTCCATAACCTAGTGATTCACCTGAAAATCCTAATGGACCATTTTGTGTTTCTACAACCTTATTATTGCCACCTTGTCTAAAGAAAATTATTTCCGGATTAGAGTCAGGGCTATAATATTCTAAAAAAATTCTCTTGAAATTTGAAGTCAACCCAAAGACTTGACTACCTTCAGGCCCATAAGCATCAATAAAAGCTTTAGCAGCTTTGGCTGCAACATTCCATCTCTCCTTATCATACGAAGCATATCCTACTAACTCATTACCCGGTTCTATCGGTTTCTCATTGAACAAAGGACTAGCCGCATACAATAATATTCTTGACTTCATTGCATCACAAGCCTCACGAGTAGCAACATGAGCATCAGAAGCAGTATTCTCCAAGGGATAAGCACGTAAATCACCTCTGATATCATCTAATTCTTTGACCATATAGTCAACGCATTGAGCGAATGTATTACGTGGCAATTCCATATTATCTCCTAATTGATATACCTTATCTCCCATCAAAGGAATTCCACCATAACGTTTTAATAATTCAAAGTAAGCATAAACCCTAAGAAAGCGTGCTTCCGCTTTCATTGAATGATTTAATGGACGTACTTTTCCAGAAGCATCTTTATAGGTCAAGTTAAAAGGGACAACATCTATATTGTTTATTAAGAAATTTACCTTGCGAATTCCAGCATAATATTCTCCCCATCCCATATCAGAGGTACGGCTATTAGCAGTATAACGCCCCATAACCATTTTATATACATCAGGATCTGATGCATCAATAGATATAGCATCATCTGATGCTGCATCCAAATAATCACCATTAACCCTGTTATGACCATAATCCAACATATTATATATTTCATCCAAAAAGCCAACAGCTTTTTTACCTAGAGAGTCCGTACGTGAAAACACATAATCGATTGTGAATTGTTCCACAGGAAGCTTTTCATAGCTATCAACGCAAGAAGAGAAAGCCAACATCCCTACTCCGATGAAAGTTAAATATATATTTCGTTTCATAATATTTCTTCTTTTCTTAGAATTTAACATTAATGCCAGTACTGATGCAACGTTGCAATGGATAACTAGTAAAACTAACTTCCGGATCAACTAAATCGCATGCAGCTTTGGTGAACAAGTTTTGACCATTTACGAAAATCTTAATTCCTATACCACCTAAATATTTCTGACAAAACATTTTAGGTAGACTATATGCTAAACTAACATTTTTTAAACGAATAAAATTACCTGAACGCATCCAAAATGAAGAATTCCAACCATTACCTCTATTGTACTCATTTCCACCAGCTGTTAATCGTGGGAAAGTAGCTGTTGAAGCAGTTTCTGGAGTCCAACGTCCTAACATGTTTTCATAAGCCTGACCATAATGTTGATTATTAGATTGAAATCCTTCTAACAACGTCCAATCGCTCAAATAAATATCACGATTATAAACACCTTGCCATAACATAGAAAATTCTAATCCACGATAGTTGAATCCTAAATCTAGCCCAAAGTAAGATATCGGTTTCTCGCCGCCAATAATTGTACGATCAAACTCATCAATCACTTTATCGCCATTCAAATCTTTATATTTGATATCACCCGGACGAATATTCTCAAATCCTTCAATAACAGGACTCTCTGCTATTTCTTTCTCTGAAGTAAAAAAACCATCAGCTACTAATCCCCATACAGCACCTGTAGGTTGACTTGTCTGACGAAGATACTCCCAAGGCACATCTTGTTCATCCATATACAAAAGTTTAGTTTGCATACAATTCCAATTACCAGTTACATAGTAATTAAAATATCCAATGCGATCTTGCCAAGTCAATGACAATTCACCTCCATAATGACGCCTTTTACCTATATTTTCTGCCGGATAAGCAATACCCATTAATTCTATACTTTTCCCTCTGCTTTGCAACATATCAAAATACTTGTCATTATAATAATCAGCTGTAATTTGTAAGCGATTATTAAACAGATTTATATCTGCTCCAATATTTAATTTATGCGCTTTTTCCCATGTTAAATTCAAGTTGGCTAGAGGAGAATTTTCGATAAAAGATGATCCATAATCCTGACTTGTTCCATGAGGATACCCACTAAACTGATTTTCACCAAATGTTTGTCTATAAGCATAATAACCAGAATTGTCCATGCCATCACCTGTTTTACCAAATACACCACGAATTTTGAGCAAATCAACACAATCAGCATTCTCCATAAATGCTTCTTTGCTAATATCCCATCCTAGACCAAATGCGTAAAAAGCTCCCCACCTTTTACCCGGTGCATAACGATTATAATAGCTACCAATTACAGCAGCTTGTGCAAAATATTTTTTTGCATAATCATAAGATGCATTAGCCATCACGTTAGAAGGTATTTCCGGCAAATTATAATCTGTCAGGACCTGACGAGTATCACCCGTTACAGAAGCTTTCAAACCATGTATACCAAATTGACGTTCGTAATCAACAGCTAATTGTCCATATAAGTATTGGAAATTAGATACTGCGGTAAATGTATTCCTCTGTGTATCAGTCGAACCATACATCGTATATCCTGCCCCTCCATCATCATTTAATTTATATTGATATACCGGGGATCTTTTAGTACGATTGGTAGTTGAACGATACTGTGCTGATACATTACCATCCATACGAACTGCTAATCCTTTAACCAACTTATCTAAATCATACTTTAATCGGATGCTTCCTAATACATCCCGAGTACCATCAAGAATATAACCAGAATTCACTGCTTGAGATAGTAAATTATTTGTGTACGACACATTACCTCCCCATGTTCCATTAGGATTTCTAACAGGATAAGCGCTATTGGGAGTTGTATATATATTTAACAATAAATCACTATAACCATTACCACTTCCACCAGGTTGGTTTCCTTCTTCTACACGTCCCATCATTGTTACATCAGCAGTAAAATCATCTGTGATATTTATATTTACTCTAGAAGAAATAAAATAACGGTTGAAATTCAAATTAGTATTATAATCATTATTTGAATTTGTTTTAAAGAGACCTTTCTCATTAGTATATCCCAAGCTTACAAAATATTGAGCAAATTTGTTCCCTCCAGAAACATTCAGATTATAAGATTGTGCAGTAGTATTATTATCCAATAATTGATCATACCAGTTAACATCCGGATGAGTGAACTCATTAGTATGATTACGGAAAGCTGCAAAATCATCAAACGAATAAAAAGGTTGCTTCCCATCATTCTGTAAAGCTTCATTTAGCAAATAGGCATACTGATAAGCAGGAAGAGGCTTAGGCTTTTTCACAGAACTTAAAACACCAAATCGACCAGTAAATGATAAATGAAATCCTTCCTTATCAGGTTTTCTCGTTGTTATAACCAATGCGCCACGAGAACTACGCATTCCCAAAAACAAAGTAGAAAGAGCGTCTTTCTGAATAGATACAGACTCTATTGCTTCAGGATCTATAGAATAAAGATCACGTTGAACACCATCAATAATAACTACAGGAGCTTTACCACGAGACGTAATATCAAACTCTGTATTATCACTATAAACAGTTGACCCGAATTTTGGTGCCTGCTGTCCAAAAATGATATCCTCATAATTAGCTGCAGATTGGTGAAGACGAGCACCACGATACTGTGAAATATTCAATCCCGGCATTCGTCCCATCAAAGCAGGTATAATTGTTGTTCCCATCGTAGAGGTTAACTGATCGGTATACACAGTATTCTCCGCCCCTAAAAAAGACGCTTTATCTTTACCTGCATGTACTCCGCTAATAATAGTTTTTACACTATCGACTCTTATTACTTTTTCAGAATTCTTTATTTTTTGTGCACTTGCTGTCTGTTGCCAGATCGGACTAAATAACATCCATGTTGTAGCAAACAAAAAACAATATCTGTTGATTTCTTTATTTAACATACAATCTGTTTTTTACATTAATAAAATGAATATCATTCACACCGTAGTTCATAATTAAACATTTCTTTAGGTCCTACCACGGACTTACCAGCCATTTCATCATCAGTTTTTGTAATAGTGACAGAGCCGTCCTTATTGGTGAACAAATAGTCAATATCAGTTATTATTTCTCCATTTGGTATGCCAAAAAAATCTTCTGGCCAAATAGTCAAACTGTAAGTAAATGCTCCTTCCTTTTTCAAACGTGTTTTATTATTTCTATCATTAACCGTATAAGAAACACCACTTTCTGTATGAGCTACTGCTTCAAAAAATATTTCATCAGCGTTTATCAGTTCATTTTCAATAATCCCCCCTTGGAAAGTAAATGTAATAAAGTCATTTTGCAATGCGGATAAAGGTTCAACCACCGCAGCATGAAGCTCACAGAAGTCAACAACTGCCCCTCTCCCTTCTACTACCTCAAAACAATCATCTGAAAATTGACATTTCCAGTGATCTGTACTTGTACTTAAACCATCATCTGTATGATTAACAAAGAAGCCTAAATGTGCCTTTAAATTTTGTAAACCAGTTTTACATTTAATATTAATTTCATATTTAGGATTCATGTAATTAGCTATATCCCATGTATCATTTGTCCAAAAAGCAACCCATTCCATATCGTTCAGCACATTAGGACCTATACCAAACACCCCCATTAAAGCCTCTGACCATGACATTCCTTGACGATTTTTAGGAGCTATGTCCTCAGGAATTGGAGACATTGAAAATTCTTCTTCCCATGGAGCTAATATAGAACATCTATAAGTCATCTTCACATTTTCACGTATATTCCAACTTTTGGGAGCTAACATAGCAACAACAAAACGAACACCATTATGCCCATCTTCTTTACAATCAATATTTCCTGTCAATGTAAAAGTAGCTGTCTCACCAGCTTTCACCCATGATACTTCAGATCCATCTGGCATTTTTTGTTTCACCGAAATCGGATCTAAATTAACACATGCAAATACAATAGCTACTAGCATGAGAATATAAAGAACATATAATGTCCTCTTTCTGTATTTTTTTATATTTTTCATCAATCTATCATTTTAAAGTCAATCTGCTATTTTATCAAATACATACGTATATACATTGCTTTCACACCCTGTACTAAAGGTTAATGAAATTCGCCGTTTTCCATTCGCAATTGGATATTTCATCGCAGAAGAAATATTATATGATGCATCATCCTCTGTAAAAATTAGAAAATGTGGGTATTCTGGATCATCCACTTTCCATACACCATTTTTTCTTACTACAAAAGGCAAATAATTTTCCAATACATACGTATTATCTTTATTAAGCAATAAATGAAAATTCGTAAAATCCATCTTTTGGGAGATATCAATACCATTCCTAGTAACTTCCATTAATTGCCAAGTGCCCTGTATATTTTTAGGCAATTCAACATAATCGCTAGAATTCTCATCCTTAAAAGTATCACATGCTCCTAAGGTTCCTATTAAAAGGAGAAAAAGAAATATATTCTTAATATTTATTCTCATAATTAACCTGTCTTTACTCATTTACTGTTCATAATAAGGATTCTGTAGCAAATCTTCTGATTTCACTACCTCATCATAAGGTATCGGCCAGAAATACATAGCGGGGCGAAATACATGTGTACGAACAGTTATCACACGTCCGACTCTGTTTCCATTCATTTGTTTTGTAATTTCATAACCATGCATAGCCTTATTATCTGTTTGCTCTGCAATTCCCCAACGCCGAACATCAAAGAAACGAAATCCCTCATAAGCAAGTTCTAATCGACGTTCAAGTCGAATTGCGTCTTCCATTTCTACTTTTGTCATATTTGGATTCAATCCATAATTTCCATCATCACCGGCCTCAATGCCTGCGCGTTTACGAATTGCTTTTAATGCTGCCAATGGACCCATTTCCACACTACCAATCACTTCAGTATATTGAGGTCCATAATATCTGTTGACAGCCTCTGCATAATTGAGTAGAATTTCTGCATAGCGAATCAACGGACGTGATTGTGGAGGAGCAATAATAGCTGCTCTTGCCTGATGATGAGTTAGTTTACGAATATAATATCCAGTAGAAGTACACTTATGGATAGCATCTTCTGTCGCACTATTACCTTGATATGTATATACATAAAGTAAACCACCTAAGTTCGGATTATTCACAACCAGACAACCATCATAAATAATCGTGTTATTAAAACGTGGGTCACGATTTACTTGTGGACTCAATGGATCATAAGCATATTTACTTTCTCCAATTGGCAGACCATCAGCCATTGGAAAAGCTTCTGCTAAATCATGATATGCATAACCACCATAATTATTTCCCGAAAGTGATGGAGGATAGAAAAATTGTTCTAAATCATTTCCATCACCTCTTTTCTTTTCAAGAATTAATTCACAATAAGCACCTCCTGGATAAGTCTCTCCCTCATATTCAGCATATTGTGGTTTACCGAAATCTTTAGGTTTAAATACAGCATAAAATCCCCATCCCCTATCTGGATTATTATCTTGATCCACATGTCTTTCAAACAATTTAAAAGAATTCATTGCTATAACTGCTCTAGCAGCATCAGCGGCATCTTTCCAACGCTCATCATTTTTTTCTGGATATCCTAATAATTCTTTGGGGTATCCATCTGGAGCGAAATCAGTACCATTATAAAAATCACTAGCTACATGAAGCAGTACACGGGAAACCAATGCTTTACATGCAGCATCGCTTATACGCCCAGAGCTTCGACCAGTCGTAACAGAAGGTAAATCTTTTCCAGCTGCTTGGCACTCTTTAATTATATAATCTACACAATCTGCAAACGTATCACGAGATGTTTTCATTTCATCTTCCGCATCATATACATTATCCCCAATCAATGGAACACCTCCATAATGACGCAATAAAATAAAATAATACCATGCACGTAAAAAGCGAGCTTCGGCTTTATAAGTCGTTTTAGCCCTTTCAATCATTGGGCTACCATCAACATATTTCAAAAATACATTTACACGTCGAATGTTGCGATAGCATTTTTCCCATGCATCTTTAGATACAGTTACAGGGTTTACAGTACCTGTGGCAAACATAACATCTGTCGTGTTAGAAGAAGAGATTTTGAACTCCGCTTCATCACAAGCTGTCTGAAGACCTCCGTGTCCTATCTTAATCCCAAATGGATACTCCGAGAAACGATCCGGATCGGTATCAAACCCTATGTCCACATAAATCTGATTCAAAAAGCCAGCAGTATAAGTACTGTCTGCAAATACAGTCTCTCTGCTTAAATCAGTCGTCTGCGTTTCATCTAGAAAACTTTTGTCAGCACATGATGAAGCCAAATACAGTGTGACAAAAGCAAAAATTAAACGAATGTTTTTCATTTCACATTAAATTTGCAATTAATAAATCTATTTTATAATATCGGAAACATATTTAAATTATGAACGATTATAAATAAGGATACCACTAAAAAAGAGTTTATTTTTCAAACTATGATTACGATTGTCTCTTTCTTCAACAGTTCTCTTATCAATATTATGTTTTCATAACTAATAATCAAAAAACTGAATTTCTACAGGTCCAAGCAACCCCGAAGACTGTAATGAAGAATCAGCTTTCCAAGGATTAATAGTCGTCCACGTCAGACGTTGATCTTCTGGAAGATGTTGATCACCGATAAGACGGTTCTGCCAATTGTTGACTACTGTTACTTCTAATGTATTATCACCCTTCTTCAGATATTCTGTCACATTCAGACGATATGGGAAAGTCCATACTCCACCTACATATTGCCCATTCAGTGTCACTTTTGCCATTACCATTACATTACCCAAATCAATATACAAGCTCTTCTGCGGAAGTTTTTCCAATGTGAAAGTAGTTGCATAAACAGTGCGGCAGTTTTTCCGGTTTTTTGCCGTTTTCATCCGGCGGCAGCTCGGCAACTTTTGCATTGTAGCCTTTCATATCGCGCACGTTGAATTCCGCAAATTTGTTATAACGGTCTGTCATCTCCGCAACCGCCCAGTTCAGAGCTCCGGAAGCCTTTTTCGGGTCTGTGACAACAGGAATAAAAAGGTGCGGAATGCCGTTATAAACAGAAAGCTCAACGACCTTCGGGTCGATCATGATCAGTTTGACGTCTTCCGGTTTTGCCTTATAAATAATACTCATAATCAGTGTGTTGATGCAGACCGATTTACCGGAACCGGTCGCACCTGCGATCAGAAGGTGCGGCATCTTGGCAATATCTGTGACTACCGGTTTGCCCGCAATATCCTTACCTACAGCAAAGGACAGTTTGGATTTCGCCCCCTGAAATTCCTGGGACTGCAGGATTTCCCGGAGCATGACCGCATGATTTTCCTTATTAGGGACCTCGATCCCTACAGCAGCCTTGCCCGGGATCGGAGCCTCGATACGGATATCCGGAGTCGCAAGATTCAGTTTGATATCATCTGCGAGATTGACGATCTTGCTTACCTTGACTCCCATCTCCGGCTGTAATTCATAACGGGTTACGGTAGGACCGCAGCTCACATTTGTGATTGTGACATTCACGCCAAAGTTGTGCAGGGTTTCCTGTAGTTTCTTAGCTGTCTTGCGAAGATGTGCATCAGAGTCTCCCTGCGATTTGCCATCTCCACGTTTCAGAAGTTTCAGCGGTGGATAATGGTATTCCTTTGGAACTTCAGAAGGTGCGGAAGTAATTTCTTTCTGAATATTGGTAATACCACTCTGGATTTCCTGCTCAGAAGATTTCGGATTCTTTTTCTGAGATGTCGTAGATTCTGCGGCCGGCTGTTCTGCTGTCTGCACCTCTGCCGTATGTTCCGGCCGAACCTCTCTCTTAAGCTGTTCCTGCCAGTCAGCTCCCTGATATGCGTCCTCTTCTTCATCTGGCGTTTCTTCTACCGGTTTGCTCTGAATCTCCGGTATTATGGTTTCTGGAATTTCTTCTTCTGGTTCATCCTGATATGCAGCAGGAATTTCTTCTTTCTCCATCGGTGCTTCCTGTCTGGAAAAATCCGGAAAAGCAGGAGCTGAATTCTCATCCTCAGAATCTCTGACTGCTTCTGCTCTCTGAATCCTGAATTCCAGCTGTCCCTGACTGCTTTCCTCCGTCTTGACAGATTCCTGCGGAAGTGGCATCTCCTCTGCCGGAAGCGGTGTCAGTTCCGGCTTCGCAGGCGGTGTCAGTTTGGTTCCCTCAAGAAATTCATGTTTCCTTGATTTCTGTTCAGGCTCGTCCTCATCATCTGCTTCTTCTGTAAGTGCTTCCTTCAGAGCTTTCATACGCTCTGCCTGTCTCTGTTCCCTGCGTAGTTTCCTTTCCTGCTGGCGGAGTTCTCTCCTGAGATCTCTTTCCGGCTGTCCTTCCATATAACGCTCGTGACCGCCTCTTGCCAGCTCACAGATCCCGTCCCAGACGCGAAAGATAAATCCGAAGAAAGATTTCTGCGTAACCAGGATCATCGTAATTAACAATACAAGCAGAATAATCACACATCCGCCAACCACACCAAATGCGGAAGTGGTTGAAATACAGATCGCGCCTCCGATCACACCGCCTCCCGTATGGTATTCGGACGAAATTCTGTAATATTCCGAAAAGGTAGTGTCTGCCATATATCCCTCTGTCAGAAGCTGGATCAGACCGCACAGGAAGATCCAGAATATAATTCCTGCCAGAACTTTCTTATATGCAAGCAGATTTTTCCTGTTGGATATAAGAAATACTGCACATCCAAAAAGCAAAACCGGAAAAAGATATGCCAGAAGCCCCATAATTCCAAAAGATGCCTTACTGATACTGCCTCCAACAGTTCCTCCCATCCCAAGATTGCTGATGATCAGAATCACTGAAGCCGCAAAGAAAATCCAGAGAA
>OGYH01000024.1_pt1 | contig 121352 bp, 100 predicted proteins | sample 1576511 | NCBI WGS metagenome assembly OGYH01 (sample SAMEA3541522, study PRJEB24748) | human gut metagenome | biome: human gut; feature: human-associated habitat; material: faeces | place: China | collected 2012
GCCCGTGGGTTATACCCTAAGAGCAAACCACCCTTTTTAAGGGTGGTTCTGATTGTGCAACGATTAGTTATGCCCCCTCACACCCCATGTTGCTACCGTTGCCCGATCTGTTTGCGCACCGACATCCGTGCGTGCGAGGCGGTCATTACAATTGGCATCGTGCTGCGATTTAAGGGGAACGTTGCGATGTCTGAACAGGCAAATAATGGTTGTGCTGCCGACTTTGGCGTGCGTCTGATTGGCTGTGCCGACGATGCGGTTTTGCCCATTGGTATGCACGACTATATGGAGGCTCTTGGTCGCTGCACACTGGTCGACAAGACTATGTTTATTGCCGATGTGCTGGATTGCGACGCGTCCGTTATGGTGTGCTGCCGACCCGAGGGTTTTGGCAAGAGCATGAACTTGTCGATGCTCAAGGCTTTTCTGGAGCGTCCCGTGGTCGGTCGCGCCGGTCGAATCTCGTTTGCCGATACTCTGATTTGGGGTGCGGATGGCGGGCGCTATCGGAATGAGTATGCGTGCTATCCAGTGATATCGCTGGACTTTTCTGGCGCTGCGAGGCGTGGTGCCTCTGTTGTCGGCGTCGTGCGTGATGCCCTTTCGGGCGAATGCGCTCGCTTGATGCCACTCTTGGAAGCTCCGGATTTAGCTCGAGATAAGGTACGTCACATCGAACGCGTTGCACGTGGCGTGGCGAGCGAGGCCGAGGTTGACTCGGTGCTCGGTGTGCTCATTGAGCTGTTGGAGATTGCCTGCGATGAGCAGGTTGTATTGCTCGTTGATGGGTACGACGCGGCATGGTTAGGCCGTGCGAGCGTGAGTGGTGCTTCCGACACCGATACGGCGGAGCTGCTCGACCGTGTGCTGTTTGACGCCATTGCCGCCGCGGGCCATTCGCTGCGGTTGGCGTGTCTGATGGGGGAGCGTCCCGGTCCTGCCGGGGCGGCACTTTCTTCGCGCAGCTGCTCGTATTGTCTTTCGACGCCCCTTTCGACGTGGTGCGACCGTTGGTTCGGCTTTTCGGATGCCGAGGTCGTGGCTCTGCTGCATCATGCTGGACGCGAAGAATACCTGGATGATGCGCGTGAATGGCTCGAGGGATATCGGTTTGGCGGGGCCTATTGCTCAAGTCCGGCGCGTGTGATCGGTTTTCTGGATCGCGGCTGCACGGCGTCTGTGCGTGCCGACCTGTATAACTATGCCGATTGTCTAAGTAGGGTAGTTGCCGGGTGGAATCTCGACCGCCTTTCGGTCTTGTTCGATTTGCTCGAGGCCCATGGATGCGTTGACGTCCCGCTTTGTTTGGGCACTGCTGAGCCAGATGTCTCGTCTGATGATGCCCTGTGGACGGCGCTGTATCTGTCCGGTTTTCTGACGACGGATATGACTGAGGAGCCAGAGCATGGCGGTCGTCTCCGTGCTCTGCGGTTGCCCAATAATGAGCTTCGCCAGGCCTTGCGTTTGGTGATTATTGAGTGGTTTGAGTGTGCTGTCGAGGACATGCGAGACGTCGATGCGTTTCGCGACGGGTTGTGCCGTGGGGACGAGGGCGCGGTGAGACAGGCACTAGACCGCATCCTGGGAGATGCGGGAATCGGTGCGACCGACCCAGATGCGCCACTGCCATATCACCTGCTCTTGCAAGGACTCTGCTTTGGATTGTCGGGTTATGCCAATCCTGCCTCGAGACGAAAGTGTGGCGCGGGTCGCTGGGACATCCAGGTTTTTCCTACGGGCGCTGTGTTTGACGTGGCAGACACGATCGGTATGCTCGATGAGCGTCCGCTGATAACGATCAACATGATGTATGACCCCGAAGTGGACGCGCTGGGCCTAGAGCTGCTGGCCGTTCAGGCACTGCTCGACATAGAGCGCGCCGGCATCGACAAGATTCGCGTGCCGCGACCCGGTGTGGGCCGCATGCGCTGGGGGTTTGGGTTTGATGGACGGCGCGTGGCGGCGGTGTGCCAGCGGCTGTAGTGGCAGGCGATAACCGGGCTGCATCTGTTTCCCATTCTGTGTGCTTCTCGCTACTATAGAACGGATCGCTAACGGTCTGGTCGTGCTGGCGACTGGGATAAATACTGGTATATCCAACGTTCTATGGGGGTGTCGATTGTCTACGAGCGATATGGGCGTTAGCGTTGTGGTTCCATGCTACAACGCCGAGAAGTTTCTCGATCAGTGTCTCAGCTCTATTGAGGCCGATCCGATGAAGGAGCTCGAGATCATCGTGCTCAACGATGGCTCGACGGATGGCTCGCTTGCCATTATGGAGGCCCATGCGGCAGGGGACGCTCGCGTTCGGGTGATTGATAAAGCAAACCAAGGCTATGGCGCAACCGTTAACAGGGGTTTTGACGAGGCGCGGGGCGAATACGTTGCCGTTGTCGAGCCCGATGATTACCTTAAACCCGGCATGTTTTCCGCTTTGTATCAGCTGGCTTGCGAGCAGGATCATCCCGACGTGGTTAAATCCTCATACTGGCGTGTCTATATGGCGGACACTCCAAGGGAACATCTTTACCACTGCCATTACTACCATCGGGTTAAGCCGGGGCGCCAGCCTTTTGTTCTTGCCGATGCTCCCATCTTGATTCAAAAGCATCCTTCTATTTGGAGCGCACTCTATAAGAAGAGCTTCCTTGTTGGGCATGGCATCTGCTTTAAAGAGGTTCCAGGTGCTGGCTGGGTTGACAATCCCTTTCTTATCGAGACGCTTGCCCAGGCAAAGACCATCGCTTACACCGATGAGGCTTGGTATTGTTATCGTGAGGATTTGCCCACGGCATCGTCTGCCAGCGTTAACAGCGCCCTTGCCTTAACGCGTTGGAATGACATGGCCGACGTGCTCGAACGACTTGGCGTTACGGATGGGGGAATATGGCGCGCCCTTTACACGGTGGGATTCCGTCATGCTGGTCTTGCCCTTGCGAATGGTGGCCTCGAGCAGCGAGATGTCTGCGTGCTTCTTAAGAAGACATTCCGCCGTATGGATCCGGCAATAGTGCGTGCTATGGATACTGTGAGCCCGCATCTTAAGCAGGCGTTTTCGCAGCTGACTGGTGAATCCGTAGGCGGGTCTGGCGTTCTGGCTTACCGTATATCGCAAATCAGGGAATTTGGATATACCCTAAAGACCGCCGGCTTGGGTTTTGCGCTTTCTCGCGTTGGGCTATCCTTAAAACGTCGCTCTGCTGAGCGTTCGTAGAATTTACATGCAAAGGAGCTGCATGCCTTCTAAGGGACACATTGCTATCTATACGCAAGATGCTAAGCTGGGACACGAGGTCAAAGGCGCAACGCGTTACGTCTACCTTGCCACGCTACTGTGTGAGCAGGGCTACGACGTTGATTTTATTACCAGTGGCTTTCAACATTGGGATAAGCAGCAGCGAGATATTATGCACCTCGATCTGAGCATGCATCCCTTTTCTGTGCATTTTATTGAAGAGCCTGTCTACCCTAAGAACATGTGTCCCCAGCGTATTTGGGCCCACCATGTGGTTTCTAAACGTGTTGTTAAGTTTTTTGATGAACACCATGCGTACGATTTGGTCTACTGCCAGATTCCGCCTAACGATGTTGCGCGTGAGATCGGCAAATGTGCCCATAAGTACGGCATTCCATTTATTGTCGATGTTAATGACCTGTGGCCCGAGGCTTTCCGCGTTGCTCTGGATGTTCCGGTCCTTTCGGACATCTTCTTTGCCCCGTTTTACAAGCAGGCTAAGGCGACGTATCAGCTGGCCGATGCCATTGTGGGTACGTCGCAGGAGTACCGCGACCGTGGTGTGCGCGATGCACGTTCGGGTATTCCCAATGAAGTCGTGTACGTCGGCAACCAGCTTGCCGAGTTTGATGCCGGTGTGGCCAAGAACGCCGTTTTGATTGATAAACCGGCGGGAGAGATCTGGGTCTCTTATGCCGGCACCTTGAGCGCTTGCTACGACCTGGAGACTCTTGTTAAAGCAATCGGGATGGTTCAGAAGACCCATCCCGAGGTCAAGCTTCAGATTCTGGGTGATGGAGCCGAACGTGACAACCTTAAGGCCGTCGTTCAATCGACGGGCGCTGGTGTGAACTTTCATGGGTACCTGCCCTATGACAAGATGGCTGCATGGCTCAGCAGGTCTGATATCACGGTAAACTCGCTGGTCGAAAAAGCCGCCCAGAGTATCGTCACCAAGATCGGCGACTATCTGGCGGCGGGCAAACCCATGGTCAACACCAGCATGAGTGCTGAGTTCCGTGCAAAGGTCGAGTCAGACGGGTTTGGCGTTAACGTGCAACCCGGAAGCCCCGACAAGCTTGCCGCTGCGGTTACCGCCCTTGTCGAAGACGAATGGCACCGCAAGCAGATGGGGGAGGCCGCTCGTAAAATCGCAGAGGAGCAGTTTGATCGCCCGCATTCGTATATGAAGACTGTAAAACTGATTGAAAGCTTGATAAGGTAGCTTTGTCTGTAGCTGATGCTAGGTTTTTTATAGCTTGTGATGAAATTAATAACTTGTTGCACCTAGAATTGGATACGAATAGTTTTCAAACAGGATTGCTGCCGGTTATCTTGACCAGGTGGTAGTAGTGGCGCACCCTGCCCGCGACCGCGCTCGCCGCCACGTCGTCCCCGAACACCCTGCCCCAGCCGCTGATCCCCACTTTGGCGGTGATGATCGTCGAGCGCTGCTCGTAGCGCGTCGATATCAGCTGGAACAGCAGGTCAGCGCCCTCGCCGCCGACGTCGAGGTAGCCGAGCTCGTCGATGATCAGCGGCCTCGAGTGGGCGTAGTACTTGAGCCTCTTCTTGAGGATGCCGCGCGACGAGGCGTCCTCCAGGTCCTCGACGAGCCGGGCGCAGTCCACGAACCTGGCCTCGCGCCCCGCCCTGACCGCCTCGATGCCCAGCGCGACGGCGAGGTGCGTCTTGCCCACGCCGGGGCTCCCCACGAACAGGACGTTCTCGGCCCGCTCGACGAACCTCAGGGTCGCGAGCTCCTCGATCTCGGCGCGCGGGACCGACGGCTGGAAGTCCCAGTCGAAGTCCGCCAGCCCCTTGACGTAGGGGAACCCCGACGACCGAATGCGCTGGTTGGTGATCCTGACCTCCCGGGCGGCGACCTCGACGCGCGTCATCTCCTCGAGGGCTGAGGCGAAGCCCCGCTCGCTTATATGGCGATCGCATTGAAGAGCTGGATGAGTGCAGAAGGCTGTAGGTTCCTAAGAAGATTTTAAATACCCACTTCTATAAAGGTCTTACTGGTTGGGCCATTGCGTTCTGCCTCAATCGTTTCGCTTGCATAAAGCAAGTATGCTTCAATCAGTTACAATGCTATAAGTTTGGAAAATGGATGGGGGAGCATGATGGCTCGTTTACGACAGTTTTTGATGTTCATTTCTATTTGTTTGGCAGTCTGCATTTTTTCAACAGTGAATCCCGGTAGTGCATTTGCTGGAACCCCGTCCATTGATTTTGCCTATATTGAAAGCGCCGTTGTCTCTTCTTCTCGAGGTCAAAATATTGCAATCGGTTTTAACTCTCTCGACAGTGGTGAACCGGAAAAAATTGGTGTTATTAGGGTTTCAGATGGTTCGGAATTTGATATCCCGCTCGTAAAAACCAAAGATAACGTTTGCTTGTTTTCGAGTACTGAGCTTCCCGACGGCACTTATAGGCTGGGCTCTGTTTATTTCAAAACTGGTTCTGTTCAAATCACTTCTAACCAATCAGAACAAGGTTCATTTGTTGTAGATATGTCCGGGACTTCTTTGCTGGAAGGCGATTCCGAACCTAAGACCGAATATTCAGATGATGAAGGAAATTCATTTTCTACATTTGGAACGGCGCTGGATTCGTATTCCCTTAGTTCTGGTGGCAACAGTTCTAAGGTTATTGTTTTAGACCCCGGACACGGTGGCTGGGACTCTGGTGCGTCTGCTAATGGTCTGATTGAAAAAAACCTCACTTTAAAAATTGCGCAATACTGCAGGTCGGCGCTTCAGCAGTATCCTGATGTGAAAATAGTTATGACCCGTTACTCTGACGTCTCTCCATCTGGTACGAAGAACACGAGTGTTGATCTCCAAAAACGTGCAGATATTGCACGGGATAATAAGGCAAACTTGCTCGTCAGTTTTCACATTAATGCTGGCGGTGGCACTGGGGCTGAGGTATGGATCCCAAGAAATAGCTCCTGGTATTCGTCCTTTTATGAAATGGGCGATTCGCTTGGCAAGGACGTTTTGAATCGACTCTCCACGATTGGCCTTGTGAATCGAGGGACAAAAAACGATTATTACGATTACAACGGCAAGCAGCTTTACTATCCAGATGGAAGCCGAGCCGACAGCTTGGCCGTCATACGCCATTGTAGAGAGTACGGCATTCCTGCCGTATTGATTGAGCACGGGTTTATCGACAAAGCTTCTGACGCTGGCTATCTATCGAGTGACTGGTATTTGAAGAGGATGGGGGAAGCGGATGCGGAGGCGATTGCCAACCAGCTCGGTCTAAAGAAAACCGGACTTGTATGGGATTCCAAGGGTCTTCGCTATATCAATGAGGATGGCTCTGTCTTTAACGGTGGATGGAAAGAGATTTCTGGAAAGAAATACTATTTCAAAAATGATGGATATGCCGCCCGCTACGAGACGAAGATCGACGGCAAGCTCTACTACTTCCTCGGCTCCGACTGCTCCCAGGTGACCGGCTGGCTCACCTGGTACTCGGACGGCTCGAAGTCCTACTTCGACCCGGCCGACGGCGGCGCCGCCGCCAAGGGTCTCAAGATAATTGGTGGAAAGGCGTATCTATTTAATGATAATTATCGTGCTGTAGAGTATGGCCTTTTAATGGGTCAAACTAAATCGTCTTTGCAACAGATGACCAATGAATTTGACAGGGTTACTAAAGGTCAATATCCAGGTTCAACTTACTCTCGTTTTGGAGCCTCCACGGTCGTTGATTTCTGCAGGATCTTACGAGAAGAGGCGGGTTATGAAGGTGTGAATGGCGATGTACTGTTTGCTCAAGTCATGCTCGAAACAAATTATTTAAGATTCGGCAACGACGTTAAACCCGAACAATGCAACTTCGGTGGTTTGGGGGCAACGGGAAACGGAAATCCGGGATTATCCTTTAGAGATGTTAGAACTGGCATTAGGGCGCAGGTTCAGCATCTGAAAGCCTATGGTTCACATGAGCCTTTAAATAACGCTTGCGTAGACCCTAGGTTCCTGCTTGTTACTCGTGGTTCCGCTCCGACCATATTTGATTTAAGTGGGAAATGGGCTGCAAGTCGAACTTATGGAGAGTCTCTTGATAGAATAATTCGTCACTTGCTTGCTTGATAGATTCTATTTCTTGAGGATATTTAATGAGTTCTGCTAAGACGACGACAGTTGTTAAAGGTGTAATTTGGAGTTTTGCTGAGAAGGTTTCTGCTCAGCTGGTTTCCTTTTTGGTCTCCGTCGTCTTAGCGAGAATTCTGTCACCGGATGATTACGGACTAGTTTCAATGATTCTAGTCTTTATTACTATTTCTGATGTCTTTGTTAATAGCGGATTCACTTCTGCTCTTGTGCAGAGAAAAAATGCCAGTACGCTCGACTTTTCAACTGTGTACTATTCAAGCCAAGTATTATCGGTTCTTATTTATTTAATCATTTTTATTAGTTCACCTCTGATTGCTTCGTTCTATTCGCGGCCTGAGTTAGTTTTACTTCTTCGAGTTTTTGCCTTGAAGATTCCTATCGGAGTTCTAAACTCTGTTCAGCATGCTTATGTCTCGAGAACAATGCAATTTAAGAAATTCTTTTACTCTTCTCTAGTAGGAGTGATTGTTTCTGGATTTGTCGGGATCTGTCTTGCGAGTTTCGGTTTCGGCGTATGGGCTTTGATTGCACAATATATTTCATTAACAATTGTCGATACTGCGGTTCTATTTTTTACTATTAAATGGCATCCGACACTCGAATACTCAATTACTGAGGCCATATCTCTTATGAGCTATGGCTGGAAGATTCTTCTCTCAGATTTAAGCGGAACTTTTTTTGGACAGTTAAGAAGTCTTGTTATTGGTAAAGTTTACTCAAGTGCGGACCTGGCTTTTTATGATAAGGGGACTCAGATTCCAAGCTTGGTATCTAATAATTTAGGAAATGCAGTAACAAGTGTATTGTTTCCCGCAATGTCTAATGTTTCCGATGATCTCCCTGGCGTTAAATCGCTTTGTCGAAAAGCGATGTCTATGATGGCATTCGTTATATCTCCAGTTATGTATGGAATTGCTGCGACTGCCGATTTGCTAATCGTAATTATTTTTACAGAGAAATGGGCTGCATCGATTCCATTGATTAGGGTGCTTGCGATCGCCTATTCATTTGGGACGATAGGACTTGTTCCACTTCAAGCGATTAAAGCAATCGGGCGTAGTGATATCGTATTGCGTCTTGAATTCGTAAAGAAGCCTGTATTCGTTATGCTGCTTGTTATTGGAGTGCGTTTTGGGCTTCTTGCGACTGCGGCTACAATGCTTATATATGAAATCTACGGCTTTCTTGTAAATAGCTATGAACTTAGGAAGCATTTAAATTATTCGCTGAGAGAGCAGCTTGCCGACGTTATCCCGAGTATGCTCATGAGCATTTTGATGTATTTAGTCGTTGCAAATGTCTCGCTGCATATCCCTTCCATGGGTTTATTGATAATTAAGATGCTAATTGGAATTATTGCTTACATAGTTCTATCTATTGCTTTCAAATCTCAGTCTTTTTTAAGTCTAGTTTCACTTATCAATAACTTTAGAAACGGCAGGTAGTACTTTGAAACATCTGCATTTTGATAAATATCATCGGATCGAACAACTCATTCGTCAGTTGTTTAAAAACCTGTATTATCTTGCAAATACGGATTTAAGTGACAAGTTTTACGAAACTAAAGACGGAGCTGTAGAGGATTCATTCTATGAGTTCGAGCAGAACAAACGACTCCTTAAGAGCCTGTCTGTTTTATCTCAAGAAGACTCGTTGTCAAAATTAGAGTCGTTTCCAAAGAGCTTTGTTCGTTTTGGTGATGGCGAAATCGACATCATCCAAGGTAAAGACTGTCCGTTCCAGTCATATGATCCAGTCCTCAGCTCGCGATTGCTGGACATTCTTTCTTCAGATAGAAATGATATTTATATAGGAATTAACCGTTCTTACTTTCAGTCTGCTTTCGGTTTTATCGAAAGAAATCACCGATTTTATCGTGAGCACAATACAGAATATCGTCGGTTCTTTGTTTCTAACTGTAATTCCGATGTTCAGTATTTAGATGCTTGCTGTTTTGGGGCATATTTGCGCTATGAAGAATCATTTGATTACGAACGCCATTATCAACGATTAAGAAACTTGATAAGTGGGCGCAACATAGCTTTGGTTGCTGGCTACGGCATCATCGAAAAACTTGAGTATCAGTTTTTTGATGTTGCTAGTGATATTATCCGGATTAATGCTCCCTGTATTAATGCCTTCGATGAATACGATCAGTTATTAAGCAACATCCAGAATGAAGTGCCTATTAATTATCTTGTTTGTATCATTCTTGGGCAAACGGCAACTGTGCTGGCGGCTGATCTTGCTGAAAAAGGCTATTTAGCTTGGGATATGGGACATATCGCGAAAGAATATGATGCCTATAGAAGAGGAATGGATAAGTCGAAAGAAAATCTCGATAAGTTTTGGGCTCCCGATTAGTGATCATTATGGTTTTGATTTATTTAAAAAGAGCATTTAGAGCTTTGTTTTCATTTATATTCAGGCTTACTCCCATCAAAAAACAGTTAATTGTTTTCGATAACTTCAATGGGCGTGGATTCGGGTGTAATCCAAAGTACATCGCACTTAGGCTTCTTGACAAAAACCAAGATTTAGATTTGGTCTGGCTTGCTTCGGATAAAAATGAAGACTTTCCTGATGGAGTCAAATGCGTTCGGTATGACTCTATTGAGGCGTGGTGGGTTTTATCCAAAGCGTCTGTTTGGGTTTCCAACGTTAGAAACTCTAAAGGCGTAAAGAAGAGAAGAGGGCAGCTGTATATTCAAACATGGCATGCCTCTCTTGGACCAAAAATGATTGAGAAGGATGCTCAAGAGACGCTCACTAATGCATATCTTAAGGAAGCGCATCTTTGTGGGCTTGAGACCGATTTAATGTTTTCCAACAATGAGTTTATGAGTCATATTTATCAGAATTCGTTTTGGTACAACGGACCAGTTTTGCGATGTGGCGTCCCCAGAAATAAGCCATTGCTGGATCATGAGTGCGACTATGCTTCAATAATTAAAAGTCAATACGGAATTCCTCTATCAGATTCAATTTGTCTATATGCTCCTACTTGGAGAAGAAATAACTCATTTAGTATTGACTCTATCCCATTTAGATCTTGGCTGAGTTCGCTTGAAGATAGATTCAATACTAAATTTACTATTCTTTTAAGATTGCACCCGAATTCAGATTTCAGAGTTAATTTCGACGATTGTTCAATAGTTGATGTGAGCTCTTTTCCCGATTTTCAGGAACTGATTGCTGCTGCGGATGTTTTAATCTCGGATTACTCATCCTCTTTGGAGGATTGGGTTTTGACTGAGCGCCCAGGATTTATGTTTACTCCAGATTACGATGAATATCTTTTAGATAGACAATTTTATTATCCGTTAAGTCAACGTCCTTATCCAATTGCCAGGTCTTCCTCTGAATTGTGTAATCTAATTCGTTCTTATGATGAAGGTTCCCAAATTGATTTAATAAGGTCTTTTAAACGACAGTTTGATATAAAAGATGATGGTATGGGTGATTCTACAATTGCTAATGTTATTATCGATTATGTAAAATCAGGCAAGTTAGATTTGGATTGTTACGAATGCAGCGAGTAATTACTTATGGCACGTTTGACTTGCTCCATTATGGGCATATCAATTTGCTAAGAAGAGCCAAAGAACTTGGGGACTATTTAATTGTGGCTTTATCTACAGATGAGTTTAATCTGGAAAAAGGAAAAAAGAGTTATTTTTCGTTCGAAAAGCGTAAGCAATTACTTGAGTCAATCCGTTATGTTGACCTTGTTATTCCAGAAACTTCTTGGGATCAGAAAATTAATGATGTCCATGAGTTTCGAGTCAATACATTCGTAATGGGTGATGATTGGCTTGGAAAATTTGATTTTCTAGAAAATGAAGGAGTTGAGGTGGTGTATTTACCACGTACTCCTGAAATTAGTACCTCTCAGATAAAACAAGACTTATTTTTACGCAAATAACCTTGTTATTTGGTTTTAGGATAAATCTTCTTGAGCTTGGGGGTATTGGCGCGAGTCAATACCCCCAAAGCGGTATATAGCGTCTTCACCATAGCTATCTGTGGTCATTCTGGTTGGATTGAAATACCGTTTTGCTTCTATAGCTATTTATTGCCCTAGAAGCTCTTTAATTTTGCAATAAAGCCATGGGGAGATGAATGCAATACCCCTCTCAGCTTTTGATCTTTGATTTAATAGTATAAAGAGAGAGGAATACTCTTTTCGATACCTATCGACAAGAGTATTGAAATAACTTGTCGAGCGAAGCTGAAAAAACAATTCTGAGATACGAATCAAGTAATCGTCTGCTGCCAAACTCTGTAAATCAGGGCGCTTTTTGAAAGCTAATATACGATTTTTAAAAGCATCCAGCACTTCAATCTGATCTTCAGGTTTCAATTTTTTCATAATGCTGCCAGGGCGCGTGCGATAAAAATACAAAGTGTCATCTAGAAAAGTGACTCTAGAGCTAGTAATAAAGGTTTTATATGTTGTAAATTCATCTTCGTGAATTTTGCCACAAGGAAAACGTAAATCAGAAAATAGCGATCGACTGTATAGCTTGCCCCATGCTGTATTTAGCGTCACACCATCGTTTTGTGTATACGCTAATTTAAATACATCCAACCCATTGCCAATGATAGATTTTGATTCAATTTGTTGATCATATTTAAATTCGTCTATACCTAAGTCATTAATATCGCTAAAGGATTTATACCTGGCAATAACTAAACTGCTGCCCGTGTTTTTTGCAACGAAAACCGTACGTTCAATAAACTTATTATGAATGCAATCGTCACTATCGACAAACGTGACCCATTCACCTTTTGCTACCTCGAGACCAGCGTTTCTTGCTGCAGATAATCCGCCATTCAATTGACTGATCACAGTTATCCTTGAATCTTTGTCTTTATATTCGTTCAGGATTTCTAATGAGTTGTCTGTTGACCCATCGTTAATGCAAATTATTTCAATATTCGTATAAGTCTGTCCTAAAATCGAATCAAGACAATCGCGCAAATAGTTGTCTACATTGTATACGGGCACGATTATGGAAATTAGTTCTTCTCCCATTGGGTTCCTTCTGAAATTCTAGTAGAGTAATTTTAGTTTTATTAATTATATTTTAGAGACTTGGAAGTCCATTGTTTTCCATTATTGTTCCGATTTATAACAGTGAGTTATATCTTCGAGATTGCCTATCTTCAGTCGAACAGCAAACTTTTGATGAATTTGAATTGATTCTAGTTGATGATGGATCTACCGATAACTCGGCAAAGATTTGCAGTGATTATGTGTCGGTTCATGAAAATGCCTATTTAATTCATCAAGATAATGCGGGCCAGAATGCAGCTCGCTTTACTGGACTAAGTCATTCCAGGGGCGATTACATTCTATTTGTTGATTCCGATGATTGCATAAGACGTGATTGCCTTTGGCGTTTGAATGATGTCATTCGCAAAACAGGTGCCGACGTGGTCTATTTTGATTATCAAGAGGGTATCAGTGCATCATATATATCCACATGCTCTAACGCTAAATATTTATCACCTGGTTTCTATAACGATATGGGATTAGGCGGCGCATATTCTGCCCTTTGCTCGGGTGACTGCAATAGTCTTTGGAATAAGGCCTATAAAAGACAGATCATATATTCGGCACTTAATGATTTACGTGAATATGAATTTCTTCGCCATGGCGAAGACTTATTCGCTTTGATTTCAGTTGTCGACACAGCTGAATCATTCTATTACTTGCCCGAATGCCTGTATTTCTATAGAAATAATGATTTCAGCATTACTTCTGAGTTTTCAAAAAATGATATTCGGGATTTAAAGTTGGTCTTTTCGAGGTTGATAGAGGTATCTAAGAAGTGGGGCGATGAGTGCCTGATGCTTTCCAATATTGCGGCCCTTAAACATTTATATTGGGCGCTTCTCTCTGTTAGTTCATCTGATCTGAAGGTTTGCGATCAAGTCCGTTATGCAAACCTGATCGCAAATACAATGGATACGATTTGTGATATTGATTTGCGTGAAGTTAAATCAAATATGAGATTGGATTTTTCAATCCCTATACATCTTCTGTTAAACGGCAATTTACGTTTGGCACTTATGTGGGCAAAGTTGACCTGTATGTTGATGGGTGTTGTTAGCTAAAGTCACCATTTAATATCAAAATTCAGTTTGTCTGTTATAAGACTATAGGCAGTGAGTAATGCCCCTAAAAGATTAAGCCTATAGAGTTGGTATGCAAGCCAGAGTCTTTTACAAGCACCCCCATTGCGTCTGCAATAGGATAACTTCAGATATTTTGAATTCTTCCAGCCTTTATAGTCCGCGTTTAGCCATTGAGTGATTAAGTTTATTGAATCCCGGGGACTTATTTCATTGCCTTGAGCTAATCTGTATGTCATTGAAACAAGAAGATGTTCAAATGCTACGGCCTGTAATGCTTCTTTGAAATCATCCTCTGTCTTTTTCTGGATGGATCTTTTAATTGTTTGTGCGAGTGCCTTCCGACCATTTTCGACTTCAATGAGTTTGACAGAATTTATTACCGAATTCTGATTGACATAATAATCGACCACTACTTCAGGGGTAAAACAAATCTTGTTTGCGCCCTGGGCGATGGATTGAATCAGCATGCATAAATCATCGAACATTTTTGGATGAGGCAAAATGTCATCGGTAGTTTTTAGAACATCGGCTTTAAATAGTTTATTCCACGGCGCGGGATTGATTTCAAGAATGGTACCGTAGTCGCTTGACATATCGATCGTGTCTCGCTCATTGGCGAACTCGGTAGACAATGTCTTAGCGTCTGGAGAGACTCTACGAAATGCTCCAACACATATATCACCATTAGTTTGTTTGATCTTTCTGTATAAAGACTCGATCATCATCGGTCTAGCAGCGTCATCACTGTCGAGAAAGGCAATATAGCTTCCTTTGGATAGCTCAATCCCGATTTTGCGAGCGGCCCAAGCGCCCTGGTTAATCGTATTTATTATTTTAATTGAACATTTGGAAGTATCGGCGTAACTATTTAGTACTTCGGCAGTGTTGTCAGTGGAGCCATCGTTAATGATGACTAACTCATAAGGGATATCGGTTGCTTGGTTTGTTAAAGAATCGATACAGCGCTGAATTGTATTTTCCGAATTGTGACAAGGGATAATTACGCTTACTTCTGGATTCACTATCTATTTCAACTCCATGTTGCTTGTTTTCGGAAAGTACTTTTCAATTAATAGCATCCATCTCTGTTTGTGTGCTTCAGTTGAAAACTTGCGCACGTACATATTCCGGGCATTATTTGAAAGTGCACTCCTCTTCTTTGTGTCTTTAAGAAGCTCTATCGATCTAAGCTCAAACTCCTTTTGCGTGTTGCAGATAAATCCCGTTTTACCGTCTTCTACAACTTCGGAAACCGCCGGACCCCAATTAGTTGTAATGGTGGGAACCGAATTGGATGCCGCTTCAATTATCACAAGGCCAAACCCTTCAAGAGTTGATGCCACCCAGAGCAGGTCGTAGTTTCGATAGATCGTTTTATCGTCAATGAATCCCTTGAGCTGCACGCAATTATCCAGATGAAGCTCTTCTATTCTTTGCTGCAGTTGAGGTTTTAGGTCGCCTTCTCCATAAATATCTAGCTGAAAATCCTTCACTTCCTTTCTTACTCGTGAAGCCATTTCTATAAGTGCTAAGGGGTTTTTCTTTTCGACCAATCTCCCTACGAATAGCGCTCTATTCTTGGTTAGCGAGCTTGTAGGTTTGTATTTTTGGGTATCAAATCTATACTGTGGATCCTCACACGTATTGTATAGGTACGTTGCCGGGAAAAGGCGACTTCCTTCGTTGGCGTCTGATTGATTTCTAAAAACCGTAATCACTGGCTTTGTCATTAATGCTGTCTGCATTCTTCCAATAGGGTTCTTTCCCCAGAAATACTCATAGTTAGTATGAATCTCAAGAAGGTAACGCACAGCTTTGCTTATAAAAATACCGGAGGCTGGCGCGGGCGCAATGACTATCTTGTTCCGAAGAAGCTTGCGCGTTTTCAGCCTTCCAAAGGGTACTAGGATAAAAAATGCTATTAAACTGTATATGCAATTAACTAAGCCGTGGTAATCTTTAGCTCTTAAATGTTGGCTCAGCTTATAGAAGCGATTGTCGATGTCCAGATTAAATAACGTGATTATCGGTATTTTTTTTAGAGCGTCAATATCAATATCGGGACTTTTAAATACCGAAACAAACACAATGTTGTAGAGTTCGGAAAGCTCTTTGACGAAATTGACGTAAGTTGCGATTAAACCGCCATCTTTTTTTTGGGGTATTTTGTCAAATACAATATATATAGTACGCATGACTCCTCATTATCTAAATAGACGTCAATTCTAATATACAGTTTATGTCCAGTATGTTGGCCCGATATGGTGAAGAAGGTTGTCTTAAATGTCATCTGATCGTATTTTGGTTTGGGGATTATCAAATAACAGAGCGGGAACTGAGCATGTTATTGATACGTATTGTCGGGCATCACCCTCCGCTAAGTTTGATTTTCTATGCTATGAGGCTCCTGTAAACTATGAACACCTCTTCGCATCTGGTGTTAATCGCTACTATGTTATCCCGATCAAAATTAAGCATCCAATTGCTTACGAGAGGGCCCTGCGCTCATTTGCCAAAGATCATATCGATGAATATAAGATGATCTGGTGCAACATTAACGATATCTCAAACATTGATATCCTAAGTGCCGCTCGCAATGTCATGAATATTCCCATTCGGTGCGTCCATATGCACAGCAGTTCAATTCCAGATGTTCCAGTTACAAAGCTGTTTTCTTATTTGAATCGGAAAAAACTATTTAAAGTCGCCAACCAATTCTGGGCCTGCTCTCATTCTGCAGGTGATTTTCTTTACAGTTCTTATGACTATGAAGTAATCCCCAATTTAGTTGACGATAAGCATGTGTCTTTTTCCGAAGAAAAGAGGAATTTATTACGATCTCATTATGGTATTGAAAATAGTCTCGTTATCGGAAATGTTGGGCGTTTGACAGAAGTAAAGAATCAATCCCACTTAATTAAGTTATTGCATATGTTAGTTTCTTCTGGTCGGGACGCCGTTTTGATGCTTGTTGGTGAGGGAGAGTTGGAAGGTAAGCTGAGAGACTATGCAGACGGCTTGGGTCTAGGGTCCCGTGTTATCTTTACGGGTGGGCAATCGGATGTTCAGGCTTACTATTCGGCAATGGATGTCGCTGCGTTTCCTTCTTTATTTGAAGGCCTAAGTATCGCGATTCTGGAAGCTCAATTTAATGGACTACCCTGCGTGCTTTCTTCTGGTATTTCAAGTGAAGTCCGCATATCTTCGTCGTGTGATTTTGTCGACTTAGATAATCTTGCGGAGTGGCAAAACTGCATTCTGAATGCGACTAGAGAGAGACAGCTTCTTCTCCCAGCTGCGGATGCCTTTCGTTGCGCTCGGGCTTCAGTTTTGGCTGGAAAAATGTTCAATTAGCTCTGGTCCAAATGGTCGATTATTAATTCGATTTATATAAGAACCGATTTGTGTCCTTAGCCAATTTCTGACTTTAGCCATTAGGTAGGAATAACACTATCGTTATTATAAATATAGTATCAACCAAACGTTATGAGAGCTTGTTTTGAAAACACTGATTATCATTCCCGCATATAACGAGGAAGAATCGCTCAAGGCTACTGTTTCCAGGCTTGCGGCGACGGTACCCGGGGTCGACTATCTTGTCGTTAATGATGGATCGGCTGACCATACGGTCGATGTTTGCCGTGAAAATGGTTATCCGTTTCTTGATTTGCCCTGTAACCTCGGTCTTGCGGGTGCATTTCAGGCTGGCATTAAATATGCTTATCGACACGGCTATGATAGCGCCATTCAGTTTGATGCGGATGGCCAGCATCTGCCTGAGTATATTCCCGATCTCGTGCGTGCCCTTGATCATGCCGATATTGCTATTGGCTCGCGATTTGTAAACCAGCCGAAGGGAGCTTCGCTTCGCATGTTTGGCAGCAATATCATCCAGTCTGCCATTAAGCTCACTACGGGCGAGACCATTAACGATCCAACTTCGGGAATGCGCGCCTTTAATGCCCGTATGATTAAGCTTCTTGCGCTTGGCCTCAATATGGGACCCGAACCCGACACCGTTTCATACCTTATCCGATCGGCTAATGCCAATGTTGTTGAAGTGCCGGTCCAGATGGCCGAGCGCGAGGCGGGGGAGAGCTACTTAAACTGGAAATCGTCCGCTAAATATATGCTTCGAATGACTCTGTCCATTTTATTTATTCAGTTCTTCCGTAAAAGATTGGAGGGCGATGCAGCATGACGCTCCCGCTTCGTATTACGCTGTTTGCAGCGTCCTTGCTTACCTTTAGTTATATGACCGTTAAGATTCGCGATTCCAAGATGCGTCTTGAGGATTCTCTGTTCTGGTTTTGCTTCTCAGCTCTTTTACTGCTTGCCAGCATTTTCCCCCAGGTGTTTTTCTGGCTTTCCAATCTTGTCGGCACCATGGCGCCTTCGAACTTCGTTTTCCTGTTCTTCATCTTCATCTTGCTTATTGTCTGCTTTAGGTTGAGCGTTCGTCTTTCTCAGCTCGATACAAAGCTTCGCGAGCTTACCCAGCAGTTGGCGATCGAAAAGTTTGAGCGCCACCACAATGACGAGAGGCATGCGAATAGAGGTTAACTCATGAAAGGCATCATCCTCGCCGGCGAGTCGGTCTACGGCCGGCACCTCAAGAAGGTCGCCGCTGGCGAGATCGTCAACGGCCCGCGCGAGTACTAGGAGATACCCCTCATGTCTGAGACCTTCGAGCCCAGGAACATCATCGTCACGGGCGGCTGCGGCTTCATCGGCGGCAACTTCGTGCACTACGTGGTCGACAACCACCCGGGGGTGCACGTCACCGTCCTGGACAAGCTGACCTACGCCGGCAACCCCGAGAACATCGCCGGTCTGCCCGCCGACCGCGTGGAGCTCGTCGTGGGCGACATCTGCGACGCGGAGCTGCTGGACAGGCTGGTCCCCGGCCACGACGCCATCGTGCACTACGCCGCCGAGAGCCACAACGACAACTCCATCGCCGACCCCGAGCCGTTCCTTCGCACCAACGTCGAGGGAACCTTCCGCCTGCTGGAGGCCGTCCGCAGATACGGCGTCCGCTACCACCACGTCTCCACCGACGAGGTCTACGGCGACCTGGCGCTCGACGACCCGGCCAAGTTCACCGAGGAGACGCCGTACCACCCGAGCAGCCCGTACTCGAGCACCAAGGCGAGCTCCGACATGCTCGTGCGCGCATGGACCCGCACCTACGGCCTTCACACCACGATCTCCAACTGCTCCAACAACTACGGCCCCTACCAGCACGTGGAGAAGTTCATCCCCAGACAGATCACCAACATCGTCGACGGCGTCCGCCCCAAGCTCTACGGCCGCGGCGAGAACGTCCGCGACTGGATCCACACCGAGGACCACTCCTCGGCCGTTTGGGACATCCTCACGAAGGGCCGCATGGGGGAGACCTACCTCATCGGAGCTAATGGCGAGAGGGACAACATCACCGTGCTGCGCATGATCCTCGAGGCCATGGGAAGGGACCCCGAGGACTTCGACTGGGTCGCCGACCGCCCCGGCCACGACCGCCGCTACGCCATCGACTCCACCAAGCTCCAGCGCGAGCTCGGCTGGAGGCCGGCTCACACCGACTTCGCCGGGGGCCTGAAGCAGACCATCGACTGGTACGTGGAGAACGAGGCCTGGTGGCGCCCGGCCAAGGAGGCCACCGAGGCCCGCTACCGCGCGCAGGGGCAGTAGGAGGGGAGAGAGACATGGCAGACATCGCATTCGAGAAGGACCTTTCCGTCGCCGAGACCGGCATCGGGGGCCTCAAGGTCGTCGACCTGGCCGTCCACGGCGACTCGCGCGGCTGGTTCAAGGAGAACTGGCAGCGCGCCAAGATGACCGCCCTGGGCATCCCCGACCTCCGCGTCGTCCAGAACAACGTCTCCTACAACGAGAAGAGGGGCGTCACCCGCGGCATCCACGCCGAGCCCTGGGACAAGTTCATCTCCGTCGCCCGCGGCTCTGTATTCGGCGCCTACACCGCCGTGGACAGGGCCGAGACCCCCGAGGGCCGCGCGATTGCATGGAAGGCGAACGCGACCGGCCCGGCCCCGCTCGCCCGCACCTGCGCCGAGCACGGCATCACGCTCGTCCACGTGTCCTCCGACTACGTCTTCGACGGCACCGCGGAGGTCCACATAGAGGACGAACCCTTCAGCCCGCTGTCCGTCTACGGCCAGACCAAGGCCGCCGGCGACATCGCCGTGGCCGGGTGCCCGCGCCACTACATCATGCGCAGCTCCTGGGTCATCGGCGAGGGACACAACTTCGTCAAGACGATGAAGAGCCTCTCCGACCGCGTAGCCGACCCCGAGGATAAGCTCGCGCAGGTCACCGTCGTGGACGACCAGCTGGGACGCCTGACCTTCACGCGCGACATGGCGGCTGCCATCTTCCATGTGCTGGGGACGCACGCCCCTACGGGAACTACGACTGCACCGGCTCCGGCGCGGTCAGGTCCTGGGCCGACATCGCCCGCGCCGTCTTCGAGGCCGCCAACGGCAACGGCGACAAGGTGGTCCCCGTCAGCACCGCCGACTACTACGCGAGCGTCGTCGGCCCCATCGCCCCGTGCCCGGCCCACTCCGCGCTCGACCTGTCCAAGCTCGAGACATCTGGCTTCCGTATGCCGGATTGGGACAACTCTCTATCTTTGTATTTGAAGTCTTTGTAATCGTTATTTACGGTGTTTAACGTTATGAATCCATCTTGGCTTTATTTTTTTCTAGACCTTTGTATTGCTGCCGCGCTTCTTTATGGGCCCGGTTCTCTCGCTTTCCGTTTTGCCGGATTTAGGCTGGAAGCATCAATTTGTCTTGCTCCGAGTTTCTCACTTTCGGTGTTTGTTGTTGTTGGCATTTTGCTTGGGCTTGCCGGTATTAATGTTAGCAACGTTAAGTTTCTTCTGATATGTCTACTCGTTACCCTGGTTTTACTTATTGTTTTCGGTGTTTTCTCGCGTCTTTGCGAAAGAAATCGACTGTCACATGTGCAGCATGACTCTCAAAACGGGCCAACTTTCTCTCTTATTGCGCTTTATTTGCTCTTCGCAGCAATATTTGTCACGGTGCTCTTCATACTTCCGATCGATGGTCCTTACTCTTTTTCAACGTCGAATGATTCGAGCGCTCATCTAGATTTCATTAGGGTATTTGTCGAATCAGGTACCTATTCGACTCTGCATGTGTCACAAGATGTAAATCTTGTGCCGCTTTCCGGATTTTATCCTGCGGCCTACCATGTCTTTTGCGCAGCTCTTACTGCGTTACCTGGTTGCACGGTTACTATGGCATCTAACATTGCTGTTGTTGTAATTTGTGGAGCGGTTTATCCCCTTGGATCACTTCTAGTCTGTTCGCGTCTTTTTGGTTCTAGAGCCCTTGAGACACGTGTGGGGGCCCTTGCTTGTGTCGGAAACGCTGGTTTTCCGTGGGCCTTTTTGGTTTGGGGCCAGCTCGCTTCAAACTTGCTGGCTTTTGCTTTGGTTCCTGCATTTGTTTTTCTATTTTGGGAACTTCTTTTCCCTCTCGAGAATCGGTCCTTTTTCAAGGTATTCGTCTCATTATCTGTTGTGTTTTTTGCTATGGCGATTGCTCAACCAAATGCAGTATTTACGGGCGGAATTTTCTGTATTCCAATCATTTTTTGTTTTGTTCGTGATCGGATTTTAGTTATGAATCCGAGCCTTCGCAAATCGCATTTCTCTAGATCCCTCTTATCTTTTCTGCTAGTAGTTAGTTTAGTTCTTGCTATCTGGACGCTTCTGTATCTATCTCCTTTCTTGAGCGGCATAGTTCATTTCAATTGGTCCAATGATGCATCTCTGGGTCAAGCCTTCGTTTCCGCTCTTGAACTCAAGTATGGTGGAATGTTTGAAATTCAGTATCTAGTCGCTCCGCTTCTGCTCCTGGGATTCTTTCTTTCCTTTACGCGTTCTTCGGTTAAATACGTCAGCTGGCTCTATCTTATTTGTACGTTCCTTTTTATTGCTTCGTATACTAAGAACTTCCCGCTTCAAAGCTATTATTCCGGTTTTTGGTACACGGATTATTATCGAGTGGGTGCTATGGCAGCGATGTGTTCAACGCCGCTTCTCTGTGTTGCTTATTCTGCCATCGCGCGTGCTTTCATTCGTCTAGTCCAACGTTATGCGCGCGTCCTTCGTGTCTCGTTTTGTTTTGCCGGATTGCTTGTTTTCCTTTATTTTCTTTTGTTGCCTAGTTTCCAGCTGGCAGACGGTTCTTGGTTTGATACGCCTTTTGGCTCTATTAAAAGCAACGTAGAGCGAACCTATTCAATGAATAACCTTGAGGGAATTGATGCTGAAGAGTGGGATTTTATTGGCAAATGCATTCCCATCGTTAAAGACGATGTAGTTATTAATTTGCCTTTTGATGGAAGCGGTATGTTGTACGGATCAGCTGGTATGAATGTGCTTTATAGAAACATAAAAGCTAATCCTAGCAACCAATCTGATAAGCCTATCCGCATGGGTTTGAGCAATTTCGCGTCAGACGAGCGTGTTTCGAACTGTGTCCGAAATCTGAACGCTAAGTACGTTCTCATACTTGATAGTAATTCTCCCTCGGGCTCCATCATTCCGTATGTGCCTCATGATAGAAAAGATTGGTCGGGAATTTTTGATATTACCGAGAACACTCCCGGTTTTGAACTCGTTCTTAGCCAGGGTGACATGTGTTTGTATAAGATAGACGTTAATGACTTGGTTTCATGACCCGTTCTGGAGTACTGAATGACTGATATTAAAATTGCCGTAGCTTGTCATAAACCTTCCGAGCTTCCGCATAACCCCCTTTATGTTCCCGTTCAGGTTGGGTCTGCTATCGCGCCCCGGCGTATGGAGGGCATTGCTCATGATGATGAGGGCGAAAATATTTCCGCTAAGAATGGGTCGTACTGTGAGTTAACTGCTCAGTATTGGGCCTGGAAAAATCTTGACGCCGACTATCTTGGTCTTTGCCACTATCGGCGTTTCCTAACTTTTTCTGATGGAGATTTCGAGTTCACTAAGCGCAATCAAGTTGAAGCGGGTTTTCTCGATTCATTCAACATGGATCGCTTTGGCCTTGAAGATGCGAGCGAAATGTCCTCGGTGATCGAGCAGTATGATTGCGTGGTTGGTCTGCTTGAAGATGTTAGCGGTCTTTCAACTCCTAAAGGAAAACAGAAAACGGTTTATAAGCACTGGGCTGCCCATGATCGAGACTTGATTAACGTCAACGATCTTGACCAGATGATCAAGATCGTTGACGAGTTTTATCCCGAGTATTCAGACGACCTTCATTTGTACCTCGAAGATAAGTGGTTCCTTGGTTATAACTGTTTTGTTATGAAGAAGGACCTATTCAATAAGATGTGCCATTTTGAGTTCGATGTTCTTTCGAGGCTTGAGGCACTTGTCGATTTGTCTCATTACAACCAGATGCGTTCGAGGATCTTTGGCTTTATGGCCGAGATTCTCTACAGTGTGTTCATTTTTCATATTGAAAAGAACGGTGCACATGTTAAGCATGTCCCACTTGTTTACTTCAATGTTACTGAACCGCTTGATAGTCTTCGCCTGAAGCCTGTCGAAAACGCAATCCCTATTGTTTTTAACGCTGTTGAACGTGATTTTGATGCATCGATAATCGATGTTACGCTTAGGTCATTCATAAAGGCCAACTCGGGCTCTGCTGTTCTGTATGACTTAATTGTTTTGGGTCGTGAACTTTCTGCTTTCGTTAAAGCTGAAATTAATCGTAGCTGTGAAGCCGCTGATAATTTTAGTGTTCGTTTTATCGACTTGGATCAGATCGATTACGGCCTTTTCGATCGAGTCGGATATGTTAAGGCAAAGTTAAATGACGTGAAATTCCGTCAGTCGATCGACCCCGAGATTCTGCTTCCCTGGCTTTTGCCTGACTATCATCGAGTTATTTCTTTTGAGTGGCATACGTTGTTTTATGGCCTTACTTCAGAGTTGTGGCAGCGCTTCCGTTCCTCTGAGAAGCCCATCGTTGCGGCCGAGAGCGTTATTGACCGTGCAAGAATTAATGAGCCGCTCGATCGTCTCTACAAGAGATGTCGTCATGAGCTAGGTATTCAGGATCCCTACGGTTATTTCGATACGTCTGTGATGGTTCTCGATCTTGATCAACTTCGAAATGAGGCTGATTTCGAATCTATTAAGAACCTATATCTTAAGCACAATTATCAGCTTAGGGCCAGTGAAGCGTATAATGTTATCTATGAGGGTCGTTGCGAATCTCTTGACCTATCTTGGGCATATCCCGTCGATGCCGATTATTGGAGAAAGGGTTTAGCGCCTGCGGCTCCTCTGAGCCTATTCCGTAAGTTTAAAGAGGTCGCGAATCCATCCATTGTGCAATATGACCCACTAGTTTTTTCAAATCCCGAGCCTAGTTCTGTTACTACTGATTTTTGGCGTATCGCTAGAGAGGGTTCCTTTTATGAAGTTCTCCTTAGCAATATGGTCTCATATCGAATTCACAAAGATGCTGAGCAGAAGTCTGGTCTGAGGAAGGCGATTGCGGAAAAGCTCCCCGTTGGGTCTGATAAGAGGCAAGTCGCTGCAAATATCGCTGGTTCTGCTTTATCTATCCTTTATCCTTCGGGGTCCAAGCGTCGTGAGAGGATAGAGCAAACTTGGACGGAGGACGAGTATAAATCCCGTCTTCTTAAACATCTCAAATAGTAATAGGTGCCTTAATGGAGCAACTAATGTCTGGCTTTAAGCTATCTAATATCGTTTTGCGCGTCGATGGGCATGCGGCTGATCATCCCGAGATTTACTATCGCGTTATTTCTGGTGAGGCTGTTTATTCTGAGAGTTCATCTGCTCTGCGAATTAAAGGGGACGTGGACTTTCTCACATATGTAAATGCCTGCTCTGTATGCAAATGGCGTAAATTTGCTCAGATTGACAATTTAAAGTTATCGCTTACTCTCAAGGGTTCTGGCCGCGTTGTTCTTCGCGGTGTTCCTGTTGACTCTAATGAGCCTAAAATCCTTTCGTATCATTCGTTTGATTTTGAGGATATCTCTGATTTTTCTGTTCCCGTTGAGGTGGATAAGTTTGACCTAGTCGGATTCTCAGTTATTTCTGAGGGGGCTTCGACTGTTGATGTCTTTGCGGGTTCTTTCTCGACCTGCGTTGATGCATCGGCTGTCAATGACGTTCGCATTGCCCTTTGCACTACTACATTCAAAAATGAGAAGTACATCATCCCCAACATTTCCCTGGTTAAAAATGGCATTGCTGCTGAGGGTGCTCCGTTTGCCGATAATTTTCATATGTTTGTCGTCGACAATGGGCGTTCGCTCGATGTTGACGCTCTTTCCGATGATGTCGTGACCGTGCTCCCTAACCCTAACACGGGCGGTTCCGGAGGTTTTGCCCGTGGTATGATGGCTGCGACAGAGCATTCCGGTGAGTTTACGCATGTCATTGTTATGGACGACGACGTGTCCATCATGCCTGAGAGTCTTATTCGTACATTCAACCTGCTATCGCTTGCTCGAGGAAAGTATAAGGATGCCTTCATCAATGGTGCCATGCTTTCACTTGAGGACCCTATAAGGCAGTTTGAAGACGTTTCGCATGTTGTTGATACAGCTGTTTATGCTCGCCTTAAACAGGACCTTGATGTATCCAAGCTTTCAGATATCCTTTTAAATGAGCGTCAGGATATCGAGGTCTCTAAGGCTTATGGCGCATGGTGGTATAGCTGTATTCCCGTTGAGGCGATCTTGAAGAACGGCTTGCCTGTTCCGTTCTTTATCCGTTGCGATGATGTTGAGTTTGGCATGCGCAACAACCCCGTTTACATGACCATGGATGGCATCTGTGTGTGGCACGCTAGCTTTGAGGGCCGTTTTAGGGCTTCTGTAGATTGTTATCAGTACACGCGCAATTTTCTTGCCATGATTGCTATGGATGATTGTGCTAAAGAGGGCTGGGCAATCATGCGTGCCAAACGAAATGTTCGTATGAATCTTCGTGACTACGATTATGCGGCCGCAGAACTTACGCTTGATGGTATTGAAGATTATCTTAAGGGGCCCGAGTATCTGGAGAACCTTGATGGTTCGGCTTTGATGATGTCTAATGGCAAGCGCAATGAGAAGCTTGTTCCTGTTGAGGAACTTGGTAGTGACCTGCTTTCTCGTGCCGGTATTAACGACGAAGTCCTTTGTGGTAAGCAGATACTTCCTGACGATGGTCGCAGGGCGCTCTTCATGAAGTACTTCCGTACCCTTCCTTATGACAAGCACTATGCTCCGTTCTTGCTTTCCGAAAAGCCAGGCTATGTTGTTAAGCATGGCTCTGCCGTTATTGAGGGTAGTTCAATGGGACATAAGACCGTTGTGTTCCTTGATCCCACTCGCACGAAAGGTGCTGTGCGTCATCTTGACATGGACCGATTCCATGCGATTCGAAAGCGCGAGCGACAACTTATGGCTCGCTATCGAAAAGAAGGCAGGGCTGTTCGTAAAGCTTGGAAAGATGCACGGCCATATCTCACTTCGCGTGAGTTTTGGACTGAATATTTGGGACTTTAACGTAAAGGGGTCTGTCGAAATGCCGACAGACCCCTATTTAGTCCTGTTTCTTTAGAAGATAGGGTAGAGCGAGTACTTGCGGTACGGTGAATGTAGCCGGTATGGCGCTGTTGAACTTCTTAAGCGGTCTGATCACGCTATTTACGATTTTCTGCACGTTCATATTCCTCATAGACCTTAAGCTCCCATTGTTTGCGTTCGACTTTGGCTACTGAGTCCAGCACAAAACCTGTGGCAAGCGAGAGGCCGCATAGGAACATAAAGGCTGCAGCAAGGATGGCGGTGGGGAGGCGCGGTACCAAACCGGTCTGCGCGTATTCAGCTATAACGGGAATGCCCAGTATTAGCCCAATGATTGCGAAGATCGCCGCCGTGAGTCCAAAAAACTTAAGCGGCCTGTAGTCCTTAAAGAGCGTGCCGATCATGCTGGTGACCTTGATGCCGTCACTGACTGTGTTGAGCTTCGACACGGATCCTTCGGGGCGGTCGCGGTAGACGATGGGCACGTCTTTGATACGCCAGCGGTGGTCGACGGCATGGATGGAGAGCTCGGTTTCAATCTGGAAGCCCTCGCTCAAAACGGGGAAGGTCTTGACGAAAGGTTTGCTCATGGCTCGATATCCGGTCATCACGTCGTCAAAGCTGTAGCCGTAAATCCACTTGATCATGGCGCGAACAAGGTTGTTGCCAAATCCGTGAAAGGCGCGATTGTTCTCCTCAGCGTACGTGCCGTTTGAGAGACGGTCGCCTACCGTCATGTCGGCTTCGCCATTGAGGACGGGGAAGCAAAGCGCCGCTGCCGACTCTGCGGGGTAGGTATCGTCGCCGTCGACCATCAAGTAGCAGTCTGCCTCGATGTCACGGAACATCTGGCGGCAGACATTGCCCTTGCCTTGACGGCTCTCATGGCGCACGATTGCCCCGGCGTCGCGGGCAACTCGAGCCGTTCCGTCTGTGGAGTTGTTGTCGTAGACATAGATAGCTGCTCCAGGGAGTTCGCGCTTAAAGTCCTCGACGACCTTTTTGATTGTGACTGCCTCGTTGTAGCAGGGGATAAGCACGGCAACGTTGCGGTAATCCATGGTGCTCCTCGGTTGGGCTCAAAACTCCAATAGTATAGAGTGCTGGGGCGGCCGAGTTTGTGGGTTCCTTTTATCGTCAGCGTATCGCCGCATTTTCCATGTGCGCGGGGGCTATACTTTCGATTTGCTAACGAAACGATGTAAGGAGTTGCGTTCGTGACAGAGCAGACTCAGGTTGCGCCCAAGGCCTCGATGCCTCCATCGCACGCCAAAAATGATTTCCAAAAGGATAAGTTCATTCTTGAGCAGCTGGTAACCAAGGATTTCAAACTTAAGTATCGCCGCAGCGTTCTCGGTATCGCATGGTCGGTGCTTAATCCGTTGCTGATGATGGTTGTCATGGCTATCGTCTTTTCGACCATCTTTGCACAAGGTCGTAACGGTTCCATCACTCCAGATATGTACCCGTTGTACCTTATCGTCGGTAACGTCACCTTTTCTGTGATGTCCGACTCTACGACGCAGGCCATGTCTTCTATCCTGGGCGCTTCTTCGCTGCTTAAAAAGGTTAAGGTTCACCGCTGGGTGTTCCCGGTTCAGAAAGTCCTGTTCTCCCTTGTGAACTTTGCACTTTCGCTGGTCGCCGTTGCCCTTGTTATGATTTGGTTTCGCGTCGTTCCCAGCTGGCATCTGATTCTTTTGCCGGTCTGCTTGTTCTTTCTTATGCTGTTCTGTATGGGTCTTGGCCTTATGCTTTCGGCACTATCTGTGTTCTTCCGCGATGTCATGCATCTTTGGAGCGTCGTTATCACCGCTTGGACGTACTTTACTCCCATTTTCTGGACCACGGATTTTATTGCGCAGATGCCGCATATTCTTCGCGTGATTATGTACGCCAATCCTATGTATAACTATCTTACGTTTATGCGCGACATCTTTCTATTTCAGCAAAGTCCGACCCCTCTGGTATTTGGTCTTTGCGTTGCCTGGGCTTTGATTTCGCTTGCCATTGGCTATACGATTTTCCACAAGACTGAGCATAAATTCATCCTGTATATCTAAGGAGCTTGCATGTCTGAAACTAATACCGCTGCTCCTGTCGATTACAGCAAGCAGCCCATGGCCGTCGAGGTCAAAGATGTAACGATGATCTTCAATATGGCCTCTGAGTCTCTGGGCAGCCTCAAGGAGTACTTCATTTCCTTGGCGCGCCATAAGCTCTTTTTTGAGGAGTTCCGTGCGCTTAAGAACATCTCGTTTGACGTTCATCGCGGCGAGGTTGTTGGTCTGGTTGGCACCAATGGTTCTGGCAAGTCTACGATGCTCAAAATCATCGCCGGTGTCCTTGAGCCCTCTGAGGGCGAGGTTAAGGTTCATGGCAATATTGCGCCGTTGATTGAGCTTGGCGCCGGTTTTGATCCTGAGCTTTCCGCTCGCGAGAACATCTACCTCAACGGCGCTCTCCTTGGTTATACCAAGGAGTTTATTGATGCAAACTTCGATGGCATCATTGAGTTCGCTGAGCTCAAAGACTTCGTTGACATGCCGCTGAAGAACTTCTCTTCGGGTATGGTCGCGCGCATTGCCTTCGCTATCGCCACGATTACCGAGCCCGATATTCTCATCGTCGATGAGACGCTTTCTGTTGGCGATGTCTTTTTCCAGCAGAAGTGCGAGCGCCGCATTCAGCATTTTATTGAGAGCGGTGACGTCACGGTCTTGTTCGTTTCTCACTCCATGGAGCAGGTTGAGCGCATTTGCCAGCGTGCTGTTTGGATCGAGAAGGGCGACCTGCGTATGGATGGCCCCGTGGATGAGGTCTGCAAGGCATACCACGACCAGTTCAAGTAGGTTATAATTTATTGGCCGTGTGAACTTGTACCTGCTTGGACGCGCGGCTTTATGCTCCATTAGCTCAGTTGGATAGAGCAGGGGACTTCTAATCCCAAGGTCGACGGTTCGAATCCGCCATGGAGCACCAGAGAGTTTTTGAAGACCCGGTTATTACGCCGGGTCTTTGCTATTTGGTGCGCGTGCGCACGCAGTGCTCCCTCAACAATAAGTCCGATGCAGCGATGCTGCACCGGACTTTCTACATCTCAGAATGGCTATCAGCCTTTGGCTGTTGGGCTCTTACGCCTCGGTCGGCTCCACGCCCAGCTCGTTGCGGACGAGCTCGAAGGCGGCGGCGATGGCCTTGTCCATGTCGTAGTACTTGTAGCCGCCCAGGCGACCGGCAAAGATCACGTCGCCCTCCTGTGCTGCCAGCTCCTCGTACTGTTTGTACAGGGCCTCGTTTTTGGCATCGTTGATGGGGTAGTAGGGCTCGTCGCCGGGCTTCCAGTCGGCCGGGTACTCGCGCGTGATGACGGTCTTGTCCTGCGTGCCGAACTCAAAGTGCTTGTGCTCGATGATGCGCGTGTAGGGGATCTCGCGCTCGGTGTAGTTGACCACGGCCACGCCCTGGTGGTCCTGCTCATCGAGCGTCTCGGTCTCGAAGCGCAGACTACGGTACTCGAGCGTGCCCAGCTTAAAGTCGTAGAACGCGTCGATGGGGCCGCAGTAGATCGTCTTGGCGGCGATATCGGGCTCGGCGGCGATCAGCTCCTTGTACTCCACGCCGCAGCGCACCTCGACGCCCTCGAGCATGTTGGCGACCATCCTGGTGTAGCCGCCCATGGGGATGCCCTGGTAGCGGTCGTTGAAGTAGTTGTTGTCGTAGGTAAAGCGGCAGGGGAGGCGCTTGATGATGCTCGCGGGCAGGTCGCGGCAATCACGGCCCCACTGCTTCTCGGTGTAGCCCTTTACGAGTGTCTCAAAGATGTCGCGGCCGACGAGCGACAGCGCCTGCTCCTCGAGGTTCTGCGGCTCGCCGATGTTCTCGGCGGCCACCTGCTCGGCGATCTTGGTCTTGGCGTCTGCCGGCGTGACGACGCCCGGCCACATCTTGGCGAAGGTGTTCATGTTGAAGGGCATGTTGTACATGTTGCCGTGGAAGTTGGCGACCGGCGAGTTGACGTAGTTGTTGAACTCGGCGAAGCGGTTGACGTAGTCCCAGACGTCCTTCATGGAGGTGTGGAAGATGTGCGCGCCGTAGCGGTGGACCTGGATGCCCTCGACGTCCTCGGTGTAGATGTTGCCGGCGATGTGGTCGCGGCGATCGATGACCAGGACCGACTTGCCGGCGCGCTTGGCGGCATTGGCAAAGACAGCGCCCGAAAGGCCGGCGCCGACAACGAGGTAATCGTATTGGGACATGGATATGCTCCTTTGTATGTCGATTGGACAGTTACTTTAGTTTTGGGACAAACGCTACTGACTCATTTGCCCATGAGATTAGTGTAGCAGATGCACTTTCAGCAGCTCCAGCGCGTGAGCGTAACCTTGGAGGCCTTCGCCGGTGATGGTGGCAAAGCAGGCCAGGCGGGCGTAGCTTATCTGGCGGAAGTCCTCACGCGTTTCGACGGCGCTGATGTGGACCTCGATGGCAGGGATGGCGACGGCCTTGAGGGCGTCGAGGATCGCCACGCTCGTGTGCGTGTAGGCCGCCGGGTTGATGACGATGCCGTCGACCTTGCCGTAGGCCTCTTGGATCTTGTCGACGATGCTGCCCTCGTGGTTGGACTGGAAAACCTCGACCTCGTCGAAGCCCTGTGAGGCGCCCGCTTCCTGGCAGATCTGCACTAAGCGGTCGTAGTTGTCGCTGCCGTAGATGCCCGGCTCGCGAATGCCGAGCATGTTGAGGTTGGGGCCGTTAATGACGAGTGCTTTCATGGTTGCTTCCTTTGCGGTTGGAAAACCACCACAAAGGTGCCTGTCCCCTTTGTGGTGGTTTTTGCTAGATGGCTGGTGGGAGGGTGTCGAGGACGGCGGCCGCGGTGTTGGCGGCGCAGTCGCGCGAGTCGATGATGTAGTCGGCCCAGGCGCGGTAGCGCGGCATGCGCTGCTCGGCCAGCTTGTCGATACCGTCGCGGGCGGTGATGGGGCGACCCTTGTGGGCGAGTTCGTCGAGCTTGCGGTTGAGCATCACAATCTGGCTGTTCTGGTGCAGCAGCGGGTAGTTCTCGTCTCGCGTGATGACGCCGCCGCCGGTGGAAAGCACCAGGCCGCTGCGATTGGAGATATCGGCCAGGGCCGCCGTCTCCTGCTCGCGGAAGGCCGGCTCGCCGTGCTCGACGATAAAGTCGGCGCAGGGCATGCCTAGGCGCTCTTCAAGCGCGCGGTCCAGATCGATGTGCTCGCGTCCCGTGAGCAGGGCAATCTGCTCGCCCACGCGGGTTTTGCCCGACCCCGGCATGCCGATCAGGGCGATATTCTGCTCGCGGTGGGACAGGCGTTTCGTCACGTCCAGGATGCGCTCGCGCGGGGTGACCTGGCCGGTGTAGCGCTCGACAGCTTGCGCCGCTTGGGCCACAAGCATGAGCAGGCCGCCGATGCAGGGGATGCCGCGGCGCTCCGCCTCGAGCATGAGGCCCGTGCGGGCAGGGTTGTAGACAATGTCGATGACGCCTTCGAGCGCATCGAGTCCTTCGAGCGTGCAGGGGGCGTCGGGGCAGTGGGGGAACATGCCGGCAGGCGTGCAGTTGACGAGCAGCGCGGCTTCGGACTGCTGCGCGATATTGTCGTAGTTGACCTCGCTCGTGCGGCCTACGGGCACGACGGTGGCGCCCAGATCGCCGAGCACCATGCTCGCCGTGGTGCCGGCGCCGCCAGTGGCTCCGAGCACGAGGGCCTTCTTGCCGGCAACATCAACCCCCAGCTCCTCGACCAGGCACTGAAAGCCAAAGTAGTCGGTGTTGTCGCCGCGTAGGCGGCCGTCGGGCAGGCGCGTGATGGTGTTGACGTTGCCCATGCGCTCGGCGAGTGGGCTCAGCTCGTCCAGATAGTCCATGACGGCGCGCTTGTAGGGGATGGTCACGTTGGTGCCCTCCCATTCGTCGCCTTTCATAAAGGCCTCAAGATCCTCGGGCTCGCGCTCAAATCGTACGTACTCGAGCCCCGCGAGCTCCTTGTAGATGGTCGGGGTGTAGCTGTGGCCCAGCACGCGGCCCAGCACGCCGTAGGGGCGGGTTGCGGCGGTATCGGTCATCTAGAGCACCTCCGTGTAGCTGCCAAAGTAGGTGAAGCTCTCGCACACGTCATCGATGGAGTCGAGCAAGTCGTCGAGGGCCTTGCTACCAAAGGGGCAGTCCAGGTCAAAGTAGAACATAAACTCAAAGTCATGCCCGGGGATGGGACGGCTCTCGAGCTTGATGAGGTTGATATTGAGCGCGTAGAAACGCTCGAGTACGCGATAGAGCGCGCCCGGCTCGTTGGCCGTGGTAATCATAAGCGAGGTGCGGTTGGCACCGGGGTAGACGCGTGGCTCGCGGCTGATGACGACAAAGCGCGTGTAGTTGTTGTCCGAGTCCTGGATGTTGGGCTCCAGCACCTCCAGACCGTAGAGTGCGGCGCAGCTGCGCGATGCGATGGCGGCAACATCGGTGCGCTCGGAGCTGGCGACCATCTCGGCCGACATGGCGGTGTTGGGGTACTTGGTGGCGTGCAGGCCGTGCGCCTTGATAAAGCTAGCGCACTGCGCGATGGCCTGACCGTGGCTGTAGACCTCGCGTATGCCCGCGAGCTTGGTGCCGGGCTTGACGAGCAAGTTGTGGTCGATCTTGAGGCGCAGCGAGCGCACGATGTGGAAGTCGAACTGGGCGAGCAGGTCGTAGACGGCGTTGACTGAGCCGGCGGTGGAGTTCTCGATGGGCAGCACGCCAAACTCGCAGAAGCCGTCGCGCACGGCGCGCATAACGCCCTCGAAGGTCTCGAAAAACGCGATGTCGGGCACGTCGAAGAGTTTGCACGCGGCGATTTGACTGTAAGCGCCCTCGACGCCCTGGCAGGCGACGGTGGCCGTTTGAGGGAAGGGCGTGTCGGAGGCTGCAGCCGTGGCATGGGCCTTTTGCGACACCGTGATGCCCTTGAGCTCGTTGATGTAGCGCTGCTGCTCGGCCTTGCTCATGCTCATGAGGAGGCGGAACAGGGCGATGGTCTGTGCCTCGTAGCGTTCGGGCGCGCGGCTGGCGAGGTTGTTGAGCTTGGAGCGCTCGCGGGCGGGGTCGAAGACGGCCTTGCCCATCTCGATTTTTGATTTGGCGACTTCGGTGGCAATGTCCATGCGTTCGACAAAGCTGCTGAGAAGCGTAGTGTCGATGCCATCGATGGCCTGGCGGATGTCGGCAAGGTCCATGGAGGCCCCTTTCGTAAATCGTTGCCTGGGGTAGTTAATTTGGGACGGGGCTATTTTAGCTACCCCGGCAGCAAATCGGCCAAAACGTCGCGTTAACTGCCAGGGTAGCTAAAAAAGCCCCGTCCCAAATTAACTACCCTTGGGGTGGGCGGGTTAGCGCTGGGCTGCGTCCTCGAGGAGGGCATCCCAAATTGCGAGGGCGGCGACTGCTTCGGCTACGGGGACGGCTCGGGGGACGATGCAGGGATCATGGCGGCCGTGGACCGAGAGCTCGGCATTTTCCATAGCGTCCATGTCCACCGTTTGCTGCTCGCGGCCAATGGAGGGCGTCGGTCTTACGGCCATGCGCCACATGATGGGCGCGCCGGTCGAAATACCGCCCAGGATGCCGCCGGCGTTGTTGGACTCGACCTCGATCTCGCCGGTCTCGGCATCGATGCGATACGGATCGTTGTTCTCGCTGCCGCGCATGGCGGCCACGGCAAAGCCCATGCCAAACTCCACACCCTTCACGGCGGGAATGCCAAATGCGATTTGCGCGATGCGGTTCTCGATGCCGTCGAACATGGGGTCGCCGATGCCCACGGGAAGCCCGTAAATGCCGCACTCCACGATGCCGCCGATGCTGTCGAGTTCGTCGCGCGCGGCAAGGATCTCCTCGCGCATGCGGCCGGCTGCGGCGGTGTCAATGCACGGCAGATCGTTCGCAAGGATCGCCTTGCGGTCGGCCTCGCGATAGACCATATCGTCCATCGGCAGGTCGGAGATGCCGCCGATCTGCGCGACGTGCGCCATGACCTGAATGCCGCGGGCCTCGAGTGCCTGCAGCGCAATGCCGCCGGCGATGCATAAGGGTGCCGTTAGGCGGCCGGAAAAATGCCCGCCACCAGCGACATCGTGCATGTTGTGATACTTCACGCGCGCAGGGAAGTCCGCATGTCCGGGACGGGGCTTGCGGCGCAACTCGGAGTAATCCTTGGAGCGCGTGTTGGTGTTCTCAATGATCGCTGCGATGGGTGCGCCGGTGGTGTGCCCATCGACCACACCGGCGATGATGTGCGCGGCGTCAGCCTCTCGGCGCTTGGTTGCGGTCTCGTCACGGCCGGGGGCGCGACGGTCCAAAAAAGCCTGCAGCTGCTCCAGGTCAACAGCGATACCTGCCGGAATGCCATCGAGCGAGCAGCCGATGGCGGGGGAGTGCGACTGGCCGAAGATGCTCAGGTGCAATACGTTGCCAAAGGTCGAGGACATGCTATTCCTCCTCGAGCGTGACCTTGCCGCCCAGCAGGCGGTAGTGGTCGAAGAAATCGGGATAGGACTTGTTGACGGCCTCGGCGCCGTGGATCACAACTTCGCCAGTGGCGCGGCTCGCAGCGATGGCAGCCATCATGGCGATGCGGTGGTCGTTGTGCGAATCGACCTCGCCGCCGGTAAAAGCGTCGATGCCCTTGATGATGAGGTCGTCACCGGCAATGCGCACCTGCGCGCCCAGTGCGGTGAGCTCGCGGGTGGTAGTGGCCAGACGGTCGGATTCCTTGATGCGCAGGCGGGCGCAATCGCGGATGAACGTGCGGCCCTGCGCCAACGATGCCACGGCCGAGATAACGGGCACCAGGTCGGGGATGTCGTGTGCGCTCATCTCAAAGCCGGCGAGCTTGTCGGACTGCACGGTGGCGGCGTTGGTGGAGCGCACGATGCGGGCGCCAAAGCGTGAGAGCGCGGCAAGCACGTTGCGATCACCTTGCGCAGAGCTCAGGGACACGCCCTCGACGGTGATGGGGTCGGAGCCGATGGCGCCGGCGCACAGCCAAAAGGCCGCGTTGGACCAGTCGCCCTCGACAGCCACGTTGCCAGGAGTGCGGTACGAGCCGCTGCTCACGCGGAAGTTCGTGATCTCGGGTTGGCCGTCCTTGGCGGGGATACGCTCGACGTTGACCTCGACGCCGAAGGCCTTCATGGCCTGGATGGTCAGGTTGATATAGGGGCGGCTCTCGATAAGGCCGGTCACCTGCACGCAGGAGGGCTGGCCCAGCAGCGGGGTCGCCAGCAGCAGGCCGGAGATGTACTGCGAGCTCACGTTGCCCGGCAGGATAAAGGTGCCCGGGCGCATGCGTCCGCTCGTCTTGAGCGGAAAACCGCCCAGGCCCTGCAGGTCGCAACCGGCGGCGATGATCTCGTCCGAGAGCGGGGAGAGCGGGCGGGCGCCCAGGCGGCCCTGGCCCACGAAGGTGGCATTCGCGCCCAGCGCGCAGGCGACGGGCAACATGAAGCGGAGTGTGGAGCCGCTCTCGCCGCAGTCGAGCGTGCCACCGGCAAGGGCCTTGAGCAGGCCAAACTCAACACTCTTCATGGTGGGGTGGACCTGGAAGCCGTCCTCGACGGTCTCGATGCGAGCGCCCAGGGCCGTAAGGCAACGCACCGTGGCCTCGATGTCGGCGCAGGTGGTGTTACACGTGACGTGTGTCTCGCCGTTGGCAAGCGCAGCGCAGATGATCAGGCGGTGCGCCATCGACTTGGACGCGATGGCGGGAACGGTACCCTTAAGTGGGGACGGGGTGATGCGGGCTAGCATGCGGATGCGTCTCCCTTCTGGCCGAGGCCCTCGGCAATGAGTTCGTGGAAAGTGGAAAGCGGCGTGCGGTCGATGCTGCAGCGGCCAATGCTGTGCGGAATTACCAGGTCGATGGTGTCGCCCGCGCGTTTTTTGTCGTGCAGCGCCTCGGCAAAGACGGCATCGGCATCTAGGTCGCAGCGGGTCTTGAGGCCATGGCGGGCGCAGAGCTCCTCAATACGACCGGGCAGTGCAGTATCGCAAATGCCGTGCAGGGCCGCGGCGCGCGTGATGATGCCCATGCCGATCGACACGCAGTTACCGTGTCCAAGCTCAAAGTGCTCGCAGGCCTCGACGGCGTGTCCGGCGCTGTGTCCAAAGTTAAGCAGCTTGCGCTGGTTGGTTTCGCGCTCGTCGGCGACGACCACGGCGCGCTTGATGTCGATATTGCGGGCGATGATGAGCGCTACGCGGGCCACATCGCGGTTGAGCAGCTCCAGCGTGAGCGGGGTCTTCTCCAGCTCGGCGAAAAGCTCCGGATCGGCGATCACGGCGTGCTTGACGACCTCGCCGCAGCCGTCGGCGAACTGCTCGGGCGTGAGGGTGGCCAGGCACCCCACGTCGGCGATAACCACGCTCGGCTGCCAAAAGGCGCCGGCCAAGTTCTTGCCGGCAGCCAGGTCGATGGCAGTCTTGCCGCCCACCGACGAATCCACCATAGCGAGCAGACTCGTGGGGATCTGCACAAACTTGCAGCCTCGCATGTAGGTGGCGGCCACAAAGCCGGCAACGTCGCCCACGACGCCGCCGCCAAGCGCCACGATCACATCGGAGCGCGAAAGCTCGTGCTCGGCCACAAACTCAAGAATGGCAACATAGGTTTCGGCGCGCTTATGGGCCTCGCCGGCCTCGAAGGTGCAGATGCTTACCTCATAGCCTGACGCCTCCAGGCTCTGCTTAACGGGCATCTGGTAGAGCGGACCCACATTGGTGTCCGTTACGATGACGGCCTTGGTGCCGCCGGCGGTGGCGCGCACGAGCGGCCCCGCCTGCTCCAGCAAAAACGTGCCAACATGCACCTGGTAGGGGTGTGCAGTGTCGATATCGATGGTAATCGCCATAAGCTTCGGTCCTTTCGACCTGGCGTGATAGGTGGTCTAGTGGGAGGCCTCGTCGTCGAGTGCGCGCTTGATGCGGTCGCCCTCGGCAAGGAGATTCTCCAGATAGCGCTGGTCGCGGTCCTTGAGCGCACGGCTGTAGGCGCCGAGCGAGTCGATCAGGTGGTCGATCTCGAAGGCGAGAGCATCGGCGTCGTCGATCATGAGCTCGGACCACATCTGCGGATTGAGGTGCGCCACGCGGGTGAGGTCGCGGTAGCTGCCGGCCGAAAAGCCGTGGTGGACCTGAGCGGTCGGGCTCTTAACATAGGCGTTGGATACCACGTGCGCAAGCTGGCTCGTGAAGGCGATGACGCGGTCGTGCTCGGCTGCGCTGGTCACGCTGAACTTGCCAAAGCCCAGGGGGCGCACCATCTCGCGTACCTGGCCCAAAAGCTCCAGCTTGAGTGCGTCGTTCACCGCGGGCGGCACGAGAACGAGTGGTGCGCCCTGGAACAGGTCGGCGCGGGAGTGTGCATAGCCCGAGTACTGCGTGCCCGCCATGGGGTGCGCGCCCACAAAGTAAAAGCCGTGCTCGCGGGCAAGCTCAAAGGCGCGCTCGCACACGATGCCCTTGACGCCCACCGTGTCGATCACCACGGGGCCCATGATGGCCTCGGTGTCGGTGGCGTCGGCGAGTGCCTGGGCATGCGCCTCGAGCCACTCGATGCAGGCCTCGGGGTAGCAGGCCAGGACGATGATGTCGCATTCGCCGAGTGTCTTGTCGTTGAGCTCTCCGGCGACAGTGCCCATGCTGGCGGCCGTCATGACATCGTCATCGGGGTCCCAGGCCAGCACGCGGACGCCCGCCTGCGCATAGCCGCGGGCAAAACTGCCGCCGATGAGGCCAAGGCCGACGATGCCCGTGCATTTGGGACCGCCCTGGTTAACGCGCGCGTTTCTCACCGTACCCATGGGCTACTCCATGGTCTCTTGGCAGACGACCTCGCGGATGGCTCGGATGCGGCGCATGGTGTCGTCGAACTGGTCGGGGGTGAGGGCCTGAGCGCCGTCGGACCAGGCACGGCTCGGCTCGTCGTGGACCTCGATCTCCAGACCGTTGGCACCGCAGGCGGTCGCCGCGAGCGCCATGGGCTCAACGTAGCGGGTGTAGCCGGTGGCGTGGCTGGGGTCGGCGACGACGGGCAGGTGCGACAGGTGGTGCAGCACCGGCACGGCGTTGAGGTCGAAGGTGTTGCGGGTGCGGGTCTCGAAGGTGCGGATGCCGCGCTCGCACAGGATGACGTTGTCATTGCCCTCGCTCATGATGTACTCGGCTGCCATAAGCAGCTCATCGATCGTGCCGGACATGCCGCGCTTAAGCAAGATCGGAGTCTGGGTCTTGCCGACCTCCTTGAGCAGGGGGAAGTTCTGGGCGTTGCGGGCGCCGATCTGCATGACGTCAATCTTCTTGTCCAAGAAGACCTGCACGTCGCGTGGGTCCATGATCTCGGTGACGATCGGCATGTCGAGCTCGGCAGACGCCTCGCACAGCAGGTCGAGGCCGGCAGGGCCCATGCCCTGGTAGGCGTAGGGGGAGGTGCGGGGCTTGTAGGCGCCACCGCGCAGCATCGTGGCACCGGCGGCCTTCACGCGGCGTGCGATGCGGATGAGGTTCTCGCCCTCGACGGAGCAGGGACCGGCGATGACCTGGAACTGGTCGCCGCCGATCTTGACGCCGTGGCCGCAGTCGATGACGGAGTCCTCGGGGTGGAACTTGCGGTTGGCGCGCTTAAAAGGCTCGGAGACGCGCTGCACGCGCTCGACGACATCCATGGACTCGAGCAGGAACGGGTCGATCTTGGTCGTATCGCCCACCAGGCCGATGATCGTCTCGTTCTCGCCGCGCGAGACATCGGTCTTCAGACCCTTTTTCTCAATCCAGCTGACGATATGGCTTACGGCCTCGTCGCTGGCGCTCTGCTTTAAAATTGCAATCATGGTGTGCCTCTCACCTCGATGGATAACTTTTGCAAAAACGGCCCGCATCGCGAGCCGTGTATATATGGTGCATGAGAGTTTATACTATCTGACTCGCTTTTGCCTTCTAAAGTGGGCCGTTGCGGCTCGTCTTCCTCGGAATTGCAAAGCTTTTTCTTTTATTTTGATAGCCCGTGGTGCACTTGGGTATAATGCCAACCGTTGGCCCTATTAGCTCAGGGGATTAGAGCGTCTGCCTCCGGAGCAGAAGGCCGTTGGTTCGAATCCAACATGGGGCACCATCGAACGTAAGACCGTCCGAACCTCGCATGGTCCGGGCGGTTTTCTTATACCGACGCGACGTGATGGGACGTGGTATGGCAGCAACGGATATCGAGCGCGGACTCTCGACCGCCGAGGTCGAGGAGCGTATCGCCGCCGGTAAAATCAACCGCAACATGGAACTCAAGACCAAGTCGGTCAAAGAGCTCATCATCGAGAACCTCTGCACGCTGTTCAATTTGATCAACGTGATCTTGGCTTTCCTGGTCATTTTGACCGGTTCGTTTAAGAATCTGACGTTCCTGTTCGTGGTGTTCCTCAATACCGCTATTGGCGTCATTCAGTCCATGCGTTCCAAGAAGATGGTCGATAAGCTCACGCTGCTGACCTCCAAGAAGGCCATCGCGGTGCGCGATGGCGCCGAGGTGGAGCTCGACCTGGACCAGATCGTGCTCGACGACATCATCCGCCTGGGGCGCGGCGACCAGATTCCCGCTGACGCCGTGGTGGTTTCGGGCGAGGCGCTCGTGAACGAGAGCCTGCTGACGGGCGAGAGCGACCTTATTAAGAAACAGCCCGGTTCCGAGCTCATGAGCGGCAGCTTTATCGACTCGGGCCTGCTGCGCGCCCGCGTGATCCATGTCGGCGCCGACAACTACGTGGCCAAAATTAATAACGAGGCCAAGTACGTCAAAAAGGTCAATTCCGAGATCATGAACGCGCTTAACGCCATCGTGCGCTTTGCGAGCATCATCATGATTCCGCTTGGCCTGGCTCTGTTCGCCTCGAGTGTAAGTGGGCTGTGGGATGCCGCGGGAACCCCGGGCGATAGCGCGCTTTCGTGGTGCTTCTCCGAGCTGTTGGCTGGTCATGTGCCTTCGTCGGCGCTGCTGTCCACGGTGGGCGCCCTGCTGGGCATGATCCCGCAAGGCCTGGTGCTGCTGACCTCGTCGGTGCTCGCCATCGCCACGGTGCGCCTGGCCCGCCGCAAGGTGCTGGCGCAGCAGCTCTACTGCATCGAGACGCTCGCGCGCGTCGACGTGCTGTGCCTGGACAAGACGGGCACCATCACGTCGGGCCGTATGGAGGTCGAGGGCACCTACCCGCTGCCTGTTGAGGGTGTTGGCTTTGGCGTGGACTCGGAGGAGGCGGCTGTTCCCGTCGATACCACGGTGCTCGATTTTGCGCTGGCTAACGTGGCGCGTGCGACCTCGGCCGATGCCAACGAGACCTGCCAGGCACTGCTCAACTATTACGCCGATCGCCCGGTCGAGGTGTCTGAGCCGCTGTCGGTCATTCCGTTCTCGTCCTCCAAAAAGTGGAGTGGTGCCTCGTTTGCGCAGGGCTCCTATGTGATGGGTGCGGCGCAGTTTGTGCTCTCTGATCGTGCGTTTGCCCAGGTCGAGAACCGTGTCGCCGAGCTTGCCGATACCTGCCGCGTGCTCGTGGTGGCGCGCGTGGACGGCTTTACGCCCGATGGCGATATGGTGGGCGAGGCCGAGCCCGTGGGCTTTGTGACCATCCGCGACGAGATTCGCACCTCGGCGGCCGAGACCATCGGCTACTTTAACGAGCAGGGCGTGACCCTCAACGTGATCAGTGGTGACGACCCGCGTACGGTGTCGTCGATCGCGCGCGTGGTGGGCGTGCCGGGGGCGGACGCTTATGTGGACGCCACGACGCTCGATACGCCGGCCAAGCTCGATGCCGCAGTGGACCGCTACCATGTCTTTGGTCGTGTGACCCCGCAGCAGAAGCGCGAGCTCGTGCAGGCGCTCAAGCGCCGCGAGCACACCGTGGCCATGACGGGCGACGGCGTCAACGACGTGCTGGCGCTCAAGGAGGCCGACTGCTCCGTCGCCATGGCGGCTGGCTCCGATGCCGCGCGCAACGTGGCCGAGATCGTACTCGTCGACAACGATTTTGCCTCGATGCCCGCCGTGGTGGCCGAGGGCCGTCGCTCCATCAACAACCTGCAGCGTTCGGCCTCGCTGTTCCTGACTAAGACGCTGTTCTCGATGGGCCTGGCGGCGCTGTGTATCGCGCTGCCGCCGTACCCCTTCGAGCCCATCCAGATGACGCTCATTAACTTCTTCTGCATCGGCGCGCCGGGCTTTGTGTTGGGCCTGGAGCCCAACAATGCTCGTGTGAAGGGTGCGTTTTTGAGCAACGTACTCAAGCGTGCACTGCCGGCGTCGATTGCGGTCATTTTGGCTGCGGCGCTCGATATCTTTGTGGCGCGCGTGTTTGGCTTTAGCCAGCTCACGCTGTCTACGATGTGCCTGCTTACGTCGTGCGCGGCGAGCGTCAGCCTAATCTGGCGCATCTCGCAGCCTCTCACGCCCTTACGTGTGGTGCTCTTTGTGTTTGTAGTCGCCGGCATCCTGGTGGGCGTTATCGGATTCCCGGAGCTGCTGTCTATTGCCAACCTGTCGATGGGCCAGATGGTTATCTTGGCTGTTATCGTGGTCTTTACCTGCTCGGTGTTCTTTAAGCTCGCCACGATGATGGATTCGCTCAAGCCGCGTCGTCGTCATGCCGCAACTGGTTTTGGCCGCGGTGTGCGCGTCCGCCTGGGTCGCGGTGGCGGCAAGGTGAGCTCGACGGGCTCGACGGCCGAACGTTTTGCCAAGCGCGTCGCAGCCGACATGGCGCAGCGCCGCGAAGATCGCACCGCTCGCGAGGCCGAGGCCCGCGCACTCGAGGGCGTGGCCCAGGCCCAGCCCAAGAAAAGGAAGCCCACGGGCGCCAAGCGCTCCCGCGTAACCAAGTCCGCCCAAGGCATCAAAGTCTCGATGCCCAAGAAAAAGAAGTTGTAACCGCACCTTACAGGGTAGCTAATTTGGGACGGGGCTTTTTTAGCTACCCCGGCTGATGGCCCCCAGGCTGATGGCGCGATCGATTTGGCCAATTGGCGGCTAGGGCAGCTAAAAAAGCCCCGTCCCAAATTAGCTACCCTCCGATGTTGAATTGGTGCCTTGCTCCTGTGGGGCCGTGGCGATGTTATGCTCTAACCTCGATTGTTTGAATTGCTTCGAAAAGAGGATGCCGTGATCTGCCCGCATTGCCTTAAGACTATCGAGGACGGCGCCTCGTTCTGCCCCTACTGCAACGCCTATGTGGGTCCGGGCGATGGTCCCGAGCACACCGAGTTTGTGTTCTGCGAGGGCTGCGGTGCCCGTCTTTCTCCGCATGATCGTACGTGCCCCAAATGCGGACGCCCCGCTCCGGGTATCCTCTCCGAGGACGCGGCCGCATCCGACCTGGCAGCGGGCCGCACGGCGGGCTTTCCGCGCCTAACGCAAGAGCAGATCGATACCGAGGTGCCGCATGCGCCAGCCTCTGCCGCTGCGGTGCTTTCGGACGCCGCCGACCCCAATGAGACCTGCGTGCTGCCGGCTTTCGATAAGGATTTCGGTATCCCCAAGGTCGTTATTCCCACGCCGGTTTCCCTGCACGACGATCCTCAAAAACCCAAGCGTAAGGTGCATCCCGACGAGGACGCTTATCACAAGCACAAGCGTCATATTCCCAAGCCGCTTATCGTCATCGCGGTTCTTGCCGTCGTGTGCGGTGGGGCCTATTGGTTCGTGACGGCCGATCCCATGGGTGTTATGCCTGGCTTCTATGACCAGTTTGGCCAGGCCGCGCAGACGACCTTCCCTACGCGCCAAAAGGGCGAGGCGACTGAGGACGATACCAAGCAGGACGATTCTGCCGAGGTGGTCCAGGAAGAAACCGTGCTGACCGACGATCAGCTCTATACCAGGCTCGACGGCCTGTATCAGACCATCGTGTCCTACGGTGACGAGGATCAGATCGGCGAGGTCATCGATTCCTTCAACAACGGCTATCTCCGAACGCCGCTGTCCACCCGTCAGGAGCTGTCGCAGAGTGCCTACGCCCTGCGCGACCAGATCAAAAAGACGCAAGATGAGGTCAACAACCTGAAAGTACAGGACGATACGGTCTATGCGGACGACATCGCCCACCTAAAGCAGCTTGCCGAGTGGATGTACGAGCGTGTCGACGTGATCTGCCAGAGCTGGGACATTTCGCTGGCCATTCCCGATGGCGAGTCGATGAGCTCCCACCAAAGCGAGATCCTGGCGCCCATCGCGCAGGGCGGCAACAGCGCGCTGAACCAGTACGACGCCAACGTGGGCTCCTGGAAGCCGCAGCAGCGTTCCTAAAATTAGTTCGCCATAGTCGGCATAACCTACGTGCGCAATTGATGTAAGCCCGTGCTTATTGCTACAATTCGTACAAATATGCTTTAAACGCACGAGGAAGGAACCACATGTTTGGTTTTAAGAAAGAGCTCTACACGCCCGAGTATCAGCTTGCCGGCGACGAGTGCGCCGTAATCGAGACGTCGAAGGGTACCATCAAGGTCAAGTTTGACGGCGAGGGCGCTCCCATTCATGTCGCGAACTTCTGCGAGCTTTCCACGATGGGCTTCTATGATGGCCTTAAGTTCCATCGCTATGTGCCCGGTTTTGTCATCCAGGGCGGCGACCCCAATACCCGTGACATGTCCGGCGCCGACGTCGCTGCCGGTCTTGAGGGCCCCGACGGCATGCCCGGTACCGGTGGCCCCGGCTACCGCATCAAGGGCGAGTTTGCCACCAATCCGCGCAACAGCCATGTCGATGGCGCCCTTGCCATGGCACGCTCCATGGACCCCGATTCCGCGGGTTCGCAGTTCTACTTCTGCCTGGGTGCCCAGCATAACCTCGATTCCGGTTACACCGTTTTTGGTACCACGGTCGAGGGTCTCGACGTGATTTCGCAGCTGCGTGCCGGCGACGAGATCGTCCATGTCGAGATCGTTCACGAGTAAAGGGGACTTCCTTGAATAGCCAGCTGATCCAACAGGGCCGCGCCGCTTACCGCGCGGGTGATTTTTCCGCTGCAGCCCAGATGCTTGGGGCGGCAAAGACTCCCGATGAGATTATGGGCGAGGCCGATCACCTTCGTGGCAACGCCTTGATGCACCTGGGCATGTATGCCGAGGCCGCCGAGGCCTATGCCGCCGCCCTCAACGACGGCACCTACGGCAAGCGCGGCGCGCTGCTCACCAACCGCGGCAAGGCGCTCGCCGCCGTGGGCGACTACACGACGGCCGCTCAGGCGTTCTCTGCTGCTACGCAGGATGCTTCCTATGCCACGCCGTTCAAGGCCTATCTGGGCCTGGGCAATGCGCTGTTCCAGTCGGGCGACTATGCCAACGCAGGAACCGCCTTCCGTCAGGCTGCTATCGACGGCGCCAATCCGGCTCCTGCCGCCGCACTCGGCGAGCTCGGTCGTTGCTTCATTAAGCTCGGCCGTCCGGCGGATGCCGTGGAGACCTACCGCACGGCTATCGACTTTGCCGGCCCCCGCGACGACACGCGTGCGCTCAACGCCGGCATGGGTCAGGCGCTTTCTGCCGCCGGCCGTCCCTCCGACGCACTCGACGCCTTTAACGCCGCTACTGCCGATGGCATCTACCAGCTCACCTCCGAGCAGGCCGACGAGCTTGCCCGCGTGCACGATTCGCTTGCCGCGCTGTCTGCCCAGACGGCTATGGCCACGGCTCCGGCGCCCGCGATGGGCGCTCCTGCCGTCGATCCGCTCGATCCTACGGGCGCGACCGGTCAGTTTATGCCCGATCCCTCGGACACCGGCTTCTTTACGCTGTCCGAGTCCGAGATGGTCCAGCAGGACCGTCAGGATCGTAAGCAGGCCAAGGTTCGTCGCCGCCATCGCCACACGGGTCTCAAAGTCTTCATCGTGCTGCTTCTGCTCATTTTGATCGCCGCGGGCGGTCTGGGCTTTGCCTACACGCGCGGCTTTGGCTTCCCGTCTCAGGAGTCGGTCGTTACCGATCTGTTCCAGGCTGCCGGCGACGGTGACACCGCAAAGGCCGAGTCCTGCCTGGCCTCGAGCCTGTCCGAGGACGCCAAGTCGATGATCATCTCCTCGATTCCGCAGGGTGCCACCGTGTCCGTCGAGGGCATGGATCAGTCCATGACCGAGACGACCGCCAAGGTGAAGGCATCGCTGTCCAAGGGAGGCGAGCAGGAGTACACCGTTAAATTCGTGCGCTCCGACAACCATATCGGCTGGGCCGTTTCCTCGCTCGATATGGATTTCTCGGCTGCTGACAACCAGTAGTGACCTTATGGGATTTAGCTTTGCCCGGCGCTTCACCGCAAGTGAGGTGCCGGGCTTGCGCTAGTATGATGAGCTAGTAGTTTTCCAGCAATCATCCAACACATCAGGAGTTGCGTTGTTTTCTTTGATGGATATGTTCTTCGGTAGCTATGCGGGCGATCTTGCCATCGACCTCGGCACCGCCAATACGCTTGTCTCCGTGCGCGGCAAGGGCATCGTCATTCGCGAGCCGTCTGTTGTCGCCATCGACAAGAACGACGAGCGCATCCTGGCGGTCGGTATCGAGGCAAAGCGCATGCTCGGCCGTACGCCCGGCAACATCGTGGCCGTTCGTCCCCTGAAGGACGGCGTCATCGCCGACTTCGACGTTACCGAGGCCATGCTTCGCTACTTTATCGACAAGGCGTCCGAGAAGCGCTATCCGTGGACTCCGCGTCCGCGTGTTGTCGTCTGCGTTCCCTCCGGCGTCACGTCGGTCGAGAAGCGCGCTGTCTTTGAGGCCACGATCCAGGCCGGTGCCCGCCAGGCCTATCTGATCGAAGAGCCTATGGCTGCCGCCATCGGCGCCGACCTGCCCGTCGAGGAGCCCACCGGCTCCATGGTTATCGACATCGGTGGCGGTACTACCGAGGTTGCCGTTATCGCTATGGGCGGCATCGTCGTTTCGCAGTCCATCCGTATTGCCGGCGACGAGTTCGACCAGGCTATCCTCACGCACGTTCGCGATGCCTACAACCTGGCCATCGGCGAGCGTACGGCAGAGGACATCAAGATCAAGGTCGGCTCCGCCGTGCCGCTCAAGGACGAGCTCGACGTCGAGGTCAACGGCCGCGACGTGATCACCGGTCTGCCCAAGACCGTGCGCATCGAGAGCGAGGAGATTCGTCGCGCACTCAACAAGCCGCTCGACGAGATGGCCAAGGCCGTCAAGGACGCACTCGACGCTACGCCTCCCGATCTTGCCTCGGACCTTATGTACTACGGCATTTTGCTGACCGGTGGCGGCGCGCTGCTGCGCGGTCTCGACGTGCGCCTGCGCGATGAGACCGGCGTTTCGGTCAACGTTAGCCCCACGGCGCTCGATAACGTCGTTAATGGCTGTGCCCGCGTGCTCGAGGCCAATGCGTTTGATGGCGGCTTCGTCCAGACCAATGCTTAATTTCCAAAAGGTGGATTCCATTTGGCACGATCTTCGGGTTTCTCCACAAATCTGAATACCAAGCGACAATCAACGGGTATGCGCCCGTTGATTGTTTTCAGCCTGATTTCGGTGTTGCTGCTCACGTTTTACATCCGCGAGGGCGAGGCAGGGCCGATTCATGCCGTGCGTTCGGGCGTGACGACGATTACCTCGCCGATACGCTTTGTGGGCTCGGCTGTGGCGGCTCCCTTCAATGCGATCGGCAACGTGTTCTCTAACCTTACGGCGTCGCAGGACACGCTTGACGAGCTTAAGAAGCAAAATGAGGAGCTGACCTCTAAGGTCGCCGAGCTCTCCGAGGCCCAAAAGACTGCTGAGCGTCTGGAGGGGCTGGTCGGCCTGCAGTCGACCTACAACCTCAAATCGACCGCAGCTCGTATCGTTGGTGCCTCGGGCGATGCCTGGACTTCGACCGTAACCATCGACAAGGGTTCTGCCGACGGGCTTTCAATCAACATGCCTGTGACGAGTTCGGCCGGTGTTATCGGACAGATCATCGAAGTCTCGGCCAAGACGTCCACCGTGCGCCTGATTGGCGACGAGAACTCGGGCGTGTCCGCCATGGTGCAGGACACGCGCGCCCAGGGCATGCTGCAGGGTCAGGCTGACGGCACGCTGCGTCTTGAGTACGTGAGCGTCGACTCCGACGTTAAAGTTGGCGACATCATCGTTACTTCTGGCATCGGTGGTGTGTTCCCCAAGGGTCTTCCGCTCGGCACCGTCTCGACGGTTGAGAAATCGGCAAACGACGTTTACTACACCATTGTGGTGCGCGCTCAGACCACGGCCGAGAACAATGAGGAAGTGCTGGTCATTACCTCGCTGACCGACGAACAGTCGGCCTCAGATGAGGATGTGAGCACGGCCAACAGCACGCCGCAGGGAACGTCGCGCGATGCTGCGACCAAGACGAAGGACGAGAGCTCGGATGACAGTTCCGACACGTCCGAGACGACCGATTCCGGCTCGAGCGAATAGGGGGCATGTCCATGGATCTACACGAGCAGGGGATGAGCTCCCGCACGTTTGTAATCGCCGCCATCGTGTGCGTGCTGCTGCAGGCAGGCCTCGCACCGCAGATCTCCATTGCGGGCGGTCGCGTCAACTTTATGATTATTCTTGTGTGCCTGAGTGTGTTCTCGGGCGACCCGACCCGTGCCGTCGCGTGCGGTTTTTGCAGCGGCTTGTTCTATGACCTGTCCGCTGCCGTGCCGGTGGGCGTTATGTCGCTCCTGCTGACCGTGGGTTCTTTTGCCCTGGTGCACAGCGCCGCCGGTCAGACGGGCGGTACCCCGAGTGCGCGCGGCATCACGGTGGGCACCTTCGCGCTCGTCATTAATGTGATTTACAGCATCATCTTGCTGTTTATGGGTTTGGAGACGAGCTTTGTCGTGGCGATTTTCGGCCATGCGCTGCCGTCTTCGATCCTAACGGGTCTGGTTGCCATTCCATTTTTGATGTCCGGCGTCGTGCCGCAGTCCGGCTATGGATTCTCCGCACGTGGCGGACGCCAGACGGGTATGCGCTTTAAGCCCAAGACCCGCAAGCTCAAATAGGGGAGGCCCGTAGATGTCTTCCCAGATGACGGTTATTATCGCCGGTATCGTGCTGGTCGTGGCCATCGTGGTCGCGCTGGTCATCATGCGTCGGGGCGATTCCCGTTTTACCTACGATACGCAGCATGGAACGGCCCCGCGCGCCACCGAGGGCGAGGGCAATACCGCGGCGACCGCCTTTAAGGGCCGCTTTTCCATCCTCACCGCGGGTGTGGGCGCGATGTTTGCGGCGCTTGCCGTCAAGCTGTGGGGCATGCAGATGGTCTCGTCGGACTATTACGAGAAGCAGGCTAATAGCAATCAGACTCGCACCGTTACCACACCCGCTGTGCGCGGCCGCATCCTCGACCGTAATGGCGTGGCGCTTGTCCAGAACCGTCCCTCACTTGCTGTCGTGGCCTACCGCGATCTTGCCGAGGATGAGGTTCTGGTTCGCCATCTTGCCAACGTGCTCGGTATGCCCTACGTGGCGGTTCTGCGCAATATCCAGGACAATTCCGAGGGCGCCCAGAGCCTGCATACCATCGCGACGGACGTCCGTCGCTCCACGGTCGCCTATATTCAGGAGCACGCCGGCGAGTTCCCGGGCGTCAAGATTGCCGAGCGTACCGAGCGCCAGTACCCGTACGGCGAGACGGCCTGTCACATTTTGGGCTATACCGGCACCATTACCTCCGAGCAGCTCGAGGCCCAGAATAAGAAGACCTCTGGCGATGATGATGCTTCTGCTGGCCGGATTACGTACCAGTCGGGCGATATCGTGGGCCAAGCGGGCGTTGAGAGCTACTACGAAAACCTGCTACAGGGTATTCGTGGCGAGCAGACCGTCAAGGTCGATGCCTCGGGCAATGTGACCGGTCAGGCCGGCGCCGTGCCCGCGAAGGCCGGCTCCGACATTAAGCTCACGCTCGACCTTAAGATCCAACAGGCCTGTGAGACGGCGCTGGCGAGCGCTATCGAGCTTGCCAAGACCACTGGCTACAGCAATGCCGGCAACGGCGCCGTGGTGTGTCTCGATCCCAACAATGGCGAGATCCTGGGCATGGCCAGCGAGCCCAAGTTCGATCCCTCCGTCTTTATCGGCGGCGTCTCAAATGACGTGTGGACCGAGCTCAATGATGACGAGGGTTCACACCCGCTGCTCAACCGCGCCATTAGCGGACAGTACATGTCGGCCTCGACCATCAAGCCACTCTCGGCACTGGCCGGTCTTGAGTTTGGAACCTACACCTCAACGCAGACAACCAACTGCACGGGCTATTGGACGGGCCTGGGCAAGGCTTGGGGCAAGCGCTGCTGGCTGCATTCCGGCCACGGCACCATGACGCTGCAGTCGGGTATCGCCAACTCGTGCGACCCCGTCTTCTACGACATGGGCAAGGCGTTCTTCTATGACGAGCAACATCCCGAGGGCCTGCAGGAGGTCTTTCGTCGCTGGGGCCTAGGCAAGACCTGCGGTATCGATCTGCCGAGTGAGGGCGCGGGCCGCATTCCCGATGCCGAGTGGAAAGAGTCGTACTTCACCGATGCCTCTGCCGAGGATCGTAAGTGGAATGCCGGCGATATGACCAACATTGCCATCGGCCAGGGCGACATCCTGGTGACGCCCCTGCAGATGGCGTGCGCCTATATGGGTCTTGCCAATGGCGGCAAACAGTACGTGCCTCACGTGTTTTTGTCTGCCGTGTCGCGCGATGGCGACGGCGATGCCTATAAGTACAACGGAAAGGGCAAGAAGAAGCGCCTAGAGGCCAAGATCAACAGCGATTCGGATTTGACTCTTGTTCGCAACGGCATGCACGACGTGATTTATACGGCATCGACGTCCCTGGCGGCTCACTTTGGCACCCTGACGCCGCAGGTATACGGCAAGTCGGGCACGGGCGAGAAAAGCGGCGAGGACGAATACGCGTGGTTCTGCGCCTATGCACCGGCCGATGATCCCAAGTATGTCATCGCTACTGTCCTGGAGCAGGGCGGCGGTGGCTCAGATACCGCAATGCATGTCGTGCGCGACGTGCTCGGCGTGATTTATGACGAGCCCGATACCTCTTCGGCCTCGGGCGATTCTTCGGTTCGATAGGAGGTTGCGATGGATTTTTCTCCGGCGGATCTGTTCCGTTCAACCAAGACCGGCTCTCGCAGCAGCCTGGACCGCGTCAACAAGCAACTTTCGGCCTCGCGCGGCACGTTTCGCCAAAAGGTGCATATCGGTGTTCTCGTGGCTACAGTGGCGCTCGTCGCCTACGGTGCCATCATTATCTGGTCGGCTTCGCAGTTTAAGGCCGATGCCTCGTTCTCACGCCATCTGCTGGGAATTGGCATCGGTGCGGTGCTGGCGGTGCTGGTCTGGCGTACCGACCTGCGCGGTATATCCAATTTCTCGACGGCGTTGCTCGTCATCGACCTGATCGTGATCTTCTCGCCCAAGATTCCGGGTCTGTCCTATACGGGCGGTCTGGGCATGACGGGCTGGATCAAGATTCCCGGTATCGGCTTGACATTCCAGCCGGTTGAGCTTGCCAAGCTCATCACCATCTTCTTTATTGCTACGCTTGGCTCGCAGTATAATGGTCGCATCGATACCGCTCGCGACTACGTCAAGCTCTGCGGCATGCTGTCCATTCCGTTTTTGGCCGTCGTTGCCATGGGCGACCTGGGCTCGGGCCTGGTCGTGCTGGTTTCGGGCGCCATCGTCATCTGTATGAGCGGTGCGCGCCGCGAATGGGTGCTGTCGACCCTGGCCCTGCTCGTGGGCCTGGTGGCCCTCGTCCTGGCGCTCGATTCGGTCTTTGATTCGCTGCTCGGCCACGATGTGCTCATCAAGCAGTATCAGATGAACCGTCTGACGGTCTTTATCGACCCCGATAATGCCGATTCGGACGATGCCTACAACCTGCAGCAGTCGCTTATCGCCGTTGGCTCTGGCGGCTTCTTTGGTAAGGGCTTGGGCCATGCGACGCAGTCGGCCGGCGGCTTTCTGCCTGAGTTCCACACTGACTTCGTCTTCGCCTTCCTGTCCGAGACCTTTGGCTTTTGCGGTTCCTTTTTGCTCCTGTGCCTCTACGTGCTGTTGATCTTTTCGACGATTCGCGTCGCCTTTAAGTGTGAGTCTCTGTTTTTGCGTCTTTCGTGTGTGGGCATCGTTGGCATGTGGGCGTTCCAGACCTTCGAAAATATCGGCATGTGCATCGGCATGATGCCGATTACCGGTATTCCGCTACCGTTTATTAGCTTTGGTTCGTCTTCGATGATGATTCAGCTGCTGACGGTGGGTATCGTACAATCCATATGGCGGCATCGTTCGGGCGCCGCGTAACCGCTGGAGGGGTTTGCTATGAAAATTCCCGTAGATAAGCTGACCCGCGCTTTTAAGATGGGCGCGTCCGTTAAGAAGGACTCCGATACGCCGGTGCGCGTCTCGGTCTATCTGGATTCGTCCGCCTCGCGCTTTCTGGCCGAGACGGTGCGTGACGCCTTTGTGCCGCAGACGACCTCGGGCATTGTGCGCGTCGAGCGTCTGGGGGAGGAGCGAATTGCTCCAAAGACCGATACCGATGTGGTGCTGGTGCTCTCGTGTGGTTCTGACCGCTTGGAGAGTGCTGTGCAGGAGCTCGTGATCGCCGGCGCGCCCGTATGCGTGCTTGCCGAGTCTGCTGTGGAGGTGCCGTTTATCGAGGAGTCCACGCCCATGCTCGGCGTGGTAGCGGCAACCGATAAGACGTATCTGCTCGAGACGCTTGCCCGCTGGATTCTCGATCGCACCGACAAGGAAACGGCTTTTGCGGCGAATTTTGCCTTCATGCGCATCGCGGCGGCCAATCGTATTATCACCTCGTGCGCGCTCACCAATATGGCGACCGGTGCGTTGGTGTTTTTGCCGGGCGCCGATTATCCCGTTATGGCGCTGGCGCAGGTGGGTATGCTCTTTGAGCTCGCTGCCGTCTTTGGACGCGGCATTAAGCCTGAGCGCGGCTACGAGGTCGCGGGCGTGCTTGCCGGCGGTCTTGTAATCCGCGCGGTCACCCGTGCGCTCGTCAAGCAGACGCCGCATATCGGGTTTGCCGTCAAGGCGCTCACTGCTGCCGCGGGCACCTATGGCATGGGCCGTGCGCTCGTTTCGCTCTACGAGCGCGATGTCGACTACAGCCGTGCCAACGAGGTAGTCACTGCCACGTTCTCCCGCGTTCGCGATCTGGTGACCACGGTCGCGGGCGCTACCCGTCCTATGGCGTCCTACCAGGACGCATCCGATCTCGCTGCTTAGGGGTTTTCCGTTGCGCGTTGCATACCAAGATTGTTTTCATTTAATTGAGCCGCTGCTCGCCAAGGTCGAGAAACCGAGCCGCTATATCGATCACGAGTGGGGCACGCTTTCCAAGGCCGATGCCGATTACCGTTGTTGCCTGATCTATCCGGACGTATACGAGGTCGGTCTGCCCAACCAAGGTATCGCCATCCTCTACAACATTCTTAACCAGGCCGAGGGCATCTCCTGCGAGCGCGGCTATGTGCCGTGGCCCGATATGGGTGACGCCATGCGCGAGGCGGGTATTCCGCTGCTGTCGCTCGAAGGTGCCGCCCCCGTCGCTTCGTTTGATATCGTCGGCCTGCATGTGCCGCACGAGATGGCGGTGACGAACTTCCTCGAGGCTCTCGACCTCGCTGGCATTCCGCTGTTGGCGGCCGACCGCACCGAGGACGACCCCATTGTCATCGCCGGTGGTCCTTCGGTGTACAACCCCGAGCCGTACGCGGCCTTCTTCGATGCTATCCTCATTGGCGAGGGCGAGGAATCGCTGCTCGAGACCTGCCAGCTGCATCGACGTCTGCGTGACGAAGGGGTCCCGCGCGCGCAGATTGTTGAGCAGCTTGCATCCATTGCCGGCAACTACGTGCCGTCGCTCTATGAGGTCCGTCACGACGAGCCCTGCTCGCCGCATGGCTACACCGTGCCGCGTGAGGGAAAGGATGCGCCGACTGTGGTCTACAAGCGCGTCGTCGAGGACTTTGGTGCCACCAATCCGCTGTCGCAGTCGTGCGTACCCTATGCGCAGCTGGTCCACGACCGCCTGTCTATCGAGATCCTGCGCGGCTGCGCCCGCGGGTGTCGTTTTTGCCAGGCAGGCATGACGTATCGCCCGGTGCGCGAGCGCTCGGCCGACCAGATCGTCTCGTCGGTGATTCAGGGTCTGGAAAAGACCGGCTATGACGAGGTGTCGCTGACCTCGCTCTCCACGACTGACCACTCCTGCATTCGCGACGTGCTCGGCAGGCTCAACCGTCGCCTGGAGGATACGGGTATTCGCGTGTCCATTCCGTCGCAGCGCCTGGATTCGTTTGGCGTGGATATGGCCGAGTCGGTCGCCGGCGAAAAGAAGGGCGGCCTGACGTTCGCGCCCGAGGCCGGCAGTCAGCGCATGCGCGACATCATTAACAAGAACGTGACCGAGGAGGACCTGGACCGTGCGGCCAAGGCGGCCTTCGAGGCCGGCTGGAACCGCATGAAGCTCTACTTTATGATGGGCCTTCCCGGCGAGCGCGACGAGGACATCGTGGCCATCGCCAATCTGGCCGATCACGTGCTGGAACTCGGTCGTTCCGTGGTGCCCAAGGCTCGTCGCGGCTCGATTTCGGTGTCCATCTCGGTTTCGGTCTTTATCCCCAAGGCTGCCACGCCGTTCCAGTGGTGCCCGCAGCTCGATTACGACGACGTCAAGCGTCGCCAGAAGCTGCTTATCACGAGCGTTCGCAACCGTGCCGTCCGCGTGCATTACCACGATGCTGAGACCTCGCTCATCGAGGCCGCGCTGTCCCGCGCCGGTCGTGACATGACGCCCGTCATCATCGATGCTTGGCGCGCGGGCTCTCGCTTTGACGCCTGGGTGGAGCATTTCTCGCTCGATAACTGGAAGGAGGCTGCTGCCAAAAACGGCATCGACCTCAATGAGCTCGTGCACCTGCCCTACGAGTTGGACTGGCGCCTGCCGTGGGAGCATGTGAGCCCCGGTTGCACGCGCGGCTTCCTCGAGCGCGAGTACCGTCGCTCGCTCGAGGGTGTCACGACTCCCGACTGCACCCGCACGTCGTGCACCGGCTGCGGAATCTGCCCCACGCTCCACGCCAAGAATGTATTGATGGGTGATCGCGCATGAGTGAGCGCCTGACCGACAACCCCACGCTCTTTAGGCTTCGTGTTCGCTATGGCAAGCGCGATCGCCTTAAGTACCTGGGCCATCTCGAAGTAATCCATACCATTGAGCGCATCGTGCGCCGTGCGGGACTTCCCTATGCCGTCACGCAGGGCTTCTCTCCGCACATGCGCGTGGGCTTCTCTTCGGCGCTACCGGTGGGTACGTCGTCGACCTGCGAGTGGTATGACCTGTTTATGACCGAGTTCGTGGCGCTCGACGAGGCGTTTGGGCGCCTGGCTGCGGCGTCTCCGGCCGATCTGGCGCCCATTGAGGCGGTGTACATCGACGTGCGCACGCCGGCGTTGACGGCGCAGCTCACGCGCCTGTCGTATCGCATTGACCTGCACTTGGATCCCGAGGCGCCCGTAAGCGCCGACGAGGTGCGTCGCGCGATCGACGCACTGCGCGCGGACCATGGCATCGACTACGCGCGCGGCAAAAAAAGCAAGCGCTTGGATTTGGATCACACGCTCGTGGGCTATGAGCTCACGGCGGGGGATCGCCCGGACCATTTGGTGCTCATGCTCGACACCCATGCCGACAACGAGGGATCCATGCGTCCGGAAATTTTGCTTTCCGCTGCTGATGTTTTGTTGCAGGGCTTGACCCCGGGCGTGGATGCACCTATTGTTTCCACCGGTATGCAAGACCTCGTGACCATCTGCTCCTACGATGTCGAGCGTCAGAATCAAGCATGCGAGGACGACGAGGGCCGACTCGTCAGCCCCATACCTGTGCGAACTTGTGGATTTGCTCCACATACTCGTTGACGGGGGTATTATCGCCTGCTACTATATTCGGCTGTTGCACTAACTGATGCATGAAGGGCAAGTAAACATGTACGCAATCGTTAACACGGGCGGCAAGCAGTACAAGGTCGCCACCGACGATGTCATCACCGTCGAGAAGATCGAGGGCAATGAGGGCGACAAGGTCACCCTGCCGGTCATCTTCCTCAACGATGGTAAGAAGATCGTCACCGATCCCGACAAGCTGGCCAAGGCCAAGGTTACCGCTCAGATCGTTGAGCAGTTCAAGGGCGAGAAGCAGCTGGTCTTCAAGTTCCACAAGCGTAAGCGCTATCGTCGTCTGAAGGGTCATCGTCAGCAGCTCACCAAGCTGAAGATCGTGAAGGTCCAGGCTACGTCCCGCGCCAAGAAGGCTGTCAAGGCAGAGGCCGAGGCTGTTGCCGAGGCTCCCGTCGCCGAGTAGATTACACTCGTAACGAAAGAGTAGGTATACACAATGGCACACAAAAAAGGACTCGGTTCCTCCCGTAATGGCCGTGACTCCCGCGGTCAGCGCCTTGGCACGAAGCGCTTCGCCGGCCAGACGGTAACCACGGGCACGATTCTCGTCCGTCAGCACGGCACGCACATCCACCCGGGTGAGAACGTTGGCCGTGGCAAGGACGACACGCTGTTCGCGCTGGTCGACGGTACCGTTGAGTTCCACAAGGGTATCAAGCACAGGGTCAGCGTACGCCCGCTCGCGAACGCGTAATTCACCCTTCATAGAGCACATATGTGGGAGGCACTTGAGTTTTAGGATTCAAGGGTCTCCCTCTTTTTTGTAGGAGGCGATTCTGTTGTCACAGTTCACCGATATCAGCCGCATTAACGTTTGCGGCGGCGACGGCGGAGCCGGATGCATGTCGTTTAGGCGCGAGGCATTTGTCCCCAAGGGCGGCCCCGATGGCGGCGACGGCGGTCGTGGCGGCAATGTCGTCATCCAGGCCGATGCCCAGCTTTCTTCGCTGATCGATTACCGCTTTAAGCATCACTTTCGCGCCGAGCGCGGCACGCACGGGCAGGGTGCCCGTCGTAACGGTAAGAGCGGCGAGGACCTGATTCTCAAGGTCCCTATGGGCACCGTGGTGCGCGAGCTCGACCCCGAGACGCAGACACCGATGTTCGAGATTGCCGACCTGGTGCACGACGGCGAGCGCGTCGTCGTGGCGCCCGGTGGTGCCGGCGGTCTGGGCAATACCCACTTTGTGACGTCGGTGCGCCGCGCTCCGGCCTTTGCCCAGCTAGGCGAGCCGGCCGAGGAGCACTGGATTGAGCTCGAGATGAAGCTTATGGCCGATGCCGCACTCGTGGGCTTTCCCTCGGTGGGTAAGTCATCGCTCATTGCGCGCATGAGTGCCGCCCGCCCCAAGATTGCTGACTACCCGTTTACCACGCTCGTGCCCAATCTGGGCATGGTGCGTGCCGGCGAATATTCTTACGTCGTTGCCGACGTCCCCGGTCTTATCGAAGGCGCGAGCGAGGGCAAGGGCCTGGGTCACCAGTTCTTGCGCCACATTGAGCGTACGGCCCTGATCATGCACGTCGTCGACATGACGGGCGGTTTTGAGGATCGCGATCCGGTTGAGGATTATCGCATTATTAACCGCGAGCTCGAGCAGTATGGCGCCGAGCTTTCGGAGCGTCCGCAGATCGTCGTTGCCAACAAGTGCGATGCGCCGGGCACGGCCGACAAGATTGCCGACCTTAAGCGTGCGGCGCTCGACGATGGCCATATGTTCTTTGCCGTGTCCGCCGTGACTGGCGCCGGCCTCAACACGCTGATGCTTGCCGTGGGCGAGCAGGTGGCTAAGCTGCGCGCCGAGCTGGCGGTCTCCGATGAGCCGGTCGTTCTGCGCGACGATGAGTGGGAGCGTCGCCGCCTGCAGCGTGAGAAGCGGTTCCGCATTGTCCAGGAAGAGCCCGGTGCCTTCCGTGTGGTTGGTCGCGCGATTGAGCGCATGGTCATCCAGACCGACTGGGAAAACGAGGAAGCCGTCATCTACCTGCAGCATAAGTTTGCGCGCATGGGTGTCGACGACGCGCTCGAGAAGTCCGGTTGCCGCGCGGGCGATGAGGTCCGCATTTGCCAGCGCGCCTTTGACTTTGAGGGCGCCGAGGACTTCTCGGAGTACGAGGAGCTCGATGATGCTGGCGAGGACGTTGCCGTTGAGGCCATTGACGTGGCCGATGCTGCGGATGAGGGCGTCGAGGTTGTCGATGTGGCGGATGCCGCGGACGATGTCGAGACCCCGGAGGGCGAGTAAGCCATGTCGCTGCGCGGTGGAATCGGTCTGCCCGAGCTTCCTCTAGAGGTTGGGCAGGAGTTTAGGCTTGGCATTATGGGCGGCACCTTTGATCCCATCCATTACGGACACCTGGTGACCGCTGAGCAGGCGCGCGAGTCCCTCGACTTGGATGCCGTGCTCTTTATGCCGGCGGGCACGCCTGCCTTTAAGCTTGACAAGCCGGTGACGCCTGCCGAGGACCGTTATGCCATGACGGTTCTCGCCACCGCCGCGAACCCGGCCTTTTTGGCGAGCCGGTTCGAGATCGACCGTCCGGGCGTAACCTATACGGCCGATACGCTTCATGCCCTTCGCGACTTTTACCCGCCGCAGGTAAAGCTCTACTTTATTACGGGCGCCGACGCAATTATCGATATTGTGACCTGGCATGATGCCGAACGAATCGCTGAGCTTGCTACCTTTATTGCGGCGACGCGACCGGGCTTTGATATCGATACGGCGCGTGCCCGAATCAAAGAGTCGGGTCTGCCGTTCGACGTGCGCTATATCCAGATTCCGGCGCTGGCGATCAGCTCGACCAACATTCGTAAGCGAGTTGCCCGCGGTATGAGTGTGCGCTATCTTACGAGCGAGTCCGTGCTCGGCTATATTCGTAAACGCGGGCTGTATGCCGATCTGGGTCAAAAAGATTTTGAGTGATGGGGGTCTACGTTGCCGGTAGAGGATCAGTTTGAGGGCGATGAGCGCGCGCTGCTGGCGCGTATTCATGGGCTGCTCGATGTTCGCATGAAGGATAAGCGCAATCGCTATGTCCATTCGCTTGGTGTTGCCGAGACTGCATTGCACCTAGCCGAGGTGTACGGTGTCGACCGCTTTGATGCCGCCGCCGCCGGCCTGATCCATGACTGGGACAAGGTGCTCTCCGACGACGAGCTGGTCACGCGCGCTTTGCATTATGGCATTAAGATTGCCGGCTCTCCGTCTGCCGCGACGCCGCTTTTGCATGGCCTGGTTGCCGCCTATGAGCTTCCGCAGCTTTTTCCCGAGCTGTCGCCAGCGGTCTTTCAGGCTGTCGACCGTCACACCGTGGGCGCTTGCGACATGACGCCGCTCGATATGGTGGTCTTTGTTGCCGATGCCATCGAACCCAACCGCCACGGCGATTATGCCCATGCGCTGCGCAAGATGGTGGGGAAGTCCTCGCTCGACGAGTTGTTCTTCTCCTGTTTTGCGCAGGGTCTGGTCTATGTGATTCAGACCGGGCGTTATCTTTATCCCACGGCTATTACGATTTACAACCATTACGCCCAGCTGCGCTAGCTCGGGTGCGTCTAGAAAGAGGTATTCCATGGCCGACGAGACCATGACCGACGAGCAGATTCTTGAGGGTGTGGAGCACAAGAGCTTCGCCGCCACGTCCGACCGCACCGCCGCCTCGCTGTCCGCGAGCGGTGTCGCCGCCGAGGATGTCGCCCGCGCCGCCGCGCAGGCCGCCTACGACAAGAAGGGCGAGGACGTGCAGGTGCTCGACCTGACCGAGCTTTCCGATGTGTGCGACTACTTTGTGCTCGCCACCGGTACCAACAACCGCCAAGTCGATTCGATCGTCGACGAGATCGAGGAGAAGGTCGCCGAGGCTTGCGGCGAGCATCCGTTCTCCATCGAGGGCCGTGAGCAGAAGACCTGGATGCTCATGGACTACGGTTCTGTTGTCGTCCACGTCTTCACTCCCGAAGCCCGCGACTTCTACCGCCTAGAAAAGCTCTGGGGCGACGCCCCCCAGCTCCCCCTCAACCTCCTCTAGTAGCTCATTTGAGACGGGGTTTAGCTACCCTCACGCATATCGCCGGTCAGTTGCGGTTTTCCGCACCTGCCCGGCTTTCTTTTTGCCCAAAGTAGCTAATTTGGGACGGGGCTTTTTTAGCTACTACCTACCGTTCGCCGATAGAAGCGAGTTGCGGTTCATTGCGTGATATTTAGCTTTCCGACTCGGGTAACGTATTTGTTATCTGTAGAGGAGGAGATGCGTATGACTCGGACCGCGCGGGAAATCTCTGTTTACGGCTATTACCATGTCGTCCAAAAGGGCTGTGGTGATCAGCTGATATTTGAGGATACTGACGATCGACTCTATCTGATTCGACTGATAGCTTCGAAATGCCAGAAGTTCAAAGTGGATGTCATCGCATGGTGCCTTATGGATAACCACATTCACTTGTTGCTAGATGACGGGCATGCTCACCTGAGCGATTGCATGCATTCGATTACGACGGCGTATGCCATGTATTTCAATTCTAAGACAGGCAGGAGAGGTCCTGTTTTTCAGGATCGATTTAAGAGTGTGCCGATTCTCGATGATGATCAGCTGCTCAACTGCGTTCGTTACATTCACGATAACCCTGCGAAAGCCAGAATTGGCACTGCTTCGCTCTATCGCTGGAGCAGCTTTAGCGAGTATATGGGCTATCCGGGTATTTGTAAGACTGATTGCGTGCTCGGGTTGCTCGGGAATTCCCAGAGGTTTTTTGCATTTAGCACCTCGGGCGAGCCCAATGGCTATTGCTTCCGTTATGGCACTCATGTGAGTGATACTGACGCGCTTGAGTTTGCGCAGGCGTTGCTCAAACCATACGAGCCTCACCATCTCAAAGCTCTGCCCAAGGGCGTGCGTGATGACTGTATCCGTAAGCTCAAAAGCGAGGGCTTTTCGATCAAGCAGATCGTGCGCCTCACGGGTATCGGCCATTGCACGATTCAAAAAGTCAAAGTTGAAAAGTAGCCCATTTCAGGCGGGATAATTATGCTGCAGCCGCCAAACCGGGCATCCGGGGTAGTCAATTTGGGACGGGGCTATTTTAGCTACCCTTTGGCTGACGGTGAATGATTGTGGGCCGGGATGAAGCTCAACCGATATATAGGGGTAGCTAAAATAGCACCGTCCCAAATAGATTAGTTTTTGAAGCGGGATTGGCGGCCGAAGGATAGGGCGGTGTCGCCGAATTTGTCTCGGACGGCGTCGATGGCGACGGAGAGGTCGCGGCGGTCGCTGGATTGGGCTCCGCGGTCATCGATCTCGCAGAACAGGTCGGTTTGGATCCCGCCTTGGTGATCGAAATCGCTCATGCCGATGCCAGCTAAGCGAACATGCATGCCTTCCTGCCAGATGTTGTCGAGCAGTTCGAGTGCAACCGCCACGAAGATGTTCTCATCGTCGGTCGGATGAGGCAGCCGCCGCTGCGCCGTTCGCCCGCTTCCATACGAATACTTGAGCTTGAGCGTCACCGTGGCGCCCGTTAGTCCCTGACGGCGCAGACGGCGCCCCACTGACTCTCCCAACAGTGCAATCGCCGCTTCGATGTCCCCACGCTCAGTCAAATCTTTCGCAAAGGTGCGCTCATTGCCCACCGATTTAACCTCGCGTTCCTCATCAAGACTCGTGACTTCGGAAACCTCGAGTCCCAGAGCACGCTGGCGCATGCGTACGCCATTGACACCAAAAATAGAGGCCAAGGTGGATTCCGGTGCACGTGACAGCTCGCCGAGCGTGTAGATGCGCATGCGGCGCAGTCGCTCCTCGGCCGAGCGCCCGATGCCGCTCATGGCAGATACCGGCAGCGCGGCCAAAAAGCGCTGTTCGGTTCCGGGACGCACGATGGTCAACCCAAACGGCTTGTCCTGCTCACTTGCGATCTTTGCGACCGTTTTGTTGCAGCCGACACCGATGGAGCAGGTCACGCCGAGCGCTGCCACGCGGTCGCTTATGCGTCGTGCAACCTGCAACGGGTCTTCGGGCGCAAAGCGACCCGGTGTGATATCGATAAAAGCCTCGTCGATGGATACGCGCTCAACGCGCGGGGTCTCGTCGGCGAGAATCGCCATTACCTGCGCGCTGACCTCGCGGTAGCGATCAAAATGCCCATGCGTCCAAATGGCCTGCGGACACAGGCGCCGTGCCTCGGCCGAGGGCATGGCGGAATGCACGCCAAAGCGACGTGCCTCGTAGGAGCAGGTCGATACAACACCGCGAGAATCGGCGTCACCGCCCACGATGAGCGGCTTGCCGCGCCACTCGGGGTGGTCGAGCATCTCCACGCTCGCAAAAAACGCGTCGAGGTCCATGAGGCCCACCGCCGGTCCCGTCCAGGGCGGCGGCGTGACGCCCGCAGCATCCTCATAACCGTATGTATGTTCGCGTCTTTTCATGGCATGAGTATACCGCGCAGCTCATGTGGGGTGCGTGGATGTGCTTGCAAATCGCGAATTCTTGTCTAAGATATGGATTTGCCTTCGACTACACCGAAGAAGTTGGTCTCACGGACTTCACCTGCCCGCGTCGATGGCGTATTATGTTCAACTGTTTGTTTGTAGTTGCAGCCTAAAGCTGCTTGGTTGGAGGAGTTTCCTTTGGCAGTCAAGATTCGCCTTGCTCGTCACGGCGCTAAGAAGCGTCCGTACTACCGTGTCGTCGTCGCCGATTCCCGCGCCCCGCGTGACGGTCGTATCATCGAGGAGGTTGGCCGCTACAACCCGATGACCGCCCCCAAGACCATCAACCTCGATCTCGAGAAGATCGCCGACTGGCAGGCCAAGGGCGCTCAGCTCACCGACGCTGTCGTCGCTCTGGTCAAGGCCGCCAACGAGGGCGAGAAGACCGAGACCGTCGTCAAGAAGTCCAAGAAGCAGCTCGCCAAAGAGGCCGAGGCCGCTAAGGCTGCCGCTGAGGCCGCTGAGGGCGCCGAGGAGTAAATCGTGCCTGAGGTTGACGCTGCACAGCTCGAGGGTGAGGCAATGCTCTCAGATCGCATCGCCGATCTCGTCGAATATCTCGTTGTTCAGATCGTCGACGACCCGGATTCCGTGAGCCTTGAGGTCATCGATGGCGAAGACGCCTCTACTATTGAGGTTTCGGTTGCCGAGGATGACGTCGCTAAGGTCATCGGCCGTCGTGGCCGTACCATCAAGGCCATTCGCACGCTCGCCCGTGCACTGGCCGCTCGCCTCGACACTGCAGTCGAGGTAGAGGTTCTGGGCTAGGACCTTGAGGTCCCAGTACAAAAACATCGCCCGTGTGGTCAAGCCGCACGGAAGGAAGGGGGAGGTCCTCGCGCAGCCGCTGCGGGGGCTTCCTTCTGTATTGGAGCCGGGTATGCGCGTCGCCTTGACGCCGCCGGCACTCAAGCGCGACCGCTTTTGCACGGTCGCATCCGTTAACGATACGGGCGATGGCGATCTGGTCGCGTTTGAGGGCATTGATGACTTGACGGCCGCCGAGGGCATCACGGGATGCTATGTGCTGGCAAATCGTGACGATTTTGAGCTCGATTCACTCGACGCCGCCTATACCGACCTGATGGGTCGCGAGGTGGTCGATGAGCGCTTTGGCTCGCTCGGCACGATTGTCGAGATTATGTCGACGCCCGCCAACGATGTTTGGGTTGTCGAGGGCGATCGGTACGGCGAGGTACTGATTCCCGTGATCGAGCAGGTTGTGCTCAATCTTCCCGATCAGGGGGCAATTTCCGTCCACGTTATGGATGGTTTGATCGATATGGACAAGTAGGGAGGACAACATGCTGATCGAGACCCTTTCGGTCTTTCCCGAGATGTTTGAGCCCGTCATGTCCACGTCGATTTTGGGCCGCGCCCGCAAGGCCGGCCTTTTTGATTTTAAGGCGTATAACCTGCGCGACTGGACGCACGACCGCCATCGTACCGTCGATGACGAGCCGTACGGCGGCGGGCAGGGCATGCTCATGAAGGTCGAGCCTATTGCCGATGCCGTCGAGGCCATTAGCGCAGAGGGTCCCAAGCCCACTGTGGTGTTTTTTACCCCCTGTGGCGAGCCTTTTACGCAGCATGTGGCCGAGCGCCTACTCAAAAGTGAGCGCCTGCTGTTTGTGTGCAGTCGCTACGAGGGCGTCGATGAGCGCGCGTATGCGTATGCCGACGAGCGCCTGTCGATCGGCGACTATGTGCTCACGGGCGGCGAGCTCCCCGCCATGGTCGTGGCCGATGCTGTCGTTCGCCTCATCCCCGGCGCCCTGGGCGATGAGATGAGCAACGTGGACGAGTCGTTCTCGACCGCCGAGGACGGTGGCCTGCTCGAATATGCGCAGTACACCCGCCCCGCCGAGTTCAACGGCGAGGGTGTGCCCCCGGTGCTCGTGAGTGGCGATCATGCCAAGGTTGACGCCTGGCGCCGTAAGAATGCCATTGAGCGTACCTGCCGCTGGCGACCCGATCTGATCGAGACGGCGCGGCTTACGCCTGAGGAGCGCGCGTACGCGCAAGAGATTTTGGACGCGTCGTATTCGCTAAGCGAGGAGTGAGAATGGTTCCATCGCAGCATTCCGTGCTAAAGGGTGCCTTTGAGTGGATCGTGGTCGTCGCGATTGCGCTCGTCGCCACCTTTTTGATTCGCTCGTTTGTGGTTGAACCCTTTGTGGTGCCTACCGGCTCCATGGAGTCTACGATCGAGATTGGCGATCAGATTCTGGCGCAAAAGGTGAGCCTCGAGCTCGGTCAGCCCGTCAAACAGGGCGATATTGTGGTATTCCACAACCCCGATGGCACCTCCGAGCACGATGTTCTCGTCAAGCGAGTTATTGCCACGGCCGGCCAGACGGTCGACCTTCAGGACGGACACGTGGTCGTCGACGGCCAGGCGCTCGATGAAGACTATACGACCGGCATGAGCTGGCCGCTTTCGGTCCAGGCGCCCGCTGCTCAGGTGAGCTATCCTTACACCGTCCCTGACGGGTGCGTGTGGGTGATGGGCGACAACCGCGAGAACTCTGCCGACTCCCGCTACTTTGGCCCGGTCGACCGTTCGGACCTGATCGCCGTGGCGCTTGTTCGCTACTGGCCGCTCAACCGTATCGGCGCTATCGACTAAAAACCGCTATAGTACAGTACCTAACCGTGTAATCGTTTCGACAAGGGGATATTAGAGGCATGAACGCTTCATCGCTTTCCTTCCAAGACATCATCCTGCGTCTCCAGCAGTACTGGGGCGAGCAGGGCTGCGTCATTATGCAGCCCTATGACTCCGAGGTCGGTGCCGGTACCTTCCACACCGCGACCACGCTGCGCTCGCTCGGTCCCGCCGAGTGGCGCACCTGCTATGCGCAGCCCTGCCGCCGTCCCGCCGACGGCCGCTACGGCGAGAACCCCAACCGCATGCAGCACTACTATCAGTTCCAGGTGCTCATCAAGCCCTCGCCGGTTAACGCCCAGGAGCTCTACCTGGGTTCGCTGGCCGCCATTGGCCTGGACCCCAACGACCATGACGTCCGCTTTGTCGAGGACGACTGGGAGAGCCCGACGCTCGGCGCCTGGGGCCTTGGCTGGGAGGTCTGGCTCAACGGCATGGAGGTCACGCAGTTTACGTACTTCCAGCAGGTGGGCGGTATCGAGGTCGACCCCGTGCCCGTCGAGATCACCTATGGCCTGGAGCGTATCGCCATGTACGCTCAGGGCGTCAACTCGGTCTACGACCTGGTGTGGAGCTACCTGCCCGACGGCACGCCCATGACCTACGGCGACGTGTTCCTCGAGAACGAGCGCGAGTTCAGTGCCTATAACTTTGAGGTCGCCAACGTCGAGATGATGCGTCAGAAGTTTGACGACTACGAGGCCGAGTGCCATTCCTGCCTGGAGCGCAAGCTTCCGCTGCCGGCGTACGACTGCGTCATGAAGTGCAGCCACGCTTTCAATCTGCTCGATGCCCGCGGCGCGCTGTCCGCGGTCGAGCGTGCCAACTACATCCTGCGCGTCCGCGCCGTTGCCAAGGCGTGCTGCGAGGCCTATATGGCCGAGGTCGCCGGAGTTAACGAGAATGCCGATCAGGAAGGCGAGGTGGCGTAAGCCATGGCAGACGCTAAGGATTTCCTGTTTGAGATCGGTACGGAGGAAATGCCCTCCGCACCGTTGAACAATGCCGTCAAGCAGCTTGGCACCATGATCGCCAAGGGCCTCGACGAGGCCGGTCTGGCCCACGGCGAGGTCCGCGTGATCTCGAGCCCGCGTCGTCTGGCTGCACTCGTTGCCAACGTCGCCACCGCGACCGATGAGGTTCACGAGGTCAAGCGTGGCCCCGCGGCCAACATTGCCTTCGACGCTGACGGTAACGCCACCAAGGCCGCCCAGGGCTTTGCCCGCAAGTGCGGTGTGGCTGCCGAGGACCTGGTCCGTCGCGAGGACACTGACGGTCGCGAGTATGTGTTCGCCGAGAAGAACATTCCCTCCGCACCGGCTACGCCGATTCTGACCGCTCTGTGCGAGAAGACCATCGCCGGCCTGCAGTGGCCCAACTACCGCAGCCAGCGCTGGGGCCACGAGCACGCGACGTTCGTGCGTCCGGTCCGCTGGATCTGCTGTCTTTTGGGCGAGGATGTTGTGCCCGTGTCGTTTGCCGACGTGACGAGTGGCAACACCACGCGCGGTCATCGCGTACTTGGCCCTGGTGACCATGTGGTTGCCAGCCCCGCCGTCTACGAGCAGGTGCTCGAGGATGCCGGCGTGTTTTCTGCCGAGCGTCGTCGTGAGGCCATCCTCGCCGGTATCGCCGAGGTCGAGGCTGCCCGTCCCGGCTGCCATGTCGATACGCCCAAGAAGGTCTTTGAAGAGGTCATCAACCTTTGCGAGTGGCCGACGGTGCTCGTCGGTACCTTCGACGAGGAGTTCCTCAAGGTCCCGCACGAGATTATCTGCGAGTCCATGCTCACTAACCAGCGCTACTTCCCAATCTATGACGGCGAGGGCAAGCTCACGCGTGAGTTTGTGGTCGTCTCCAACAGCAAGCCCGAGAACGCCGAGCGCGTGATCGACGGCAACGAGCGCGTCGTGCGCGCCCGTCTGGATGACGCAAAGTTCTTCTACGAGGAGGACCTGAAGATCCCCCTCGACGAGTTCCGTGAGCGTCTGGCCAAGGTTGCCTTCCAGGAGAAGCTCGGTAGCGTGCTCGCCAAGTCCGAGCGCATCGAGCAGCTCGCGCTCGCTATCGCCCGCGAGGCCCACCTGGGCGCCCATCTTGCCGCCGACGCTGCTCGCGCCGCGCACCTGTGCAAGGCCGACCTGGTGTCCAACGCCGTCGTCGAGTTCACGAGTCAGCAGGGCGTGATGGGCGGTTATTACGCGACCGCGATGGGGGAGAACGACGAGGTCGCCCATGCTATTCGCGATCACTATCGTCCCCGCTTTGCCGGTGACGAGCTGCCCGAGGGCACCGCTGGTTGCATCGTGGCCTGCGCCGACAAGCTCGATACCATCGCCGGAATCTTTTCCATCGGCGAGCCCCCGACCGGCTCTTCGGACCCCTATGCGCTGCGTCGTGCCGCTATCGGCATCATCAACATCCTGCGCGACCGCCTGCCGATCGACCCCACGTCGCTCATCGACTTCGCCCTCGAGCTCTACAGTGAGCAGGGCATTGAGTTCGACGCCGCCGAGGTCGCCCAACAGGTTCGCGACTTCTTCCATGGCCGCCTTGTGAGCATGGCCCGCGACGAAAAGATCCCGGCCGATACCGTTGCCGCCGTCTCCGCGGTGCACATCATCGCCCCGTCCGTCTTCTTCGCCCGCTGCGCTGCCCTCGACGAGGCCCGCAGGAACGACGCCGAGACCTTCGACAACCTGGCCACCGCCTATGCCCGCGCCGCGCATATCTCCAAGCCCGAGCTGGGTGCGGAGTACGACCGTAGCCTGATGGGCGATGCCGAGCTTGCTCTCGCCGACGCCTCCGAGGCCGCTCAGACTGCCGTCGACGCAGCCCTTGCTGCCGAGGATTACCCTGCGGCATTTGCCGCCCTTGCCGCCCTGCGTGCCCCCATTGACCGCTTCTTTGACGAGGTTATGGTCATGGACAAGGACGAGCAGCTCCGCGATAATCGCCTTAAGCTGCTCAACCGCTTCGAGGCCGTGTTCTCCGGCATCGCCAATATCGGTGAGCTTGCCCGCAAAAAGTAAGCCAGCCTGCGCATAAGCGCAAAAGGAGCCCCGCATGGATTGCCCGGTCACCGCTCGTCCCACCGTTATCGTTATCTCCGACTCGCTCGGTGATACCGCTTGTGAGGTGGTGCTTGCGGCGTCCGGGCAATTTGATGAAGGGGTTTTTCATCTCTTGCGCCTGCCCAAGGTGAACTCGGTGGAGCAGGTTAAATCGTTTGTGGGTCCGCGCGTCGATGCGGACCATCGCGATATTGCCGTATTCCACACCATTGTCGACCCGGCGCTACGTGCTCGTGTGCTCGATTACCTGGGCATGCTGCATATTCGCTCGGTCGACCTGATCGGCCCGACGCTCGCCGTGCTGTCGTCGCTCATCGGTGTACCGCCCAAGGGCGTCGCGGGCGTGATTCACAAGACCGATGACCGCTATTTCCATCGTATCGAGGCCATGGAGTATTTCGTTGAGCACGATGACGGGCGCGGCTGCGACGATCTGTCGGGTGCCGATATCGTGCTGCTGGGCGTATCGCGCACGTCCAAGACGCCGCTGTCGATGTTTTTGGCCTATCAGGGCTACAAGGTTGCCAATGTTCCGTTGGCCCATGGCATGGAGCCGCCCAAGTCAATTTACGAGGTCGACCCGATGCGTTTGTTTGGCCTGATTTCGACCGTCGACGTTATTTCCGAGATTCGCGATAGCCGCTTGGGCGATGACTACGCCCGTGCCGTTGCCGGCTCCTATGCCGAGCCCGAGAGCGTGCGCAGCGAGCTCGAGGAAGCTCGTGCGCTCATGAAGCGCCTAGGCTGCTTTGTGGTGCGTACCGACGGCAAGGCCATCGAGGAAAGCGCTGCCGAGATCATTAGCCACTTGGAGGAAATCCAAGAAGCCCGCGCCCGCCGCGCCGCCCGTCGAGCCCAACAAACGTAGCCCATTTGGGACAAGGTTGTGTTTGGGTAGCTAATTTGGGACGGGGCTATTTTAGCTACCCATAATCCGGATACGGCTTGGGGCCGAACGCTCGTGTGGGGTAGCTAAAATAGCCCCGTCCCAAATTAGCTACCCAAAGAGACTACCTCAAAATAATGCACGATAATGATAAAGCGATTTAGCAAGAAACTTGCATCTGACCTGCATTTCTCTTGCAGTGGTATCTTCATAAGGTAACCACCTTTATCTACCGTTTACCGCCAGTTTTAGCACGTTTACCAAACCGCGCATCCTCTGCTTAAGCCCGCTCAAAACCCGCCGTATAGTTCCCTCACGGCCCGCATCTGGCGGGTCGATTCGTTACCACGGTCGTGCGCGTAAGTGCATGGAAGGGGAAGTATCGTGAGCGATTGCAAGAGGGTTTACCGTTTTGGAACCGACGCCCAGGGCACCCGTGTCACTGAGGGCGACAAGTCCATGAACTTTGTGCTTGGCGGCAAGGGCGCAAACCTTGCCGAGATGAGCCGTATCGGCCTGCCGGTTCCCGGTGGCTTTACCATTACCTGCCAGACCTGTGTCGAGTACTCCGGTGCCGGCAACGTGTGGCCCGAGGGCGCACTCGATGAGATCGTTGCTGCCGAGGCAGACCTCGAGGCCCGTTGCGGCAAGAAGCTCGGCGACGCTTGTGACCCGCTGCTCGTCTCGGTTCGCTCGGGCGCTCCGTTCTCCATGCCCGGCATGATGGACACGGTCCTCAACCTGGGCCTCAACGACGATTCCGTCCAGGGCCTTATCGCCCAGACGCAAAACCCGCGCTTTGCCTGGGACAGCTATCGTCGCTTTATCCAGATGTTCTCCAACGTCGTCATGGGTGTCGATGCCGACTTGTTCGAGAATGCCCTGACCCAGGTTCGCCTGGTCGCCGGCGTTCGCGTCGACTCCGAGCTTTCGGCCGAGGACCTGCAGGAGCTCGTCGATACTTTCAAGGGCATTTTTTCCGATAACGTCGAGGCCGCCCTGTACCCCGAGCTCGAGGTCGCGGACGGCAAGCCCGTCTTCCCGCACGATCCGGAGCTTCAGCTGCGCCTTGCCATTCAGGCCGTCTTTGGCAGCTGGATGAACGAGCGCGCCTGCATCTACCGCAAGCAGCACGGCATTTCCGACGACCTTGGCACCGCCGTCAACGTCCAGGCTATGGCCTTTGGCAACAAGGGCGAGACCTCTGCGACGGGCGTCGCCTTTACGCGTAATCCGGCCGACGGCACCAAGGAGTTCTACGGTGACTTTCTGGTCAACGCCCAGGGCGAGGACGTCGTTGCCGGCATCCGCAACACCGAGCCCATTGCCGACCTCAAGACCACCCCGGGCCTCGAGTCCGCAGGTGAAGAGCTTGAGCGTGTCTTCCTGACGCTTGAGGATCACTACCGCGACATGTGCGACATCGAGTTCACCATCGAGCAGGGTAAGCTCTGGATGCTCCAGACCCGTGTGGGCAAGCGAACCGCAACCGCCGCTCTGCGCATCGCTATCGAGATGGTCGAGGAGGGCCTCATCACCCGTGAGGAGGCCGTGAGCCGCATCGATCCCACGCAGCTCGACCAGCTCCTGCACCCGCAGTTCGACTCCTCCAAGAAGTACGAGGCGCTCGCATGCGGCCTTAACGCCAGCCCCGGTGCCGCCGTGGGCGAGGTCGTGTTCTCGAGCGATGACGCCGTCGCGCGTTCTGCCGAGGGCCATAAGGTCATTCTGGTCCGCTGGGAGACCAACCCCGACGACCTTAAGGGAATGGTCGCCGCCGAGGGTATCTTGACGAGCCATGGCGGCAAGACGAGCCATGCCGCCGTTATCGCTCGCGGTATGGGTACGCCCTGCGTCTGCGGCGTCGAGCGCTTCCACATTGACGCGGCCGAGAAGGTCGTGCGCATCGAGGGCAGCGATCGCGTGCTGCACGAGGGTGATATCATCTCCATCGACGGCACTCAGGGTATCGTCGTCGACGGCGCTGTCGATTTGGTCTCCGCTGAGCTCACCGGCGACCTGGACACCATTCTGTCCTGGGCAGACGAGATCCGCCTGGACGAGACCGACGGTCACGCCAACCACGTGCGCGTCAACGCCGACAATCCCGAGGATGCCGAGCTCGCGCTCGAGTTTGGCGCCGAGGCCATCGGTCTGTGCCGTACCGAGCACATGTTCCTGGGCGATCGCAAGAACATTATCCAGAGCTTCATCCTGTCCGACGACGAGGCTGTGAAGCAGCAGGCCCTGGCCGATCTGCTCAAGGTTCAGACTGAGGACTTCTTGGCGATGTTCAAGACCATGTCCGGTCGCGATGTGGTCGTTCGCCTACTCGATCCGCCGCTTCATGAGTTCCTGGATAATCCTCGCGAGCTCGAGGTCGCCATCACCAAGAAGGAGGCCGCTGGCGCCGGCGAGGTAGAGCTTGCCGCCCTGCGTGCCCGCCTGCGCCGTATCGACGGCATGGTCGAGTCCAACCCGATGCTCGGCCTGCGCGGTGTGCGCCTGTCAGTCGTCTTCGGTGACCTGCCGCTCATGCAGGTCCGTGCCGTGGCAACGGCTGCCGCTCGCCTTATCAAGGAAGGCGTCGACCCGCGCCCCGAGATCATGGTTCCGCTCGTTTCCATCACGGCCGAGCATGTCCAGACCCGCGAGGTCATCGAGCGCGTGATCGCCGAGGTTTCCGCCGAGGAGGGCGTCGAGCTCAACATTCCCGTGGGCACGATGCTCGAGCTGCCGCGCGCCTGCATGGTCGCTGACGAGATCGCCCATCACGCCGACTTCTTCTGCTTTGGCACCAACGATCTCACCCAGACGACCTTCGGCTTCTCCCGCGACGATGCCGAGGCCAAGTTCATTCCGCTGTACATGCACAAGAAGATCTTGAAGGACAACCCCTTCGAGACTATCGACTCGGCGGTGCTGGAGCTCGTGCGCATGGCCGTCGAGAAGGGTCGTGCCACCAACCCCGGCATGCACTTTGGCGTGTGCGGTGAGCACGGCGGCGACCCCAAGTCCATCAAGGCCCTGTTTAACGCGGCCGACGTGGACTACGTGTCCTGCTCGCCCTATCGCGTGCCCCTCGCGCGTCTGGCGGCCGCTCAGGCCAAGCTCGAGGCCAAGCGTTCTGCCTAACGTTTTGGGTGTAGACGCCTAGTGTAGCCCCCTTCATGCCGCCCGTCTCATTCGTGAGGCGGGCGGTTATCATGTGCGGGTTTTGTCTTTTTGTCTGCGTAAAAAATTGTTCTTGCAGCAGAAACCCGCGCATGTATACTCAAATACGTTTGTTCAACTACGTGCCGGCCAAGATGGTACGGCACCTCTAGAAGAGTAAGGAATTGCACATGGATTACATCCGCGCAATCGAGCGTCAGCAGATCCGCGAGGACATTCCTCAGGTTCGCGTCGCCGACAACGTCAAGGTTCACTACCGCATTAAGGAAGGCGACCGCGAGCGCATCCAGGTCTTCCAGGGCGACGTCATCCGCATGGCCGGCGCCGGTGCCCGCGAGACCTTCACCGTCCGCAAGATGTCCTTCGGTGTCGGTGTTGAGCGTACCTTCCCGCTTCACAGCCCCAAGATCGCCAAGCTCGAGGTCGTTCGTCATGGTCGCGTCCGTCGCGCCAAGCTGTACTACCTCCGCGACAAGGTGGGCAAGGCTGCTCGCATCCCCGAGAAGCGCTAAGAAGATCGCAGCGTCTGTCCACTCGTTTGGACACAAGGGTCACCTTCGGGTGGCCCTTCTTTTTATCTGATTTGCATGCAAGGAGGGCCTGGTATGGCCAACATGACGAGCTCGGTTTCGGCATCGCAGGTTGCCGGTGAGCTGGCGAGCGCTACGTTTGAGGAGATTCCCGCCCTCGTGGAGCATTATCGCGAGGACCCGCGCCAGCAGGTGATCAAGGCTTGTGAACGCGCCCTCAAACGCCATGCCAAAGAGCTTGCCGAGCGTGAGCGCGTCAATGACATGTACGAGCTTATGCATGAGCTTGGCGGCGATGGGGTGGTCGTTGGTGTCGATGAGGTGGGTCGCGGATCGGTGGCCGGTCCTCTGACGGTGTGCGCCGTCTGTCTTCCTATGGAGCCGCGCGTCTGGGGTATCAACGATTCCAAAAAGCTCACGCCGGCGCGCCGCGAGCTGCTCTCGGTGATGATTGCCGAGGTGGCGACGGCGATCGGTTTTTGCCATATCGCGCCGAAGGATATCGATGATATGGGCATGGCCCGCGCCATCCGCGCTGCCGTCGCGGGCGCCGTGGCCGATACGGGCCTCGAGCCCGACTGCGTCCTCATGGATGGCAACCCCTTGGGCGCCGTTCCTAACGAGCGCGATGTGGTGAAGGGCGATGCCAAAATCGCCTGCATCGCTGCGGCGTCCATCATGGCCAAGGTCACGCGTGACGAGATGATGGTCGAGTACGACGCCGAGTACCCCGAGTACCATCTGGCAGAGTCGAAGGGCTATGCAAGCCCCGAGCATATCGAGGCCATTCGCAAACATGGACTTTGTCCACTGCACCGCGTGAGCTTTTGCGGAAACTTTTTGCAGACTGAGCGCCTTTTCTAGATCAATTGTGGAGAAAGGGACCCCTGGCGTTTTATAAACCTGCTGGTAGCGGGCCGTGTTCAACGTGATTGTTGCGTACGGCCCATTTTTTGTCGGTATTTGGTCAGCTTTTGGTTTGCATCCGGTACTTACCCGCATGAAAGGTGCCCTCATCATCGGGGCAATGCAGTGTGCGGGAAAGGAGACCCCATGAGTGCCGCATGCAAAAAGAGCAAGACGCAGCAGCTCAAGGAGCGTTGGGAAAACGGCGAGCTCGACTGCGGGGCGATGACGCCCGAGTTTATCAAGGGGCTCAGTCCCCGCGAGCTGGGCATGCTGGGCGAGCTGATCACCATCGACTACTATAACGAGCGCGGCTACACCTTGCTGGAGCAGGGCTATCGTTGCACCGAGGGTGAGGCCGATCTGGTGCTGCTCGATGAGCTCGACGATGTCGTGGTGATGGCCGAGGTCAAGACCAGACGCGTTGCACTGGATTGCAGCACGCGGGTCTTTCCCGAGGAGGCCGTGGACGCCCAAAAACAACGCCGCTACCGCCGCATCGCAAGTTGCTATCTCATGGAGCATTATCCGCTCAAGGCGATTCGCTTCGATGCCGTGGGCGTCACCATCCGCGGCGGGCATATCGCCGAGATCGAGCATCAGTACAACGCATTCGATTGGCAGGTGTCGTGATGGCGTTCGAGACGTTTGCCGTTCACGCGGCCTGCATCCGCGGCGTCGAGGCGATTCACGTCACGGTCGAGGTCTCGCTTGCCGGTGGCGTTCCGGGCATCCAGATGCTCGGCATTCCGAGTATGGAGGTGATGGAGTCACGCGGTCGTATTCGCTGCGCGATGCGCTCCGCCGGGTTCGAGATTCCGCGCTCGGGCATTACGGTCAATCTGGCGCCCGGCGATATTCGCAAGACCGGTAGCGGCTTTGATTTGCCCATCGCCATTGCGGTATTGGCGGCCGATGGTCAGATTCCCCGCGACAACCTCGATCGTTGTCTTATCGCAGGTGAGCTTGGCTTGGACGGTACGGTGCTTCCTGTCAAGGGCGAGGTGGCGTTTCAGCTATTGGCACGTGATATGGGGCTGTCCTTTATCGCCGGCAGGTCCGATCAGCATGTGCCGCTTGCGGGCGTTGACTGCGGGTTTATCGACCATCTATCTCAGCTTGCCCATGGCATGGGGGACGCCGCGCGGCATTATCTGGATTCTGAAGTGCTCGAGGCGACCTTTGAGCCCGAGCTCGACTATGCCGACGTACTGGGGCAGGAAGTCGCTAAACGCGGCATGGCGCTTGCGGCGGCAGGAGAACTCGGACTGCTCATGATTGGGTCCCCGGGATCGGGCAAGACGATGCTTGCGCGCCGTATGACCGGCATCCTGCCCGAGCTTTCCGTTGAAGATCAACAGGAGGCGCTGTGCATCCATTCGGTTTTGGGTGAGAACATTGATGGCTTGTTGGCGGGGCACCGGCCCTTCCGCAGTCCCCACCACAGTATTTCGACCGCAGGCCTTATCGGCGGAGGACGCCCGGTGCATCCGGGTGAGATCAGCCTTGCTCATGGCGGCGTGCTCTTTTTGGACGAGCTTGCCGAGTTTCCCACGGGTGTGCTGCAGACGCTGCGTCAGCCCATCGAACGCGGCTATGTGAGGATCGTACGCGTCGACGGGGCCTTTACCTTCCCGTCGCGCTTTCAGCTGCTGGCCGCGAGCAATCCCTGTCCCTGCGGCTTTTTGGGCGATCGCGAGGTGCCATGCCGCTGCTCGGCATCGATGGTGGAGCGCTATCGGGCAAAGCTGCGCGGTCCTTTGGCCGACCGTATCGACATGATGATCGATGTGACCCGTCCCGACCCCCAAGTGATTATCGAGGGTGCGGAGGGTATGTCGTCGGCCGAGTTGCGTGACTTCGTTGTGCGCGGTCGTGCTTTTCGCGCTTGGCGCGAATCCCGTATGGACGATGCGGACGCCGAGGCCGAGGATGATGAGACGCGGTCCATTGACGGCGTCGTTTCGACCTTTGAGCTCGATGATGCGGCGGAGAAGTGTGTGCTCGGCCTGTCAAAGCGCACGCATCTCACGGGCCGCGGCATCGTGCGCCTGGTGCGTATCGCACGTACCATCGCCGACGTCGCCGAGAGCGAGCAGGTGACGCAGGATCACGTGCTCGAGGCGGCGATGTACCAGGGAAGGAGGGACCAATGATGGCCGAGGGGACCTTCGAGCTGCATCCAGGTGACGCGTTGTATCCCGAGACCGTTTTGGAGCTTTCTGATGTACCCCAGACGCTCTTTGTGCGCGGCAACCCCGAGGTGCTTTCGACGCCTGCGCTCTCCATCATCGGCGCGCGCAAGGCCTCTCCGTATGGTCTTGCCGTGGCAGAGCTTGCGGCAAAGGTGGCGGTCGAGGCGGGAGTGACGGTTGTTTCGGGCGGCGCGGTCGGTTGTGACCAGGCCTCGGGTTGGGCTGCGGTCAACGCCGGCGGCAAACACGTCGTGGTGCTGGGGACGGGCGCCGACGTGGTTTACCCGCGTTCGAGCGCGGGGCTTATTACTCGCACGCTCGATACGGGTGGCGCGATCGTGTCGATCTCTCCGTGGGGCATGGGTCCGCGCAGGTTTGCCTTTCCGCGCCGCAATCGTGTGATCGCGGCCCTGTCGCAAGCCCTCTTTGTATCCGAGGCGGGTATGCCTTCCGGGACGTTTTCTACAGCCGAGGCTGCTATGGATTTGGGGCGCGAACTTCTTGCCGTGCCGGGGTCGATCCTATCGCCCGAGTCGCGTGGCACGAATTACCTCATTGCGAACGGTGCCTGCTGCATCATCGACGAGGAATCTATTGAGATGGCTATTTCACGCATCTACGGCACCCTGCGCTACTCGCGCCCCGATGCTCCCGGTATTGCCGACTTGGATCCAACACGGCAGACCGTGATGCATGCGCTCATCGCCTCTCCGCTCAAGGTCGATGACATCGCGGCGCTCGTCTCGCTCGATGCCGTCGGCGTACTCAAACTCCTAGGTTCGCTTGAGCTCGAGGGTCTTATCGAGCGCATGATGGATGGAAGGTATGCGCCCTCCAAGTTTGCCCTTCACGCCCAGACCCCCTTCGGTCACAATGGAAAACGTGTCAATTAGAAAGGTGTTTGCAGATGCTGTTTGATCAGGTGACGGTTATCGGTGGCGGTTTGGCGGGTTCGGAATGCGCGATCCAGCTGGCAGACCGCGGATTCGCCGTAAAGCTGTGCGAGATGCGCCCCCAGGTGAGCTCCCCGGCCCACCATACCGATCACCTGGCAGAGCTCGTCTGCTCCAATTCGTTTAAGTCGACCCGTCCGGACTCTGCGGCTGGTTTGCTGAAGGCCGAGCTTGAGCGCATGGGCTCGGTCCTGCTCGATTGCGCCCGTCGCGCGGCTGTTCCCGCCGGTGGTGCCCTGGCGGTCGACCGTGTCAAGTTTTCCGAGCTTGTCGAGGCCGAGGTTGCCGCCCGTCCCAATATCGAGATCATTCACGGCGAGGTCACGCGGATTCCCGAGGGTCACGTGGTCATTGCCGCCGGCCCCTTGTGCTCGCCGGCGCTGAGCGAAGAGGTCATGAAGCTCGTCGGTGGCGACGCCCTTGCGTTCTTCGATGCCGCGGCACCGATCGTCGATGCCTCCACGCTTGATATGGACGTGCTGTTCTCGCAGTCGCGCTACGAGGAACAGGGGAGTGGCGACTACCTCAATGCCCCGCTCAACAAGGAAGAGTACGAGGCCTTTATCGAGGCGCTCACCACGGCCGACCGCGTGGTGCTCAAGGACTTTGAGGGCGGCGATCTGTTCCAGGCATGCCAGCCTGCCGAGGAGGTTGCGCGCACCGGCAAGGACGCCATTCGCTTTGGCGCCATGAAGCCCGTCGGCCTCACCGACCCGCGTACCGGACGTCGCCCCTGGGCAGCGATTCAGCTGCGTGCCGAGAACAAGGAGAAGACTGCCTATAACCTGGTGGGCTTCCAGACCAACCTGACCTTTGGCGAGCAGAAGCGCGTCTTCCATATGGTGCCGGGCCTGGAGAACGCCGAGTTCTTCCGCTACGGTGTCATGCACCGCAATACCTTTGTCGACGCCCCGCACGTGCTCGATGGCACCTTTGCCGTGCCCGGTACGAGCGTGCGCCTTGCCGGCCAGATCACCGGCACCGAAGGCTATATGGAGGCCGTGGCGACCGGTCTGCTCGCCGCGCTCAACACCTATGCCGAGGCAATCGAGGCGGAGCCTGTTGAGCTGCCGCGCGTGGGCGCCCTGGGTGCGCTCGTGGGCTATGCGACCGATCCTGCCACCGTGGGCTATCAGCCCATGCACGTCAACTTTGGCCTCGTGCCACCGCTCGAGGACGGCAAGCGCCGCAGTAAGCGCGACCGCTACCAGGCCTATGCGGACCGTGCGCTCGAAGCTCTTGATGCCTATCTGGCCACTCGCCCCGATCTGTTTGGAGGCGACCGGTCATAGCCTTTGACCTGTACGACACCATCGACTCGTTCATCGCCTATATTGCTCGCGTCGAAGGGCTCGCTCCCAACACGGTGACCGCCTACGCTTCGCGGCTGGAGCGTTTCGCTTCATGGTGCGAGCGCGAAGGCGTCGATGCGCGTGCCGCCGACGTACGGACGGTTCGCTCCTATTTGGCCGAGCTGTCGCGTGACCAGGTGGCGGCTCGGACCCTTGCGGCGCACTTGTCTGCCATTCGCTCACTTTATCGATGGATGGCTGCCGAGGGGATCGTTGAGGGCGATGCGGTCTCGGCGATATCCTCGCCCAAGCTCCCGCGTGATCTGCCCGGTGTGCTGACGAACCAACAGGTGGAGGCGCTCCTCAAAGCCCCCGATACCTCAACTCCCGCGGGATTGCGCGATGCGGCGATGCTCGAGCTGCTCTATGCCTCCGGCGCCCGCATCTCTGAGCTCGCGGCGCTCAATGTGGAGTCCATCGCTTGGTCCGAGCGAACGTTGCGACTTTGGGGTAAGGGGAGCAAGGAGCGTATCGTGCCGCTCTATCGGCGTGCTCTCGAGGCGGCCCGTCTCTATATAGAGGAGGGGAGGCCGGAGCTCCTTGCGCAGGCAAGGCGAAGCGACGGCGCAAACGGCGTGCATCCGCTGCTTATATCGGCGCGCGGCAATCGCATGAGCGCCGCCATGCTCAGGCGGCGGTTCCATACGCTGGCGACGCTCGCCGGAATTCCGGCCGACATCGCCCCGCATGCGATGCGCCATACCTTTGCGACCGACTTGCTCGAGGGCGGTGCGGACCTGCGCTCGGTTCAAGAGCTGCTGGGTCATGCGAGCCTGTCCACGACGCAGATCTACACGCATCTCACGCCCGATCGGCTTAAGCGGGCCGTGGCTCAAGCCCATCCCCGCGGCGAATAGTGGCTGGGACGTCCTGCGCCGCACTCAGGTGTGTGGTTTTGATTGCGGGTTGGCAGGAAGATGCATTCCTGCTATCATTCATCGGGTTGCTTCACGGCAACAGGTTTTTATCACACACGCGCGGCTACTTCATACCGTGGTGCCCGGGCTTTGGTAGCACATGTCCGGGTTGGTTTTGGAGGATGACCCCGCGCGGAGGCAAACCACAGGAGGTTTAACATGGCTACCAAGATTAATATCCGCACCCTGCTCGAGGCCGGCTGCCACTTCGGTCACCAGACCCGTCGCTGGAACCCCAAGATGAAGCCGTTCATCTTCGGTGAGCGCAACGGCATCTACATCCTCGACCTCAAGCAGACCATCCTCGACGCCGACCAGGCCTACACCTTCGTCAAGAACGTCGCCAAGGGTGGCAACGTGCTGTTCGTCGGCACCAAGAAGCAGGCTCAGGAGGCCGTCAAGAACGCTGCTGAGCGCGCCAACATGCCCTACATCAACCAGCGTTGGCTCGGCGGCATGCTGACCAACTTCGTCACCATCCGCTCCCGCATCAACCGCATGGAGGAGCTCGAGGCCATGGTCGATGACGGCCGCATGGCAGTGCTCCCCAAGAAGGAGCAGGCTGTGCTCGGCAAGGAGCTCACCAAGCTCCAGACCAACCTCGGTGGCGCCCGCGACATGAAGGGTCTGCCCCAGGCTCTCTTCGTCATCGACACCAAGCGCGAGGAGAACGCCATCAAGGAGGCCCAGCGCCTGAACATCCCCGTCGTCGCTCTGATCGACACCAACTCCGATCCCGACGAGGTCGAGTACGGCATCCCCTGCAACGATGACGCTATCTCCGCTGTCACCCTTATGTGCGAGCTCATGGCTGACGCCTGCCTCGCTGGCTCCGGCAAGGAGCAGGTCTCCGAGGCCGAGATGGCCGCTGAGCCCAAGGCCGAGTAAATCAGTCTTAGTTAATTCTTTTTCATCTCTTTGAAAGGAACCACAATGGCCCAGATTACCGCCGCTATGGTCAAGCAGCTCCGCGAGATGACCGACTCCCCGATGATGGAGTGCAAGAAGGCTCTCGTCGAGGCTGACGGCGACATGGACGCCGCTGTCGACGTTCTGCGTAAGAACGGCCTTGCCAAGGCCGCCAAGAAGGCTGGCCGTGAGACCAACGAGGGCGCTGTCGCCGCGTTCGTCTCCGAGGATGGCAAGACCGGCGCTCTGCTCGAGCTCTCCTGCGAGACCGACTTCGTTGGCTCCAACGCCAAGTTCACCGGCTTTGCTTCCAAGGTCGCTGAGGTTGTCGCTACCACCGAGCCTGCTGACGTCGACGCTCTGCTCGAGAAGCCGATGGGCGAGGAGACCGTTTCCTCCGAGCTCACCGAGATGATTCACATCATGGGCGAGAACATGAAGATCTCCCGTTTCGCCGCCCGCAAGGCCGAGAACGGCGCGCTCGCTTCTTACATCCACATGGGTGGTAAGATTGGCGTCCTCGTCGAGTTCGCTTTCGAGAAGGCCGAGACCGCTCAGGCTGAGTCCTTCAAGACCTTCGCTCACGACGTTGCCCTTCAGGTTGCCGCCGTCGCGCCGATCTGCGCCACCCGCGATCAGGTTCCGGCCGAGACCGTCGAGCACGAGAAGCAGATCTACATGGCTCAGGCTGCCGAGTCCGGCAAGCCCGAGGCTATCCAGGAGAAGATGGCTGTCGGCCGTCTGGAGAAGTTCTACAAGCAGTCCGTGCTCACCGAGCAGGAGTTCATCAAGGACAGCTCCCTCACCATCAAGAAGTACGCTGAGCAGGTCTCCAAGGAGCTCGGCGACACCATTACCGTCGTTGCCTTTGACCGTCTGGTCCGTGGCGAGTAAATAAGCTCTTGTAGCTGGTAATGAGCAGGCTGTGGGTTTTACTCACAGCCTGCTTTTTCATGGCTCCCCGTTAAGCCTTTGTTATCATATTAAAAGTCTAATTAAAGGAGGATCGCTTTGTCCGACATCCGATATAAACGCGTGCTTCTGAAGCTTTCCGGCGAAGCACTGATGGGCGACGGCCAATATGGCATTGACCCCAAGGTTACCGACCATCTTGCCAAGCAGGTCAAGGAGCTGCTCGCCGTTGGTCATGAGGTCGGCGTCGTTGTCGGCGGTGGCAATATTTTCCGCGGCATGGCCGGCGCTGCCGGTGGCATGGAGCGTGCTCAGGCCGACTACATGGGCATGCTGGCAACCGTTATGAACGCGCTTGCCCTGCAGGATGCCTTCGAGCATAACGATGTTCCCTGCCGCGTGATGAGCGCTATCCAGATGAACGAGATCTGCGAGCCCTATATTCGCCGTCGCGCCATCAATCACCTTTCCAAGGGCAACGTCGTTATTTTTGCCGCCGGTTCGGGCAATCCGTACTTTACGACCGACACCGCTGCGGCTCTTCGTGCGTGCGAGATCGGCGCCGAGATTCTGATTAAAGCCACCAAGGTTGACGGCATCTACGACAAGGATCCCGTCAAGTGTGCTGACGCCGTCCGGTTTGACAAGATCACCTACCATGAGGTGCTCGTCCGCGGTCTGCAGGTTATGGATTCCACGGCTACGGCACTGTGCCAGGATAACCGTATGCCGATTTTGGTCCTCAACATCGATGGCGAGGACACCGTCAAGCGCGCGCTTTCGGGTGAGCCCGTCGGCACGCTCGTCTATCAGGAGGATTAAGCATGGCAGAGAACATCACCGCCCACATGGACAAGTCGCTCGAGTCCCTCAAGCATAACTTCTCCAAGGTCCGTACCGGCCGCGCCAACGCTAACATTCTGTCCGACATCACCGTCGATTATTACGGTGTTCCCACGCCGGTCACGCAGGTTGCCGCCGTAAAGACCCCCGAGGCCCACATGCTGCTCATCGAGCCGTGGGACAAGGCGCTCATCAACGCTATCGTCAAGGCCATCGGCGCTTCCGATCTGGGTATTACCCCCAACTCCGATGGCACCGTCGTTCGTCTGCCGTTCCCGGCTCCCACCGAAGAGCGCCGTCGCGAGCTCGTCAAGGAGTGCCGCGAGTACGCTGAGCAGGCCAAGGTGTCTATCCGTAACATCCGTCGCGACTTCAACAACAAGCTCGAGCGCGATGAGGAGCTCACCGAGGACGATGTCCGTCGCGAGCAGGCTAAGGTCCAGAAGCACACCGATGAGTATGTCGCTAAGGTCGAGGAGCTTCTGAAGGAAAAAGAAGCCGAGGTCATGGAGATCTAAGGTGCAATACGACGAGCATAAACTGGTCGAGTACTTTGCCGACGCCCCTGCGGGCGTCGGTTTTTCCGACCTTGACCTCAATAACATTCCGCACCATATCTCGTGCATCATGGACGGCAACGGTCGTTGGGCCACGTCGCGCGGTCTTGCACGCACTGAGGGCCACAAGGCGGGTATCGTCTCCCTTCGCGAGATCATTACTGCCTGTGTGCGTCTGGGCGTCGACGTGCTTTCTGCCTATGCGTTTTCTACCGAAAACTGGAACCGTCCGCAGCATGAGGTCAACGTCTTGATGCATCTGTTTGCCAAGACGTTTATCGACGAGCTGCCGCTTCTGAAGCGCGAAAACGTGCGCGTCGTCTTTTTGGGTGACATTTCCGCGCTGCCCAAGAAGACCCGCGACGTTTTTGAACGCGGTCTTGCCGAGTGCGCCGATCGCACCGGTATGACGCTGGCGCTTGCCGTCAACTACGGCGCGCGTGCCGAGATTACCCGCGCTGTCCGTCAGATTGCGCTCGACGCTGCCGCCGGTAAGATCGATCCTGCCGCAATTGATGACGACATGGTGGCTTCCCACCTCTATACCGCCGGTCTTCCCGATCCTGAGCTTGTGATTCGCACTTCTGGTGAGCTGCGCCTTTCGAACTATCTGCTGTGGCAGGTGGCTTATTCCGAGTTCTACGTCACCGATACCTATTGGCCCGACTTTGATCGCTGGGGCCTCGTCGACGCCATTTTGGCCTATCAGGGCCGTGACCGTAGGTTTGGTGGACTGAGCAAGACCGAGGAGGCTTAATCGTGTCCGATCGTCCCAAGGGATCTGCTCCCAAGACGCCTGCGCGCAAAGCTGGCACTGCGGGAGCGCCTGCAGCGAAGAGTGGCACCGGTTCGTGGCTGGCGGGCTTTATTACCCGTGCCGCCGCCGGTATCGTCTACGCCGTCGTCTTTATCCTGTGCCTGGTTTTGGGTATCGTGCCCACGGCCATCTTTGTTTCCGTCATGAGCGGTCTATGCTGCTATGAATTTTTCCGTATGACAAGGCTCGATGGCAAGATGGCGAACGAGCGTATGGGTATCGCTGCCGCCGTGCTCTTTCCGCTGTCGGCGTTGGGCGATTCGATGTTGTTGAATGCCCTGCTTTTTGCCCTGATGCTCGCGGTGGGCATTTGGTATGTCTGGTCGCCGCGTACCCGCATCTCTGATGTGGCCGTGACGCTCATGGGTCCCATCTACACTGGCTTTATGCTGTCGGCTATCGTGCTGCTGCGCGATTCCGTGCCCGGTTTTGCCGGCGCTCTGCTTTCGGTGGGCGTTTGCGCGTCCCTTTGGGTCTCCGATTCGTTTGCCTACATCGTGGGCAGCCGTATCGGCAAGCACAAGATGGTTCCCAAGATCTCTCCAAAAAAGAGCTGGGAGGGGTTTGTTGGTGGCATCCTGGGCTCGGTTTTGATTTGGCTCATCCTGTGGGCGACGCACTTCTACAAGCTCAGCCTGCCCTATGCGCTGCTGTGCGGCGTGGTCGTGTCCGTCCTGGGCGTTATCGGCGACCTCATCGAGTCACGCATCAAGCGTGGCGTGGGCGTCAAGGATTCCGGCAATCTTATCCCGGGCCATGGCGGCATGCTCGATCGTAGCGATTCGCTTATCTTCGGCTGCATTACCGCGCAGCTGCTTTTGATGATCGGAGGCGTGCTGTAATGTCATTCCAGACGACGTATGGCCCCGATGGACGCCTCCGTGTTGCCATCCTGGGTTGTACGGGGTCTATCGGCACCCAGGCACTCGATGTGTGCCGTCAGCATGCCGATCGACTACAGGTGACGGCGCTGTCCGTTAATTCCAGCACCTCGGAGCTCGTTGCCGCTGCCCGCGAGTTTTCGGTTCCGGCGGTTGCCGTGGCCGATGTCGCTCATGGCGATGACGCCGTGCTGCAGGAGTTGCCCGAGGGAACGAAGCTCGGCGTTGGCGCGCAGGCGGTTTGCGAGCTCGCACGTCGCGATGATGTCGACTGCGTGCTTGTCGCTATTGTGGGTGCCGCCGGTCTCGAGGCGAGCCATGCGGCCTTGACCTCGAATAAGCGTCTTGCCCTTGCCAACAAGGAGTCCCTCGTCGTCGGTGGCGACTTGCTTGTGCCGTTGGCGCAACCGGGCCAGCTTATTCCAGTCGACTCTGAGCACTCTGCCATCTTCCAGTGCTATCTGGGGGAGAACCCGCGCGAGGCTCATTGTATTTGGCTCACCTGCTCGGGCGGTCCGTTCTTTGGCCGTACGCGCGACGAGCTCGATCGCGTGACGCGTGCCGATGCCCTCGCACATCCCACGTGGGCCATGGGTGCCAAGATCACCATCGACTCCGCCACCCTCATGAACAAGGGCCTGGAGCGCATTGAGGCCATGCATCTGTTTAACTGCGACCTCGATTTCATTAACGTGGTCGTGCAGCGTCAGTCCAAGATTCACTCTATGGTCGAGTTCGCCGACGGCTCCGTGATGGCGCATCTCGGTGCTTCCGACATGCGTATTCCCATCCAGTTCGCGTTCTCGTATCCCGAGCGTTGGGATACCCCGGCACCTCGTATCGATTTTCGCGAGTTGGGGCAGCTCACGTTTGATGCTGCCGACATGGATACCTTCCGCTGTCTGGCACTGGCCGAGCGTGCCGGCAAGTCGGGTGGCACCATGCCGTGCGTGCTCAATGCCGCCAACGAGGTCGCCGTCGATGCCTTCCTGCACGATGGCTGCAGCTTTACCGATATCGATCGCATTGTGGAATCCTGCATGGATGCCCACGATATGCAGGCGGTCGATTCATTTGAGCAGCTTCGCGACATCGATGCGTGGGCGCGTGAAAAGGCTACGCAGGTGCTCGTCGCAACCCGTTCCTAACCCATAAGGATTGCTTTTTCGTTTTATGGATACTGTTCTGAGCGTTCTCTCATCGGTCTTTTGGGGCCTGCTGATGCTTTCCGTCCTCGTGTTTTTGCACGAGGGCGGCCACTTTTTGGCGGCTCGTGCCTGCGGCGTCCGTGTGACCGAGTTCTTTTTGGGCCTGCCGTGCCGCTTTGACATCCATTACACGTCACGTCGCATTGGAACCAAGTTTGGCGTGACCCCGCTGCTGCTGGGTGGCTACGCTGCCATCTGCGGTATGGACCCGACCGACGTCTCGTGCGCCGATCGCGTGCTCGCGGCTATCTATCGTCATGGTCGTGTGACCGTGGCCGATCTTGCTGTCGAGCTCGAGCTTTCCGAGGAGGATGTGCTCGAGGCATGCGCCCTATTGCTGGGCTGGGGCTCCATCGCACCCTGGTATGAGGAAGGGGAGAAGCCCTCGCCGAGCTACTATCCCACCAAGTATCAGACGCTGCCGCGAGACACGGCAGGCTATACCACCTTTGACGGTCGCCGTTTCGATCGCGAACATTCAACTGCCGAGGGCGATGTGTGGGAGCTGCCGTGCGGCGAGGCCGAGTTCCTTGCGCAAGAACGTTCGCACACCTATCTTGGCCAAGGCTTTCTCAAGCGTGCCTTTATGCTGCTCGCGGGCATTATTGTCAATATCTTGACGGGCTTTTTGCTCCTTATGAGCATCTATTCCATTGCGGGTGTCACCGTGCCGATCGATACCAACGTGATCGGTCAGGTTGACGAGGGGTCTATTGCCGCCAAGGCGGGTATCGAGTCCGGTGATGCGATCCTTTCGGTTGACGGTGTCTCATGTTCCACTTGGATGGACGTCTACGATGCCATCGGTAAGGCCGCCGGTAAGGACGATATTGCTATTGAGTATGAGCGCGATGGCAAGCAGTGCTCGACCTCGGTCGCACTCAAAGAGGGCGAACGTCTGGGCGTTTATGCCTCTACGCAGGTAGTCCGTTTGGACCCCATCACCTCGGCACGTCTGTCATTCTCCTATGTTGTGCAGACCGCGGATGGCGTTATTCGCCTACTCCAGCCGCAGCATACGATGGAGATTCTCGACCAGTCCTCATCGATCGTGGGCATCAGCGTCATGTCCTCTCAGGCGGCTGCTGCCGGTCCCATCACGTTCTTGTCGTTTGCCGCGCTCATTTCGTTCTCACTGGGCTTTATGAACTTGCTGCCCATCCCGCCGCTCGACGGCGGCAAGCTGCTAATTGAGATCATTCAAAAGATTGCTGGCCGCGAGCTGCCGCTCAAGGTCCAGACGATCGTGAGCTATGTGGGCGTCGCGCTCTTCGCATTGCTGTTTGTCTATATGCTTCGTTCCGACATCCTTCGATTTATTCTGTAGGGGAGTGCTTGGATTGTCTCTATCCCATTCTTTGCCGCGCGAGCTGACGCGCCCCGTGCATGTGGGCGGGGTGCAGATCGGCGGCGGCGCGCCGGTCGTGGTCCAGTCTATGACCTGCACCGATACCGCCGATGCTCAGGCAACGCTTGGGCAGGTCCGCGCTTTGGCGCAGGCGGGCTGCGATATCGTGCGCGTGAGTGTACCCACCGAAGCCGCGCTCGAGGGCTTCCGTACCATCTGTGCCGAGTCTCCGGTGCCAATCGTTGCCGATATTCACTTTAACCATAAGCTCGCCATCGGCGCCGTCGAGGCTGGTGCCGCCAAGCTGCGCATCAATCCCGGTAATATCGGCGATTGGGCTAAGGTCGATGCCGTCATCGACGCCGCCGGCGCTGCGGGCTGTGCGATTCGCATCGGTGTCAACGCCGGCTCGCTCGAGCAGGATATCGCCGAGCGCGGCGAGCTTACGCAGCCCGAGAAGCTCGTGATGTCGAGTGAGCGCTTTGTGCGGCACTTTGAGGACCGCGGCTTTACCAACATCGTGCTTTCCGCCAAGGCCCATAGTGTACAGACGACGCTTGATACCTATCGTGCCCTGTCGCGCGAGATTCCCCATGTTCCACTTCATCTGGGTGTGACTGAGGCCGGTACCAAGCTGCAGGGCACCATCAAGAGCTCGGTGGGACTGGGCATCCTGCTCTCCGAGGGCATTGGCGACACCATGCGCGTCTCGCTTACGGCCGATCCGGTTGAGGAGCCGCCGGTCGCTTGGGGTATTCTGCAGTCGCTGGGCCTGCGTCGCCGTGGCCCCGAGATTGTCTCGTGTCCCACATGTGCGCGCTGCCAGGTCAATCTCATCGCAATCGCCGAGGAGGTCACCGAGCGGCTTAAGAACTATTCGGCGCCGCTTTCGATTGCCGTGATGGGATGTGCGGTCAATGGCCCCGGCGAGGCTTCTGATGCCGACTTGGGGGTTGCCTGTGGACGAGGTCAGGGCCTGCTCTTTTCGCACGGCCAGATCATTGGTAAAGTAGCTGAGGACCAAATTGTCGACGCGCTGATGGCCGAGGTCGACAAACTTATTGAGGAGAAGTAAATGACTCGAGCAATGTATATGTCTAAGCTGTATGCTCCGACGCTCAAAGAGGATCCGGCCGACGCCGAGCTTGCGAGCCATCGCCTGCTGCTCCGTGCTGGCATGATTCGCAAGGAGGCCGCCGGTCTCTATTCCTATCTGCCGCTCGCATGGCGCTCGATCCGCAAGATCGAGAATATCGTGCGTGACGAGATGGATGCTGCCGGCGCCCAGGAGCTCATGATGCCCATTATGGTCGATGCCGAGCTGTGGCGTGAGTCCGGCCGTATCGATGCCTATGGCAAGGAGCTCGTGCGCTTTGATGACCGCCACGGCCGCGAGTTTGTGCTGGGTCCCACGCACGAGGAGACTGTGACTGCCTTAGTGCGCAACGAGCTACGTTCCTATAAGCAGCTGCCCGTCAATCTGTACCACATTCAGGACAAGTTCCGCGACGAGTTCCGTCCCCGTTTTGGCCTGATGCGCGGCCGCGAGTTCATCATGAAGGACGCCTACAGCTTCTCCGCTACGCAGGAGAGCCTGCAGGAGGAGTACGACAAGATGAAGCAGGCGTACGCCAATATCTGCGAGCGCTGCTACATCAAGGCTCTGCCCGTTGTCGCCGATTCCGGTGAGATCGGTGGCGACACCTCCGTCGAGTACATGGCTCTTGCTGACGCCGGCGAGGCTTCGTTGGTTTACTGCGACGATTGTGGCTTTGCTGCTGACGACGAGGCGGCAAGCACCAAGGTTGTCGTGACCGAGGGCCCCGGCGACGGTACGCTCACCAAGGTCGAGACCCCGGGCATGGGCACCATCGATGCAGTTGCAAAGTTCTTCGGCTTCCCCGAGAACGGCACGCGCAAGTCGCTGGCACTCATCGACGCTGAGGGCAAGCCTGTCGTGGCCATTGTCCCGGGCGATCATGAGCTCAACGACTGCAAGGCCGAGCACGTCTTTGGCAAGGGCTATCGCATGATGACCGACGAGGAACTCCAGACCTACGGTCTGCATAAGGGCTTTATCGGACCGGTTAACCTGCCCGAGGGCATCCGTCTGGTGTGCGACGAGAGCCTGCGTGAGTCTAAGCAGTGGGCCTGTGGCGCCAACGAGGTCGACTACCACTTTACCGGTGCCTGCCCCGAGCGCGACTTTACTGTCGATGAGTGGGCCGACCTGGTCACCGTCGTCGCCGGCGATCCCTGCCCGCACTGCGGCAAGCCGCTCTCCGCTGCTCGCGGTATCGAGGTCTCCCAGGTGTTCCAGCTGGGCACCAAGTATTCCGAGGCCATGGGTGCCACCTTTATGGACGAGGACGGCAAGGAGAAGCCGCTTATCATGGGTTGCTACGGCGTGGGTGTGTCCCGCTCGCTCGCTGCCGTCGTGGAGCAGCACAACGATGAGCACGGTATCGTCTGGCCGGTCTCCGTTGCCCCGTACGAGGTCGCGGTGATTCCGCTCGATCCCAAGAAGGAGGAGTGCGCTACCGTTTGTGAGCAGATCGTCGACGGTCTGTGCGCCGAGGGTATCGAGGTCGTCGTCGACGACCGCGATGAGCGTCCCGGCTTTAAGTTTGCCGATAACGACCTCATGGGCTTCCCGTATCAGGTGGTTTTGGGCAAGCGCGGTCTTAAGAATGGCACCGTTGAGCTCAAGGACCGTGCCACGGGCGATCGCGAGGACGTGGCGATTGACGAGATCGTCGCCAAGGTTGCCGAGCTTGTTAAGGCTGCCCGCCGCTAATCGGCGATTTCGCTTGTAGTTCGATATACGGGACGGCCCCGCATTTCTCCAGATCGGGGAGATGTGGGGCCGTCCTTTTATCTTGTGGCATCCTCGATATCTAAAAGGAAAACCCCACGGCCCATGCGAGCTGCGGGGTTTCCCTTTTGTGCCTCCGATGCGAAATAAATCGCTCAGATATTACTGATAATCGACGACGTCGATCCAGTTCTTAAGGAACTCATCGTTCACGTTGCGCTTACGAGCGAGCTCGGAAGCGGCGACGATGCTCGTCCACTGACGCACGACCTGCATAGGCATGTCGGCGCGGTCGCAGTAGAGCTCCAGGTAGGCCTCGGCCTGGTCCTTGCTGCTGAGGGCAAAGAGCAGGTAGGTGGTGGCAACGTCGGCAGCAGGGGAGCCCTGGGTGGCATGTGCCCAGTCGCAGACGTACAGCTGACCGTCGTCGCCAACGATGACGTTGGAGGGGTTGAAGTCGCCGTGGCAGACCTTGAACTCCTTGGTCATGCCGTCCAGACGCTCCTGAAGGTTGTAGCGCGTGGTGGCATTGAGCTGATCAAGGCTGTCGATCATGCGGGCGAACTTGTCGCGCTGACGGTTGAGCAGCGGGGAGGTGTAGCCGTGGATCTCGATCTGGAGGTCGACGAACATCTCGAGGTACTCACCAAAGCGTTGGGGCTCGGCAGTCATCTTGTCGGCGAGGGTGGTGCCAGCAACCTTTTCGGTCACAAGCGCCCAGCCGTTGGCGTTCTCGAGCTGAGAAACCTCGAGCGCCTTGGGGCTGCGGATGCCGCACTCATTGATGCGGGCAAGATTCAAAGCCTCGTTGAACACGTCGGAGACGGGCTTGGTCTCGTTAAAGACCTTGACAATCTTGTCGCCCAGGTCGTAAACGACCTTGTTGCCACGACGGACGAGCTCGGTCTTGGAATCGGGAAGCAGCATGATTGCATCCTTTCAACGATGCGATAGAAGCAACGGCGGGGGCGTGCGTACACCCGTGCCCCCCCGCCGCAAATAACCGTGCTAAAGACTAGCAGACGGCGTAGTCCTGGGGCTCGCGGCCATAGTAGGCGTCCAGGTAGAGCTCCTTGATCTCGCTCATGAGCGGGTAGCGCGGGTTAGCGCCGGTGCACTGGTCGTTGAATGCCTGCTCGGTCATCTCGTCGAGGGTGTCGAGGAAGTACTGCTCGTCAACACCGTAGTCGGCGATGGTCTTCTTGACGCCGATGAAGTCCTTGAGCTCCTCGAGCTTCGTGATGAAGTTCTCGAAGACCTCCTTGTCGTCCCTGCCCTCGATGCCGCAGTACTTGGCCATCTCGGCGTAGTTGTGCAGCGCGTTGGGGTAAGGATACTGGGAGAACGTGCCCATCTTGACGGGAGCCTCGGCGGCGTTGTAGCGCATGACGCGCGTCAGGATGATGGCGTTGGCGATGCCGTGGGGCAGGTGATGGAAGGCGCCGAGCTTGTGGGCCATGGAGTGGTTGAGGCCCAGGAAGGCGTTGGCGAAGGCCATACCGGCCATGCATGAGGCGTTGTGCATCTCCTCGCGGGCGTGCGGGTCCTTGGCGCCGTTCTCGAAGCTGGAGGGCAGGTTCTCGAAAACGAGCTTGGCAGCGCGCTCGGAGAGGCCCTTGGTGTAGTCGGAAGCCATGATGGAGACATAGGACTCGATGGCGTGGGTCATGACGTCGATGCCGGAGGCAGCGGTCAGGCCGCGCGGGGCGGTCATGCAGTTGTCGGCGTCGACGATAGCCATGTTGGGGAGCAGCGCGTAGTCGGCAAGCGGCCACTTGATGCCGGTCTCCTTGTCGGTGATGATGGCGAACGGCGTGCACTCGGAGCCGGTACCCGAAGAGGTCGGGACGGCGACGAAGTAGGCCTTCTTGCCCATCTCGGGGAAGGTGAAGATACGCTTGCGGATGTCCATGAAGTCCATGGCCATGTCCTCAAACTTGCACTCGGGGTGCTCGTACATCATCCACATGATCTTGCCGGCGTCCATAGCGGAGCCACCGCCGACGGCGATGATGACGTCCGGCTCAAAGAGAGCCATCTGCTTGGCGCCGCGACGTGCGCACTGCAGCGACGGATCGGGCTCGACGTCGTAGAAGCAGTCGTGGGCGATGCCCATCTCGTCGAGCTTGGCCTCGATGGCGCGGGTGTTGCCATTCTTGAAGAGGAACTGGTCGGTGACGATGAAGGCGCGCTTCTTGCCCATGACGGTGCCGAGCTCGTCGAGAGCGACGGGCGTGGAACCCTTCTTGAAGTAGACCTTCTCGGGAGCGCGGAACCACAGCATGTTCTCACGGCGCTCGGCCACAGTCTTAACGTTGATCAAGTGCTTCACCCCAACGTTCTCGGAGACGGAGTTGCCGCCCCAGGAGCCGCAGCCCAGGGTCAGAGACGGCTTCATGCCAAAGTTGTACAGGTCACCGATGCCGCCATGCGAAGACGGGGTGTTGATGACGATACGGCAGGCCTTCATGACGTGCTCGAACAGGCTGATCTTCTCGGCCTGGGCGGGGTGCACGTACAGAGAGGCGGTGTGGCCCGGGCCACCGGCGAGCACCAGGTGCTCGGCCTTGTCGACGGCCTCCTGGAAGTCCTTGGCGTGATACATGGCCAGGACCGGGGAGAGCTTCTCGTGGGAGAACTCCTCCTTGGCCGGATCGGTGGAGGTGACCTCGGCGATCAGGATCTTGGTCTTAGCGGGAACCTCGATGCCGGCGAGCTCGGCGATCTTGGCGGCAGCCATGCCGGGGATGCGGTGATCGAGAGCGCCGTTCTTGAACATGGCGCCACGCAGGGCCTCCATCTCGGCACCCTGCTTGACGAAGTAGCAGCCGCGCTTCTGGAACTCGGCCTTAACCTGGTCATAGATGCTGTCGATGACGGTCACGGACTGCTCGGAAGCGCAGATCATGCCGTTGTCGAAGGTCTTGGAGTGGATGATGGAGTTGACGGCGAGCAGCACGTCGGCGGTGTCGTCGATGATGACCGGGGTGTTACCGGCGCCAACGCCTAGGGCGGGCTTGCCCGAGGAGTAGGCAGCCTTGACCATGCCCGGGCCACCGGTGGCGAGGATGATGTCGACGTCGCGCATGACCATGTTGGTTAGCTCGATGGAGGGGACATCGACCCAGCCGATGATGCCCTCGGGGGCGCCGGCCTTGACGGCGGCGTCAAGCACGAGCTTGGCGGCGGCGATGGTGCACTTGGCGGCAGCCGGGTGCGGGGAGATGATGATGGCGTTGCGGGTCTTCAGGCTGATCAGCGTCTTGAAGATCGCGGTGGAGGTGGGGTTGGTCGTCGGGATGACGGCGCCCACGATGCCGATGGGCTCGGCAATCTTGGTGATGCCGTAGGCCTCGTCGCGCTCCAGGACACCACAGGTCTTGGTGTTCTTGTAAGCGTTGTAGATGTACTCTGCGGCGTAGTGGTTCTTGATGACCTTGTCCTCAAGAACGCCGCGGCCGGTCTCCTCGATGGCCATCTTCGCCAACGGGATACGAGCCTTGTTGGCGGCCATGGCGGCCTCGTAGAAGATCTTGTCGACCTGCTCCTGCGTGTACGTAGCAAAAAGCGCCTGGGCCTCTCGCATCTGAGCGAGCTTAGCCTCAAGCGCCTCTACATTGTCCACAATTGCGGGAGTAGTGTTTTCCGGTGACTTTTTCACCATTTGTGTCTCCTTGCGATCGGAGATTTACCCTACGCCTTGCATGATAGCAATAAATAATTCGGTGAGTGGCAAGATTCCTGTAAAAGGCACACTAAAACGCTTCAACAAAATGAAACGTTTCAACTAAAACAATCTTTCTGCTGCATCGCCCCGCTCATTGGGGACAGGCTTACATGAGTGCTTTCACTCATTTGGGACAGACATCGTTTTGCCATTTTGCCGTTCTGGGCCTGTTATTGCCGCTCATTGGATATAAATAGGTTACAGGCTCAGCATTTCGCGTTGCGTCTCTCCTTTTAGGTGTTGCCTGTACAGTTTTGAAAGGAGAGGCTATGCCCCGATGTGCCCGCGCCGTTTCGCTCACCGGCTATTACCACGTCTTTGACCGTGGCAACTCCAAACAGATTATTTTTGAAGATGATTCCGACCGTTATCGTTTCTTATCGGACATCTCGGACAGGTTTGCGCGTCATAAAGTGGCGGTGTTGGCTTGGTGCCTTATGGACAACCACTTCCATTTGATGGTTGATGACCCATATGACAACCTTTCAAAGGCAATGCAGTGCGCACTGACGGCGTATGCTAAGTATTTCAATGGGAAAACGGGAAGAACGGGCCATCTGTTTGACAATCGCTATTCGCGGGTCGCTGTTGAGACGGACACGCAGGCGGTGCAGCTGCTCGACTATATTCATCTCAATCCCGTGAAAGGTGCGCTCGACTCACTCGAGGCATACCGCTGGTCAAGCTACAAGGCATATCAGCTGGGCTATGATCCCTTTGATATCTGCGATGCGGCCCCCATGCTCGATATTGTCGGAGGCTCCCGTTGCTATTGCGAGCATCTCAAGGAAGTTGCTGGGCGCATCTGGTCAGTGGGGGTTCTTCCACGCCGGCGGATCCCCGATGAGGATGCCCTTGCCGTCGCGCACGAAGTGTTGCCGAGCATAGATCCTGCGCTGCTCAAGGCCCTGCCTCGTCCCGAACGTGATGCGTGTCTGCTGAGGCTCAGGCGGGCGCATCTCACGGTCAAGCAAATTGCCCGTATCACCGGTATCGGCGCTACGAGCGTAACCAAGGCCACCACAGGCTGGAAAGAGGCGGCGTGAGGTATGGATTGGGGCCGATCGAAACGCCGTGAGTTCATCGATGCGCTGCGAGCTTAGGAAAGCGCTCATCTAAGTCTGTCCCCAATGCGTGAAAACACTTATGTAAGTCTGTCCCCAATGAGTGCAAAAAAGCGCCCTCCGTAGGGGAGGACGCCCTTGGTAAGTTCTATGTGAACGCGAGGTCTTTGACCCGGAGAGTCCGAGGTACTTGTTGGTAAGACCTTATTTAGGAGCGCGCAACCTTGCCGGACTTGAGGCAGGTGGAGCAAACGTTCATCTTGCGACGGTGACCATCGACGACGACGTAGACACGCTGGATGTTGGGGCGGAACTTACGGTTGGTGACGCGGTGAGAGTGGCTGATGGAGCGACCGGCAACGGGGTGCTTACCGCAAACTTCGCAAACTTTGGACATAACTGACCCTCCTTGGGCGACAAACGAACATGTCGCGTTAACAAACAAGCCTGAACTATAGCACAGAAGTCGCTCCCTGTGCGCAATCTACACAGAGATATTCCTCTTTTGGCGATAGTGCGCACGCCACGGCCCTGGACGTAGATCCGATTTGCGTGCAGCAGAGGGGATTATGCCAGCTCGAACCGAGGTTTTCAAGTTCGTCCCGCAAATATATATAGGTTTATGGAGCGCCTGCGCCCGTTTATGGATTGCTTTGTATTAATGCTCGCAATTACGCTCGAGGTTGGCTACACTAGTTGTTGACCATTAAAGGGGTACGAGATACCCACATGGAATTACATAGCTGTCAAAGTGCAGCCCTTCCTGTGGGTGTCTGGTCCGCTTTAAGCGGTCGGGCATCTATTTTTTTGACTGTGTCAGCAGTCAAGACATGTGAGGAAGGAGATCGATGGGCACGACTTCCCCCAAGGCGGTCATCATGGACGAGACCGCCGTCAATCGAGCTATGACCCGCATCGCGCACGAGATTCTCGAGCGCAACGAGGGCTGTGAAGACCTCGCTCTGGTCGGCATCGTCACGCGCGGCGACCTTCTGGCAAAGAAGCTCGTCGAGGAGATCAAGGAGATCGAGGGCGTCGACGTTCCGCTCGGCAGCCTCGACATCAGCTTCTACCGCGATGACTACGCTACCAATTTCGCTCCCGCGATCCACGCCACCAACATTCCCTTTAGCGTCAACGGCAAACGCGTCGTGCTGGTGGACGACATCCTGTATACGGGCCGTACCATCCGCGCCGCTCTCGACGCCGTCATGGACCTGGGTCGTCCGAGCCGCATCGAGCTGGCGGTCCTCGTCGACCGCGGCCACCGCGAGCTCCCCATCTCGCCGGACTTTGTCGGCAAGAACGTTCCCTCGTCGCATGAGGAGAGCGTGCACCTATATATGAAAGAAGTCGACGGCCACACCGCCGTCGAGATCAACGACGTCGCGCCGGGTTCCCGCGTGGGCTCCGCGCCGCTGGGAGGTGAGTAGTACCGTGGCGTTCAATCATAAGCACCTGATCGACATTACCGAGTACTCCGAAGAGGACATCAAGCTCATCCTCGAGACCGCCAAGGCGTTCTCCGAGGTCAACGAGCGTGCGATCAAGAAGGTCCCCACGCTCAAGGGCAAGACCATCGTCAACATGTTCAACGAGCCCTCGACGCGCACCCGTAGCTCCTTCGAGCTTGCCGAGAAGCGTCTTTCGGCCGACAGCCTCAACTTCGGCGGCTCCTCGACCTCTACGGTCAAGGGCGAGAGCCTCGTCGACACCGTCGAGACCCTCAACGCCTACAAGATCGACTGCATCGTCGTGCGCGACAAGCACGCCGGCGCTCCCTATATCGTCACGCAGAACTCGCCTGCGAGCGTCATCTGCGCCGGCGACGGCAAGCACAACCATCCCACGCAGGCCCTGCTCGACCTGTACACCATCTGGGAGCATAAGGGTGACTTCCATGGTTTGAAGGTCGCCGTCGTCGGCGATATCGCGCACTCCCGCGTCTGCGGCTCGCTGATCCCCGCCCTTAAGATCATGGGCTGCGAGACCTACGCCGTCGCTCCCGGCACGCTGCTGCCGCCGGCGCCCGAGGTCCTGGGCTGCGACCACGTGACGAGTGACCTCGATTCCGTCCTGCCCGAGCTGGACGTCATCTACATGCTGCGCGTGCAGCAGGAGCGCCTCGAGGGCGCCCCGTTCCCGACCATTCGCGAGTACCACAAGCTCTTCGGCCTGACCAAGGATCGCGAGAAGCTCATGAAGCCCGATGCGATCATCTGCCACCCGGGCCCCATCAACCGCGGCGTCGAGTTCGACTCCTATATGGCCGACCACCCGCAACGCTCCGTCATCCTGGAACAGGTCTATGCTGGTATCTGCGTGCGTATGGCTATCCTGTATCTGCTGCTTGGAGGTGCCGATAATGGCCTTGCTTCTTAAGAATGCCCACGTCGTCGACCCGTCCGTCGAGCTTGACGGTGTCGTTGACGTCCTGATTGACGGCGACAAGATCGCCGAGGTCGGCGAGAATCTCGCCGTCGAGGGGGCCGAGGTCCGCGACCTTTCCGGCAAGTACCTCGTCCCCGGCCTGGTGGATATGCACGTTCACCTTCGCGAGCCCGGCTACGAGGTCAAAGAGGACATCGAGAGCGGCACCCGCGCAGCTGCCAAGGGCGGCTTTACCGGTGTGTGCTCCATGCCCAACACCGATCCCGTCACCGATAACGGCACCGTCGTAGAGTTCGTCAAGTCCCGTGCTGCCGAGGTCGGTCACTGCCGCGTCTATCCGTCGGGCGCCATGACCCGCGGTCTTAAGGGCGAGGCCATGTCCGAGATGGGCGATATGGTCGCCCACGGCGCCGTCGCCTTCACCGACGACGGTCGCGGCGTGCAGGGCGCGGGCATGCTCCGCCGCTGCATGGACTACGGTAAGATGTTCGGCAAGGTCTTTATGAGCCACTGCCAGGACGAGGACCTGGTCGGCCACGGCCAGATCAACGAGGGCAAGGTCTCGACCCGTCTGGCTCTCGAGGGCTGGCCGGCTGCCGGCGAGGAGCTCCAGATCGCCCGCGACATCGAGATTGCCAAGCTGACCGGTGCCAAGCTGCACATCCAGCATATCTCCACCGCCCATGGCCTGGAGATCGTGCGTGCCGGTAAGGCCGCTGGCGTTCAGGTTACCTGCGAGGCCACCCCGCACCACATGTTCCTGACCGAGAACGACCTGGACGAGACCTACAACACCTCGCTCAAAGTCAATCCGCCGCTGCGTACCGAGGAGGACGCCGAGGCCATCCGTCAGGGCGTCATCGACGGTACCGTCGACGTTATCGTCACCGATCACGCTCCCCACACCCCGTGGGAGAAGGCCCGCGAGTTCGAGCTTGCACCTTTTGGCATGATCGGCCTCGAGACTTCGCTGTCGCTCGTGCTCACCGAGCTGGTCAATACGGGCAAGATGAGCATGGGCCGCATGGTCGAGCTCATGGCCATCAAACCGCGTGAGATCCTGGGCCTCGACCAGGTTCAGGTCAAGGTGGGCTCCGTCGCCGACCTGACCGTGTTCGACACGTCCGCCACTTGGACGGTCGGCGAGGACGGTTACGAGTCGCGCGCCGAGAACTCCGGTTTTGCCGGCCGCACGCTCACCGGTCGTGCCACCGATGTGTTTGTCGGCGGTAAACAGACGCTTGCCGACGGCTACATCTGCTAGCATAGCCTTATCGTTTTTGTGCGCGGTGCCCTTGCGGTGCCGCGCTTTCTGTTCGTTTTGACCATGCAACCGCATGGGGGATTGGAGCGTCTATGCCCACACCTTCCACTGCACGCATGCACGACTTCGAGGTCGTCTCGAACCAGGAGATCGCCGAGGGCATCTTCTCGCTCGTAATCTCGGCCCCCAAGCTTGCAAGTGCGCTCAAGCCCGGTCAGTTTGTGAACATCGCCGTGCCCGGCGATGCGTCCTCGCTGCTTCGCGTGCCCCTGAGCTTCTATCGCGCCGACGCCCAGGCCGGCACCGTCGAGCTGTGGTACACCGTCGTGGGCGACGACACCCGCCGTCTGTCGCAGATGGCCTCTGGTTCCACTTCTAACCTGCTGGGCCCTGGCGGTCGCGGCTGGCTGGTGCCCGAGGGCGCCAAGAAGGCGCTGCTCGTGGCGGGCGGCATCGGTGTCCCGCCCGTGCTCTGCCTGGCGGGCATGCTTGCCGAGCAGGGTGTGGCCGTCGACGTGTGCCTGGGCTTTGGCACCGCGTCCAAGGCCGTGGGTATCGATGAGTTCCGCGCGTTGGGCGCCACGGTCAATGTATGCACCGACGACGGCTCGCTTGGCACGCATGGTTTTTGCACTGATCCGGCCGCCGAGCTGCTTGGCGAGGGTGGCTACGACTATGTCGCCAGCTGCGGTCCCGCCGTCATGATGAAGAAGGTCGCCGCCGCTGCCGCCGAGGCCGGTGTGTACTGCGAGGTGTCGCTTGAGCGCATGATGAGCTGCGGCTTTGGCGCCTGCAACACCTGTAACGTCGAGACGGTTGACGGTATGAAGGGCGCCTGCATGTGCGGCCCCGTGTTCGATGCTTCCAAGGTGGTGGTCTTCTAGTGGGTACCGTGAACATGGCCGTCGATTTCGGCGGCGTCAAGATGCAAAACCCCATCAACACCGCAGCCGGCACTTTTGGTTACGGCTGGCAGTTCCAGAACTTCTTTGATGTTTCCCAGCTGGGCGCCATCACCACCAAGGGCTGCGCTGCCGAGCCCTGGCCCGGCAACCCCGCACCCCGTATGGCCGAGATCCCCGGCGGTATGATCAACTCGGTGGGCCTTCAGAACCCCGGCGTTGCCGCCTTTGCCCGTGAGTCCGGCCCTTGGCTGGAGCAGCTTTCCAAGGACGGCTGCCAGGTCATCTGCCAGGTTGCCGGTCACTCTGTTGACGAGTTTGTCCGCGCACTCGAGATGTATGTCGAGCTGTGCCCCTGGGCTGCCGGCTACGAGATCAACGTGAGCTGCCCTAATATCGCCGCCGGCGGTGCCGCCATGGGCTCCACGCCCGAGGGCGCCTCTTCCGTTATGGCTGCCTGCCGCAAGGTGACCGATAAGCCGCTGTTCGTGAAGATGGCGCCGGTCAACGTCGCCGAGATCGCCAAGGCCCTCGAGGCTGCCGGCGCCGACGGCCTTTCGGTCATCAACTCCATTCAGGGCATGGCCATCGACGTCCATACCCGTAAGTCCCGCGTGGCCAAGCCCAAGGGCGGCCTTTCGGGCCCGCTGTGCCACCACATCGCCGTGCGCATGGTCTGGGAGGTTGCCCAGGCCGTCGATATCCCCATCAACGGTGTCGGCGGTGTCATGACCGGCGAGGATGCGGCTGAGTTTATCCTGGCCGGTGCCACCTGCGTGTCGGTCGGCATGGCCAACTTTGTCGATCCGTGTGCTTCGCTCAAGATCGCGCATGAGCTCGAGGCTTGGGCTGAGTCCCAGGGCGTCAAGGACATCAACGAGCTGGTAGGTGCTTTCGAATGCTAGAGACCGATGCCCGCGACCGTGTTATCGTCGCCCTCGACTGCGACCGTGAGCGTGCGCTCGAGCTCGCCCATGAGCTTTCGGGCCATGCCGCCTGGCTCAAGGTGGGCATGACGCTCTATTACGCCGAGGGTCCCGAGATCGTCAAGACGTTCAAGGACCTGGGTTTTAAGGTCTTCCTTGACCTTAAGTTCCATGATATTCCGCATCAGGTTCGCGGTGCCGCCCGCTCGGCCTCGCTTGCCGGTGCCGACCTGCTTTCGGTTCACGGCTTGGGTTCGGGTGCTATGCTCGCCGCCTGCCGTGAGGGTGCCGAGGAGGCGCGCGAGGACCGCGCCAAGCTCGTCGCCATCACCGTGCTCACGAGCATGAATCAGGATGCCTTGAGCGAGATCGGCGTCGAGTCGCCTGTGGCCGAGGAGGCCGTCCGCTTGGCAAAGCTCGCTCAGGCCAACGGCATCGATGGCATCGTGTGCTCGCCGATGGAGGCTCACGACATGCGTGAGCTGCTGGGTCCCGATGCCCTGATCGTTACTCCGGGTGTGCGTCCGATGGGTGCCGCTCTTGGTGACCAGTCTCGCGTGGCGACGCCTTCCCAGGCTATCGAGCGTGGCGCAAGCCACATTGTGGTGGGCCGTCCCATTACTGGTGCCGACGATTCGGTTGCCGCATTTGACGCTATTGTTGCCGAGCTGGTCGAAAACGTCGCCTAAAAGATTCCCTCAAGTCACCACTTTTGGGTATCATTAGCACAAATTTGCCCCTGTACCTGCGAAAACTTTCCTACCCTTTGTGTGGAATCGCAGGGCAGGGGCTTAACTTTGACCTCCGCATATTGCACTTTTCGTAGGTATCGTCTAATCTATGGAGCCGTCGATTGGGCATTTAGTGCGTTTGACGTGCTAAAATGCCAATTACTGCATCAGATATAACCCAACTATTTGGAGGTTCGAATGGCACTCCCTCAGCTTACCGACGAGCAGCGCAAGCAGGCTCTTGAGAAGGCTGCTGCCGCACGTCACGCCCGCGCTGAGCTTCGCGAGCAGATCAAGAAGGGCGAGAAGTCCCTCGAGTCCGTGCTCAACTCCGATGACCCCATCGCTTCCCGCATGAAGGTTTCCACCCTCATCGAGTCTCTCCCTGGCTATGGCAAGGCCAAGGCCGCCAAGATCATGGAGGAGCTCGGTATCTCCGCTACCCGTCGCGTCCAGGGCCTCGGCGTCCGTCAGCGCGAGCAGCTCCTCGAGCAGCTGACCAAATAAGTGAGCGCTCAGGATTCCAAGCTCTTTGTGATTTCTGGACCGTCAGGCGCAGGCAAGGGCACGCTCGTCACTCGTGTGCGCGGGCTCCGCTCGAACCTGGGCCTGACGGTTTCGGCTACCACGCGAGCACCACGCAAAGGTGAGGTCGACGGCGTCAACTACTTTTTTCTGACGCAGGAGGAGTTCGACCGCCGCGTGGCAAACGGTGAGTTTGTTGAATGGGCCGAGGTCCACGGTAACTGCTACGGCACGTTGGTGAGCGAGGTCACATCCAAGCTCGCCTCGGGTGCGTCTCTGATTTTGGAGATCGATGTCCAGGGCGCCCTGCAGGTGAAGGAGCGTTTCCCCGAGGCCGTGCTGATTTTTATCAAGCCGCCTTCGCTTGAGGTGCTTCGCGAGCGTCTAGTCGGTCGCGGTACCGAGACGCCCGAGACGATTGAGCTGCGTATGGCAAACGCCGCCGATGAGCTTGCCCTTGCCGACCGCTACGACGATGTCGTGGTTAATGACGATCTCGACCGCGCGACCGATGAGCTCGTTCGCGTTCTCGATATGCATGAAAGGATCTGAGGTCCGTGTCCGTTGTAAAGCCTTGCATTGACGATCTTCTGGAGAAGACCGATCACAACCGCTTCCTGCTCGCTTCGCTTGCCTCCAAGCGCGCCTGCGACATCAATAGCATGCTGCGTGGCCAGCACAATCGCGTGCTTGCCGTCCAGGATGTCGATGACATCACCATCGGGCTTTCCGGTGCCGATACTATCTCGATGGCTATGGACGAGATTGTCGATGGCGACATCTCTTACGATGAGGCTCGTTACGAGAAGGCGCTCGGCCACAAGGTTGCTGAAGCCTAAATGGCAGCTCGCGTCTGCCTGGTCCACTATCACGAGGTTGGACTGAAGGGCAAGAACCGCGCACATTTTGAGCATATCCTCATGGATAACATCAAGGCGGCCTTGGCCGCCTTTTCCGTGAATGCCGTGTCTCGAATTTCCGGTTATATCCTCGTGACCTTTAACCAGCATCAGGCCGACGAGGCGGCGCGTGTCATTCGCACCGTTCCCGGCGTTGCTCGTGTGTCTTTGGCGTATCACACCAACCGCGACCCGCAGGAGTACTGCGCCGCCGCCGTGAAGGCGCTGCGCGAGTTTGGTTCCTTCGATTCGTTTAAGGTGCACGCCAAGCGCTCCAACACCGACTATGAGCTCACCTCGATTGATATCAATCGTCAGGTGGGCGAGGTGCTGTGTGAGGCCTTCCCCGATAAAAAGGTTCAAATGCACGACCCCGATGCGATGGTGCATGTGTTGGTGGTCCAGGGCAGCGTTTATGTGTATGCGCGTTCCGAGCGCGGCGTGGGTGGCCTGCCGGTGGGTTCTGCCGGTAAGGTCGTGACGCTGCTGTCGTCGGGTATCGATTCTCCGGTGGCGACCTGGATGCTCGAGCGTCGCGGTGCGGTGTGCGTGCCGGTGCATTTCTCCGGTCGTCCGCAGACGCCCGATACGAGCGAGTATTTGGTGCAGGACATCATCCGTGCGCTTGCACCGGGTGTCCAGATCGGCCGCTTGTACGTAGTCCCGTTTGGCGACTGCCAGCGTGAGATTTCGGTCAGCTGCCCCAGCAACTTGCGTGTGATCATGTATCGCCGGATTATGTATTCGGTTGCCGAGCGCATTGCACACATCGAGGGTGCCAAGGCCATCGTTACGGGCGAATCACTTGGGCAGGTTGCCTCCCAAACGCTCGAGAACATCATGGCCGTCAACGAGGCCGTGAAGATCCCTGTGTTCCGTCCGCTCATCGGTTCGGACAAGCAGGAGATCATCGCGCGCGCCGAGGAGATCGGTACGTTCGATATCTCGACTGAGGCCGCTCCCGACTGCTGCACGCTGTTTATGCCGCGCCGTCCCGAGACGCATGCTAAACTCGATGCCGTGCATGAGGCCTGGGAGTTGTTCGATCACGAGGAGATGATCGAGCGTCTGCTCAAGCAGACCGAGTACATCGACTTCGATAGCAACACGTATAAGGCGCCTAAGACCTTAAAACGCAAACATTCGGAGCTTGCTCCGCGTGAGATTTACCAAGATCACGAGTAAATTTGTGCATAGACCGACGATGCGCCTGCATCGTCGGTTTTTTGCCATCTGGGCATTTTGCGACTAAGTGTTCATTTGCTGACGTGTGCCTGAATAAATGGACAGATTTGTGCAAGGTTTTGGTCGGCTTTTGGTTTGACCGCGATAACCGGTTTTGAAGCATGGCTGTTGCAGGGCTCTTTTCCTGACACGATGTTGTTGGGAGGTTTTGCTATGGCGCAGCGCGAACAACACGAACGGGTCAAAAAGATGGACCGCTGGGCGGGCAAGCTGCTCGGTCATAAGGCAGTGGTGGTGGCGATGCTGGGCGTCATTGCGATGGCGAGCGGCTTGGCGATGGCGAACCTTGGCGGCGGTGCCGGCGGTGTGTCGTTTGAGCGCACTGATGGTTCGGGCTCGTTAGTGGAGCCGGGATCCGGCGATGCTTCGAGCGGAAAGACATCCGAAGGATCTTCGACTAAGGCTTCTGCCGCGGCAGAGGTCTATGTCGATGTCGATGGCGCCGTTGTGTCGCCCGGTGTATATCGCCTCAAGGACGGCGCGCGGGTGGCTCAGGCGATTGATGCCGCCGGCGGGCTGGCGCCCGAGGCAGACGTTACGGGGCTCAATCGGGCATCTAAGGTCATCGATGGACAGAAGATTCACGTTCCAACGGTAGGGGAACAGCGGGCGTCCATTGCGGAAGCCGGTGTCGATGGTGGGGCTTCAGCATCATCGGGCGTGAGTGGCGCAAAAGGCCTAGTAAACATCAATACGGCAAGCGCGGCAGAGCTGCAGACGCTTTCGGGCATCGGTCCCTCCATGGCTCAGTCGATTATCGATGAGCGGACAAAGAACGGTGCCTTTGCCTCGGTTGACGATCTGATGCGTGTGTCGGGAATCGGCGAGAAGAAGCTTGCCAAAATCAAAGATTGCATCTGCGTATGAGTGCGACCGAGCGCGAGCATGTGATGCCTCCGCGGCCCCTGATTCCGTGGACGATGGCCCTGTGTGTCGGCATGTGCGTGAGCTGCGCCTTGGTGCTCAACGTGGCCGCTGATGCGCTACTGGGGGAGCAGGCGCCAGCGTTCGGGCCGCTATGGGCTATTCCCGTTGCGGCGGCGGTATTCGTTGCGCTGGCTCAATCTTGTGCGCGGTTTGCCCCTTTTAAGCGGTGGCTGTATGCCGCGTCCGTCGGTCTCGTGGCGGGAGCGGTCGTCTCGGCGTGGTGGGCTGTGGGCGCGCTCAGCGCCTCGAAGGCGCTCGATGGTCGAGCGGCAAGCAGCCTCGAGTTTGTCGTGCAGGGTGATCCATCCATAAACGACGACGTGTATTCCTATACTTGCGAGGCACGCGCGGACGGCAAGAGCTTGGCAACGGTTCGCCTATCGTGTGGCCGCGAGCTCAAGGTCGGGGCGCACGTGCGTGTTATCGGTCGCGTTTCACGTTTTGAGAACGATGCGCATGGACGATCGCGCATGCTCCGAGGCGAGGTGCGCAAGGTTAAAGCCGTTCGGATTGTGTCGGTCGATGAGGGCTCTCCGGGGCCGCTGCCTCGGCTGCGAAATGGGCTGCTTGCTTCCATCGCGCCTGCGACCGACCCGGCGCGTGCGCTCATAGCCGGTGTCGTCTGCGGTCGTTCGGCCGAGCTGCGCGCCCAGCCGGCGGGCGACTGGTTTTCGGTGACGGGAACGGCGCATCTTATCGCCGTCTCGGGCAGCCATTTGGCTATCGTGGGGTTTGTAATCGAGGGCGTATTGCAAAAGACTCGGTGCTCACGTGGCCTTCAGCGGGCGATATTGGCGATAACGCTTGTAGGCTACGCTGCCTTTACGGGCGCGTCTCCCTCGGCCGTGCGTGCGTGCTGCATGGTGTTCGCGACGCTTGTCGTAAACGGCGCGGGCCGTCGCCGGCACGGCGCATCGGCACTCTTCGTAACCATGTCCATCTTTGTGCTACTGCGGCCGACGGTGCTGTTCGAGATGGGCTTTCAGCTTTCATGCGCCAGCGTCTTAGCCATCCTGTGCTTTTGCCCCTATGCGACCTACGCTATGGGTGAGCTGGGTGTGCCATCGGGCATTGCCAGCATGCTTTCCGTCACGCTGTGCTCGCAGCTGGCGACTCTTCCCATTACCATTCCTGCCTTCGGTACGTTCTCGCTCATTGCTCCGCTGGCAAATGCGGTCATCGGTCCGGTGGTGAGTCTGCTGCTTGCTGTGTCGATCGTGCTGGTTCCCTTTTCGCTCGTGGCGCCGTTGCGCACTTGGGCGCTCGTTGTGCCCATGATTACCGCCCGTTGCACGCTGTTCTTCGAGCAGCTGTTTGCCGCCGTGCCGGGTGCATCCGTGAGTGTGCCGCCGGATAGCATGTGGATTTACCTAGCGCCGTGTTTGCTGGCGGTTCTCCTGGTCTGGTGGCCGCGCCCTCAGGCACGGCCTATGGCGGTGGGGTTTGCATGTCTGGTGCTCTTGGCTGCGATTCCGTACGTCTACTGGGATCGATTCGCTCCGCCTTCGGTGACGGTGCTCGATGTGGGCCAGGCCGATGCGATTCTTATCCGCCAGGGCGGCGCAGTAGCGCTCGTCGACTGCGGGGTCGACGAGCGCGTGGTAGCGGCGTTGGTTCGCAATAACGTGCACCATATCGATGCCGTCTTTGTGACGCATTGGGATGAGGATCACTGGGGTGGTCTGCCTGCCGTGCTCGAACAGTTTTCGGTTGGAACGATTGCCGTGGCGGCCGAAGCGCTGGAGGATGCTCCTGTCGAGGTATTGAACCGACCTGGCGTGGAGTATCGACAGGTGCGCCGTGGGGATATGGTCGACATCGGCTCATTTTGCGCCCGCGTGATGTGGCCATTCGAGTCCGTGGATGGCGAGGGAAATGAGGACTCGCTTGTCCTGCTGCTCTCTTATGTTCAGGAAGGCATGGGCCTGCGCATGCTCCTCACCGGTGATGCCGAACTCGACCAAGAACGGGAATTCGTGCAGGAGGTGGGGGATATCGATGTACTTAAACTTGGGCATCACGGCTCCAAGGTTTCAGTCGATGGTGAGTTGCTGGACGTCCTGAAGCCCGAGCTTTCCCTCGCGAGCGCGGGCGAGGGGAATCGATACGGCCATCCGTCCGATGCCTGCATCGATTCCGTGAAGGAAGCGGGCGGTGTGTTCGCGTGCACTATCGAACACGGCGACATTACCGTCGCGCCGACTGCGAATGGTTTTGCGATGCGATGCCAGCGACCGTGACGACATCGTTGGCGTGTGGTGGGCCCCTGGGCTAGAATGGCACGGAATGAATACGAAGGCCTGCGGGAGGGGAGCGCAATGTCCGAAACCGGTCTGCTGCCGGCATACCTGATCGTCGGTACCGACGGCGTCAAGCGCGATCACGCCGTCTCGCGTATGAAAGCGCGTCTGGAAAAGTCGGGAATGGTCGAGTTCAACCTCGACGAGCGCGACATGACCAAAGACTCCGATATCGAGTCCATTATCGGATCGCTCAATACCTTTCCCATGGGCAACGAGTTTCGCCTGGTAATCCTTGATGGCTGCTCAAAGCTTGCCAAGGCGGTTTCGGAGCCGCTCGTCGAGTATCTGGCGAGTCCCAGCCCCACAACGGTCTGTCTCATCATCGCCGACTCGCTTGCCAAGAACACGCGCCTGTATAAGGCGATCGCCAAAATCGACAAGAAGGCTATCGTCGATTGCTCGGGTACCAAGCGCTGGGAGCTACCGCGCCGCGTGCAGCAGATGGCGACGCAGCACGGCAAGTCGATCTCGACGGCGGCCGCCGAGGAGCTCGTTTCGCGCTCGGGCGAAAACACGCGCATGCTCGATAACGACCTGGCAAAGCTCTCCCAGATGGTCGAGGCGCCCCAGATTGAGCTCGCCGACGTGGAGCGTTGGATCGTGCGTACGGCCGAGGTTCAGCCCTGGGACTTCCTCAACGCCGTCTCGGCTCGCGATATGCGGCGTTCGCTCGAGCTCTTTAAGCTTCTGCCCTCCAAGAGCTACGTGTGGACCTACACGCTGCTATGCGGTCGCATTCGTGAGCTGATCGTCGCCAAGGCGCTCGACTCTCGTGGGCAGGGGCGTGAACTCGCCGCGACGCTCAAGCTTCAGCCCTGGCAGGTCAAAAATCACCTGACCTGGGCACGTCGTTTTTCGATGACCGAGCTCGTCGCAGCGCTCGAGGGCGCCGTTGATGTGGAGCTCGCGCTCAAGGGTTCGGCCGATTCTGAGACCGCGCTTTTGCTCTGGATTACGAACATCTTGAGAAAATCGTGATGATACCTGCCTATTTGACAAATTCGTTCTATCCCTTTGAGGGGGAGCGTGCTATAGTAGGCGCTTGCATGACCTCACCGTGTCTCAGAGGTGTCATACATTTTTTGCAAGGAACTCGAAAGGAACTCCAGAAGTGGCAAACATCAAGTCTCAGAAGAAGCGTATCCGCACCAATGAGGCAGCTCGCATGCGTAACAAGGCTGTCAAGTCCGAGCTCAAGACGCTGACCAAGCACGTCCAGTCCGCTGTCGCCGAGGGCGACGCCGAGAAGGCCCAGGCTGCCCTCAAGACCGTCACCAAGCGTCTCGACATGGCTGCTGCCAAGCATGTTATCCACAAGAACCAGGCTTCCAACCGCAAGTCCGGTCTTGCCAAGCTCGTGAACAGCATCAACGCCTAAGTTGTAAATTTCACACCACACAGATTACGCGCATAAATGGAGCCTGTTTTATGGAACAGGCTCCATTTTTTGTGCCCCTCGGGTAAGATAGTCCGCATGAATACTTCAATTGACATTTCCCACATCCGTAACTTCTCGATTGTTGCGCACATCGACCATGGCAAGTCCACGATCAGTGACCGCATCCTCGAGCTCACCCATACCGTCGACGAGCGCGACATGGAGTCGCAGCTGCTCGACACCATGGATATCGAGCGCGAGCGCGGCATTACGATTAAGTCCAATGCCGTCCGCGTGTCCTATGACGCCGACGACGGCGAGACGTATCAGTTCAACCTGATCGATACGCCGGGCCACGTGGACTTTACCTATGAGGTCTCGCGTTCGCTGGCCGCCTGCGAGGGCGCGGTGCTCGTTGTCGACGCCACGCAGGGCGTCGAGGCGCAGACCGTCTCCAACGCGACGCTCGCCATGAACGCCAACCTGGATATTGTGCCCGCGATCAACAAGATCGACCTGCCGTCGGCACACCCCGACGAGGTCAAGACCGAGATCGAGGACGACCTCGCGATCCCTGCCGACGATGCCGTATGCGTGTCGGGCAAGACTGGCGAGGGTATCCACGACCTGCTGGAGTCCATCGTCTTCTTGATCTCGCCGCCCAAGGGCGATGCGAATGCGCCGCTCAAAGCACTCATCTTGGATTCTTATTTTGATGAATACCGCGGCGTGGTTGCCACGGTCCGTGTTTTTGACGGCTCCATCAAAAAGGGCGATACCCTGCGCATGATGCAGGCCGAGGGCGACTTTTTGGTCGACGGCGTGGGCGTCAAGCGTCCCGCCGAGACGCCGGTCGACGCGCTGACGGTCGGCGAGGTGGGCTACGTGGTCACGGGCCTGAAGGACCCCGAGGCCGTGCGTGTGGGCGACACCCTCACGTGGGCATCGAATCCCTGCCCCGAGCCGCTTCCGGGCTACCGCGAGGCCAAGCCCATGGTCTATACGGGCCTGTTCCCGATCGATAACAAGGACTACGAGAACCTGCGTGACGCGCTCGATAAGCTGCATGTCAACGACCCGTCGTTGGTGTGGGAGCCCGAGACCTCGGTGGCGCTCGGCTTTGGCTTCCGCGTGGGCTTTCTGGGCCTGCTGCATATGGAGGTCGTCAAGGAGCGTCTGGAGCGCGAGTTCAACCTGGACCTTATCGCCACGAGCCCTTCGGTGGACTATCACGTCTACAAGACCGACGGCGAGATGATCGATGTCCGCAGCCCGCAGGACCTGCCCGAGGCCACGCGCATCGAGCGTATCGAGGAGCCCTACCTCAAGGCCAAGATCATCTGCCCGCCCGAGTATACGGGTGCTGTCATGCAGCTCGCTATCGAGCACCGCGGCGTTACCACCGATATGATCCACCTCACGAGCAAATCGGTCGAGATGCGCTTTGACATGCCGCTTGCCGAGCTCATCCTGGACTTCTTTGACCAGCTCAAGAGCCGCACCAAGGGCTATGCGTCGCTCGACTACGAGTTCAACGAATATCGTCCCTCCGAGCTTGTGAAGCTCGACATCCTGCTTTCGGGCGACGAGGTCGACGCGCTTTCGTTTATCGTGCACAAGGACAAGGCCTATGGCCTGGCCCGCGGCCTGTGCGACAAGCTCAAGGAGATCATCCCGCGTCAGCTGTTCGAGGTACCTATTCAGGGCGCCATCGGCAACAAGATCATCGCCCGCTCCACCGTCAAGGCGCGCCGCAAGGACGTTCTGGCCAAGTGCTATGGCGGCGATATCTCGCGTAAGCGCAAGCTGCTCGAAAAGCAAAAAGAGGGCAAGAAGCGCATGAAGGCTATTGGTTCGGTCGAGGTCCCGCAGGAGGCCTTTATGGCGATCCTCAAGGTGGACGAGTAGGACCATGGCGCTTTCTGAATACAGTACGCGGCTGCTGGGCGCCTATGCCGAGCAGCCGTTCCTTATGGCTCCCATGGCGGGCGTGACCGATCCCGCGTATCGCATTATGTGCCGCCGCCGCGGTGCCAATCTTGCCTATAGCGAGATGGTGAGCGTGGCGGGCCTTGCCTATGCCAGCAATAAGACGTGGCGTCTGGTGCTGCCGGCCGACGAGGAGCAGCAGATTTGCGTGCAGCTCTTTGGCTCCAAGCCCGATCAATTTGCGAGCGCTGTCGCTGTCGTCGAGGAACGCGTGGGCGATCGCCTGTCGCTGATCGATATCAACATGGCCTGCCCGGCTCGCAAGGTCGTCACCAAGGGCGAGGGCTCGGCACTCATGCGCACGCCCGACCTGGCCGAGAAAATCGTCCAGGCGGCAGTGGGCGTGGCACACGTTCCCGTGACCGTGAAGATCCGCAAGGGCTTTTATGCCGAGGACTGTAATGCCGCGACGTTTGCCCAAATGCTCGAGGGGGCGGGGGCCGCAGCGGTGGCGGTGCATGGTCGCTGTGCCACGCAGCTCTATACGGGCCAGGCCGATTGGTCGGTCGTCGATGAGGTTGCCGACGCTGTCGAGATTCCCGTGATTGGTTCGGGTGACGTGTTCACTGCCGAGGATGCCGCGGAGCATCTGCGCAATTCGGGTGCCAGCGCGGTATTTATCGCGCGCGGCATCTACGGCAATCCGTGGGTGTTCGGCGATGCCCGAGCCCTTGCACTCGATGGCACGCCGGTTCCTTCTCGCTCCTCGGTCGAGCGCCTGGGCGCCCTGCGCGAACACCTGACGCTGACGCACGAGCTTTTGCCGCTTATGTCGCGCGCCCGTACGTATGCAAGCTGGTACTTAAAGGGTATGCCCCATGCAGCCGCTTGGCGCGCCCAGGTGGTGCGCTGTTCCACATACGAGGAGTTTATGGGGCTGGTCGATGATATCGAGCGCGATGTGGTGGCCTGCGAGGCCGCGCTTGCCGCCGGCGAGTCGGTGCCCGCTCATCCGCTGGAGGCCTAAAGGTGTCCGTTACCGCGCTGTATGTGCACGTGCCGTTTTGCGCTCAAAAATGCCGCTATTGCGACTTTGACTCGCGCAGCTTTGCCCCGTGCGACCTGGACGCTGCGCTCGATGCCTATTTTGAGCAGCTGTATGCGCGGCTCGATGCCTTTGGCAACGCTGGGGCACTCAGGCAGATCCGCACAGTCTACGTAGGCGGCGGCACGCCGTCGCTGGCAGGGGAGCGCCTGGTAGAACTTGCCCGTCGTATCTCCATGTGGTGCAAGCCCGTTGAATTTACCTGCGAGGCAAATCCTGAGTCGTTGACCGCTGAGCTCGCCCCGGCGCTTGCCGAGGCGGGTTTCACGCGCATTTCTCTGGGCGTGCAAACCCTCGACAATATCGAGCTGGCTGCTATTGGCCGCATTCACGATGCTAATCGGGCACTTGCGGCTATCGCGACGGTGAAGGACGCTGGTCTCGATGTGTCGTGCGACCTTATGTGTGGCCTTCCCGGGCAGACGGCGGCGAGTTGGCAGTGCACACTCGATGGCGTGCTGGCGGCGGCTCCGCATCATGTGTCGGTCTACCCGCTCACGCTCGAGGAGGGGACGCCCCTTTATCGCATGGCGTGCCGTGACGAGTCGCTCGAGCCTGATGAGGATTTTCAGGCCGCATGCATGGACGTGGCACACGAGCTCCTGGGTGCCGCCGGCTATCACCCGTATGAGGTGGCGAGCTACGCGCTCGACGGCCATGAGTGCGCCCATAACATTGCCTATTGGACTGGACAGGGCTATTTGGGTCTAGGACGCTCTGCCGCGGGTATGCTCGATGCCGAGGATTTCGATCACCTGGCTATGTTGTTCCCTGGCGCGCCTTCTCGAGGCGATGCGTACCGTGTGCGCTTGGTTCAGCGCGACGATGACGCGACGGCGTTCGAGGCCGAATATCTGTCGCAGCGCGAGGCTTCGGCCGAAGACCTGATGCTCGCTTGCCGCATGACGCGCGGTGTTGCGTCCGACCTGTTGGTTCGTGCAGCTTGCGTCATCCCAACGGGCGAGCTGGCAGCTGCCTGCGATCGCGCGCTCGAATTGGGTCTTGCCACTTGGTTGCCCGAGGCGCTCGGGGTCCATGAGGGACCCTTTACTTCGGCAGATGTCGTCTCGGGCCGCGTTCGCGCTCGTCTGGCGCCGACCCACCTGGGCTGGCTCAATGGAAATGTTCTGTTCGAGCTGTTTTGGGATCTAGCTTAAGCCGCTCGGGTAGAATTACCGGAATATATACGCTGCTGTGAGCAGGAGGTTGCCGCGCATGGCGACGATGAACGAAAAAGATTACTACGAGATCCTGGGCGTCTCCAAGGACGCCACCTCGCGTGATATTCAAAAGGCCTTTCAGCAAAAGGCCCGCAAGCTCCATCCGGACGTCAACAAAGAGCCGGATGCCGAGGAAAAGTTTAAAGAGGTTTCCGAGGCCTACGCCGTGCTTTCGGATGAGCAAAAACGTGCGCGCTACGACGCCATGCGTTCTGGCAATCCCTTTGCCGGTGCTCCTACGGCTTCGCCCTATGGTGGCGGCTACGCCGGCAGCACGGGTTATGGCAATCCCTTTGAGGGCGGCTTTCCTTTTGGCGGTGCCTGGGGCCAGCAGCGTCGTGGGCAGGCTGCCTACAATCCCGAGAACGGCGCCAACGTGGTCGTCGATATCAAACTCGACGCCAAGGAGGCCAAGGGCGGTGCCCGCAAGACCGTCCGCTACACGCGCTTCGACACCTGTAGCAACTGCGGCGGCTCGGGCTCCGTTTCGTCTGAGCATGCCCATACCTGCCCGAGCTGCGGCGGCCGCGGCCACATCGACGTTGACCTGTCCTTCCTGTTTGGTGCGGGCACGTTCCAGTCGGTCTGCCCCGAGTGCGGCGGTTCCGGTAAGGTCGTGGCCGACCCCTGCCCCGATTGCGGTGGCAGCGGTCGTACTCGCGTAACCTCCGAGCAGACGATTGAGTTTCCTGCCGGCACGCACGATAGCGACGAGGTCCGCATTAGCGGCATGGGTCATGCTGGCACCAACGGTGCCGCGGGCGGCGACCTGGTCGGCCGCGCCCATGTTGAGGCCGAGCGCTTGGAAGGCAAAGCTCGTACCGGTTTTTACCTGATGGGCATTGTGGCGCCGTTTTTGGTGCTGTCGGCCATCTCGGGCGTGTTCTCGGCCTTTGCCGTGATGTGCTTTATTCCGTTTACCATGGGCCTGTTCATGGTGCTTTCGGACGGTGTGCTTCATCGCAGCCTGCTGTGGTGGAAGCGTGGTGCGATGCAGTTTGCCAACGGTTTTGCCAACGGCTTCATGTTCGCGCTCGTGTCTGTTTGGTTTGCGAGCTGCTCGCAACGGGCCATGCTTTCGCCGTATCAAATGCAATAACATCAAACCCTCTGTTTGCGGTCGGCCCAGCTTGGGTATAGGACGCACTGTGACAATAATGAAAGTTGGAAGGATTCGGTCGTGTCGGAAAATAGGGATTACTACGAGGTACTTGGCGTTGACAAGGATGCCGACGCGCGGACGATTAAGCGCGCGTTTCTAAAGAAGGCCCGTACCGTACACCCGGACGTTTCGGACGACCCCGATGCTGAGGCCAAGTTCAAGGAGCTCAACGAGGCCTATTCCGTTCTTTCCGATGAGCAGAAGCGTGCTAACTACGACCGTTATGGCACTGTCGACGGCCCTGGTGGTTCGGGCTACGTCGATATCAACGATATCTTTGGTGGCATGGGCATGGACGACTTGTTCTCGTCGTTTTTTGGCGGCGGTGCCGGCGGTGGCGCCCGCAGCCGTCGTGAGCGTCGTCGCGGCCGCGATATGGCCATCTCTCTTTCGGTGACCCTTGAGGAGGCGGCGCTCGGTTGCAAAAAGACGATTAGTTATGACCGCCTTGCTCCCTGTGAGGATTGCAATGGCACCGGTAGGGCCGAGGGTGCACAGGAAAAGCAGTGCGGCCGCTGCCACGGTACGGGCTATGTCACGACGGTCCAGCGTTCGTTCCTGGGCCAGGTTCAGTCCTCCTCGCCTTGCCCCGACTGCCATGGCGAGGGCACGGTTATCGACCATCCCTGCGAGACCTGCGACGGTCAGGGCCGCACGCCTTCGCATGAAAAGATCGACATCGATATTCCCGCCGGCGTTTCGACCGGTCGCCAGCTGCGTGTGAGCGGCTTTGGCGAGGCCGGCCTTCGCGGCGAGCCTTCGGGCGACTTGATTGTCAACGTGCGCGTCGCCGACCACGAGCGCTTTAAGCGCAACGGTGACGACCTGTACCTCGTGAGCGATATTTCGATTGCACAGGCTGCGCTCGGCTGCGAGATCGAGGTCGAGGGCATTATGCCCGACGAGGTCGTTAAGGTGACGGTTCCCGCCGGTGCCCAGTACGGCGACACCGTGAGCGTCAATAATTACGGCATGCCGCGCATTGGCGGTGGCGGTTCGCGTGGCCGCCTGATCGTGCAACTGCGCGTGGTCGTTCCCACCAATCTTTCCAATAAGCAGCGCGAGCTGCTCCGTGCTTTTGCCGATGAGATGGGCGATGACGTCGCTTCCGGTAAGAAGTCGGTGACCGACCGTATCAAGAGTGCCCTCGACGATATCCTCGATTAAGGAGCCCGCGTGCTCGCACCCCATCTTTCCGTCGTCAACCTCGGATGTCGTGTCAACCGGGTTGAGTCTGACCGTATCACTGCCGATCTTATGCGCCTGGGCTTTGCCATGGTGGAGCCCCAGGATGCCGATCTGATCGTCATTAACACCTGTGCCGTTACGGGCGAGGCCGAGGCCAAGACCCGTAAGGCCGTCCGTCATGCGCTGGCCCATCCAAACGACCCCTATGTGGTCGTGACCGGATGCGTGGTCAATTTGCATCCCGAGGAACTGCTGGAGCTTTCGGATCGCGTGATCGCCGAGCCGTCCAAGATGGATGTCGCCGAACGTGTCTGCGAGGTGCTGGGCGTTGAGTCCGATAGTGTTCCAGCCTGCAGTGATGGCGAGGTGGTCGATGCGCTCGGTCGCTCTCGCCTGGGCGTGAAGATTCAGGACGGCTGCAACCATCGCTGCACCTATTGCATTGTGTGGAAGGCACGCGGCCCCGAGCGCTCCGTGCCCGTCGAGTCCGTGCTCGAGCAAGTTCGCGAGGCCCAGGAGGCCGGCGTGCCCGAGGTGGTGCTGACCGGCGTGAATCTGGGTGCCTATGACGGCAAGAGCGCGACCGATGAACATGTCGAAATCGATGAGCTGCTCGAGGCCATTATGGAGCGCACGTCTATTCCGCATGTGCGCATTTCCTCGGTCGAGCCCATGGATATCTCTGAGCGCCTGCTTAAGGTTATGGCTCGCTATCCGCAGCGTATCGCCCCGTTTTTGCACCTGCCCGTGCAGTCTGGCTGCACGGCGACCCTGCATCGCATGGGCCGTCCCTATAGCGCCGAGGCCTTTGAGGACACGGTGCGTATGATTCGCGCCAGCCTGCCGCAGGCGTCTCTTTCGTGCGACGTTATCGTCGGTTTTCCCGGTGAGACGGATGAGGAGTTCGAGGAGTCGCTGGCGCTATGCCGTCGCGTGGGCTTTTCGCGCATGCACGTGTTCCGCTATAGCAAGCGCCCCGGCACCCTCGCCGCCGACATGCCCGACCAGGTACCACCTGAGGTCATGGCCGAGCGCAGCCTCCGCATGCGCGCGGCTGCTCAGGAGCTCGCCATTGCCGACGCTCGTCGTCGCGTGGGAACCGTTGAGCGCGCCGTGCTCGAGTATGGTGACAACCTGACACTCGGCTCGTTCCATCATGCCTGTCTTGACGATACTCGTGGACTTACAGCTCCGTGCCTGCTCGATGTTGCTATCATCGGAGTCGATGATTCCGGCTTGGTCCATGCATGCAGGGAGGTTCATGGAAGCCTCGAAGATTAGACTTACCGTTCCCGAGGGAATTGACCCCTCGCGCGTTTTGGGAGCCGGCGACGGCGTCCTTCGTGCGCTCGAGAGCTTGGTTCGCGCCCACGTGGTCGCCCGTGGCGATAGCATCTCCGTGAGCGGCGACCCGGACGAGGTCGAGCTCGTGGTGCGTTTTTTCGAACATGCTTTTCGCGAGGCGGCGGCCGGCCGTACCCTTTCTGCCGACGATGTCTCGCGTTGCCTAGCCGTCTTGCGCGACGGTGAGCACGAGGCTACGTCGCTTCGCGATGACGTGCTGCTTTCGTATCGCGGCCGCGTCATTCGCCCCAAGACGCTCGGGCAAAAGCGCTATGTGGATGCTATCCGCTCGCATACCATCACCTTTGGCTTGGGTCCTGCCGGTACCGGTAAGACCTATCTGGCCATGGCGCTCGCCGTCGCCGCGCTTAAGCGTCACGAGGTGGGTCGCCTAATCTTGACGCGCCCGGTTGTCGAGGCGGGGGAGAACCTGGGCTTTTTGCCCGGCACCCTCGAGGAAAAGATCGACCCGTATATGCGCCCGCTCTACGACGCCCTTTTTGACATGATGGATCGCGAGCGCACCGATGAGCTTATGGAACACGGTGTGATCGAGATTGCCCCGCTCGCCTACATGCGCGGCCGTACGCTGAGCGATGCCTTCGTGGTACTCGACGAGGCACAAAATACCACGCCCGAGCAGATGAAGATGTTCCTGACGCGCTTGGGCTTTAACTCCAAGTTTGTGATTACCGGCGACCTGAGTCAGCGCGACCTGGTGGGTCGCCGTGGCGGCCTTGCCGATGTTGAGCGGATTTTAGGCCGTGTCGACGATGTGGCGTTTGCACACCTGGAGCATGCCGACGTGGTGCGCCATGCCCTGGTGGGTCGTATCGTCGAGGCATACGATGCTTATGATGATATGCGTGAGCAACGCTCGCGCGACCGAAAGGAGTCCCGTTGAGTGTATTGATCAGCAACGATGCCGAGCTCGATACGCTGCTCGACGCGCAAGAGGTGGAACACATCTGCGAGGTTGTGCTCGCCGCTGAGGGCGTTGAACGTGAAGTCGAGATTTCCCTTTCGTATGTCGACGAGGACGAGATGCACGGGCTCAACCACGAGTGGCGCGGTATCGACCGCACCACCGATGTACTCTCGTTCGAGTGCGATTCGGCCTTTGACGAGGATATTCCCGCCGATGAGACGCTCGAGCTCGGCGATATTATCTTGGCCCCGCAGGTTATTGCCCGTCAGGCCCCCGGTTTTGGCAATAGCCCCGCTGGCGAGTGCCGTCTGATGCTCGTACACGGCATGCTGCACTTGCTGGGCTATGACCACATCGAGGACGACGAGGCCGAGGTCATGGAGGCCCGCGAGGACGCCATCCTGCGCGATCTGGCGCTCGAGCGCGGCGAGGACCCCAAGCTAGTCCACGTCGGCCCCATCACCAACCACGTCCACGACTAGGAGCCGTCTATGATTCCCGGATCGAACAAGGACCATCCGTCCTTCTTAAAGTCGTTTTCCTACGCCATGGAGGGCTTCGTCACCGCCGTCAAGACCGAGCGCAACATTAAGGTCATGCTCGTTGCGGGCGTGTGCACCGTCGTTGCCGGCTGCATCGTGGGGCTCGACATTGCCGAGTGGGCCACGATTATCATCTGTTGTGGCCTGGTGATTCACGGCGAGCTGTGCAACACCGCTATGGAGGCCATCGTCGACCTGGCGACCCAGGAACTTCATCCGCTGGCCAAGCGTGCGAAGGACATCGCCGCCGCCTCTGTATACGTTCTTTCCATCACCGCCGCGATTGTGGGCTTGCTGGTATTTGCCCACGCGCTCGGCTTTATTTAGAAAGGGAGTCCCATGTCCGACAATATGCAGCCTACCGATGAGATTCTGGACGACGAGTCCCTGGACGCGGTGGATACTGAGGAGCTCGAGGAAGTCGAGGAGTTCGACCCGTTTGAGGGCATGAGCGATGAGGAACTCGACGCCCTATGCGACGAGGACGACGGTCCTATGGGCTTTGGTGACGTGGAACCCGGTTTCCGCAGCGGCTTCGTGGCCCTGGTCGGTCGCCCTAACGCCGGCAAGTCCACGCTACTTAATGCCTGCTACGGCAAAAAGGTTGCCATCACCTCGCCGGTGGCACAGACGACCCGCCGCCGTATGCGCGCCATCGTCAATCGTCCCGGCTACCAGCTGGTCTTTGTCGATACCCCGGGTATTCATAAGCCCAAGGATGGCCTGGGTTCCGAGCTCAACAAGAGTGCGCTGTTCGAGCTGAACGATGTTGACGTCGTCGCGTTTTTGATTGACGCCACCAAGCCGATCGGCAGGGGAGATGCCTGGGTTGCCGAGCGCGTCAAGAGCGCCCGCTGCAAGAAGGTCCTGGTGCTCACCAAGGCCGATGAGGCCGACCCCGCACAGGTCATGGAGCAGCTCAAGGCAGCCCACGAGCTCATGGACTATGACGACGAGATCGTGACGTCGTCGGTCAAGAACTTTAACGTCGATGCCTTCATCGAGACCGTTGCGCACTTTTTGCCCGAGGGTCCTCGCTGGTTCCCCGAGGACATGGGCACCGATGCTTCCGACGAGACGCTCGTTGCCGAGTTTGTGCGCGAGAAGGTTCTTCACCGCACCCGTGATGAGATTCCGCATTCCGTGGGCGTGATCTGTGATGCGCTCGAGCAGACCAAAAAGGTGTTGCGCGTACATGCCACCATTTACGTCGAGCGCGAGGGCCAAAAGGGCATCATCATCGGCAAGGGCGGCGAGATGATCAAACATATCGGCATCGATGCCCGTCGTGATCTTGAGCGCATCTTTGGCACGCAGGTCTTTTTGGAGCTGGACGTAAAGGTCAAGGCCGGTTGGCGCGACGACGAGGCTCAGATTCGCCGTTTTGGCTACAATGCCGAAGATTAAGGACGCGCGACGCGCATGGCAGGCTCCCGGACATATCGCACGAAGGTCCTCGTCCTCGATAAGACGAAGCTCAAAGAGACCGACCTGATTCTGACGATGCTTGACGAGCGGGGTCGGCAGGTTCGTGCCGTGGCAAAGGGCGCGCGCAAACCCGGTGGGCGCTTGGCAGCGCGCTGCGAGCTGTTCTGTACCGTCGATATGCTGCTCGCACATGGACGCTCGCTCGATGTGGTTTCCCAGGCCGAGCTTATGGAAGCGCCGCTCGGCGCCGCGCCCGATTACGAGACGACCTGCGCCGCAAGCGCGATTGCCGAGGTCGCGCGTGTGTGCTCATTCGAGGACGCCGAGGACCCGTTTACCTTTGCCATCACGCAGCGGGCGCTTGCCCTGGTGGGCAGCGGGCTCGACGCGGCGCATATGGACCTGCTCGTGGCGGCATATGTCTTTAAGCTGCTATCGCACGTTGGCTACCGACCCGATTTTTCGGCTTGCGTGCTGTGCGGAGACCCTATGCTGTCGTATTTTTCGCCCCAGGCCGGCGGGCTCATGTGCGGGTCGTGTGCGTCGAGCGTTCCGGGTGCCGAGCTGGTGTCGACCGGTGAGGTCGCGTGGCTGCGCGCCCTCATGTCCATGACCTTCGATGCACTCATGGTCGAGCGAATCGACCCGCATACGGCGGCGTTCTTGCTCGGGCTTTCGCATGTGTGGGCTGCGACGCACACCGATCAGCGCCTCCGTGCGATGGAATTCATGTTGGGTCGGTGATGATGCGCAGGCGCGGGCTGCTTGTGGTAACATACCGACCTGTTGGTACCTCGACCTTGGATGCTCGCTCCACCGGCGGCTTCCCAGTCCGAGGCGAATAGTGTCGCCCGCGGGCGACAAGAAACGAAAGGTGAAACAATGACTGTTTCCAAAGAGCGCAAGGCGGAGCTGACTGCCCAGTTCGGTAACACCCCGGTCGACACCGGCAACCCCAAGGTTCAGGTCGCCATCCTGTCCGAGCGCATCAAGGAGCTGACCGAGCACATGAAGTCCCACCAGAAGGACTTCCACACCCGTCGTGGCCTGCTCATGCTCGTCGGCCGTCGTCGTCGTCTTCTCTCCTACATCAAGAAGAACGACATCGTCGAGTACCGTGAGCTCATCAAGGCTCTGGGCATCCGCGACAACATCCAGTAACGGATTTGTACATGCTAAGAGCGTCCTGCGCAGCGGGGCGCTCTTTTTGTGTAAGGGCGTGAACAATCACGCTCTGAAGCGTGGCGGGGGCAGGGGGCCCGCGTCACATGAGAAGCCCGCAGGCAAGGGGCCTGTGGGGTAAAGGAGAACAATGACACTCGTATCCAAGACCTTTGAGCTGTACGGCAAGACCTACACCTTCGAGTCCGGCGAGCTTGCCAAGCAGGCAACCGGCGCCTGCCTGGTCAAGCAGGGCGACACCACGATGCTCGACACCGTGGTCGTCTCCAAGGAGCGCAAGAACTACGACTTCTTCCCGCTGACCGTCGACTTCAACGAGAAGATGTACGCCGCTGGCCGCATCCCGGGTGGCTACCTTAAGCGTGAGGGCCGTCCCAGCGAGAAGGCCACGCTCACCGCGCGCATGATCGACCGTCCGATTCGCCCGAGCTTCCCGGACGGCTTCCGCAACGAGGTGCACATCGTCGCCACCTCGCTTGTCGCCGACCAGGTCAACCCCTTTGACGTCATCAACGTTATGGGTGCCTCTCTGGCCATGACGCTCGGCGGCGTGCCCTTCGAGGGCCCGCTTGCCTGCGTGCGCATCGGTCGTAACGTGGAGACCGGCGAATTTATCGTCAACCCCACCTACGAGGAGCGCGAGAACTCCGATCTGGACCTGGAGCTGGGCGGCTCTGCCGACTTCATCTCGATGGTCGAGGCCGGCGCCGAGGAGATCTCCGAGGACGACATGCTCGCCGCTATGAAGTTTGGCCAGGAGGCCCTTGCTGCTTTCTGCCAGGCTCAGGACGAGTTCGTCGCCGAGTGGGAGCAGGTTAACGGCCCCATCGTCAAGAAGGAGTACCCGCTCGACCAGCCCGTCGAGGAGGTCCAGGAGCGCATCTTCGCCCACTACGACGAGATGGCTGCCGCCCTTCGCGACGCCGACAAGCTCTCCCGTATCGGTAAGGTCGAGGCTCTGAAGGAGTCCATCCGCGCCGAGTTCACCGAGGAGGAGCAGGCCGCTTGGGAGCGCGAGATCCCCGTGGCGCTCAAGAAGCTCGAGAAGAAGGCCATGCGTACCATGGTCGTTGAGACCGGCGAGCGCGTCGACGGCCGTGCCGCCGACGAGATCCGTCCCATCATGGTGAAGGACAACTACCTGCCGCTCGTTCACGGCTCTGGTCTGTTCCAGCGTGGCCAGACCCAGGTGCTTTCCGTCCTGTCGCTCGGTATGCTCAACGAGGGCCAGCGTCTGGATACCATCGAGCCCACCGAGGGCAAGCGCTACATGCACCACTACAACTTCCCGCCGTTCTGCACCGGCGAGACCGGCCGTATGGGCAGCCCCAAGCGCCGCGAGATCGGTCACGGCAATCTGGCAGAGCGCGCTCTGCTTCCGGTGCTCCCCGACGAGAACGAGTTCCCCTACGCCATCCGCGTCGTCTCCGAGGTCATGGAGTCCAACGGCTCCTCTTCGATGGCTTCGACCTGCGGCTCCACGCTCGCCCTTATGGACGGCGGCGTGCCCATTAAGCGCCCGGTCTCCGGTATCGCCATGGGCCTGATCCAGGAGGAGGGCAAGACCGTGGTCCTGTCCGACATCCAGGGTCTCGAGGACTTCCTGGGCGACATGGACTTTAAGGTCACCGGCACCACCGAGGGCATTACCGCCCTGCAGATGGACAACAAGGCCACCGGCCTTACCTTCGACATCCTGGCCCGCGCCCTGCAGCAGGCCAAGGAGGGTCGTGCGTACATCCTGCAGAAGATGCTCGATGTGATCCCCGAGCCGCGTCATACCACGCGCAGCACCGCTCCGCGCATCGTCTCCATCCAGGTTCCGACCGATAAGATCCGCGACGTCATCGGTTCCGGCGGTAAGGTCATCCGCGGCATCCAGGACGAGACCGGCGCTTCGGTTGACATCCAGGAGGACGGCACCGTCTTTGTCGGCGGCACCGGCGAGTCCGTGGACCAGGCCGTCGAGCGCATCAAGCTCATCATCAAGGTTCCCGAGCCGGGCGAGGAGTACACCGGTCGCGTCGTCTCCATCCAGCCCTTCGGCGCCTTCGTGAACCTGCTGCCCGGTAAGGACGGCCTGCTGCACATTTCCCGCGTTGCCAAGGGCCGCGTCGAGAAGGTTGAGGACGTCCTCAACGTTGGCGACGAGGTCAAGGTCGTCGTCATCGAGGTCGACGATCGCGGCAAGATCTCGCTCGATCGTCTTGACAAGCCCGAGGCCCCGGCTCGCGCCGAGGGTGCCTCCGAGGGCGACGGCGAGCACTTCCAGCGCCGTGAGCGTCCGCGTCGCGAGCGCTCCGAGCGCAGCGACCGTCCGCGCCGTCCCGGCGACAACGGAGGCCGCAAGCCCCGCCGGCACCACGACGCCGAGTAACAGCTACACACAAGCAGCTCACCAAGGGCGACTC